>Ga0209281_1000035_pt1 | contig 382327 bp, 272 predicted proteins | sample MedtruBG_FD_187514 | JGI IMG/M metagenome (GOLD analysis project Ga0209281, IMG submission 187514) | Root nodule microbial communities of legume samples collected from California, USA - Medicago truncatula BG (SPAdes) (version 2) | ecosystem: Host-associated > Plants > Roots > Nodule | place... | reverse complement strand
ATCCGCAACGTTGGTGCCGGTGATCGTATCGTTGCCGGACGTGCCAGCCTGATTGATCACCATCGTTCTGATCTGGGCGATGGTCCAGACCGTACCATCGGCAAAGGTGACCCGATCGACACCCCGACCCCAGTAGTCGTCGAGCGTGTTCTTGATCAGGACCGAACCACCGTCACCGGCTCCCGGTGCGCTCTCGGCGATAACGATGGTCACATCCCGCCCGTTTCGGACGAGAGTAACGTCGCTTGGGTCAATGTCGGTGAAGCTCAGGGTATCGGCGGTGCCGTTATCGGCATCTTCGGTGATCGTGTCGTTGCCATCCCCACGGGCATAAACGTAGGTGTCGTTGTTGCCTCCCCCGTTCAACGTGTCGTCCCCACCGCGACCGATCAGGATATCCGCAACGTTGGTGCCGGTGATCGTATCGTTGCCGGACGTGCCAGCCTGATTGATCACCATCGTTCTGATCTGGGCGATGGTCCAGACCGTACCATCGGCAAAGGTGACCCGATCGACACCCCGATCCCAGTAGTCGTCGAGCGTGTTCTTGATCAGAACCGAACCACCGTCACCGGCTCCCGGTGCGCTCTCGGCGACAACGATGGTCACATCCCGGCCGTTGCGCACCAGCGTCACATCATCTGGGTTGATATCGGTAAAGCTCAGGGTATCAGCGGTGCCGTTATCGGCATCTTCGGTGATCGTGTCGTTGCCATCCCCACGGGCATAAACGTAGGTGTCGTTGTTGCCTCCCCCGTTCAAGGCGTCATCGCCACCGCGGCCGATCAGGACATCCGCAACGTTGCTGCCGGTGATCGTGTCGTTGCCGGCCGTGCCAGCCTGATCGATCACCATCGTCCTGATCTGTGCGATGGTCCAGACCGTACCATCGGCAAAGGTGACCCGATCGATACCCCGACCCCAGTAGTCGTCGAGCGTGTTCTTGATCAGAACCGAACCACCGTCATCGGCTCCCGGTGCGCTCTCGGCGACAACGATGGTCACATCCCGGCCGTTGCGCACCAGCGTCACATCATCTGGGTTGATATCGATAAAGCTCAGGGTATCAGCGGTGCCGTTATCGGCATCTTCGGTAATCGTGTCGTTGCCGTCGCCTCGGGCATAAACGTAGGTGTCGTTGTTGCCTCCCCCGTTCAACGTGTCGTTGCCACCACGCCCGGCGAGAATATCATCCCGGTTCGTTCCTGCGATGACGTCGTTTCCGCTGGTTCCGGACTGGTCAATAACAAGGTTCAGATACGTCGCTCGAGTCCATATCGTCCCATCAGCGAAGGTGATCCTGTCGACACCGCGGCCCCAGTAGTCGTCCAGCGTGCTCTTCAACAGCACCGAGCCTCCGTCGCCTGCTCCGGGTCCGCTCTCGGCGATGATGATCTTAAGATCGTTACCGTTGCGCGTCAGCGTCACATCATTTGGGTAGACGTCGGTGAAGCTCAGGGTATCGGCGGTGCCGTTATCGGCATCTTCGGTGATCGTGTCGTTGCCATCCCCAGGGGCATAAACGTAGGTGTCGTTGTTGCCTCCCCCGTTCAACGTGTCGTCCCCACCGCGACCGATCAGGATATCCGCAACGTTGGTGCCGGTGATCGTATCGTTGCCGGACGTGCCAGCCTGATTGATCACCATCGTTCTGATCTGGGCGATGGTCCAGACCGTACCATCGGCAAAGGTGACCCGATCGACACCCCGACCCCAGTAGTCGTCGAGCGTGTTCTTGATCAGGACCGAACCACCGTCACCGGCTCCCGGTGCGCTCTCGGCGATAACGATGGTCACATCCCGCCCGTTTCGGACGAGAGTAACGTCGCTTGGGTCAATGTCGGTGAAGCTCAGGGTATCGGCGGTGCCGTTATCGGCATCTTCGGTGATCGTGTCGTTGCCATCCCCACGGGCATAAACGTAGGTGTCGTTGTTGCCTCCCCCGTTCAACGTGTCGTCCCCACCGCGACCGATCAGGATATCCGCAACGTTGGTGCCGGTGATCGTATCGTTGCCGGACGTGCCAGCCTGATTGATCACCATCGTTCTGATCTGGGCGATGGTCCAGACCGTACCATCGGCAAAGGTGACCCGATCGACACCCCGATCCCAGTAGTCGTCGAGCGTGTTCTTGATCAGAACCGAACCACCGTCACCGGCTCCCGGTGCGCTCTCGGCGACAACGATGGTCACATCCCGGCCGTTGCGCACCAGCGTCACATCATCTGGGTTGATATCGGTAAAGCTCAGGGTATCAGCGGTGCCGTTATCGGCATCTTCGGTGATCGTGTCGTTGCCATCCCCACGGGCATAAACGTAGGTGTCGTTGTTGCCTCCCCCGTTCAAGGCGTCATCGCCACCGCGGCCGATCAGGACATCCGCAACGTTGCTGCCGGTGATCGTGTCGTTGCCGGCCGTGCCAGCCTGATCGATCACCATCGTCCTGATCTGTGCGATGGTCCAGACCGTACCATCGGCAAAGGTGACCCGATCGACACCCCGGCCCCAGTAGTCGTCGAGCGTGTTCTTGATCAGAACCGAACCACCGTCACCGGCTCCCGGTGCGCTCTCGGCGACAACGATGGTCACATCCCGGCCGTTGCGCAACAGCGTCACATCATCTGGGTTGATATCGGTAAAGCTCAGGGTATCAGCGGTGCCGTTATCGGCATCTTCGGTAATCGTGTCGTTGCCGTCGCCTCGGGCATAAACGTAGGTATCGTTGCCTCCGTTGCCATCGAGGATGTCTTCGCCGCGGCCACCTATTATAATATCGCCGCCGCCTCCGCCGTTTATGAAAGGATCATCGCCTGAAGAACCAATAAGAAGGTTCTCAGCATTATTTCCAACAAGTCCGAGGCCGGGGCTTGTATAAGTTATGTCCATCCCAGGCAGCACATCCGAGACGACCTGAGAAATCACCTCGACAGGATAGCCACTCTGGTTCGCCAACAAGGCGAAGTTACCAGCGAAATTTGCGGTATCCGCTCCGTATAAGTCGACCGCTAGGCCTTGGAGCAGTGGCGTGATCTTTTCCCAGTATCCGGGGGCGGCAACAGCATCGTCTGGCGCATGGCTGTTTAAAGCATAGACCAGTCCAGGAAAGTCTTCGTGGAACCGATCGTCTGCGGCGCTATATTGAAGAAGCACAAAGGGAAGATACGGATTAGAGTTTATATCCTCCAATTCTTCACCCAATGCCCAAAGCGCAGCGGGAACTTGCGACACAAAGCGGGTTTGAAGAGCTGATATTATATCTTGGTAGATGGCTTCGTACTGAGCAGCGAGCGTTCCACCAGGAGCAGCGGGATAGGCCGTATTCCCGGCGGGATCGACACCGTAGTATTTATAAACAGTTGCCAAATGACGCGCATCGATCGAAGAACCGGCACTTCCTTCCGCCACTTCGCCCACGCCTGCCCACTGCTGCACCAACTCTTCGAACGCTACACGGAAATCCGCGCCGCTGAGTGTAGCGCTGTCTAACACCAGCGCCTTGGCCGCCAAAGCCAAATCGGTATTCAGCGAGGTGGCCACTCTGAAATCGTACAAGTATCCGTAGCCGGCGAGCTGCGGCAGAGCAATGGATATCCCCTCATATGTGAAGCCGTCGGGGAGTTCAGGGCGCGTGATCTGAACATCGGTGGAAAAATTAACCTGGGCGGTTTCTCTCTCCACTTCAACACCCGAGATCGGATCGATCATTGTGAACGTCGATGTTGCAATGACCGCATTGCCAGCCTTCACCGTTCCCGATGAGGTCGCATTCAGACTGATCTTGGTTACGCCCAAATCGCTTAGAGAGTGAAGCTCTCCAGCATCCAAAACTCCGTCGCCATCAGTATCAATCCACAGGCGAAAGTCGCCAAAGTCATCGTCGGCAGCACTAATAAATCCATCACCATTCGAGTCATAAGTTCCCAGTGCTTCGAAACCATTTCCCTCGCTTGCACCTACGATAAATTGTGTGGTTATCGGCCCCTCACCGGGATCAGTGACCAAAATACCTTGATGTGGTCCGATCCAACCTGTCCGCTCAGCGAATCCATCTCCTCCAAAGTCAAAGAATGCGCCGGACTGCGCAACCTCTGTGAGCTGTATGCCGGCACCTGTAAGATCAAAGATCACAGGGTCTCTAGGCAACGGAGGAGAATCTGGCAAACCATCTGGAGGCAATGGAATAGCGAAGCCGGTTCCAGGTGAACCATCTCCACCAGAAGGAGGACCGCCTGGAAGGCTAGGTGCATCTGGAAAATTGTCCTCGAACCAATCCTTGAAGGACGGCCAGTCAGGAAATTCCCAGTATCCACCACCTTCAAAGAAATCACCTATTCCTCCTCCAAAGCTGAAATAGGTGTGCCCGCTAGGAAAGTCGTATAAGATAGAGGCGGCAAGGCCAGGAGCCCCCGAAATAGTTGCCGCTCCCACGGCCGCATAAGGTGCGGCTCCAGAACCGCCATATGACCATCCGCCTGCCGCCCCGACACCGGCTCCCACTTGAGTGTATACGGAAGCAGCTGGCTTTCCATCTGTTCCTACGCCAGCAGACACGCCAAAAGTAAAAAACTGGAAGTAATAACCTGATCCGATGGGAGGATTGTCCATTGCAGCTCCGTGAACTAAATAATTATGCAGCTATAGCGTGAGACTTCCAAATTAGGCTAACACTCGGAATGGTAGCAAATTTTACAACTGAGGTAAGGGCCGATGGTGGGAAACAGCCTTTTTTTTGTAATGCTCATGATTATTTTCATAATCTTTTATGTGGCGCATCCATTTTTTGGCACAAAAACCCAGGTGTCGGATTTTAGCGCGTCCGACATTGCGTATCTGTCAAAACGGATTATTCCCCTTTTTATTCTATTTATCTTTGTCGCGTTGATTTGGGCAGCAGGCCAAGAATATCACTTATTTTAAGTGGAGCGTCTTGGCCGCTGTAAGGCCCAGCTGTCCGTCATCGAATGATTTGAGACCTTTGAGGCTCTGGAAGAATGGAGTTTCCGGCTCAGACGTCCTGATGACCGAAGGCTACCGGCACGGAATAGTCGTTGGTCTTGCAGCGAACGAGCGACTGGGGTCTCACAGGGGCATTAGCTTGGTCGCAGGCATCAAAGGGCGATGGTTGCAACGAACGCATGGCAGCCAGATCGCGGACCAGACTGACAGCTGACTTCGGCGGCGAACAGTTCTTCTGGCCAAACATCATCCGCGAGATTGCGCAGGTTCTCGTTATGACCCAGCTGTCGTCGATCACATTCACAAGCGTCAGCCGCGAGAATGCAGAATCGGCGGCGGCCCTGCGGTTCAATGTACATGGAAGATCGCGCTTACCTTCATTGTCTCCTATTGGGGCGAGGGAGACCACGGGCTGTTAACTCAAGTTGCCGGAGGATTCGCGTGCGTTACTGCGAGCCCAAGTCGATTTAAGCCGTGAATGTGGGTCGATGCGTTGCCGCGTGAATCCTTGCCATTTCCATCAAGGCGAGTGAACGCGCGCGTTATGCCAGAGTCTCGTCTCAATCAGACTCTTTCAATACTCTCTTTTGCTGGAGTTCCAGCAAGGTGTCATCGTTCAGTATAGCCCCGACCCCCGGAACTTTCAGGTTGAAGGGCGTGAATACAGCGCCGCGTACATCGAACTTGTTGGGGCTCGGATTTCTCCGCAGCTGTTCCTTCGCACCTTTGACCGAGGCCTCTCCCGGTGAGAAGTTAAGCACCAGCTGGTTTGTATCGTCACGCGAAACATTGGTGGATGCCGAAGCTTTGATTCCAATGACAGCAACGTCTAGGCCGGCATTCCCCGTCCGCTTGACGCCAAAATCGAGTGTATAACCCAAATTCGACAAAGCGATTTTTGGATCTCCGGACGCCGTCCAGGTCAGGTTGTGGAGCCACGCATAAATGCCCAATCCGTTTACGTTTCGCACGCCAGCTGCACGGGGTGCGTTGCAGATATCGGTATTGTGAGCGTACGGAGAAACAATGAAGTCGCTGACTTGATTCAACGTTCGCGATACAATCACTCCGCCACCCATCTTGAATCCGGCGCTCACCCCTGATCCCAGCGGAACAAGTTCAGGCGTGTTTACGCCTGCGGATGAATCGCTTGAAGTTATGATCTTGGCGGTAAGCTTACCGTCAATGTACCAGCCGGTCAGATCAAGCTTTTTGGGATCGACCTGCGTGAAGGCGAGAGCCATCTCGCATTTCATTTGGTTCAGGATCGCGTCGAGGGGGACTGGGCGGTCACTCGTACTTGGGACCAAATCTGCGGTTGTGCAGGAACATAAGAAAACTGTCGCCAGTGCAGGCAAAAAACTTCTGAACTCCATAAATCCCCCCTCAGAGACATTGAGCGCAAGAGTGCAGCCAAATCGGGCAAACGGCAATATTCAAGATCATATAGCCCGCGCCATTGAGGGCAAGCCTCGTGCTGAGCGGCAACGGTCCTCCGGTCTGCTTGCGGGTCGCCCTCTGCCACCCGTCCGCGCAGGTTCAGGAGATAGGGCTTGTTTGTCGGATGCGCGATCAGCCGTTCGATCCATTGACGAAAATCTTGCGCACCTGAAGAAACGGTGATGCATTTCCGGGGCCGAGATTGGAAAAAATCGACCGCTAAGGATCGCCTGTCAGATTTCCATGACCTGCCGCAACATCAGCCGAACGCTCTCAAGCAGCGCGAGGCTGTACTCCGACGATGACGGCGGGATAATCGTAGCTCTCTCGATGGGAAGCTTCGTAAAACCGAATGAGACGCTCTTCGCTGGTGCCTAGACGATGTTGAATCTAAGCCAGGCGTCCTCGTCTCCGCTCTTGTAAAGGAGTCGGACCGACGACGAGCAGACAAAGTAGCATATGCGTCCAGCCTCCCGTCCGTGCGACGGCGAACCGTTACTCCCGCTGGACATCTTGCAAACACTTTTTTCCCCCGGCATCATCCCGATGTGACGACATGATGGCGGGGGCTAAAATGGCGGGCGATGGCGATGGGAAGGGCGGCAATAGTGGAACGGGCGGAAGCGACCCCAACGAGATTGTGTCGCAAGTTCTTGAGAAAGGGCTAGTCAGCCTTCTCGAAAATAGCGACATCAAAGCTGCAGTGCTGCACGCGCTTCGCAACGATGCCGGCCTGCCCGGGTGGAGCGCGCACGTTCTTCTCTACGGCATGAAGCTGGCCGTCGCGGCGGGTCAGAAATACGCATCCGATAAGATCAAAACAACTTTGCTCAGTCTCGTCGAGGATTATCCGCTTCTAGTCTCCGTGCTCGAAAAGCTTGCCGCGGCGCAGCTTCGTGCTAAAGAAAAGAGCGAACTGAAGGAACTGCTGCTAGCGGAACTCGACGAGGTCGATAGCGAAACTGCGCGGTCTTACGCCAAGGCCGATTTGGACGCCGTTATCGCACTGCATAATCGCGGAAAACTTGAGGATCTTGATGAAACCGTCGCTGGCCTTGCCGACGAAATCATGGACAAGCTTGAAAACCTTCTTCGCGATATGACCAAGCCTGATCTTCTTGTTGCAGGTATGGAGGGCAATTGGGAATGTAACTCAAAAAGACTGTCGGCCTCCGAACAGCTTCGGTACAATAGTGGACTATATGGCTTTCACGGTCGAGACGCAGAGCTCGAAATTCTCTCAAGTTTCCTTGAGGCTATCTATCCTGAGCCACACATCAATCGTTTCCGCTGGATGTTTATTACTGGTCCCGGAGGTGAGGGAAAAAGCCGGCTCGCGCTAGAATTCTGCAAGAAGCTTTCGGACGGCCCTTGGCATGCCGGAAAGCTCTCGCTACGCGAACTAAAGGTGATGGTAGATGGTCAATTCGATTGGCGACCGCGCCGACCTACCCTATTCGTCATAGATTATCCAGCACAGAAGCCCGAGCTCGTCGGAGCATTTCTGTCCAGCCTCAACCGCGACTGGCGAACCTTTGACCTTCCCGTACGCGTTCTCATGCTGGAGAGGGACGCGACTGGGGAGTGGCATCGCCAAATGCTGCCGGAGAATTCGGAAAGCCAGGCGGTTCGCGATCATATGTTCAAGCCATCACCCGTGGCGCTGAAGCACCTCTCGCGCGACGCGCTAATCGATATCATGAAAGAACGGTTCACCGTTGCTTCAATCGAACCACCTGATGACGACACGCTCTTCCTGGCCGCATCAGCGATCGATCCGCGCGGTGTAACTCATGGTCAAGAAGCGCCGAAACCGCGAGCACTTTTTGCTGCGGCTGTTGCACAGGTTATGGTGTCTGCTGCGACCTCTGGCGAAGATCCAGTCGCTGCCGCCAGCAGTCTCGATCGGAATGGCATATTCGAAAGCCTTGTTAAACGTGACCGCGACACGCGCTGGCGCCCCGTCGATAGCGCTGGGTCGGCGGTGCTCGAAAAGCACGAAAACCTCCTGGCGTTAGCTACCATGTCGATCGGACTTAGTAGAGCCGCACTCAATCTCCCTGATCTCAAGCCGTTGTGTGGCGAAATTTTACCTCAAGACATAGACATAGAACTTCTGCAAGCCATGGGATCAGATGATCCTCTCCATCGAGTGTCCCCGCTGGAACCTGACTTGCTTGGCGAGTATTTCGCACTTAGTCGCATCTCGGCTCTTCATCTTCTGGGAATAAAGCAAAAAATGATAGATGCCGCCTTCCGTTCCGGCGGTGACAACTTCGCTAATTTTTGCCTGAAATGCCTGAAAGATTTTCCAGACCGTAGCCGACAGCTTCAAATTCATATTCCGTCCCCAGAAATGACGGCTGAAGCAGCTACGGCGTTTGCTGCGCTTACGGCGAACTTCACATTTAGTCACACCCGCAGCGAAGACGACGAGGAAATCGACACCCTGATGTTGCTTCTGGACTCGTATCGCGAACTGTACTCAGAAGACGTCAAGCTTGCATATCGTGATGCCGTGGCCACCAGTAATATCGCTTGTAATGCCGGAAGCGTGCGCAACTGGGAGCGCGTCGACGCAATGTTGAAGCGGCTTGATGGGCTCCAAGCAAAATTTCAGCACGACCGACAAATTGCTTTGCGGGCCGCCGTTGCGGCCTTCAATTGCGCCAACGAAGCAGGCAGAGCTGGTGAAATTTCCCGCGAGCGTGACATGTTCGATCGTATGGACGCGTTGCGCCGCACATTTCCTGACGACAGCAACATCGCCGTGCGAGAAGCTCGCGCAGCTGCAAATGCTGTCGATCACGCCGGCGCCAAAGAGAGTTGGATAGATGTGGAATCGATGTTGAAACGCATTGTGGTGTTACGAAGCGCTTTTCCCAGAGACCGAGACATAGCGGTTCAGGAGGCCAAGGCCGCGGTCAATACTCTTTATCATTGCGGCCAAAATCGCGATTGGCTCCAAATTGACCGGCTATTCAAGGTAATCGAACAACTAAGGACATCATTCCATGCGGACCAAGAGATCGCACTTTGTCACGCGAAAGCTGCTGTGAACTTCACGCATTTTGCAAGCAAGGCAGAGGACTGGATCCACGTGAAGAATGTCCTTCACCGAATGGATGCCATGCGCGCGGAGTTCCCAGGCGACGATGCTATAGCACTTCAGGTGGCCATGGTCTATTGCAACGCGATCGAGCATTCGGCTAATGCGGAAAGCTTGTCTCGTGCAGGTGATCTATGCGAAAGGATCGCCGCCTTGAGCGAAGTTTTCCCGGATCACGCGGGCATTCGCGGCTGGGTGGGATATGCAGCTTCAACGATATATCACGCCAACCGCAAGGCTGGATACATGATCGAAGAGGCTCAATCGCAGCGGGCGGCGATTGGTGCCTTGGCTTATTGCAGGATCGCTGGCGAGGGGGATCGAGCAGGCCACGATCTATGCTTGACGGTGATCAATGACGCGGTGGAGCAGTATCCCAGTAACGCCGAGATCGCGAAGGCGAAGGAGATTGCCGACCGGCAACGGCGGTTGGCCTCCGGCGTTTCCTCTCAGGTCGCCGTCTAATGGTATGGTCTGCCTGCAACCGGTATAAATTTAGGATGTTTTTTGGCGTCCGCAGAACTGAGCCTATCGAGATGCTTTCCGAGGTCTTCGTCCCGACTTTAGGTCTTGAGCCGATATGAACCGCCGACCCGTAATTCTCCTGCTGCGTCAGCTGGAGTCGTACACTTAGGGGCCCGCTGGAAACCAGCCCACGGGTTTCTACAGAACGGCCCGCGCCAGAATGTCGGCTCTCACATTGCCGGGAGTGGCAGCATGTCCCTTGCACCATTTGAGGTGGACATTCGAATTGCGCTCGAGCAACGCATCGAGTTGCCGCCAAAGATCGGCGTCCGGAATGCGTCTGCGGCGGGCATGAACGTTGGCATTTATTCGCTTCCAACCGTTCGTGCGCCAAATCTTTCGCCAACGATGGCAACCATCCATGACATGAAAAGAGTCTGTCCACAGCACAACGTCTCTGGCTGCCGCAGTAGAATCGATCCATGCGAGGGCCTTGACCATCGCAAGCACCTCGAACGCGTTGTTGCCTGTCCCGGTTTGGCGACCGTGTTCATCGTGAACTTCCGCGCCATTCTCCATGACCACAAAAGCCCAGCCTCCCCGACCGGATAGAGGGTCGAATGAACCGTCGGTGTAAACGTGAATACCATTGATCGAATCCGCAAAGGATACGTCATTGCGCAAGGATCGCACCCCCTAGCCTGAACGGCGCCGAGATCGCGCCGCCCACTCCATTCAGTACGACCGCACCGATTCCTGCTACAGGATTTGAGAATCCTTGTCTTAACTGCGGATAGACAGCTGCCAGTGATGCAAACCGATCATGGTTGGTGCCGTTCAGCGAGGGGATCTTTGATATGTCGACGATATCTAGATTTTCCGCTATGGCGAGTTCTTGCGTCCTTGGATCATCGATATCCAGCGAGCCCGCTGTCGCGGCGGATCCTGCGAGCCGTTTGGAGAGTGCCAGTGCAATGTCGTCCTTCGACGCCAGTATGACGATCGGCTTAGTAAGCCTGTCAGTGGCCGACAACTGCTTGCGTAGTAGGTCGATGTCGATGTCAGGTGCTGCAAGTACGAGCTGATCGATCGAGCGAACAACCTTCTTCTTCCCCATCAGCGACAATTGCCGGATCGACTCAACCGCCAGCCACGCACCCATGCTGTGCGCCAAAACCGTGGGACGCACGCCGGCGGCCGAAAGATCTGACAGGACCTGCGCAAAGTCGTCCCTTGCGAAAGCGGCCGAATCCTTGTCAGCCACATATCCCGTTACCTCTGCCTGCGAGGGCCAATCGAAAAGAATGGCCATTTCCTTGACCTTCGAATCTGCCGCCATCTGCGCCAGCCGGAACAGCGCTTCCTGATGGCTGTAATTGTAGCCATGTACAAAGATACCGGCTCGGCCGTAGGCGGACGACGTGGACGCCCCGCGTGCAAGCGTCGCGAATTCATCAGATGTCAGTTCACGTCTGCCGATAACCGCGAATGATGTATGAGGATCGGGCTTAGAGACGGGCCATTCAATCTTCGATAGCTGTTGTGTAGGCGGAATGGAGACGGTCACTTCGGAGTACCGCAGTCGATCACCTCGCCCCGCAGTGAATGCCCCGCTCTTGTCACCGTCTGGAACGCGGTCAGTCGCGACGAGGATTGCAACACGCGTCGCCCGATTTACAGGAGCGACAACCTTCAGGGTTTCAGGTCCCGGACGGGCGCAGGAGGAAAGCGCCGAGATGGTAACAAGGAGTAGGAATATGATGCGCAAAGGGCGGAACTCGTGAATCAGATAGCGAGATCTAATCCCAATCGCGTTTCTGAAACGAGGCGGAAAAAGGGAAAAGAGAATTTTTTCACTGTTGGGCCCTCCAATGCCGCTCACCATTCATCTTGAGCAAGCTTCAAAGCTCAGCGGCTGCTCGTCGAACACGGAATGTTCGGCCATCTTCGGGCTATGCGAGAGGTCTTTGAGGCCCTTGTGCCGCTCCGCGGCGCAAAGCAAATCTGCGACGGACGAGTGGCCTTCCCGAAACAACGTGATCAACACTGCAGCAGCGATCTCCCGATCAGGGTCGAGTCGTGAAATGTGATTCATCTCGCACCATTCTTCCAACGCGGTATGGAGGATATTGAGTTCTGCCGGTCCAAATTTGGTTTCAAGAAAATTGCGCATGTCATTCTTCGTATCAGTTGCGAGCGCAATATGGGACCACTGGACCGACTTTCAAGGAAGAGATGCCTGTCGGTGAAAGGCAATTTTGAGTTCGCATATTCACGTATACCGCCAATCTGGTGGAGCGCTGGTCTGTGCAACATCGGTCCTCGTCGTCGGCGATGCTGACGTTTCGATTGTCGCATCTTAGCAAATCGGCGAATAAGTGCTGATGAAAGCGAACCGAATCCAGAAGAGGAATATGAAAGCCGGAGCGCAACCGCTCCTGCGGCAACTTGCTGCAATGCCCGAGGCTTTCGGCTCAGGCAAGTTCCGCAGTCAATACGCAGCCTTATGCTTCCGGCGCCACCCCGGAGACGCAAGTGTGGACGTGCTGCTGATCACTTCTCGAGGCACTGGACGTTGGGTCATCCCAAAGGGATGGCCGATGAAAAAGAAGAAACCTCACGAAGCTGCCGAGATCGAGGCATGGGAAGAGGCAGGAGTGCGGGGCGTTGCAAGGAAAAAGCCGGTCGGACGATACACATACCTGAAGTGGCTGGAAAACGGTGATGTCGCTCCTTGCGTCGTCGAGGTGTTTCAGATTGAGGTTCAGGACATCACAGAAGATTTCAAAGAAAGCGGGCAACGTCGGATCGCATGGGTCTCCCTAGACGAGGCCGCGCGTCGCGTACGGGAGGTTGAGTTGAAAACTCTCCTTGTGAACTTCAAACCAAAAGGCAAAGGGTAATCTCCACGCACCGCTATGCCGAACGTTCAAAGGCTCTTCCGGCAGCGATGCTCCCTGCCAGCCACGTCGGCCTATCCAAGTGTATCACAAACGTAACAGTTTCCTCTGAAATCGACAGGCTATCGGAGCCTGTTGCATTTTGGGGTACCTCGAATATCTGCCCGTTAATATATCGCGTCACGATGTCCATTCGGCGAGCCCTGTTTAGCGTTTGCTAGTTCACTCGATTGTCCGATCGCGCCTACGCAGGACGGCGACATCACGTTGCGTTGGATTAGATTCTCGTTGGTGGCAAATGTTCAGGTTCAATCGGAATGGGGCTCTCGAAGCCTTTTGTGCATTCGCTCAAAATGAGCCTCAGGTTCAACACATCTATCAGCAGTTTAGCCTGACAAAGGAGGAGTTCCTTCGCTACCTCGGTCTCGGCATCATTAAGACATCGGGTTTTGCCCGGCTCGCTGACGCACGCGAAAGAACCAAGTGCGAGATCCTACTGGGCAACAAGATCATGTGGATCGAGGTTGTCGAAAACAGGATAGTTGAGTACGAGATGCATCTGCGACGAGGAAAACACCGGCAAGCGAAAACCACGAATGACTAATCGGTTTCGATAGATACAATGGCAGAGCTAAAGGTGCCGTTCAATATCCTGTCCGACGTGGAATTGCGCCTATTGGCACTACTGTCTAAAGGTCACACAGACCGACGCGTTACAGTTATCCATCACGGCGAGAGGTTTCGTTGCGCGCCACTTTCCTGGAATGAATTGATCGCCGGATCGTTAGTCGACGAGGACGCAGTGACCGAGGCGATATCGTCTCTAGTGGCTAAGGATGCTGTAGACAGTACTCGCCAGCCTATCGGTCTCTTTCAAAAAATAACGTTGAGGAAGCCCGCGACGTTCTTTTACATCACGCCGCAAGGATCTTATTTGATTGAGAAGATGGAAGCGGGCTACAGTAGCAGTTAAGCCTTTTCCGGATGGTCCTCGCCACTCCCATGAAGCGTGAGGACGATCCGCCTCGTTTTAGCTCGGACCGCCCTCACCTTAGCGATGTCCCTATCGCGGTCGCGCGAAATATACGATTGGTCCGGACTGATCAAGACGAAAGAAGCCGGTCCAAGACCTCCAAGTCCAAGAACCGGCTTCCTGCTTTGCCGCGAACTGTGTCCATTCCCGACGAAGACCTTGTAACCGCTCGTGGCGAGGAATATCAACCGAGTTCTGATTTTCCCTAAGACTGCGTGCGAGTTGCTCAGCCGGCATCAGCAGTCTCGCGGTAGCTGTAGCTGCATCGACAGCATCGCCAGCGATCCGTTCAGGCTCGCAAAGCCATCTAAGATCCAGGGCGAAGAAAGGTGCATGTGGCAGTTCTACCTCAACGAACGAGTTGCGCTGCCGTCGAGATAGCCCAGGTTCGGAGGTGCCCTGCGATCAGCAATCAAAGTCGTTCTCAGGCTCAGCTCGTTTTCGCGCAGCACGGCGATACGCGCGAGCACCTCGCACTGTCGACGGCGGTTCGTTGCGCCGTGTCTACCACACTTACAGAGGTCATCGCATGAAATGGTCGCTTAAGAAATGAGACGTCGCCGCGCACCTGAGCAACGCGCGCCGCGGCCGGATTGCCGAGCAGTGGATTTGCCATTGAAGGCCAGTGTCCCTTCTCCGTTGCCATCCTCAACCGCGACTTGATTGATCCACAATATCGTTGTCATCGCGGAAGCGGACCACGACGTTTCTACCGGCATGTTTCGCTCGATAGAGCGCCTTGTCGGCCTCGCCGACGAGATCTGCCAGCCGGACCGTTTTTCGACCGTGCATCGACGAGATTCCGATACTCGCTGTCACCACGATCTTCTCTCCGTCACCGACCTCAATGGATAATGCCTCGATGAACTCCCTCAGCTCGGCGCCAATGCGTTCAACGTCACCGCTATCAGCTTCGAGATAAGCGCAGAATTCCTCACCACCATAGCGGCCCACGACCGGCCCGTGACGTAAAGCTACTATCTTCAGCACTTCCGAGACGTTCCGAAGGCATGCATCGCCTGCCTCATGCCCGTAAGTGTCGTTGATGGATTTGAAGTGATCGAGATCGATCATGAACACGTTCAAGTCGGCGCTTGTCTCCTGAGCGTGCCGGAAGGCTTTCTCCAACTTTTGCTCGAATGCCCGTCGGTTCAGCATCCCCGTCAGACCATCATGATCTGAGAGCACAAGAAGCATCTCGTTTGTCCGTTTGAGATCGAGAGATAAGGCGCCGTATGCCTCGACAGCATCTGCAACGGTCTGCAGCTCCGCGAAAAGAGGCCGACGCGTTTTCTGCCCGAGACCGTTGAGATTGGAGATTGCAGCAGTAATCGGCCGCAGGATGTGCCGGCTGACGACCCAAAAGACAAGAAGCAGGAAAACCGCCGGCAGCGTCAGGATGAAGAGCCAGCCAAAGCGGACGTCACGCGCCGCCTGCCCGATTGTCGAAGCCAGCCCATCTGCAAGCTGTACCGCGTCCCGCGAAAGGTTGTCACTCAGTATCTCCGTTGTTTGGATCGCTTGCTGATACGCCTCCGTCGCAGCCGCATCGGCTAGCCCAACTGCGTGATCCTGATCCTGTGCGGAGGTCCCCGCCCGTAGTTCACGAGCGATTTCCCGCTGAACCGTGATCTGTTTAACGGATGCAGCGATCTGTCTTCCACCGTCGGTCAGCGCCTGATTGTCATCCAGCGTAAAACTCTGGGTCAGGGTTTGGAGCTGGAGTTGCACCTGCCGCTCTACCCGCCGGTCATGCGCCAGGTAGACGGAACGAATGAGTGATGCGGCCCGCTCCACCTTCAAGGCATTTCTGTTCTGCGACAGGATGAGCGGGATCTGCTGCTCTCTTGCCAGACCCGCACCCGTTTCGACCCGGTTCAGAAACTGGACGGAGTAAATGGAAGCGAGGACGGCATATAATCCCACAAGGGCCAGCGCAAACCGGCCTGTAGCGCGAAGTGATAGTCCTTTTTTAACAGGCATGCTGATCACGCGTGTCAGAAAATGCTGAAGGGGAAATATTTGTCATTCACCCTATCGTAAACACCGCTGAGCCGGATACGCTTCAGCGCTGCGTTGACGTCTTCGAGCAAGGCGGGATCGCTCTTTCGGGCAGTGATATGCGATGTACTCTGGAGAAGATCATTGGTCACCGGGTCACCAACGAAATCGAAACGAGCATCGTCGCTGGCATCGAGGAAGCTCATGAGGTCGATCGCGTCGGCAAGGATCAGGTCTACCTTGCCGTCCTTGAGCGCCGCCTGTGCTTCCGGCTGATCCTTGGTGATCAGGACCGTATTCTTTGCGGCGTAGACTTTTCGCAGATAGTCCGCATGCATCGTGCCCTCGCCAGCTGCGATGCGGGCTCCCATCAGTGCTTCAGGGGAAATGTCATGATACTTCTTGGCATCGCCGACGAACACGGCATGTGAGCGGTAGTACGGGTCAGAGAAGGCAATGCGTTTTGCGCGCTCCTCGGTATAGGCCATGCTTGCGACCATGAGGTCGAACTTGCCGGCTTCAAGATCATCGATGATCTCCACCCAAGGCACAGCGACGAATTCACACTGAACCTCCATCTCGGAGCAAAGAGCTTTGGCTATGTCGACATCGAAGCCGGAGAGCTGCCCCTTGTCGTCCACGAAGTTGAATGGCGGGTATGCTCCCTCGGTTCCGATCCTCAGAACCTTGTCCTCGGCCATCACCTGTCCGGTAAACACAAGAAAAAGCAATAAGTTCGCAAAATGGACTGACACACGCATCTGATACCCCTTATATTTTGTTTTAGGATATCAGCATCTTCTTACTTTTTTGCCTCACGGCATGATTGTGCATCTCGCATCCTCGACTGATCGCAGAGTGTCTGGATCGCTTTACTCCAGCGCTCCGAAGGCCGTAAAATACGTGCAATTGTCGAATTTCCCTCCAATCTATCCAGTTCGGCTGGATAGGCTTCGTGTCGTGAAAGCATTATTGATGGACTGTACGATTCCGTACAGAAACCCGCGCCATTGGTGTGGTGATTTGACAATGCGCCATTCTCGCCCAAATATTCGGCATCTGCCTAAAATTAAGAGCAAAACGGCAGTATTGGGAGAAGTTTATGGCTATCGATATTCTCGCGAGCGCTCCGTGGCGCGCGCCTGTACTCGTGCGCATTGGTCACGGTTCATCTGAGCCCGTCGAAAGCGCATCTGATGCAATGCACTATTTGCAGAACCGGTGGCCCCATGACCGTGGAAGACACTACGAGCGAGCACTTATGGATTGCAAAAGCGCAGCAAGCGGGATGATCCCTGCAGAGGTTGCACGAGAGTCTTTCATCTCAGCTGCGATCGAACCTACGTGCTCGCGTCCTAAGCGTCACGGTACGAAACCGTACAGAAACGGAGACCCTGCCTACGCGTTAGCTGATGCAAACGCGGAGTAGGATTAGTGTCAAAGCATATTGATAAAGCAGGTTTGAAGATCGAAGGCGCGCAAAGGGTGATGACGATCATCGACTTCGCGCTTCAATACAAGCTGACTAGCGACGAACAGTTACGGCTCACCAAGCTCTTCGGCACGTTTGCAACGAAGCAAGAGCTACTGATGAACGCGCGTCTCAGGTCTCGGATACGTCATTGAACCAAGTGGTAATCAAGGGGCTTGAGCATCGCCTTAAGCTCGTCCGCTGACCGGAAGCCGGAAAGCCAGAGATCAATCAACGCCTGTCCAATCGCAGCAACCTCCGGATGGTGTTCATCGATTTGGCGATCCGCCATGACATCGACGAGTACATCTCTCAACATCGTCAGGTCGTCTGGCTCAAGCGCCTACTAGGAATTCATGAACATTTGTTGCCCCGATTGAGCGAGCATCTTACCGGGCACTGTTTGTCGCGATAGTTGCAGCATAGGATAGTTGAGAAGTTGGATGACTGAATCGCAGAATGAAGACGCGGAATGGCTGTTAGGAATCAAATCCCTTTCAAAGTGAAGTCTCATGTCTGCCGTTCAAAAGATCAAGACCGAACTGAACTGGCCGTTTTACCTTCAATCGATGAAGCAGATCGAGTTGTTGGGCGGCAACAGAGTGAGGCCTGTAAGTCCACGGTACTTTGTGAACGGCTTGGGTGGCTGTTTGGCTTCGGGCGCCTGGTGCCTGGCATAAGGTCTCTTGCAGTCAGGACGCTGGGGAAAGTTCATCTTTTCTCTTGACCTGCAATGCCCTCTGGCGGGTCCGAGAGAAGAACCGGAGAGCACCATCACAAGCCTTTCCATCGGGCAACGGGATCGGCACCAGCCAAACCTCAGCGCTGTCCGATCGTTCTTGCTTCGATAAAGAAAACCCGCTGCGAAGGTTGGTACCGCAGCGGGTTTTAGGAAACCGGTCTGAGAGGGGACGACAGAGCGGTTGCGGCAATAACGGCTTATGTGAGAGTTGGTTCCCGCATTCGAAAGGCTCGGCAAGCCGTCGCGAGCTCGCATTCAAACCGCATTCCGGGGTTTCAGTATTAAGCTATTGATGGGATCGGGATCGACGACCATCTGATTTCTGCGTGCTTTCGTTGAGAAACCACAAAAATGGCAGGCACTTAGCCTCACCAATCCGAAAAAAGTATCAAAAATAGTTGTCGATCGAATCGCCAGCTTTTAGTGGTTCATCGCCCTCGTGACATAGGGGATCCGGCTCGGTTTGATATCCACGTTTATCGGCTCGCAAACCAACGATCGCGAAAATTGCAGTCCGATGCCTTGCACTCTTCAAAGAGCCTATTGGCCGACCATTTCGCATGCAAATAGTTAATAGCCATAATAGCCCGTGCGCAGTGTATCCGCGGCTCGCTCTCACAATCGTTTAAAAGGAAAACCCTACAATTATAGGGGTTATTGGCGCGATTTTTAGGAAAAATTGATGCTTTTGAAAGATGGTCGCCGCACGTGAATCGCACACTGCGGAGGGGACCCCAAAATGACTGCTCAGATCGCCAGAAAACCATTGTGGATCAAGATTACAGGCTACGGCTTTGCCGCGGTCTTGTTCGCCAGCGCCGCGATCGGCGGATTGGCCTGGCATCGTCAAAACGCCACGAATGCCGAGGTGCTTGAGAGTAAAGCGGCGAGCGATCTCAATGTGATCCAGACCGATATGGCGGCAATTCAGCGATCTGCGTCTGCCCTTGCGCTCGGATTTGCGGGCGAGCCGGAGATTGCCGGTTACATTAGATCGAACGATCGCCAGAAGCTGCTCGACAAATTTTCAACCAACATCAAAGATGTCGCACAGTTAGGTGGATTGCAAAATATCACTGTTGCGGATGCGCAAGGAAATGTCATCGCCCGCGCCCACGCAGCTGAAAAGTTTGGCGACAATTACCTCTCCCGCCGCAAGACAGTCGCCTCCGCTATTGCAACCGGAAAAGTCGCAGCGGGCGTCGAACCAGGGCGTACCGGTATAGGCATCTATGCTGTGGCACCGGTCTTCGAAAACGGCAAGGTTGTCGGCGTTGTGGATGTCGGCACGGAACTTTCCAATGCCTATTTCGCGCCGATTGCGCAGAGGCTCGGTGCAGAGATAACAGTAAACGTCATATCGGATGGCAAGCTGGTAAATCAGTCATCCACCGAAAATGGTTCGACGCTTCTTCCGATGGATAGGATCCAGGAAGCGTTCGGCGGACAGCCAATTTTCCAGGAAGTCGAGCTCGACGGCCGCAATATGCTGATTAAAGCGGTGTCGTTCACCTCGTTTTCCGGTGACAGAATAGGTGTTTTCGAAATCGGGACCGATGCTTCCGAGATCGTCGCAAAGGCAAAGTCCGAGCTTTGGACGATGGTCGGCGTGACCTTTTTGACATCACTCATCGCGTTAACGTTCTTTTTCACGTTTGCGAAGTCGCTCGGCAATGCGATTGGTCGCTTGACAGGCACAATGGGTCGCCTTGCTTCCGGTGATCTTACCGTTGATGTTCAGGGTGAAAATCGCCCGGATGAAATCGGCTCCATGGCAAGCGCGGTGCAGGTGTTCAAGGACAACGCGCTGAAGACCCAGGCACTGGAACGCGAGGCGGAGGCGCAGCGCAGCCTCACCGAAGAACAGCGCCAGCGCAATGCCGAAGACGCCCGCATCCGTGCCGAAGCGATGGCTGCGGCGACGAACGGGCTTGCCACCGGCCTCAAGCATCTTTCCGCGGGCGACCTGACATTCCAGCTTAACCAGGCCTTCGCCCAGGAATTCGAAGGCCTGCGCGCCGACTTCAACGCGACGGTCAGCCAGTTGCGCGGCACGCTCGGCTCGGTTGCCCAGGCAACAAGCTCGATCGATTCCGGTTCGCGCGAAGTCAGCCAGAGCGCCGACGATCTTTCCAAGCGCACCGAACAGCAGGCCGCTTCGCTGGAAGAGACCGCCGCCGCCCTCGACCAGATCACCGCAAACGTGTCGAATTCCTCCAAGCGCGCGGAAGAAGCCCGCACCGTTGCCATCCAGGCAAATGAAAGCGCCCGCCATTCGGGTGCGGTGGTTGCCAATGCCGTCGACGCAATGGGCCGTATCGAGGAATCGTCCGGCCAGATCGGCAATATCATCGGCGTGATCGACGATATCGCTTTCCAGACCAACCTTCTGGCACTCAACGCCGGCGTCGAAGCCGCACGTGCGGGTGAAGCCGGCAAGGGCTTTGCCGTCGTTGCCCAGGAAGTCCGCGAACTGGCCCAGCGTTCCGCCCAGGCTGCCAAGGAGATCAAGGACCTGATCGGCAAGTCCTCGGTCGAGGTCGAAACCGGCGTCAAGCTGGTCAGCGAGACCGGCACGGCGCTGAAGACGATCGAAAACTACATCGTCACCATCAACCAGCACATGGATTCGATCGCCACCTCTTCGCGCGAACAGTCGGTCGGCCTTGCGGAAGTCAACACGGCCGTCAACCAGATGGACCAGGTGACGCAGCAGAACGCGGCCATGGTTGAAGAAGCTAATGCAGCCGGCGCCACGCTTGCCACCGAAGCCGGCCGGTTGCGCGAACTCGTCTCGCAGTTCCAGCTCGGCCAGTTCCAACAGGCTCAGAGTGGAGCCGCAAGCTTCTCGCAGCAGAGCTCGGCGCTGCGCCAGACCGTATCGGCAATGGCCGGACCGGTTAAGACCGCATCGCGTAGCTCCGCCCCCGTCGCCTCCCCTGCCCGCGGTATGGTCGGCAAGCTCGCCCAGACCTTCGGAAGCCGCGGCAACGCGGCTGCGGCACCAGCTGCGGATAACTGGGAAGAGTTTTAAGGACATGTCTCTTGAATGAATGGTGCGCGCTGGACAAATTCCAGCGCGCACTGCACCCTGCTTGTTTTCTCGCACATCGCCGGTGCTGGCACCACACGACGGACTGCCACGTTTACGATTGATCATATCATCCTAGCGTCATCCGTCGGAGCGCGTTCGTTTTCCAGTAAAACTGATGAGCCAGCGCGCCTCCTACATGAGCGGCAATCAATAACCAGAGGAGCACTTTGAGAATGTCCGCGTGAAGATCGCCTGCAACGCTTACTCCGAAAAATAAGCGGCGATCCCACTCAGCGGCATTGCAATCAAAAGCCCATAGAGGGCGACGTGAGCCGCCTTCGCGATCACCCTGAACACGGCCGGCTCTTCCTCAGACGGATCCGGCACGCCATGCAGAGACCGCAGGGCGAGACGAGCGATCACCGCGATGAGGATTGCGAAGCCCATATAGGCATGAATGTTAGCGGCGCCGATCTGCTCCAGGGTCGCCGTTCCGGTTCGTCTTACCGCCCTGTGCCAATCGTTCATGCCATCGGGCAACAGAAGGTTGAAGAAAACGAAAACCACGGTCAACCAGTGCAGACCACGCTGGCTGACGGAAAAAGATGCGGGATGAGAGATTGCCGACTATGCCATAGGCCTTCCTCATTTCTTCTCAGTTACGATTATTTGGTCACGGTCAGCTTCGCATGCATGCCGGCCTCGTAATGGCCCTTGATGTTACAAAGGAGCAGATAAGCGCCAGGATCGAGCGTTGCCGTAAGTTGCCCATCTTTCCCGGGTTTCAGGTCAGACACTTCACCCAGGCTCTTCAGCTGTTTCTCGTCAATCCGATGTTTTGCAGCAATGACTGGGACAGATTGTTCGGCAGATTTCAGCTTCACGAGAAGCATCTCATGGTTTTCGGTCACGGCATCGTTATGGACCATGAAAGTGACTTCGCCGGATTTGATCGTGGAATGATCGAGGGTCAAGGTGATCGGGCCACCACCTTCGCCGCCTTCGAAAATGGGATTTTCGCACCGCTACAACCGCAGTAACTTTAAATTTTAAGCGCTTTTAAGCTCTTGATGGCGTACGAACTGAGGACCCGCATTGAAAGGCGGATGCGCTTTGTTTGGTAGCAGCAAGGCCAAAATTGTTGAGCCGCAGAATATCAGGAAATTCGAAAGAACTTAGCATCGGTGCTTTTCCAATCTGACCGTTGCAAAGCAATGGCTGCGCAAGCGAATGAGCTTGTCACTGATCTCCGCGCCCCCAAATCCCTCAATTCTTGTGTAACGGCCTTGCGCATTGCGATGAAAGCGGTACTTGCCGTGCGTGGCAGGAGTTTCGCATTGGAAAGCAACCAAGATCGCATGCAGGTGCATCAGCTCGTCGCCGGGCTCAAGGAAGGCGTGATCCTCCTAGACCTGAATCGAAAGTTCCTCTGGGCGAACGACGCCGCGCTGGCCATGCACGGTCTCGACGACTGTAAGCTACTCGGGGAAACGCTTGCCGACTACCGCGCACGGTTCGAGCTGAAATACCGAAACAACCACAAAGTCGGTGATGGAGACCATCCGGTCGATCGCGTGATCGCCACTGGAACGGCTTCCGACGTAACCATGGAAGTGCGGCCGACCAACGACGAAGATCGAAGCTGGATGCATGATGCGCGTTGCTTCATGGTGTCCGAACGCGACGAGCCCGCATATGTCGCATGGATCATTCAGGACGAAACTCGGCGCTATGAAGCCGAGGACCGTTTCGAGGCTGCGTTCAACGCCAACCCCGCCCCCGCGGTTATCTGTAGACTCTCAGACCTTCGCTACGTGCGTGTCAATCCTGGCTTCCTTGAAATGACCGGATACAGCCGGAGTGATCTGGTTGGAAAGTCGACGTATGAGATCGACGTGCTGGCCTTCGCCGAGCGCCGAGAGCTAGCGCTGGCGAAGTTGAAAGAAGGCCGCACCATCCCGCAGATGGAAGCAATCGTCCCACTTCCGGACCGCGGGGCGAAGCCCGTCATCGTCGCAGGCGAACCGATCGACGTTGGGGGCGAGCCATGCATGTTGTTCACGTTCGCAGATGTCGAACCGCTGAAGAAAGCGCAGCAGGTGCTGAAGCAGAGCGAGGAGCGTTTTTCGGCGGCCTTCGGTCTTTCCCCTGTCCCGACCGTGATCGTCAGGACAGACAACTTCGAAGTGATGGAGGCCAATGCAGCTTTCCTGAAACTCGTGCGGTCACCGGAAGAACTGGTAATGGGCAAAAGCCAGGCAGACCTCGACATGTGGCTCGACAAGGATGTTCAAAGAGCCGTGGAAACCGCCATGCTCAAGGATGGTAGGCTACGAAACATCGACTTCCGCCTAAAAGCACGCGATGGAGCGCTGACGGATTGTCTTCTGTCTTCCGAAGAAATCACGATCGATGACATCCCATGCGTGATGATGGTAATCCAGGACATTACTGACCGGAAACGATCTGAGGACGAACTCATGTCGGCTATTGAGTCCGTCATGGCCGACACGTCCTGGTTCAGCCGCGGGATCGTGGAAAAGCTCGCCGCCTTGCGGCAGAAATCCAGCCTCTCCCCTCCCCTAGCCGACGTTCGCGTCGCGGACCTCACGGAACGCGAGCAGGACATCCTGACCCTCATCTGTCAGGGGATGAACGACCAGCAGATGAGCAAGCATCTGGGACTTTCGAGCAACACGGTGCGAAACCATGTCTCCTCCCTCTACCGTAAAATTGGTGTGAACCGTCGTGGGGCGGCAATCCTCTGGGCCAGAGAACGAGGAATTGGCAACGGAGACCGTAACCGCGGAAAATCTGACTAAGTGGTATAAAAATACCAATGCTGATGGTATTTTAATCTCTTGCCCGCGTCTCCTTCCGACGATATGCCTCTAACTGCTTTACGCCGCCCATACGACCATATTCGTCGGCAGCCGACGAGCGTGATGTTCGTCGGCTGGAGCACTGCCAACGGCGCGACCGAGACCCACTGTTTTGCGGAAAGTCTGGCGACAGGGCGCGACTGAACTAGATGTCTGTCGACCTCGCCTAACTAGCATGGTGCTCCGGTAAGGAAAAATCCGGCCAATGGCCGATCCTCGGGATGAAAGCGGGAAGCGGACGTTGGTATACGACAGGTCGAAAGTTGATCTTACAAACTGTGATCGCGAGCCGATCCATATTCCGGGCAGCATACAGCCTCATGGAGCCATGATAGTTCTATCGGACAATGGCCTCGTCTCGTTTGTCTCGGAAAATATCTCGCAGTTTCTCGGCGAGACGAACAGGGACTACCTTGGAGCGGAACTATCCGACGTCGTCGGCAACACGGTCGCGCACGATATCGGTAACGCCATTGCCAGAGCTGGGTCCGGGCATACTGCTGGAGTCATCCTCAAGGCCAAGGTCGGCGAAAGCGACAAGCTCGCTGATATCACCGTTCACCGCTATGCAGAACGCACCTTCCTCGAGTTCGAGCCGCCCGCGTCGGTCGAGGATACTGAAGTCGCGCTCCACCTGACGCAGTCGCTCGTGAGACGTGTCGATAGCTACTCCCAGTTCAATCCGTTGTTCAAAGCCGTAGCCCGCCTCGTCCGCGCCATGCTCGGTTACGATCGCGTTATGGTCTACCGTTTCCTCCATAACGGAGCCGGGCGGGTCGTCGCGGAAGCGAAGGACCCGTCTCTCGGCAGCTTCCTCGGGCAGCACTTCCCGGTCTCCGACATTCCGGTGCAGGCAAGGAAACTCTACGTAGAGAACTGGGTCCGCGTCATCGGCGACGCATCTTTCGTTCCCGTCCCGCTAGTCCCGGGCATCAAGGACGGTGAGAGGGAAGTCGATTTGTCGTTTTCGCATCTGCGGAGCGTGTCGCCGATCCATTGCGAATATCTTCGCAACATGGGTGTCGCCGCATCCATGTCGATTTCCATCGTCGTCGATGGCGAGCTTTGGGGTCTGATCGCCTGTCATCACAACACACCCAAAAACCTGTCAATCCCGCTTAGGGTCGCGACGGAACTGTTCGCCCAGTATTTTTCCCTCCATGTCGGTACGATCGAGCACCGGACGCAGAAAGCTGCCGCGGCTGCTACGCGCGGGCGGCTCGATGCCATCATCGAAGACGTCAATCCGCACGTTCCCGTGGAAATCACGCTGCGGGAGAAACTCGGTGAGTTCTCGTCCCTAGTCGACAGCGACGGCGCAGGCCTGTGGTCACGCGGGCAATGGTCAGCATATGGCGTTACGCCCCCGGATGACGACGTTGCCGATCTGATGGCACTGGTTTCTGAGAACGCCGGGCGCAACATCTGGGACACGCCGTCGATGAGGAACGAGTTCGGCGAGCGATATGGCACGCGGGTCGCGGGCCTGATGGCAATCCCGATCTCCGTGTCGTCGCCCGACTACCTGGTGATGTTCCGCAGCGAGGAGGCCCACCAGATCGAATGGGCAGGCGAACCCCGCAAACACGAAGTCCTCAACGAGAACGAACGCAGGCTCAGCCCGCGCGGCAGCTTCGACACCTGGCGTGAAGACGTGCGCCATAAATCTCTGCCCTGGACGAGCGCCGACATTGTCATCGCGGATTCCATCCGCAGCTATGTCCGTGATGTGATGCTATCGCATAACGACGCGACGGAAGAGCAGCGTATAAAGACAGAGAGCCAGAGGGTCCTGCTGAATTCTGAGCTCAACCATCGGGTCAAAAACATCCTGGCACTCGTAAAATCCATTGCCACTCAGACGGGGGCCAATGCCGCCTCGGTGGAAGACTACGCCAAGTCGTTCGAAGGCCGCCTCCGCGCGCTCTCATTCGCCCACGACCAGTCGTTTTCCGGCACTGGCGGCGGCGAATTGCACGATCTCGTCGAAGCCGAAGCGGGCATGCATCGGTTTGCCCAGATGCCCGACCGCATCAGAATTGAAGGCGAACCTCTCGGGCTGACTGAACGTGCGTTCGGGGTGTTCGCCCTGCTCCTTCACGAGATGATGACGAACGCGGCTAAATACGGAGGCCTATCGGTGCCATCGGGCAGCCTGAAGATCTCCTGGAAGCTTGCCGACAGCGGGGACTGCGAGCTGCACTGGATCGAGAGCGGAGGCCCCGAAGTCGTCCCGCCGACGCGCCGTGGCTTCGGATCCAAGCTGATCGAGAAGACGATATCGCACGACCTCGAGGGAACGGTGGATCTCGATTTCGCAAAAGAAGGCCTCAAAGCGAGGATTGTGCTGCCGAAGGCGCATTTGAGGGAAGTCGCGGCCCGCTCGGAAGACTTCAACATCAAAGCCGCTGTACCACAGCAGCCTATCAATGAACTGAACGTCCTCTTAGTTGAAGATCAATCGTTAATCGCGATGGATACCGAGGAACTCCTGCGCGAGATGGGAGCGTCCACCGTTTGGATCGCGCCGACCGTCCCGACCGCTCTGGGCTCTATCGACAAGCACAGGCCCGATTGCGCGGTCCTCGATCTAAACCTCGGCCACGCGACATCTGAAGAAGTCGCCATCAGGTTGGAGGAGCTGGCGGTCCCTTATGTCTTCGCCACTGGATACCGCGACAGCGTCAGCATTCCAGACGGCTTGGCCCATGTCCCAGTTGTGCGCAAGCCCGTCGCGTATGAAACTCTGGCCTTTGCGTTGAACAGAGCGATCCGGACTGAACGTGTGAATTAGGAGTTCGCAGATGGATGTGAATGTTTAACGACACCGCATGCCTTGTCTCGGACCTTCCTCGCCTTATCTGACGATCCTCAATCCCGAGATCGAGCAATTAATGCCCTTAGCATCCGATGCCTCCCCCTTCCGCTTCTTAGGTCATAACGGCGAAGCGGCTGGGATCATCGATGATTACCACGAGCTCCGTATCCCCAAGGTTCAGCGCTCTCGCAGTTGATTGATTGTAATAGCTGCTTCTCCGGAGATCGATCATCTTGCACCCCTCCTGATAGAACAGGCCAGGGGCCGGTGATGATCAAGGAGTTCCCGTTGTCCCCGACGATCGGCTGACGCGGAGTTTTTTTTACCAGGTCCAGCTCCATTGTGAGCTGGCCGACCTTGCGTTCCAGCGCCGCAATTTGGAAAGGATGCGGACAGATCCAACGTCTCAACGGCCTCTTTTTTTGCGCTTTCCAGGCGGCTATACCGATATGTCGAGGCTCCGATCGCAGTGAAATGACGATAGCGTGGACCGCGACGTTCCCGATCCAACGCCTCGCAGGAGCCGGACAGGGTTGTTCAAGGAGCCATAAAGCGCAACTGCTGGGTCAGTCGTTGAACATCGTATGGCTTTGCAAAGAACACTCCACGCGCTGGAAGCTCATGCGCTTGCGGGTTATTCATACCGGACACCACGATTATTTCGATGGGCGGCCAACGGTCTCGTACCGCCGCGGCAAGTTTCAATCCATCCATGCTGCCAGGCATATCAATGTCCGTGAGGAGGATTCGGATGTCTGTGTTTGTTTCAAGAATGGCTATGGCCTCATCAGCATTTGATGCCTCGACAGCGATGAAACCGGCTTCCTCGACGAGATCCATCGCGAGAAGCCGCAAAAGCGGTTCATCTTCAACGATCAATACTGATTTACGCATTCCCACCCTCGTCACATCGACCGTTAGTAACGCCGAGGTCGACTTCTTGTTCCGCCACCTGAAAACTGAGCTCGAAACGTAGACCGCCTGCTCGAAAATCAGAGGCCGTCTCGGCTTTTGCTCCGCTGGGAAATGCTCTTTCTATCAGTATACTTCCGAAACCTTTTCGAGTGGGTTTAACCACGGCAGGGCCTCCAATTTCCTGCCATGTGAGATCGATCCGGCCATCCTTTTCACTCCACCTGATATCCACCTTTCCTGTGTCGACGCTCAGGCTCCCGTACTTCGTTGCGTTGGTCGCCAGCTCGTGAAGAATGAGCGACAAGGGGAGCGCCAAGTCAGGGGACAGCATAAGGTTCGGCCCAGAAATCGAAACTCGGTCCTGGTCTGAAGAATGAGCGAGAAGGGCGGCTTCTATAACTTGACGAATATGCGATGCCGAGCCCTCTTTCGACAGAATGAGATCATAGGTGCTCGCCAGTGCCGTCAGCCGTTCGGAAAAGGAACCATATCGGTCCGGGTCGGCGCGAGCGAAGGTCTGACGCGCGATCGCCTGTACCAAAGCGAAGCCGTTCTTAACCCGATGGGCCAGCTCTCGGACAAGGAGTGTCCGCTCTTCCTCCGTCTTTTCGTTCAGCACACGCCGACGGTCCAGCTCGTCCAAGAGGTCATCTAGTGCTGCGCCAACGGCGTGCAGCTCGTCCGTCGGTCTCATTCCTGTTCGAGCATCGACACTTCCAGCTTTCCACCGCGTCATTACAACCGCGATCTCGGTGATCGGCACAAGGATAAATCGATGACCGATAAACACCGCTAGCACCATCGAAACTAAGCCTCCAGCGACGATCCCAAGCAGGTTGATCAGGGTCGCGCGATCGATGGGCGAAAAGGCTTCATCTTTCGAGAAACCTGCGCTGACATAGAGGGGACTGGAAGGTGGTGTGATGGGGCGATACCCAAGGACGCGCTCGGTACCGTCTTGGCTGGTAACCTCGATCGTCCCAGGTTGATTAGCGTGGATGAGCGGCTGGAACTCGTCGGGAATAACAGTTCCGACAAATTTCTCAGGATAAGGCACGCGTGCCACGATCATCCCTGCTGCATCGGCGATGGTCACAGCGTTGCCTCGCGGCACTCCACGTTCGGCGATTCTGGCTTGTAGCCAGTCCGCCCGAATCCCGCTGACCACGATTGCTGTGACATCAACACCATCGATTACAGGCATCGCGAACGGAATGACGGCACTGTCAGACACCCTGCTCCTTCTGTAGTGCCCTGCTGAGAATTGTTTGTCAGCGAGAGCTTTGCGAACGTAGTCACGGTCCGCAAAGGACGCGTCTGCCGGAATAGGCACGCTGCCGCAGACAGGACTTCCGTCAGCACGAACAACGAAGATCGCACCGATGTTTGAGACCTTTGCGGATAGGGAAGCGAGAGCGTCGTCGCAGGCGACTGCATCGAGATGGCGCACAGACGGGATCGATGTCACGGCGATAAGGAGAGATCGAAGGCCTTCAACAATACGCTCGACCTCAGAAGAAGCCTGACGAGCTGCTTGGGCGGCTTGTGCTCGAACTTCATGGCTGCGCTGAACGCGTGTCGCGATCTCGTTATACCCGAGCATAGCGACGACCGGAGCAAGTGCAGCGATCGCCACGGCCACGAGCTTCAGTCTCATCTTGCATCCCCCATATTCGGAAGACCGATAGCACGCACCGGTTCAGCTTGCTATTGCGACGCGCCCTCGATCCAAGGATATATTCCTTGAAGTTGCTGGGGACCAATAACGGCAAAAACTTTCGTTCTTGAGGATGAGTCATCTCCGGAGGGCACATCCGAATTCCTGTCCACTCCGAAGCCTCACTTGCCACACTGTCATGTTATTCTGCTGATGATCGCCGGCGAAACGGTTATGGTCAAACGTCAAACGCTTTGCACGGGAATGGTCGCCCGTATGCCTGGTTCAGCGACCTTTCGCATATTCTCGTTTTTCAGCAAAGACCGATCGAACGACATCGGCGGTCTCCATAAACCCACCATCTTTAATGACGGTCGATTTCCATTCCGGCGCTCTGTACGCTGACGCACTGAAACTTTTGCTTGTCTGTAAGGTAAGAGCATAATGGCGACTTTTTATTTTCACATTCGGCATACAGGCGGTCTGGTTAAAGATCCGGATGGATCGGAATGCGTCAATCTTGTTGCAGCCATCGCTGAGGCTAGGAAAGACGTCCGGGCTATAGTCAGCGACCGTATTCGCGCAGGCAGTAAGGTGGAGCCGTGGTCAATTGAGGTTGCGAACCTTAACGGCTCTAAGCTGGCAGAGGTACGGTTCCACGACATAGTGCGTGAGTGCCTGGAGTCGTAGTGGGCAGCGACGCCAGCGCTTGTGAAATTTTTACCGGCGTCTCAAAGAAGTGTCAGAAGCCGTCGTTCAGGCGACCCGTACTGGTACCGGCGAAGGAACGGGGGCTGCCACGGTCGATAAAAGAATGAGTCACTCTGACTGATTTGGTCATATGCTCCCGTTCGAGCTTGCACAGAGCCGACTTTCTAGTGGCGCGCCGGACATTCAGCGTCGCGGCGACATAATCGTGAACGATAGAATTCATCTGAGTTGTTTCGGTCTCCCTGGCCGCCACGACTAAATACGCAGGGGTCCTTGGCATGAGCCGAGCTATCGTGTCTGGCGTGGGTTGATCGGACATATCGATACCGTACCTGAGCGGTGTGTCCGGTAGCGTACCGAACGGCGCGGTAGAGGAACCATGACCGCAACCGCGGATTGATCACCGTTCAACCCGCGGAGATCGAGCCATGACGTATGCGAAGACTGTCCGTATTCAGTCGGCGGTAATAGAACTGCTTCCTGCTCTTAGAAATTTCGCTCGCCATTTTTGCAAACAGGAAGGCGATGTCGAAGATCTCGTTCAAGACACGGTCGTAAAAGCGCTTGGCAATCTCGACAAATTTCAGGAGGGGACCCGGCTGAAATCATGGCTGTTTACGATCATGCGCAACACCTTCGCAACCCGATACGTGGTGGCCAAGCGGACGGTGTTAGGCCTTGATAATCTGACGGCCATGGCACCGTCGCAGCCGGCGTCGCAGGAGTGGGTAATGCGCGGTCGCGAGTTCGAGATAGCCTTCAGTACTTTGCCCAACAGTTACCGCAACGCCGCGCAAATGATATTGCTGGAGGGCTCCAGCTATGAAGAGGCGGCAACCCGATGCGGCTGTAAGGTCGGGACAGTCAAAAGTCGCGTGAACAGGGCGCGGGCGCATTTAGCTAGCAGGATGGGCGACGTCGTCTCTGCGGCAGCTCATATCTAGGGGAATGAGCTTTCGACGTTCCCCTGGTTGAAGTCCCCACCAGCAGCCGCCTGGGAGACGCTCAGTCCATGGTTGAGGCTGTTCAACGCGATGTAGTCAAGCGATTCGGTGGAGCTACCCTCATATCAATTCACCGCGTCGGCGGCCCGCGCTATGGCGACGTCGAGATCCTAACCGAAGACGCGACTGAGGAGGATCCCAAGGTCTTTGAAAGAGCGAGGTTCGGCTGCTTGATTTCGAGGAAGGCGCAGTGTTCAGCTACCACTATGACTACGGAGATGGCTGGCGGCACGCAAACCAGTGTTGACCATCCAGCGTCGCTGAATAGAGGAAACGATATGGCGACTATCGCCGATTCGCTTGACTACCGACTACTCGAAATCTCTCGCTCTCCAGCTTGCACGACACAATGCAGATTTTCTCGACGAGGCAAAAAATATTGGTAGCGAGCGAAACGCCGCTCGAGGATTGTTTCTTCGGAATTTGCGAGAGAAGCGTTTTTATCCGCTGCAGTGGAGGCTCATCTTCGAGCCTGAAACGAGTGCCGCCAAGCAAGGCATGGCTTTGCCGCCATGAGCTGATATTTTTGACGTGCGCAACCACCCTTCGCGTGACAGGGTATTTCGGTTGAGATCATCGGGAGTGACGGCTTCGTGCGCCAGAAGCTGGTGGTATACTCGGGTCTTACCTTGCAAACTCACAATCGATCATAGTTAGAGCGATCGCCGGCGAAAATGGGAAAAGAAGGATCATGGAAACTCTGATTGGCTTGCCTTCGGGTGTGAACGAGGAAGAGAAGGTGCCGTCGGGTCCACCAATTCCCGCGACTTCGTCGGAAAAAGTCAATGCGGTGATCCACTACTATCGCGGCGAAATGGGGCGCATGGCGAGCTGGCGCGACCGTATTGATCGTACTACCAATTGGGCTATCACGGTTGTCGCCGCATTGCTTTCCGTCTCGCTATCGACCCCGACCTCGCATCATAGTGTCATTCTGTTTGCAATGCTGCTGGTTTCCCTTCTGCTTCTGATCGAAGCGCGGCGATATCGTTTTTTTGACGTCTACCGCAGTCGAGTTCGTCAGCTCGAGCGCTACTACTTTGCGCAAGTCATGAGCCCGCAGGCCGAACTGAACCCGGACTGGGCCGCGGCGATAGCTCAGAGCCTCCGAAAACCGGTGTTTTTCATCAGCTATCGGGAAGCCGTCTTCCGACGCATAAGCCGCAACTACGGCTGGATGTACCTTATCTTGCTCCTTGCCTGGGGGCTCAAGATTTCCTCACCGAAACTGCTGCCGAATGATACTGGCGCGGAAGTTGTAAGCCGCTGGGCTGACGTCGTGACAAATGCTGCTCTCGGACCGGTTGCCGGATGGATCGTTCTTATTCTTGTAGGTGCGCTTTATATGTTCGTCCTCGTCGCGACTTTCTACCGTGAGGTCGACGACGGCGAATTTGCTTTCGCTGAAGCACATGTCTGAACCGTCGACGCATCCTACCTACTACGGCAATGTGCATACCATATCACGCAACCCGGACCACTATCGGTCCGAGCCGTAAATTAGTGCTATCTATATCACCCAAAATCTTGACTTAGCAGCCAGTGACGGACTTCCCGTGAAGTCGACTTAGCGTCAGTCGCCGGTCGACAAGGATTGCGATTTCATGCAGCGATCCGGTTAGTTGAAGGCCTTCACCTTGATGAGACATAAACCTCCGACCCGCTCTTGTCCATGAAGCCTCAAAACCTTAAGTGATTGATAGTAATACTAGTGTGGATAGGAAACATTAAGGTCGAGCGTCAGGGAATGTCTCTGGGCTGTTCGGAGTGATTTGTCGAGGGCGGTTCACCGCCCACTTCAAGCACCTTCAATATCTACGATTATTTTCAAGTCGGGTGCGCCGTTGGCCAGTTTCTCGAACGCTTGCTGAGCGCCTTCAAATGGAACAACTGAGGAAACGATCTTACTCAGGTCATTCGCCATCGCGGGAAGTAGCGCAATTGCTTCAAGAAACTCAAAGCGAGTGTAAACCCGAGTGCCTAGGACCCGTAGCTCCCGAAACGAAAGCGCCTGAAGATCGACCGGTTGGGGGGCCTTGTGGATCGAGACGATGACGATCCTGCCTCCCACTCTGGCACTTGCCACCGCAGAGTTGACCGCAGCACCGACGCCGGCACATTCGAAGACGACGTCGAAACCGGATCTCGCTTCGAGTGCATCGGTAATGGTCTCGCCAGCTGCCACAGTCAGGAACCCGAGGTCGCGGGCGGCTGAGAGCCGGTCCTGGTTCGTGTCCGTTATAACGATCTGCGCAACACCGCGATGGCGCAGGAGAATGGCAAGCGTAATGCCGATCGGCCCGGCGCCGATGATGGCAACAGCCTCACCTCCCTTGATGCTGCCGATATTGGCCGCGTGGACGCAGACCGCAACAGGTTCGGCCTGGGCCGCGACTATTGCGGGAAGGTCGTCCGGAACAGGGTAGAGCAGGTCGGGTGCTAGCCTGACCGCTTCAACCATGCCGCCTGGGCCGTCGATACCGACGAGGCGGAGCGTTTCGCAGACATGTTCGAGGCCGGAGGTGCAGGCCTCGCAATGGCCGCAGGAATAAAGAGGAAAGCACGCAACGCGTGTGCCCGCGGCAAGGTCGCTGCCCGGTGCGGGCTCGACTATGCGGCCGACGAATTCGTGTCCGATGACCAGTGGCGCCTTCGAGCGGGGATGCTTTCCAGCAAAGATCGTCAGATCGGTGCCGCATATGCCGCAGGCTTCTATCTCCACGAGCGTGCCTTCCCCCTGGGGTTGGGCGAGTTCCTGGACGACGAGTTGGCCTGCACCGCTATAGACGACTGCTTTCATTAACCTTGTCCGCTGATTTTGTTGAATGGGGCTATCCAGCACTGGGCGGACAGCTGGCGTGGCGCGACGCTGCGATGGGCGGCATGCCCTAAGCCGGGCACGCCAATTGCAGGGGAAGGTCTCAGTTCGGCCTCGATGACGCCTCGACATCCTTATCCGCAGGTGGTGAGCGCCATTTCATGAAGGCGGCGATCAGCGGATAGGTCCAGGCGATCAGGGTCACCACGCCAAGTGTCCCGGATATCGGGCGATTGAAGAAGTTGATATAATTGCCGTTCGCCTTGATGATCGAGGACATGAAGTTCTGTTCGACCACCTGCCCGAGGACGAGGCCAAGGATCAACGGCGCTGCAGGATAGTCGTTTTCCTGCATGATCCACACCAGAATGCCGATGGCTAGCACTACCCAGAGCTCGAAGATGTTGTTGCTGACGGCATATGCGCCGTAGATGCACAGCAGCAGGATGAGTGGGTAGAGGATGGCATCCCTGACCGAAATGACGAAGCGGCCGAGATAGATGGACGCGATGCCGAGTGGGATCAGGATGATGTTGGCGAGCAGGAAGATGATATAGATGGCATTGACCATGTCCGCCGAGTTGACGAACACAAGCGGCCCCGGTTGGATCCCCTTCAGGATGAGGACGCCGACGACGATCGCAGTGATGGAATCCCCCGGAATGCCGAAGACCAACGTCGGCACATAGGAGCCGGAAAGCGCCGCATTGTTGGCCGACGCAGCCCCCGCGACACCTTCGGTCGACCCCTTACTGAACAGCTTTGGCTCGCGTGCGAAACGCTTGGAGATCGCGTAGGTGACCCATGCCGCGATGTCTGCTCCCGCGCCCGGCAGTGCGCCGACCAGCGTGCCGATGACGCCGCCGCGGCCAATATGCTTTCGCTCTCGCCAAAGCGTGGCGGCGCTTGGGTAGGCCCGTCCTGTGATTTTGATCTTGGCCTCAAGCTTTTCGTTGTTGAAGCTCGCGGCCTTCCTGAAAATCTCGGCCAGCGCGAAGGCACCGATCATGACGGAGATGAATCCGATCCCGCCTTGCAGGTTCATGACTCCGAACGTGTAACGCTGGATGCCGGTGACGAAATCGAGGCCGACGACCGACAGGAAAAGCCCGAGCATCAGGGCGACCCAGCCCTTTAGGGCGTCTTCGCCGGCGACCAGGGTGGCGCATGAAAGGCCAAGCAGCGCCAGCCAGAAATATTCGTAGCTGGAAAAATTCATCGCGAAATCGGCGAGGAAAGGTGCGCCGAACATGAGGACGATCGTGCCCATGATCCCGCCGATGGCCGACGAGATGACGGACAGGCCAAGCGCATCTCCAAGGCGGCCGGATTTCACCAGGTCGTTCATATCTGAAGTATAGGCGGCAGAAGCTGGTGTTCCAGGTATTCGCAGGAACGCGGCCGGAATATCGCCGGCAAACATCGCCATGCCGGAACAGGTGATAATCGTCGCAAGTGCGGCCACCGGCGACAGCGTGAAGGCCACCGGCACGAGCAGCGCCACGGCCATAGTGGCGCTGAGGCCGGGGATCATGCCGACGAAGAGGCCGAACATGGCGGAAACGACCATCGTCACCAGTACGTCGGCTGACATGACGAGGCTTAGCCCATCAAGAAAAGCGGTCATCTGATCATTCCCTCCACAACGCCTTCAGGGAGCGGTATTCCAAGCAATTGGGTGAACAGTACCGACACGACGATGCCGGCGACCACGCCGACAATTACCGCGGTCAGCGGTCGTACGCCGTGGATAAGGCAATGAGCCGTCACGATGACGATGGCCATGGCAATGGAACCTACCATTGGTGCCAGCAGCCCGTAGGCGACGATCGCCACAGGAATGAAGGTGATCAGGGCGATCTGACGTGGTGAAGAGATCCATTCGGGCAGTGCAACATCCCCTGCGCTGCGCCAGCCGCGCAGCGCGATCAGGCCGCCAAGGACGGCCATCACGCTTCCGATGATCGTCGGAAGAAGTCTTGGAGATGCTGCGCCTGCCGGGACATGAAATCCTTGGGCCAAGTATGCGATGCCGATACCGAGGATCGCAAATGCCAGGCCAGTCCAGAAGTCTGGCAGGCGCATGATGCTACTCCTTGCGCTGGGCGATGCCCAAGTCGTTCATGATCGTGCCGACCTGGGTATACTGCTCGCTAAGGAAGCCGCCAAAGCCCTCGGAATCCAGTACGCGCATGCCGAAGCCCTTGTCGTTCATGAACTTGGTGAATTCTTCGGAATTGGCCACTTTGACGACCGCATCCGAGAGCTTCTTCTTCACGTCGTCAGGCAGGTTCTGCGGACCGACGACGCCGCGCCAGGTGCCGCCTGTGAAGGCGACGCCGGTCGCTTCCTCGGCGGTTGGGACGTCCGGGAAGGCCGAAATGCGCTTGTCGGCAAAAACGGCGAGCGGCTTGGTCTTGCCGGCCTGCATCATTGACATGCCTTCGGGCAGAGAGGAAAGCACGACGCTTGCGCCACCGGCTGCCAGTTCCTGAAAGCCGGGGGCCGCACCCTGGGACGGTACGAGGGTGACGGCCAGGGGATCGACGCCGTTCGCCTTGAGGAAGCCTGCGAAAGCGAGATGGTAAGCTGCGCCTGTCGCCGTGCCGGTGACCGTGAAGGTGCCCTTCGGCTTGGATTTGATATCCTCAAGTGCAGCCTTGATGTCCTTCCACTCCCCCGACGTCGAGACGTGGAATGCACCGGAATCAAAGTTGACGAGCGCGATCGGGTTGAAGTCGGTTGCCTTGTACTCGCTCTGCCCTACCCAGTAGAACGTCGAAAGTTCTGCCGTTGCGAAACCGAGCGTATAGCCGTCGGGCTTTGTCGACAGCATTTCCGAATGGCCGATGACGGAGCCGCCGCCCGGCTTGTTGACTACATTCACCGAAACGCCGAGTTCCTCTTTCAGGCCACCGGCAAGCATGCGCGCAACTGCATCAGTGCCGCCGCCGGCAGCCCAGGGAACGATCAGCGTGATCGCCTTTTCCGGATATTCGGCAAAAGCCGCCCCTGCCGAAATTCCTAGAACGGCGGTGGTCATCATAAGACATTTCAATACTGGCACTGGTTTCTCCTCCTCTATGCCCTTCGTCTATTCGATCAGTTTCGCAACCTTCATCTTCTCGGTCGTGAACTGGATGGTATCGAGCATCGCCTTTTCGGCGGCTGCCGCGTCATGGCTGCGGATCGCCTCGAGCACTGCGAGGTGATTGCCGAGATTGGCGCGAAAATTTTCCATATGGTTGGCGGTGAAGCCAAACAGCAGGCCCAGAATGCTGTCGATGGCGCTGTCGAAAGCCTGCAGGATGGGGTTGCCGGTCGCCTTCAGTATGGCGAGATGGAATTCGCGATCGGCAAGTACGGCTGCTTCGGCATCCCCGCGCAGCGCCGCGTCCTCCATCTTAGCATAGGCGGTCTCGATGTTGATAACCTGCAGCCGCGTTGCGCGGCGCGCCACCAGGCCGGCCGAGGCGGGCTCGAAAACACGGCGTGCCTCATCGATGGCCTCCAGGATGCCGGGAGTCATTACCTTGCTGTCCATCAGCCAGCGCAGAACGTCGCGGCTCAGCGTGTTCCACTCGCTCCTGTCGGTCACCGTGGTGCCTCGGCGCGGCGCCGTCGTGACCATACCGAGACCGGCAAGCGTGGAAATTGCTTCGCGCACGGATGAGCGTCCGACGCCGTAGAGCACCATCAGCTCGCTTTCGATCGGAATCGTCTGGCCGGCCTCGAACCGGCCGGCGGCGATATCGGCCCCCAGTCGATCGAGCACATTATCCGAGCGACGTGTCCGCGCGGCTCCAGACATCAGATCTTACCTCCCATTTATGAGATGATTTTTTACATTCATCTGATGATTGTCAAGTTTCAATGTGCTACGCTTTGCCATTCCGATGAGGAAAAGCCCGGGATGGGGAGATCTCACGTCCATGTTTTCCCCAATCTTATCAAGTCCATAACGATCACGTGAAGGCCTTCGTCCAGTCAATGCGGCAAGGTCTTTCGAAACAAGGAGGAGACCATGGACAACCTGTCGCCAGAGCAAATTGAAGCCGAGCGGATTCGGCGCATGCCCTATCAGAAGCCGCAGCCGGAAGGCATTCTTCCCGATCTCGTCGTGCCGCACGCCATTCCGACCGATGACCGGGTTTGGGTTCCGCAATCGGAAAACGTCTGGTTCCGGCCACTATGTCTGAACCGCTCCGCAGGCTACTGGATGAACCTCCTGAAGGTTCGCAAGTCCGGTGTGCTGAGCCGCCACCGTCATCCGGGCCCGGTCCATGCCTTCGTGCTGAAGGGCAGCTGGCGCTACCTCGAGCACGACTGGGTCGCGACCGAGGGTTCCTATGCATTCGAACCGCCCGGTGAGACCCACACGCTCGTCGTCGATGAGGGCGTGGAGGAGATGATCACCTACTTCCAGGTGAACGGCTGCATGTATTACGTCGATCCCTGGGGCAACAACAACGGCTATGAGGACGTCTTCACCAAGATCGACATGTGCCGCGCCCATTATGAAAAGATCGGCCTCGGCGCCGATTACGTAGACCAGTTCATCCGCTGATCACTACGCGCCGCAGGGCAGGAAGACCTCGTCATCTGGCCGGCGGTGCGATTTCAACAACGATACTTTCTTCACACGAGATTTCTGACATGACATTCCAATCGGATCTGTTTTCCGGCAAGACGGCCTTGGTCACCGGCGCCACGACCGGGATCGGCGCCGCAATCGCGACGCATCTGGCCGAACTTGGCGCAAACGTCATTGCCGCAGGGCTTGGTGCGGATGCGTTCATAGCTCCCCCCGGGCTGAAGCTGAAGGCGCATGAACTCGATGTCTGCGACGATAACGCCGTCTCCTCACTGATATCCGGCCTTGACCGTCTGGACATCGTGGTCAATTGCGCAGGGGTCATCCGCCGCGTCGAAGAACATCAACTCGACGTCTTCGAAAAGGTGCTTGCGATTAACCTGACGGGCACGATGCGGGTCTCCAGCGCAGCGCGGGCAAAACTGGCGGAAACCGGCGGCTGCATCGTCAATACGGCGTCGATGCTGTCTTTCTTTGGCGGCGGCCTGGTACCTGCCTACAGCGCGAGCAAGGGCGGCGTGGCGCAGCTGACAAAATCGCTTGCCATCGCCTATGCCCAGGAGGGTATCCGGGTCAACGCAGTCGCACCCGGCTGGATCGCTACGCCCCTGACCAAGGCCTTGCAGGACGATCCCGGCCGCGCGAAGCCTATACTGGATCGCACGCCCCTCTCGCGCTGGGGCAGGCCGGAGGACATTGCTGGCGCCGTCGCCTTCCTGTGTAGTCCCGCTGCATCTTTTGTTACTGGCACCATTATGGCGGTCGACGGCGGCTATCTTATCAGTTGATGAATGCTGACGGGTGTCGACTGGTAGTACCCGTCAGCGACTTGCTCAGAAAATATCATGGCACCTGCCGATGTCGGTAGGAATCGAAAATCACGTTGGGTAGGTTATGAACGGCGGCTTGCACTTGCTTACCGCTCGTGATGATATCTGGACCGTTGCCAGCCACCAAAGCGGCGTCCAAGTCATTGTGATCGCTCACCGTCGGAGAAGGATTCCATTCGAACGGACTTGCTAGGCATGTTAAATGCCAATTTAGCAGAAACAGACGCGTCTTTCAGCCGTTTGCGGTCGACATCAATGTGCAATGCCTTATCTGCTCGATCGAGCGCCTCCTGAGAGTGCCGTTTGGCGTTTCGTCGATATTCAAGACCGAGATCTGCAGCAAGAGCTAGCGTCTTCTGCAGGCGAAGCCCCACCTCAACGATGCCTGCGCCATCTCGCGCAACCGGCGTATAGAGGTCGTCGAAAAGGTCCGAAACGTCGATGCTTGCAACATGGAGGGCAGGATAAAGAACCCTACCATCTTGCCGAGCGACCGCGTCTCGCCACGCGACAAGAATACGGAAGGTTCGGGACAGGACATCAATCGCGGTCCCGGGATCGTTGACGGCAGGCGAAAGCGCGCGCGATGCGATTTCGCTCAGAACGGAAGCGCCGAAGCGAGGATCTTGGTCGAAGGATCTCGTATCGTCGATCGCGAAACATCCGAGGATTTTTGCGCGAACCTCGTCATCGATGACCTTGGACGTCCACGCAATTGTGGAACCCGGTCCCACAATTGTTCCCGCTATGGCAGAGATGAAGATGTCCATGGCGATGTCGTTAGCTATCGCTGCCAAGGCACCGCTATCGACATGCTGGACATATCCGACCTTGTCACTCTGGACCAGTTTCGCACTGTCCTTTGCCGGTGCGGTATTGTTCGGTAACGCTTTGCCTCCCAGATTTGGCGTTGCTTGCCATTTCTCGATTGCGTCAATCGTTGCCTGTTCAACGCGTCTTGTTGTCTCTGTTACACGGCCGAGCCGAGACAGATGGTCGATCCAGCGTAGCAAGGTGATGACGATCAGAGCGACAACGCCGATCGTCACGATAAACAGCACGACCCTGCCTTGCTCGCCATAGGCGCCCGTAGTCAGCGCGATGATACCGACCAAGCTGAACAGAAACGAGCCGACGAAGGTCGCCAAAACATTCTGCGTTGTACTGTCTTCCATGACGAGGCGTGTAGCCCTCGGGGTCACATTGCTGGTTGCTGCCGAGAAGGCAGAGACCATGGTGCTCAGCGAAAAGGTCGTGACGGTCAACATGCTGGACGCGATGATTCCGAGGATGCGATCAACCGAATCTGCTCCAATCCGGGTGGAGAGGTTCGCCGGAAGGTAGGGAGAGATCAGGATTGCCATCAGGGCGGTTGCGATCGCGGCGATGCAAAACAGAGTGGCCCGGAACCAGATCTGGCGGGCAAGCAGCGAGATCTGCCAAATCAGTTTCGAGCTCATATATCTATCTCCTTTTCATGGGAGATAGATGACGACGGAAACAAAACAATCCGAACCCGTTGTGAACGTCGTATCCGAGAGCACCCCCCGTTCAATGGCCTGTCACTCGTTCGGACGAACGCTTGCCTCGCAAAAATCGGATCTCGTATTCGACCGGTGCAGGATCGGGCGGACAAACCGCAATCAGCACTTTATTGCCAAGCTGGACGACGATCTCCGAGACGCCGTAGTCGCCTGTCGCTTCAGCCACTCTGATCTTGATAATTCCAAGTCCGGTGTATCGCGAGAACTCCGCGACAGACAGTCCAAGCCATCCGGCCATTTCATCGACCGACACACCTGCCTGTGCCGCTCGAAGGACGGCGTCTTCGTATTTAGATGGTATACGCTCTCTCATCCCGGCGAATCTGTCCCTTCTTTTTATCGCCAAAATAAAAGCTATAGTTCGTGCGCGTAGCAGCGAGGATCAGCCTTGTGGCTTATGTCCAGCTCGTTCGCCGCGCACGCGAGCAGTCCTCCCAAAGCGGACTGGCGAGTAATACATCACGACATGACATATTGAAAGGTTTTTTGATGGCGGTGGCAGAAGAGTTGATCGAGGAAAGAGATCTGCCGTCAGCCCTTTACGACGGACTTGCCGGATTTCGTCTTGCGATGCGCAGGTTCTTGTCCCTTAGCGGAGCAGCACTCGCACAGGCCGACGTCACCTCACAGCAATACCAGGCAATGCTGGTCATCAGGACAGCGCCCGGTGGGCAGATCAGAATGCGCGAGCTTTCGGAACAGATGCTGATGCGCGCCCACGGGGCGGTCCAACTGGTCGACCGTCTCGCCGCCGCCGGCCTTGTCGAACGCAAGCCATCGCAAACCGATAAGCGCAGCATCCTTATCGAGCTGACGCCGGATGGCCGCCGCCTGCTGCAGGACTTGGCACGAATTCACTTGAAAGGTCTCCTGGAAAACCAGGCACTTTTGGTGGAGTCACTCGGGAAGCTCGGTGACCTTCGCGAACTCGCCTAGCCGCGAAGTAGCAGCTTCTCATCTACCTGTCACATATTCCGGATGAATACAGCCACCTGATTAACGGTCAACGCGAAGGGAACTGCCCATAACGGTGTCAAAACCAGTCCAGTCACCCAGAACAGAGCTCCGATGTCGAAGGATTGCTCAGAAGCCTTGGTGATTGTGCTCGATAACTTCCATGTCAGGCCGGCGAAGAAGAGAGTGCTGAAGAAGCCACCGAATGTGACGGCCATGCAGTTCCAGGTGACCACCAGCCCGGCCAGAAAGCGTAGGCCGAATGAACTGGACGTGGCATCGAACCCTGCAACGACAACTGCGCCGCCGATCATGATGACAGGCACAAGTGGCACCCAAAGAACGAGCCATCCATAGGCATCATCCAGCGCCCTGGCGGTCATTTTCACGGCTGTGGTCAGCCGCGTCGAGCTTGTCGAGAAACCGATCATTCAAGCCTCCTCCCAATCGCGCATTAATATCACGACATGATACATTTCACTATCGAGGCGCCATCGATCTCGAACACAATTCGGTCACAATGAGTTGTGCCGGGAATCATGGAACGATGCCGCTTCAGCGCTGTTGCCCTATGTAACCAACGAACGCTTGGAGGCATCCATATGAAAAAGCTTACGCTTTCCGCCCTCATCCTTTCCGCAGCCATTCCAGCCGCGGCCCTCGCTCAGGCGAGCGCGACGACGCCCGCTCCTGCCACCGAGGCGCCTGCTGCGACCAGCCAGAACAAAGCAACTGGCGGCATTTCCGATCAGACGCCGATGGACATGGCGAGTGACCAGAGCGCCGAAACAGCAGGGCCATTTATTACCGTGCCGGAAATGGGCGCATGGCGTGTGACCGACCTCGAAGGCAAGGCCGTTTACGGAGCGGAGAACGAGAGTATTGGCGAGATCAACGACGTCCTCGTCAGCCAAGATGGCAGCATCAATGCCGTGATCATCGGCGTCGGTGGTTTTCTGGGGATCGGCGAGAAAAATGTGGCAGTCGACATGAGCGCACTCGAGCTCGGCCCAGGCGCTGACCAGCAGCAGGCGGATGCGGCGAGCGCAAGCGTCTCTTCTGAAACCACGGCGTCTACGGCCGCTGGCAACACGACAAACGACCCGGCCGCAACAACGCCGGCTCCCGCTGGCACGACCGTTCCGCCAGCCCAGACGCCAGCCGCTGAGGAGACGGCAAGCGCTGACGACATCAAGATCGGCGAGGACGGCTTGCCAGAGCGCATTGTCCTCAATGTCACGCGCCAGCAGCTTGAAGACGCACCAGCGTTCGAAGGCGTGGAAGCTGCGCCGAAAAAGTAACCGCTTAATGTCGCTCGCCCCTTCGCGCCATGGCGCGGAGGGGTATTGGAGGAAAACATGTCGCCTATTTCCAACCCATTCACGCGATCGACCGTCTTTCTCGGTGCCTCGCTTGCCCTGGGGCTAAACATTGCCGTGGCCCAAGATCAATCAACCACTCAGGCTTGCGAAGAGCAGCAGCTTGCCTACAAGAAGGGTGACAAGGCGGAGACCAAAAGCGAGGTTCTCGCCAGATGTAATAGCGTGATCCACCCGCCCGAGGTCGGTGATCAGGAGATCGTTGAGCCAGCCCCACCTGTCGGTCGCACGCTTGTTATCAAGCCGGAGCAGAGACGGTGAGCGTGACAGATGTTGGCACACAAAAGATCAGTGCGCGACGGCACTGACACTAACGCGGTCATCGACTTTCAACAATCAGTCCCGACCGGCCGTCGGATCGTTGCGGGGATTTTATGTTATTGGTCCCTACACGAACTATTGGTTATATTCACAGGCTGCCAGAAAGTAGGGCAGCTCCGGAAATCACTTACATGCTAGCGACGGCATTTTTCCACAGACGCAAGTGCGGCTGTTACACCAGTGAGTGAGTAATGGTAGTTGGTCATTGTGCCACGCTGCGACATCGCCCGGACAGTCATGTCGTGACCTGCTTTCATTGCAGCGACGACTGCTGGCTCATCCGTTACCTTCTGCACCCAGCCCGTATTTTCCTTCGCAATCATGGCAAAGGTATTGCCATCTAGCGACACGCTCATCGGCTCCGACTGCTTAACGACATACCCCATAACCGCCTCCGGATAGAGCCCTTTCTTCGCGGGATAAGAGGAGATGAGAAAGTAGTTTTTACCGTGATCGACGTTTGCGGGCCGCGACCGGTCCGGAATGCTTAACGTATAGCAACTGGTCTTGCCATTCGATGTGTAGGAATAGACACCCCATGCGCCAAAGGACTTGATGAGGCGCGGGGTCGAGTGGTTCTGTGCTTGCGCATGTGTCGAGCCAAGGACAGAAAGCAGGCCAATTACCAGCGAAGTCATGCTTTTTTTCATCGGGTCTCCAATAGGAATCTCGCGTCGGGAGAAGATGCGGCCAGTCGATTACATCATGGCATGATATAAATCCACCTTATGGGATCACAAGGCCGCGAGCGCTCCATCCGATATGGGAAGACCAGTGACATGCGCGGCTGACACGACATGCGCGCACATGATTACCTCGTGTTCGACCACATCCCATGGCGTGATCTCACGAAGGCTCATGATTACATGCACGGCCAATTAGTGGAACGCTATCGCCGCCGCGTTTGGCCCTCCTCCATTCGGTTGGATCCTTTGTTTCTCCGTAACCCAAACGGCGAAGGAAAGGCGTGTGACATTGCCTTGGCCCGTTATATCAGTTGCCCGCTTCCTCATCCCTGGCGGACAAGAAATTACCAAGCCGTTGCAGGCCGGGAATATGAGTACAGAAAACGTTCAAGGTTACGAGAAGGGGAACAGCCAACAGCATTCCGTTGATCGACCACAGCCATGCCCAGAACGAGACAGCGATCAGGACAACAACTGTGTTGAGCCGCAATCGCCGACCGATGAAGTACGGCGTGGCAATATGGCCTTCGAAAGTCATGATCACGAGATAAGCCGCAGCTACAGCGGTTGCGAAGCCGACACCATCGAAAGAAATGAGTGCCACGGCGGACGCTGCCATAAGGCTGGTGAAGGGCCAAGATACGGCATGAAATTGCAGACAAAGGCGATGACTCCGAACAGAATGGGATTGGGCATATCCATCTCATCGGGTTGTATCCATATCACCCCTGTCCAATGATATGGAACGTGTCCGGACATATCCGAGTTCCAGACGTGTGAGTTCATGCTGAAGCGCGACTTGCGGGCATGATCAAGCTATCCGGCATGTCGCATCTGGGCGAGCAGTTTCTTTCGAAAGACCTCTGCTGGCGTTCGGTAGCCAAGGCATTTGCGCGGCGTTGCGTTCAGCCGGTTACAGATTTCGATGAGATCAGCATCTGTGATGGATAAGGGATCGACTTCTCGCGAAAGCCATTTCCGCACGCGGCCGTTGGTGTTTTCGACGGTTCCTTTTTGCCACGGGGACTGGGGGTCACAGAACCAGGTCTGGGTGCCGATGCTTGCCTGCAGATAAGGCCATTCGGTGAACTCCGTGCCTCGATCGAAGGTGATCGAACGGCGGGCGAGATGGGGCAGGGCTTGTAGCGCCTGCACAAGGCCATTCATCACCGGCCGGGACTGCCGATCGTTGTTGCGCAGGAAGATTGCGAAGCGGCTGACCCGTTCGACCAGCGATGTCACGTTCGCTTTTCCGAATTTCTTCCGAAACTGGATCAGATCGCATTCCCAATGCCCGACCTGCTTCCTATCGGCCACGATATCCGCGGCGCAAAATGTTGAGCTCCGGGCTAAACCTCTGGCCGTGCTTGCGTCGGGCATGCCGAGATCGACGTCTGGCACGATGTTCCGGCAGATGTCGCCATAGCTTGATCGCTTGGCCATCGGGTGAATACGCGAACTTGTAGATCGTTTCGTGGCTGACCGAGATCGGATGCCGCTCCAAACGCATTCGGCCGGCGATCTGCTGCGGCGACCAGCCGTGCTTGATCCGATCGATCACCGACTGACGAACGCGCGAAGCCATGTCATGGGCCGTTACGCAGTAGTAGCCGTTGAGATCCGGGATGACTTCGTCGATGAACATATTGCGCCGAATTTCTCGGAAAATAGTCGAGCGATGGCGCCCAAGCTTCTCGGCGATGATACCAACAGTCAGGCCCGCCATGCGCCAGCGGGCGATCTTACGCCGTTCATCCATGTCGATGTGGGAGTAGGTGCGTTTTATTGCATCTTCCTTGCGAGTGACAACCCATTGGTATCATTCGCAAGTCGCACTTCATCCTTGAACCCACCACGCTTATCTATGCGCTGTTCATAAGCGGCATCGCTACGTCATCATCCGCGTTTGGCTGAACCGACCGATCACGGGCCCCCAGCAACAAGTCGATTTCCTTTCGATTGCATCCGAACCGCGTAATCAATCGGGTCGCCTCTGCGATGTCGATCCCGTAATGATCTGCTAGCGCTTTCGCTGTGTAATCTGTGTCTCTCTCGCTCTGCATTTTTTGCACTCCTTTCACAGAAAAAGGAACGGCGCAGGGATGCCACCGTTCCTTCAAGCCTTGCAACGGAAGGAAACCGATGGTGAGCGGCAAGTTTGTGCCGCCCCTGCGTTCGCGTCAATCTAAACGCCGGATTGATGTTCCGGCGCGGTGTGAACGAGCTGGAACTCGGGCGAATGGACGAGATGCAGATATCGTTCGAACTGGACAAGCACATCGCTGATCAACTGATCCCGTGACATGCCCATCACGTCATAGCCGCGGTTTCCGCTCGAAAAATACGTACGTGCTTCATATCGAAATTCTGCAGAGCCCGCTCGAACGGGCGTGAAGCTGGCAACCCTGTGACCAACGAGGCTCACCCCATAGAGGAAGTCGCGCACTCCGTCTGCAGGTGAGCGAAGAGCAATGGCGCTATCACCCTCTTCCTCGACCACTTCGGTATGCCTGCCACGGGAAGTAAGCTCGGCAGCGACCTGATCAAGGGCCGGTCGGACCTGTGTATCAATGAAGCGTCGAACATCCTTCTCTGTCGCAGCCGTCAGCATGAGCGCCAAACGGCGCTGCCACGTTTGTCCCGACGCAGGCTGGGCGGCCGGAAGCGGGTTTTGTCCATGATGTGCATCTCGTTGCGCCAGATCTTCCCGCATGCCGAGGTAGAGCGACAAGACCAACGCCAGCATGACGATGGTGAATGGCAGGGCACTCGCGACCGTCGCCGACTGTAGGGCTGTAAGGCCACCCGCCAGCAGCAGGCAACCGGCGACCACACCTTCCATCGCACACCAGAACACACGCTGGCCGGTCGTTGTCTGCGTTTCGCCGCCAGCCGCGATGGAATCGACAACCAGCGCACCGGAATCTGCCGAGGTGATGAAGAAGATCGAAACAAGAAGGACAGCAAGTGTCGACGTCAGTCCCGAGAGCGGCAGGTATTCGAAGAAACGAAACAGGCCCACCGAAACGTCATCGGCAATCGCCGTGCCTAGGGCACCCGCGGCCACACCAGTATCGATGAACATCGCCGTATTGCCGAAGACCGTCATCCAGAAAAAGGTAAAACCTGCGGGGATGAAAAGCACAGCCATGACAAACTCGCGAACAGTCCGGCCGCGGGAAATGCGAGCAATGAACATGCCGACGAAGGGCGACCAGGATATCCACCATGCCCAATAGAAAAGTGTCCAGCTGTCGATCCAGGGCGTTGGCTGATAGGCGTAGATATTGAAGGTTCTCAGCACCAGCGTGTCAAAATAGAGACCGAGGTTCTGAACAAAATCGCGGAACAATTGGCTGGTCGGCCCGACGACGAGGACGAACAACATTAGCAGGATGGCAACGACAAGGTTTGTCTCGGACAAGATACGCACGCCTTTGTCAAGGCCGGTAACAACTGAGACCGTGGCCATTGCGGTGACAACCGCAATCAGGGGAAGCTGGACTTCAATACCGATCGGAATACCAAGCAGGTGGTTTAGGCCAGCATTGATCTGCGACACGCCGACGCCAAGAGAGGTGGCAATACCGAACATCGTGCCGACAACGGCAAAAATATCGACGGCGTGTCCAATCGGGCCATCGATGCGGCTTTTCAGCAGCGGGTACAGACCTGAACGGATGGTCAGCGGCAGGTTATAGCGGTAGCCAAAGTAGGCCAGCGACAGGCCAACCACGGCATAGATCGCCCAGGCGTGAATACCCCAATGAAAGAACGTAACGGTCATCGACTCGCGCATCGCCTCGATCGAGCGCGGTTCGGCGGTCGGTGGCGCCATAAAGTGTGTCATTGGCTCGCCGACGGCGTAAAACATCAACCCGATACCCATGCCGGCTGCAAACAGCATTGCAATCCATGAGACGAAACGGAAATCCGGGACAGAATCGTCCGGGCCGAGCTTCAACTGTCCAAAACGCCCGAAGCAGAGCACCAGCACCGCCAGCAGAAAAATGCCGACCGACAGCAGGTAGAACCAACCGAAGGCGCCGAGGATAGAGGTCTGGATCGCCCCGAACAGCGCCCCGGCCTGGCCGGGGACAAGCACGCCGACTCCAAGGAACAGGCCAATGACAATGATGGAACCGTAGAAGACCGGTGGATTAATGATGAAGCTTTTCATAGGCGAGAACTGGCTTTCTTCGCTTGATACGGCGCTCCCGAAAATACTAGAGCAACCGGTCATTCACTTGGACTGGCATGAGAATTAGGACTCTCTCATGCAAATTCCATCTCATGTCGAAGCGCCTAACCGGCAGCATATGCTCGGCCTGGCGCATCGCGGATTAAGGCTGCAGGATCGGCTTCACATCGCTTTCCGGTGATTGCTTTGGCTGCGTTCCGCCCTCCAGCCGCAGCGGTGGCGCCTTACCGGCCTTGTCCTCGCCCATATAGAGGGTGACGTGCGGGAACGGGATTTCGATACCACGGCGATCGAAGACCTGCTTGATGAACTCGTTATAGGCGCGGCCGGTCCCCCAGTGCCCGCCGGCGATCGTCTTGATGCGGGCGCGTACGGTGATGGCGCTATCGCCGAAGGCGGTGATGCCTTGCATGTCGAGCTTGTCGATGATTTTTTCGCTCCACTCGGTCTGCATCAGGAGATCGAAGGCTTCCTGCATCGCCTCCTTTACCTCGTCGATGTTTTCTCGATAGGCAACGCCGATCTCGGCAACATGGTAGCCAAAACCCTTGACCATGTTGGAGACGGTATCGACGGAGGAGAACGGAATGAGGTGCAGCGTTCCATCCAGCGAGCGGATCGAGACTGAGCGGATCGTCAGCTTTTCCACGACGCCGCTGACGCTGCCGAGGCTGACGACATCGCCCTCGTTCATCACATTCTCGAGCTGGATGAAGACGCCGGTGATAATGTCCTGGACCAGTTTCTGGGCGCCAAAGCCGATCGCGAGACCCAGCACACCAGCGCCCGCGAGAAGTGGAGCAATGTTGACACCGATCTGGGCTAACGCCAGCATCGACACCAAGACAATTAGGGCGATGGTGAAGGCGTTTCGGAAGAGAGACAGCAGCGTCTTCTCGCGGCTCGTCGGAATGGTGCCGAACTCCGGATTAAGCCGGTATTCGACCCAGGAGGACATAGCCAGATAGGCGACGAAGCCGATCATAAGGATAACCAGTGCGGCAAAGGCCGAACCGCTGATCCGTTGACCAGCTTCAGAAGACAGCCATCCGAGAAAGTCGACCAGGCCCCATGACTGGGCAATGGCGACGACGACTCCGATCGTCACCACTATCCTGATGATCTGCATCACACGCGGAACGAAGGCCTGTAGCCTTCCCTCCAAGGCAGGCAGGCGGGCGCGAACATCCTCAGGCAACCTGAGGCCTGCATTGGCAAAGCGACCGATAAAGGCAATGACCAAACCGCCAACGACGACGGCGACGATCGACTTGATCGTGGCGGCCATCATGAAGGGGAGAGCGGCTGTTGGATTGACAAGCCAGACGACGAAGATCGCGATCAGATAGGCAATAGCCAAAAGATGCCAGATGCCGGCGAGAAACGCTCCAGTGCGGCCGATAAAGTCTGTCCGGCCGCCGGCTGCGCGAGACGACAGGGCCTGTCGCACACGATCGCGGTTCTGCAGGATGACGATGATAGCAATGACCAGTGCGGTGAGCATCACCAGAACACGAACCGCCTGGGCTGCTGCTTCGGATACATTCGACGCAAGGATGGGCGCGACAAACATGAAGGTGTACCCGACAAGCGAGACGGCACGCGCTGCCCAAAAATACCAGTAGGCCGCCATAGTATCGGAAACGGGCACAAATCGAAACGCCGGAAAGCGTGGCTGCAGCGCGAGGCGCATTGCAACCTTCAGCATCTCTACCATCAGAAAAGCATTGAGAAGGAGGGTCTGGTTGATATCCATGCGGCCAGTGGCGCCACCGACGACCTGCAGCGCAATCACGTAACCGGCACCCCAGGCCAAAGCGACGGTCACGATATCCGCAACTGTGGCAATCACAGTAAAGATCGCCCGGATCGACCAATGGCGGCCGACTGCCCGGCGATCCAGGTCCCGTTGAAGAAGGTGAGCCAACATCCGCAACACGAAGAACGAAGCAAAAAGGCCGGCGCCAACGAGGATCACATTGAGGACCAGAGTCTGGATCGCACCATAGTCGACCGTGCTCGTGCCAGTGAAGATGACAGCCAGCGCCGCGACGCCGCTCCAGACCGCTTCTCCACCGGCGACAATCTGTTCTGCCGCAGCTCTTGTTTGTTCAGCGATCTGACGGGCGATGGTGGGATGCTCTTCTACCGGCTCCTGAACCTGCTGTGCTGCCGCTTCATTTTTTAGTCTCGTGAGAAGGTCATTTCGGGCATCTTCATTCTCAAGAATCCGGATCAAATCGTCGACGCTACTGGTCGGCTGCGGTGTTGGCAAAGATGGCGCCTGCGCATATGAAGGCGCTGGAACTAAGAGAATAGCCAACAGTAACAACAAGCTGGCGACAATACGTCGGAAGGGCATGATATCCTTTCGGGATTTGTAATTTAGGCGAAAGCATGGCGCCCACGTCGCTTTCGTCAACCCTCGGACCATCACAAAAGCACGATCACAGTCAGTAACCGCGGTGACGTGACAGTTAATCGCTTCGCACCACAGAGTGAAAAGACGGTAGAACGGCTTGCGGCGAACAAAAGTCCCCGGCACCCCTATGCTCTGAGCGCCGATATTGCTTGCGCGCCCCGCGTAATTGGAAAAAGTCAGTCAAGCCTAGACTTCCGCCCCGCCGTTGCGGTCCTAGTTGCAGCACGGCAGACGACTGTTTCAGGCGGCGCTTTTGGTCTGCTAGAACGTAAATGGACGATAGCATAGTGGAAATTTGAGGAGAAATGCCATATTGCATTCTATGGCGTGTGCTGCGTGCGCTGCGGGTTCCCCCGAAATCGACGGAGACTTCGATCAATCTTCCAACCAGGGAGCGTGAACCCATGTCTTCGACAATCGTACCGGGCCGCATTCAATCTACCCTTCGACACTTTCTGAATAACGGTGCCTCGGGCGGCATCGTTCTAATGGTAGTTGCCTTGCTTGCTATCATCACCGCCAATTCGCCGATCGCGGAAGGGTATTTCGGGCTTCTTCACCTCTACCTTGGCCCGCTTAGCGTTCAGCACTGGATCAACGATGCGCTCATGGCTGCGTTCTTTTTGCTCGTTGGTCTGGAGATTAAGCGGGAAATGCTTGACGGCCAGCTATCGACCTGGAGCCGCCGCATACTGCCCGGTGCTGCAGCAGCAGGCGGTATGGCCTTCCCCGCACTCTTCTATGTCTGGCTCAATTGGGACAATTCTTCCGCTTTGAGAGGATGGGCGATACCAACGGCGACCGATATCGCATTCGCTCTAGGCGTGCTGTCCTTGTTCGGTTCACGTGTGCCGGCGTCGCTGAAAATTTTTCTCGCAGCGTTGGCCATTATCGATGACCTCGGTGCGGTCATCGTCATCGCTATTTTCTACACGTCGGACCTAAACCTCCTCGCACTAGGCGGAGCATTTCTGGTGCTCGCCAACCTTTTTCTTTTTAACCGGATGAAGGTGGTTGCGCTTTGGCCATACCTCGTTCTCGGCGCTCTGTTGTGGGTGCTTGTCTTCGCATCAGGAGTCCACGCGACTTTGGCTGGCGTTATGCTGGCCCTGACCATCCCGCTGAAGCTCACACCTGGCACGCCGGAGGCGGCACACCATGAATCGCCCTTGCACAAGCTGGAGCACGCATTGCACAAGCCGGTGGCATTCCTTGTCGTGCCCATATTCGGCTTCGCCAACGCCGGTGTGTCGCTCGCTGGCATATCGACTGGGATCTTCGCCGAACCCTTGACCATGGGTGTCGCAGCGGGCCTGCTTCTGGGAAAACTCGTTGGCGTGCTTGGGACCGTGTTCGTTCTCGTGAAGCTCGATGTCGCGGACTTGCCAGCTCATGCAAGCTGGGGTCAAATGGCTGGTGTGGCTCTTCTTTGCGGTATCGGCTTTACGATGTCGCTGTTCATCGGCCTGTTAGCCTTTAACGACCCGACGGTCCAGGACCATGTGAAGATCGGCATCCTGTTAGGCTCTGTCGTCGCTGGCACGCTTGGAGCTATGTGCCTCGCCGTTTTTGGTAGACGCACGGGCTCGTCTCAACAAAGGGCTGCGTGAGATGAGGAAACTCCACCCTTGCCTACTCAGGGGTGGCTCCTACGATTTTGTGCGACCTTCTGTTAGCAAACCGTCTCAGCCTTTCCAGAACCTTGGTATGAAGAGCACCAAAACCGTGAACAGCTCTAGCCGGCCCAGCATCATCCCGATTGAAAGCAGCCATTTTGCCCCATCCGGGAGCGAAGCAAAAGTTCCGGCTGGTCCGATGATGTCGCCGAGCCCGGGGCCGACGTTGGAAATGGCAGACGCTGCCCCACTGGCACTGGTTAGGAAATCCAAGTCGAATGCCATCAAGCTTATGGTGAGAGCCGCATAGGCAAGAAAGAACACGACGAAAAAGGCAACGACGGATGCAACCACATCGTCGTCAAGCTTTCTCTCACCATAGTAACGCGGAAACACACCGTGCGGGTACAGAAGACGCATGAAATGCGCCTTCAGCATGATGGCCAGCACCTCGAAACGGAAGATTTTGATGCCGCCAGAGGTCGAGCCTGTGCAACCGCCGACGAACGTGAGTCCGAAAAATACACCGACGACTGCATTGCCCCAGAGCGTGTAGTCGGCGGAAGCGTAGCCGGTCGTTGTAACCACCGAAATGACATTGAATGCCGCGTGGCGGAAGGCTGCTTCAAATGCGTAGGTTCCGGATATGTAGAGCCAGCTACCAAGCAGAACGATCGTCGCTGCCAGGAACGCAGCCAAAGTCCTCACTTGCCTATCCCAAAACGCGAGCCGGTCCCCAGCTATGAAACGAACGTATAAGACGAAAGGGAGTGTCCCGGCAAGCATGAAGAGAGCTGCGAACCACTGAATGCCATTATTCTCCCATCGGCCGAAAGATGCGTCCGATGTCGAATATCCGCCAGTCGCAATTGATGTCATGGCGTGCGCTACCGCGTCGAACAAACGCATGCCGGCAGCCCAGTAAACGATAACGGCAAGAAGAGTCAGCGCCAGATACGACTGAATCAGCACTTTGGCGATCTGGCGAACGCGGGGCATTGCCTTGTCTGATCGATCCGAGGACTCTGTGCGAAAAAGCTGCATCCCGCCAATACCAAGCGCGGGAAGGATGGCGATCGCCGTACCAATGATGCCGATCCCCCCCATCCATTGTAAAATGGCGCGCCAAAGCAATATTCCCGGTGCGGCCTCATCAAGGCCAGACATGACCGTAGCGCCGGTCGTTGTGATACCCGAGACTGCTTCAAACACAGCACTGGCGACATTGCCGCCGATGATAGCATGGTCAGACAGATAAAACGGAATTGCGCTGAACATGGAGACCGCCATCCAGCTCACCGGCGTCAACAAAAAGGCTTGCCGCAGAGAGAGGCCTGTTTTGAGTGCTCCCTTGTTAAAGTACGCAAGCAGAGCCCCCGGGACGGTTGTCAGTCCTCCCGCAAACGCGAATGCTCTCCAATCGTTGCTGCCATAATAGAGATCGGCAATCGCTGGAAATACCATCATTGCAGCAGTTGCCAGAAGCACCAGGCCAGTGAAGTAGGCCAAGGGCCGGCCCTTGATCGTAGAAACGGTAACGGGGAAGACGGTTCTGTTAGCGACCATGATTACCAACCATGGCTTCGGCCGCTGCCAAGCAAAGCTTCAGCAAGTTTCAAAGAACTATACGCTACCAACGCGATAACGATGTCATCTGGTTGGAGGAGAAAGTCATGTTTTGGAAATATCGCCTCGCCTTCTCGGATCACTGCGCCGATCTTCATTCCGACCGGTAGACCAAGTTGGTCCAGTGGCCGGCGAAGCAGCCGAGAATCAGCGAGAATGCGCGCTTCGATAACTTCCCCGAAATCTTCACGGATGGTGTAAAGGGCATTGATGGACGTGTGGCGGACGTGTTGCAATACTGTCGAAATCGTCACCGCGCTCGGACTGACAACTGAGTTCAGGCCAAGGACCGGGATCACGGTCTCGTAGGATCGCTTGTTCACCAACGTTATCGTGCGCTTGCAGCCAGCCTGTTTGGCGAGCACCGACGCAAAAATGTTTGTTTCGTCATCGTTCGTGACGGCCACTATCGTTTCCGTCAGCGACGCCTGCGCTTCGTCCATCACGTTGCGTTCAAGCGCGTCCCCCCGAAGAACTATGACGGAACTTCCCAGTTTGGCGGCGGCACTCTCAGCACGCTCCTTGTCCTGCTCGATGAGCTTGATATCGATGAGTGGCGCGCGGTGCCGAAGGGTTTTCACAAGATTGAGACCAACATTGCCGGCTCCGACGACGATGAGCTTTCTTCCAACGCGCTCACGATGCCCGAACGCCGTCATGACTTCGCTTACCTGCCCCTTCTTTGCCAGGACATACACATCATCGCCGACCGCTATTCGGTCCTGAGGATCAGGGATGAAGCAACGGCCTTTTCGGACGATCGCCAACACTGTCATCCCGCTAAGCTGCTCGTTACCCCTCAGCTCGGCGATACGTTCTTTCACGACGGGAGCCCGAAGATCTTCTACTCGTATGCCCAACAATTCCACACGGTTGTCCGCCAGCGGCACCATGTCGAACGCGCCTGGTGTGGCGAGCCGGCGAGATATTCCTTGAGCGATTTCTATTTCCGGTGAGATGATAACGTCGATTGGCAGGTGCTCCGCGGCATAGAGACCCGATTTATCCTGCGCGAGATATCCACTATGGCGCAGCCGCGCTATTCTTCGCCTGGCACCGAACAGGGAATAGGCAACCTGGCAAGCCACCATATTGACCTCATCCGATCGGGTGACCGCGATAAATATATCGACATCCTGCACCCCTGCCTTTCGCAAAGTTTCAGGATGGGACGCATGTCCGAGCACACCGCGAACATCGTGGCTCTCATCGACCCGGCGGACCTGCTCCGGATCGGAATCGATAACTGTAACGTTCAGCCCTTCAGACGCGAGATGGCGGGCGATCGTCGTTCCGACCTGTCCGGCCCCACAGATTACAACTCTCATTCGTTTTTCCGTCCGATCCGGCTAAGATGTGGTCAAGTAACCGCATCCGAGTATCAATCCAAGGAGAATGATGGCGTGCTCTCCTCCATATGCTTAATTGACTTTTCCGATGACAGCGGAACGTAGATCGTTCAAGCTAGCAGAAAACATTCGAGGGCAACGATTTAGGAGGGAATGGTGATTACCTTGAATCTTCTTGTGCAGAAAGCATCAATCGATGCCTCCAGCCAGAATTGGGGAAAATTTACCTTCGTTTCCAGCCCTTCGCCCGGTGATCGCATTGCCGCTCTGCACGACGGGTCCACTCATTATCTGACGGTGCTAAGTGTCCATCATAGTCCCGTTGCGTCGGCTTCGTCCGACGAGAAAGACAGTTCGAAAATACCATCAGCGAATGTGGTCGCAATTTGGACCGGATATGATACACCCGTAGAATAGCGCCTTTGGCTCTTTGGTTCGAAGTAGTTGCAATTATGAGGCCTGAGTGAGGGTGGAGTCTCGCGCAAGCTGATCTATACTCACGGCACCTTTGTCTCGTCAGCCATTTGTGCAGAGCTTGATTTCCTCTCCGCTTGGACGAGACCAACCTCATCGGACCGCAGCTCGCGGGTTACCCGCACAGGTCGTTTGCCTTCACTGTGCATAAGGTAGGTCACCAGACACCCGTCTCGTTTGGCCTTGACGGATAGGAGTTCTGCCGGCACGCTCATCAGGAAAGCTCGCACGATGTCGCCGCACCGCGGGGCTGAGGCCGCTGGAGGTCCAAGCGACGCCAAGCCGCAGGCTGCAACGACCGCATAGGTTTTGATCGCCGGGCAAATTCCCACACGAACGTTCATCTGGTTCCTTTCAGTGGGTCAGTCGAACGGCTTGCAACTCGTCATGGTCGAAAACGGCCTCACAGACTTCCTGGATCATGAGGCGCGCTGCACTTGCCACTGGAGGCGCCAGCGTCTCTCCTTGCCTGACCGCGTAGCCGATGCGAAGCAATCCTTCGAGTTCCGTGGCGTTGTCGATCAGGCCGTCAATTTTGTCGAGGATGTCAGGTGGTAATTTCTCGGCAAGACTGCCGGACTTGTTCATCAATCCGCGCTTTTGGAGCCATGTTTCCAGCAGCAACGAAAGCTTCGCAATTTCCGCGATATCAGTCACAACAATTGCCCCCAGATCCCTCAAGCATCACGGCGCACCGCGAAAGCTAGTATTTATATCATGGCGTGACATTACTTCAAAATTGATTGCGTGCGAATGGTTACCGCGGGACGCCGGTCACAAGCGCTTGATCGGCGACAGTCCCCCCCTTCCAAGCCTCCACCCATCTCTGCCCGCGCGCCTCTACTCACAGAAAAGCTGATGGAAACGTCAAGCCGGAATGCAGGGCCCACACGTTCCGCAAACGGCCTCTGCGGATTTTCGATCGCCCGACACGATAATCAGAAACTCGTCGCCGCCCACGCGGCTAACGATGTCATGGCCGCGGGTAAAGGCGCACCACACAAGTCTTCTGTGCCTCCTTATTTTGTGCGACCCATCCTTCATCCACTGCCTTTCACGAACGAAACGCTCAAGATATCTGCAACGATCGTAGTGACGATCGTTGATCATAACCGTTGAAAGAGTTGTTCCACGACCGACGATGCTCTAGTCGTTTGTCGGTTGGAGCTCATGAGGAGGATGGGTAATCGAGGTGTCAATTAAAACGAATGCGAAAAATTCAACCAAGGTGACACACCGCGCCATGCGGGCGCAGTCCTCATGAGTGGTTTCGGAGAAATTCAACGAACGCGCCAGCTGCCTACAAAGATCGCTGCTGATATCGGTCGTGAAATTACTGAAGGGCGAATTTTACCGGGGGAGAAGATCCCGACCGAACATGTCCTTGCGAATAGTTTCGGCGTAAGCCGCTCAGTTATACGAGAAGCGATCGCACAGTTGCGTAATGAAGGCCTCGTCGAGACACGGCAGGGCGTGGGCGCTTTCGCGACAAACCTAGAAAGACGTCATACCATACGAATCGACAGTCATCCCTTTCGGGATCAAAGCTCGTTTCAAGATTTGTTTCAGATGCGTTTTGTGCTGGAAACCAGCGCTGCTGCCATGGCTGCATCGCTCCATACAAAGCAGGAGCTTGATGCTATAAACGCTTCACTCACGCAGATGTCCGGAGCGGAAAAGTGGACCGAAGGCGGGGTAGTCGCGGATCTGGCTTTCCACCGAGCAGTCGCGGATGCTACTCACAACGCCTATTTTCAACAATTCATCGGTGCGATAGCTGAGCAAACGCATTCGACTATCCGGACAGCGCGTTCCGTGGCCGTTCTAGAAGATATTGTTGCTGTAACAATTGCTGAGCACGTCAACGTCCGAGACGCTATCGCGGCGCGTGATGCCCCCGCGGCGAGAGAGGCAATGGCCCGGCATCTGACCGGTGCCGCAAAGCGGCTCGGTATAGAAGTCGTTGACATGCATGTTTAGTAGTTTGGCACTGTACTGGACACTTGATAAAAGCCATACTAGAACTATTCAGATTGTCGGACATCCGACATGGAGGGTGGAGGCCCTCCTCGGAGCATAGGAGGATTTTCTTGGCATATCTGCATGCCCTGTCGTCGGATATCGTCTTGCCGGTGGATGCGTCGAGCGCGCTTCTGGTCGGACGTGTATGGTCGAACGCGGCCGCCGGCCCCTGCCCGGTGCTTTTCTCGAATGGACATCTTCTCGATCTTTCGTCTCTGGCGCCGACCCTGTCCGCGCTGCTGGAGATTGACGGTCTCGTCGGAAAACTGTCTACCACCTCATCCTTTACCGATCTCGGCAGCCTCGACGATTTCCTGAGCGGCAAGGCAGGTCAGCTTCTTGCACCCGCCGACCTTCAGGCGATCAAGGCAGCCGGCGTCACCTTCGCCGACAGCATGCTGGAGCGGGTGATCGAGGAACAGGCCAAGGGCGATGCCCAGAGCGCGCAGGAAATCCGCGGTCGTCTGGCCCCGGTTCTCGGTGACAATCTCAAGGGCCTCGTTGCCGGCTCCGAAAAGGCCGCCGAAGTCAAGAAACTGCTGCAGGATATGGGCCTCTGGTCGCAATATCTGGAAGTCGGCATCGGCCCGGACGCGGAAATCTTCACCAAGGCCCAGCCCATGTCGTCGGTCGGCTGTGGCTCGGTCGTCGGTATTCACCCGAAGTCCGATTGGAACAACCCGGAGCCAGAAGTCGTGCTCGCCATCACCTCCAAGGGTGAGATCATCGGCGCGACACTCGGCAACGACGTCAACCTGCGCGATTTCGAAGGCCGTTCGGCGCTGCTTCTGAGCAAGGCGAAGGACAATAACGCCTCCTGCTCGATCGGTCCCTTCATCCGCCTGTTCGACGGCAAATTCACCATAGACGACGTCAAGGCCGCCGAAATCAGCCTGTCCGTGAAGGGCGAGGACGGTTTCGAGATGACCGGCGTCAGTCCGATGAAGGCGATCAGCCGTTCGCCGGAAAACCTCGCTTCGCAGCTTCTGAACCGCAATCATCAATATCCGGATGGCGCGCTGTTTTTCCTCGGCACCATGTTCGCCCCGGTCAAGGACCGGCGCGGCAAGGGTCTGGGTTTCACCCACGAGATCGGCGACATCGTCGAAATATCAAGCCCGAAGCTCGGGCGGCTGGTCAACAAGGTGGAGCACAGCGACACCTGCCCGGAATGGACATTCGGGATCATGGCACTGATGAAAAACCTCGCGCAGCGCGGTCTTTTGTAGGAGCATCAGGGAGGAGCAAATGCAAAAGATTATCGACCTATTCTACAAGTTCCTTGAGATCCTGCTCATCCTGCTTCTGGCAGGCATGGCCCTGATGGTGTTCGGCAATGTCGTGCTGCGTTACGGCTTCAATTCGGGCCTCAATGTCTCCGACGAAATGTCGCGCTACTTCTTCGTCTGGCTGACCTTCATCGGCGCCGTCGTCGCGTTTCGCGAACACGGCCATCTCGGAGTCGAAACACTGGTGGCGCTCTTCGGCCGCAAAGGCCGCATCATCTGTATGATTTTGTCGAACCTGACGATCATCCTGTGTTCCGCCATCTTTTTCTGGGGCACCTGGGTTCAGCTGCCGATCAATTCCAGCATGGTGGCTCCCGTCACAGGCATATCGATGGCCTGGGTCTATGGCATAGGCTTCTTCACGGGCGCAGGCTGCGTGCTGATCGCGCTGGAACGGATCATCCGTCTCATGACCGGCCGCGTTACCGAAGAGGAAATTTCGGCCTTTGCCGGTGAAAACATGACGATCGAGCAGATGGCGGAGCGTACCTGAAATGACCCTTTTCGTCTTTGTCGGCTCCCTGCTCGGAGCCATGGCGATCGGTGTGCCGGTTGCCTTCTCGCTGATGTTCTGCGGTGTCATCCTCATGTGGTACATGGGCATGTTCAATTCGCAGATCATCGCCCAGAACATGATCGCCGGTGCTGACACCTTCACCCTGCTCGCCATTCCCTTCTTTATTCTCGCCGGCGAGCTGATGAATTCCGGCGGCCTGTCGAAGCGCATCATCGATTTCGCCATCGCGCTGGTCGGCCATATCCGTGGTGGCCTCGGCATCGTGGCGATCGTCGCCGCCGTCATCATGGCATCGATCTCCGGTTCGGCAGCGGCCGACACGGCGGCTCTGGCCGCGATCCTGATCCCTATGATGGCCAAGGCTGGCTACAACATCCCGCGTTCGGGCGGCCTGATTGCCGCCGGCGGCATTATCGCCCCGGTCATCCCGCCTTCCATGGCCTTCATCGTCTTCGGCGTCGCCGCCAACGTCTCGATCACCCAGCTCTTCATGGCCGGCATCGTGCCCGGCCTGCTGATGGGTGTTTCCCTGATCGGCACCTGGCTCTTCGTCGTCCGCAAGGACAATATCCAGCCCCTGCCGAAGGCATCCGGCAAGGAACGTCTAAGTGCCACCGGCCGTGCACTTTGGGCACTCGGCATGCCGGTCATCATCCTCGGCGGCATCAAGGCCGGTGTCGTGACACCGACGGAAGCCGCGGTCGTTGCCGCAGTCTACGCGCTTTTCGTCGGCATGTTCATCTATCGTGAGCTGAAACCGGCCGATCTGGCGCTTGTCTTCCTGCGGGCAGCCAAGACCACCTCCGTCATCATGTTCCTGGTCTGCGCTGCACTCGTATCGGCATGGCTGATCACGGCGGCCAACATACCGGCGGAAATCACCGGCTACATCGAACCTCTTATCGATCGTCCGAAGCTCCTGATGCTCGCCATCATGATCCTCGTGCTTGTCGTCGGCACGGCACTCGACCTGACGCCGACCATCCTCATCCTGACCCCCGTTCTGATGCCGATCATCAAGCAGGCGGGCATTGATCCGGTCTATTTCGGTGTAATGTTCATCATGAACAACTGCATCGGCCTCATCACGCCGCCGGTCGGCGTCGTGCTCAACGTTGTCAGCGGGGTCGGGAGGATCCCGCTCGGCAAGGTCACAGGTGGCGTCATGCCGTTCCTGCTGGCTCAAACAATACTGCTGCTCTTGCTCGTCGCGTTTCCCGAAATCGTGACCGTTCCGGCGCAATGGTTGCGTTGACCGGGCGACCATCAGCTCATTCAATTTAACGTCCAACTGGGAGGACCAACATGAAGAAACTACTTTTCGCAACAACCGCATTGGCGATTGCCGTCTCGGGCTCGGCTCCGGCCTTCGCAGAGTTCAGCAGCCGCAATATCCGCGTATCGAACGGCATCAATGCCGATCATCCGGTCGGCAACGGCATCAAGGCCATGCAGGAATGCCTTGACGAGAAGTCAGGCGGCAAGCTGAAGCTGACCGCCTTCTGGGGCGGCGCGCTCGGCGGCGACCTTCAGGCGACCCAGGCGCTGCGTTCCGGCGTCCAGGAAGCCGTCGTCACCTCGTCCTCGCCGCTCGTCGGCATCATTCCGGCGCTCGGCGTGTTCGACCTGCCCTTCCTGTTCGCAAGCCCCGCGGAAGCCTACAAGGTTCTTGATGGCAAGTTCGGCGACTCGATGAACGAGAAACTCGACGCTGCTGGCCTCGTCAATCTCGCCTATTGGGAAAACGGCTTCCGCAACCTGTCCAATTCGCAGCATCCTGTAACCAAGTGGGAAGATTTCTCGGGCCTCAAGGTCCGCGTCATGCAGAACAACATCTTCCTCGACACGTTCCAGAACCTCGGCGCCAATGCCACTCCGATGGCCTTCGGTGAAGTCTATTCGGCGCTGGAAACCAAGGCGATCGACGCACAGGAAAACCCCTATGTGACGATCGACACGTCGAAGTTCTTCGAAGTGCAGAAATACATCACCGAGACCAACCACGCCTACACGCCGTTCCTCTTCCTCTTCTCCAAGGCGATCTTCAACACCTATGATCCGGAAGAACAGACGGCCCTGCGCGAATGTGCGGTAGTTGGCCGTGATGTCGAGCGCCAGGTCATTGCCGACCTCAATAAGAAGTCGCTGGAAAAGATCAAGGAAGCAGGTCTCGAAGTGAACCAGCTTTCGCCGGAAGAACAGACCCGCATCCGCGAGAAATCCATGGTCGTTTATGAAAAGCACAAGGCCCAGATCGGTGCCGACGTGGTTGACGGCATTCTCGCAGAGCTGAAGACAATCCGCGGCAACTGATCCGGATACACTCCCCGGATCAACTGTCGTGAGTGAAGCCCGCACCCCGCCGGTGCGGGCTTCTTTTTTTGTTTATTCCGGCACCGCCGGAAGCACGCTATCCCGCTTTTTTAGCATCTGTTCGCGGATGAAGATGAATAGGCCTGAGGCGACGATGAGCTTGGTCAACCGCGGCACATCGCCGAAGAACATCGAGCCGAACAGCACCGCCCAAAGCAGAAGCACATATTGAAGCGGTGCGACCGATAGCGAATCGGAGATCTCCATCGCCCAGTTGACCAGCATATGCGCCACCATGGCGTCGATGGCGAAACTGCCGATAGGCCGAAAGGCTGTCACGGCAGAATGGTTATACGTTTGCACCTCATGCAGGAGTGGGTGCATTACCTCATCGGCTTATTTTACCACGCTAAGGCGCCAAGGTTAGTGCAGCTCTTCGATACAATGAAGTCGCCACGAAGAGCAGAATTGCCCACGGTACCAAAGAGAGGAGGAGGATCGGTGTCCAACCTGTTGCTATCCAGGCAACAACTCCGAACAATAGCAGAAAAAATGCGGTGACAAGGGCAATTGCCACTGCGGCAAGTTTAAGCATTAGGTCCCTCAGCTTGTGTCGAGGCTGCGGCCTCGTTTTTTCGCGCGCCGATTTTTTTGGCATTCGATCATTCGATGCTGTCGGCCCGTCCGAAATCATTTCTGACGGCAGACGTCAACTGTGCGTCATGCGCACTGTCCCACCCCTCAACTTTCGGTCACGTCATCGGCCTGTGTGCTCGGGAGGCTTTCAAGCTTCATGAGCGCTCAGCGCAAACGTCAGCGGCGTTGACCACCGAGGCTTCATCGCCCGCAATTGTGGCCCAGCCTCCCGCCTCTATGAAGTCCTCGCGAGCCCATGATGATTGGTCCCGCAGCCCAGCGAGATTTGCCTTTGCGCCATCTGCGTTGATGAAGTTGTGAACACAGATCTCACCGGCCAGTTCAGCACGTGCGTCTCTGACAGCCAAGGCTTGCGCAACACGTGCGCTGTTGGCGGTCGTCCATCCACCCCATGTGAAACCGACCAACATCGTCAGTGCTGATGCACCAATCACTGACCAGAACCATTGAGCTTTTGACGACCGAAACTCGCTCCAGCTTTTCCGTTCACTCATCTCCAGTTCCTCCTCAATAATTTATATCACGCCATGATGCAATTCCAGATGGTTAGTCAAATTGCCGACAGTCACAAGTGGTTGACCAGAGCACCCGTTTATGTCGCTATCGGGTTGTAACCTCCTGCCTGCGGCTTTGCATTCAACCGCTGGTTTCGAGGTAACAACGGCCAGCTTTGGAGGAGACTGATTTGGATTTCACTGATGATGAACGACGCGTTCTTGATGCGGTGTCGCACAAGCGCGGCGTGATTTTCCGAGATCAGGTTGCGGTGTTGGCGGAGGCATTCGGCGTCGACAGTCGCGCATTTGGGGCGGCATGGACCGGTCTCATCGAGAAAGGCAAATTGCGCAGGATTTGCGACGACGCGGCCGAATTTAACACCCCGGGTTAAGGCTGAAAGTACTTTGTACCCGAAGCAATTGTCCGAAAACGAACGATCTTCGCCGTAATATCAAGCTGAAATCCTTGGCTTCGTGCTAAACCATACCTTGACAGTCAACAGGTTGAAGGAGGGAACCTCCGCATTAAATGGGGTAGCCAAGGTTTCTGCTTCTGTAGGGAAACCCTCGGCAACACGCTCTGACGCACGGCGAAAGGTGTTTTATTGGCTGCTCGTATTGAAGACTATGCAATGATCGGAGACTGTGAGACGGCGGCTCTGGTATCCAAAATGGGATCTATCGACTGGCTATGCCTCCCGCGATTTGATGCGCCCGCATGCTTCGCAGCACTTCTAGGAACAGAAGAAAACGGTCGCTGGTCAATTGCACCGACCGAAGTCGTGCGGAAAGTGGAGCGGGCGTATATTGAAGATACGTTGGTGCTTGAAACCGATTTCTCTGTCGACTCGGGTGAAGCAGCGATTATCGATTTCATGCCCCCTCGGGATGGATCCAGCAACATCGTCAGAATCATCGAAGGGCGCAGAGGTCATGTGGAATTTGAAATCGATCTTGTAATCAGGTTTGACTATGGGCGAAGTGTGCCGTGGGTGAGCCAAGACGGAACCGGCAAGCTGACAGCGGTTGCCGGCCCTCATCGGCTAACGTTGGAGAGCCCGGTAGATCTGACGGGCGCTGATCTCCACAGCAAGGCAAAAATTGTCGTTTCCGAAGGCGAACGCATTGCCTTCACACTGACCCATAGCCCGTCTCATCTACCCGTTCCCGTCGCACAGGAGCCAGAGGCTGCGCTGCAGCAAACGATCTTTTTCTGGCAGGAGTTCGTGGGGCGCTGCCCGCCGGTCAACGGCTACAACGAGTTTGTAAAGCGGTCGCTTATCACGCTGAAAGCCATGACCTATATGCCAACGGGCGGCATCGTTGCGGCAATAACCACCTCTCTGCCGGAAAAGATTGGCGGGCCACGCAATTGGGATTATCGCTACTGCTGGCTGCGTGATGCCACCATGACGTTGATGGCATTCATGAGCCTTGGCTACATCGAGGAGGCGGCCGAATGGCGGGAATGGCTCATGCGCGCGATTGCCGGCACTCCTGAACAAATGCAGATCATGTATGGCGTCGCAGGTGAACGCTCTCTCCCGGAATTCGAACTGGACTGGCTCTCAGGCTATGAAGGATCGCTGCCCGTGCGCATCGGAAACGCTGCTGCTGACCAGTTTCAGCTGGACGTCTATGGAGAAGTCGCCGATGCACTAACGCAGGCGCGGAAGCACGGCCTGCCCCCGCATCCACGAACGAAATCGTTAGCAAAGGTTCTCTTGCCGTATCTGGAGAAGGCCTGGCGCGAACCAGACGAGGGTATCTGGGAAGTGCGTGGTGGGCGTGATCATTTTACCCATTCCAAGGTGATGGCCTGGGTGGCATTCGACCGAACGGCAATGCTGGCTGACGAGACTGGAGACGCTTCTTCCGCCATACGCTGGCGATTGATCGCTGACGAAATCCATGCCGATGTTTGCAAAAATGCCTACGACGAAGAGCTCGGAAGCTTCGTGCAGAGCTATGGCTCAAAGACTCTCGATGCCAGCCTTCTGCAAATTCCACTTGTCGGCTTCCTGCCGCCTGATGATGCCCGAGTGGTTTCGACCGTCGAAGCGATCGAGGCCCGCCTGATGCGCAACGGACTGCTCTTACGCTACGAAACCGAGGTCACTGACGACGGCTTGCCATCTGGCGAAGGCGTGTTTCTCATATGCAGCTTCTGGCTCTGCGACGCCCTCATTCTTTTGGGTCGCGATGCGCATGCAAAGCAGCTTTTTACAAGGCTAAGCCAACTCTGCAACGACGTCGGGCTGCTATCGGAGGAATATGATCCGATTGCGGGGCGCATGCTCGGCAATTTCCCGCAGGCGTTCAGCCATCTCGGGCTGATTGCGACCGCGCTAAACCTCTCTCGAATCGAGGGCCCGGCCGAGGAGCGATCCAACCATGACTGACATGTGTCGGCCGTTTGACCGGCGCGATTGCTTCCCTGACGTATCGAGCCGACAACCAAGTCAAACGAAGTCAACCATCTTTGAAAGGCTTCATTTTCGTCATGCCGACTTTGAATACTCTTGTTATGGTGTGATGAGGATTGCACCGGCATTTTGCCTAGCTTCTGCCGCCCGATGAGCTTCGACAATATCGTCGAGGTCGAAGCGCTGGCTTATGTCCACCTTGACGTAGCCACGCTCAATTGCGTCGAAAAGAACTCCCGCATTTTCGCGAAACGTGGCGGTTTCACTGTTGTGGGGAAAGACGGAGGGTCTCGTCAGGTAGAGACATCCCTTCCTGTTCAACAACTCCGGCTCGATCGCCGGCGCCTTGCCTGACGCGCCGCCATAGCTGACAACAAGACCGAATTTGGCCGCGCAGTCGAGAGATTTGACTAGGGTATCCTTGCCGACCGCATCATAGATCACGCGCGCCTTCTCGCCGCCTGTCGCGGCAAGAAACGCCGAAGGCCATTCTTCATCGTTGAGGTCGACGACCGCCTGGCAGCCAGCCTCCATCGCCGCTCGCCGCTTGTGCGGTGATCCGGTCGTTCCAAAGACGCGCGCGCCGAGTGCCGTCGCCCAGCGGGTTAAGATCTGGCCGACACCGCCTGCCGCCGAGTGAACCAAGAGAAGCTCACCGGACGCAACCTTATGGGTCTTGTGCAGCAGATATTGCGCTGTCATCCCCTTGAAAAAAAGAGAGGCGGCCACCTCGTCGGAAACGCCGTCGGGAAGCCGCACCAGCTTTTCGGCAGGCACGTTCCGCAGGCTTGCGTAAGCTCCCGGGCTTGTATTCATGTAGGCAACGCGATCGCCTACCATGAAATCAGTCACACCGTCTCCTACGGCCTCCACCACACCGGCTGCCTCGAAGCCAAGACCGCTGGGGAGCGGCAGGTTATAAGCGCCACCGCGTTGATAGATGTCGATGAAATTGAAGCCGATCGCCGTCTGCCGAAGCATGACTTCGCCTGGAGCGGGTGCAGGCAGGTCTTCGGAAACGACCTTGAGCACGTCCGGGCCGCCAGTGCTCTCGATGATCACGATTTTTCTGGTGCGCATCTCTTGTCCTTCAAGTTCACAATGAACGATCGAAACCGGAAGGTTTCGGATTTATGAGGGACTAGTCGGGCTGAAGAGATTGGCGAAATCCTTCCGCAGAAGGTTCTTCTGCACCTTACCCATCGTGTTGCGCGGCAATTCTTTGTGCACGGCGATATGCTTCGGTTGCTTGAACCGCGCGAGGCTCTGGCCGATCGCCTTTTCCAGTGACGATACGGCGATATCCTCGCCTGGACGAGGCACCAGAACCGCGACGACCGCCTCGCCGAAATCGGGATGAGGCACGCCGATTACGGCGCTTTCCAGCACGCCCGGCTGCTCGTCCAGCAGCAGTTCGATTTCCTTCGGGTAGACATTGTAGCCACCGGTTATGATCAGGTCTTTCTGTCGCCCGACGATGCTTACGTAACCATCGGGGTCGACGACCCCGATGTCGCCGGTGATGAAGAAGCCATTACTGCGCAGTTCTTCCTTGGTTTTGTCGGGCATTTGCCAATAGCCCTTGAAGACGTTCGGGCCGCGCACTTCGATCATTCCCGGTTCGCCAACAGGTACCTCTTCGCCGGATGCGGGGTCTGTTATTCTGAGATCGATACCTGGGAGCGGAAAGCCAACCGTTCCCGCCCTTCTCTCGCCGTCATAGGGATTGGAGGTGTTCATGTTAGTTTCCGTCATGCCGTAACGTTCGAGGATACGGTGACCGGTTCGTTGTTCGAAAGCGAGATGCGTTTCCGCAAGCAAGGGGGCGGACCCGGATATGAACAGTCGCATGTGGGACACAAGCTCCTGCGTCAGCAGAGGGTCATCCAGGAGACGAGTGTAGAAAGTCGGTACTCCCATCATGGCTGTCGCTCTCGGCAGCCATTTAATCACTTGGTCGCTCTTGAAACTCGGCAGGAAAATCATCTGCCCTCCTGCCAGAAGCATTGTGTTCGTGGCGACGAACAGACCATGGGTATGGAAGATCGGCAATGCGTGCAGCAGCACGTCGTCCTTTGTGAAACGCCAGCTCTCCATGAGGACATCGGCGTTTGAAAGAAGATTATCTTGGGTCAGCATAGCGCCCTTAGAGCGCCCCGTGGTTCCCGAAGTGTAGAGAATGGCTGCGAGATCGGACGCGTTGCGGTCGACCGGTGCAAACGTATCGAATGAGCGGGCCGCGTCAGTCAAGGTGCCGTTGCCCGACGCATCCATGCTTTCGAAGCGACTGCCGTGTCGGGCAGCGACCTGGTTGAGACCTTCCGATCGGTCCGAATTGCCGACCAGCAATGCAGCCTGTGAATCTCCCACGAAGTAATCGACTTCGTCAGCGGTATAGGCAATGTTCAGCGGCAGGAAGACGACACCAGCGGCAAGGGCTGCACAGTAAAGCGCCAAACCGGATGGCGATTTCTCTACCTGCACAGCCATCCGATCTCCTGGTTTTAATCCCAGAGAAGACATCGCTGCGGCATATTCTATCACCATGGCATGAAAGCCTGTGCCGGTGATCTCCTCGCCATCCTCCTTTATCAGGAAGGTGGTCTGACGTGCTGCAAGCGGAGCGACAAGTGTATCGTAGAGGGGATTGCTCATGATTTGCGTCCTGTAGTTCTCTCGCTCGAAAGCAGAGCCAGTACCTGCTTGGAAGCGGCGATATTTCGATTGTTTATGAAGTTTTCGTGATTCTGCTCCACGAGCTCGGGATCATACAGATAGTTGACCATGACGGTGGAGGATTGCTGGAAGCCTTTGGCCGATGTGTCTGCCAGAACGTGGATGTCATGCAGCAACGCACCGTTTCCGAGATGGAACCGCGCGACCGGGTCGGCGGGCAGGTCATCGCTGCGCTTGACCGTCAACAGGAACTCCGCCGCCAATCCGCGCAGAGCAAGGCCCAGCTTTTCCACTGCGCCAACGTCGGTGGCCTTGACCACCTCTTCGGCAACAGCGTTTCCGGCGGCCACTTCCCTGAGCCAGCGTCCAAGGCCGGGAACCGGCGATAGCGTCACGAAACGTGAGATACTCGGAATGTCGCGTCTCAGCTCTTCCACGACCTGCTTGATTAGCGAATTGCCGAAGGAAACGCCACGAAGACCCTCCTGGCAGTTCGAGATGGAATAAAAAACCGCGGTGTCAAACTCCGTCTCGGTGACCGGGATGCGGTCCTCGGCAAGCAGATCCTGCACTGAACCCGGCACGCCCTCGCATAGGGCGACCTCGACAAAGATGAGCGGTTCCTCGGGCATTGCAGGATGGAAGAACGCGAAGCAACGTCGGTCAGCAGGTAGCAGCCTGCGCTGCAGGTCCTGCCAGTCGTTTATGGCATGTACAGCCTCGTACTGGATGATCTTCTCCAGGATATTGGCCGGCGTTCGCCAGTCGATCGGTCTCAGCACGAGAAAGCCGCGGTTGAACCAGCTTGCGAAAAGGTGCTGGAAGTCGACGTCGATAACCTCCAGTTCAGGTGCCTCGGGCAGGATCTTGAGGAGATCCAGCCGCATGCGGACAAGTTCGGCCGTCCCGCCGGGCGAATGGTTGAGGCGACGGAAAAGCTCCTGCCTTCGTGGCTCCGCCTGCCTGAAAAGGGCGGCCAGTGTGAGGGCGGTCGGCTCGGTGCGATAAGACTCGGCAGTATTTATGACCATGTCGGGATCGATATCCAGCGCTGTCGCCAAACCCTGAAAGAACTCTTGCCGCTCGGCAGGGTCCATCGCTTTGTAATGGGCCAGTATATCCTGTGCGATCCTGGTCCCAGAAACCTCACCTTTGGATGACAGAAGCGACTCGCACAAATCTGCCACGGCAATTCGGCTAGGCACCTTAGCGCCCGAGGGTCGCCGCTCGAAGAGCGTACTCATGAGGTCGGAGAAAAATGCTATACGGCCCATCTTTTCCTCCTAAATCGGTCCCATAACGAGGTCCGGCAGCCATGTCGCAAGGCTCGGTACGAGACAAAGAATTATGATCGCAGCGATCATGCAGCCAACGAACGGTGCCGATCCGATCAGCACGGTTTTCAGTGATATATTCGGCGCAATGGAGTTGATGACAAACAGATTGAGCCCGACCGGCGGAGTGATAAGGCCGATTTCCATGTTAATCGTAAGGATAACCGCGAACCAATAGGGGTCGAACTGGGCGGCTGTAAGGATCGGCATCAAGATGGGGGCAGTCATCAGGATGACGGCAACAGGCGGTAGAAAGAAACCCGCAACCAGAAGCAGCAGATTGATCAACGCCATCAAAACCCATCGGTTTACCTCCAGTTCAGCAATCCACTGGGCAACCGACTGGGTGATAAATAGTGAAGACATCATATAGGCGAAGACACCGGCTGCGGCCATGATGAACAGGATCATCACGCTTTCCCGGGTGCTATCGCGCAGCACCCGCCATATCGCCTTCGGGTGCCAGAGCCGATAGATAGCCATCGCCATGACGAGGCAGAGGACGGCACCGACTGCAGCGGTTTCCGACGTCGTCGCGATGCCACCGTACATGGAGTATAGCACACCTGCGATGACGACGAGAAACGGCAAGACCCTCGGCAGTATTTCCAGCTTCTCGCGGAGACTGTAGTGACGTGGCGAAAGAACTGCAGCGTTACCGGACCGCCAGGTCGCAAAGATCGACCAGCCGATGAACAACAGTGTTAGCAGGATGCCTGGCACGACACCTGCAAGGAACAGCCGCCCGATGGAAGTCTCGGTTGCGATGCCGTAAACGATCATAGTTACCGAGGGCGGGATGAGAATGCCAAGCGTGCCTCCTGCAGCGATCGATCCGGCTGCAACCGTATCCGGATAGCCGCGCTTTTGCATCTCAGGGATGCCCATCTTTCCGATAGCTGCGCAGGTTGCCGGACTAGAGCCCGAAAGGGCTGCAAAAAGCGCGCAGGCGCCAAGGTTTGAAACGACAAGGCCACCCGGAACCCTGGTTAGCCAGCGTTCCATGGCTTCAAAAAGATCTGCTCCTGCCCGAGTGGATGCGACAGCGGCACCCATTATGATGAACATAGGTATGGAAAGGATCGTGAAACTGTTGAGATCAGCGTAGAATATCTCGGGAAGCATTTCGAGGGAACGCGACCCGTCGAAGATGAACAGGAAGCCTGCGGAAACGACGAGCAGCCCAACGCCGACCGAAATTCCGGAAAACAGTACGCCAATCGTCGTGACCGCCACAAGAAGACCGATTACCAGAGGATCCATTTACGTCTCCATCACGCCGAACGGCGCGTCGGCACCCGTTACAAGGGAGACAAAATCCGCCATCAGCTGAAGTAGTAAAAGGCCAAAGCCGATCGGCAGTGCGAGATAGGCGATCCACAGTGGTGGTGCCCAAACAGTCGAAGATTTCCAGTTTCGCAGCCAGGCCTGATGCCAGATCTCCCAAGAGTACCAGGTCACGAGCGCGATGATCGCCATGGTCACTGCGAGGACGCTGTAGGCGAGGATACGCCGCCCGAGAGGCGGAAGCATGAGAGGCACGAGATCGACATTCACATGGCCTCGCATTTTTTGCACGTAGGGCAATCCAATCGCGGTAGCCCCAATCACGATGATGATGACGGCCTCGGTCTGCCAGATGGTGGACTGGCCAAGAACCGACCGTACGAAGATCATGTGACATGTGATAAACAGGGCGATGACGGTCATGGCCGCAGCTGCCCAGCCGCAAACTTCCGAGATTGCGTGAACGGTGCGAACGAACATTCTGCCGGGTGCCTCGGCAGATGAAGGGGCGACTGTCTGGGACATTTATGATCCTTCAGGTCATGGGTCCGCGAGAAGCAGAGGAAGATGACTTCTGCAGGCGTGGCGAATCTTGAGCGTAATGTCAGGGACCGAAGATCTGCCGCTGTTGCGGAGACTATTGAACCGAAAGCGCCATATCTAGGAGCTTTCTTCCCTCCGGAACTTGCTTAATGAAATTCTCATACGAGGATGTCTCAGCAAGCGACTTCCATGCCGCAAAATCCTCTTCTGTCATCTCGGCAATTTCAACGCCGGCGGCACGGAAGACCTTTTCCGATTCCACGTCGTCCTTCTTCGCCCCATCCAGATAGAATGCCTCCGCTTTCTTCGAGGCCTCGCGAAGAGCATTCTGCTGCTCCGGCGTCAGATTCTCGAACGTCGTCTTGTTCATGATCAGCGGCTGATACATGAACCACAAAGCGACATTGCCAGCTGGGGTATAACATTTGGCAAGCTCTTGCAGCCGGAAAGAAACAAAGGAAGACGATGATGTGTTAAGAGCTTGCAACACGTTCTGTTGCATCGCATTGTAGGTTTCGGTTGATGGCATTGAGGAGATCGACGCACCAGCGGCCTGAAGCATCTCTTCAAACCCCTTCCCCGCGGCACGGACAGTCAACCCCTTCACATCTTCAGGTTTTCGAATGCACTTGCCGTTCGTAGCGAACCCACCCGCTAGATAGCCATGAACCAACGTCATCACGTCATCTTCGTTCATGACCTTTTCGATTTCCGCCATAAATGGAGATGTGTTCATGCGAGCGGCGTGATCGTGACTTTTGATCAGTCCCGGCATCAATGTCAGATTATACTCTGGTCGTTGTCCTCCCGCGTAAGATAGCGGAAACACCGTCATGTCGAGTTGCCCACGGCTGAGGGGCAGATATTGTTCGGTCGCCTTAAACAGGGAACTTGACGGAAATATTTTGATGGTCAGGTCGACATTTGCCGCCGCGACCTCGTCGGCAACCATTTGAGCAACCTTATGGCGCACATCTCCTGGCGCAAATTGGTGGGATAATCGCAGCTCGGTGGCATGTGCTGTCGCGACTACCGCAGAGCACCCAAGAGCAACAGCAGCAAGTGCCAAGATTTCAACTTTGCGCATATCTAGCCTCCTCCCAAAGACATCAATTTGCGGATGGTCAAAGACTAATTGTCTTTTGCATGGCAAGTCAATATTCTTGTATGCAATTTCTAATTTTCGAAATGCAGGGCACGCCTATGGACGCAGATAAATCGACCGACCGGGTGAGGAAAACTCTCGAGAAAATGATCGTCCAAGGTGATTTTCAGGACGGCGCTAGATTGGATGAGACCAGCCTTGCGGAGCGACTAGGGGTATCTAGGACGCCACTCAGAGAAGCATTTCAGTCGCTTGCGGCGTCGGGGCTTTTGGAAATTCGACCGCGCCGCGGCGCCTTCGTGAAGTTCCCTACGTTAGGAGACATGATCGAGATGTTCGACGTCATGGCAGAGATTGAGGCGCTGTGTGGCCGTTACGCGGCGCGCAGAATGTCGGCAACCCAGCAAGTAGAAATCGAGACTGCACTGCATGCTTGCGAAAGAGCCTTCGAGATAAATGACCCGGAGGAGTACTATCGAGCGAACCATGCTTTCCACAATGGAATTTACGAAGCCTCTGGGAATCGCTTTCTCGCAGGAGAAGCGGACCGTCTTCACGTCAGGCTCGCGCCCTTTCGCAGACTGCAACTTTTGGTCCGGGGACGAATGCGTGAATCCCTTAGGGAGCACCAGGAGATCTTTGCGGCCCTTGTCAAAGGAGACGAGGCGGCAATCAGCCATCTTATGAGAAATCATATCTCTGTTCAGGGAGAACGATTTAATGATCTGGCCGCAAGCTATCGCACCACTGTCCAAGCTAGGAAATCGACGGGTAAGCCTGATCTATAGTCGCGACTGAGCGCATCTCTTAAGCACTCGAAAAGAAATCAGACCTTAACTTCTTAATCGGAAACATAACTCATTAAAGTCGTGTAGAAATCTACTCTTCATGATCCTCACCACTTTATGCGTGATAAGCTCCCTGAGCATAACGGCCACCGCCGCACCAGGCGCGGCCGGCTCCTGAAACGAGTTAATTGCGGTTTCCCAGCTGGGTGCTCTAATTCTTTAGCCTTCTGAAGCCTAGACCTTTTACATGAGCCGAATTCCCACGCTTCGACGCCGGATCCCGGCCTGTATGACTTTCTAACGAGACCGCCCGTTGCTCGGAAGATGAGCTAGCAATTGGGAATCCGTCAGAGCCGACAATGAAGTCGCCTCCGCTGAAGGTGTCCTGATATCTGGCACAACCAGCGGCCATCTTTTGTACTTTAAACGGATAGGGTTTAATCCGCGGACCAATGCTGCCTCAGTGATCTGTCGTGGATCACGATTTTGTGACGACTCGCTGCATATTACTCTCTTGCAAGTTTGATCTACCTCAATGGATCTTATCTGATATGCAAGATATACAAGGGTGAGGATTTTAGCATCGGGCACGCAGAGACGCGCCTGAATTCGTGGGGGCGAATGGGAATGCCGGGGGGGTCGTCTGCAAATCCAAAGAGAGCTGGTCAGGCCGCTGGCACCGGCCATCCGATGAATGCCTCCCAGCTCATCCATGCTCGTTTGCGCAACGACATCATCTCAATGAACCGGCGACCAGGCGAGACTGTCCATGAGAAGGATATCGCTCAGGCATTCGGCGTCAGCCGCACGCCGGTCCGCGAGGCGCTTTTGCGCTTGTCCGAAGAGGGACTGGTCGATATCGTCGCCAAGTCTGGAACCATCGTTTCGCGGATCCTAGTAGACGAGCTTCCCGAAGCGATCCTCGCGAGGAAAGCCATCGAACAGATGACTGTGCGCATGGCGGCGGAGTCTTCCGTCAAAAGCGACATCCTCACAATGCACGCCATTGTCGAACGCCAAACCGAAGCCATAAGATCTGACGACATCAACCGCTTTCATGAAGAAGACGAGGCTCTGCACCATGCGATCATGGCAGCAGCAGGCTATCCCGGCATCTGGCGTTTTGTCGAAGAGATCAAGGTTCAACTCGACCGGTTCCGGCGGCTCACGCTGCCGCAGGCGCACCGAATGGAGCGGGCGCTGGCCGAGCATATCGAGCTGGTGGCGGCCATCGATGCCCGGGATCAAGAAGCCGCAGCGACCGTAATGGGCAATCATCTCGATTGGCTCGGAGAAAGTCTCGCCGAAATTCAAAATATCAACCCGGACTATTTTTCCGGGAACCCTCAGGATGCACATTTTCGATGGACCAAAAGGTCACGTGCGCAGGTTGCACGACTTACAGAATCTGGAGACACCCCATTCAGCGAAATCAATCGTGATCCTCATATGAGGCACGTGCAAATCAAGGGCCAAGAAGGCGCTTGAACTAGCGTATGCCCGCCCCAGGCGCCGGCTACGCGTCTTTCAAACGACTGCATTAAGCGGAGGATTAAATGAAATACACATCTTATATTTCAATGATTGCAGGGGCCGTTGCTCTTTCCGCCATCATTCCAGCCGGTTTCAGCGCCGCTTCGGCCGCTTCGGTGAACTTTGAAATCGCCTTCAACCAGACCGAGACGCATCCCCAGTTCAAGGCGTTGCAGATGTTTGCCGAGGGGCTCAAGGAGCGCACCAACGGCGAATACACGGCAGAAGTCTTCCCGAACGAGCTTCTTGGTGCGCAGAAAGAAACCGTCGAGATGACCCAGACAGGCACGATCGCCATGTCGGTCGCAGCTGCCAGCCTGCTGGAAAGCTGGAATTCCGATTTCTCGGTGTTTAACCTGCCTTATCTCTTCAACAGCATCGAAGACCAGAAGAAGGTCCTCAACAATCCCGATATCGTCGGCGACCTCTATAAGTCAGTTACCGACCAGAGCGTCATCGTTCTCGGTTCCTTCACTGCAGGTGCGCGTTCGGTTTACCTCAAGGACCGCTTCGTTAAGACCCCTGCTGATCTCGCGGGGCAGAAGATTCGCGTCATGCAGTCGGACACCAATGTCCAGATGATGAAGCACATGGGCGGCGTCGGTATCGCAATGGGTCAGGGTGAGGTCTACACGGCCATCCAGACCGGCGTTCTCAATGGCGGCGAAAATAACGAGATCGTCTTTTCGTCTCTAAAGCATGCCGAAGTGGCACCACATTTCTCCAACACGCGCCACCTCATGATCCCGGATTATCTGGTCATGAACGTAGACCTCTACAATGACCTGCCGGAGAACATCAAGACGATCGTGAATGAAGAACTGGCCAAGGCCTTCGACTACGAGTTCGATGCTTTCGCGGAAGAAGCAAGAAAAGCTCGTGCCGATGCTGAAAAGGCCGGCGCCAAGTTCAGCGACGATGTCGACATGGAAGCCTTTCGCGCTTCGGTCAAGCCGCTTATCGACAGCAAGCTGACCAACGACGTCACCAGGACGATCTACCAGAAGATCGAGGCACTGCGCTGATCTTTCGAATTGCCCGGGTCGCCGAAAGCAACGCGGCGACCCGGGAGATCGTAAGCTTCTCTTCGCCACGCGAACACTGGCAACCCCGGGCCATTCGCCGTTCCCGGGACAGGGATAAAACCAATGGAAACCATCAAGCGCAGGGTCGATCAGATCCTTGCCTCCTGCTGCATACTTCTATGCGGACTCCTCACGGTCATCGTGACCTGGCAGGTGGTCGCCCGCTACCTCTTCAACAGCCCCGGAGCGCAATCGGAAGAACTCGCCAAGATTTTGTTCGTCTGGCTGACATTGTTCGCAGCAGCGCTGTTGTTCGGCGAAAAAGGTCACATGAATATTGGCATCCTCAGCGATGCGCTGCCTGCACGCTGGAACATTTCGCTCCAGATCCTCAGTAGCATTCTGATCCTGATCTTCTGTGTCGCCATTCTCGTTCTCGGCGGCTGGGAGGCGGTTGGTCGCACCATGCGCCAGACCAATGCCGCCATGCCTTTCCTGACCACCGGACAGATTTACATGGCATTGCCGATCTGTGGTTTGTTTTCCAGTTTCTATTGCATTTACAACATCATCGTCGACGTCAAGCGCTTCGCTGCCGTCAAGTTGGGCGAACGCCCGCAGCAGGAAGGTTAATCCATGGCGAACGCAGCAGACATCGGGCTGATCATGCTGATCAGCATTCCGATCCTTCTTGCCATCGGCGTGCCGATCAGCATCAGCATGGGCATCGGCTCCGTGCTTGCCATGAGCACAGTCTTTACCTTCGACCGGATGGCGATCACCGCAGCGCAGCGCATCTTCAGCGGCGTCAACAGCTTCTCGCTGCTGGCTATTCCCTTCTTCGTGCTCGCCGGCATCATCATGACCAACGGCGGCATAGCGAGACGACTGATCGATTTCGCCAAAGCCCTGATCGGCTTCATTCCCGGCGCGCTGATGCAGACGAACATCGTTGCCAACATGCTGTTCGGTTCGATCAGCGGCTCCGGCGTGGCTGCCGCAGCAGCCATCGGTGGCGCAATCGGCCCGCAGCAGAAGGATGATGGCTATGATCCGGCCGCAGCGGCTGCAGCCAATATCGCATCCGCCCCCTCGGGCATGCTGATCCCACCAAGCAACACCTTCATCATCTACTCGCTGGCAAGCGGCGGCACTTCGGTCGCAGCTTTGTTCCTCGCCGGTTATGTCCCCGGCATCTTGTGGGGGCTCGCCTGTATCATTCCGGCGATGATTTACGCGGTGCGTGCGGGCTACAAGGCGCAGGGCTTCGCTAAATTCCAGGAGAATTTGAGCGTTACCATCGACGCACTGCCGGCGCTCTTCCTAATCGTCTTGATCGTTGGCGGCATCATCTCCGGCATTTTCACACCGACCGAAGCGAGCTGTATTGCAGTCGTCTACGTTCTGGTTCTCTCCTTCGCCTATCGCACGATCACAGTACAGATGATCCCGAGCTTCCTGCTCGACACCGCCAAGACCACCGGCATGATCATCTTCATGATCGGCATTTCCGCGGTGATGGGCTGGATCATGGCCTATGCTAAGATCCCCAACATCATCGCGTCCTCCCTTCTGGGCTTCACCGACAATCCAATCCTGATCATGATCATGATGAACGTCATCATGCTGCTGCTGGGTTGCGTCATGGACCCGACGCCAGCGATCCTGATCTTCGCGCCAATCTTCCTGCCTATCGCGATGTCGCTTGGTTTTGATCCCGTGCATTTCGGCGTCATCATGGTCTTCAACCTCTCGATCGGCACGATCACGCCGCCTGTCGGGCCAATTCTGTTCGTTGGTTGCCGAATAGCCAAGCTCAAGATCGAAGACGTCTTCAAGCCGCTGCTGATGTATTTCCTAATCCTGATTGCGATGCTTCTCGTGGTCACCTTCATCCCAGCACTGTCTCTGCTGCTGCCTCAGGCCGCAGGTTTGATCCGATAGTCGGCAAAGACAATTCATGCCGTGGGGTGGTAGAAGCCCCGCGTGCATAATAGGCGAGTGACGAATTTTGGAAGTGGTGGCTCGCCTGTTCCAATGCCCAGGGTACCTTCCGTATTAACAATACAGAGAGACTTCAGTGATTCGAGCAAAACGCCTGCAAGCCGGCGTCCGGTCATCTAACGGGCGTACGGCAAGCACTTTCTCTGCTCAGCAATGGGCGTGATCAAATGCCTGGCCGTGATAGGGGCAGCATTTTGTTTGTCCTATACTCAGGGTCAAACAGACGGAGGAATTTGTGTATTTTTCAGGTGAAAGTTGTTTGATAACAAGTCTTTTGATGAACCTGGGGTGTTTAAGATGGTCATCGGACGTTTTTGTCGTTCGCTTACGCCGGATGCCATCTTTCATGATCGCGATTTTTGCCTCGCTGGTTTTGTCATCACCAGCGCTCTCCGCTGATGGGGATATGAGCATGGACGGCAGTTCGCTGGGGTTGGTCTGGGCTGTCCCATTTGTTGGAATGCTTTTGTCCATTGCTTTGATGCCGCTGTTGACGCCGCATTTCTGGCATCACCATTTCGGAAAGATCGCAGCATTCTGGGCTCTGACGTTTCTCGTTCCATTCGCAGCCACCCATGCCTTCTCCATCGTCGCCTCGGAGATGACGCACGCGATCCTCCTTGATTTTGTACCGTTCGTGATATTGTTGACGTCGCTGTTCACTGTAGCCGGGGGCATTCTCGTCACTGGCAATCTGCATGGCTCGCCGCGTCTCAATACGATATTGCTCGCCATGGGAACGCTGCTTGCCTCGATGATCGGAACGACGGGCGCTTCCATGGTGTTGATCCGCCCGTTGCTTCGTGCCAATGACGGACGACGGCACAATATTCATGTCATCGTGTTCTTCATCTTCCTCGTTTCGAATATCGGAGGCTCACTGACACCGCTCGGGGATCCACCGCTGTTTCTCGGCTACCTGCGCGGAGTGGACTTCTTCTGGACGAGTGTCCACATGCTACCGGAAATGGGCTTTTCGGTACTGATCCTGCTGGTCGTTTTCTGGCTACTAGACCGCTATCTCTACAAGGGTGAGACGGATTTTCGTGGTGTTTCGGATCCTACGCCGGATACTCCTCGGATGGGCGTTTCCGGCAAGATCAATTTCGCATTGTTGGTGGTCGTTATCGCCGCGGTTTTGATGTCCGGCTCATGGAAACCCGAAATCTCCGTTCCTGTCTTCGGCCTGCATTGGGAATTGCAGAATATCTTCCGCGATTTAATCCTGATTGCAGCCGCGGTCGCCTCGCTCATTTTGACGCCGGTCGGCCTTCGCAAGGAGAACGGGTTTGAATGGGGCCCCATGCTGGAGGTGGGCAAGCTTTTCGCCGCGATCTTTATCACCATCATTCCAGTCATCGCCATGTTGAAGGCAGCCGAGGACGGTGCGTTTGCACCGCTGGTGGCGCTGGTAACAGCGCCCGATGGCGCGCCGATCAACGCCATGTATTTCTGGATGACCGGTATTCTGTCGTCCTTCCTCGACAATGCGCCGACCTATCTCGTCTATTTCAATCTGGCGGGCGGCGATCCGGTGGAACTGATGGGACCGCTTGCCAGAACACTGGTCGCCATTTCCTGCGGTGCTGTGTTCATGGGTGCAAACAGCTATATCGGCAACGCGCCAAACTTCATGGTCAAGGCGATTGCCGAGAGTGCTGGCGTAAAAATGCCGAGCTTCTTTGGTTACATGGCCTGGTCGATCGGCATTCTCGTGCCTGTTTTCATTCTGGTGACGCTTGTCTTCTTTCGCACGTGACGGCGGAGGCCTTTTCCGGAGTATAGCACAAAGACAGGATCTTCGGCCGCAGGCTTCGGCGGCCGAGGAGCGACTTGCGGGGACGCTGCCTGCTCAACGACGACTGATACGGTGAAGACGCCCAAACGTGGCTCTCCTGAAGACCCCTAGATCTTCGCCATCATCGGCCAATTAAAGCCCTTCATGCTCCGAGCACTTCAGAAATTATTCACCACCCTTTGGAGTAAGAGTTTTTTCGACCATTAGCTGATGGCTACGAAGGTGTGATAAGACACTCGGCATTATTTAGCTGGCTTTGGAGGAGGTTGGCGTGCAGCTCCGCTATCAGATCATCGCGCTCGCTATCGTGCCGCTTATTCTCGCAATCCTTGCGATAACGGCTTTTATAACCTGGCAGTCGACCACACTCGCTCAGAGCAGCATTGATACGTTCGAGCGAAACATGTTGAAAGCCAAGGAGACGGAACTCCTTAACCTGACAAATCTCGCCTTGTCGGCGATCGAAGATGTCTATCAACGTGCAAGCCCGGATGACGAACAAGCCAAAGAGAAAGTGCGTTCGATCCTGACGTCGCTCGACTATGGAAACGATGGGTATTTCTTTGTCTATGATTATGACGGAAACAACATCGTCCATCCCCGGCAAACGTTTCGACCCGGCCGGAACTGGTTCAACCTTGTCGACCCGGATGGAGACAAGGTGATTGCGAATTTGATAGCCAAGGCAAAGGAAGGTGGCGGACTGCATCAGTACAAATGGGAGAAACCATCTTCCGGAGAGATGGCGGATAAACTTTCGTTTGCGGCGGGCCTGGACAAATGGCGATGGATGATCGGAACCGGCGTCTATCTCGACGATGTTTTTGCCCAGACGGCCGCGGCGAATGCCGATGTGAGGAAGAACATCCGCTGGACCTTTACGACCGTGGCTTCGATCGCCGTGCCGGCTGTCCTGGTCGTATTTGCTACCTGCATCCTGATTACCCTGCATGAGCGGCGCCTCGCCGACCGCAAGCTTGCCGCTCTCACTCAACGCGTGATCGACACACAGGAGGAAGAACGGGCCCGGCTGGCGCGTGAGTTGCACGATGGGATTTCTCAGAGCCTGATCGGAGTGAGATATTCAATCGATCTTGCAAGCCGAAAGGTTGAAAGTCACATGGACGATGCCGCCGCCGCGATAAAGACAGGTGCAAGTGCACTCAACGCGGCAATCAAGGAAGTCCGGCGACTTTCCCATGAGCTTAGACCTCGCCTGCTCGATGACCTCGGATTAGCGCCAGCGCTTAAATCGCTTGCAGAAAATTTTTCCGAAAGAACAGGAATTCATGTTGTCGTTGAAGCAGGAACGTCAGATATTTTGAAACCTGAAGCCAGCACCGCGATCTATCGGATCACTCAGGAAGCTCTGACAAATGTTGAACGCCATGCGGGTGCGAGCTGTGTCAACATCAGGCTCTGGACAGAACGCGGACGAATGCGGATGACTTTCACCGACGACGGCCGCGGCTTTGACGGGACTCAGTTTGCGCAAGGCCCGAAGGCTACCGGCGGCCTGGGACTGAGGAACATGCAGGAACGTATAGCCCACTTTGGCGGTGTTCTTATAATCAGATCGTCGGATAACGGCACAACGCTGACGGCCATGCTGCCGCTCTCGGCTAACACTGCAACTCGTGTTGCCCGGAGGGCTGCGTGATGCCCGACAAGATCAAGGTGTTGCTGGTTGACAATCATCCTCTGGTGCTCGACGGGTTGAAGGCTTTGCTCGAAACCTATGCACATATCGTCGTTGTCGGAACTGCCGTCAATCCAACGGCCGGCGTCGAGGAGGCGCGACGCAGCCGACCACATGTTGTTCTTATGGATATCAATATGCCGCAGATGACCGGCATTGAGGCGATCGCGCTGTTCAAGGGGCAAATCCCCGATACGCAGATCCTGATGTTGTCCATGCACGATAATCGCGAATACATCTCGGCATCCGTGATGCGCGGCGCCGCTGGCTACATCTTGAAGGACGTGCCTACCGAGGAAATCGTCCTGGCTATCGAGCGGGTCGCCGCTGGTGGCAGTTACTTTTCCTCAGGCGTGTCCGAAGTACTCATGGCTGCCAAGCTGCCGACCTCGAGCGACAGCCTCACTCCGCGCGAACGCAATATCCTGGCTGAACTTGCTGCGGGGAAGAGCAATCGCGACATTGCGGAAATTCTTGCTATCTCACCAGCGACGGTCGAAACGCATCGCAAGAATATCAAAAGGAAGCTGGGCATTGCGACCACCGCCGGTCTTACCCGCTATGTCATGGAGAGTGGAATATCCTTGAAGGAAAGCGTGTGAAACTTACCCACTAGTGGGTAGTTACTTTCTTTTCTTAAGCCTCCTCCTATTGTTCTGCAAAAATGCCGCACTTAGAAATATTCCGGCCCTGTTCATGACGGGGTTTGGGAGGAATATCATGTCAGGCCTACTTGCGCTGTCGCGTGTCATCGACGCGGCAAATACATTCATTGGCAAAGCCGTATCATGGCTGATCCTGCTCGCGATCTTCATCAGCGCGATCAATGCCGTCACACGCAAACTCTTCAATTTAAGCTCAAACGCCTGGCTTGAGGCGCAGTGGTATCTGTTCTCCGCTGCTTTTCTGGTGGCAGCGGGCTACACCTTGCTCAATAACGAACATGTCAAGGTCGACCTCGTTTATGGCCGCCTTTCACGCAAGAAGCAGCTCTGGGTCGAGATCCTTGGCACGCTGTTTTTTCTCTTCCCGTTCTGTCTCATCACGATCTATCTCTCCTGGCCACGCTTCACGTCAAAGTTCATCAGTGGCGAGATTTCGAATAATACCGGCGGTCTAATTCTCTGGCCTGTCTGGGCGATGATCCCCCTGGGATTTGGGTTGCTCGCGCTTCAGGGCGTTTCAGAGTTGATCAAGCGCATCGCGATTTTGCGTGGCGATCTCCCTGACGCAATCGCAATGGCTGATGCCGAAGCACAGACACTCTAGGACGGACGGCCTCCATGTTTGCATTCTTTGCGGAAAATCTCGCGCCGATCATGTTCGGCTCGCTCATCGTCATTCTTCTTCTCGGCTATCCGGTCGCCTTTGCGTTGGCTTTCGTCGGCTTCGTTTTCGGCTTTGTCGGTATCGAAATGGGGCTTCTGCCGGTAAACCTCTTTGGTGCGATCCCGGATCGCATCTTCGGTCAGATGTCGAACGAAACGCTTCTGGCAATTCCCTTCTTTACCTTCATGGGCTTGATCCTCGAACGAAGCGGGATGGCTGAAGAACTGCTCGATACGATCGGCCAATTGTTCGGTCCGGTCCGTGGTGGCCTTGCCTTTGCGGTCATCTTCGTTGGCGCAATCCTTGCCGCAACAACGGGCGTGGTTGCAGCCTCCGTCATTTCCATGGGCTTGATTTCCCTGCCAATCATGCTCCGCTACGGTTATGATCGTCGGGTTGCCGCCGGCACGATCGCCGCATCCGGCACTTTGGCCCAAATCATTCCGCCAAGCCTCGTTCTGATCATTCTTGCCGACCAGCTCGGTCGCTCTGTCGGTGACATGTACAAGGGCGCCCTCGTTCCGGGCCTTCTCCTGGTCGCAGCTTATGCCGCCTACATCATCGTGATGTCCTTCCTTTATCCGAAAACCGTCCCGGCATTACCGCCCGAGGCGCGTTCGCTGCGTGGCTGGAAACTCGTTCGCAAGGTAATCACCTCGCTCGTCCCTCCTCTCGTGCTGATCTTCCTGGTTCTCGGTACGATCTTCATCGGCCTTGCCACCCCGACCGAGGGCGGTGCCATGGGCGCGGTCGGCGCTCTCGCTCTTGCGGCCATGAACCGCCGTCTCAATCTTGAGATTACCAAGTCGGCGCTCTATGCCACCGTCAAGCTATCGTCCTTCGTCATTTTCATCCTGCTCGGTGCACGCGTCTTTTCGCTCACCTTCTATGGTGTCAACGGCCATATATGGGTCGAGCATCTGATGACATCGGTTCCGGGCGGCGAAGTCGGCTTCCTGATCGTTGCCAACCTGCTCGTCTTCTTTCTGGCTTTCTTTCTCGACTATTTCGAGCTGGCCTTCATCATCGTACCGCTTCTGGCGCCTGTGGCGGACAGCCTCGGCATAGACCTGATCTGGTTCGGCGTGATGCTGGCGATCAACATGCAAACTTCGTTCATGCATCCGCCTTTCGGATTCTCGCTTTTCTATCTGCGTTCCGTCGCGCCGACCCGGGCCTACAAAGACAGGATAACAGGTGCAACGATCCAGCCTGTCACTTCGGGCCAGATCTACATGGGCGCGCTTCCCTTCCTGTTCATCCAACTTGCCATGGTGGCGATCGTCATCATCTTTCCGGGCTTGGTGACCCATTACAAAGGCACGGCGGCTGCAGTCGATCCGAACTCGATCCAAATCAACGTACCGATGCCTGGGGTGGATGGCGCCAATCCTTTTGGCACTCCATCGGCTCCTTTCGGCGCCCCAAATGACGGCACGACACCGAGCTTTGGTTCGCCACCGCCAAGCTTCGGCGTACCGGCACAGGCACCCGCACAGAGTGAGCCGGCAGCGCCTAGCTTTGGATCCCCGACACCCAGTTTCGGGTCGCCGTCGACCTCGGAAGGAACCAAGCCTTAACCCAAATACCGGCGCACCTGCGCCGGTTCCTGACACATCAATTGAGGAGGATTGAAATGAAAAAGGATGTAAGCCGTCGCGGCTTCATGACAAAAGGAGCGGTTGCCGGAGTTGCCACCGCCGCCGGCGCATCGCTCGCGGCCCCGGCGGTTGCGCAGACACTACCGTCCATTCGCTGGCGACTAACGTCGGGCTTCCCGAACAATCTGGACACGATCTATGGCGGCGCAGTCGTCATGGCCGACGCCCTGTCCAAGATCACCGAAGGTAAATTCCAGATTCAGGTATTCCAGGCCGGCGAAATCGTCCCCGGCGCCCAGGCAATCGACGCTGTGAAGGAAAACACCGTAGAGATAGCCCACACCTGCGGCTATTATTTCACAGGCAAGGATCCGACATTCGCAATCGGCTCTACCATCCCGTTCGGCCTAAACGGTCGTCAGCAGAATGCCTGGCTCTATCATGGCGGCGGTAACGAAGCCTATAACGAGTTTTTGTCGAATTACGGCGTCGTGGGCATCCCCGGTGGAGCAACCGGCGCACAAATGGGCGGCTGGTTCCGCAAGGAAATTAAGAGCGCCGCCGACCTCCAGGGCGTCAAGATGCGTATCGCAGGCGTGGCAGGCCAGGTGATGTCGCGGCTCGGCGTGGTTCCACAGCAGCTTCCGGGCGGCGATATCTATCCCGCCCTGGAGCGCGGTACGATTGATGCGGCCGAGTGGATCGGCCCTTACGACGACGAACGGCTCGGCTTCTATCAGATTGCCAAGAACTACTACTATCCGGCTTATTGGGAAGGCGGACTAACTATTCACTTCTTCATCAATCAGGCTCAATATGCTGGTCTGCCGGACACGTACAAAGCTGCACTCGATATTGCCTGCAAGGCGGCAAACATCAACATGCAGGCGCTTTATGACGTGAAGAACACCAGCGCCATCCGCTCGCTCGTTTCCAAGGGTGTGCAGTTACGCCCGCTTCCCCGCGACGTAATGGACGCGGCCTACAAAGCATCGTTCGAACTTTATGCTGAATACAGCCAGAAGCATCCGACCTGGGCAAAAATCTATCCTGGCTGGAAGAAATTCCGCGACGAAAGCTTCGAGTGGTTCCGCGTAGCTGAATATAGCTACGACAGCTACATGTATGCAGCCCAGGCATCGGGACGCTAAGTGTCAACAGGGCATCGCATCATTGGCTATTTTGATGCGATGCCTGTTCAACTATCTAGCTTCACTTCTTCCCCCGGTCCGGTCGACAAGTGATTTCTCAGTCTGAATTGGGGGGCTTACCGCACCAAAACCAGCTGGAACCAAGACCGAACGTTAACATCAGCTAGGACACTCTTCTGTGCGCATTTGATGGCCCAGAACCTTCGACATTAAGATAAAAAATTACGGTGGAAGGTTGTAATTTCCGATCAATGCCGGACAGCTTTCGCCCGGCCGGTTTATAATAGCATGGTATGCGATTGCCTGGACCCATCGGCTCAGCCAGTTAAAACGAGTGGCCTGCAATGAGCGGGCACCTCGGTTTGACGTCAGGCGTAGCTGCTAATCTCGCGAGGCAGATAGGTGCCTACGCCCTTATCAACCGAGAGTTCTCCGTCGCGGACGACGACCGTGCCACGCACCATGGTCATTATTGGCCAGCCGGTTATTTCGAGACCTTCGTAAGGCGTGTAATCAGAACCGTCGTCCAGCATCGAATGAGTGAGCACCTGTCTGATCTCCGGATCCCAGATCGCGATATCGGCGTCGGCTCCGACGGCTATCGTGCCCTTACGCGGATAGAGGCCATAGGCCTTGGCATGGTTGGTTGAGGTAACAGCCACGAATTTGTTGATGTCGATACGCCCCTTCATGACGCCTTCCGAAAAGAGGATCGGCAATCGTGCACCTACGCCCGGAATGCCGTTCGGGACCCAGCGGAAGCTGGTTCGCCCCTTTGGCGTGAGTTTGCCCTGCGGATCATCATAACGAAAAGGGCAATGGTCGGATGAAAATACCGAAAACACATCCTGCTGCAGCCCTTCCCAACACGCCTCCTGACTGTCGACATCGCGCGGCGGTGGCGAACAGACATATTTCGCGCCCTCCATGTTGAGGCCGTCGAGATCGTTTTCGGTCAGTACCAGATATTGCGGGCAGGTCTCACCGTAGATTCGCAGTCCGCGCTGTCGAGCACGCCGGATTTCCTCCATCGTCTCGCGGTTGGAAACATGCACGACCATCAGCGGAACATCCGACAGTTCGGCGAGCGAGATGGCCCGATAGGTCGCTTCCCTCTCAGCAATCTTCGGACGCGATGAGGCGTGATATCTCGGCGCCGTCTTGCCTTCGGTCTCGAATTGTTCCGTCAGATAGCGGATGATGTCATAATTTTCTGCATGGACCATCACCAAGGCACGGGTATCTTTGGCAACCGCCATGACCCGCAGGATATCGAGGTCGCCGAGCGCGAGACCGTCATAGGTCATGAAGATTTTGAAGGATGAATAGCCGTCGCGTACCAGTGCCGGTAGTTCCTGACCGAGAACCTGAGGAGTCGGATCTGAAATGATCAAATGGAAGGACACGTCGGTATAGCACTGTCCTTCAGCCTTGGCATGGTAAGCTTCGATCGCCGCGCGTAGAGACTGTCCGCTTTCCTGCAGGCAAAACGGCAGGATTGTGGTGTTGCCGCCCATTGCGGCAGAACGCGTCGCACTCTCGAAATCATCGGCCATGACGATGGCTTCGCCGGAAGGCTGGGAGATATGAACGTGGCTGTCTATGCCGCCGGGAAGGACCCACCGACCGCCAGCATCGATCACATCTCGGGCCTCTCCAAGATCTGTGCCAAGGGCGGCGATCTTCCCATCGCGGATAGCAATGTCACAAGTAAAGACATCTGATGCCGTGGCGACACGGCCTCCCTTGATGATGGTGTCGTACATGATCAGGCTTGCTCCGTTTCGATGGGATTGGGGGATCGCCTTGTGCCAGTGCGGCGTTTTTTCGCGGTCGCTGATGCCGTTTCGAGTTTCCGGTTTGCTACGACGGCAAGCATTGCCTGGCCGGTCAGACGGCTGTGCGATTCCAGCCTCTCGGCGAGATCTAGGGGTGTGCGCGCCTTGAGTGCAGTCAAAATGCGCTCATGTTCGGCGAAGGATTGCTGCAGTCTTGTGTCGTGTTCGTTGACCAGAAAGCGGTAGCGCCAAATCTTCTGCTGGACTGTTTCATAATTCTGGATCAGCAAAGGATTGCGAGTGGCCTGGGCGAGGCCGCGGTGGAATTTGTAGTTCAGATGCGTGTACTCGTCGTGCCTACCGGCGCTGAGTGCTTCATTGAGCTGAAGATGAATGGCTTCCAGCGCTACGATCTCCTCGTCTGTTGCACGCTCGGCCGCCGTCAGCCCGATCAGCCGCTCCAATGCCCCCTTGAACTCAAAGAGCGGCCCGACCTCTTGCGGGTCGATCGGCGCTACAATCGCACCTCGATTGGGTCGCAGTATGACAAATCCCTCTGCAGCCATCACCTTCAGCGCTTCGCGGAGAGGTGTGCGTGAGACGCCGAAACGCTGGCATAATTCTGCCTCTGGTATACGAGATCCATCCGGCAACTCACTCGCCATGAACATGGCCCGCAGCCCCGTCAGCAAATTGTCGTGCAACGTTGATGGGCCGCCAGACGTGGCATTATCCAGCGTCTCGTCGCGTTGGAGCGGAGCGGTTTGTTTGTCTGCATTCATTGATGGTTTCCGGTATTTCGCAAACTATTGCGGAGCATGAAGCCGCATCAGACCGTAAACATCCTGCCGAATTTGGAAAGCGCCGTCATCGGCACACCCGTTTCTTCAAGGCACCCCCAAAGGGTGAAGGCCACCGAGTCGAGTACCGGAATACCGAGTTCCTGCTCAAGTTCTGCCGCGATCATCGGGCCGCGCATATTGGTGCAAAGGATCACGATTGCATCTGGTTTTGACTTTGCGACATCCCGGCACATTTCGGCGATTTGCTCCTCGGTGACCTGTGCGAAGGCGAAGTTTTCCGAAAGGCCCGAATGGCTTTCGGCCACGGTTTCGACGCCGATCTCGCGATAATTGTCTATGATCCTCTGCTGCACGTCATCAGTATAGGGACTTACAAGTCCAAGCCGCTTCACGCCCAGCTTATCGATCAGCCGATTGAGGCTGAGGATCGCACTCGTAGCCTTGAGGTTGAAACGCTCGCGCAAGGTAGCGCAGAGTTTCGCGTCCGTGTCGAAGCCGAGCCAACTTGCCGACGTACCGTTCCAGGCAATCACATCCGGATTGGCGTCCATTAAAAGTTCGGCCGCCTGATAGATGGGATCAAGCTTGAATTGCTGGTTGGAATTGCTGTCCAGCGCAATGCGTACAACGCGGAAACGGCCGAAATGCACACTTACCTGCGGAAACAGCGGCTGCGCTAGCGCACATGTGAAGGGCTCGACGACCGTATTCGATGAGGGAGTCAGCATCGCGATAATCGTTCGCTGAAAATCACTACCACTATTTTGCATTCAAAATCTCACTATTCCCACATTCGTTGTGTGCGCCTGAACCTCGCACTCTCATCAAACCAAGTACAGGTCGAGCGACAAGCATCTTCCTTTTATCGCCGAATTTAATCTTCAAACGCAAGTCAAAAACCATACACATCAATGCCCATAAAACCCGCAATTTTTGGGCTTTTTGCATAATATTCCAACTTCAATGCCGAATATTTAGACACTTCATTTCTTAGTCTATTTTTTCTACATTCAAATCCGATTTGCAGTTGGCTACACATTTTTTATCTGCAACACTCGCGCCATAAATGAATTCAAAAAAGGGGTTCTCGATGCGCGATATACTTCTAGCTTCATCACTGGCGGCCAGCCTGATTGCTTCTGTCACGACTGCGACAGCTCAGACGCCGATGCGAGTGGCCGGCAATTTCTCCCAAAACAACAAACAGGTTGATATCGAGCGCTCCTTCTTCGAGGGCTTGCCCGCAGCCTCCGGTGTCGATCTTACGGTCAATTACAATCCGATGGATGTCGTCGGAGTGAAGGCGCCTGATGCTCTGCGCATGCTGCGAGGCGGCTCCTTCGACGTGATGTCGGTACAAATCGGTATGGCTTCCCGCGACGATCCGTTCTTCGAGGGTGTTGACCTTATCGGCGTTGCCACCGACATGCCGGCTCTCCGTAAGGTCGTCGATGCCTATCGCGACGCCTTTGACCAGCGCTTGCAACAGAAGTTCAATGCCAAGGTTTTGACCCTGTGGCCCTTCGGGCCTCAGGTTTTCTACTGCAACCAGGAGATCAAGGAACTTGCTGACCTGAAGGGTCTGAAGGTCCGATCCTTCACGCCATCGATGTCTGCCATGCTCGAAAGCTTTGGTGCGACACCGGTTACGCTGCAGTTCTCGGAAGTTTATCCAGCCCTCCAGCGCGGCGTCGCCTCCTGCGGTGTGACCTCGCCAACTTCAGGCAATACAGGCAATTGGCCGGAAGTAACGTCCTATCTGCTACCCCTTTCCGTTTCGGGTTCGGTACAGGGCCACTTCATGAATCTCGACACATGGAAAAAGCTGTCAGCAGAGCAACAGACCGCCCTCATGACTCAGTTCAAGGCGCTGGAAGACAAGCTGTGGGACCTCGCAACCACCGCCAACGATGATGCCGTCGCATGCAATACAGGCGAAGCAAGCTGCGCCAACCATAAAAAATTCAGCATGAAGCTGGTTTCAATCAGCGACAGCGATCGTCAGAAAATCAAGGACGTGGCGGAAAAGACCGTACTGCCGATCTGGAAGGAAACCTGCAACAAGATCGATGCGGCTTGCTCGGAAACCTGGAACAAGACGGCTGGCGCAGCCGCCGGCCTGACGATCAAGTAACCCGATGCGCGAAGGGCTGTTCACCTGGACAGCCCTTCTCCTCATTCCGGCCATTCACCACGGATCGCTTGACATGATCACCAACGACAACCCGCTGACGCGGTCGCTTCTGCCTATCGCACGTCTGATGGCACTGATCGCCGGCTACATGCTGCTTGGCCTGACACTTCTGATTACAGCCGAGGTGGTGATGCGCTCCGCCTTCAATTTTTCGCTGCAAGGTTCGGACGAATATGGCGGCTATGTGCTGGCGATACTTGCGGCCTTCGGCTTTTCCTATGCGCTTATGGAACGGGCCCACACCCGTGTTGAGATCATTGTGGAGCGCGTCGGCACCGGCCCCCAAGTTATCCTGAACCTGATATCGTGCTGGTGTGTCGCACTGATGGCTGCATTCATCGCCTGGCGCAGTTGGGCTGCACTGTCGGAAAGCCTCGAATTCGGTTCGCTCTCGGGCACGCCGCTGATGACACCGCTCTGGATGCCGCAACTGGCCTGGGTCGCTGGTCTCGTGGCCTTCGGTATTACCGCAACGCTGATTGCCCTGCATGCCACGCTGCTGGCGGTGAAGAACCGCCGCCAGCTCAACCGTTTCTACGGCATCAAGACGCTTGATGAGATTATCGAAGAGGAACGCGTTGAGATTGGCAATAATTCGGAGGCTTTCCGCTGATGATCGGTATTTTTGGAGCCTCGATAGGCTTTCTCGTCATGCTCGGGTTGATGCTGATCGGCTTACCGGTGGCAGTCGCGCTTTTCCTCACCGCCTTTGTCGGCGCTTGGGCCTTTCTCGGCTGGCCGACCCTGCTCGGGTTCGGTAATCAGATGTGGAGCGGCCAGAACGATTTCATTCTGACCGCCATCCCTCTCTTCGTCTTCCTTGGCGAAATTCTCGTGCGATCGGGTGTCGCGGACGGCCTCTATCGCTGCCTGTCTGACTGGATGCGCAAGCTGCCAGGCGGACTTCTGCATTCGAATATCGGCGCAAGCGCCGTCTTCGCAGCCGTTTCGGGTTCTTCGGTTGCGACCGCCGCAACCATTGGCACTGTTGCACTCCCGATCCTCAAGGAACGGAAGTATGACGATCGGCTGACGACCGGCTCGATCGCGGCCGGCGCCACACTCGGCATCCTCATACCGCCGTCGATCAACATGATTATCTACGGGTCGATGACGAACACTTCGATCGGCCAGCTGTTTGCCGCAGGCATCGTACCGGGTCTGCTTCTCACGGCCTGCTTCATGATGCTGATCGCTACGATCTGCGTTTTCAAGCCGGATCTTGCCGGCCCGACGCTTCCTGATCGACCCTTTGCGGAAAAGATCGCAAGCCTTCTAGACATGTTCCCGCCCTTCGTCATCTTTGTCGTTGTGATGGGTTCGATCTATGCCGGATGGGCTACGCCGACCGAATCGGCCGCAATAGGTGTCGTCTGCTCTATCGTCGTCGCTATCGCCAAACGACGTTTCACCATGACATTGATGCACGAAGCGATGATCTCAACCGTGCGCATCTCCGCCATGATCCTGCTCATCATGGTTGGTGCACAGTTCCTCAATTTCGTGATCGGCGTACTGGGCGTGCCGCAGGCGCTGACTGCATTTGTCTCACAGTTCGGTGCGGGCCCAATCGAAATCATCCTGCTGCTGATCGTCTTTTATCTCATCCTCGGTTGTTTCATGGAAACGCTTTCGATGATGATTGCGACGCTGCCGGTCGTCTTTCCGCTCATCCTACACCTCGGCATCGATCCGGTCTGGTTCGGCATTTTCCTGGTGCTGATGATGGAGATCGGTCTGATAACTCCGCCGATCGGCATGAACCTTTACGTGGTGCAGGGCGTGCGCGGCCAAGGCTCGATCGTTGACGTCATCCGTGGTGCAACGCCTTTCGTTCTCCTCATGCTTGCTTTTACTGGTCTTCTGATCGCTTGGCCGGACATGGCGCTCTGGCTGCCGCGCCAGTTGTTTTGAACATGCGCTTGCTTGAGGCAGATTTCGTTGCCGCCGGAGCAGACCCTCTGGTTGGCATCACCATTATAGAAAAAGGCGCGGTCGCGATCGAGGGCGACCGGATCGTAGACATCGGATTGGTCACGGATCTTGCCGCCCGCCACACTTCGGCAGAGCGAGAGCAATTTCCTGATGCGATCATCATGCCGGGTTTCGTCAACGCCCACCAGCACGGACGAGGTCTCAGCCAGATCCAGCTTGGCTATCCCGACGATCAACTTGAGCCATGGATCGCACGCAGACGTGGTCGCGGTGCGCCGGATGCATACGCGTTAACCCGGCTCGCCGCCGAGGAGATGCTGGCAAACGGCGTTACCGCGACATTGCACGCCAATTACAGTTATGCCTCCGGTGATTACGAAGCCGAACTGCGCGCATCGATCCGCGCCTATGTCGAAACCGGACTGCGCGCGACCGTTTGCGTCGGTTATGCCGATCGCGGCGGCCTCGTCTATCCGCCTGCTGACGAGAACGTCTTCAGATCCGGCCTTTCGCTGGATGCGCAAGCACTGCTGCAGTCAGCACGTCCGGCCTGGCTGCCGCTGGACGAGACCTTTAGGCTGATGGCGCGGCTTTGCGAGGAGTTTGCCGGTCATCCGACAATCACGCTGGCCTATGGCCCTGCCGGTCCTCAATGGGTCAGCGATACGGCATGGCGAGCAATGGCCGAAGATGCGGCACGTCGTGGTCTCGGTTTACACTTCCACCTGCTGGAATCGCCGGCCCAGGCGGCGTGCGTGAAAACCCTCTATCCGGAAGGCGTGCTCAACCGCCTTCAATCGCTTGGCGTATTCGAAACTCGCGCAAGCGCTGCCCATTTCGCTCAGGCGACCGAAAACGACATTGCCGACGCGGTCCGGATGGGTCTTGTCATCGTCAGCAATCCCGGCTCCAACATGCGGCTTGGCAACGGCCCTCCCAACATCGCCCGCTGGAAGGCCGCAGGAATTGACGTCGCGCTCGGCACCGATAATTGCTCAATTCAGGACAACGAGGATTATCTTTCAGAATTACGGCTGGGCAGCCTGCTGGCGCGCGGTAAAGCGACGCCCCACAAATTCGATGCAGCCTTCACATTGCTGATGGGAACCGATGCGGGCGCCCGCGCCATGTTCGTCGCGGATACCGGCCGGCTGGCTGCCGGTATGAAAGCGGATCTCATGGCCCTGGACCTCTCCCGACTGCGCGGCGCCTATCTGGATGACGATGCCGATCTGCTGGACACAGCCATGGCCCGAGGGCTTGGCTCGGACGTGCTGATGACCATGGTCAATGGTGTCGACCGCTACCGGCGCGGGACCTGCGATCAACGCCGCAGGCAGGCAGCGGAACTCGCCGCAAGAACCGCCGCCGCATCGCGAAGCGCAGGTGAAGATGCATCTGCGGCGGCATCAGAGATCACCGAAGCACTTCGCAGCCATTTTGCGGGGCATGCATGACGAAGGATCGACCGCCATCCCCTGTGGTTTTTGTCGCTGGAGCCTGTGGCTTCGTCGCCTCTGCCATCTGCGAGGAACTGGTGTCGCGAAACATCAGCGTCATCGGTGCCGATCGTGCATCTCCGCCTTTTCCCGATGCCGATTGGGCCGGGCGGGTGACTTTCGTTTATTTCGACATCCGCGACAGTCAGAGCATCGCGCAAGTCCTGCATGAACACGCCGTCACCCACATCGTTCATGCGGCGGCGATAACGCCCGACCTGGACCGGGAGCGCGACGACGCGGATACGGTCATCGACGTGAATATCGCCGGGTCTTGCCGGCTGATGAGCGCGGCAGCCAAGATCGGAGCGGAGCGGATCGTCTATCTCTCTTCGATTTCCGCTTATGGTTCTGCTGCGCCGACTGTCGATGGCCGGTTCTGCGAAGCCAGAAGCGTACCGCAACCGGAAACCCTTTATGGCATCTCCAAACATGCCGCCGGAGGCGCGATGCGCAGGCTTGCGTATCTGAATGGGCTTGATCTGCGCATCATCCGACTAGGCCCGGTTTTCGGCCCTGGGAGCACGCAACGGATGCGAGAGGCCTGCTAAGCCCACATCATCAGATAGCCATGCAGGCGCGTGCAGGAGAACGTTGCTTGCTGCCACGCGCTGTCCCCGCCGATTGGCTTTACTCACGCGATGCTGCGAAGCGGATCGCCGATGTGCTTCTTGCTAAAACGATAGCACCCCAACTCTTCAATCTTGGCGGTGGCGATATAACGACGTTGATCGACTGGTGTGAGGCGCTCGGCCAGCAGATCGATAATTTCCGCTTCAGCATCGATACCGCAGCCCCCACGGTCAAATACGTTTATCCTAACGACCGCCCTGCCCTCGATAACCAACAGATCGATCAGGTTTCGGCTCACCGCCGAACCTCTCTCGATCAGGCGGCATGCGAATTGCTGCATTGGCTCGACCGCTTCAGTCCCACCTTCAACGCTTCGGAGATAATTCCATGACACAACGCCTTGCCGGCCGGGTGGCCATTGTCACTGGCGGCTCTTCAGGCATCGGCCGCGCCATCACCCGCAAGTTTGCAAACCACGGTGCCGCTGTCATCGTTGCGGACATAACGACGGATGCCATTGAAGGTGGCCGGCCTGTCAGCGACATAGTGTCGGAAGAAGGCGGAAAAGCTGTCTTCGTCAGGACGGACGTCTCCATTGCAAGTGACGTGGACGCCATGGTGGAGGAGACCGTATCTCGCTTCGGCCGACTGGACATCCTCGTCAACAATGCTGTGCTGCGCGCCGGCAAGCCACTTGTGGAAACAGAGGAAGCCGATTGGGATCGGGTGATGGATGTCAGCTTGAAGGGCGCCTATCTCTGCGCTCGCGCCGCTGTCCGGCAGATGCTGAAACAGGACGTCGTCGGCGAGGCTCGTGGGCGCCTGGTTCATATCTCTTCGCAGCATGGCCATATTAGCGCACCGGAAGATTTCGCCTATGGAGTCAGCAAGGCTGGCGTCGCTTATATGACAAGGCAGATAGCTGCCGACTATGCGAAAGACCTCATCGTCTCGAATGCCGTCGCCCCCGGCAAGATATTGACGGGTAAGGGCGGCCGGGCGGTCGAGCCGAAATGGATGGATTATTCCAATGCCCGGACGCCTTGGCCACGCTTGGGTACTCCGGACGACGTAGCCAATGCTGCCCTTTTCCTAGCGAGTGACGAGGCGACCTATATCACCGGCCACAATCTATTCGTCGACGGCGGGTGGATGGCATCCTGAGTTCCCAGATTGAAAAGGAAATGCTCATGGTCTTGAAGAGATCAGGACCGCTGGCCCGCCTGTTATGGATGAGGTCAACGCGCGTTTACCACAACAGATCACCAAGAAATCAACGGCGACTGGCGTTGCCAAGTATCGCTGCTCACCTCATCCAGCACAAATTTCGCAACGTCCTGCCGCGATATCGTGCCACCATGGAATTGGGAGAGATCAGTCAGCACGCGGATCGTGTCACGCCCGGGCTTGTAGTTGAGGACCGAGGGCCGGACGATCGTCCAATTGAGGCCGCTGTCCCTGACGATGGCTTCCTGCCGGTTCTTGTCGGCATAAACCTTGCGCAGGAGCAGCGGATAGATCAGTTTTTCGAACGTAAAGCCGCCATGTCCGAGGCTATCGCCAGCGCCGATCCCGGTGATGGCAATCAGGCGCGACACGTTTTCCGCTTTCATCGCGGCAACAAGGGAGCGTGTTGCGGTGGAGAGAAGAGTAACTTCACGGAACGGACTTGCTGGCGTTCCGAGTGCACTGATCACTGCGTCGCGGCCCTTGAGAGCCTGGCGCAGCGCTTTTTCATCGCGCGCATCCCCGACGACAAGCTTTGCGCCCTTGAGATCGGCCGCCTTTTCCGGTGAGCGCACCAGAACGGTGACATCATAGCCGCGGGCAATAGCCTGGTTGACGATATGGCGCCCAGTCGGCCCGGTAGCGCCGAGGATCAGGATCTTCGGTGCGGCAGCGAGATGTGTTGCAGTGATGGAGGTGGTCATGGCTTTGTCCTCTTCAGGGACAGGGCGCTTATACGGCCGCCCTGTCGGGTTCGTTGATGTTGTTGATCAGAGCCGGCCCTCGGCCAGCAGCTCGCGGGTACGTTTCAGGGTGGAGAGCAAGGCAGCCTTGTAGCCTTTGTCACTGTCGAACTGTGCCTGCTCCACCTGCTCTTCGGGGCCATTCGGCGCCTTGCCGCGCAGACCGATGTAGCAGTAGAATTTCAGGTGCAGTTCGCCGGCTTCATCTTCAAACAGTTCGTTGACGATGGCGCCTTCGCGAGGACCGGTTGCCTGGAAGAAGGTGACCTTGCTGCGGGCTTCGAGCGTGATGATCTCGCGAAGGTCGGAGCCGGCGATGGTGGCTTCGCGAACGAAGTGGGTCGCGCTTTCCTCCACGACATCGCAGCGGGTGCACAGGCCGGGCGGGAGGAACAAGCGTGCATCGCGCGCCTTGAGCTCCAGGCCCTTCCAGACCTGTTCGCGGGTAAGTTTGGTTTCGCCTTCCGGATTAACCGGCACTGTTGCGGTCGAGTAGATCATGGTTCTGGCCCTTTTCGGGATTTGTGGGACTGCCTCGCCTTACGCCGAGGCAGCGGCTTCCAAGACGAAGTTGCGGTAGGAGCGAGGCGGGCGGCCGAGCAGGGTCGTCAGTCGCTCGACGTCGCCACCTTCCGGCAGCATGCCGTCCGTCAGGAAACGCTCGCCCATCATGCGCATGTCATAGGCCATCCACGGCGGCATGAACTGCCTCAGGTTCTGCTCGAAGGCCGAGGTATCGCCACCGGCATAGTGGATCGGACGAGCAAGGGCCTCCGACCAGATGGCGGCGATATCGGCGCCCGTCAAAGTGTTGGGGCCCACCAGGTTGATGCGGTCGAGGGGAAGCGGCGTTGCCGACTGTTCGCGACGCAGCAGTTCGAGGGCGGCGATCTCAGCGATGTCGCGCACGTCGATCATGGCGAGGCCCTTGTCGCCGACCGGCATCGGGTAGACGCCGTAGCCCGTGATGGCATCCTTGATCATCAGATCGTTCTGGATGAAGTAGGCCGGGCGCAGGATGGTAGCGTGCATCCCCATCTGTTCGATCATCCGCTCGACGCCGAACTTGCCGGCGAAGTGGGGAACATTTACGTAGACATCAGGATGGATGACCGAGAGATACACGATCCGTTCGATGCCAGCAGCGCGGGCAACGTTAAGGGCGATCAGGGCCTGGGTGAACTCGTCAGACACGACGGCGTTCAGCAGGAAGAGGGTCGATACGCCGTCAAAGGCGGTACGCAGCGAGTCGACATCGAGGAAGTCGCCCTTGACGACATCGACGCCGGCCGGGAAGCCGGCCTTCGCGGGATCGCGAACGAGGGCACGAACATCGGCGCCGCGCTCGACGAGGTGCTGGACGACCTGTGCGCCGATATTGCCAGTGGCGCCGGTAACGAGAATGGTCATTGGGGTATCTCCTGGTAAGGTCGGCGGTGTTTGCCGATGCGTTTGCTTGACACCCCGAATATGATCGGTTCATTGGTGGCCCAATAGACGGATAATCTGGACAGACCGTCTCAACGATGGAACACCTATGGACTTGGTCGCACTCGCCGATTTCAATCTCGTTGCCCGCCATGGCGGGTTCGGCAAAGCCGCTCGTGCCACCGGGCGACCAAAAGCGACCTTATCTCGGCGCGTCATCGAACTGGAGGCCGCTCTCGAGATCAGGCTGTTCGAGCGTGGTGCGCGCAATCTGAAACTCACCGAGGAAGGGCGAGCCCTTCACGAGCGCACGATCGTCCTGCTGACGGAGATCGACGAGGCCGCCGCAAGCCTCGCATCCGGCGCAGAAAAGCCACGCGGTCGGTTGCGGATCAGCGCGCCCCTCCTGCTGTCGCAGACCGCCATGGGAAAGATAGCTGCTGGATTTGCGTTGAGATATCCGGATGTACGGCTAGAAATCACCACGGAAGACAGGCCTGTCGACATGATCGAGGAAGGCTACGATCTGGTCATCCGGGTCAATCCGGAGCCCGACGAGACCCTTGTCGGCAGGATATTCCTGCGCGACCGTCTTGTCGTCGTAGCGAGCGCCGGGCTTAGCCGGCCTGACGGAGCAACGCCCGTACCTGGCGTCGTGCGCGGCGCTGGTAATGGGCAGACCTGGAAGCTCACCACACCAGCCGGTCCGGCGACGATCGTCGTCGAGCCGATCCTCGCCCTCTCCTCGATGATCATGGTGCGTGACGCGGTAAGAACAGGCGTCGGAGTTGCACGCTTGCCGATCTCACTGGTCAGCCACGATCTGGCCGACGGCACGCTGGTGCATTGGGGAGATATCGAGCAATCTGATGTGGCGCTCTGGGCGCTCTACCCAACACGCCGGCTGCTCAGCGCTCGAGTGTCGGCCTTCCTGGAGTTCTTGAAGGAAGCGTTTCCAAATGGAACCCCTGACGAACTAGCCGCCTATATCGGCAAATAGGAGTTGAGGCCTTTCCACAGCTACGGCGGGTCGTCACACCATTTTAGTTTGCCGACGCTTGCGGCAATTACCGATCGCCGCAAGACAATACAACAACGAGACCGGCAGCCAACGGGCCGCCGATCTCGATGAACATGTGGACCATCATCGCCTTTGGGTACCTCATCAACATGATGATGTGACCGGCTTAATGAACAATCATGGAGTGCTGGCTTTAGGATCACCGGTTCCGTGCGCAGAAATCAGCCGAGTGGAATCCCCATGAGCTTCGCAAACGTTACTGGATTGGTGTATTCTCTGACATGCGAGATTAATGGGATGCGAGCCGCGCGGGTTAGACGCCGGAATAGGAAGCCTCTACAATAACTTCACGCCAAAAAAAGACCTTACGCTACCGTAGTATGAGGTCACTATTCGGAACGGCGTTGCCGACTCTTTTGACTGCTTTCACGCAGTCGAGAAATGCGCGCAGCGCCGGTGGAACACGGCGGTGGCCAGGATAATAAATGATAAGTTTCTCACTCGTACCAGTCCAACCGGAAAGCACTTCCCGGAGTACGCCACTCTCTATGTGGACTTGCGCATCGATGCTGGAAACGTAGGCGATCCCGAGCCCTTTGGACGCCGCCTCAACCATGAGCATTTGCTCATCCAAAATGAGCGTGCCCGGTGGGTCAATCTCGAAGGCCTGACCTGCCCGCTCAAACTCCCAGCGGTAGATTTTCCCTCCGGGCATACGATGGCGGATACAGCGATGACGCGAGAGATCTTCTGGTGTTTTCGGGTCGCCCATTTTCCCCAGATAGTCGACCGAAGCAACGCAGACGAAGCGTACCGGCACGTCAAGGGTAACACCGATCATGTCCTGCGGGACAGTGTCGATCAACCTGATGCCGGCATCAAATCCCTCCAGCACAATGTCGACAAGTCGTCCCTCGGCCACGATGTCGACGGTCACTTCGGGATACGCTTCTGCCATCACCGGCAGGACCTTCTCCACCAGAACCTTCGCGACTGCGCGCGATGCGTTAATCCGCACCGTGCCGCTTGGGGCTGCGCGAAAGCGAGAAACGCTTTCCAATGCCTCGTCAAGCGAGGTCAGGGCGGACCTAAGCTTCTGGAAAAGCTCTGCACCTGCTTCGGTCAACGAGACACTCCGTGTCGTGCGGTTCAGCAGGCGCACGCCAAGCCGCTCCTCCAAGTCCCTGATCGCCCGACTGAGCGTCGATGCAGACATTCCCATGTCGTCGGCGGCTTTGCGAAAGCTGCGCCGCTCGGCGATTACCATGAACGCTGACAGGTCATTAAGTGAGGGTCGTTCCATTGTTGCAGATCTAGCATTAACGCATGCCAATTACGAGCGGTTATACAACAGATCGGCTCGGGCTACATGATCTGGAAACGAATGAAAGGCGATTAAATGGCAAGCACTTGGCTTATTACTGGGAGCTCCTCGGGCTTTGGTCGGTTGATTATGGAGAAAGCGCTAAAGCGCGGTGACAGAGTGGCCGCGACGAGCCGCGACATTACCAAGCTCGCAGCGCTTGAAGAAGGATATAGCGGTAAGTTGCTGCCGCTTGAGTTGGACCTCACCAATATTGCCAGTGTACGAGCGACTGTCGACGCGGCATTTCAACAATTCGGTCGCATCGATGTTGTCGTCAGCAACGCCGGCTACGGTTTGCTGGGCGCAGCCGAAGAAGCGACCGATATGCAGGTCCGGAACATCATCGACACCAACCTGGTTGCATCCATCGCTCTGATCCAGGCTTGCCTCCCACACCTGCGCAAGCAGAAGTCTGGACGTATTTTGCAGGTCTCAAGCGAGGGCGGTCAGATCGCCTACCCTGGATTCAGTCTTTACCACGCGACAAAATGGGGCATCGAAGGCTTCGTTGAGGCCGTCGGCAAAGAAATGGCCGCATTTGGAATCGAGTTAAGCCTGATTGAGCCCGGTCCGGCGCGGACAAATTTCGTCAACTCGGTCGTCCGCACCGATTACCTCAAAGCCTATGACGGCACCCCTGCCCACCTCACTGCGGAGTATATCGACAGCGGCGCTTGGGTGATCAAAGGCGACCCGGTTCGCATGGCCGATGCAATGATGAGACTAGCCGACCAGGATCAGCCATTGCCAAAACGTCTCGTTTTGGGTGCCGATGCCTTCGAAGGGGTGAGATCTGCCCTCGTAGAGCGGCTCACCGAGCTTGATGCCCAAAAGCAGATCTCCATTGCAGCGGATTTCACGCCAGAGGAGCTCGACTGATATGAAAACCTTGCACCTGGTTGATCCGGACGTCCGCGAGATCGCGGCGTCCTTCCCCCCGCTATCTCCTACCATCGAGACACTCCCTGCTTTTCGCGAGACAGTCCTATCGCTCTATCCATCGCCAAATCAGATTAAATTCGAAGAGCATTTTGCTAGTAGTGGCGTTGCAGGCAGCCCCGACGTACGTGTGCTCCTCCACCGCCCGAAGAGCGCCGACGGCGCTAGCCCCGCTATTTTCTATTTGCATGGTGGCGGCTTCATCGCGGGCAAGCCCGACATGATGGCTGTCGCCAACGCGGAACTAGCCGAGATGACCGGCGCAGTGGTCATTGCTGTCCAGTATCGGCTGGCGCCCGAGACGTCCTTCCCAGGACCAGTCGAGGATTGCTACGCCGCCTTGAACTGGGTTGATGCCAATGCCGATGATCTCGGGATCGACCGTGACCGCATCGTGATTTATGGACAAAGCGCAGGCGGCGGACTGGCGGCAGCTACCGCCCTCCTCGCGCGCGACCGCGGTGGCCCCGCGCTCAAAGCGCAGTTTCTGCTCTATCCAATGCTGGATGCCAGAACCGCAACACCGAGGGAACCGGTCAAAAATCCGACTACTGGCGAATTCGGTTGGACCGTCGAATCGAACCGGTTCGCTTGGCAAGCGATGCGGGGCGGGCAGGACATTTCTTCTGAGCAGCTTGGATATTTTTCGCCGGCACAGGCAAGCGATTTTTCCGGCTTACCTCAGACGTTCCTGGCGGTGGGGTCACTCGACCTGTTCTTCGAGGAGAACATTGCCTTTGTCCAGGGCGTTTCTCGAGCGGGCGTTTCCATTGAAGCGCATATCTATCCAGGCGGGATCCATGGATTTGAGATGTTCCCCGGCACGCTTGCTGGACAGTATCGCCACGCGTTTTTGTCAGCGATCCACCGTGTGCTGAGCTGAGCTTGAAAATTTGCTACAAGCTAAGAAGGTCATGGCGGCTTTTTTTGATTTGAGAGCTGCCATTCCGCTTGATGTGACCTGTTTATCGCAGGTGAGATCCCAGCGGCCCCCTCTTCTTGATCATACATCTGCGCAGCGGTGCGGAACTTCCGGGCATCCCTACCGATTTTCTTTCTCTTCCAGCCCCTTTAACAGCAGATCTACCATCCGGATCGCGGACTGCTTCCACTGCGTGTTCGCGGTATGGTTTGCTACGCCGGATATGGCACGCAGCAGGTCTATCGGCTCCACATCGATCCGCTCGCCGCCTCGCGGAAACGCGCGCCCAACTAACATCGTGATGGGCGAGGAAAGCCGGCCGGGTGTCCCGCTGTAGAGCGCATTTGGCCCGCCGATCAGAGTGTTGAGAGCCTCTGCCATGCCATGCTTGGCATCGAGAAATTCGACGAACAAGAGCAACCAATCACGCAGCGCCGTCCTGGGCTCTTTCTCAACTATTAGCTTTGCTGCCGCGTCGATGAGCGTATCAGTTTCCTGGCGATACACCGCTTCGATCAGCGCATCGCGGGTTGGAAAGTGGCGGTAAAGGGACGCGATGCTGACATTCGCCTCACTGGCAATTCCCTCCAGACTGGCCGCCGCGCCGCGTTGCGCAAAGGCAGCTTTTGCGGCTTCGACAAGGCGTAAGCGGTTGCGTTCTCCGTCAGCCCGTGGACGGCGCGTCGAGTGGGAGTCCGGCTTCTGCTGCATGTTCGTCAATGCCCCTTGCTAAACGTAGGGAGCCTACGTATATAAGCGTAGTCACCCTTCGTTTAAGATACTATGGCGAAGACTGGATTCCAACCCTCAGTTACGAGCGCTGCCGTTCCTCGAATTCGGCGGTCGCTGGTCCGCGCCATGCAGACGCCGCGGGCACAGGAGCAATCAATGTACTTTGTTGAAGTTGAACAGTCGAAAGTAGCGTATAGGGTCGACGGGAGTGGACCAGGAATGATGTTGGTGCACGGAACTGGCGGTAGTTCTGAAAGCAACTGGAGCACGCTGGTCGATGGTCTGGCCGAGACCCACACGGTCATTCGTCCGGACTATTCGGGATCGGGCGAAACCGTCGATGATGGCCGTCCGCTCACCATCGCGTTGCTGGCGGCCCAAGCGGTCGCGGCTGCAGAGAAGGTGGGTGCCACACCCTTTGACCTCGTGGGCTTTTCGCTGGGAGCGGCGGTCGCAATCCACGTGACAGCTGAATATCCGCATCTTGTGCGCTCTGTAACCCTGATCGCAGGGTTTGCAGGCAGTCCAGATCCCCGGTTCGAGCTTCAGATGGAGCTGTGGCGGGATTTAATCCGGACGGATCGTCGAGCGATGGCGCGCTTGCTCTTGCTTTCCGGCTTTAGTCCCGACTTCCTATCCAGAATGGCCCCTGACACAACGCTTCAGATCATTGAGGAGATTGTCGCGAAAAACAACTGGGAGGGCATGGCGCGACAGATAGAGCTCAATCTGTCGCTGGACGTACGCGATCAGGCGCGTCGCATCACGAAACCTGCCCTCGTTATCGGTTGCACGCACGATCAAATGGTCCCGCCCGCCCATGCTCGGGGCATCACGGATATGATCCCACAGGCGCACTATCTTGAGATCGAAACCGGGCATCTTGCAACAATGGAACGACCAGACGAGATTGTGCGGTCCATACTCGATTTTGCCAACGGTGGTCTCAGATCTGCGGGGGCGAACCGTGGCTGATGATCGTCTCTCACTCGGCGGTCGGAGCTTTGGCCTTTTCCTCATAGCCTTTGCCCACCTGATCATGGCGATTGACTTCACAATCGTTTACGTCGCGCTGCCCCAGATCGGAACTGACCTGGGCTTCTCAAAAAACGACCTCCAATGGGTCATGCATGGGTATACAATCGTGTTCGGAGGTTGCCTGCTCCTGGGCGGAAGAGCTTCCGATCTTCTTGGACGCAGGCGCGTGTTCATCGCCGCGCTCGTCCTCTTTGCGGCCGCCTCATTACTCGGCGGGCTCGCAACGTCACCAGCGTTGATTGTCTTGGCGCGGGCCGTACAGGGACTTGGAGCGGCGCTGCTGTTCCCATCGACCGTAGCACTGATCAACGTGCTGTTTGCACAGGGGCCGGCGCGCGTACGCGCATTAGGAATATGGGCATTGTTCGGTTCGTGCGGTCTGACACTTGGTTCGCTGGTCGGAGGCGTGCTCGTAAGTTTGTTCGGCTGGCCATCGGTTTTCCTCGTGAATGTTCCCCTTTGTCTTTTGACGGCTGGTGCAGCCCTATCCGCTATACCGGTGGACCAACGGGCGCATGCCAAGCGCAGTTTCGATCTGCCAGGTGCTCTGACCGTTACGGTAGGTTCGACGCTGCTGGTATACACGATCGTCCATGGCGGCCAGGCCGGTTGGGCCACGTCATCGACAGCTGCTCTGGCACTCCTGGCAGTGCTCACACTCTTTGCCTTCGTAGGCATCGAGGCGCGCGTTCGTGACCCGCTGATGCCGTTGCGCTTCCTGAGAAGTCGCAACCTTTGTGTTGGCATGGCGCTAACGGCACTCTACATGGGTACCTTCTTCGCGCTGCCGTATTTCGAGACGATCCTCTTCCAGGATGTGTTCGGCTATTCCCCTATGCAGACAGGGCTCGCGTTTCTATTGCCGTGCATCGTGCAAGCGGCCGGAACTCAGATCGGCACGCGCATGACAAACAGGCTCGGCGTGAAGCGGACGATCATTGTGGGGTTCGTCACCGGCGCGGCGGGGACGGGCCTGATGGCGACATGGCTTGTTCCTGGCGCCGGCTATGTCGATCTCATCGCAGGGTTGCTCGTCGGCAGCCTCGGACAGGGGATCGCATGGGGACCGATCTGGACAGCGGTTGGGTCCGATATCGTTGATGAGGAGCAAGGCGTTGCCTCCGCGATGGCGTCGACAACCTTCCAGATTGGCGGAGCGGTAGGCTTGGCGTTGCTAATCGGAGTCTCGTCTCTCGTTGTTCCTTCGGACACGATGGAAGCAGAGGCGATGACGCAAGGCATTCGTTACGCGATTGCGGCAGCGGGCTTGGCGGCTCTGGTAGGCGCAATCCTTGCTGTTCTGCTCCGCCTGCAACCGGTTTCGGCTCGAACCCTGCCGAAAACCTAACGCTGATTCAGCCACATTGGAACGCTGGGAGAGCGGATCGAAGCCGCGGTAGAAGTTTTAAGAGATAATAATGATGGTGCCGGTTTCAGTTCCGGCACCAGTGAACCAAACCGGTTAACTTACATCCCGCCGATCTCGGCGCCGGTGTCACGCTGGAGATGCGGTGGCACATCTTCAAGCTCGGCAAGTTTGCCATTCTGCTTCAGGAACACGCGAAAGTTCTCGCGGACCGCATTGATGGGCCAGTGGCCGTTTGCCGCCTCGCGACAATATCTGACGAGCGTCTCATAAGCGAGATTGCGTTTCTCCTGCGGCCACTCGTCAAGGAAATCGAACACGTCATCCGGACCGGTGATTTCCTGCGAAATATCGGCGCTGCGTGTAGAGCGGTTTATCGAACAGAGCGAGTAACATTGGAACCTCCTTCTTTGCTCTGTATGAAAGGGAGAAGCCGGCCTCGTGAGGCCGGCCGAGCTATTTGTGATACGAAACTTCTTGGTCAAAAGTCACCCGATCATGATCTGCGGCGTATTGAATAACGCCCTCGCCGACCGCCGAGTTCTCGCTCAGGCAACCTGACGGTCGGTTCCGAACCGAAGCGATTCGTTAGTCGATGCAGCGCCGATCTCGATCTTACGGGGCTTCATCGCTTCCGGCACTTCGCGTTTCAGGGCGATCGTCAGCAGGCCGTGCCTGAGATCAGCACCCTCTACCCTGACATGATCGGCAAGTTCGAACTTCCGCTCGAACGAACGACCGGCAATGCCGCGGTGGAGATACTCGCCCTGTATCTCTTCAGCTTTGCCGCCTTTTATCACCAGGACTTTGCGCTCCTGGGTAATGTCCAGATCGCCCTCACCGAAGCCGGCCAAAGCCACTTTGATGCGATAGTCGTCTTCACCGGTCTTGACGATGTCGTAGGCGGGCCAAGTATCGATGGCATTCATGCGCTGCGTGTTGTTCAACAGGTTGAACACACGGTCAAAGCCGATGCTCGAGCGGTACAGCGGTGCAAAATCAAGTTCGGGTCCCATAACCATATCCTCTGTAAAGCAACATGGAAGGAAGAAGCTTATCCGCTTCCTCGGTTACCAAAGGCCACTACGCACTTGATTGAGCTAACAGCAACGGCAAGTCCCGGCATGGCCGCCCCGCCTGATTTTTTATCAAGGACGTTTCTAGTCATGACGGGTGGAAGGATTTGGCTTGCCAAGGTGATCTTGAGCAAATGCCTCGACGAGGCTGGAGGGAGCACCCTCGCAAAACATCATCTGCACCAGGTCGGCGGCTTCTATCGCAGCCGAATGACTGCGTGGGAACAGTTGCTGTTCGTATCGCGAAAGTGCTGCCTCGATATCGCCAGGGCTCGCTGCAATACTTTTGCCGAGCTCGGCACCATCGAACATCGCTAGATTGGCGCCTTCGCCGGAGGGGATCATGAGATGCGCGGCGTCACCGAGCAAGGTGACGCCGGGAACCCGTTCCCATCGGTGATCCTGCGGCAGAGTGTGGAGGATGCGCGCAACAGGGTGCGTTTCGCTTTCGGTGATCAGGGCGGTGAGTTCGGGCGCCCACCCTTTAAATTCTGCCGCGATCGTTTCCTTGGTGGTGTCACCGTCAGAGGAGATGGCATCGATCCAGTCCTTCGACCGGTTCAGTGCCACATAGGTGTGGAGCACAGCGTCTGGCTCCCTGTGCGCCATGATGCCTTTCCCCGGCGCCAGAGCAAACATCGAGCCGCCTCCGACGGCGGCGGCAGTTGCGGGGTGGCGGCTATCGGCGTCGTGGAGCCACGTTTCCAGGAATGTCGTCCCTGAGTAGGCGGGCTTGGCTTTAGAAACGAGGGCCCGCACTTTCGACCAGGCGCCATCGGCGCCGACCAGCAGGTCCACCGTGGCAGTCGAGCCGTTATCAAAGGACAACAGGTGCCTCCCCATACCAAGAGGTTCAGCGTTCCTCAGCTTGTGTCCCCAGCGCACGGCGCCGGGCGGAAGCGATTCCAGCATGATCCGCCGCAGCTCGCCGCGCTGAACTTCGGGCCGGCCGCCAGTGCCGTCATCAGGATTGTCCATCAGGACGTTGCCGTCCTTGTCAAGCACGCGGGACTGCTGCCCGCCGGCATGGGGTCAGAACAAGAGCAGTCCGGAATCGTACGCTAAGGCCGAACGAAATGGGAACAATACGATAGATCGGATGTGCAACATCCGATCTCTGTGGATTGCCGCCGACATGCGCCAGTTTTGATTTCTCTGCCCGGTCCGACTCGGCAACGCTTCACGCAGGTTGGTCGTTAATGGAGTCGGGCGATGGCAAAGCGCAAGCTTCTCAAAGATCAAGATCGCCGGAAGCTTGTCGACGTCCCAGTCGACGAGGACAGCTTAATACGCCACTATTCGTTGTCGTTAGCGGATCGCCTGGAGATCGAACTGCGGAGACGCAATCACAATAGGCTCGGCTTTGCCGTCCAGCTATGTCTGATGCGATACCCGGGTCGAGTGCTCGGAGCAGAAGAAACTCCGCCTCGTGCCATGCTGAAATATGTTGCGGATCAGATCGGCGCCGCTCCAGACGAGTTTTCTCTCTATGCACGTCGTGAAGAAACCCGTCGGGACCATATGGCGCGCCTAATGGTCTATCTGGATACGCGGAGCGCGACGCTGCAAGATCGCCGCGCCGCGTTAATGGCGTCAATTCAAGCGGCAACCATGTCCGATGACGGTGCTGCGATAGCTAGCTCTGCTATCGCAGCGTTTCGCGAACGCGGAGTTCTTCTTCCGGCGATCGACACGATCGAACGCATCGGCCTTGCTGGCCGTGCCATAGCCCGGCGCTGGGCAGAAAGAACTCTGATTGAAGACATACCACTCGATAGGCTTCAATCATTGGATAGGCTGTTAGAGGTTGACCCGTCGATCGGCCAGACGCGCTTTCATTGGCTGCGTTCGGCGCCAGAAGCGCCGGCTGTGTCGAACCTCGTCGGGTTGACCGAGCGAATAGCTTTTCTGCGGCAGCTGGAGATCCGTCCGGAACTGCAGGTGCGGGTATCATCCGGACGGTGGGAGCAGATGATCCGGGAGGGCAACGCAACGCCGGCCTGGCTTGCCAGCAACTTCAACGCCAGCCGTCGCTACGCTCTGATAGTGGCTCAAGTCATCAAGCTTTGTCAGAAGCTCACGGATGATGCGGTGACGATGTTCATCAAGCTGATGGGCAAGCTGTTCTCGCAAGCCAACAATCGAAAGAAGCAGCGGCAAATGGACTGCAGAGCGAATACTGCCAAAGCGCTGCGCATGTTTCTAGATACGATCACCGCCCTGCAGTCCGCCAATGACTATGGTCGGAACGCATTCGATGTTCTCGACCAAAAAGTCGGCTGGGACCGACTGCTTCGGATGAAGCCTGAGCTCGAAACGATGGTCGACGACAACGAGGCGCCGTCGTTGATCGTCGCATCTGAGCAATATGCGACCGTCCACAAATATGCCGGCGCGTTCCTCCTAGCCTTCACGTTCCGCTCAGCGCGTCGCCACGATCCGCTTCTAGCGGCAATTGCGCTGCTGAAACGGCTTTATGCCGAGAAACGGCGAACACTCCCGGATCGCGTACCACTCACCCACCTCTGCCAAACTGATCAGCGCCTCATCTTCGATCAGGGAAAACCCAATCGTCGTCTGTACGAGGTTGCCACGCTCGCCGTTTTGCGAGACCGGCTTAGATCTGCCGAAATTTGGGTCGATGGTAGCCGATCTTTCCGGCCGACTGACGAACATCTGATGCCGCGGTCGACATTCATCACGATGAAGGAAGAGGATCGTCTCGGTTTGGGGGTCCAGAGCGACGGCGCGCAGTGGCGAAATCGCGCCTTCTTCCGCTCAAGGCTTGAAATGAGGCGGTAAACGCTTTCGGTAAATAGCGTCTATTCCATCTTATTCATAAACGTTCTGCTTTGTCGTTCCCGCATAGTCAGCGTGTGCCCCGGATTGATCACGGAATTGTCGCCGCTCAATGTGCTGAACTTACTATCGATTTGTTAAGGCTAGCGTCTTCTCGAAAGAGCTAATTCAACAGCTGTTAATCTAACTATGGCTCCCTGCTTCGACCGCGGGGGACCATACATGCATCGCTTACTCATTCTTTTTAGCTTCCTTTTCGCTATGGGACAATCTGTCCACGCCGCACCGACAGAGTGGCAAGTCACTATGACGACAAGACAGGTTAACTACACGACCGATTCGAAAACCTGGCTCGCAGTTAAAGTCGGCGATGTAATTCCGAATAAAGCTTGGGTTTCCACAGGACCAAAGGGGAGGGTCCAGCTCTCTCGAGGCGTGGAGTCTGTTTCGTTTCAGCCGAACACGTTGGCAAGCATTACCACCTCCGGTTTTTTTCAAAAGACCACCGAGGTTCGCCAACAGACCGGTACGCTCGACCTCGAAATCGAAAAGCGTAGCAAACCACATACCACGGTCCAAACACCTTACCTTGCGGCTGTCGTAAAAGGCACAGCGTTTCGCGTGTCAGTCACAAAGACGACGGCGAGCGTTTCTGTAACGCGTGGCCTCGTTCAGGTGAGTTCATTCGCCAGTGGTCAACGCTCCTCCTTGGGGCCTGGACAGCGTGCCGCCGTAGATGGCGTGAAAGGGATGACAGTCGCCGGGACTGTTTCAAAGCCTTCTATTAGTGCTGTGGAACCTTCGGTGGCCAGCGTGCGCGCGGTTGGCGCGACAGCTCTCAACGGACAGACACAGTCAGCGGACTCAAGCAAAAACTCTACGACATCTGGAGCGCCCGGCAGTCGTGCCGACGATGCGGACCATTCCAAAAGCGGCGAGAAAAGTGCCGGGGATGGAAACGGCAGTGGGAACGGCAACGGCAACGGCAACGGCAACGGGAACGGGAACGGCAACGGCAACGGCAACGGGAACGGCAACGGGAACGGCAACGGCAACGGCAACGGGAACGGCAACGGCAACGGGAACGGGAACGGCAACGGGAACGGGAACGGGAACGGGAACGGGAACGGCAACGGGAACGGGAACGGGAACGGGAACGGGAACGGGAACGGGAACGGGAACGACTAAAGTCGTTACCGGGTGTCTAGGGGGATGTGATGCGTTTCTGGAGAAAAGTGAAAACGTCACTCGCTGTTCGGGCCGCGTTGGTCGCTCTTATGTGCGCCGTGCCAGTTTGGACGGCAGTAAAGCCATTCACCGATTACGTCGACAACGTGATTGCCAGCCTTCGTTTCAAAGCTTTGCAACGGCCGGCGAGTGGCGACGTTGTCTTCGTGGCAATCGATAAGAAAAGTCTTGATGCGATAGGCGTCTGGCCCTGGCCACGCGGCATTCACTCGGAGATCATCGATCGACTGGCAGCGGCAGGTGCTCGTGACGTTTTTCTCGATATCGACTTCAGCAGCCCGTCGTCCGTCCCGGAAGATGAGAAACTAAGGCTGTCACTCATTGCTGCCGGCGGAAGCACTGTATTGCCTGTATTCCGGCAGCACGAAAGCGCCGTAGCAGGATCGGCCACAAGCGTAACTAGGCCGATATCCGCCCTCGCCTCGAATGCTTGGCTTGCGTTCGCTAACGTTGAACTTGCGGAAAGCGGGCTGATAGCGACATTCAAAATGGCCGACCTATTGGACGGAAGGGTGACGCAATCCGTACCTGCCGTATTGGCACAGGTCGACGAAACCTCTGGCACCTATCTCATAGATTATTCTATCGACCCTTCGACAATCCCAACTTTTTCTGCCTCTGATCTGTTGGATGGAACGGTTCCACTAAGCGTTTTTGCCGATAAGGCAGTGGTTGTCGGGGCTTACGCTACAGAACTGAAGGATGCCTACCCGGTGCCAATGTACGGGCCTCTAGCGGGCCCCCTGATCCATATCCTAGCGACCGAAACGATTTTGCAGCATCGATTGGCATCGGGCGTCGACCAGACATTACCAGAACTGGTTCTCGCAGCAGCGCTTATTGGGATAGCCATAGGCTTCAGAGTGTATCGTCCCGTTGCTTTTATTGCGACTGCCGTCATACTGATCACAGCGATGGAAACCGTTGCGTTCGTTATCCAGGCCAATGACGCCTATGCAGTGCGAACGGCAAATGGCTGGATACTTTTAGGTCTTTCCCTCTTACTCGCCCTCAGCGAGAGAAGTAATTTCGCCCACGTCCGAAGCCGGATCGCCGTTGCTGACTATCAAACTTCAAAAATTACCCTCCAGTCCATAATCGCGGACAGCAATGACGTCGTCCTTGTTTTCGATGAAAATCTCTGCGTTCTCGATCGTAGTGCGTCTGCTGATGATCTCGACTCAGAGCATGAGGATGGCAACGACCACCGTCTAACTATTCCAAGCGCGTTGATGCCGCATGTCGAGGACGCTGTCCTTCGTTTCAGAGCAGGCAGCGCGCCGACCTACTCAGTTTCTACAGACTTTGAGGTGGATCGCGGGGGTTTCGAGGCCCGTTTTGAAGCGTCAATTACGATATCCCGTTCAGAACGTCTCAACGATAGTGGCGAGCAAATCAACGGATTTATCGGAAGCGTTATCGCTCGTGACGTTACTGCCCGTCGAAAATACGAAGCGGACCTCCTTCGAATTTCCCAGGTCGATGAATTAACTGGGCTGCTCAACCGCCGAGAATTCATCAATCGCCTTCAGTCCATGATCGAACCGCAGGTTGTCGTTGCTGTTGGACTGCACAGATTTCCTGAGCTCAGTGCGACTCTGGGCCGCCCAGCGTGCGACCAGCTTCTGCGCGCAATCGCCAGTCGTTTGTCCAGCGTCTCACTCGTTTCGCATCTGGGCCGTGTCAACGGTGATTGCTTCGTGATGTCATTGAGTCTGCCGACCGGGGACTTCCACGAGATGCAAGCGGAAGCTATCCTGAGACAATTCGCGCTTCCTTTTGAAGCCGATGGGTCCGAAATCTACGTTGACGCTCGCCTGGGCATTTCATTGTTCGACGACATTAGGCTTACGGCCGCGTTCGCTGTGGACCACGCCGAAACAGCACTTATCGACGCGAGGTCTAACCCCAGTTCCAATTGGATCATCTACGCTGAAAAACGTGCCCAGGATCAACTTCGAGCCAGAAAGCTCGAACAGGCCATGCGCGCCAGTCTGAGGCAGGACGAATTCTTTCTCGCATATCAGCCGCAGGTCGATCTCGCCACGGGACAGATGGTAGGTGCCGAGACGCTCATGCGGTGGAGGCATCCAGATTTTGGCTTGGTTTCGCCAGGTGAGTTTATTCCCGTTGCCGAGAGCAGTGGTGTCGTGTGCGACCTGGGAACATGGGCGCTTCGAAATGCCTGCACAACTGCGATGACATGGCCACCTCATATGACAGTGGCAGTTAACGTCTCCCCCATTCAGTTTGCCAAAACGGATATCCTGGCGGAGGTTAAGAGAGCTTTGGCGGAAAGCGGGTTGGCCGCCCACCGACTTCACCTGGAGATCACTGAATCCGCTTTTTTGGATGGAACAGAGCGTTTATTGGGCGTCATTTCACAGTTAAGAAGTCTTGGTGTGTGCATAGCGCTCGACGACTTCGGCACCGGCTATTCATCACTCAGCTACATGGCTGGTTTCCCGTTGGACAAGCTGAAGATCGATCAGTCTTTCGTACGCAAGCTGACTACCGACCATCAATCTTTCCTGATCGTAAAAGCAGTGACCTCACTTGCTCATGGCCTTGGGCTGAAGCTTGTCGCTGAGGGTATTGAGAAAGAAGAAGAGCGGCGGATTCTTGCCGAGTTGAAGTGCGAGGAAGGACAAGGCTACCTGTTCGGTAGACCGCAGAGTGCTGAAGAAATTATGCAACAGCTAGCAAGCTTGAATAACACTGAGGCTGCCTGACTGCTAACGGAACTCTGACGATGGGCATGATCCAAAGATACTGCGATCGAAAAATGACTTGAGCCCACAGCGTGCTTGATGGCGTTCGAACCATCGACCCGCCGAAGCAAGGTAGCGAGACCAACGAAGCGGCAGAACACACCAGCTAGACGTGATCGCTACCGAAAACAGGTTGCTACTTCTGGATCTGCACATACCTCCAAAAGGGAAAGTGCCAACAGGCCAGGCCGTCAGAAACAGCGAGATCCCAAGCCGAACTCAGCGCCATCGCGGACCGCCGCTACGTCTGAGATCGCTAGGCACAGCTAGATACTCACTTGTCTAAGGCCCGCTGTCGTCTTGAGTGCCGGCTTCTCGTCCCCCGCAGGACCGCATCAGAGGTGAATAGATCAACCGATTCCGCCTGCCCATTCCGTGCCTTCGGTCCCGAGCGTCGAACTTACGCGATCGAAAACGGTCTGTTGTCATTGCAGAGCGAAGGACGTTGACCGGTATCAAACGCATGAGTATTCCCATTCGAAAAGGGGATCACATGACACAATCCAAAAGGACGCTCACTGCGCGCGTGCGTATTCCGATAACCGTCTGAGGACCTTCCTCGTGCAGTCGACGATATGACCCCTGCCGACCAGATGCCGACCGAGGACGATGATTTTCTGAGAGCTGCGTCACGTGCCAGCAATTTCGGCCGGTCGTAACCGGCAATGCGCCTTCTATTAGGGATACGGAATGAAGGTCTTTATCTACGGTACCCTAAAGCGCGGGTTTGCTCTGCACGACAAGGGGCTCAAATCGTCACGGTATCAAGGCAATGTCGTCACGGCTGTCCCCTATCCTCTCTACATCGCCGGAAGTTTCTTCGGCCCAATCATGCTCGATAAACCCGGAGACGGGCTGCCGGTAGAGGGAGAGCTGTTCGAGGTGTTGGAGGACACCCTCCCGAAGTTGGATGAACTCGAAGACGTCGGTCAAGAAGAAAGCTTTCGCAGCGCTATCCGCGTATCCGGATCCGGAACGGAGACAGCATATGCTATTTCAAGAGCGAGATCTGGCTTGACCCCGTTCATTCCAGCTTACTCAGCGACTACCAGGATCGGCACTTCGTACCGGCATGGGAGCGATGAGCGTGAGCCACCTGATCCAGATATTTCTGCCTTTCAATGTTGGGGACGCGCGTCAAATGATCGAGATCGAAGCCGTTGAGAGCGAGCTGCTCGACCGGTTTGGAGGGGTGAACATAAATTCGCCGGCCAAAGGGCTATGGGACAGCGGCGCGGGTGTTGAGCGCGACAAGATCATCGTCGTGGAGATCATGACTGAGGAGCTCGACCTCGGGTGTTGGCATAATTATCGTCAGCAATTGGAGCGGACTTTCGATCAGGACGAGATATTGATCCGAGCGGCCCAAGTGAGCCAGCTATGAGAGACGGTGGCTAGAAGCGGAAAAAATCGAACGGAACCGATAGCGCTTTGAAGGAGTTGGCGCGTGCCACTCCAAAGGAGCTATCATGGAAGAGACTGCCAACACCGCCGCCGCAACTCAGACCGCGTTTAGCCAGCTAGGAGCTCTGGCGGTCCATTATGGGCTCTCTTTCATAGGCGCGATCGTCCTGCTTGTCGGTGGCTGGATCCTGTCAGGCTTTATCAGCCGCTGGGCCTATAAGGGTTTATCTCGCATCCATGGGATCGACGAGACGCTTGCTCGATTTTTTGAGAAAGTCATTCATTACGGCTTGCTCATTCTCGTTTTCGTGATGGTCCTGGGTCAGTTCGGCGTTCAGACCACGTCCATCATCGCCGCGCTCGGCGCCGCTGGTTTGGCGATCGGACTTGCGCTTCAGGGCACACTGCAGAACATAGCAGCCGGGATTATGCTGCTCGTTTTGCGCCCGTTCCGGGTTGGCGAATATATCGAGACGTCCAGCGTCAAGGGTAACATCGTGGATGTAGGCCTGTTCGCAACCGAGCTTCGGACCAGCGAGGGCCTCTATCTGATGGCACCAAACTCAACGCTGTGGAACACGCCGATTGTCAACCACAGCCGCGAGCCCGATCGTCGTCAGGAGCTTTCTATTGCAGTCGGCAATGACGTCGACGTCAGGGAGGTAAAAAACACCCTCCTCGAAATCGTCAACGCGGACGATCGTGTCAAGAACCAGCCGGCACCCCGTGTCTATTCCGACGATCTTAGCGCCGACCGAACCACCCTGAAGATCGAATATTGGGCTAAAACGAGCGACTGGACCGAAACTCGGTACGACATGATCGACGCTTTAAAGGGCGGTCTCAGTTCGAGAGGCATCGCTATCAAATAGCACCGCGGCCCCCCGTGACGCCCTTGCAGCGACGTCACCCGGATCCTGGACGTCACTCGGCCTCATCATGCTGGAATGAACCATCGCGCCGAGCGTCGTCCAAAGCAAAACGGCGACAATGTTCAAGGTACGCCGCCTCGTGGACCGCGACGAGGTCTACGACAGCATTCCATAACCACGACGGGGCTTCAAGCGACGACTGTCTGGTCCGCTCCAATTCCGCTTTCCAGCGTATACGGTCGACCGCGTTTAACTGCCGAGAATGCGCTACGCCGACTACACGAGCGAGAAACTCCGCAACCGTGACCGCCTCTTCCTGGCTCAACGTTTCGATCTCGATCTTCAAATCTTGCGGTAGCAATTCACGGACAAAAACCGACCGCTCCAGCAATCGGCCGGAAATCATTCGTGAGCCCAGAAACGGCGACAGGTTTTTCGCCCCTTGCCTAACGCGTCCGGCGGGATCCAAGGGCATTTCTGCGGTAGGATCGCTCGGCGCGGCCGGCGCCGTCGCCTCTTTCACATCCATCAGGCAATGGCGCCCACTTTTTCCTTTTCCGAATTGAAGGAGCACCGCTATTCGCAGCCGACCAAGCGAGCTGCATCCCTTGCGCCAATAAGCGGCGTCCTTCACGCGAACCCGCTCGTCGCTCCCGCTTCTAAGTGACGCAACAAGCTGTTTCGCCTCCTCGCTCGCGAAGAACCTTTTTACCTCGACGGTTTCCTTTTCGGACAGAGGCCAAAACCGAGATCCAAGGGGGAGGACAGCGTCTCCTTCGATCCGTTCGTCCGCAAGATGCTTCCATGACCTGCGAGACGCGACATGCATTGTGTGTCGTACGACATCGGGCACTTCGATTTCACTGTGATCACTGGCAGCGCCCGGCTTGAACGCGGATGTATAGCCTTCCACCATCTTTTCGATCATCAATGCAGTGATGACGCCTGGCAGGTCTGAAGAACGAGCAGCCATCGCAAGCGATAGGCCGAGACGCACCAGGTCATGAGCGGGGTTGCCGATGACCGTCTGGTCGAGATCCCGGATCTGAATGGCAAGCTCGCCGTTCCCGTTTCCTATCGGGCCGAGATTTCCAACATGACAGTCGCCGCAGATCCAAATCGGCGGGCCATCCGGCAACTCGACCCTGTCGGTCTGTTGCAGCCATTCGTAGAAACGTCGCGTGCTACCGCGCATATAAGCATGCGCCGAGGCAGCCATTTTCCGGTTTTTATGATTAAGGAGAAGGCGAAGGCGGTCCTGCGGCTCGACTGTGGTTTTCATAAAGTTTCCAAGGCAGAACGCACTCCGCCAGTAAGGTAAAATCTTGCTTTAGCGAGTGATGCCGAACAGGAACCCAATCGCACCCGCGATCGCGAGCGACTGCCAAGGTTTGTCGCGGATGATATCTCGTGCTCCATCGAGGCGATCGTTCAACCGGCCCACGACCTGATCCTTCAACTCAATGCCTGCATTTTCGGCCCTGCCCTGAAGGCTGAGCAACTCATCCTTCAACGCGGCGATCTCGTCCTCTGCGAAGCTGGTGCCTCTCTCGCGGGCCCGAATTGTTTCCAAAGCTCGGTCAACTAAGGGCGCGGAAACCGTCGAGTTTGCATATGGCTCAGCTGCTGGTGACCCTTGACCGGTGACGGTGCTGGAGATCGAAACAGGGTCTGACGCCGGGAAGGTATTTTCCAGACCTTCCTGTAGTTCGGTTCTCTCTCCTCGGCCGGCGTGCGCTTTCTCGTTTTCGAACGCGATCACTGCGGGTGATTTTGGATCCTGTGGCATGACATCCTCCATTTTTTCCATCAACTCGCCGGAGCGGACGTCAGTTCCGCTCCGGAACGAACGCTGTAATTTCCCGTTTGATGGTGTCATTCGAAAGGATAAAGCCATGGAATGGAAGGGTCGTCGTCAGTCAGACAACGTGGAAGACCTCAGAGGTTTTGGAGGTGGGTTCGGTTCACGTGGCGGTGGCTTCAGGATCCCGATTGGAGGCGGCGGGGCTCGTGGCGGTGGGTTGGGTATCGGCGGTATCGTCATGATCCTGATTGTTTGCTGGATCACCGGCATCAATCCACTGACACTTCTCTCAGAAGGCGGAATGGAATTGCCCGGCACTCAGCAGGAAACGGCTAGCGGCACGCCGGCGAACGACGAGACGAAAGCGTTCGTTCGAACGGTCCTGGCAGAGACGGAGGACACATGGAACAACGTGTTCAAAGCGAATGGCGCTGAATATCATGAGCCGGCATTGGTCCTGTTTTCAGGCCAGGTGCAATCGGCCTGCGGTTTTGCCTCGTCTGCATCTGGTCCGTTCTACTGCCCACAGGATCGAAAGGTCTATCTCGATACGGCTTTCTTCCGCCAGCTTGACCAGCAGTTCGACGCCGCAGGAGATTTCGCGGAGGCCTATGTTGTCGCGCATGAGGTCGGCCACCACGTCCAGAACCTCCTTGGCGTCCTGCCTCGTTTCAATGAAGCTAGGAAAAGAATGAGCGAGGTCGAAGCAAACCAGATGTCCGTGCGCGTCGAGTTGCAGGCAGACTGTTTTGCCGGTGTCTGGGGTAAGCAGACCGATCAAAAGGGGCTGCTTCAAGGCGGCGATCTCGAAGAGGCTCTCAATGCTGCTCAGCAGATTGGCGACGACACGCTGCAGAAGCGTAGTCAGGGCTACGTCGTGCCCGAATCGTTCAACCACGGAACGTCGCAGCAGCGCGTGGCCTGGTTCAAGCGTGGCTTCGACACCGGTGACATGAAGGCGTGTGATACCTTTTCTAGTCCCATCTGAAAACGGTCTTGCCGGTCCTGATCCATGACCAAAATGCGAATGACAAACCGCAGGAGGAATTATAGGTCAGGCCGAACGTATCGCTAAGTTTGAGGAAACCACGCGCGCAGCATTCGAAAGCATCCTCCTCATTGAAGACGAGCCCTTCATCCGGTTGGACGCCGTTGACGCTCTCGGCGATGCCGGTTTCGAGATGCTCGTGGCCTCTTCCGCTTGTTCATATGCCGGGATCGTCGGGCGGTTTGGCCCTTAAACACAAGATCAGATTGGAAGGCCTACTGTCGGGGGGGTATTGCGTCGGGGTTGGCGCGGTCTTCTCAAGCCGGTTTGCCCCGCCAGACGCTTTTCTTCGAGAAGCCCTACGACTATTCTCGCATCATTGGAGCGGTTCGCCAGTTGGCCCGGCCGTAGGTGCCGCAACGGGCAATGAACCTTCGAGACGAAACCGCATGCCCTTCGGCCGAAACTCAAGCGTGGTTTTGTCGCGGAAAGCGTTTTTAGTCTGACTGATTCCGCTGGACGATGAGCTGCTTGCTGCGACGTCCGTCGATGTCTTTCCGAAAACAGCCATGAATGGTGTGAGTTGCATCACGTAGTTCGAGTTAATGGTGACATCAAACCGCTTTCCGTTTGCTGAGGTCGTCGTTGTGACCGAGGCAATCGTCGCCTTTAAAATATCGTCGGCATCGCCAGCGGGAAGAAGGTGTTTTATTTGTCCTTTAAAAAACGTAAGAGCGAGCTCCTTCGCCGCCTCAGACGTCGCGTTGGGATCACGCGCAAGAGATGTAGCAGCTGCCAGGTCCGCAGCATCGGTCGCCTCTTGCAGGTTTCGTTTCGAGACCATTATGTTCGAGATATCGAGTGCAAGACCTGCCGCTCAAAATAGCACAGGTAGCAGAACCGCTGTGAGGATTCCGAAATTACCTCTTCGATCCGCCGGCAGGCGCTTCAACACGATATATCCCCATCAAAGTAGATGTCCCTAATATTACAACAAACTTAAAAAGGCTTGAGACTAAGCTGGCTTATTTATGCCAACCGCCCAGTCACGGTTTGTGAATTAGCGGCCCGAGAGGTGTCTGAGTAGTAAATATGACCTGGCAGCACGCATGCGATTTTAAGTAACAGATAAAGATAGGTCGATTTCTTGCGAAATAACTCGATCAATATCTTTTAATCGTCTGGTTCCGTTGAAGAGATATGAACCTTCGACCCGCTATTTTCTACACCTGCAACAGCCAAGTCCATCCTCGTGCTCTGCACGACCCAGCCTTCTCGCAAAGACCTTCGGTAGGCCAATCGCAACAAAAAAGTCGCCTTACGATCATAGCCGGAAGTTCTGTCGGTTATACAATTGTTCAAACCCCATCTTCCTGAGGTTTTCATGCGAGATTCCGGGTTTGCCGATCGAGGGAACTTCCGTCTCGACCACAAATGTTGACACACCTTGCGCAACGCCGCATTCGGTACGGGCTTGGATAAGCGCCTTTTGAACGCCCCTGTTTCGAAACTCAGGACGTGTGGTGCCGCCGCCTAGCCACGCGTATTCCCCGGACACGAACATGGCGCCGGTTCCGATAGGCGTCTCGGCATCCAGGGCGAAAAAACACGACCACCCTTTCTTGCCCACAATGGCCGACCAGAGGGAGATCAAGCTTTGAGGAAAGTTGAAACCCTCACACATCATCGCGCCAAATAGTGTGGCTTCGTTAACGGCGACCACCCGGGTGTGGACCCGCGCGGGTGGAGCGACGCACCGCGATGCCGGGCAGTAACCAAGCTTTGCCCATCCTGGACCGTGTTCCTGCAGGTCCTTGGCTCGGACCCAATTTTTCACGTCATCGGGCGCAGCGTCCACGTTTAATTGCAAGAACCGATTTCCAGCTTTGTGCTCCATCCAGTCGAATGCCTGATCAAGTTGCCGCAAGGAGGCGAGCCCCAAAATTCGGTTCAGGCCAATCGCGGGTGCATCTGGCAAGGAGATCGCGCACCCTTCGTCGATGGCCAGGCAATCGAAATGCTCTTTTTCCCGTAAAGGCAGAGACGAGAGCCTGTGCAGGTCAACGAAAGCCTTGGCTTCGATGGCGTCTTCTTTCGTGGCCAACAAACGGTCTGGAAACTGAGTATTCAAAATTGGCTCCTGGTAGAGATGTATTGCAAGCCCAACGAATGAGTTCACCGAATACTCGAAATCAGGCCGCAGTCACCGCTCGGCGTGCTCTATCCGTGTGCGCAATATCGCGTTTTCGGCCTCCAATTGCTGTAGGCGTTCACGCAGAGGAGAGACAGCCTATTCAATCTGCGGTTTATAGCGTGGGGTGATGTGCTGCGGGCAATTCCAATCGAATGCTTCCAACCGAAGTTTGAAAATCCGTTCCGCCCTTCCCTTGTAGGTCTGGTCGGAAACCAGATCTGCGAGCTCGGGATCCGCGTCGAGCGTCAGGCGCTCCACGTGCCCATAGATTTTTGAGCCGTGCACGCCGCGCATAATCCATTAGGAACAGGCAGGCACGGTCGTTTGCTGCAAAATTACCGACGCTGATATATTGGCGATTGCCGCGATAATCCGCGAAGGCCATCGTTCTTTCATCAAGGACCTTGAGAAAACCGGCTTTGCCACCGCGGTGCTGCACGTATGGCCAACCCGTTTCCGAGACCGACGCCACGAAAAAACTGTCACGCGAGGCGATAAAAGCGATCTCGTTTGCGGTGAAAGTGTCTGAAGGACGATCGTGATCGCCCAGCCATATCTGCTCCACGCCCATATCCGCCTGAGCGGCCCTGACGCTCGGGGTAACGGCAACCTCAAGGAAATGATAGGGCATGTCCAGCCTCCGCGCTTTGCCGACCCGCATTGCTTTTCTCCAATGCGGGTCCGGCCAGTATCGCTACCGGATTTTGATGTCCGGTGATTTCGACGTCAAGAATTGCATCAGTCCTGCAATGCCCAGTCCGCGACCTGCCAACGCAGCTCGCCCCGGTCGAAAACGATACGACCGAGCCCCGGGAATGGCATGTGCGTGGCTGCGATCAGCGCACCTTCTGATGCGGCCTGTGGCAGGAAACGGTCACGCATGGCTTTCGCAGCCGCGCGATCCTGTTCGAACAGGAAAAATACGTCGGTTGCCGCCGGATGTACGACCGGGAAAATCATGTCGGACACCATGATAAGGCTCTTGCCGCCATCTTCGATCCGTACCCCGATATGGCCGGGGGTATGACCGGTCAGATCGACGATCGATACACCTGGCGAAATCTGGCGCTCTCCGTCGATCGCCTGGAGCCGCGGATATAGACGCACGACCTCTTCCGCCATCTTGAAGCTGGGCTGCAGAAAATCGGGGGCGCCATTGCGCTTTGCCGGGTTAGTCCAATGGGTGACGTCGCGCCGATCGATATAGACTTCGGCCCCGGGATAGTTGTTCTTGCCTCCCAGAACCAAGCCGCCCATGTGATCCTGATGCATATGCGTCACGATGACCGCATCGATCTGGTCGGGCCTCAAGCCAAGGGTAGAAAGTGCCTGTGGCAGATGTCCGGTTTGCCCGATCGAACCTGCCGCGCCGGCATCGATGAGGATCCGCCGCTGTCCGTCCTCGACTAGATACTGGTTGAAGAGAAACCTTACCCCACTCGGTCGGGCGGTAAACTGTGCATTTGCGGCCTTTTCGACATCTCCAGCCGAGCGTCCCGGAAAATAGTCATAGGGCATGTCGGCATATCCGTCCGTCAACGCCGTTATGGTGAACCGGCCGATGCGAATCTGCGCGAAGGGGTTGACCGTAACAGGTGCGACGGCCGCGTTCTGTTGTGCTGCGTCGGCGGTGGTCGCCAGAAGGTTACCTCCGAAAAGGCTTCCCCCGACAAGGCCAAGAGGCAGGGCGCTGGCAAATGCGCGGCGTGAAAGTTGAGGCATGGTGTCTTCCTCCTGATGAATGGATGATGTGGTCAGCTTTGCGCTGTTTCGATTTCAGCTGCGGCTTTGATGATCGCTGCAACCTCGCCCGGCCGCGACAACATCACCGCGTGGCTGCTTTGCACTTCCTCAATGCGGGCATTTGCCCTTGTCGCCATTCTCCGCTGCGCTTCGGGTGGGATCATCCGATCCTCGGTGGCAATCAGGTAGGAGGAGCGTTTGGTTTTCCACGCCGTTGCGGTGATCTTGCCCTGTACCGCCTCAACCCCCCAGGGGCGTTGTGCGGCGGCCATGAACTGTGCCTGTCTGAGGTCGACATCTGCGCCAAACGCTCTGGGAAACTCTGTCGGATCGACGCGGATGAAACCATCGATAGGCGGCAGGAGCGGTGGCGGTTCTGCGCCGGGAACTTCCTGAGAGGCCAGATCGAATACCGATTCTCCAAGATCCGGTACGAAAGCCGCCAGATAGACCAGGTAATGCACCTTTTCATCGTTTCCGGCTTCCGTGATCACCGCGCCACCGTAGGAATGCCCTACGAGAACGACCGGATAGCTCGCATCAGCGATCGCGCGCCGGGTTCGCACGACATCGTCGGTCAAACTCACGGCGGAGTTTTGCACGACGACGACTTCATAGCCCTCCCGCGACAGATAATCGAAAACTGGCTGCCATCCAGAAGCATCAACAAACGCCCCGTGCACGAGCACGACCGTGACCTGCTTTGCGGCGGCATCCAACGGCGGACGGGTATCTGTCATAAGGTAACCTCCGGGTCGCGTTGATGCGCCTAATCCATCGAGCAAAAAATCACGTGGCCAGCGTCGGGTCGGGCCGAGGAGAGGCGCGTAAAGCGTGCGCGAACGACCTCCCATGCGGGCCGGCATCCGGGCATTGCTTTCACGGAATGAGTAGGTCGGTTCAAGCCCACTCGCAATTGCGATCTAGGTCACATGTAACTAGACGAAGGCACTGTAAAAATAGACTTTCGTCTACCATCTCGCCTAACGTCTTGGCGAGAATAGGCGTAGCTTCTACCAGCCTGCAGTCGACGCGAAAGGTCAGGGGGATCGAGTTGGAAAAACAGGGGGACTTCGACGCGATCATTGATCTGATCCCCGCAATGGCGTGGTCCACTACGTCCAATGGGATGCTCGACTTCGCCAATCAGCATTTTCTTGAGTATATTGGCATGACGCTTGCCGATATCGCCGGTGAAAACTTTTACCGGCTGTTTCATCCCGAAGACCTCGACCATCTGGGCTCGGAATGGCGCAGCATTATGACTTCAAAGACGGGACGGGAAGTTGAAGGTCGAATCCGCCGCGCAGATGGCGACTATCGATGGTGTAGCCTGCGACAGAAACCCAGGTTCGATGCCGACGGCAATGTTGTCAAATGGTATGGCGTCGTCCTAGACATCGAGGATCGAAAACAGGCCGAAAACGCATTGAGAGACACAAAGTCGGCTTTGGCCGCCAGTGAGGAAAATCTCAGGCTCATCATCAACTCCCTTCCTGTTCTCGTATGGTCAGCGCGCCCCGATGGAAGTGCAGACTTCGTCAACAAAAGCTGGCTGGATTACGCCGGATTACCGGCTGAAGATATTCTCGAGTGGGGCTTTCTTGATCTCTACCATCCAGATGACATTCCCGGGATGGTCGAGATCTGGAAGCGTGATCTCGAGTATTCTGACCATACCCAGCTGAAAGGTCGGATTCGCGGGGGGGATGGACAGTATCGCTGGTTTTATTTCTCGGGCCGCAAGTTGACGGATGCGAACGGCATTGTGCGCTGGTTCGGTGTCAACATCGACATCGAGAATTTACAGTGTGCGGAAAACGCCCTTCGAAAGAGCGAGCAGGCACTCCGAGAGAGCGAACACAAGCTCAACCTCATCATCAACACGATCCCGGCCATGGCGTGGTCGTGTACATCAGATGGTCAGCTTGAGTATTGGAATAAAAACCTCATCGATTTCGTCGGCCTCCCTTTTGAGGAAATCGTCGGCTTTGGGTTTTATCGCATGTTCCATCCTGACGACGTCGAGCGTATGCGCTCGAGCTGGGATGAAGTCGTTGCCACCAAAAAACCTAGCCCGGTGGATGCCCGCATCAGGCGCTTCGACGGGGAATACCGATGGTTCAATCTGCAACAAAGTCCCTTGTTGGATGCGCAAGGGGATGTCGTCCGCTGGTACGGCGTCGTTGTCGACATCGAAGACCGCAAGCGCGCGGAGGAATCCCTGCGGCAAAGCCAGAGCCGCCTTGCGCAGGTGACCCGGACAACGACGGTTGGTGAACTTACAGTCTCCATCGCACATGAGATCAATCAGCCGCTCATGGCAATCGTGACCAATGCCGGAACATGCCTGCGTTGGCTGCAAGACGGGCATACCGATCTTGATCAGGCCCGACTGGCAGCACAGCGGGTCGTCAACGACGGGCATCGCGCAGGCGAAATCGTCGCAAGTATCCGCGCGATGGCGCAGCGATCTCCTGTGCGGATGGAGCGAACCGACTTCAAGCGAACATTGCGTGACGTCCTACTTCTATTGCAGGAAGAGCTGCAATCTCGTGGCCTGCAAGTCGTGACGGATCTTGCGCCGGGCCCCGTGAATGTCCTGGGTGATCGCACGCAACTGCAGCAGGTCCTTCTCAATTTGCTCATGAACAGTGCCGAAGCGACACCCCATGACGCGGAGGCAGTCATCAGGGTCGGCTGCGCGTGGGGAAGGAAGGGTGAACTCGAGGTCACTGTGTCCGATGCCGGTCAAGGGCTACCGCCTGATTTCCTCGACCGTGTATTCGAGCCGTTCTACACGACGAAGTCCGATGGGATGGGGATTGGTCTATCGATCTGCCGCTCCATCGTTGAAGCTCACGGCGGGCGCATTTGGGCGACAGCCAATCACCCCCGAGGAAGCTCATTCAAATTCACGCTTTCAGGAGATGATCGTTGATCGATGACAAGAAGAACCGACGACCGACTGTCATCGTTATAGACGACGACCAAAGTGTCCGCGAAGCCTTGAAGGGGCTGTTCGAATCCGTAGGCCTGAGCGCGGAGACACACGGTTCCGTCAAAGAGTTCATGGAAGCAGACGATCCTGAAAAAGCCGGATGTATCGTTCTCGACATCCGGCTTCCAGGGCAGAGCGGACTGGAGTTCCAAGAAGCGCTGGCAACAAGCAATCTTCCCCGCTCCGTCGTCCTCATCAGCGCTCATGTTGACGTACCGATGGCCGTGCGCGCGATGAAGGCCGGTGCGATAGATGTTCTCACCAAGCCGGTGCGAGAGCAGGATCTGCTGGAGGCGGTCAATCGGGCTATTGCCAATGACGCCTTACGCCGTGAGGAAAGAACAGCCAAGGCTTTCCTCCAATTGAGATACATGAGCCTGACAGAGCGCGAGCGGCAGATTATGAAATTGGTGATCGCCGGCAAATTGAACAAACAGATCGCCGGGGAGCTCAATCTTGCGGAGGCAACAGTGAAACTGCATAGGGGCCACATGATGGGGAAGATGAAGGCGACGTCGGTCGCCCATCTGGTCAAGTTGGCTGATGGCCTCGTAGGCTGAGCCGCTCAAGTCTGCAGGCTAATGGCGTTTGGTGCATTAGTAGGAACTGATACGCTTCTAAGGTCTTGAAGGGATGTGAACCTGCGACCAGCGATATGATCTGATCTGATCTGATATGATATGATATGATATGATATGATATGAGTAGAAGCGGCAAATGGTCAATCAAGTGGCAACAGTTGAATTGAGGCAGATTTAGGCTGTCGTTTTCGCAGTCAATTAAAGTTTAGTCATCTGGATGAAGTGGTTGGCTATCGCCGACCTTTTACGAGTGAAATCATCTCGCCTAAGCTACAGGGCTCCCGCAAACGGCCATCCTAGGGCCTACTCCCAAAATGATGCGTCCTCAGTGGCGTATTTCTCTGGCGTTCCGCCATCGCTCACGTAAACCGACCAATAGCTAGGAGCGACATCGGCAGCGTAGCCACCCGGATCGCGACCGAATGGCAGCCTGCCGTCCCGAAAGCCAATGGCGATCACCGCCCGGATGAAGCGGTTCCTGAATTGATCTTCAGTCAGATCAGGATAAATTCGCGCGTGCGTCATGCTGCTGAACCGCAATCCGATAACACGAGAACGTCAGCAATCCGCGACCTCTGACTTCGGACTAGCGAGGTGCCCCCAAAGACCAGGTCGACTGCGGCTTTGAAACTAGCCATTCGAACGCTCTCCGCTTCAAGGAGGCAAGCTTAGCTGTTTTGCAGTAGCTTATTCCACTGGGTACGGTAGCGTACATTTGGTCGGAGATCGTGGCAGCTTCGCGGTCCAGCATCAATTAGGTTGATGGAGCGACTGGCTGACCGATATCTCAGCGCCTGCGGCAGAATAGCGACAGGCCAGCACTGAGCAGGCGCGGCGCCGACCAAAATGTGTCTGAGACGGGACGCTTGACGCTGATCTCGGGAAGCGTCTCGACGGGATTGATCGGGGCAGGAACAAGCTCTTCCTTTGTCGGGGCAGCTCGCATCCCCATGCCCCACTCGAAGGCGGGGACGTAGCCGCCTTTTGGTTTGGTTATTACAACCGGTTCGCCTGGACCGGAGACAAGATAATAGTGCTCGATCCCCCGCCTGATCCGTCCGGCTTCTATGCGTACCGCTGGATCAGACTGCGCATCGAAGTTGCGCCTCCCGAATAGAGCAGCGTCCCTATCTCCGCGCTGAAACGCTTCGACCGCTGCGATCTCGAGTTTGTCGAGTTCTTCCGCATCCGCTTCAATCTTTCTCAGTACGTTGGCCTTGGCCTGTGGCAGCCCTTTTCATAAGAGCCGCTCTGTCGCCATTTCCCGGCGTCGCTCACTCTCCTCGTCGGCGCAGAATGCGTTGAGATGACGTTCTTCGCTGCGCATCACGAACAGCCTCGCTCGTCGGATCGGACCTCCGCGCCAAGTGCGAGCTCTTCCGCCATACTATCCAGTGTCAGATGTTCTTCGACCGCGACGCTTCTTCGACCGCGCTGCGGGATGACATGATGAAGGCCCCGCCGGAAAAAGCCGTCAAAACGACCGTAACCTCGTAAGCCCAGTTGTTTGTCCTTTGCAGCATTGAGATCCGCTGATTTAGAGGGAACTAAATAGAACCTGCATTGTTTGAAGGGCGCGATCAGGCTTGAACCACCTGATCCACCTCCAGAAGTCGCTGGTACAGGTCCAATCTCCTCCATTCGATTGGACCTGTACGTGCCGCTTTATAGTTTCCCCGAACCTCAACTAGACCCGCTCGGCGGGTCTTTTTGTTCTGCCTGATGATCGGAAAATCTTACTAGCTCAACATCTCGCGAACGCTTGTGGACGAAGCGTGGCTATCACCGGAACAGAATGCTCAAGCAAAGTCTGAACGGTACGCCAGCGTACATTCAAAAGAGGAGTTCGACACTCTATCAGGAAAGGATTATATACCAACTATCGTTACCAACCGGGACCGTTGGCGGTGGCGACTGAGGGTTACTAAGTGCGCTCGCCTTCGAAGAAGAGAGAGGAGCGTCATGCCTTCTTCCTTAAACGACAATAGCCATTCTCGTAGTTCTGACCTGCGCCCAATGTTGCGCGAGTGGGCATCAAGGTTCACACAGGACGCAAATCTCCGAGAGCGCATCGTAGACGCGACCATCTTTAAAGTCGCAGACGCGCCCGAGCGACTTAGTGGCTCATCCATCAGGAGATCGCTCTACAAGATCGTCGTTCGGACAGCGCAGGAAACTGTTGCGTCGATAGACTGGCGCAAGGGACCACTCGATGTAGAGATGTATCCGGACGGCGAGTTTTACGTTGTGCGCTTGGCAGACGGCCAAAAGTCTGAAGAGATGAAATTCATCAGCGAACGATCAGCGCGCAAGTACCTGAGAACACTCAAGCGGCGGTCTGTGATCACTCGGAAGGCGAAGCCCGATTAAGTTGCTTGCGGCTCTTCGTTCGTGAGCCGTCCCACCACTTCGTTTGCTTGATCAATCGCCTCATGTAATCGCATCAGGGGCTTAGAGAGTTCAATGAGGGCTTCTGCTTTCACCTTTGACCTCACTTCGTTATTGCGCGAGGGTCAACCCTTTCCGGGCGTCCGCTTACGCTCTTCCTCCGACGTTTTGCTAGTGTCTACCTTCTCGGTTTATCGCCCGTCGCGACTGACGTTGAGCCGTCCTTGTTCCGTCCTGTTGACCAACCCGTTGGGACCGGCTTCTGAAGCCTCCCGAGTAGGTTGAACAGCGTCGTTCGATAAATCTATTGGCTTTTTGCCATCTTGCTCTCCTCAGCGATCTGGCTCAACAAGGGGCCCCGGAGATAGTTCCCGCAGGTCTGCAAACGCCCCCGACGATTCCACTCGCCCAAAGCGACATTACCCCTCGATCGTTGAGAGACTGAGCGATATAGACGTCAGCATGTCAGAAGAAGAATTCCGTTGTCGTTTCGTGCAGGCAGTCGTGACGAAATGCTTCCAGAGTGGAAAGTTGCCATTTGGGCGAAACCCAGGCGAGTACACCGAGGAGGTCGCGGCGAGCTATTGGCTGGAGTTTCTAAGCGACGGTGGGACACCTGAAAAATACGCTGACGAAGACTCGTTGTTCTGGATCTGACTGACCCCGCCCCCCTGACATCGTCCCATGCGACCCACGACGCGGAACTATTCTCAACGAGCAAGGTTCGATTCATGTAGGGTCAATGAGGAAACAATCCAAATGTTGAAAATTCTTGCGGTAACAGCGCTGTCGATCGGTCTGGCAACTTCGGCAATGGCTCAGAGCTCGAGCGGCGGCAACAACGGTGGCGGAGGCAACAACAGCGGAAGCGGTGGCAACAGCAGTGGGACCAGCAGCGATAGCAACTCGTCTGGTGCGAATAATTCTGGCGGGATGAGCAATTCCGGCAATCAAGGAAAAGACATGGGTAGCTCGAATACCAATTGCGGTGCTCCCGGTGGCACTCAGGGCGCAGCCCAGTCTCAGCAGAATAACGGCGGCAGCACCAATCCGGGCGCGGGTACGGCAGGAACTTCCTGCTAAAACCAGCGCTTAAAAGTGCAAGGGAAAAGGCCTCGTTTCAACGGGGCTTTTTTATCGGCGGATTGCTTCACTGCCCTGACATCAAAATGCCCCGCTGCGGCTTTGGGATCGCAGCGGGGCCGGCCTTATTCTCGATGTGTACGCAACAAGAGTCTGGCGGCCATCTAACGGCGAACACTGCAAAAGGTTCCGTTTCTTTTCGCCACCGCCCTGACATCGAGTAGATGGCCGGCCCAAGCATTTTCCACTGCCGATGGAACTCGGGATCCTGAGGCAGGTTAGCGGCTAGGATTGGCAGACACCGCTGATCCGCAACAAGCACGGTGCAAGTCTGGCCTTTCACTCGGGCTGGACTTGCATCTTTCAGTTAAGCTTCTCAGGAATTTGTTCTGCGGCTTAGCATAAATAAACCTCTCTCCCAGCGATGCACGGTGGTCGAGAAAGGCCAGACCATCCGAAGAAGAGTGTCGGGTATCGTACGTAGGCGGATTAACGTGGACGGGCTGAGGAATGTGATTTAGGCTCTGCTTACGAACGCTGGCGCGAGCAGCTGGCGGCGTTGACTTGGGGACTTTTGCGCCTTCGCCACCTATGAAAGGGGCACGATGATTTCTTACTATCCAGACGCAGATCGGCGGCAAACGTCGGACCTCCGCCCGATGCTTCACAGATGGGCGGCACGCTACACATGCGATGCCCACTTGCGCGAGCAGCTCGTGTCAGCGACCGTTTTCACTCTCGCGGAAGATCCTTATCTCATTGATCGTGACCACGTTCGGAGATCTGTCCTGAAGGTGCTGGTTCGCATTACGAGAGAAGCAATGAGTAAGACCGATTGGCGCAAAGGACCGTTCGATGTCGAATTGTATCCTGAGGGCGAGCGCTACATCGTTCGATTGAGGAAAGGATACATTATAGAGAAGATGCGCTTCATCAACCGGCGCTGCGCCAGTGATTACGTAAAAGCACTCAAGAAGCGGTCGCTTGTTCGCAAAGAATTGCGACTTCACTGCTAAGACCGTTTTACCGGGTGGACATTAACTTCGCCACCACGGTCGAGGAAAATGCGTCATCATCAAATGGGACAGTGACTAGCAGCACGTCTGCAAGGGTAACCGTATGTAAGTCGCCCTCTCGGCTCGCAATCTGACGGATTCCAATTCGACGTCCCTGCGCGAAGTCTTGAACCGCGAGCGTGCACAATGACGCGAAGGATTCTGTTCTCGCGGCTGCAAGATCAGCAAAGGGGCTTCCTTCCGGATCAAGAGCACTCCAATCGGCATAGACTGCATTTAGGTGAAAATTCTGCATGTAAACCCTTTCTCTCTAGGGTCAACATCCCGCTTCTTCATTTTGTTCTGGTTGTATCTGGCTTAAATCCGCCTAAACCCCCGCTTGCTTGCAGAACTTAGCGACCGCCGAGATGTTAGTGAGCGTGTCCTGCCAACCAGTTGGCCGACAGCCCGCCACCTTCTCCGGCCACTCGCAAATCCCATCCGCGTTCACATATCCTATCCAATGGGCGCTCGTCAGGTGGTCGAACTCAAGGAAGACCAGTTTGTTGGCAGCTAACGAAGACACAGGTCCGCCAAACCATCTCGAATCCCTCTCGCTCAGTACTTACCGCGATCGGTATATGCCAAGACTTGCTTAAGCTGGCCGCGTCACAGGGGCTTGATTGGATCGGCCACCGCCCTGACATCAGGTGAACAGTGGGCCGGACTAAAACGCTGTCCGGCCCTTTCAGCTGTCCAAGAGGGGTAATGACAGCTACCGGAGGATGGTCGAATTTGCTTGCGCGAAGCTGCTCACTTTGAAGACCAATACCGGTGTTCGTTATCATTAGACGGTTCTACGAACACGTGATCCAATATTTCGTCAGCATAGACGAACACAATATCGGGCTCAGCTGGGCGGATGGAAAGCGGCACATTTTTTACGGGTGTCTTCGGGCGCTTCCGAAATGTAAGTCTCGGAGAACGGACAGTATAAAGCCTTTTGCCTGCCATAATATGCCTCGCGATTGAACGAGGTAATATTCAGGTAACTATCTAGGTCCGCAAGAGACTATTCGAATAATAGTAAGCGTGAAGGCTCAATTCTGCTGCTGCTGCCCTAAAATAAAAAGCCCCGCTACAACTTCGTGGGAAGTAGCGGAGCTTGTTACCCAGCCCCGGAGCGGACGCAACGAGGGTTTGGCGGGTTAAAACTACGAAGGCCGTGAAAAGGTTCCGCTGCCCACCCAGAATCTAATGGATGGACCCCGTATGAGAAGTCCGCCAGAACCAAACACTCCAACCGGTACCTCGATAGGCCCCGCAAACAGCGTCTGTCTCAAGCATCGCAACCGCTTCCATTGCCTCAGCATACACATCCACATTGTCGACTATATCACCGATGAGCTCGGCAATCGTTAGATCACGAACGAAGGATAGGGTCGGGCTTTCAAAGCCAGCGTGCACAATTTCGCTCATTTCCGCAATCTGCTGTCGTAATATCAACTGGGTGCCCGCACCGCTTCGGTTGATGCAGCAACATGTAAAGTGCTTAGAGATTACTGTAGTTGGAAGGAGACTAGCCTCCATTGCACCCACGCAATCGATATAGCCGTGATACATCGGAGAGGAAAGAGTGCGAGACCGTACACGCAAATTGCCCCTCGGGTGGTTCCGAGGGGCTAGAAAGACTGCAAGTCAGAGGCGCGCCAAAAACGGCACACAACCAGGAAGCCACAAGAATTGACTTTTGTCCATTACGGGAGAAGGCACCGATCACCCGACAGCCATGTTCAAAGATAGATCGCAGCCACCGGCTCGCTATCTCTTGACTGGACAGGTACTACCGTCATTGGGGACACTGCGATTGGGAAGGGACCAGCCTAACATCAAGGCCGATAAGCTACTCACCTGGTGGCGCTCCCACGGAACGCCACCGTTGAAACACTGGTCTTGAAAGGATGTGAACCGGTGACCTGACAAAACTCCTTCTAATAGAACACAGGACAAGGCCCCAAGCTCAAGGCCAGCGGATTCGGCGGCTTGCCGCCGACAATTCCGACAAACGGACCGTTGCGAAGAAGCTCGGAGGTAACGACCCACAGAGAAGGAATTCCTCACCGACTGGTCGTGATAACAGTCAGGAAAGAAGTCATAGGGGTCACAGTCTAAGCTTCGCCTCTTGCACGCATACCGACGCATTCGATCAGCCGGTAAGCCCTTTCGCGGAACGCACCCCTAGACTTAAAGCCCGCACTCAACAGCACGCTTAAGGTTACGCCAACCATGTCCGCGATATGAGAGGTGATTTAAAGGATCTAATAAAGACCACGCTGTAGGCTTTGACGTAAGGCAGGCAGAGCAATGCAGATCGATTTACAAACCCTTTGGTACTTAACCGTCGGAACGCTGCTGGTGTCAGCGTCACTGCTCCTTTGGGAAAGGCAGGCTCATCCAGGTCGCGCATGCGTGATCGGTATTCTGGCGGCAGCACTCTTCGCGTTCGTTCTCGGCAGCATGCTTGCAATGAACCGCAGCCACTTTCCGGTCGCGCTCGGCATGGGGGCGACCAACATCCTAATGATGTTCGGCTATCTTCTGGTCCTTAACGCCAGCGCCGCCTTCGACGGTCACCGCTATTTCTGGTCGTCCGTCGCAGCGCTAAGCTTCCTAGCCATCGCCTGGGCGATCGCTGGCACGCACTTTCCTGCCGCCTTCTGGAACCATGTCTCGTCTATCCCCATCGCGCTGACCTGCGGCCTGACAGCATGGATACTTCTACGCAGCCGCACGATCCAGCAAATGCGGTCCCGTCCGATCGCCGTATCGATTTCGGCCGTCCATGCCGTGTTCTACCTTGGTCGGGCGTTTATTGCCCCTGTTCTCGTTCAGCAGTACGGGCAAGATATTATCTCGATCGTCGGAAAGGCGACGATGTACGAGGCCGTCTTGTACTCGGTCGCGATGCCGATGTCCTTTCTGATGATTATTCGAGAGGAGGAAAAGCTCCAGCTTCTCCGCATGTCACAAACCGATCAGTTGACTGGGCTTGCAAACCGTCACGCCTTTTTTGAGCAGGCAGATCGGATCCTCCGGGAGGGGCATGGTGATCCCGTCTCCCTACTCGCCTTCGACCTCGATCATTTCAAGGCGATCAACGACCGTCACGGACATCCAACCGGAGATAAGGTTCTGCAGCTGTTCGCCGAAACCGCACGCGAAGAAGCGGGCCCCGACGCGCTTATTGCCCGGCTGGGCGGTGAGGAATTCGCTGCGCTTCTGCCACGATGCGACCATTCCCAAGCTCTCAGTCGCGGCTCGGCGATCGCAAGCCGGTTTGCCAAAGCAGCCGCTCGGGCAGAGGGCTTGAAAACCCGGGCCACCGTCAGTATTGGCCTTGCGGCACCGGACTGCCACGACCTCGCCGGGATGCTTGCAAGCGCCGATGGCGCGCTCTACCGGGCGAAGGCCCTTGGGCGGAATCGCGTTGAAACCACAGGACCAAACGAATTGCTGCTGCAACCGCAAGCCGATCCCTTGCATCGTCAGTTGCGGGTAGTGGCGACGGAAACGTCCTAACTCGATGTAGCGCTTTTGGACAAGCGCGCCTTGAGTGCAATCAAACAGTCTTTTACCTAGAGAGAATGACCTAGGTTAAGGTATTTAAGCCGGAGAAACGATTTATTTCTACAGCAACAGCGAGTAGCGGGTATGCCGTCGTTCACCCGTACGCGTCAGGGCACCGATCTCCACGAGATGCTGAAGATCGCGTGTCGCTGTTGCGCGGGATGTGCCTGTGATCGAGATGTAGTTTTTAGCACTTAGGCCCCCCTCGAAGCCTGCCGTGCCTTCCTTGAAAATGCGCGCGATCACCTTTTCCTGCCGCTCGTTCAGTTTGCCCCGAAAACGGTCGTAGAACTTCGTTTTCTTGATGAAGAAATCTACGCGCTCAAGCGTTACACGTTGAGCATCCAGGATCGTCTCCGAGAAAAAAATGACCCAATCGGTGATGTCGAGTGTACGCTGGTGGCGCTCAAGTTCGGAATAGTAGGCCTTTCGGTTCTTCTCGATTGCGAAGGCGAGCGATATGAGACTTGGCTGCCCTATGTTTTGCGCCAGGGATTTCTCTGCAAGCGCCCGCCCAATTCGGCCATTGCCATCCTCAAATGGATGTATGCTTTCAAAGTAAAGATGGCCGATAGCTGCGCGCGCCAAAGCTTGAAGCGGAGTTTTATTGGTTGGCCCAGATTGATTGAACCATGCGATGAAGGTCTCCATCTCAACTGTAACCTGACGAAATGGGGGAGCCTCGAAATGGATTGTGGGCTTGTCCAATCGACCTGACACGATCTGCATGGCGTCTTCATGCTTGCGGTAAGCACCAACCGTTTCGATATATCGATTTCCTGCCATCAGCATTGAGTGCTAGTGGAACAGTTTTTCATGGTGCAGCGGCCCGTGCCAGCTTCGATAGATGTCAGCCATCATCTCGGCGATCCCCCGCTCCTGGGGACGGACCTGTCGATCATCGCTATTGAGCCCGAACTGCCGGCGGAGTGATGATTGGACGCTTACGCGGTCGAGAAACTCCCCTTCGATCTGCGAGGTCTTGATCGCTTCGTCGCTCAACAATTCAATGCGAAGCTGGCTGCTGTCGTCCTCGTCGAAATGCCGAACGGCACCGATGACTTCACCGGCGGATTGCAGGAATTTCTGCTCCAATGGTGAGAGGCTTGCAGCTTCGTACCGGAAGTTTGGCCATTCGGCGCTCTGCCAGTTCCACTGCATGAGTTATAGCCCATATTTCTATAACTCAGAAATATCCACCTATATGAGCCATGGCAAGCCTATCTATCGGTCAGCTATAAAAATCCCGCGTGCTTCACTGGAGCGTGACAATCTGAAAAAGCTGCCTCTTGCCGAACATACTTTATTAAAGGGCACATCCTATTTCCGCTCGCCCTGGCATTACCGCCGAGAGAAACGGAAGGATTATGGCCAACGACATTTCATCAAGCCATTTTGAGCCGAGAGCATCGTCCGCTTGACGCCCAGCCGTTTTGTCAGGAACGGAGCGATCGAAGTAATCGATCCACTATCGTCCACCATCTTTCCGAAGATCCCTCCGAGCAGGAACATCGGAAACCTTTGCGTGACGAAGCGCGCTGTCCCATTCATGGGTATCCAGCCCCTGCAGTGCGGTGCGCGAAAATCGTGCGCAACTGTCGGCTTCTTCATCGAGGCAAAGAAGTTCTAACCGCTGATCGAACAACCACCAAGATCATCGCCGCGGGGTCAGCTTCGGGGATTATTGGCTGAAGCCGTTCGGCCGGCTCCACCAACTAACGCGTCTGGTCGTTCGTCAGCGCTTACTAGTCGAAGTTTAACCGGATTGCTGGTCGCGTAGGCCGAATGTATCTCACTACGGTACTATCCGTTCATCAGGTGCTTGATTTGCGACCGTTGGCTTTATGTGTGGCACGGCAGCAAGCTTTGTACCGAAGGCCTGAGCCGCAAGGGCAGAGGTCGCTACTCCGGCGCTGCAAACGGCCAACAACAAACAGCAGAAAACCTGTTGGTAACATTCTCGCAGTCGTGGCTGCGATCTTTGCCGAAAAACCTGGAATTACAAGTCGACGTCCTGACTTGAAACCGTGCCAGACGTGCTCGGCTACGTAGGGAGCCGGGTATCTGGGAAGAATTTTGAATAACGATACTCTTACGGCTCCAGAGTGATCTAGGAATTCAGTAGCGACAGGTCCCGGCGCGGCGCAGGTTACGGTCACACCGGTAAAGCGAAGCTCGGCATTCAGAGCTTCGGAAAACGAACGCACGAAGTTCTTGCTCGCGTAGTACATAGCCATATTGGGGCCTGGAAGGAAGCTCGCAACAGATGCCAGATTGATCACACCACCTTGCCTTCGCCTCAACATTCCTGGCAGGAAATGGAGCGTCAGCTCACTTAACGCCCGAATATTGACGTCAATGATACCGATCTGCTTGTCGATCGGCAGGACGCTCGCAGCGCCGCGCAACCCGTATCCGGCGCTATTGACGAGCACATCACAGAGAAGCCCCTTCTCCGTTAGGAACTCTTCCAAATGCGCCGGGGCACCGGCCAAACAGAGGTCCAGATCCAGAATAAACGCCTCGCCTCCCTCGATGCGAATCTCGCTGGCAGCCTCAGCGAGATGTTCGAGCGAGCGGGCAACGAGTACGACAGGACGACCCTCGCTGGCAGCAACCTTGGCGATCGCTTTCCCAATCCCACGTGATCCGCCGACGACCACAACGGCATGTCTGGATGCTTTTTCATCAATCATTCCATTGTGCCGGTTTTGGAGGTAGTCATGATTGTTTCTTCGCCGGGGAGTTGCTTGACTTCGGATGCGACATCATCGTTCAAGATCGCCTCAAAACGCGCTAGCGCGCGCGCGACCGTTGCGCCGTCCATTACCCGGTGATCGTAAAGAATTCGAACACTGATGGTTCCATCTTCTTCGATCGGCCCCCAATTGAGAAGCGTGGTGAGCGGCGTCAGTGGGTTCAATGATTCCGCGCCTAGACCGGAATAGACCGAAAGCTGAAACGTACCGAAAAATCGTTCGCGCTGTCTTGCGAGATTAAGACCAAGCCACATTAATAGCCACCTCACCGGCCCGGGCAGTTTGGCGAACCGCAAAGCGCGCCGGAATTGCTTGATCGTCAGGATAGGCTCTGAGCGCGTTTCTTCGACGATCTGCTGGATGGAGGATATCGAACGGCTTTCAGGATGCCTGATGGTAGCAAGCAAAACAGCACGCTCGCCTTGATGCTCGCGCTCGTAAGCGACAGAAGCAACACTCTTCGAATACTCGTAGAAATGCGGCCAGGGGAGTTTGACGTAAGCGCGGCGAAGTTCAGGTATCTCCTGAGCAAGGACTCCATATCCCTTTAGGAAAAGTACTGTCCAGGAGGGACGTCGGGTCCGCGTGTTCCGTGCCGCCAACAGGAGTCCGAGATCCATTTTTCTTTGGACAGTTACCCTGGGTATTCCAATCGAAAACCGCATCAGATCTCCGACGAGCCGGCGTGACGCAGATATTTTAAGGGCACGGCCTCGCATATGCGCCTCAATAGAAATAGGGAATGATCCGCTTCGTTGTTTTCGCGTAGTTTCGATAATCAGTGCCGAAGGTTTCCATCATCATGTGTTCCTCTTTTCCTACCCGGAGAAAGAATAGCACAGAGAAGCCCAGAAGCCCTGCCAGTCCTACAGCCCAGTTGGGCAGCAGGAACATCTGACCAAATGCCAACAACAGGAATGAGCTGTACATTGGGTGACGGACGCGTGAATAAGGGCCTGTGTGCACCAATTTGTGCTTGTCACGAATTTCCAAGCTGATCGACCAGTTCTTGCCGAGTTCCTTATGAGTTTTCCGAAAAAGCCACAGACCGGAAAAGAACAGGACAGTGCCAACGGCGGTAGCCCATATGTGGGCAGGATAGTCCGCAACGGCCGGCATGCCTGTCGCTATATAAACACCCGGGACAAGACCTTGCCCCAGGACTGCCGCCCACAAGCCAACTCTATCGACGACAGAACGACGATTATCGATAACGCGAATGGCCTTGGCCCGCCGTTCGAAAGGGCGGCGAATAATATACCAACATATGATGCCGGCCACCCAAATGGACTCGCCGATAATGGCTGAGGATGCATTCATCTAAGGCACCCAGGGCGATCGGCTAGTGGTCGCTTTCTCGGTCTAGCGCTCTGCTTATCCATTCTCATCCCCCGTTCAGCTCGCGAAGCTTCGTGATGAACTGTTGAGGTCTAAGATAGATCGAAGGTGCTTTGTAACCCATGGAACGCGCAATATCTGCCACGAAGGCATTGCAGTTGCTCACGGACGCCAGCCAGACTTTTGATTTGGCTTTGAGCATGCGGATATGGGCGACGACTTTCTCATACTCAGCCCTGGTCAGCACGACGCGCCAACTTGCCGAACGATATTCCTCCTCCAGATCGCCATCACTTTCACCCGTCTCGGCAGGTACCGGAATGAAGTGACCAAGGACGTAGGGGAGCGGATCGTTTGTAGCTGGTGCTAACCCGGCCACCTCGCGAGTAATCGCCTGGCCGTTGGCTCCCAATTGTCCAAAAATGACATAGGAATGCCCATAAGTCAGCGCGTAGCGTGAACGAAATTCAATGAAATACCGACGTTCAGGACGTCGAGAGGCGATGGCGGGTGAATCGGAGCTGTTTTGGTAAGTCGATATGTAACGCGGTAGCGGCGGTTTGTCGTCACCTTGGCAGGAAACCATAAACAGAGACAGGCAGACCATGAGGGACGCGAAGTACTTTCTACCCGGCATCAACCTGCTCTTTCCCTTGGACGCCAGAATTCGAGCGAGAGCTGCGAGCCTCTCAATTCGAACGCGAATGATTGGAAGAAATTGACATATTTCATACGACGGGGAGCATCGGCGGATGCTCCCCGTCGATCTCGAAAGCTACTTGTACACGGCTGTCTGCGCTGCAGGCGGCGGGGCCTTCCCCTTGCCCTTACCAATCATCCCGCATCCGCTCAGGCTGGTGACTGACACGATTGCGACTGCGATAATCATAAGTCTGCTCATAAAGATGTCCTCTCCTATTTCGGAATCGGGTCCTTCAGGCAACGCTTTATTTCATAACCGTAAAAAACTACCACGAATAGCATATAAATGTCACACAACCTCTTCATTCGTTGAATGGTGTTCTCGTGTCGGTGAGGGCGCTATGTAAACCAACCCGGTGCAGCCCTCGCAAGTCGCCGTCATCAGATAATCAAGACCTGCGTTCCGATAGGTGTCAGTGAGTATAGATGGACGATGTCGTTGTTGGTCAGCCGCACGCAGCCATTCGAAACCGCATGTCCTATCGACCAGGGTTCGTTTGTGCCATGGAGACGGTACATCGTGTCCTCGCCGCCCCGATATAGGTAGAGTGCAGCGGCTCCAAGCGGGTTATGAAGGCCGCCCTCAACGCCTCCCGCATATTGCTGCAGACGCGGCTTGCGCTGGATCATGCTGGCAGTCGGTGTCCACGATGGCCACTCCGCCTTTCGACCCACTGTCGCTCGTCCCTTCAGCGAGAGGCCGGCCTCTCCGACGGCCACACCATATCGCGTTGCCCGACCGCCATATTCGACGTGATAGAGGTACCGCTCGGCCGTATCGACGATGATCGTGCCAGGTGCCTCGCCGCCATCATAGGCAACGCGTCGACGTCGATATTCGGCAGGCAGCCGATAACTCGTAACGGCGAGCGGCGACCAAGCCATTGAAGTACAACCAGATGCCGAAGCGCTCAAACTGAAGAGCACAAAGCTTCGGCGCGTCATGAGGATCGTGCTCATGCCTACCTATCGCGTTCGTTGAAAATCTGTCTCGATGCGATGCCAGGCTTCTATAAAGTCGGGTCGCGGACTTCCATTCTACTACAGCAGAGATTTAGCCATCAAACCGACAAGCAAAGTTAGTGATTGCTTTTTCTCCCGTCTCTGCAACCTTACCGCTACGCCGGGGAAAGTAAACTGCGATTCCGTAAGCAGCGGCACGAGACTGTTTTAGGCTCTGACAAAGAATTATTTACCCAAACATCCTGCTTTTGTCGGATCGTGTATAACTTGGGGGACGATCTGGTGAAAGCTGATATGCGGGGCAAGATCGCGATCGTGACTGGCGGCGGTTCTGGCATCGGTGCGGCCATTTGCCGGCGTCTGGCAGAGGAAGGCGCTGAAATCATCGTAGTGGATGTGGACGATGACGCGGCGCGAAGGATTGCGTCTGAAATTTCCGCTTGCGGACATCTCGCCCACGACATGGCTGTCGATGTTACGAACCCGGAAGCTGTCGAGGCCATGATTAATGATGTTACCGTGAGGTTTGGCGGTCTTCATCTGGCAATCAACAATGCCGGCAGCTATGGCGGTCAGGTCGATACCGCTGGCTATTCGCTCGATGAGTGGCATCGGGTGATGGATGTCAATCTCAACGCCGTTTTCTATTGCATGAAATACGAAATTGCTGCGATGCTTAAGTTCGGCCAAGGAGCGATTGTCAATGTCGCTTCCGTGCTTGGCTCGGTAGCACTGCCAGCAACTGCGGCATATACCGCAAGCAAGCACGGAGTTATCGGGCTGACCAAGGTTGCGGCGATCGAATATGCGAGGCGCGGCATTCGCGTCAATGCCGTTTGTCCAGGTTGGATTGAGACACCGCTCCTCGAGGCCGCTTACAAGAATTTTTCCAATAACCGGCGTATGGAGGCATTACAGCCCATGGGCCGCAGCGGAACACCGGATGAGGTAGCCGCCCTCGTTTGCTTCCTGTTGTCAGATCAAGCAAGCTTCATTACCGGAAGCTGTCATCTTGTCGATGGCGCGTACAGCGCTCATTGACCAAGGTGTGAGCCTGACGAATAATCAGCAGCGCAAGGCTACGACGGAGGCTCCTCGCACCGATCCCTCGTCTGGCGACTGAAAGCCGACCCAGCTACGTTTACCGAGCAGATGAGCAGCAGTTCAGACTTAGCGGAGGAGTAGGTTCCGGTACACTGGCTGAGGTAGCTCTTGATAAAAATTGAGCGCGCGTTTCTCGGAGTGACCTAGAATACCTGGTTGAATGAATGGGACTGAAGTGACCAGTCGCTCGCAAACGCACTATCCTTTTCAGTTGAAAGCCAGATGAGGGACAATGCGGCGACTAAATCTGGCGTTGCTTCAGAGGTTTCCGAACCTTCGGTTCGGCCAGCGTCACGCGGGGGAACCGATCGAAGGGATCGTAACGTGCAACATCCATATTGGTTCTCCTTTGGCTTCGGCGGCTTTGCAGGAGAACGTCCAACAGGCAGCCCTCCTGCTCAGCTGGGCGCCACAGCGGGACGGTCTGATGTGAGGCATTATCCCGCGGGCAGCCAGCAGGTTCTCGACCGTGCGTAGGCTCAGAGGTAAACGGAAACAAAAGCCATGCTGCACGGCGGCGTATCCGGCGCGTTGATTGGCAACGTCGCAGATCAGCCGGGGCGTTGCTACCATCGCGATCGAAACGGCAACAGGTACATCTTGATCCACCGTTATCCATCTCAAATCTAGTTTACATGCCCGTCGCATTATCTGGCGCTGAAGTATGCTGCTACAGCTGAAATATCATCGGCCGTGAGTTCCTTGGCAGCCCCGCTCATCAGATGGTGGTATTCAGAGCCACCGCGCCCACCGGATTGAAATAGCGCCAACTGATTTTGCAGATAAGCTGAGTTTTGACCGGATAGTTTTGGGTAGGCCGGATTGGCATCTGCTTTATCGTGGCAACTCAGGCACGCCGGGATCTTGTCGGCACGACGGCCCTGCTCCGCGAGTATCCTACCCTTCTCGATCAAAATTGGATCATGAACAGCACCTGCACGAGCCGCCGGAGTCTGGTTGGCATAATAGGCAGCCAGTTTTGGCAGTCCCTCAACGGACAATGCACCGACCGCCACCTGCATGATACCACTTGGACGCGTCTTTTCGGCATAGGCCTTGAGAGAATTCAGCAGATAGGCCTCGGACTGCCCCGCAAGCCGCGGGATGTCGCTGCCATCATTCAACTTTGCTTCGGCATGACAGCTTTCGCAGGTGATCGGCAAAGGCGAGACCTCGCCAGCATGACCGAGGCCGTGCAGGCCGGATGCCCGGATATAGGCCTGTGCATCCATATCCGGCAGCTTTCGGAGAAAAGCCACCATCGACCATACCTCATCGTCGCGCGACTGGACGGGCCATGCCGGCATGCCAGTGAAACGGACACCGTGCTTGACGATCTCGAACAGTTCGGCATCCGTCCATTCAGGCACCACGACCTTCAGGTCCGGCGGCGGGGGCAACATGGCGAGCACTGAATCCGGCCGCGGTTGAGCCGGCGAACCGTGACAGACTGCACAGCCGGTTTCGAAATGGCCGGCCGCACCCGGGACCAGCCCAGGATCGTTGAGCGGCGGCACGTCGCCGGTTGCGACCGCTCTGGCCGAGACAGAGTTGCGCATCACCCAATGCAGGAACCAGTCAGTGACCGCCCAGTGTCCAGTAGAGGCGCGCACACTCATCAGCCCCGACCAACCGACTGCCAGCCCGAGGAGAGGTGCGAGCACTACAAGCACGATCAGATGTTTCCAGCGAATGATCATCAGCCTCTCCTGCGCAATGCTCGGGGAATGCCGGAATTGAGTGTCGTGGCCAGAAGTGAGACGCCCCCCGCGAGATAGACAGCTGCTCCAACCAGCAACATGATGACGCCACCGGCCTGCTGATCGACGACCGGGCCAAGCGGGACGCCGAGACAACTTACCTCGCTATCGCCGTAAAGTGCTCGCGGCGACAGAGCCAGCAATGCGCCGAGCAGAGTCATATGCATGGAGGTGAAGAGCAGGCCGGCGGCGCCTGCCATGCGTCGCCCGTCCCTGCCCGCTTCAACCCCACCAAGACAGGATAGCCAGAGCCCCAGACCTGCCACGAGAAAGGTAATCTGCTCAAGTGGAGCAATGAGTGGAGCGCTTTCCGAAACTGCCCGAAGGGCGGGGATATGCCAGACCCAGACGGCGACGAGTTCCATGATCGAAGCAACCATCGGCGAAAACCACGGCCAGCGTGCAGGGAAATCGAAGCGTGTGCCCGAGAGGCTGATGGCGACCAGTGGGGCCGCGCCAGCAACCACGCCCATATGGGCAATCATGTGGATGGTGAACGAGGCCCGATCAGCGAAAGGGAGCAGGACGCCCCAGAGCGCTAAAAGCAGGATCATGCCGAGAACGAACGACGCTCGTTTCATCGCTGGCACTCCGCGATAAAGATTAGCGGAATGGCGGCATAGACGACGGCCACGAAGCTGAGACCAGAAAGAAGCAGCGTCGCATACCCCTGAAACAGGGTCCGGCCTTTTTTTGTCGGCTGGTCATGTGGCGGGCCATCCACGCCGAAGCCCCATTGTCGCCACGCCAGATAGGCGGACAGAACGATGACTGCCAATGCGAGGACGGTAAAGCCCGCCAAGAGAAACCTTACCGTGTCAAAGCCGAAATCGACTGCAGCTGCCTTGGCACAATAGATGGCCACGGCAACATAACAGCCAATGAAATGCACCGCCCAGATGGTCGGGGCGGTGAATAGGGTCCAGAGGCTTTCCACTTCGCGCGGGATGACGCTCTTCATACGTTCACCATTGGAAAGAGGCCCAGCACAGCGAAGGTGATCACGGCGGTAAAGGCCACGAAATGCCAGTAGAGCGTCACATTGCGGATATCCTGGTCATAGGCCACGGTGACGCGACCGGTAAGGCTGCCGACAAGGCAATAGGCCTGCATGATCACCCCGACAGCACCATGGACGACAGTCCAGATGGCTATGATCCAGACCGTGGCGGGATAGACGTTGGAGGTCGGGTCCATGCCGTGAAAAAAAGGACCGGCAAGCCCTGCGAGACAGGCTGCGATGGTGACGAGCATGCCGGCGACGAGCGCTATGCGGCAGCCAGCAGGTCCCTTCTCGTTCAGTTCTCGTGCCGCAATGGTCAGAAGCCATGCGACGACGAAGAGGGCGAGCGCCGCCATCGGCCAAAATACGCCTGGGCCCGCTGCACCGGATGTGAAATCGCCATGCACCGTCCAGTAGAAGAAATAGCCGAAGATTAGGCTGGCAAAGGCAGTGCCGTCGCCGACCATGGTGATGAACATTGCCCACCAGCCGACAGAGGCCGGTCCGGAGACATAGACCGGCAGTTTTTGTCCAAGCCCGACATCCACCTCTTCCGCTTCCGGAATCTGTGCCGTCCCCATCCAGAGCCAGACCATGATGGAAATGAAGGTTATGACGGCGCAGATGAGGGTCGGAATCCACCAGTGAAAAGTCAGCGCGATGAAGACGCCGCCGAGCGCCAGGGCGGAAACCATCGGCACTAGGGAGACACCACCAACGCGCAGGCACTGGATCGGCTCGGCATCAAGTACGGAGGTCACAAGCGTCTCGCGCTGGCCCGACTTCGCGTCGGGGAGATAGTAGCGCCCCGCCTCGATATCGGCCTGCAGGTTCGGCTGCTCCCAGAGCGGATAGCGACTGGTGATGATTGGCACCGAACGCATGCCCCAGCTTTCATCAGGATCGTTGGTCCATTCCAGTGTGCCGGCATTCCAGGGGTTGAGATTTCGTTCCACGGGTTTGGGCTTCGGTCGGAAGATATCGATCACGACGGTCATGACCCCGGCGGCAAAGACAAAGGCGCCGATCGTCGAGATCATGTTGAACAGGTCCCAGCCGAACTCTTCCGGATAGGTGAAGACGCGGCGTGGCATCCCGCGCAAACCGGAAAAATGCATCGGGAAGAAGCCGACATTGAAGCCTACGAACATCAGCCAGAAGGCCGTCTTGCCCCAGGTGGCTGAAAGCTTCTTTCCCGTGACGAAGGGGAAGTAATAATAGATGCCAGCGACGATCGGGAAGAACATGCCGCCTATGATCACGTAGTGCAGATGCGCGACGATGAAATAGGTGTCATGCGCCTGCCAGTCGAAGGGCGCGAGCGCCACCATGACCCCGGTGAGGCCACCTATGGTAAAGATCGCGAGGCCCCCCGCACCGAACAGCATCGGCACGGAAAAGATCACTCGGCCCGCCAGCATGGTGGCGATGAAGACAAAAATCTGCACGCCGGTCGGGATCGCCACCGCCTCTGATGCGGCAGAGAAGAAGGCAAGCGATATCTGCGGCAGGCCGGTGGTGAACATGTGATGCACCCACAAGCCGAAGCTGAGGAAGCCTGTGCCGACCGCCGCCAGCACGATCCATGAATAGCCGACGATCGGCCGCTGCGAAAATGTTGGCACGATCATCGCCATCAGCGCGATGGCTGGAAGAAAGATGATGTAGACTTCCGGGTGGCCGAAGATCCAGAACAGATGCTGCCATAAGAGTGGATCCCCGCCGCGCGAGACGTCGAAGAAAGGCCAGTCGAACATCCGCTCCATTTCGAACAGGATGTCTCCTGCGATCAGCGGTGGAAAGGCGAAGAGGATCATGCCAGCGACGATCAGTAGATACCAAGCGAACATCGGCATCATATTGATGCGCATGCCCGGCGCGCGGCACTTCATGATGCCGACGATGATCTCGACGGCAGCGGCGATAGAGGCAACTTCAATAAAGGACAGGCCGAGTAACCAAATATCGGCGCCGATGCCGGCATATTCCTTGTCGGTCGCGAGCGGGGGATACATGAACCAGCCGGCGTTGGGTGCCGCATTGAAGAAGATCGAGCCGCAGACAAAGATACCGCCGAGCAGAAAGCTCCAATAGCCGAAGGCAGAAAGACGCGGGAACGGCAATTCGCGTGCGCCCAGCATGGAGGGCAGGAGGAAGATCGCGATTGCCTCGAAGATCGGTACCGCGAAGAGGAACATCATCACCGTGCCATGCAGGGTAAAGGCCTGGTTGAAGAGATCGGCGGAGATGAGATCGTTGTTCGGCACCGCGAGCTGGGCGCGCATCAGCAGTCCGAGCAGTCCGGCAAACAGCATGAAGGCGAAGGCGGTGACGCCGTACCAGAGGCCGATCTCGCTATTGTTGACCGAGGTCCAGTACCGCCAGCCGCCCGGTGTCTTCCACACCCTGCGCAGCCGCTCCTCCTGCGCCACCCGCTCCTCGGGCGAAAAATTGCCGAGCTCCGCCATTATTTGAGCTCCTTCAGGAAGGCCGCAATTGTCTTGATGTCGTCCTCGGGAAGCATGCCGAAATGCGGCATCTTCACACCCGGCTTGATCACGCCCGGATAGGCGACGAAACGAGCGATGTCCTCGGCGGTGTGGCGTAGTGTCGCGGCGGCAAGCGTCGTGCGTTCGCCAAAGGCCGTCAGATCAGGGCCGATGCGGCCATTGGCGGTCGTGCCGGAAATGGCATGACAGGCGCCGCAGCCATTGTTGAGGAAGATGGCAAGCCCTTCGGCATCCTGCGAACCGGATACCCGGCGCTCGGCTAGCCAGGCCTCATGCTCATCGGGCGCCACCGCGCGCACCGTAAAAGCCATCAGCGCATGGGATTCGCCGCAGAATTCGGCGCATACGCCTCGGTAGGTACCTTCCCTGTCGGCCGTCAGCGTCAGCGGATTGGTGCGGCCGGGGATCATGTCCATCTTGCCGCCGAGCGACGGCACCCAAAAGGAATGGATGACATCTGCCGCCTTGAGAGAGAAATGTGCCGGTTCGCCGACGGGGATGCGCACCTCGTTGGCTGTCTCGAACATCGTCTCGCCAGCCTCATCCAGATAGCGCACCCGCCACCAAAACTGTTCGCCGGTTACTTCTATACGGCGCACCTGCTGATCGTCGGGCACCCAAGGTCGGATCGCCGGCATGAGCCACATGCCATAGGAGAGGAGCGCGCAGAGGATGATCGTTGGGATAACTGCCCCACCCCAAAGGATGACACCGCCGGCGCTCTCCTCGCTGTGCTCCCGCTTCTTCCGGGCGGCGTAGATCAGGGCGGCGACAAGTCCGACCCAGATGACTACGCCGCCGGCCAGCATGACGAAGAAAAGCTGCGCGACGTTTGCAGCCTCCGGGCCGGCGGGGTCGAGTGCGGAGTGAGTACCGGAGCAGGATGTGAGCGGAAGGACGAGGAGTGCGATGAGGCCGGGACAGAGCCGCGACCAATGCCCTGGCAACCATCTCGGTTGGAGTAGGCCTGTCACCCTACGATCTGTCATTCAGAACCGCCCCTCTGCATCTGAACACTCGTGGCGAAACGATGGCGGAACCTTCTTGTTCCAAGCAACTTCGCTTTCCTGCCTGCCTGTTAATAGTTACCTGAGTTTTGAGCCGATGCAGTTCGGGACCGCACCTCTACGGGAACAATTGGTGCCGTGGTGCGGTTGACTGGCACAATCTCACCTGTGCCACGGAGTGACAGATGGCCGTCCTTTCCTCGCCAAACCGCGATTCCGCCGCATACCCTTTGCAGTCGCTCTTCGTCCCCTTCCCCCTCGTCTGCTCCACGCTCACGCTGGCAGCAGACTTCGCTTACTGGCAAAGCGGTGGTAACATGGTCTGGTTGGCCTTTGCCTCATGGCTGCTGTTCGCCGGTCTGGTGTTTGGAGCGATCGGCCTGCTGGCGGGTATGATAGATGTTCTCCGGCGGCGAACGCGGCCCCTTCGCCCCGGTTTCATGGCCATCCTGCTTTATATCGCGATCCTGTTGCTCGCCTTTGTCAATAGCCTCGTTCATGCCCGTGACGGTTGGACGGCAGTCATTCCTTTCGGTCTGGCGATCTCGGCCGCAACATTCGTGCTTGCCGTCCTCGCAGCCATCACGTCGGCAAGAAAATACGCAAGACTGGCCTGGAGGGTCTGAGATGAAATCGTTCTTTCCCGGCGTTTCCGCCCTTGCCCTGACGGTTAGCCTCGCGGGCACTGCGATGGCGCAGACTGCAGCGTTCGATACCTCCCAGCAGATCGGTCCCGACCCGGTCCTGCCGGAACCGCAGCAGGAGTTGCTACCGGATCTCAAGCTGGCAAAGGTGGTTGGCTGGAAGGATGGCGAGACGCCGTCCGTGCCGGAAGGCCTCAAGGTGACCGCTTACGCCAACGACCTCGCCAACCCACGCACGGTCCACACGCTCCCGAATGGCGATGTGCTGGTGGTGCAGTCAAAGGCACCAGAGGGAAAGCCGCTCAGTCGTCCGAAGGACTTCATCCGCGGCTGGATCATGGCGACGGCTTCCGGCGGTGGCGGCGAGCAGAAGGAAACTAATCTCATCACTCTGCTGCGCGACACCGATCGCGATGGAGAGGTAGATGAACGTCATGATCTTCTGACCGGCCTCGATTCTCCCTTTGGCCTCGCTTGGGCCGACAACATGCTCTATGTAGCGTCTGCCAGTGCCGTTCTCGCCTATGCTTACGAACTCGGCCAGAACCAGATCAGCGAGGCGCCGCGGACCCTTACGCCGCTTCCCGGTGGTCCGTTGAACCATCACTGGACGAAGGATATGGCGCTCAGTCCGGACGGGCGCATGCTCTATGTTTCCGTGGGTTCGAACTCGAACGCCGCCGAGAACGGGCTTGAGGCGGAAAAAGGCCGGGCCGCCATCTGGCAGATCGACCGACAGACGGGTGCCGCACGCGTCTTCGCGTCCGGCCTGCGCAATCCGAACGGGCTGACATTCCATCCGCAGACCGGCGAACTATGGACGGTGGTCAACGAGCGCGACGAGCTCGGGCCCAACCTTGTGCCGGACTATATGACATCGGTTGAGGATGGCGGCTTTTATGGCTGGCCGTGGAGCTACTATGGCGATCACGTCGATCCGCGCGTTTACCCCCCGCGTCCGGACATGGTCGAAAAGGCAATCAAGCCTGACTATGCGCTTTCGAGCCACGTCGCGGCACTTGGCATGGTCTTCACCTATGGCTCGGCCATGCCGCAAGTCTATGCGAACGGAGCATTTGTCGGCAACCGAGGCAGTTGGAACCGCGATAGCTTCAACGGCTACAAGGTCGTCTATATTCCTTTCGAGAACGGCAAGCCATCAGGCAAGACACAGGATGTCGTCACCGGCTTCATCAGGGGTGAGGAGGCTCGCGGTCGTCCCGTCGGCCTTGGTATCGATGGCACCGGCGCACTGCTCGTGGCCGATGACGCAGGCAATACGGTCTGGCGTGTCGCGTCTTCGGACGGCACCGTCATTCCGCAAACGAGAGGGACTGACGGTGTCCCTACGAGCGTTCAAGGCTCCACAAATTTGAGGACCGGTCGCATTGCCGATACGGCTTCCGCGATCGCATCCGATACAGGCACGCCGCAAACATCGCAGGAGCGACTGATGGGACAGGAGGCAGTTTCTGGCGCACTTGAAAAACTGCGCCCCGCCCAGATGCAGATCGCACCTGCAACAGGGCCATAGGAAAAGATCAAATGTGGGACTTGTTGCCGCTAGTACTTAGAACTCAGTGTCTCCCACGCGGATCTTAGGATCTTCGCTCTGGCGTCGGGTCGGTAATGTCGAACCGTTGAAGCCCCGTTGCAGGGTATGATCGGCGCCAGGCGGACACCACTCCATCGGCGCCGCCCGCAGACGAGAGGGGAACATTTGCCAATCCACTAGGTTACTCCTCCTCAATGGGAGGACATAAAATGACTGATCGGAAGGTTGTTGAAAATGCGACGGATGCCCGTCAGGGAAAGACAGGAAAGCCTGTACTGATCGTGCTGTGTGCTGGCCTTTGCCTCGCAGCGGTCGCTTGGGTTGGTGCTGAGTTCTGGGGTGAGGCGACCGATGCTCCAGCCGAACAGACTGCTACACCGCCCGCCGGTGACAACACTCCAAAATCCGCAGCAAGCCCGAGCGAGCCCACGACGACGGCCACTTCGGTCGATCGTGCGCCGCATGCCGAAAGCGGCACTGGCGGATCGTCGCAAAGCAATGCACCCTCAGGGAATACCACTAAACCATAACGGACTAGCGTCGCCTCTGTTTTCAATGAATGGACAGAAGTACAAATGTGAAAAAAGATAGTCCGGAGGAAGAGCTAGCCGCCGCAATGCTCAATCTTTTTTCGTGAAGGAAACGACACAGGGCCGACGTTGCCTGAAGCCGTGCCCGGACACTGTGGGCTGGATTAATTGCGGCATGATCTGATTTCATTAAACGTTTTTTTTGTAATCGACCATCGAAAAACTCCAGGAACAAACCAGCGAATTCGTGGTTCATTCTCTGCAAACATAACGCACGGAGGAGACGACATGGACCACACCAATCACGTTCGCCTGAACCCCGCGGAACTGACACCAGCTGTTCTCGAAGGTGCAACCATATATGGCGCGGACGACCATAAGGTCGGAAAGGTAGATCACATCCATGGGACGGGTCCCGGCAGTTCTGCAGTCATTGATGTCGGCGGGTTTCTTGGGATCGGCGCAAAACCTGTTGCTGTTCCGCTAACGGACCTTCAGTTCATGCGCGACGAGGATGGTGAAGTTCATGCGGTGACTGCATGGACGAAGGATCAGCTGAAAGAAATGCCAGAGCATCATCACTGACTGATACCCACATGCAAGCCCGGCTCCAAAGCCGGGCTTTTTCACGCTCCCTCTGAATTGCAATATTTAGCTCTGATCTGTCTTGCCGCCTTCGCTTTCCGTCAGCATCGACGCCAGTCTTCGCCACGCAATCGAGATCATGCTCGCGCGAGGGGCGAGCGGACTGCCTGTCATCGATATCGAAGGTGCACTTGTTGGCATGGTGACCAAAGGCGACCTCATGACACGGGAGGAGATCGGCCCCGTACTGCTGCATATCCCTGAGCCCCCTCTGAAGGATGAGGAGCCACGCAAAAAGTTCATCAAGGGCCATAGTTGGAGGGTCGGCGATGTGATGACAAAAAGTGGTCGCGGTCTCTCCGCAATGTGCGTCACGACAATCGGTGAGATCTTTCTCCTGCACCACGTAAAGCGCGTTCCCGTCGTCCAAGATGGTGCCTTGCTCGGCATAGACAGCCGGCGCGACCTGCTGCGTGCGGCGACAATCGCTCCACCTCGCCGTGCGAGGATGAGGGATGAAGAGATGGAAATCGCGGTGAAGGCACGCCTCCGTGCAGACCTTGGATATGGACCGAACGAAGCCAGTGTGATCGTCCACGACAATATCGTTCACGTCGATACGCGCGGTCTAGATGATCTGCAGCGAAGGGCGATCCAGATGCGTTGTCGAAAGTCTGCCACAAACAACTTACAGGGAACGCGACTTTTCACGGACATAAGGCAGCAACAAGGACCTCTGTAACAACAATAGCAAGTTGCTTGATGTGAACGGGAATCGAACCGGCGACCCGCGATAGGCATGGTGGCAATGGTCGGCTTGAGAGGCGTAGATCATTGCACCAATTGGTGCTATGAGCGTTTCAACATCTGGGCGCTGCCTATGCGATCTACTATTACTTGCTCTATTCTTCAGAGCGTGAGCACCTACTCACTGTGCTCCGCCGCCGCACGGCGGGCACCCAGAGTGGAGGTTATCCCTGTTTTTGTAGCGCAGTAGCAGTAACCTCCACCAATCTTCTCCGTACGGTTTCGCACAGTTGCTGTCTGACGCTGAGGCACTACTTCGCCCGTGTCGAGTGAGGGAAGACGCTCGACAGGTGGAGGTTTGAGCTTCTTAGAAGTAGGTTGTTCGCCTCCACCAACCATCGCGTTAATTGCAGCGTAGAATCGTTCGAGAGATTGATGTTGGAGCGCTTACCCCGTAGGCTTTCAAACTGGCGACTGTTCTTTCTTGATGATGGACAGTCGCCTTCGCTCGGTACGATATCGTACGGGTCAATTTGGTATCTTCCTGACCAAACCGGATCATGCTCATATGCTGTAGTCGCGAGGTAGGCACCTACGACTTCGGTGGGGATCGTGCTCTGGCTTTACAGCGATCTCCACCTAGCCTGATCTGAGGACCAAACGAAATCACAGCTTCCCAAAATCCTTTTTCGCTTTTGGATTGGGAGATTAGGTAGCTGCCTCTCTTACGACTGCCCCCGACGGGCAGCCAATGTCATCCAGGGAACGATCCGCAACCCGTCTCCACCCTAGCTTATCGCTAACGGATGCTGAACGGAAAATACTTCGCGTTGATCCTGTCATATGTCCCGTCAGCCTCAATTGTCCCAAGCGCCTGATTGAGACGGCGTAGAAGATCGGCATCATCCGGGCGCACAGCGATGCCGGCGCCTTCTCCAAAATAATTCGGGTCCTTGACGTCTTCACCGCGGAATTCGCAGCAGCCACCTGCTTTGGTATTCGTCAGCCAATCGTAGACCGCCAGCTTGTCCTCCAAAATGACGTCGACTTCCTTAGCCTCGAGCGCTTTGTAGAGGTCAGGCGACGAAGGATAGACGACGCGTTCCACGCCATTGTAATGATCGTTGGCGTAGCTTGCCTGGGAGGTCGACAACGTCACGCCGAGCTTTTTGCCGGCGAGATCGCTGGGCTGCATGCGTTTGAGCGGGGACGATTTCTGAACAATAAATACTGACGGGCTATCATAATACGGGTTTGTGAACTTGACGTTTTTCTTGCGCTCCGCACTCATCGACATCGAGGAAATGATCGTGTCGTATTTTTTTGCGAGAAGGTTAGGGATCATGCCATCCCAATCCTGGACGACAAATTCGCATTTCAGCCCTGCTACACTGCAGAGCGCTTTCGCGATCTCGACGTCAAATCCCTGAAGTTTGTTATTAGAGTCGAGATAGTTGAACGGTGGAAAGATGCCTTCGATGGCGACCTTGGTTATGGTCTCCTGCGCCTCGGATGCCGCCGGCACTGCAGTGCCGGATATGCCTAATCCGACTACAATTCTTGAGAGTAGGTTTGTGGTCCTGCCGCCCATGTTCTTGAACATTCCGCATCCCCTGTTGTGCGCCATTCTTTGTGACACGTACAGATTAATATGAGCTGTTGAGCGATCGCTTAAATTCCGACTGCATTTATAAGTGTTTCGAAATCTTTTTGCTGAATTCTGCCACTCAAAACCCGGGGGCAGAATTGCTTGAGCATCTATCTGGTGTGGTGTCGAAGAGCTTTTCTCGCCGCAAAAATTCTAGACTGATCTTCGTACCCATCATTGCTATCGGCATCGCTGCGGCCTTGCTTGCAGTGGTGGCAACGCTCTGGGCCGGGGTCGAGAGCGATCTGGCAGCGCTGGAACGCCAGAAGGAACTGGTCACGACCAAGCTCGCCGATCAGGTCAATCAGGTGGCTGCGGATGTGGCAGTGATTGCAAATGGCTACGCTTCACTTCTTCCAGGCAGTGTTCCCGGCAGCAAGAGTTCAGACTATGGTGAGGTGAGAAGATTTGGCGAAACTATCACCGCGGTGTTCGGCATGGAGCAAATGCTTCTTGTTGATCGACAGGGCGACCTGATCCTTGATGGAGATGCTGCGATCGCACGGCGGTATCAGTGGGTGAGGCCTCTTCTCGCAGACTTCTTCGAGAGAGTTCGGGACGACCGTCCTCGAACAGCAGCGGGTAGACAGGACAACGGTTCACCCGTCGCTTCTCGTGCCGAGATCTTGCGCCTAGAGGGCCGAGCTTCGATCACGAGCATATCGCCCGTCAATTTCAGCGGCCCCGATGGAACGATAGAGCCACAAGCCCAGTATTTTCTCATCGCATTCCGTTTCCTGGACGGTATCGTACTTGACGAGCTCAGTCGCGAGATGGGCTTGAAGGGCGCGCGATATGCCCGCACCCTGGATGCAACAGATGGGGAGGTCGCATTTCAGGTAGAAGCGAGTGCCACAGGCGACCCCATCGGCGTGATCATCTGGACACCGGACCTGCCGGGTTCCCGGGTCATAGAGAAGCTCACGCCTTATCTATGCTCCGCCATCGCGGTGATCGGCGGTTTGTTCTGGCTACTGGTACGACGCCTTAATCGAAGCTGGAAAGAGCTGCGTCGCAGCGAGCAACACGCCAAGGAACTTGCTCTCCTGGACGTGTTGACCCGTCTTCCCAACCGCGATCTATTCGCCCGAAGGCTTGACGAGTGCTCCGCATCCACCTCCTCGGACATCGGCATTGTTGTCGGGTTCATCGATCTCGACCGTTTCAAGGCCGTCAACGATTCCTTTGGTCATGCTGTTGGCGACGAGTTGATCATCGAGGCCGCTGCGCGCATGAATGAGGTGCTCCATGGACGTGGCACACTCGCCCGCCTCGGCGGCGACGAATTCGCTGTACTCCTTATGCTGCAACAACAGGACATCGCTTTCCACGCCGACGTCTTCGAGAAAATCATTTCGGAGATCCGTCGACCTTTCTCCCTGCGCCAAAGCGAGATTACGGCTTACATAGGCTGCTCGATCGGGATCGCTTCAAGTACAGGTCGCCACTGCCCGCCAGAAGAACTGCTTCGCCGTGCAGATGTCGCGCTTTATCAGGCGAAGGCCAAAGGACGCGGGTGCCTCGTGGTCTATCACGCTGAGATCGAAACCGCGCAGCGTGAGCGGGAGCGCCTGGTTGACGAGCTGCGGACGGAACTTTCTAGGATCGGGGCTGCGTCGCTTCGAAACAGCGACATGGGCGCATCATCCCGCCCTGCCCTCGAAGTACATTTTCAGACCATCCATCGGGCCGGAGACGAGAGCAAGGTATCTGGTGCCGAAGCGCTTGTTCGCTGGCGCCACCCTCGGCTTGGGCTCCTGTCGCCAGACAGGTTCATACCGCTCGCAGAGAGTACAGGGCTAATCGATGAGCTAGGAGAATTCATCCTGAAGCAGGCTTGTCTGATTGGACGGTCCCGCCTGCCGAATAAAACTATCGCCGTGAATGTATCGCCAAGGCAGCTGAGGAACTCTCGCTTTGCCGACAGCGTCCTGGCTATACTGAGGAGAGCCGAATTTGCGCCCTCCTGCCTGGAACTTGAGCTGACTGAAACAGCGCTCGTGGATAATCCAGAACAGGCGAAAGAAACCTTAAGTCAGCTTCGGGGCGAAGGCGTAAAGATAGCGCTTGATGACTTTGGAACAGGCTATTCATCGCTAAGCCATCTCATCCATTTCGGCATAGACCGCATTAAGATCGACCGTTCTTTCGTGCGGTTGCTCGATACACAGAGCAATGGGGCTGCAGTTGCCGCGGCCGTCACGAGCCTTGCACGCAATCTCGGAATTGAAACCACCGCTGAGGGCGTCGAGACAAAGGGCCAAAGGGATTTCCTGGTTGCTATCGGGTGTAACGATCTCCAGGGGTTTCTGTTTTCGCGACCGGTTATCGCAGAAGAGCTCAAGGCACACGAACACGAAACACAGGTTTCTCGACCGACCCACGAGTTCTAGAGTATCGCCCGAGGTCGCCTTCACGCCTGTTTGACAGAAATTAGGGCGAAGGCTGCAGCCTTGGAACGAAATACCAACAATACGTTTCTTATCTTCAACGCGGGAGAACAAGATGGCGAACCGTAAAGTTGTCGAGACTGGCACAGAAGCGCGACAGGGCAGAACAGGTCGTCCCATCCTGATTGTTCTCATCGCTGGCTTGGCGCTAAGCTGGGATAGCTTGGCTCGGAGCGGAAATTTGGGGGGAGTCGACCGACGCTCCGGCGGAAAACACTGCAATCCCGCCCGCCCAAACCAATTCATCAACACAGCCGGCGGCGCCCAGTACGGGGCCTGCTGTCTCGGCGCCAAGTGATCGGGCCCCGCATCCAGACGGCGGCACAGGCGGTCCTTCTCAGTCAAACCAGCCAGCGGGTAGCACGACACGACCGTAAGATGCAATTATCCGGCCGGCGGGTCACGGAGTCTGTACCGTAGCGATTATAGATAAATGCAACTCTTCGTGGCGTCATAACTGTAAGGCGTATTTGGGGCGCCGTTGACTTGCAGTCCTTCCTCGACCTTCGGAACCACCCGAGGGGCTATTCGTCTGTACGGTCTCGTACTCTTTTCTTCGAAAGCATGGCGACTATATCGATGGTCTGGGTGCGATGGAGGCTAGTCTCTCTCCAACTACCGTTTCTCTAGGCAATTGACATGTTGCTGCATCAACTGAAGCGGTGCAGGCACCCGCAAAATGCCAGCGCCTCTGGGTGAGGGATGCAGCAGTGCACCCGCCAAAGCGAGGCGTCTTTTCTGCCCTTTGACGTCCGTCCTTGGATATCCGCGCCCTATGCATCCAAGGCCGCTCCTGCTATCAGATGCCTCCAGCGGCCGCTCGTCAGCAGCGCCGTCACGTTATTCGTGGCGTTAAGCATATGCTCGCCATCGCAACGGTACACCAACCGGCGCAATCGAAAGCATAGAGGTATGATCCGCTGTGCGGCTTGAGATGACAGGTTGTTGGTGACGATGGAACCGAAGCCCCGCTTTCGCATTCTCGCTTCCGTTAGCCACTCACATTTCAGAGGAAATGATTATGAACAACATCGTTTGGCTCGTTGGAGCCGTCGTCATCGTACTCGCAATCCTTAGCTTCTTCGGATTGCGGTAAAAGTTAAGCCCGCATTCAGAGGCTGCAAAAAAGTAAAGCGCAACGGGGCGTCCAGTCCAACTTCAGTGTGCAGGGTTGACATGGGGATCGCGCATAGTGCGCGCCTCCTTCGATCCCATAGGGGCACCGGTTGCAAGAAAATTCCCCGAATCCTCAGCTGCGTACGCCGCCAACTTTGTAGCTTCATCGAAGTTATTGTTGTCGCAACTACCAGTCACCTCCCCGTGTTATTGTATGACGGCCTCATATCCATAAACTTCACCAAGTTGGCGAAGGCTCATTGCTGCAACCGCCTCGGCCGGTACACTAACATGCCGATCTGGCGTCGCAGCCAGCGCGACTGAACGTGTGGCGCTTCGCGTGCCTGGTGCAGATGTCTTGCTAAGCCTCGTTGCCGGTCACCCTTCTTTTCTTTTGCCAATCGACCCGTCACCGGACTGCCTGTGGTTTAGTGTTAGTTTTCGGGAACCTCCACCCAGCGACCGGGTTATTTGACGTCGGACTAACGTCTGACACATTGGGTGAAGGAGCATGCCATGCAGAAAGTCTTCTGGGATAAGCCAGTAGTCGCCGGCCAGAGATTAATTTTCGGTCCAATGGAGGCGCAGCGTTTCCTTCACGCCAATTGGCCTTATGCAAAGAACCTAGATTATGCCGCTGCCGATCTTTGCATCCTCAAAGCGCTTGACGGTCGAGCTACCCCTGATGAAGCGCGCGAAATGTTCGAGTTTGCTGTCCAATCTGCCGATCCGGCTCGTCACCCCGACGCGTTGAAACTGGCGGGCTAGCCTGGCCGGATTGCAGATCTCATGACCAGCGTCTCTGTCGGAACATCGCTCCGGTGCGGCCGTTTGGATAAAAAATGAGGATAGCCCAATGACCACCATGACTTTTGCGCCGATGATTACGCTCGCGGTCTTTCTGATCGTCGTTATCGGTGTTTTCACCTTCATCATCCTGCGACGCGGAAAGCTGAAGAACCGTAACCCTAGCCAGGTCGATCCAGACAAACCGACCGCCGAATGGTTGAAGCGCGAAGCTGCCAACGGGAAGCGCCCGTTCTGATCCCTTTCTCCGTTATTTTCAGTTCAGAAACTAAAGAGGTTCCATGTCGATATATTTACCCATGAGTATCCTTGCGGCCATTTTGCTCTGCGCCTTGGCTGCTACCGCGATCGCGATTTACAGCCGGTGGCGGCGAAGCCAGGCACCATCTCCACAGGTACCACCCGAAGAGCCGACCCATGAATGGCTGACGCGTGAAGCGCATAACGGTGTCGACCAGCGCGCGTCGAAAAAATAGGGCGGGCACTCGGGCAGGTGAACCGTGCATGCCCCTCGGATTCACCAGCGGGTACCAGTTGGTATGCACGCTGCTCGCTTCAACGGCGCTGGAATACTCAACTGCAGTCAAACAGCGTATCCCGAGCTCTCCATCGACCTCCCGCATTCAAATCTGCCATGAAAAACAGCCATCAACCACCGTAGGGCATTGTTTTTCCTCTACAAAAGCAAGACAAAAACGGCCGTCAAATCTTTCACTGTGCTCACTAACCGCCCGCCTCGTCAAACAGCGCGTCGCCCAACTAGACCCTGCGTCTTCAACAGCGCCATAAGCATCAGGCCAAGTGAAAACTCACCCCGATCTCTATATAGTGAAAATGCCCTTACTCATCATTCGACGATTAGTTGGTGCCGATGATATCGGTGAGCGACAAGGATGAGGCCCATGGCGCTGGTACTGATCGCTGCAATAATACCAAATACAATTGGAATCGGATAAAAATTCGTCAAAGTGCCTGCGATGTACGAGCCCACCGGAAAGCCCCCATAGTCGATTACTCTAAAAAAGCATTGACGCCGCCAAGCATGTGGCGAGGGTGACTCCTGCCTCGTGGTTATTTCGATAGACGACCGGATGGTTGCGCCAATGCCGGTGAGGAAGAGCGCACATCCAATCGTGATAGGCGGCGAGTGCGCGAAGCTGCAGGTCGCCCATATCAAACTATCACACAGCCGGGCGTTTCTGGTTAGGGCCTACCTGCTACAGACGCACGAGATGCCCTTCGACGCTCATTGGCACGGGTTCCGCGTGTTTGGCGGTGTGCCGGGTCGCGGCATTTACGATAACATGAAAACCGCGGTCGATCGCGTCGGTCGTGGCAAGGAACGAAAGGTCAATATCCGTTCCCTCGCGATGACGAACCACTACATCTTTGCGCCTGAGTTTTGCAATCCCGCCGCGGGTTGGGAGAAGGGCCAGATCGAGAAGAATGTCCAGGATTCCCGGCTGTCTGGATTTCCGCGCGTACATCGATGCTGCGCCGTTTATTCCCTCCGATTTACGGATGTTGGCCCCAGAAAACAACGTCAAAAAGCTCCGCCAAGGGCGGAGCGTCTGTGAGTTGCAATGTCCTCGGATCAGCTCGGGAGCACCTATTGACCATTGAAAGAGATGTTCCCAAGTTACTCCGCTACGAGATCCGTTCCAAACCATTGAACACTGAGCTTTTTTAATGTTCCGTCGAGGGAGATGGCTTCAAGTGCATCATTAAATCTAGCGGCAAGCTCCTCGTCGGTTTTTCGCAAACCGATACCGATACCCGGGCCAAAGAGTCCGCCCGACAGACGTGGTCCGTAAAGCTCTACCGCCGCGCCATCCGCGGTATCGAGAAAGCTCTTCCAGACCGAGAAATCGGCCAGTCCGGCGTCTATACGGCCTGCTACGAGATCGAGATTCAGGTTATCCTGCTTGTCGTAGACCCGGATATCGACGCCGTCGCCGAAATACTTCTGGACGAATGCCTCGGCGTTGGTCGAGCCCTGCACGCCGATCACCTTGCCCTGCAGATTTGTTTTTAGTTTCTGCAACAACGCACTATTCTCTTCTGTCTTTGCGGAAAGATCGACCTTCGTATCCGACCCGAGCGGTGCGATATTGCTGGATCGAGCAACGACGAAATAGTTGGATGTCAGGGCGTAGGGTCGCGAAAACGCAATGACCTGTCTGCGCTTTTCTGTGATCGACATGCCGGCCATGATCGCATCGAACTTCCCCACTGTAAGTGCCGGAATAATGCCATCCCAGGCCTGAGTTACGAAGTCGCAACTGAGCCTGGCACGCTCGCAAACCGCTCTGCCTACATCGATATCGAAGCCGATCGGCTCGCCGGATTTATCGACCGCGTTCCAGGGCGGGAAAGCGCCCTCGGTCGCAATCCTTATATGCCTTTCCTGCTGCGCATGCGCTTGCCACGCAACCGATGGCATCAGAGACAGCAAAATTACGAAAATGTGTATTCTCACGATATTCCCCTTCTTGCTGGTTTCCTTAGAGATAGATCTTCGGGATGTGATCCCGAAGCAGGCCGTAGAGCCCGACGACGTCCGTTCCCCATTGGGATGCGATCTCTTCATGGGTGATCGTCTGATGCGCCTGCTTGCCGAGCAGCACGACTTCATCGCCAAAGCGGGCGTCAGGGACATCGCTCAAGTCGATCCGGATGTGTTCGAGATGGCTAGGTGGTAGAAGTCGCGCACGTCGTCCTCTCACGAGCGCGGTGACGTTCGGCGGAAGTTGCCTGGGCAGGCCATCTCCCCATCCCATTCCAATAACGCCAAGCAGCATTCCTCGACGCAACCCGGCAATGTCGGGAACAGTTCCAAGCGATCGATCCACACGCTTGACCGATACCAGCCGCGTGCGAACAGTCTTCAGCGCAGGTTGCAGTGGCATGGAGCGGGACCCCAACGACCCTTCCGCGACGCCGAAGAACAAAGCCCCGGGATCGACCGCGTCGAAATCCATTTCGGGATGGTTCAACACGCCGTTCGTGCTCGACATCATGACCAATGGCGGGCGAAGGCCAAGGCGTTCAGCATGCATGACGACTGCACGCATCCTGCCGTATTGTGCCTGAGCCATTTGTGATCCTGCTGGTGGAAGTTCACTCATATGGGCATAAATTCCCTCGACGCGAACGCGCTGATCATCCTCTGCCGCTGCAAGTAAATCGCAAACGGACAACGGCGTCGCTCCGGCTCGGAAGAAACCCAAGTCGACCTTGATGAACACACTTAGCGATCCGATGACCGATCGCCATTGTCGCAATTCGTCAATGCTAGAAATGCTGACCGTCAGACCAAGCGCTTCAATCGTTCGGGCTGCAGCTATGCCTGGGCCCGGATAAAGCAGAAGTGGATGTGAAACACCTTCACGTCGGATCGCAATCGCATCCATGAGCGACGCGACGGCAAAGCCATAAGCACCTTCGCTTGCGAGTGCAGCGGCGACCGGTCCTGCCCCACAGCCGTATCCATTCCGTTTCAGACAGGCATAGACTTTTACGTGTCCGCCAAGTTGTGCTCGGAGCTGGCGGTAATTATGCCGTATTGCCTCCAGATCAATCTCGTAGCAACTTCCTCTCAAGGTAGCATCGTCGCACATACCTGTCTGATCGAGGAGCGGTCGTGAATTCGCAATCGTCGTCATCGCGACACACTCCCTGGCAAGCGCGGGCGGCGTATCGTTGCGGTCATTTCGGCAAGCCGGGAATTGCCAGTTTGAGAATTACGCTGCTGATGTTTCGCGAGATGACGCTCGAATTTTGCAAAGACATGTGAGATCACTAGCGTGATCCCGAGATAGATAAGCGCGGCAGAAATGAAGACTTCATAGGGAGAGAATGTCTGTGCGACGATCTTTCGTGCGCTGCCGGTCAATTCCATCAATGTGATCGTGCTTGCAAGCGAACTTGCCTTCAACATCAGCACGACTTCGTTGGCATATGCAGGCAAGGCGAGCCTGATCGCGGCCGGCAGGACCACTCGCCGCGTTCGCAGCGCATAGGACATTCCAAGCGCTTTGGCCGCCTCGACGTCGCCGAACGGAACCGCCCTTATGCCTCCTCGCAGAATCTCGGTCGTATAGGCCGCATGATTGAGCGAGAACGCGATCAGCGCACACCAGAATGGCTCCCTCAGGATTACCCAGGCGGCACTCGACCTTATCCAGTCGATCTGGCTTGCTCCGTAATAAACGAGGAACAGCTGGACGAGCAGCGGTGTGCCGCGAAACACGAACGTGTAGACGAGGACGGGAACGGATAGGAAAACGGTCGACGACGTGCGCATCAGGGATAGTGGCAATGCAATGAAAGCGCCAAGGATGATCGAGACCGTAGTCAGTTTTGCCGTGAGGATCATGCCATCTGCGAGCAGCGGCAATACGTCGAGGATGAGTGACAGGTTCATGATTATTCTCCGATCACGCGGTGCGAAGGCCGCGATACGACCGTCTCTCGAGGGCTGCGAGCGCAACGAGCGATATTGAGGTGAACAGCAGGTAGACGAACGCCGCGGCCGAATAGAATGTCAGCGGGTCGTGGGTTACCCCGGCTGCGAGGCTTGCCTTGCGCATCAGGTCGTCCAGTCCGACAACCGAGATGAGCGCCGTGTCCTTTAGAAGGGTCAGCCAGAGATTCCCCAGGCCGGGCAGCGCGTAGCGCCACATCTGCGGCAGAATGATGAGAAGCCAGATTGATATTCTCGACAATCCGAGAGCCCGGGCGGCCTCGATTTGTCCAGCCGGGATCGACTGAATGGCCGCCCTGAACACTTCGGTCGCATAAGCTCCGAACACGATCGTCAGGGCAAAAACACCTGCTGAAAACGCGTCGACCTCGACATAGTGACCGAACAGAGCCGAAAGTGCGGCTGTCCCTCCGAAATACAGGATCAGGATGATGAGAAGTTCCGGAACACCACGCACGATCGTCGTGTAGGTGCCGGCAAATGATCTTATCGCGCGCGAGCTTGCGCGTTTCGCAGCAGCCCCACACAGACCGAGCCCAATGCCGAGGACGAGGCTTGCACCCGCAGTTTGCAATGTCGTAAGCGCGCCGATCGCAATCTGGTCGGCAAATCCTTGCATGTTCATCATGACCGCAAGGCTCCGACATGGGCTGCCAGGAACTTCCTCAACCGCGCGGAGGACGGGTCTTCGAAGAGGGTGTCTGGGCTGCCTTCCTCTTCGACCTGACCCTGATGGAGAAACATGATGCGGTCAGAAACCTGTCTGGCAAAGCCGAGTTCATGCGTCACAACGAGCATTGTCCGACCTTCCTCGGCCAGCGCCCGGATGACCTTGAGGACCTCGCCCACCAGTTCGGGATCGAGCGCTGATGTCGGCTCGTCAAACAACAGGATCTCCGGCTCCATTGCCAGGGTTCGGGCGATGGCGATCCGCTGCTGTTGCCCACCTGAGAGGTGCGACGGAAAGGCATTCCGCCTGTCCGCCAGCCCGACCTTGTCTAACAACGCTTCTGCGCGTTCGATCGCCTCAACCCTGGAGAGGCCAAGAACGTGGACAGGCCCTTCGATGATGTTGTCGAGAACTGTCTTGTGGGACCAGAGGTTGAATGTCTGGAAGACCATGCCGAGCCGGGCACGAAGCGCATTGATCTGCCTCTGTCCGGCAAGCCCTTCCCGCATCCTCACATGCTGACCTGACACCCAAACCTCGCCGCCGCTAGGCGCCTCCAGAAAGTTCAGGCAACGCAGGAACGTACTTTTCCCTGATCCGCTGCTCCCCAGGATCGAAATAACGTCTCCGCGCCGGGCCGTCAGAGATACGCCTCTGAGAACCTCGACCGGGCCGAACCGTTTCTTGAGATCGATGACACGCAATGCTGGTTGCACGTCCTCGGCGGCCGCGTGAGATACACCGGCACTCTGTTGATTGATCATTTCGCCCCCTCGGCTGTTTTCCCGAGGATGCCGTGGCTCAAGGGCTGCGTGCTAGTTGCGGATTGATAAGGCTGTGGGATCCGATCAGGAAATCACTCGCTGGCCTTGCTCGGCCAGCTCGCCCTGTAGGCGAGCGGGGTCATTCCGACTTCGCGCCGGAAAATGTTGGAGAAGTGGCTGGAATCAGAAAACCCTGAGAAAAGGGCGATTTCGGTGATCGTCATCGCGGTCTGGCGCAGATGATCCTTGGCCCGTTCGATCCGACGTCGAATGAGAAATGCATAGGGTGAACAGCCCATCGACTGCCTGAACGCCCGGCAGAAATGCGGCACGCTGAATCCCGCCATGCTCGCGAGGTCCGTCAGAGAAAGGTTCGTCGTGAGTTGATCTTCAATCCTGTCGATCACGCGATTTAGCAGTGCTGGCGCAAGGCCGCCTTTCTTGGGTATTTGAGCGTAGCTCCGTTTGCGCATCAGTTGCGCGAATATCGTCGTAACATAACCTTCGATCAGCATCGTACCCGCCGGGTTCCGATCATCGATTTCTGTCCCGATGGCGCGAGCGGCATTCATGATGATCGGATCCTCGAAGCCGAGATCTGGAACAAGCGATGGCAGTACCTGCGTCGGTGATTGTAAAATCAGTTGCGACACGAAAACCGGATCGACGCTAATGGACAGATAAGCTGCAGTCGCCGCACCCGCTTCCCAGCCGCTCGAGTGGCAGCCGGCCGGCAAGAACAGCAGTGCACCGGGCTTTCTAGGCACGAAACCCGCATTTTTCCCATCGATGAAATATTCTCCCTCCTCCGAGGCTCCCTTCAGATTGAGAAGAACAAGGTGTCGTTTTGAGGTAAAGGAGGTCTCCTCCTTCTTCAGCCCACTTCGCTCAACAAGATCGGCCTGCGTAAATCGCCATGTCCGGGAGCGGCGGGAAACGGTTCGACACATCCCCTGCTTGAAACCCGATTTCATATCCTGGCCACTGGTGTTCATCCCTCCGCCTCCTCGCTCGAGATACGTGCGCTGCAGAGTTCGGTGCCGATGGTTTCGACCAGAGTTGCGATACGGCGCCGCAATTGCGGACTGAGTGCAAGGAGACCACCATTCAGACGCTGTCCCTCAACACTCGACAGGAACGCGAGGTGTTCCTGTTTGTGAGGAGAACCGAACTCACTTTCTATGTCGGCTTCGGGAAGTCCGTCGAACAACCGGCCAACCGGAACGCCGAGGCATAAGGCGATCTGGTGCAGCATCGATGCACTGATCCGGTTTCTGGCGTTTTCGTATTTCTGGATCTGCTGGACGCTGACGCCGACTTTGAGTGCAAGTTCGGACTGCGTCATTCGTACTTGCGATCGCAACCGGGCGACCCGATTGCCGACATGCCGATCCGTTGGATGCGGCCCTTCTCGGCGCGCCGGATCCGGCTGCCTTTCTGTCTGCGGGATTTTCCTGTGCTGCATTCTGCACTCCCCGGCCAAGAGAGTTATTCGCGGTGCGTCCCCGCGATAGACTCACTAAACCTCCGAATGATCGGGGAGTTGGAAACTGTGCAAGACAGTCCTGTAACCTTTAGTTCCGGAGAACCTGGACATACGCCACAGGCTCCCCGACCTGAAAGGTCAAGGAGTTTGATGCTGAACCGACCAGCATCTATCGCTTGCAGGGGTTTCCACACCCCAAGGCAGCACGTACTGCCTCAAGAGTTAAATTAGCCCATAGCAGCCCGTACCGCCAGTGTTTTATGACAAGGGCGCGATGGAAATAATTCGATTTAGCAGGAACTTAGATAAAGTCGTTGTCACTCGACAGAGCCGGGTTGGTCCCCACGGCCATCATGCTGCGGGCGGAAAACCACGAGAATGATCGCCATGATCGACACAACCGCGGAGAACATCAGGAATACGGTCGAGGGCGCAAATCGATCGCCGCTCAGCGATACGAGCCCGAAGATGATCAGACCGACCGATACACCGGAACAGTGGAAGAGGCCCTTCGCACGCCCTAACGCACCATGTGGGGCAATCGTCTGCAGGATAACTTCGACCGCCACCCTACCAAAATTGTAGACCACACCAAGCGCTGCAAAAATCAGAAGCGACCATGGTAGTATCGACAGTTTGACAGAGGCGAACAGGAGAGCTGTAAAGAACAGAATGGCGATGAGAAGGAAACCCTGTTGTGCAAAACGAGCAAGAGGGATGAGGAGAATAGCGCCGATGATGGAGCCGGCCGACCACGCGCTTTCGAGAGCACCGAAGTCGAGCGCGTCGCCCGACAATTCTTCAAAAACGAAGCCGGGCCCCATGATGCTGACCAAAAGCCCCCCCCCATAGAGAATGGCGTAAACCGCACCCAGATGGGCCAGGCGGGGATCCATTGGCAATTTCACTCGATCTTGCGTTCTTGCCGGCGTAGACGAACCACCATCAGCGACAGCGGCCCAGATAGAGCCCACAGACAGCGCGAATGCAGCCGATATTACAATGAACACCATGGCGGCGGAGGTGATGTGCAGCAAGACTCCCACAAGTATTGCAGCGACAAGCCCTCCTACCTGCATGGAGAAGAATGTCACGGAGTTTGACGTACTGGGTGCAAGATGTTTTCCAACCATCGGAATCATCGCCTGCGACGTCGTCAATGCGATGCGATCACAGCAGGAAAACAGTACCGCAGACCAGCAAATCAACCATGCGGAGCTTGTTAAGGCCATTATCGCCGCCGCCAGGCATCGCACACAATCCGCGACGATGAATACGCGACGGCGATCAAAGCGATCAGATATCCAACCTGCCCCAGGACTAACCAACAATTCGGTCAGACTGACAATCGCAAAGAACGCAGCAACTGTGGCACTGCCATCACCAGAAGCGACAAGTATCCAGGCACAGGCGACGGCATAGCCGTTGCGACCCGTTGACGAGACGAAGGTGCTGGCGAGAAACCAGTTGAAACCGCGAGAGCCGAGGCCACGGCTTAAACGGGTCTGAATGTTCGCGAAGGGTGCCATTGGCGACGCTTGAAACTACGGTTGTTCGTCCCCGTACCAAACGACCATCAGCGCCGCTTTCAATATTCCGCCACATTAGCACAGAAGTGCCAAAAACATCGTCATTGCCGCCAGTAGCGACGATAGTCGAGTGGGCCGGTCCCGAACGCTTTCTTGAAGCTTCTCGTGAGGTGACTGGAGCTGCTAAAGCCACTTTCGAATGCAATGTCGGTGGCGGACATTTCCGTATTCCGCAAGAGATCGGCGGCGTGCTCAACCCTTTGTGCGACAAGATAGGAGTGCGGCGTCTTTCCCGTCGATTGCTTAAAGGCTCGAAAGAAGTGTCGTTCACTCAGCCCGATCTCCCTGGCCAACTCCTCCAGGCCGAGCGGATCTGCGAGCCTTGCCTCCATGATCGCGACCACTCGCTTTAGATCAAAAGCTGACAGGCCACCTCGCGCCGGCCCGAGGTCAAGAAGGTGCATTCGAACAAGCCGAACAAACAGCTGGATCGCCTGGCTTTTCACCATGAGGATGCTGACATCGTCTGGGCTGAGAAGTTCAGCGCCAATTCTTTGAAGTGATGCCTCGATCGTCGTGTCCCGAAACCCGATGATGGGCTTCAATCCGCTGAGATGCTCACATCCCAAAGATCGCGCTATGAAGGTACTGTCGATGGTAACAAGCAGATAGGATCCGGTCCGATCACCTTCGTCCCACCCGCTCCATTCACTTCGAGCCGGGACAAATACAATGGACCCTCGATGCCGTGGAGTGAATGTGATCCGCTTGCCCTCGATAAAGTCCTCACCGGTCCGCGCTTCACCATGCAGATTGATTAGGAAAGCATGGTGTTTTGGTGCGAGCCTTGTTTCCTGGCGTGATAACCCGGTTCGCTTTACCAAATCGGCTTTGACAGTCCCCCAGTCCATATGGTGGTGGACGAGCGTTCGGCGATCGGAACGACGCACTTCATCCGGCTGAAAATCATCCGTCTCAGACAAACTCTGAAAAGCCTCTATGAAAATTCCCTTATATGTCAACGACATGAAACCCCATCAGGAGTTGGCACGCAATGGACTTTTAACCGCAGGTTGGGCGATGATGGCACTTTTGTGACAAAACGGCAGTTGGATGAAAGCGCTGGCATGGCGGCAGTCATACCCTCGGGTATCACGCTGACATTCGGACAGGCTCCGCATCCGCTTAACAAACTAAGGGGAAGAGCCAACGTCAGCGTGGCACCGCAACGCCAGTTAGTCAGGTGATTTACGATGCACGCTTCAGACGACTTTCTACGAGAATGTGATGACGGCCCCAGGCTGAACGAGTTGGCACGCTTCTTCATGGAAACTGCCGCGGGAAGGAGCGGAATGCCAATCAGGCCGCCAATCGCCGACAGGCGGCTTTTACCAGACGATACCCTTCTCCATCAGTTCATCGATCTTCACGTTCGTCGGCAAGGAAATTTCGACCAGCACTACCACGCAAGTATCCCTTACCGGCTCGAAGAGGAGTGCCGGATGGGACATGCCCTGCTCCGCTATAGCCAGACAATCCCCAGCGAGATGTTTTTCTACAGCCTCGGGACCGCGGAAGGGACAATGGCAAGGGTTGTATCGGAACTCAGCGATGGGAAGGTCCAGTCGCTTGCTTGCAGCCCAAACGAAGAGAACTACAAATGCTTCATGGCGTTCGGCGAGCCGCTCGGAGCAAGCTTTTTCGTTGGCCCTTTTCACCGGTTAACCAAGGAGCACCTGCATTCGCAGAATAGGCTTGAGCGTTTCGCTGTCGGCTTCGACGTCATCCTGGAGGACACAACTTTCCAGATGTACTCACCCAATCGCCGGGATCAGATCGGCTTTGTTAAACAACATCTCAAACCGAACGGCATTTTTCTGTCCGTTGAGAAATTCCGAAGCAACGACGAAAATGCCTATCAGAGCCGAGAAGAACAGAAAAATCTCGGGTTTAAGTCGCACTACTTCGGAACAGATGAGATCGCCAGAAAAACCGAACTCGTCCTCAACACCATGCATGCTTGCGAGGTAACGCTTGCCGAGATGGCGGATGCAGTCAGCCCGCATTTCAAGCATTGTGTCGTAACTTGGAACAGCGGCAATTTCTATGGTCTCGCTGCCAGTAACGATGCTGCCAATCTTGGGCGGTACCTTTCAACAATGGTCCAACCCGCAATACCGGTCGAATATGTCTACGAGCCCAGGCCCTACTGCGACCTTGTGAGCTGGCTCCAACGGCAGCAGACACTGGTCGAGGTTGCCTGACAGACAGCCGTGAACCAAGATCTGGGTCTGGTTACAGACGCTTGAAGACAGCTCGGGGCATCCTTGTGCCATCCGTCATATTGCATCGGCGAGATGAACTCATCCCTACCTACCCATCCAGAGCTGTAAATTCGAGATGCCGGGGTAGGTTAGCGAGCGGGACTATATTTTTAAATTTCTAGAGGCCGAGTTTTGAAAATGACATACAGAGCTGAAGACATTGTGAGGTTTAGGAAGCTTGGATCACGTGGTCTTGTTGTGTTTGAGCGGGACGGCATCCTCCTTAAAACGAAGCGCCTATCCAAAGATCTGGCCGTAAATGACCTCAATCGTCCTCTGATCGTGATGTTGAGACACTTCAGGACCCAAGGAATCCGTTTCGGCTTTCTTTCAAATGATAGGGGTATGGATGCCAACAGTGGTGGGCGGGTCGCCGCATTGGCTTTGATGGACTTGATCGATACCATCTTACGGGTCGATAACGCAGAGCCGGATTTCTGGATGGCAATGCCGTTCTCAAAACCGACATGCAGCCCAAACGCTCGCGAGGCTCGAGATGATGCACGCAGCTCCTTCATGCTCCTGCGCGCAATCGAATGGTACGGGATTGAAAGAGAGCAGGTTATCCTCGTAACCAATTCTTCCGCTCGCACAATAGCGGCGAGTCCGGCTGGCGTGACGACAGTAAAGTTTTCAGCCCTATCGCCGCGGGCAGACGGAACCGCAGACCTGCTCGAAATCCAACGAATGGACAGTGCGGTCAAAGTGTCCTTAGGTCTTTAGATCCGTCGTTACCACCTACGACGGAACAGCCTGGGAGATACCTTCTCGTCAACGGCTGCGCTCGTTGCCTCTGTCCCGAGGGGGACGCAACTTGACTGATTTCGCTTTATTCCGGTCATTGTGAGGCGACCGGTCGTGATCTTGATCCATTGCATTGGAACGTGCGATCCGCGACGCATCCGCCGACCGATCGCTCGAACTTTTGTTTACATTACCAAGCTCAGAAACATGATCGCGCCCACCAGACGACTTCGTGTTAAGGGTTCCTGATTGACGAGGAGCACTGCGGTCGTGGTTTTTCACGACCCGAGAATCGAGCTGAAGACCGACAACCTTGCCGATGATTTTCGTCGCCTGCTCAAAGATCAGACGGTCTGAAGGGTCGGAGATCTTCGCAGCAACATTCAACGCTGTAGTGGCCAATGTCTGCTTTGCGGCTTTTGCCTGCGCCGCACTGATCGGTGTGGAACGCAGCATGTTGTCTTGTCCTTTCTCTTTGGCGGGATCTCTCCCCTGGTGAATAGCGGTTTCAAGCCGTTGGTGTTCACGCCTTAGCCCGACCGCTAGATCCTGGCTCAGCTCTCGAACTGTACTCGGAGCGCTCCTGTTTCGCCCGAGGCCATCGAGCATTTCAATGATACGCCCTATGGAGTGGCGTGTTTGGTCAACCCTTCGTTTCGCCTCAAGCCGACGCGGTTCAGTCGGCCTATCCCATATTTTCGAGACCACTTTGTCGACCACACTAGCTGGAGCTGTCGCCCCCATGCGCTGAAACATCTCCCATTCCCACCGCTTGACAGGAGGCGGAGCAGCACGTTCGATCCGTTTCTGCCTATCAATCGGCATCCCCCGATCACGTGCCTTTTCGGCAAAGCGAACCCGCCATTCCGTGAAGTCGCGTATGTTCGGATTGAGTGTGCGTCCGCCAGCGTTGCGCAGTGCAACGATGACATGCAGATGCGGGTGCTTTTGCATGTCAGTGCGGTTGTGGACAGCATAGGCGTAGCGGTGGCCGGCGAACTGCTCGCGCAGAAAATCGCGGCCCGCAAGGACGAAGCTGTCGCGATCGACATTTGCCGGCCCTGATAAGAGTAGATGCATAAAATCTCGCGGCTGACGTGTCTGCAGAAGCGATCCCACCAACTGACCGTGCTTCGTCAATTCCCGGTGATCAGTTGCAGTCAATTCTCGACGGTCTTTACCCCGCTCGTAACGTCCGCTTTTTCCCGGTCTCTCGACCATCTCGGTTTTCGTTGAGACCGTTACCTCTGCATCGTTGCGCCGCATGGCATGAAGCGCGGCGGTGAAGCCTCTCGGCCCAGACGAAAAATCGGCCGGGTAGCGCGAAATTGGAGCAATCCCTGCGCTCCGCATGGCCATATCCAGCCGATGGTCGATCACCTGCACGTTATCGATATTAGCGGCAATCCTGTTGACCTGGCTACGATCCGACCTGTCGCTCTTCTCATGCGCGACGACCAGCGCGAACTGTAACCGTGTCTGTCCGTTAACTCCGTCGCTCACACTGAACGCATAGGTACGATCCGTGTCACCCTCCCGGTAGAATCCGTCATCGGCAAGCGACCGAAGAACGTCTCTGACTTTTTCTCGATCCTTAACCGCCAGTTCGTAGGTAAGGCGCAGTACATCAACGCTTCCCTTCCGGTTGCCAAACTCCCGCTCCCATGACCGCACCGCTGCGTCGATGTCGGTGACCTCCTGCCCATCCTGATCGCGGGCTTTCTCTTCCTTGCTCTGGTAGGCGAGGATACTCTTTGCAGACCTCGCCCCTGCCCCGTAGGACAACACCTTCACGACGACGGCATTATTGCCGGTTGCGCGGCTGAACGCCGATGCAGCGCCCGCATATTTCACTATCGTCGGCTGCCTACCCGCCGCGCGCGACCCTTTGTTCGCACCGCCGCCACCACCACGCCGACGGTTCTCTTCGTCAATCAGATCGAAATAGCTCGGCAGTCTGCGCTCAGTTGACCTAGACGTCGAGCGGCTGTTGGATCGGTCGTTCATCATGCTTCCTGATAAGATCGGCGATAAAGCTCGATGGGCGGACGAAGCCCGCCACTCGAATTGCATCCAGGGCGGCCATCACCTCCCGTAATCCCTCCATGATCGCTTCACTCGCTGCGAACCCGTCGCCGTCCAGCAGAAGATCTTCGTTTCGGAACGCAAGCTCGCGCAGGAATTGATGCATGTTCGCGAGCTGCCGGTCGTGCTCCTCAAGCATCGCCGGGATCCGCGTGACCTCGCGTGTCACGATTAACTTCGCGACGATGTTGCTGGACACATCAAGCCGCTTTGCGAGCCGATCGAGATTGCCGAGAACGGGTCCGGGCAAACGGAACATGATGGCCGGTTCTCGCATCAGTCTCAAAGCCCCCGCGCCCTCAAGGCTTCCAAGATGAGCCGATGGGTTGCCGCAGATAGTTGCTCATGCTGCTCAAGCGACACCTGGAAAATTTTCGTCAGGACCTCGTCTTCTAGATAGAGAGAAATTCGCTTTCTTCTGGCAACGTCTCTGATCGTCTCCGTTGACGTTTTGGTCACCGCTTCCTCACGGCGATGACGCGCTCTGTTCGCGGCGATGTCAGCCGTCGCGAGCTTCTCAATATCAGCAGGACCCTCCCCTGGGCTTTGTTGATCGGGCAACCACGTATCGAGGTCGATATTGGTCGGCATGTAGGAGGTCGCAGCGTCATCATCTGCTTTCGTCTGTTCGTCTCTGGTCCGCGATAGCGCAAGGATGTTTCCTGCTGGCGTCCGTTCTCGTGACATGGAGCTAGGCCGCCTCCGTCTGGAGCAGACCTATGAACTCGTTATTGATCCGCTTCACCAGATCGATAGCATCGAGAACACTTTCGGAGGCGCGGCGCTTGGCGGATGGAGCCAGAGCAGGATTGTTTTCTATGGTGGCCAATTTGGAATAAAGGGAACCGAAGCCGGCACCGACGTCACTGAAATGGTTGCTTTTGCGGACGACGGTTTCAACCATGCGGATCTTACCGCTGCTCAGAATTGCATGTACCTCCGGAAGTGAACGGTTATGCTTCAGCGCAATCATGTCGACATAGTTCCAGATCGCGGCAAAGGGGATTGGTCCCGCTGCTCGTTTCTTCGAGATCTCCGTCAGGATCGTTGCGACCTTTATGGCCGATGTCGCCGCGGTCGGTTCGGGAATGATCGGGATTAGGACAGCGTCGCATTCATGATAGACCTCGATCGCCCGCTGATGGACATAGCCACCGACGTCATAGATACGGATGTCGGCTTCGGGCCCCTCGGCGAGACGCTCGTGGAAGCGATCGCCGGGTGCGACGCGCAAATGGAGCAATGTGCCGTCGGTCGGTAGAAGACCACGCTTCATCGAGACATTGTACCATCGTGTCGATGACTCTTGCTCGTCGCAATCGACGAGAAGCGTGCGATGTCCCTGATGTGCGAACTCAGCTGCGAGATTAACGTTGAGCGTAGACTTTCCCGCTCCTCCCTTGAAGGTCGAGATTGCCAATGAGAGTGGTTTGACTGCCATGATATTCCTCAATCCGACGTAGGTGATGTGCCGCGGTCAAAAATCCCAATACGACGGCGGCGGCTCATGAAGGTCACCGAGTGGTCCCATAACTTTGGCGCGTCGTTCATTCTGTTGACGTGAGAGCATCACTGACATTTGCACCTCTTCATCAAGCTCACGCTGACTTTTCACAGGCGGTGAACCCGGCCAACCCGCCAGAATCGGCAGGCAAAGCAGCGTGAAACTCATGATCGTGGCTGCCTTGAACAATGGCGAATGAGCATAGAGATCTGAAGCCGATTGCCAGAGCGCCAGAGTCCACTCTGGAGGAAGGAAGGCATAGGAAAATGCCAGGACGCCCCAAAAGGTGATGAAACATGCCGGCATCAGAAAAAAGGGCGCTACGACCGCAAGATATGCAAGCAGAATGAGGAACCAGACTGCTCGAATAATAAACTTTGCGATCTTGAGGGCTGTGCTCAATGCCGCCATCCGCCTTCCTCCTTCCATTCATATGAGTGATTGTCACAAATTACACCGAATTTTTGACTTTCACCAGACTTGCACTGCAGTATAATTTTGTGCATTGTCGTCGCAGCAAATAGTTGACGGATGCGAGCATGAGACATGACGCATGGCGGCTATATCGCCCTATTCTAATGGTACTTTCTGGTTTGGGGACCACGTTCTTCGACGTCACTCGAGCGGCAAGCGTGCAAGAAGTCATAGGGGCCGATCAGCGCGCCTATGCTGCAGGAACCGATTTGATCCTGTTGCCGCAGTCTTCGCTTGATACCGCATCGATCGCCAAAGCTGTTGATCTTCAGAGCGTGACAGCTGCAGGGGTATTGAGCGGGAGCGTGTCTCTCGCCACCAATGCAACTTTTATCAGGACTGCCTGTGCACAAGCCCGCCAGACAGCTGCGGGCATCCAACTCGGCCATACGTGGGCGGTGTGCTTGACAGTCTCACCTGCTGCAATGATTTCCCTGCTCAACAAGGCTGGGCGCCATTCTGGAAGTGCCTTTCCGTGCCACAAGTTCAGTCGAACCCGGGGAACGACCGCCGCGCACGGCAGCGAATACATTTGTTCGGAAAATGGAACCGTTCAGTCGATGACCGAGAAAATGATCGGCAGAGGTATAGCGTCTTCGGCGCGGGACGGTGACGGTGACGGTCGCACCGCTTTTGTGAGCTACGCACGCACCGAAGATGGGGCACGCTGGGCCAAAGCCGGCATTTGGCAGAACCGATCCATCCAAATACCCATACGGTGAGCGATATCGCTCCCAGCATTTAACCATCTGATGTGGAGGAGAAACGTGATGTTTATTTCCACGATTTTCGCATCCGGCTTGTACGTGAGCCTCTACATGTCGGAGCGGATCATACCAACCGGTGGCCATTCCTCGCTGGTCCACACTCCTTTGATTATTCGAATTCAGGCAGAGCAGGATGATGCAACCTCGTCGGCAGTTACAATGTCTAATACCGCCTTCACTCCATTCCCAGCCAGCGCGCAATTCGAGGCGGGTGACGCCTGGGTTTCAGGCGGACGTCGCTATCGTCTTTACGGTATTCAGGCTTGTCTAAGGGGAACCCTCATCACGGTTGCGAATGGAATGGCTCGCGATTGCGGCGAGCTGAATGTTATCATGATCCAGGCGATTATCAGGGACACAAAGCCTGTCTGCCAAGAAGTGACAGACATCGACCAGAACAACGTCGTGGTCGTTTGCCGAACCACAACCGGTGAACGCAGATACGATCTCGCAACCTACCTTATCGCCCAAGGGTGGGGATTTGCGGCGATGAACGACCAAGGTCAACTTATCGTTCCTGGCTACAGAATTGCCGAGGATAGCGCCCGGTCCGCTCGCGCGGGCCTGTGGGCCTCATCCGACCTACCCCATCCTGTTTCAGTCCTGCAGCAGCAGGGAGGTAACCGCCGATGAAGGCTCCTTCCAGACTTCTATTCGCCCTGCTCCTCTTACCCTCTCCTTCAGTCGCCCAAACACGATCGACCGATCTTCCGCGCCAAATGTATGGGAGAGTTCAGGTTGTCGATAGCACGACCTTCAAATTCATTAGGAACAAGCAGCTCGTACGCTTAGCGGGATATGAAGCCCCTCTGATCAGGCAGACGGCAAACAGCAACGGTGTCTGTTGGCCTGCGGGCGAAGTATCTCGAGCATGGATGGTTCTGAGAACACTTGGCCAGGATGTAAACTGTGCGCCGATCGGGCGGGATCGCAACAAGATTCTGATGGCCCATTGCTTCGTCGGAGAAACGAACCTCGCCGCGACAGCGATCTCCGAGGGAATCGGATACGCGTTCAACTATCGCGATGAACCGCAGGTGCCGGCCTATTTCGATATCGAACGGAAGGCACGTGGATTGGGCTATGGCGTTTGGTCTTCGCCTGACCTGCCGACCCCTTGGCTCTACTCAGCGTCGCTGGGAAAAACTGTAACGCGGGATTCCGAACGGCCGGATACTCTGGCCGGTCTGCCCCTCCTCTCGCCGGTCGCCAATAAGATCGATGATGTCAACGATGCGCATGGAGGCTAGATGCTTCGCTTAATCAAGGTTCTTTCGATCACGATGTTCCTGGTCGCATCGAGCGAGGCGATCGTCCTCGCGCAAAGTGCTGCCACGCAGTCGCAAATCCAAAAACGCGACCCGAACGTTTGTGGTGCCGCAGGCGCTGCTTGCGACCCAGCAGAAGTCCAGCAATGGAAAGCGGTTGGCAACCGATTGGCGGATCTTTCTTCGGCCGATCTCAGTCAATACGCCTATGCATGCGTGGAGCATCGGGACTGGAGGCAAGAGTGCGAGACGGATCCGATCGCCGTTCTGAAACGGCTTGACATCGACGGATATTGAATAATGTCGACGAGATCGTCCGTCGGATGGTTGATCGCTGTGGCGCCGGTCTCATTCTTGTTCGGTTCGGCCGGAGGTTACGCGGTGCATGATCAGCTCACTGAGGCTCAAGTCGCTGGACTCACGCTGGAAATCTCGCGTTTGAAGGAAGTGGCCGATCACCCAGCCACCGACAGGCCCACCGATCAAGAGGCGACCGCCGCGATCGCGAAATCAGGGCGATCGATGGAAGTTTCGGAATGTAAACGTCGCCAGGCAGTGCCTGATCGTCGGGCGCAATCCGCAAAACCAGTCCACAAGCTTCCGCTTGGCCTCTGCCGGCGATATCGAGACGTTCTACTGGATCGACGGCGATCTAGGTTATGCGGTCACCGGTGGGGTCACCTGCACTGGAATCATCATCACAACCGCTGGAACATTCTCCGGATCGAGGCAGCCTGGAGTGCTTTCGTTCGCGAAGATCGGCGGTCGCTGGGAGAAAGTGCAATGATACAGGATGGAGGCATTAGATGAACCGGATGCTTTTTGCCTTCTTGGCGCTGGCCGGCTCTGGACTTGGACTGATCGCGACACCAGCCAAATCAGACGAGGCGTCATGGGGATGCAAGATCCTATTATGCGCGGCCTCCCAAAATCCGTCCTGGCATGGTGTAGGCTATTGCATTCCACCCATGACGAGGCTCATCTCGGCGATGAAAAAGCCAGGCTTCTCATGGCCGGTCTGCCATGAAGCAAATGCTGACAAACCCGGACATGAAGCCTTCGACGAGTGCCCGGCTGGTACGACTATCGGATATAGCGTCCAAGGGGAGAATGGCTGGCAAGGAGAGCCGGACCAATGCATCAAGACGGTCAACCTGTGCCAATCTTTGGGCGGTCGAGACACGAGCACATGGAGACGCGGCTCCTCCAGTGATGCTTTTTACGGTGACAGCAATAGCTGTATCCAGCAGAGCGGAACGCCACGGCCTCGTCGAGCAGATCCCTATTTCGTTGACATACCCAACGATCAGGGCGTGAAGCAGAGATTCTGGTTCAATCTTAACTACTAGGCGTTCAGATGTCGTATCAATCCGGGAGGTCCCTCTTCGTTTTCTTGCGCCGCGCGAGCAAAGCGGCAACGCGCGGGAGGTCGGTGTCGGTGACTGCTAACAGCTCCTCGATAGTGACGTTCCATTCCCGGGCCATTTTATCGAGAGTGGACAGTTTAACGTCACGCATGCCGCGCAAAACCTGCGACATGTATGCCTCCGTCACGCCGAGGTGCTCGGCAAGCTCCTTGGCCCGCGCCCCGCGATCGCGCTTCAGGCGATCGATCCCGATGGCAAGCCGATCTGGGAGTGAAAGATCGTCCAGGATCGAAGGGTCGATCGATTCGACAGCTTCGCGAGTCTTCACACGCGGCATTGGCAGTCCTCTTTCGAACGATCTGCGATCGCCGAACGGTGTTGAGCTGCTGCCCACAGATGGCGGAGGTTGGACGCTTCTGCAGATCGAAAAATTGCACGGATCATAACACGTCCAAAGTCGAGTACTTCAGGCGAGTTCTTACACCGGGGTGATATATTCCCGCAAGAGGACGGCACGACGGACCGGGTTCCAAACTTCTCTATTCCCGCACTGCTTGCCCTGTCCCGGAGGCCGCAGGGAATAAAACACAATCAGAGGAAATAAACTATGTCGTCTGATTTCCTGGGCCAATACCGCATTGGAGTCCGAAGCCTGCTCAGCGCCGCTGCCGTTCTGACAGCCGTCTTCATCTGCGCGAAGTTTGCGACTTCCGATGTGCTGATGTTGGGCTACACGATGGTGGTGCCGGTTTTCGTATTCCTCTCCGCCCTCATCGAAGATGCCAGTGTCCGAACGCATCGTAGCGGCTTGCTGGTTTGTCTCGAGATGGCGATATCTGCAGGTGGCGCAGCGGGCGTGGGATACCTTGGATATCGCCTTTGGCTCCTCGGCTATTAACTGTGTCGCTAGATGCGGATCGTTGTGCGCAATAGCCCCGGCCATGAGCTCGACACTCTCACAGGACAGGAAGGGGCCGCCCTTCGTGCGTGGTACGGAAACGCCGCATCAAAGGAGGACGAGGCTATCGCTCTTGCAGTGATCCAAAGGGCAAAGCTGATGGACGGCTGGATATCCTGCAACTGTGTCACCGGGCGGTTCCGACCATTGTTGGCGCCGATCCAGCAGGAACACACTTTCACTCTACGCCGGCTAATCTCAAGAGAGCCTGGCGGTCGGCACGACGAAGAACGGCCGAACCATGCCCAAAGCTGCGCATTTCATGTGGACAAGGACGGCAGCCCAGCGCTGATCGACCGCGATTTTCATATCCGTCCAATTCCTAAGTCTGAAAGGAGCTATGTCGATCCGCTTCCGGCTATCCCCGATCGTCTTGCCGATCTGTCAGATCGCGGGCTTGCTCGGCCGAGCGAGAGAAATGATCGCCCGTCGAGACTCGGTAGCATTCTGTGGCGCATCCTCGACAAGGCGCAGATCAACATCATCCCGCCGTTGCAGCAACGACCGCAATTCTCGCTTGGAAGCCAACTTTCCCGACTGCGCTCTACCGCAAAGGAATTACGGGTGTTACGTACTTGGTCCCTCAACGCCCTGACATCGACATGGGCGGGAGACTACTGGGATGCCGCAAGCCGTTGGCAGGGCTTGCTTTCTCAATCGCGCCCGGATTGGCCACCGGCGGTTCGACGCACTGGATTTATGCTCCTATACGCGAAGAGCGTGTCCGCCCGTTCTATCACGCCGGTATCGACTGCGCGGACGATAGATCTCATGGGCAAGGTCCGCCAACCGCTGCGAGGCGACCCCGCCCATAGGGGACCGTATCTCGTTCTGCTCAACGCTGATTTCGGGGATGATGACGACGGACCGGCCAGGGCGGTCCACGCCTATGCCCAGCCCGTCTATAATTCCGATACGCTCTTCCCAATCGAGTCGGAGTTCGAGCGACACGTGTCCCATTTGCTGTTCTGGGTGCAGGATGCTCTGTTTGAAGCGATGCCCGACCTGCAGATACGGATCATCAAACCGCTTTTCGCTTTGGAAACCGAAACCGGCCTATGCCGGCCGGACTTCATCCTAGAGGCGACCTACCGAGATAATCCGACGGTCGCGCTCGTTGTTGAGGCAATGGGCATGGAAACCGACGAATATAGGGCCGCAAAGGCGAAGACATTGCCGCGGATGGAGCAGATCGGACCGGTCTTTTTGATCACTCCCTTGGATCTTGCTAAGGAACACTCAGCCGGATCCGCTCAGCGCGTTATGCAGTGGGTCATTCACCGAGTTCGCCATGCGAAGACAGGACGGTAGTTCCACGCTATAGGTCTATCGAGTTTCCATCGCCGGTGTTTGCCCAATTCTTGCAGCAAACTTATCATCTGCTGGTCGCGAGGATGTTCGAGGAGGTTCACGTGCAGAACATCCGAACGAATACCTAGGTGATCGTTATCTCAATTATCACTCGCAGAAGTTTAGGAAGGTCCTTGTGCCACTCCCACTTTCGGTAGTTGCCTAGGCGTGATGCGTGGCTATACCTAACTTCATCGTTTGCGAAAGGGTAAAAAGACATGGAAACAGTCGTTTACGGGTTCCAGATTTCCCCGGACTTCGATGACGAATTTGTCTTCGCGGCAACTCAAGAGCGGTGCCAGGAGGAATGCGTGCAGCATCGCAACGATATCCTGACTAGCAGTGATCAATATGGCGCTCATAATCCCCTTGGTGCGATGGCCATATATCGATTTACTCTGAAATCACTATCAACAAACGAACTCCTAACCGTGCTTAACGACGAACACCTCGACCTGTTGAAGAATGCTGTTGTCGAAAGGAAACTGGTTGCGGTCGTTGCGGAATAAAAAATAGGAGGCCTCACCCCCGGGATCGAAGGGTAAGTCTTTGTAAGGGCGACATCGTCGCTCCCGCGTGCAAATTGCGGCAGACCTAAGCTTCGATCGAACCGAAATCCTCACGTAGAGGATCACGCGCGGCGTCGGCGAATTCCATCAAATGTTCCCTTGATTGATCGTCCGAAAGTCGATCAGCTAGGTTTCGAAGCAGCAGCTCGACATCGTTGTTGAGTTCGACCGGATCAATTGACCCATCATCTGTTTGCTGAAAAATCGCCTCATTCAGGGCCTGAATGTCAGTACCGAAGACCTGCTTGACATCCTGTCGGCGCAGGAGCTGTGAACTCGAAGGTTTGCTTTTATTGGTGGAAGCGGCAGGCGGCGATTGCGCGTCGTCACCTAAGCTACCATGAGGTCCCGAGTAGATCCTCCTGTTTAAAGTCTCCTCATCGACTTCAAGATCAATTATACCTGTGGCTGGCGGCACTCGCTCCACTCTCTTCGGCTTTTCACGGCGTTTCGAAGTCCGCTTGGGCTGCGGACCGCTTACTGGCGTATTCACTGGTGGCTCGGTCTTTGCAACGCCAACCTCACGGGTCTCATCAAGATCGAGGCGCTGTCGAAGCTCATCGATAGAGGAGATGTAAACGTGGCGCACGCCATCTTTGGCGTTAAATCTTAGCAGTTGAGCAGTTGATGCAGATTTTGCGCCATGCTCGATCGTCCATTCCACCGGCTCCATCCGAGGCTTTGCCATCGGCTTGAACCTGCGGACCTTGGCAAACATCCGCTCCCCACCGGAATCGAGCTTCATGATCCGCATCAGCGGCATTCCGGTCACCTGCAGGATTGCCTCTTCTGGCTTCATCATCATCAGCGTGTTGACCGGAAGGAGATCGACCGACACAGGCACTTTCGAGATAGAGCGCTGCCTGCGGCCATGCCGATGCGAGTAAGAGGACTGTTCGACCCATTCGGTTGTCTTTCCCGCCGCAATGGACACTGCGGTCGCATCCTCCTGGTTCTGGAAATTCATGAACAGCTTGATCGTCGAGGCCCCCATCAGGATCTTCTGACCGGACCGTTGATAGAGCCGCTCGAGCTGGGCGCCATCTTGCAAGATAAACACGAAGCGAACGCCGTTCTTGCGAATGAGCGGCGCCAGCGTCAGTACCGTATCGATGCGGCCTCCATTGCCGAACTCGTCGAGCATCATCAAAACCTCATGCTCACCATTCGGCAAAGGCCCCAACTGCACCAGCTTGTCCGCCATTTGCTGGATGAACATCGAGATCAGCCGCTCATAAATCTGGATGGCGTTCCAATCCGCCTGGATGAAGATGGCAAGCTTGCGCTTTCTTATCGTGTCGATCGGGATCGTGGTGATCGACGTCAGTGCCTCGACCAAAGGATTCTGCAAGAAGTTGAGCTTGGCCACGATCTCCGCGGCGATGCCTTCGCCGAGCTTCTCGTGGCGACCTGCAAATTTGGTCAGCTGCATGCGGGTCTGGTCTGACAGTACGGCCTCGTAATTCTCGAGCAGCTGAACGATCGCCTTCCGCTCGTCGGACATGGAGTTGAGGATGCGATAGAGCTCGCTTAGCGATTTGCGCGTGTCTGGGCATTCCAGGACAAAGCCGAGCATCGCTGTCAGCAGAATTCTGGCGCTCTCTTCCCAGAAGTCGGATGAATCCGATCGCAAACGCTCCGGAAGCAGCATTTGCGTGAGCTTCTGCAGGTCGGTGATCCGCTGGTTCGGCTCGGTGCTGATCAGATCAAGCGGATTGTAGCCATCGGTGAATCTGGAACCGGGCGCCAGAAGGAAGATGTTATAGCCTTTGTCCTTGAGATAGCCCGAGGTCTCGTCGAAGAGCTCGCCGCTCATATCGAGAACGACCTGCGATCCTTCAAAGCTCATCATCGTGGGGATGACGAAGCCGCGCGATTTGCCCTGCCCAGGTGAGCCGATGACCATGACATGCTGGTCTCCGTCGTTGCGCAGAAGCAGGCCCTGTTTCAGGCCGAGCACGATTCCATGCTTGTCTCGCAGCCGAAAATCGGCGGCATCCTTAAGCGTCGCGAGCCTCGCTCGCCCCATGATCATTCGCTGACGCTTCTGGATGGCAAAGCCGATCGGAAAGCCCACCAGGGCACCGGCAGCAGCAATGCCCGAAAGCGCAGCAAAAACGGTCTGACGGGAGGGTTCGTGATACGCCCCGGCCATGTCCGTCGCACCAAAAGGTGCCTGATACATGGCCGCAAGATGATTGCCGTAATAGCTGGCGATTGCGGCGTGTTCCCCTGCCTTGGTCGCGACCATGTAAAAGGCGATACCGTAGACGGTGACGCCGGCATAGGCGGCGGCAAAGATCATCGCAGTCAGCGCGATCAAGCTGAACATCGACCGGACATGCAACAGATAAAGGATCTTGCGCGACAGGGCCTTCCCGCCTTTCAGCATCCATAGGCTCAAAATGAAGAACAAGAACGGTGACGCCAACACGAAGGCGAGAATACTCAGACCGACAGTGTTTCTGGTGTGGATGACCGACCACGTGTAGTGCATGGCATCGGCAAAGCGCACTGCACCGACATAGTCGAAATAAGACCCCTGCCCGAACGAGACGATATAGGCGTCGTAGATCGTCGCGAATATGAAAAGCCAAAGGCCGGCGGCGCCGAGGACCACGAATGGGAGGGTGATCGGTAACACCTTCTGTAGGCCAGTCCATTTCGGCCGCTCAATCTCGCTGTGTATGGACACGCTTGCCATCTTCATCGACCTCATCGGCAAAATAGATTTCGCTGACGCCGCGGCCGCCGACGGCGTCGCTCTTCTTCAGCTGGACCACGATTGGGATGATGGAGCGGATGTAGCGAATGATATCGTCCCGCTCCATCCGCACATTGCTGTTGAGCACCAGTGTCGACAGGCGATTGAAGGCATGGTGGGGCGAGTTTGCATGGATCGTCGACATCGAGCCGGGGTGACCGGTATTGATGGCATTTAGGAAGTCGAACGCCTCGTCACCTCGCAACTCGCCCATAAAAACCCGATCAGGTCTCAAACGCAGCGCAGTGGCGAGGAGATCGCCCATTGTCACTTTCGCCTCTCCCTGTCCGCCTTTGGAGACGAGCAGCGACACGACATTTTCCTGGCGCGGCTCAAGCTCGGCAGTGTCCTGCATGAGAATGAACCGCTCCTGATTGGGGATGGCGGTCAGCATCGTGTTGAGGAAAGTGGTTTTGCCGGTGGACGTCCCGCCCGAGATCAGCATGCTTCGATGATTGGTTGCGGCGAGCTCAAGGAAAGCCCGGACCTGTCGAGCTCGAAGCAGCCGGGACAGTTCGACATCAACGTCATCGATATAGTCGTCACCCGTGACTTTGGTGAAACGGAACGCACCAGCCCGCTCGTAGTCGTTCAGGTCGAACCGACGGATGAACTGCTTACGGATTGAAAACGCATGGCCGGTCGCCGAGGTTGGGTTGAGGACGAACTGGACACGCTCTCCGCCTGTGAGGGTTGCCGAAAGCAGCGGGTTCTGGGCATTGACCGTTTGCTTTGTGAACGACGCCGCACGGGACGCCATGTGGCGGATCGCCTCCTGGTCGAGGCCTTCTACCCGTTCCTTCACCATTGTGAGATGGCCGATCCTCTCCAGCCACACTTCTTCGTCGGCCTGGCAGGAAATCTCGACAACGCCAGGATCATCGAGGAAGCGTCGGATCGGCTCCAGAGCCTCGGCCAGAAAATGGTGCTCGGCCGAGATTGTAGGACGGGCGTTCATCTGCCACCTCTTTGCTTGCGCACGCGGTCGAATTCCTCGCGGACCGGATCTGGATAGAGGCCGGCAAAGTCCAGGTCGCGTGTGACGAAGACACTGATATCGGAGCCCTGCGGGATATGGATGGTGGGCCGGATGTTGCGACTGTCCTGGAAAGCCTCGCTGCCCAATTGCTGGATGCCGGAAGCGATCGTCTCGGCGGCGATCTGTCGGGCGCGATCCTGGGAGGTATCGCCGCTATTTTGGGGTATCCGCGTGACGCTGCCGTCACCGTTGACGACGGTGATGTACTGGTTCTGCTTCTGACCAAGCTGGGCAATGTACTGGGTTGCCCCTCCAATCAGTGTCATCAGTGCCGGCGGACCGAAGCGCTCCCAATATTTCCGGTCGACGATCCCGGTCATCCCCGAGCGTCCGAGCCGGTCTGTTCCGTAGGAGCCGAGCTGTACCGAAACCCCATCTCCCCGGATCATTCTCGTCCAGATGATCAGGACCCGCTCCTGCCCACGATCGACACCGGATTTGTAATCCCCGATCAGGGACGAACCAGCGGGGATGAGGATACGTCGCCCGTCGAAGGAATAGACATCCTCCCGCACGATCCCCTTCACCATGCCTGCGAGATCGGAATTGATAGCGGTCTCCAGCGTGCCGCGGATCATCGTGCCTTGCGGTATCCACGCGTCCGTCCGGCGGTTTTCGGTAGCGACCGAGACCTGAACACCCTGCCCGCCCATCGCTTTTAGAAAGGCCCTGTCAGGATCATTGGCTCCATCGGCTGCGCCACGATTGCCGGCTGCCGACACTGCGTCAGCACCTGAAGCCGATCCCATGCCGAACGACGCAGCAGATACTCCGGTCACCGTGGCCTGAACAGCTCCTTGGGTCTGGTTGGCCTGGTCGAATACCATAGCCGAGGAGCGCACGCGCTCTAGCAGCTTGGCCTGGCGGGCGAGCTCGATGCAGTGGGGATTGTCCGGATTCTTGCCTCTGGTGCAATCGACCTCCGCTGGCGGAAGTGCGGGTGCAGCAGCAGGTATGACGGGAGCTGGCGGCGGTGGAGGTGGCGGAGGCGGCGCCTCCGGCACCTGCGCTGTTGGTAGCGGCGGCGGTGCGGGCAACCTAAAGCCCTCATTTCGAGGTGCCTGCACCGGGCGGAACTCTTCGCGCGGAGTGTTGTCGACAACTTGCTGCTGTTCGCCGCTCGAAAGCAGGAAGTAAAGGACAACCCCAACACCGGCGATCGCCGCAACCACTGCGAATGGGCGCATCAGCCCGATCCCGGCCCGTCTGACCGGCCCGCCGAGGGAAGTATCGCCTTCCAGCGAGCGATAATTGGGCGAATTGAAGTTGGGATCCGACATGCTGCCCTCCTATCGTGATTGCGATTGTTGCTGGCCGCTAGCACTGCCCATGCGCTTCGGGGCAACGGCGCCTTCAATCGGTGCGGGGATGTCAGCAGGCACGGTCCGCAGATTGAAGAGACACGTCTCTTCTTCCGTCCCGTAGCGTAGCGACCATTGTCGCGAGACCTTGTCGATGACAACGTAGTCCGCTTCCCGCCGATAGTTCACGAGGCTCTCCCTGCGCTTGGCATCAACGATGAAGATTGCGGGAATGTCACTAGTGAATTTCATGAAGGTCTTCAGCCCGTCATCGAAAACCCAGAGGGGCTTGGCAGCGTCGTTACCTTTGAAGCCATAGTCATAATTGACCTTGTCCCGACGGATGTTCTTGATGTTCGGATTGCGCTGAGCATCCTGTGCTTGTTTCCAGAGCTCCGCTGTTCCCTTCAAACCAGCGTCTTCCGGGTAGGTGAATTTCAGCTTGAATGTCTGGTTCTGCATCGCCTTGCTATCGTTGACGCGCAAATCGAAGGAATAGGTGCGTTTGGTCGTGACCACGGAGAGGTTGGTCGCAGCATCCTTCTCCATCGGCTTCAGGGTCAACGATCGCCTATCGGCAGAAGTGAGGATTTGCCAGGAGACCGTGTCGCCGGCGACGACCTGCGTGATTTCCTCGTCGGCCCCAAACAGGATGGTGGTCACCAATCCATAGGTGCCGGTCACCTGGAAGACCTGTTCGGCGGAATAGGGAAGCGAGCGTATCCGCGGATCGAGCCTGCCTGGTCGCGCCAGCAATTCGGCGCTCGCGATCGTCGGCTCGAGAAACGACAGGACAGTGAGTGCAATCATCCATCGTTTCATGGCACCAGCCCCGATGGCATGTTTTCCGGGACCTTGGCGTATTCCGTCACGACAAAACCGAGCGGATTGTAGAGACGGACGCGATTGCTTGCCGGAAGATTGATCTGCCGATATCGCACCGTCGCTGACCAGCGGTTGACCACATCGCCACCACGTTGCCGCTCCCGTGTTTCAAAACGCACCGACATGGTCGAGGCATTGAGCGGATTGACCGAAAGTATGTCCGGACGGATATCACCTGTCGCGCCCATGGTCTTGACCGGCCCCCTGGGATTGCTGGGGTTCATCCAATCCTCGTAGTCCTTGAAGGCAGAGGAATTCGGCTCCGACCAGAGCGCGATCATGTCGAAATTGTCGGAGAGGTAGCGGGGATCATAGGTCTCGCGGCGGATCACATAGTTTCCGACAAAGGACGCTTGCACTGCCTGAAGCTCAGAGACGCCCGAGCGATCCTTGTCGAGTGTCGTGACGGTTTCCATGTAGCCGGTATTCTTGTCGACGATCAGCGGCACGACCTCGGTGCGCACAAGCGGGAAGAGCTGTGCGACCGAGAACGACAGGATGCCGGCGACAGCCCAGCCGGCGATGGCAAAGACCAATAGGATCATCCCGATCAGTGTACGCAGAGACCGGTTCTTCTCGCCCCAGGAATGGTGTTGATCGTAAATGTCTTGAGGACCTACGACCCTATCAGTCGGCTCAGTCTGCACCTGTTTCTTGAAGAATGCCAAAATCTATCCCCGAAATATCTACTGTGAAAATGTTGTCGGCTGAGGGCTTGCGGCCATGGTTCCCGCTTCATCCGCCGTTGCGCCGTCGCGTGGTCAACATTCTACCGAGCCCGCCAGTCGCCGCCATTGTGCCACGGCCGACAAGCGCAGATGCCGTCAACGCACCTCGCGGCCCAGCAAGCATGCCAAGCGCAACAGCTGCGGCTTGACCGCTTCGTGACGAACTCGACAGGAGTGCATTTCGCGTCGCCCCATAGATGATGTCGGCACCACCGCCCCTCGGGATGTTCGCCATGGCTGCGCTGTAAGCGAAGGCTTTCGCAATCTCCGGCACCTGCAAAATGAAGTAAGCAATCAGCGCCAGATAGAGCACCATGGCGACCACGATCGCGAGTGCGTTTTCGCTTGTGGCCATGTCGTCGCTGATGGTGTCCATCATGCCGATCAGGAAGCCGAACGAGAGACCAGCCATGATATAGGTGAAGAGAAGCATGAACATGCCGAAGGCAATACCCTTCACCCAAGCCTCGAACACGAAACGAGTGATGCCGAAGAAATAACAAAGGATGGCGATCGGACCGATCGCCAGCATCACGGCAGTGATCATCTTGGCAAACAGCGTTACGCCGGTGAGGATCAGCAGCATCGGCAAAAGGCCGAAAACCAGCACAATGAAGACCACGACGGCACCCGTGACGTTCGGCAGCCATCCTGACTCGTAGGAATTAAACAGCTGCATGGCGAAGTTGTAGACCTTGCGCGCCATGGACGCGACCTGGCTGGCAAGATCCGAGCCTGCTGCCTGTCCACCCATCGCCGAGGAAATCGCCGAGCCAAGATCCTGTGGTGAGAAGAGCACGAACTGGCCGATATTGTCGTAGAATGTTGCCCAGGACATGATCAACGCATAGGCAAGTGCGACCTTGAATCCCGCAATCGCCATGTCGGCCAATGAAATTCTGCTCTGCCCGAGGGCTGCCATCAGGAAATACAAGGCAAGGAAAATCGCCAGAATGGCGCTGACCAGGTCGCCGTTTGCGGCGAACAGGCCCCACGCCCGCTCCAGCGATGCCTCATTGATCTTGTCGAAATATCTGAGCGCATCGCCATAGAAGTTGATCGCGTAGCTGACTGGATCCATCTCGTCCCCTGACACCCTGTGGGTGGGCTAGAATTCCCGGCTAGAAGTGATTGACCGGTCGCATCGGGCCGCAGTCGTGCGGCAACACCGCATCGAACGCTGGCGCTGATGTGTCAGGCTTCGGCTCCGTGCCGTAGCCGAGCGTAGGTACTGGGCTGTCGTCGGCCGAGCATTTCGCCAGTTGCTCGTATTTTCCGGCACAGCCGCAGAGAGCGATTGTAATGCCGACCATCATTGGGAGAACCTTCACTGGGACTGCTTCTCGAAGGCCTTCAACTGATCGCGCACGGACGCGGTCTCAGTGCCGGTCTCGCCATTCCGGAGGACGCTGTCCGGGAGTGTGGCGAAGGTCTTCAGGTTCTGCGACGAGGTCGCTAGCGCTGCCCTGTATTGCTGGTTCAACAGCATGACCTGGTTGTTGAGCGAACCGACGGCCTCATTGGCGGTCTGATTTCCCTGCAGAACCATCTGTGTGTTCTGCTCCAGCGCGCCTTTCAGGTCCTGCGCCGAGCCGATCTTTTCGGTTGCCTGCATGAAGGAGTTTTGGCGGTCTTTCGTCGCGCTGTTCATCGCTTCTGTCAGAGCCGTCAGGGTGGTCAAGGCATTGATCCCCTGGGAATAAGCCTGATTGGCGCCGGATAATTCACCGCCTTTGGCCGTGTCGACGACCATCTTCACAAGGTTGAGACCATTGATCAGTTTGGCGGCCGTGTTCCGGAACTGGCTGCTGATGCCGCCGAACACAGCCTGGTTGCTAGAGAGTATTGAGTTGAAGTCGGGAGCCTGCCCCATGCTGAAACCGTTTCCGGTGGCGAGCTTGGCGAACTGGCTGGCGTCCTGCGTGCGGTCCCCGACAATGGCCTGAAGGGTTTTCGTCGTGTTGTCCATGACGACCGACGTGTCCTGCTGGATCTGCTTCGACAGCCGCTCGATTTCCTGTGCTGCCGCGATATTGGCCGAATCCTTGACTGGGACCTGTGCGAAGGCGTGTGGCGTGGCAACCAAACCGAGCCCGACGGCAAGAACAATCTTTTTCATGAGCCTCTCCTTTGCTGTTTCGTTAGTTGACTGTCGGCCGAGCATCGACAACGGTCACCAGACCAAGCGCCGGATCCTGCAGTGCCGTGAAGGTCGCGGTGTCACCGTTGGCGCGCGCCGCATCCTGAAGGTCCTCGAGCCAGCGACCTATCTGTTCGGAAGTGGCATTCGCCGGAACGGCAAAACAGCGCGTACCGCCCGTGTCGATGATCGTCGTGGGGCACTGGATTTGCGCCATGACCAGCGATCCATCGCTATCCTTGGAATTGCCTCCGCCCGAACCACGCAGGCTCGCCGAAGACGATTGCAGCCCGGACTGGAGGCGCTGGAGATATTGCTGATTTGCTTCGAGCGATTTCTGGGCGAACGCATTCCACGTCGTCGCGCGTTCGACCTGCGCCTTTGTATTGCGGTCGACGGCCTTCTTTAGCTGTTCACCACAGCTCGTGGTATCGCTGACCGTTTCCGGTTCGGTCGTCTCGGTTCCAGTTGGCGCCCGGTCGCCATTTTCAGCCTTGTTGCGCTCATAGTAGGCCGAGACCTTTCTGACGTAGTCCTGGGTCTCCGGAATGTCCGGGATCTGGCCGTTTTGAAGCGACTGGCGATACGGACCGGCATTGTAGCCTGCGGCGATCAGGTCATATCGGTCGCCGAACATGCCCTGCAGCTGCTTGATGTATTTGACCCCGCCGCGGATATTGTCCTGCGTGTCGTAGGGGTTCACACCGAGCCCCGATGCGGTCCCTGGCATCAGCTGCATCACGCCGGTCGCTCCTACTCCGGAACGTGCCGAATGGCGAAACCGCGATTCCTGTTCAGCGATTGCCATCGCAAAATTCGGATCGACACCCTGCCGGATCGCCTCGCTCTCGACCATGCGGGCGACTTCCTGTTGGCTCGGGGTTTTCTTTGAGGGGCTTGCTGGCGAGGTCGCACCGGCCATTCCCTGTGCGGAACAATCAGCCGGCGCACCGGATCCCTGCCCCGGAGCGAGGCTGTCGGTGGTCCCGCCGGACGCCCCTTTCACGGCTTGCGTATCGGCCTGGTAGGGTCGGTAGCTGTCGCGGGTCGCCTCGTCGCTTTTCAGGCGTGTATCGTCGAGCACCGGGACCTGCGCGCGCAACGCCGAGGGCACGACGATGGTCGCGAACGCAAGCACGCCGACGGTTGCCAGTTCAGGAAGCCTTGGCGTTGTCATCGGACACGTCCCCCTCCCAGTCGCAGAATTTTGACAGCCAATCCTTCGGATCGTCGCCGTATTCGTCGCGGAGCATCTCGACTTCGCGAACCGTATCCTCCCGCCCGGAAAGGACCTTTATGAACTCAGGCATGTGGGACATGTCGACACGCGCGATGACGCTGCTTTTGGCCTGTTTGATCAGCATAAAGCGAGAGCTCGGATCGCCGTTCTTGACCCATTCGAACTCAGCCCTCGATAGGCCGAAATGCTCCATGTAGGAGGTTTCATCCGCCTTCGGATTGGCGAAGAAGATGTTGGTGGAGGTCTGTTCGATGATGGTGCGGCTGACACTGGACTGGACGACATCGTCGGCCGACTGCGTCCCGAAGATCACAAGACCATTCCGCTTTCGGATGGTCTTGAAATAATCCTTCATGGTTCGCTTGAACTCGTCGTCGTCGAGCAGCTTCCACGCCTCGTCCATCAGGTTGATGATCGGCGACTTCCCATCGTAGATCTTGTCCAGCCGATGGAACATGTAGAGAAGTGCCGCGGTGCGAACCGTCGGGTCGTCGAGGATCGAGGTCATGTCGAAGCCGATCATCGGACGGGAAATGTCGAGACTGTCGTCGGCATTGTCGAAGAGCCAGGCGTAGGGCCCCTTGTCGACCCACTTGTCGAGCCTTGCGATCAAGCTGCCTTCGGTGCGCTCGCTGCCGGCAAGGAGCGCCCGCAATGACGAGAAGCGCCGGTAGGATCGGTCCTTGGTCTTAAGAACGGACTTGATGGCATTGCGGATGATCGCCTCTTCCTGAGGCGAGAGGTTCTCTCCCTCCTTTGTCGGGTTCAGCATGAAGCTGAGCAGACCGTAGAGAAAGACGCGGTTTTCCTCGGTGTCGTCGAGAAGCAAGGGGTTCCAGCCCGAGGGCTCGCCAGGCTCAAGCGCCATGTAAGTGCCGCCCGCCGCCCTGACCATGATGTCGAGGCCCCGATCCTTGTCGAAGACGATGGTCTTCAGCCGCGGGCTGACCCGGTAAGCCTGAAGGATCAGGAAGGACATGATGACCGTCTTGCCGGAACCTGTCGGCCCGAAGACGGTCGCATGTCCCACATCGCCCTGATGGAAGTTGAAGAAGAATGGCGTGCCGGACGTGGTCTCGAAAATCGTGATCGCAGGGCCCCAATGGTTGCCATCCGGCTTTCCATAGGGATAGGCATGAAAACTGCTCAATCCGGCGCAGTTCAAAGTGGAGATCATTGCACGGCGAGCGATATAGGCCTGGTTTCCGGGCAGCTGCGCCCAGTATGCCGGTTCCGCGTTGAGATCTTCTCGCACATAGGATGCCCCCAAGGCGCCAAGCTCATTGCCGATCAGTGCTACCGCGTCGTCGAGCTGCGCGATGGATTTGGCGATCGGCATGACGGTCAGATGATGTTCTGTGAAGGCGACACGCTTGCGGGCGAGCTCATCACGGGCGATGTCGAGATTGGCCTGGACACTCGAACCGCCCTCATCCGCCTTCGACATCTGGCGATCGAGGCGCTCGATCCTGCCGCGCGCGGAGATGTCGTCGACGAAGGACATCGATTGGGTCAGCACCATCTCGAATGGCAGTTTCAGGACATAGTCGAGCATCCCGGCCCCGGTCTCGGGTGGATACTCCTTGAGCGATACCATGGCGGCAAACCGATCGTCGCCAGTCACGTCACCCTGCAGATGAATGATGCGATTGCCGATCGAGGTGCGGCGCGCCGGCAGCATTTCATCGATCGGGATATTGCCGAGACGGACAGGACGCACCCGGCCCCCGTTCAACAGCGTATAGAAGAACTCGCATTGCTCTGAGAACCAGACCTTGCGAGCGCCCTCCTCGAGGACGGCATCGTCAGCAATCGCCTTGTAGATCGTTCGACCGTTCCCGAGATGGGCCTCGATACGCTGGACGTCTCGCAGAACCTTCGGGCTGTAGACCGCAAGAGACTTTTCCAGCGCACGGGTTCCCTCGACCAGCCGGTCGCGCATCGCCCGGAACTGCTCCTTGCGGACGACATTGCCGCCGATGCCCATGACGCGAGAGAGCGTCGAACCCTTTTTGAACAATGGCCGGACGACCAGCGAGACATAGGTATCGTTGACGAACATCTCGTTCCTGGAGATGCTCGACTGATACACGTCGTCGAGGCGTTGCATGAAGGGGTCGGTAAAGGTCGATGGTAGCGATGGCGCAACCTTGCGCCTGACAACATGCGTATAGAGTGCGAAATTGCCGATCGACGAGATGGCGCGGAAAGCTGCGTTGCGCTGGCGCTGCAGCATGTTGATAGTTTCGATGTCGGCGGTCTCGAAGGAAAATCCGGTCAGTTGGATGGTCGAGACGAGGCAGTCGTTCTTCAGACGGATGATACCGTTTTCGATCGGGACATAGAAAGGGACGTGGGTCGCCACGTTTCTGTCGGCGAAGATCTCCCAACCTTTCGACAGACTGCCCTTCAAGGATCGTGCCATCGTGCTCATCGCCTAGACTCCATAGGTCCTGGCGCCACCGCCCAGCCGACGACCGAGGGGATTGACGCCGCACATGCTGAGCCGCCCGACAATGTCGAAAAACCACAGGTCGAGCTTGACGGTAAGCACGTATAGAATGCCGTGAAGGATGATGAACGTGGCCGGAAACCAGAGGATCGAGCCAAGGATCATGAACACCATCAGCGAAACGAAACATTCGGCGAGAAAATAGGTGTAGGGGATACCCATGACCGTCGGCGGACGTGTCAGGGCAAGGATGACGGGATAGGACTCGATGGTTTCATCGGTCCCGTCGATCGTGGTCCCGGCGCCGGCCATAATCAGGCCCCTCCGCCAGCGATGAAGTCGACGAGTTCCGCTGCAGCAAACATGCCGGCAAGGCTTCCGCCGACACGAAGCAGGGCGCCCCAGGACCAGAAGCCAAAGGCAGCGGCCATGAACATGCCGATGAAGGCGACTGCGCCAACCGACCGACCGAAAGACCCGGTGAAAAACTGGACGAGCCTATCGGCCGCATTCTCCAGAGCATCCAGGTTTTGAGCCGCCGCGGGTTCAAACTGCACCAACACAAGGATCGCGCTGGCTGCGACGACGCACGCCGTGTTGCCAAGAGCCTTTCGCTTTGCAAGCCAATACCAGGCGGCTCTGCCGTTAAACATGCCGATCTCGATAGCGACTGCGGAGTTTTTCATGGGACTACCTCTTCCTTGACGATCTTCACGGGACCACCGTCAACGATGTGGCCATGCTCCTGCGGAGCCGGCCCAAGCGCTGCCGATGGTTCTGCGACTGAGAAAATAAGCATGGGCGACTTGGCGCGATCGGCCCGGACCCTGTGGGCAACTGACGAAGCACTGGCCTGGGACTGGATCCCGGCATGAGCCGTCGGGGGAACTGCGGGCATCCCGGTGTAATATCCAACGACGCGCGTGACATAGTCGGCGGTCTCCTGGATCAAGGGAAGCGAATGGTTGGCATCGACGCGCAGCTCACCAGCGTTATAGGCCGACGCGATCAGCACAGGATTGCGGTATTTGCCGATCAGAAGACGCAGGAAGCGTGTTCCCGCGCGGATGTTCTGTTCGGGGTCCGTGAGATCGGTTGCTCCGAAGGCGCTGCCGATCTGCGGCATGACTTGCATCAGGCCGATGGCACCGGCCGGACTGGCAAGCTGCCGATCGAAGCCGGCATTCTCGGCACGCATGACGGCGAGCACCCAGTTCGGGTCGACCTCTTCTTCGGCCGCGATCCTGACAGCAAGGGCAGCATAGGCTTCGGGTATGCCATCCAGAAGATCACTTCGTGGCGATACCCTGTGGGCTGCCTGCAGCCCTCCTTTATCCACCTCGGGACCCATTTCGGCCCGCCCATCCCCGAGTGAGAATACGTCGATCGAGGAATAGGCGGCGCGCCGGCGTTCGCCACCCTCATCGTCACTTGGCGCCGGAGGGAGAACCGACTGATACGACGCGGGGCGTGCCGGTGTGTCTGCGATCACAAGCGGTGGATATTTCGAGGCGGGCGCCAGTTCGCTGAACCGCGCCACGAGGCTCTCCGCGTTGACCGCTGGGGCAGAAGCAAAGACCGGTCGGGACGCATTCGGGAGGCCCGTGGATGTCGGCGACAACCTTGTAGATTTCGGCGCTACGCTTGACTCCGCTGGAGGTCTTTCCGCGCTTCTACCGGGCCGGATGTCATGTTCGCTCCCGAGGCTCGAGGCATACCCTGTGAGGAGAAACACCGAGGCGATCGCGGGCCAGATTGAGCTCCGTAACCTTATCCCTTGCGGTAACCTCTTGAGGTAAAACGAGCTGCGATCCATTTTCGAACCAGTTCAAAATTACACTGCGGTATAAGTTTTGAACTGCATTCCTGCACGGAAATCAACCTAAAATGTCACTTGCGTATAATTTTAGCACCATCGACTTTATGACTGACCTCTAAAAACAAGGGGATTTCAATCGCCTACGCGCGACCATCGATCCGCTGTCCAACGGTACCGAACTTGCTCCTGATCCCCGAATATCTTGGAGAGACGGACCGCCGCGCCGCCCTTGACCAGCACAGAGCCAGCATCTGCTCCTGATCGCGCCCCGTAGATTTCGCAGACGTAGTTTGGCAGCTCTTTTTGAATGCGCGGCGCCGGAAAGCAGGACGAAACCTGATAGCGGTGGTCGTCACCAGACGCATATTCGCGCCCAATCTGTTGAACGGAGCCTAGCCGATGGCGCACAAAGTCGGTGCCATATTCCAACTGGCAGTCAACGATCGTCGCGCCGTGGTGCCTGCAGGCCGCGAGACTCAGATAGGCGTAGGGTGCAGGAGGAAGCGGACGCTGGGGCGGAATGGTGCTCGCGCATCCTGCCAATGACGATGTGAAGGTCGAGACAAGAAAAAGCGTCCTTAAATTCTGCATGTCGTTACTCCTGGGTTTCCCGGCGATAGCCAGCGTCGGTCAATGCGTCGATAAAGAGGTCGCAGGCGAGCGAACAGAAGGGAGATGCGAGCTGAGCCAGATGAAGCGCGGTCAGGACAAGACCGAGATCAGAAATGGCGGCGACAGCGCTTGCCAGATCGCCGCTTACGCCATCACAAAGCATCTCCTGCCCCTCGTGACCCTTGATGATCAGCGCGTAATCGCCTCGAGCAATGCTGTGCCAGAGCTCGACAGTGCCGGTCTCTCCGGCGCGGCTTTCTGCGTCGCAGATGAGCATCAGCGAATAGTCGGGGTGCGGTATCCGATGTTCCTCGACAGTCGTGCCGACCCTGAACTCGGTCAACTCCACATGAGAAGAGAAGATAAGGAGGCCTTCGTTGACCAGCAGGCGCCGCGCTCCCAGCCGAACGAAGCCGTTCATCGCTGCCGCCCGAATTGAAGCTGAAGGAAGCGCATCGCGGCAATGCTGACAAATCGACCGCATACCGCCGTCTACCATGACGAAGGAAGCGTGAAAGCGATCGACGATGAACCGTTCTATATTCTGGGTTCGACCGCCTAGGCTTTCGACAAGGGCGTATCCATCGAGCTTTCTCCATGGCTTGGAGAGCAAATCAACGTCGGGCCTGAAACCAGCATCGTTTACGAGAGAGGCTGGTCCAGCGACGATCGCGGCCGATCTCGTCTGGGCACCGCAACCCGTGCAGTCGATCGCGACAGGGACCTGGAACCATTCCTTCGTCAAAACAGATCGAGCGTTTGTCAGTTGCGGCCACCACCAAGAAATTACACTGCAGTATAATTTCTATCATCGTGACTTCTGTCTCTCAAGACATTTGCGCGTCGAATATGCCGGGTAGCACTTTTGGATCTCGCCGACTTGGTAAGGGCCCTCACCTTTCCGGTCGCCAAGTCGCTCAATGGGTAAGGCACTGAATGAGCGATAGCCTCATTCGCTCATTCACCGATACGCTCAGACGCCAATCGGCGTATTTACCTATAACCCGGTTCGCTCAATAGGCGCGGCACCGATCCGCCGATGCACCGAGACGCGCATTCACCGAATCTCCGATTGCGGTATTTGCTCATAGCCCTATCCGCGGATGCCTCGTTCGCATCTTCACCCGTTCGCCTACTCACTCCTTCACCCATTGACGCATTCGGCGAATACGCGCCACGCCTATTCACCTATTCACCTATTCACCTATTCACCCATTCACCGACTTGCCGACTTGCCGACTTGCCGACTTGCCGAAACGCTCAACCACGCATTCGCCGATCGCAATTGACGACGGGACCCCCGTCTCCCAGCCGCATCTTTGCCAACTGCTGCAGCATTGGAAAATGGTCCATCAGCCCCTCCTCCTCAGCGGATTTCTGAAGGCCACTAATGCCACCCACAAAAGGCAACGTTGCACTCGCCCCTCGGGCGAAACGGCTATGGGTATACCCATAGCCTATCCTGCCATCTTACCCAGCCATCTTACCCAGCGATCTTACCCAGACCGGTCAGACAGCGTGCCCGAGACGCAAATGCTGTTGCAGGTCGTCAGACGATGCAACAGCGATCGGAGGTATCACCGACGATCCGCGTCGCAGGAACAGCGCGATGTCTGACCGGTCTGGGTAAGTTTCCGAAGCGAGCCGTGGTCGCGAGCAGCCGGGATGTTCGGGCCGCAGCGATCAGACATCGATGGCTGCTCGCGACGAGACAGCGAGCGCACCGCGGGAGGAGATGGGCAGATCGAGCGGATACCCGAAGGATGAGGGTGTAGCGAAGGCTGCCCATCTCCTCCGTATTGTTTGGGGAAGTCGCGGCAGCGTCCGTCTACCGGCCCGAAGGTCGGGCGGGTCTCGACCCGCTCCCCAGGGAGAAGAGACCACGGCCCCACCGGGACTGTGCCCATATCCGGCGATCAGCCGGCGGGGGTGCGCGAGGGGTTCCCCCTTGCGATGAGGCGGCCGGTCGATCCGGTCGTATCATCTGGCGAGAGTGATCGTTACCGGAGGCGGAGACCGCGAAGCGGGCTCTGTGAGAGGTGCTGCGCGCCGCGAATAGAGCCCGGTCGGCACAGGCCGGCTCGCTTGATCGGAACACCGTCTCTCTGATGCGGCCGCCCCATCACGGAAATGAATCGATCATTGCCGACCGATTCATAACTGTCGTTGGACGGGAATTTGCCAATCGACGATTCTGTCGACATGATCTCACAACCATACCAGCTCTATGTCGAGCGATCTGATACGCTGAAAAACATGGCCCGTTACTACGCCATGGATATCTCAACGACATTGTTCGGCCACGCCTGCCTGACGCGGCGATGGGGCCGCATCGGATCTCGGGGCCAATCGAAACTCCATATCTTCGAGGATGAGAAGGACGCGGTTTCGCTGTTCCTTGATATTTTGCACCAGAAGCGCCGCAGGGGCTACCAGCCATCCCGGCGATAGCTCCCGTGCTTTGTCCTGAATGCCGGACGCATCGTTGCCAAGCGGAGCTTCGTGCCCGGTAAGTCGGTCGAACCGACGGACCGGGCAAGGCCTGACGGCGAAAGCCTCCCTCAGAAGGGAGGCTCAGCGGAGACCTGCCCCTCCTGTTCGGCAATGATCACTGAAAGCTCGGCGCGTGCCAGTTCCAGTTCGAGCTCGAGATCGCGGCGCTCGACAGCGTCGACCGATGCATTCAATTCCAGGCGCAGCTCTTCAATGTGTTGTTCCAGAAGCATCTTCGTCTCCTTGACGTTGTGAATGACGACGCCCGCGGTCATGAGGGGTCGGGTCGGGTCAAGGTTCGCGTCAGCGACCGGCGGAGCCGGCGTGCGGAGGAGCCGATTTTGTTGAAGCGGAGGGAACCGGAGTGGAGGCAAAATTGGAGGTGCCGCGCGACCTTGAGGCGGCGCGATCGCTCATGGCATCCTTGGCAAGACTGAGCAGACATTCCCTCACCGTATGGCACCCATTCAATGGGCACGGCCGGAAACACCCCCTGTTTGGGTGCTGGTGGCCTGAAGTTGTGGACATCCGGCATTTCCAGGCTTTTGTGCTGCACTGCGCCAGTGACACGCCGGAATTCCCCTGCAAGGGATTTTGGATCAATGATGCGGAGACAAGAACATGACGACCACAAACGAAATTGCAGACAAGATCGCTTCCGACCATAGCCTGACCAAGGCACAGGCCAAAACCATCGTAGAGTCGGTGATCTCCTCAATCACCGCTGCTGCCGTTGCCGGCAATGAGACAAGCCTGCCGGGTTTTGGGAAGTTCAAGGTGAAGGATACCCCGGAGCGTGAAGCACGCAATCCGTCGACCGGCGCGACCATCAAGGTCGCCGCCGCTCGGAAACTGGCATTCACGCCGGCCAAGGCTCTGAAAGACGCCCTTAACAAGTGATGGCACCGAAATCATAGCCAAGAGGCCCGGTTATCCGCGGTGCCTTCTTGGCTGTGAAAGGACTACCTACCAAAATTCAGCCGCGCTCCAGTCGGCACCACAAAGTCCGGGTCAAGCTCGGTCCGGTCCGGCTTAGCTGAACGACAAAGGAGAAGCCCCGCCTTGGCCGGCGGGGCTCGATATTGTGCGGATCAGATCTCGCGCTTCGGGCGGTTCCAAATGAGAGCGTATTCGCCGTCCGTTTCGCTTGGCCACAGGGCAGCTGTGATCGGTGCGTTGAAGCTCGGATCGTCGAGCTTTACGGAGATGTACTGCTCGCCGTCATTGGAAACCGCCTTCCAGCCGGCGCCAACCTCGACGCCGTTGCCGGCGGTGATGCGGAAATCCGGGGCGTCCCGTGAGACCCGTTCGATCGGGTTAAGGCGGGCCTTCATGCTGACGGTGAGGGTGCGAACGTTGCCGATGATGGAGTTGTTGCCGCTGGTGGTGAATTCGCCGATGACTGCCATTGTCGTGTTCCTTTTCCGGTGTGTTCGGGCCGCGCCCACCGCGGCCTCGATGGCGGTGTCAAGACCGATGGCGATCGCCGCCGCACCCTTGGGCCGAAACGTCAGTGGAGGGCGGGCGGGAGCGGCTTTATTGCCTCGCGAGGAATGCGAACCTGTTCGCAGGGGAAGAAAGTTGCGGACGGCCGTTGCGGTCCAGGCGATCGAGACGAAGTCGGCCCTCGGTCACACCAGTCCCATCGAGGTCTGCGTGGGTGTTGTCCGTCGTTGCGGATGGGCAGGCCACGACCTGTGCTCATCGGCAGGCTCGCGACCGGTGTGATACGCAAAACCATGGCTCCGTGCCCCCCCGCGACTGCCTGGTAACGCTGACCGGTCGACATGAGACCGCACGCCACTGTTTTGCCTCCACGAGAATACCGTTGCGCTTGCGCTGGTTCGCCGGGCTCCCCCGTTCGCGGAAGCCTCTCGACTTGTAACGCTAGACACCGCACAGGCCTTATTGCCGCCGGATCATGCCACCGGATCGTCGCGGGGAACAAGGTCTCGGTCGTGGTCCGGCGCGAAGCGATCTCGACCTGAGCCCATGGTCGTGGATTGGACCCCGGCCCCGAGCGACAGCGCTCCGAGCCGGATCGTCAATGTTGCGGGGTTGTCGACAAACTCGGGCTTGAACAACCTTACGCCGCCTCCGGTTCGGACGCCGCCTGCGGCTGAAGGTCGTGGAGATAGGCGACGGCGCGCTGCGCATGGGCAGCAGCCTGGAAGATTGCGCGCTTGTCAGAGCCAAGGATTGCAGCCCAACTCTGGATATAGGCAGCATGATCAGGCCTCGGCTCCAGTTCCGGGACGATCCCCAGATCGGCACAAATCATGGCAGCTCCGAGCTCCACGAGCACCTCTTCGAAGGCGCGTTCGCGCCGATCCTTGTGATAACGGGACAGATCCCGGTTCAACCGATGAGCTGCAGATGTCCAGTGCAATGTCTCATGCGCGCGGATGGCAATGAATGAGGCCATGTCGCGGAATTGCGCCGGCTCGGGAAGTTGGACGTGATCGGTGGGCGGCGAATAATAAGCCTGGTTGCCGCCATAGCGGACGACCGCACCGGTATTGTCGAAGAAGCGATCGGCATGCTCGATGCGCTCAAGCGGTTCGGCAATCGCGTCTGGAGCGCAGTAATAATGGTCCGGCAATCCTTCGATTTGATCACAATTGAAAACTGTGTAAGCCTTCATAAACGGGATATCCCGCTCGATTTCGCCACCGCGTAAATCGGATTCCGTCTTGGTGAAGCGGCTCGCATAGACAACGCTGGCACCGCTTTCGCCCTTGCGAACATGGGCACCCAACTCGTTGGCCTGACGCAGGGTCATCCAGGTCGCCGAATTGAACCCGTAAGCGACGCTCTCAGACCATAAAAGCAGGACATTGAGACCGGTATAGGCCTGTCCGTTATGGCGGAGCGGTCGGCTGACCCGGCCCGTCATATTGCAAGCGCTCCATGGCTTGATCCAGGGGCGCACGCCGTTTTCCAGATCGGCGACGATCCGATCGGTAATGCGGGCATAGATGTCGATGCGGGTGGTTTTGGTCTTCCTGCTCATGTTCGAACCTCCATTTACCTGAGGTCCCGTCGGTCGCGACCCCGTCACGGCGGGCCGTTTGCAGGAGCGGTCAGGGGGCAGGCGCACCGGAACGGCCTCAACGTATGTGGAGGACGGCGAAGCCGTTGCGGCCTGCATCCGGCTCCTGCAGGACCGAGACCGGGACGGGGTTGCGAGCGACGCCCGGGACCATCTGTCTTCCTTCTTCCCCTTTTTGCCTTAGTCATGATCATGGTCGCCGACATGGAAAAGCCGCCCGGGGTTGGGCGGCCGCGCATTTCAGAGCTGCATTGAAGGGCGGAGCCTGAGCTCCGCCGGTGGGATCGCCTCAGTCGAAAGCCGACATCTGGGCCGCGGCCGCTTTGCGGTCGAGCGTCTGGCCGGGATTTTCGACCGGTCGGTCGAAGGGCTTCCAGACCTCGCCGACAATCTGCTCGTAAGCGGCGACAGCGCCTTCCGCCGCCATCCGCAGGGCGTGGGCCTGGATGCCCATGTCTGCGGCGAATTCGCGCTTGCGCTGGGCGGCGCTGTCATAGCCGACCGGGCCGTCGAGATCCTCGTCGCGGGCTTCAGCGGCACCCTTGGCGGTGGCGTCGCGCGCCTCGGTGACCGCGCGGGAGTAGAACTGGCCGGCGCCATGGGCCGAGCCGACATAGGCGCCGACGATCCGCTGGAGGTGGATCTGCATCGCCCGTTCCCCGAGGCCATCCGAGAGGCCGCTGACCGTCTCGATGATCAGACGCTCGTGCATGTCGCGGATGCCGTCGCTATCGAGGATGGCAGCGCCGAAGCTCTCTGCGATCTTCAGTGCCTGGGCTTCATCGGGGCAGGTCAGGCGGACCATCTCGACGGTGGCGCCCTTACGGAGCTGGAGGACGCGGGCCGATGGATGCGACGCCTGATGTGAGGATTGCCGGGACTGGGTTGTGGGCTTTGCCATGATGGTTTCCTTTCGTTATCTGCCGAGGCGGTTTCGGCCCCCTTGGCCGGCCTGTCCTTCGGTGCGGTCGAAAGGGGCCGACGCAAGCCGGCCGGTTCAGGGTCCGGGCGCGCCAGATCGAGCGAAGCTGGGGTGCGGGCAAGCGGGGCTAAGGCCCTGCGATGATCCGCATTCCTGCTTTGCGACAAGCGGCATGACCGGCCGCCCCGCGGCGCGATAGCGGCCTTGAAGCGGACGGGCGTTGGTCCAGACCGCCACGAAACCGAAGGGCAGACCGACCAAGGGAGCAACCTTGCCGGTCGAGATGACGGGGCTAGCCCAGCACATGCATGACGACCATGCCACGATCGGACAGGATCGCCGATGACGACGAGGCAGTCTCAAGCACGGACAGCGTCAGCCCTGTAGCAGTTCCTCATGCCTGGACGATCGCTCATGCCACAGCCCTCCCCTGCCCCGCGTTGCTGGCGACCTCGTCGGCGGTGACGTCCTCCAATACGGCGGAGGGATAGCCGTGCCGGGTGAGCCACTCTTCCGCTGCTTGGCGGCTGGCGGCTAAATGGACGAGTTCGGCATTCTCGCCGGCTCGGTCGAAAACGCGGCAGCTTCCGATGGCTGGGACTTCGATGATGCTGAAGCTCAGGCTGCTGTCTAGCGAAAAACTCCGATAAATGCGGATCGCAATGACCCCGCCAGCCCCATGATCGCCTTCGTGCAACCTGAAAGTGGCCGGCACGATCATGCTGCCGCGCCGATATTCGCCCTGACGGCTGACCAGTTGGCCGCTGCTGTTGTGGCTTCGCCATGCGGACAGCCTTTTTCGGTGACGTTCAGGTGGGCGAGGCGTGCCGTCGGACCAGGCCAGAACGGAACCGATCGGGGCCAGAAATGCAGGATGAGTTGACATGGAAAACTCCTGGATGAATTTGGTCGGTAGAGACGGAACCGCCGCCGGTGGCGACCACGGGCGGCGGTTGGGTCGTGGAGAGAAGCGTGCGTGCAAGGCCGCTATTCGGCCGCGATACCGTAAGCGCGCTCATCCTCATCGAGATCGGGTTCATCGACGCCGGCCTCGGTGGCATCGCCATCATCTGTGGCCTCACTTACAGGATCTCCGTCGGGATCACCGGCGCCATCGAGGTCGGCGTCATTCGAGAGGCTATCCTTATCGGGCTCGGCCTTGTCGAATACCTCCCCGTGCTTTTTCAGGTTGATCATGTCTGCAGGGTCGGGCGCGAAGAGCGCCGAAGCGTGGACAAAGCGGTCTTCAGCAAAGTGGCTGACGAGTTCGGCCCGCGTCTCCCGCACCTTCTGACGCGGCGTCACATTCGCATCCTTTGCGACCGCCTCGAGCGCCTGCCTCGACAGGCACAGAAGGAAATCCTCCGATCCCATATTGGGAAGGAAGCCGTCGGCGCCGATCGTGTCACCGGCAATCCGGGAGACGACGCCGCTGTTCGACATGCCACGCCGGCAAGACAGGACGTCGATCAGCATGGAGCGCGCGACAACACGGAGCGTTTCCATGGTTATGTCGAGCTTACCGTCATCCGAGATGAGGCGGGCGGCATGCCGCCGGAGACGGCCCGGTCCGATCACCGTATCGCTCGCGCCGGAATCGACCCGGACATTCAGGCCCGCGAATGCGATAACGAGCAGCCCCATCAACGTGTCGTCCTCGATCGGCGCCCGCGATAGAGCGTCGTGCAGAGCATCGGTGCGGAAGTCGCCGATCATGTCCTGCCCCTTTTGCGTCACGTCGGGGCGTGCTTTCGGATTGTCGATCACAGCACTACCGTCGCTCCCACCGCTGGCCGCAGTGCCTTTGGTCTTCTTCTCCTCGGGCATACGATACGCGACGGACTGCACCTTGCCTTCACGGTCGAGATACATGCCGACATGATCTGACTTCGAAGGCTTGCCATAGACCCGCTCAGCCTTTTTCGGGAGCTCGGGCTGCCCCCAATTGTTGACGTCTACGATCGCGCCCTTCTTTGGAAGATTGACCGTCATCCATTCTTGCTGTGCTCCGAGAAACGCCTCGACATTCGTCGTGTACCGGCTGTCCTGGTCGGCGGGTGCAAAGAGGTCCTCGACCCATTCGATCCCATAGGCGCTTGCGAGATCGTCGCCGAAGCTCGCATCCTTGGCGAACATGCGGGTTTTCGAGAGAGCGCGAGCGATATTGTACCAGTCGGCACGCTCTGTCTTTTTGGGCTTGTTCGCCTTCCAGACTTCTTTCTGTTCATCGAGCGACGCCGCGGCAATCGTGCGAAGCTGCTGTTCGTTCGGCATGTCGCCGAGCGCCATGTGATCGAGCATGGCGGCCAGGACATTGGCGAGAAGCCGAAGCTTCCGGATCTGGCGAACCGGAAGCGCCAGCGCTACGCCGATCGCCTCTTCGGTCCAGCCGAGGGCCACGAGCCGTTCGATGCCACGCCATTGATCGATGGGGTTGAGGGGCTCGCGAGCGATATTTTCGACCATGGACTGCATGGCACCATTGTCGTCGGCGGGATCTTTAACGAGGACCTGGATTTCAGCGAGATCTGCTGCAATGGCAGCACGCTTGCGCCTATGACCTGCCTGGATGACATAACCATTGCCGCCGTTAGTTTGCGGCGAAACAACGGGAGGCTGGATGATACCGACGGCCTTCACCGTTGCCAGAAGCAGCGCGTCGGACTGGGGCGACGTTTTTGTCTGGCGCGCGTCGTCGGGGTTGTCATTTAACGCACGTGGGTCAATCGTGATGAGATGCATGTGTTTTGCTCCTTGCGGGTTTCGGAGCGGCGGTCGCCACCCCTTCCTGCCTTCAGTTCTTTCCGAAGACATCTCCCGGACCGCGGGGCGAACGGTCCGGCGCAACTGCGCCCGAGCGGCCCTGCCTGGCAGGACGAGCGGGGCCTTAAGCCCTGCGAGACCGATGGGCAGGGTTGAGGAGGGGGCGGTTGAGCGAAGCGACGCCGGGACAGGCGATCTGCGAGAGGGTTTCTTCCCCTTTCCTTTTCCCTCTTTCATTCCCATGGAGCTTGAACCGGCCGCCCCAATCGAGCATGTCTCGGTAGCTAAGTCGGCGCACTTGGCGGATTGATTTTTTACGAGGATCTTCGTATATATGCCGAAGACAGGTTTCAAGGAAGCGAAGAGAAAGGTTATCACGGCGCTGCAAAGCGGGACTTTCCAGCATGAGACGACGCGCTCGAATGTATCGACGAAGAACCTGCTTCATGGGATTGGTAACGGCAGAGCAGATTTGTGACGTCCTCAAGCGCTGCCAGGAACAAGACCATCAATCTTCACCGCATCACCATGCGCCGTCGATCGAAGTCCACATCATCCAGCGTGATGGCTGGTACATCAAATTCTACTTCGTTGACCCGGATACGGTGTTCATCAGCGTGCATCAATGAGGCTACCCATGAAGCTTTATCAGCCCGGCGACACGAGTAAGGCGATCTGCCCTGACTGTGGCAAGCTCGTTTCGACGACCTTCGCCTACCGTAATGTGCCGTTCGATGACGGGACAGGCGTGGTGAAAGGGATCCTCGCGGCAGTCTGCGACGAATGCGAGGCCGTTGTGTCGATCCCCGCACAATCCACGCCTGCCATCCGGCGCGCGCGGGAGGCAGCCGATATCCCGCTCGAAGTCAGCATCCCAGCTCCCGAGATCGAGATTATCGATGCGGCTGCCTACCGGATCGATCCGGATGCAACGACACGATTGAGAAAATCGCTGTTCGCTTTCTACCTTCAACGCCTTCGACACGACGAAAGCGCTGCCGGAATGCTTCGACGCGAATTCGAAACCTGGAATGCGGCGAAGATCGAACAGCGCAATCGGGTCGGCAAGGCTGTGAGGATCCCACAGCGCAGACTATCGTTCAAGATCTCGCCCAAGACCGATCGGGACGTCCAGTGGCTCATGAAGGCGATTGGGATGAACAAAACGGACACGGTCAGGAGTGTGATCATGGAGATCGAACGGGATCTTCTCGCGCCGAAAGCGCCCAACGGCCTGCGCCATCTGCAGGACATCGCCGCGGTCGTCAACGCGTAGGCCTGCGCTGAAATCCTGCGCCGCCTGCTGTTGCATTTGCGATCATCGCGCGCGACAAGACGTCTTTCATTGCTCGTGCCAGACGACGATTTGGAATATATTCTAAGAGTCAGGCGGACGTGATCACTGAATCCGGCATCATGTTCAAGGAGAGATAGAATGGCATCTGCTGTACAGACATTGCCGGACGCAATGGTCTCACCAAAAACAGGCGAGGTTCTGCGTCGCGACGTTCGCCCGTTCATCGTCAGCTACAAAGGACGGAGCAAAACGGTCGACTTGCCCGGTTATTATCGAGCCAAAGAGGATGACGGGGTCCATGTTGGTGACGACATGAATGTGACCGACATTGCCTTGCGCGCACTCAAGGAAGACGTGGAAGGCATTCCCGCGCCAACGGCGATCAAGTGCGTCAGCCAGTGGCCGAACCTGTCGCTGCGCAAGGCCGGCGGCATCCTGAAAGTCGGCGAGGACGCTTTCGACAAATACACGCGCGGCTTAGTCGAACCAAGGGGCCCGACCAGCCAGTTGCTGGGGGTTCTGGACCGCCATTCCAAACTCGTCGATGAACTGTGCCAGCAGGCGAGTTAAATTGGCACGACATAGGCGGTGTCCAGGCAAAGCCTCCCACGACGCTTCAGCAGTTGGCACGACCGAAAGAGGCATCGACGCGACACGATGCCACTGAATTTCTTTGCGAAAATGCTGATTAAAACTCTCGCCACTCCGGATTGGGAGCCGCTCCCGTCCGGATTGGACGGGACGATTTCCAAATAAGAAGCGCTCTGACGGACCAAGAAAAAAGGGCCGACGGAAAACCGCGGCCCATAAAGTGTGGAGATCTTGAACCTCCAGAGGGGAACAGCTGTTGCGGCGGAACTGGGAGGTGACCGCCATGTGCATCAGCTGTGAGCGTTATGATCAATTTCTCAGCATAACGCACCTAAATTTTGCGCATTCCAGCTATGCAGCATTGTCCGCACCGTCACCGGTAACGTCGGAAGCAAGCTGTTTTTCGATCTCTCGCAAAGACGTTCTCTTTTCGGCCAGTTCATCCGCAAATGCGAATTCTCCACCCTGCCTCGACGTGTAGGATGCAAGCCTGCGCCGATAGTCGTCGAGCCGGCTGAGATAATGCCCACGTTCCTCTTCGAACCCGTCGAGCGCATGTTCGAGCCGGGAGATCGCGCCAAGCGGCGTGACGGTTACGGGAACGTCGATCTCATAGTCTGCGCCTGTGCGCTGCAGAACCGTCTGATAATGGTAGTTGTCGCTACGCCCGAATTTCTCGCCCTCGTAGACGAGATCAAAACCGCCGATTGAGGCGAGGAGAACCTCACCCTGGCTCTGAAGTTGGACGAGGGTCAGGATTTCCTTCATCAGCACCCGGCCCGCGTCCTTGCGTTCGGTCAACGTCTTGCCTTTCACAAGCATGGAAAACGCGTCGCCGCCCGTTGGATGACGTCGCGCGATGTCCTGGCCGATTTCCTCGATCCGCCGGCTCGCCGTGGCGATCTCACGTTCCGCGTCGAAAACCTGACGGCGCACAGCAAAGAGATCGTCGTCATGGGCGGCGCGCAGTCGCTCAAGCCGGGCGATATCAGCTTCAAGGCCCGCCTTTTGCATCAAACGCTCGTCGCCGGAGGCGATCGCCTTCGCCATGGCGAACTGGTTAGCCTGTCCCTCGTTCAGATCGTCCAGCCTACGGATCGAGGTATCGCCGGACAATGCTGCTGCAATGAAGCGCGCCTTGCGCTCGTTATTCTGCCACATGGTCGCGTCGAGCGAGCCTTCTGTGGCATAAGCATAAATATCGACCTCATCGTGCTGATTGCCTTGACGAACGATCCGGCCTTCCCGCTGCTCTATCTGCGAGGGCAGCCACGGCACGTCGAGGTGGTGCAAGGCCTTCAGCCGAAGCTGCGCATTCACTCCGGTTCCCATGGTTTCGGAGCTGCCGATCAAAAAGCGGACCTTGCCGGCGCGGACATCACCGAACAGGCGCTGCTTCGCCTCGGTCTTTTTGAAGTCCTGCATGAAAGCGATTTCCGATCCTGGCACGCCGAGCCGGATAAGCTCATCGCGGATCCAGCGGTAAGCAGAAAATCCCCTGCTCTTCTCGACATTGATCGTGCCGAGATCGGAGAAGATCATCTGCGCTGCGCCGTCCAGCTCATAGGGCTTGCCGTCCGGTCGACGATAACTGTTTTGCGCAGTCTCCTGCCATATGCGGTGGGCATTGCAGATCAGGAGATTGAGCTTGTTCTGGGCCTCGTCGTCCATTGCCGGCATGACCAGGCGCAGGTCGATCGCGGCGTGGCGGCCATCGGTGATCACCGACAACAGAATGTCGTCGCCAGGCTGAGCCGGCCCCTCGCGCATCTCGATCGCCTTGATCCGGCCTTCCAGCATTTGCTGGTAAGCCTTGAAGGCGAGCGTCGGCGCCGCGGTCACGATCTGGCGTTTTCCAGTTGCGATCTCCGGGACCTTTACATATTGGCGCAGGTCCTCCGGCATCACCACATCGGCAAAAGCGCGGAACATGGCGATCAGCTCGGGCACGTTGACGAAGGAAGCGAAGCGCGACACGGGCTTGTATTTGCCCGATGCCTGAAGTTCGAGCTCGGTTTTCTCGTCGCCAAAATTGCTCGCCCAGGCATCGAATTCGTGCAGGCCGCGCTCATGCAATGCCTCGAAGCCGAGCAGTCGCTGGATCGAGAACATCTCCCCAAGGGTATTGGTGATCGGTGTGCCGGAGGCCAGCACCAGTGCCCTGCCAGGGTTTTTGGTTTCGATATACCGGCTCTTTACATAGAGATCCCAGGCTTTCTGCGATCCATTCGGGTCGATCCCCTTCAGCGTGCTCATATTGGTCGCAAAAGACAGCTTGCGGAATTCCTGCGCCTCATCGACGACGATTTGATCGACGCCTATTTCCGAGATAGTCAGAAGATCGTCCTTGCGCGTGGCGAGCGCCTTCAACCGCTCCTGAAGCCCCTCTTTCAAGCGTTCGAGACGTTTGCGCGAGACACGATCTTCATCAGCAACCTTTGCGAGCATATCTTCATAAAGCTGAAGTTCAGTCTGGATCATCTGTTGCTCGAAGGCAGATGGCACGCCACTGAACTTGAAGGCTGAATGGGTGATGACGATCGCGTCCCAGACCGCAGTTGCGGCCCGCGACAGGAACCGGGCTCGCTTGTCCTTGGTGAAGTTCGTCTCATCGGCTACGAGAATATTGGCCGAGGGGTAGAGAGCAAGAAACTCCCGCGCCGCCTGCGCGAGGCAATGTCCGGGAACGACCAGCATAGCCTTGGCGATCAGGCCGAGACGCTTCTGCTCCATGATCGCTGCCGCCATGGTCATCGTCTTGCCGGCGCCAACGGCATGGGCAAGATAGGTAGACCCGGACGAGATGATCCTCCAGATGCCACGCTTCTGATGGCCATAGAGCGAGAACGCGCTGCAGGCGCCGGGGAGTTGGAGATGCGCGCCATCGAACCTGCGGGGCGCGATGTTGTTGAAACGATCGTTATAGACCCGCGCCAGCCGATCGGTCCGATCAGGTTCCGACCATACCCAGGTCTGGAATGTCTCCTTGATCTTCTGAAGTTTGTCGCGAGCAGCTTCGGTGTCAACGACATTCAGCACCCGACGCTCTCCATCGGCGTCCTTGAATGTATCGAAGATCTGTGGGACCCGACTGTTGAGGGCGTCGGCCAGAAGTTCGCCGGCATGACGGCGGCTGGTGCCCCATTCCGATGTGCCGGCCGCACTATACCCGTGCTGACGCGCCTCTACCGTCCAAGAGCCGAGTTCCGGCATGTGATGGATTCGGATCTCCGTGTCCATGGTCTCGCGCACAAAATCAATGACATCGGGTGCCGGGATCCATGGTGCGCCAAGCCGGGCGGTGATGTCAGATGGGCGCAGATCGGCGGGCTGTACTACCTCTAATGCCGCGACATTGCGCTGAAACGCCGGGTCGAGCTCGGCTGCAGAGTGCGCAGTGGTAAGCTTGGTGCGAACCGGGCCGGACAGGTACGCGTCGGAAGTCTGCCACGATCCATCCGCAGGATCACAGAAGATCGCATCACCAAGGTCTGAAACCACTGCATCGCGATTGCGATGCATAAGCTCGGCAATGTGATCGATATCGACGCGACCTCGCTCATTCAGCACCACGGCTAGAGCATCCATGGCCGAGGTGATGACGGGTGCGGCCGGCGGTGAAATCACCCGCTCGGAAAAGATCGGGCCCGGTCGGGCGGTGTCGGTTTCGAGGTCATAGTCCTCGATCGAGGCGACCAGCCAGCAGTCCGGATCGTCACGGAACGGTGTAAGGTTCGGCTGGCGATGGGTCTCTTTGACTTCGCCGGTCCCGGCATCTTCCAGAATGGAGACGACAGTGTGGTTGATTGGCCCGAAATCGCGCACGAAACTCGACCAGGCGATACGCAATCGCACCTGAGGATCGCGCCACGGCTGATCGGTTTCCTGCGCCTTCAGAACCTCGCGAACGGCATCGCGGATCGGGAGCAGCTTGCTGATGATCCGCAGATGTTTCTCAGAGATTCCATCGCCTGCGCGGCCCTTACGGACGGTCACCGGTACGGCCGATCCGCCGAGCATCTGCATCAGGCCCTTCGACCGGTCGAGGAGGAAGCTGCCCTCGCGGACAGCGCGATCCTCCTGCTGAAGGTCGACGATCTCGCCGAGCTCGTCCTCCAGATCGAGATCAATGGGCGTCGGCTCCCCGTCATAGAGATCGATGGGCAGCAGATCGATGGCAGCGGCAAGAGCGGCTTCGAGATCCGAGCCCGCGAGCGGCTGGCATGTGTAGGTCTCGCCGAACGGCCCGGAGGTGAGGGCATGGGTGCCGAGCACGAAATCGGGATGGCGCACGAACCAGCGATTCACGCGGATCGCCCCCTCGTCGCCGGTTGCGGTCTGAACCTCACCGACATCGAGCCAGGTCTGATCACCCTCCGCCTCACCAACCTTGCGCTTGCGGAAGAAGAGGACGTCGACGACGACATCCGTGCCGGCATCGCGACGAAAGCTGCCCTCGGGCAGCCGGATTGCCGCAACCAAGTCCGCTGATTTGGCGATATGTTCGCGTGCCGTCGTGTCGCTCTTGTCCATCGTGCCGTGTGAGGTGACGAAGGCGGCGAGCCCACCGGGCTTCAGGAGATCGATCGACCGGGCGATGAAGTAATCGTGTAGGCGAAGGCCGAGTGGACGATAGGCACGGTCCGAGCGGACAGTGCGATCGGAGAAAGGCGGGTTGCCGATAGCGAGATCATAGATGGGCGCAAGCTCGGTGCGGGCAAGATCACCCGTGATGATCCGAGCCTTCGGCTGCAGGATCCCGACAATACGGGCGGTGACCGGATCAGTTTCGATGCCGGTGACATAGGACTTATCGCGGTAAACCTCCGGCATCAAGGCTGGGAAAAGCCCCGTGCCGATGCCTGGTTCCAGCACCCGTCCACCCCGCCAGCCGAGACGCTGAAGGCCGGCCCAGATCGCCCGAATGATGAATTCGGGTGTGAAGTGGGCATATTGGGTGCAGCGGGACAGGCTCGAATAATCGCGACCCGAGACGGCGGTCTCCAGCGAAGCGCCGAGATCGTCCCAGCCCTCGCGAAACTCCGCCTCGCCCGGACGGCGGAACATGCCATTGGCAAGCTCGCCTGCACCAAAGCCGGTGAACCGGACCAGGCGCTTCTGCTGCTCCCGTGTTGCCGGGATGTCGAGCTTTTCGAGTTCGTTCGCAGACAGAATTGCCGCAACATTGATTTTAGCGCGCTCTTTCCACGATGGAGCCAGATCGCGGGCCTCACCACCTTCGAAATAGAAGTTTGCTCGTTGGCCCTCTCTCCTCGTGCGCGCGGCGGGACGGAGTGCCGCTGCGGGCGCTGTTGGTGTCGGGTCTGGATCGTCGTCCTGCGGGCCAGTCTCAAAATCGCCGGCGAAAGCGGTCACACCAAGGGCGATCCCGGAGGATAGCGAGGTGTTTCCGAACATATCGAACGTGAAGGGATCGTCATGTGCCATTGCGGAATTCTCCTACGGTTGGACATGCGCCGGCATCCGCAACGAGGTCACGGCAAAACAGGCGCTAAACTGTGAGGCGGGTGACCGTAGCGGTCGGTGTCAGAGGCGGATGAGGTCGATCGTCATGGCCCGGTCATCCCTGCTGAAGCGCATATGCGTTGCGTCGGGCGCGGCGCTCATCAAACGTTCGAGTTCGACGGCGTCGAGGAAATCCACGCCGTCGTCGCCACCGAAGGTGCGGCGCTTGATCTCAAACCAGTCGTCGCTCCGGGTTGGGTCGCATTCCCGCGCGTAGACAACGAGCGGACGTACCCCGGCAAGTCTGCCATTCGAGCAGAGATAGACACCGTGGTCGCCGACCAGCCATAGCCCTGGCTTACGGTTGTCGATCTCGGAAAGCCCGCCATGCGGGTCGCGAAACCCGCCATTGGCGTTAGCGTCAGCAATGCCTCGAGCAATGACATTGCGCACAGCCTCAATGGAAAAAGTCAGCATCGTCCCGCCCCTCACGCTGCAATCGCATCGGGAAGATGGCGAAGCTGGACCGGGACTTTGGCTTTGATCTCATCGGTCGTCAGACCAGCAAGCAGCTTCAGGATGGTCCCGCGACCAGGGCTCCATAGCGTGACGGTGCGTTGGCCTCTATCCGTTTCAGGCCAGCGATCGCCCGCATATCCGCGATAATCGTCCGCGGTGCTGGACCAGATATGCTCCAGACGTTCGTCACGGGTCATCGTACGGACTGCTTCACGCTCGACGATGGCGGCACGCATGCGATCAAGAGAGCCTTGATCGGACAGATCGCAATAGGCATGGAAGTATCGCATCGTTCCGTCAATCCAGAGCTTGAAAAAGACGCTGGTGATCGAGCCGGTGAGATATTCGCGCAAAGCAAACAGATCGCCACGCATGAACAGTGGCGGCAGGATCTCGAACATATAGTCATGCGAAGGCTGGTTGATTTCAAACCATTCACCGCGATAAAGAGCGCAATCGTCACCCGCCCATTGGTTGGGGCGCTGAATGTGGCGGTCGAACATGCGGAACATTTGCCGGCGATTGGCGATGCACTGATAGATCTTGCGGATGGAAGTTTCGCTCATGTCGGGCTCCTTTGGGCTCGTCCGGGCCTGAAACGCAGCCGATCCTCGCGGTCGCCATCTTCTCTTCAGCCCTTCTGGACCCCTCCCGTCAGGCCGCCTCACCGTTCCAGCGGGTCAAGGGCCGGCAAAGCCGGGCGGAGCTTCACCCTTGACGCGCACGGCGGGCATGCGGCAGAACTCCTCCGCGCCCCTCCCCTTCCCTCTCCATTCTTCTTTCCCTTTTCTCTTTTTCCCGGGCGCGCAGCGCGTCATTCCAGTCTTCCTCCGGCGGGTTCAGGCGCAGCCAGTCGCAGCCGGCCACGTCTGCGATATCGCGCAACCGGCTGGCGAATGTCTCGCCCTGGCTATTGGCATCCGTCGCAGCGATGAGCCGGACACCCGGACGAGCTGCAAGCCTTCGTATCGCCGTGTCGGTGGTCGGCGACCAGCCGCCCCCGGTGCTGAGATAGAGACTGCCCTCGCGAAAGCCCTCGAAAGCTGCGAGGCTCATGGCATCGATCGCAGCTTCGGTCACGCAGAGCCGCAACGCATCCTCGGCACCAAATCGGAAAAGCACCTTCGAACCGCCTGTGGCAAATCCACGCCAGAGCGGACCGCGTTCTTCCCAGCCTGACACGGCTCCTTGGTCGTTGAAATGTGCCGCCCATATGCTGCCATAAGGCCCCTCTCGAAGCAGATCGGCTCGCACTGCGGCGCGAATGATACTGTCGGGAAGGCTGCGTTCGGAGCGAAGATAATGCCACGCCGCCGAACCTTGCCACAGCTGGCGTCGCTCGGCCCAGCGGGTTTTAACGGAGGCGGCTCGAAGGCTGCTTTGCGCAACCCGGGGAAAGTTGGCCCTTGCCCGGCCTGGTCGGGCCATCACAAACCCGATCAACCCCGCCACGCGCTCGACGGCGTCACTGAAGGACAGGCCATCCAAGTGTTCCGCAAGACGAAATACATCGCCCTTGGCGTCGGAGAGGGGATCGAACCAGCCCCTCCCTTCGTGGATGACGATGACAATATCCGCGCCGCGCCGATATTTCATCGCCCGCCGCGTACTCTCCCTTAGATCGATTGCGAAATCAGCCTGTTCGAGCACAACAGTGCATGGGACACGGTCCCGTAGGTCTTCCAGTTCCTGTCTCTCCATTCTTTTCCCGGGCCAGAGCCCCGCCTCTCCTTAATCTTGCTTTTCCTCACATTGCGTGGGGCCTCTCTGCTTGCCGCGAAGAGCAAAGGAGGCAAGGGCGCGGATGGCGGGTCTCAGGTCGGGCAACATGTTCCAGCGGACAATACCCGCCGCGGCGAAGCCTCCCTTGCCACCTGCTGCTCGCAAGCGGTACCAAGGGTAATTTCATCGGTAAACATTCACGCAATATCAATGTGTTACAGTGATGACCGCGGTCAACCGGCTGCCCGTGCTAGGTTTGCATTCATGAAAGTGGGGCCATGATCGACGATCTTCTCGATTAGTTTCGAAAAATGACCCGATCATGCCATTCAGTACGTTTCCGGGTCCAAATATGTCATTTAAGTAGGAGGAAAACAGATCGACCCTATGCAACACCTCAAAAACCAAAAAAATCCGGCATCCCGTTGGATATAAGTTCGGGCTGCACCCACTCTGACGGCTAGAGGCTCACCCTCCCAATACGATCGCATTGGCTTATCGGCAAACTTAGCGATCCCCACAAGACGAAGCAGAGAAAGATGCTCTCTTCAGCCGCGCGCGGAATTGATAGTGCCGGGCATGTGCGTGGATAGACGATTTCTCTATCTCCCTTGACCAATACCCTATCAGCTGTAATGGCCGGCTATAAGGAAGGCGCCCGCGCAAAAAATATCTGTTTCGATTGCGATCTGATTGACGGACCGCTCCTCGGTCTATCAATCGCTGAGCAGGCCTCAGCGTCCCGCTCGTCTCCGGACTATTTACAGATCTTGCAGCGTGGTTGTGCAATCACGGCGCTAAACCGATGACTTGAGGTGGGCGGATCCCCCAACATGCCGTACCCCGTCCCCACCCTGACGAGCCACAGCCCACCATGCACGTTGCTCACCAAGAAAAACCAAGCGCGTTGCGAGCCAGTCTCGGCAACGCTCTTGCCAATTCTCCCTCACGGAGACCTAGACATTCGTACACAAGCGATTGACGAGATGTGGCCGTTTCGGAATTTCGAAAAGGAATAATTATCAATCAGTTAGGTTGATGACCGCGGTCAACTTCCTCGTAGGGCTTCTGAAACGAACAATGCAGAGTAGATCGCACTAACGCTGGCTAGACCTAACCGTTCGCACAAATTTCAACTATCGGCCGGCGTCCAATCATGCTCCGCAAAGCCGCCATTTGAGAGACGATGGGTAACTCGGTCCGTTTTGGAGAAAAAAATCCCGCCGTCTTCCTCATCGCGTTGCTTGGTTTCCGTTCCACACCAATTCACTTTCGCTCGTGCAGGTTTGCCGGTGGTCGCTTTTCTTGCCTCATCAGTGTAAGTATCATGGTTCAGGCTGGCCGCCTCATCATCGACGGCATGCTTTGCCGCGATCTGTGTGGATCGCAGTCGGCCCGACGCTCGCCGGGATCACGACGGACAGCATCCGCTAAAGCGTCAACAGAACCACGGTCCGCACCGACGTTCCCGCCGCTCGGGGGCGGGTTACCAACCAAGCGTCAAAGACGGACCGATGCCCCTGGACGACGAGTCCCCTTCCACGCGGCACCCCGCGAGGAGTTTATAGCAAAGCGTATTGTATACCCCGATCGGCCTTCCCCGAGCGCGCGGCCGATGCCCTTCCTGCAGGCAAGGTCTACGACGTAGACGCGGTCTGCGACGTTCCTACTAAACAAAAGGTCGAAGCTGTCATTCCGTTCCGCCCAACCGCCGCGTGAAGATCGGACATGAACAGATCCTCAATAGCCAGCCCAACCGCGTCCTCGGCATGGTCCATCTCGCCTCTGCCGGGTACTGGCTCAAATTTGACTACACTGCCTAGCCGCCTCAACATAGTCATCGCCTTACCCGGCTTTAAGGTACGTCTGATTATTCGCCTTTAAGGCAGCCATCACCATAGGCCCAATTGAAAACTCGGCTCGCTCTGCGCGTCTTGTCAGGTCGCGAAGGTAGGCTCCCGCTGAATTGATCATGTTGGCGCGCTCGAGAATACATCCCATCACCACCGCGGCATTTTCAGGCCCAATAACCTCGCAGGCATCCTGGTAAGCAGAGGCACTTACACCGAGCATCGATCTGATCACCACCGCGGCTGACATGAGTTCGCGCCAACTGCTAACCGTGCCCCCCGGTGCATAGTCCGATACTTGCGGGCAGGCCTTTAGCACGAGGGAAAGCGGGAACGACTTCAGCGGCTCCCTCGACGTTTCAGATACCCTCAGCTTTGCGCCCTGCTCCTTTTCAGAGCTAGGTTCAAATTCAATAATGGAGTCTGTTTCTGAATTCTGTATGTGGCGCTCAAATTGAGCATCATTGGTGCTATGATTTACAGAATTATCTCTGCTTTCGAGACAGTTAAGGATTTCATCTTTCAGCATTTCCATCTCATCGAGGATATCAGTCAATTCTGCAGTCGTAGGCGTTCTGGGCAGTCGTCCGACAAGGTTGATATAGGTATCTTCGATGAGTTTCCAATCGCCGTCGGCTCCTTCTTCCATCGCCGCCGTGATGAGTTTACGAGTGTCGCGCCGGCAAATTGTCAGCTTTTCTTTCGCTCTGCGGTGGGCGGCGCGTGCTGCGATGACATCCTGGGCAAGCATAGCAAGTTCTTCAGAGCGGAGGAGGAGAGGGGACAGATCGAAGCCAAAGGCTTGATCAACATCTCCCGCCGCACTCTTTCTGGAAAAGCGCTTACCGTTGGCGCTATCGCGACGGACGATAAGCCCCGCTTCAACAAGGGCAGCCAAGTGGCGTCTCAATGTCGATCCCGGCATCGAGTGCGCGCGCAGCGACAATTGCATGTTCGATGGGAAAACAATCAACTGCGCATCTCCGCGCAATTCATTTTCAGGGTAAAAGCTCAGTAGGGCATCGAGAACAGCGAGGCTGTTCGATTGGATTCCCAGCGCTTCCATTGCTGCGGATGCGTCTCTAAAAACTTTCCACTTGTCTGCGATTTTGCCGGACTCGATTAGCTTGGCCGCTTGCTGCCGCCTCACAAGAGCGAGCGTCATCGGTCGCCGCCCAAAAGGCGTCGTCACACTTTCCGTTTGCATCGTCTTTCACCTTTGAGCAGGCAAAAGAAATTCGTTCGCCAAAATGGCGCCTAGACTCTTGACGATGATTCTCGGAAATGCGATTCTATCTTTGCTTAAGAGATAGGGGCTTCCGAGGCGGCGACGTTTTGGGGCCTCTTTTCTTTTGCGGTTTACGCTTCCTTCTTAAGTTGACTGTTTGCGCGACGCTCTTCGAAGAGCGCAACTGCGTCGTTTAACAAGAATGCAGCGAAATCAGCTGCTTCCGTTCGATCGATCGTTATTTCAAGTTTGGTTTTGCTCTGCTTTACGTGAGCAAGGCGCTCCCCAGACTGTGCAGATAGCACCTCTGGCAGTCGCACGGTGCGACGCGGTTTCAGCGTGGCAACAATAGCTTTAAAACGATCTTGCGACGGCATTCGCTGCATGTCCTCGCCGCGAACGATCTCAATGGCATCCTGGCCGGAGGACTTCTGAACGAGTTCCGCCAACTCCTGCCAACTACGTCGACCTACGCCCGGAGCCGGTCCAATGGCGTCAATCAAATCCACGGGAATTTGGTCGATAAGGGCAAACATGCGAGAAATCTCCGCCTTGTCCAGTGACATGGCAGAGATGATGACTTCGCGCGGGAAACGTTTCTTGAGGTGGTGCGCAAAACGAGACTTCTCTATGTACGAAAGGTCCTCTCGCTCATTGTTTTCCTGACCCTGAGCAATGACGAGCTCTTCGTCGGTGAGGCTCCGCACGATTGCTTTGACGTGCTGGCCAAGCTCTTGAATCGCACGCAAGCGGCGGTGACCAAAAGCAACTTGATAACGGCCTGCTTCTCTCGGGTGAGGGCGCACTAGGATCGGCACTTGCTGACCCTGGTCTCGGATTGATGCGAGGAGTCCTGCGATGTCGCCCGGCATGCGGTCGCGCACAAAGGATGGTTCCACCACAGCCGGGTCGAGCTCTATGACCGCCTGACCTTCAGACAGGCGCCGCTCGATCTCATCGGCACGTGCTTGACGAGCCTTCTCCTCTCGCATTGAGTTGGCAACTTGGCCCACCAACTTGTTATCTGAGACTGCTGCTTTGGTCGGCATGTCGGCGTCGACCTGGATAAGGTTTAAAAGGTTTTTTCTGCTCATGTCGGTCTACCCCAAGCTTTCTTGATGAGTGTCTCGATCTCGTCATTCACGCTATTCATGGCCTCCAGGGCCCGGTCGTAGGTGCTGCGGGTGAATTGGCCACGCTCGACTTCATAGAGTGTTTGATTGGTTAAGCCCGCGTCGGACACTGCTGTCGATTTCAACATCGGGAAATTCAACACGTGTGCCCCAAAAATTGACCGAAGATATCCCACCATCTGGTTCTGAGGCCCGTCCGACGGCTCAAACCTTGTGACAAGGTACCGTAGCCAGGCGAAATCGACATTCCCGCCGGCTGCGGCGACTTCGCGCAGCAGGTCCGCGACCATCGCCAAGAATTGGTTCATCGACATAACATCCAGCATCTGAGGATGTACCGTGACGAGAACTGATGTTGCTGCGGTGAGGGCAGACAGGGTCAGGTAACCGAGTTGTGGGGGACAATCGATAACTACGACGTCATAGTCCGCGCTAACTTCATCGATCGTATCGCTGACGCGCTGGAAGAACATGACGTCACCGGTTTTACGGGTCATGAGCGCACGCGGAGTATCGTGCTCGAATTCCATGAGTTCAAGATTGCCGGGGACAAGGTCCAGGCCAGGGATGTTGGTCTTGCGGACAAGCTCCTTGAGCGGCCGACGTTGCTCGTCGTATCGGATCGCGCCGTACATTGTCTCGTTGTCTTTAACATCAAGTTCCGGCTGATGGCCGTAGAGTGCTGATAGACTCGCCTGCGGATCGAGGTCCACCGCCAAAACTCTATAGCCGCGCAGCGCGAGATATTGCGCAAGGTGCGCAGATGTCGTCGTCTTGCCGGAGCCGCCTTTGAAATTCATGACGGAGATAACCTGAAGCTCCTCACCATCCCTTCGATGAGGCAGGTACCGACGATCCGCTCGTCCTACTTTATCGAGATGCCGCCGAATCTTATCGATATCCTCGACTGAGTATGATCGGCGCCCTCCCGGGGTCGTGCTAACTTCAAGTCCATCGATATCGTTGGATACCTGACGGAGATAGACTTCCTTCACGCCGACAAGCTTTGCGGCTTCCGATGGCTGAAAATGCCTTATCCCCTTCTGGGCAGTCGGAGGAAACGTGCTAACGTGGTGCGCCTGAAGTTGGATAGCAAGGGCCGAAGAATGCCTGTCGATAAGGCTCACCAACGTGTCGCGTGGTTGTGTCGTAGCTTCAGCCTTCGTTTTCATATTTAGCCCAAAAATCGGTAACAGCGCTTTGTTGCGGTGAAATCCACTATCGTCCGCTGTTGCAATAAGACGCGATTCTACGTGCTCGGCAAGCTATTTAGGGTTAACAAGATCTTAAATTCGGCGGCACACCATCTTATGCAACGCAAAATTCCCCAGAAAACCAACGTGTTTCAGCTCATTTCGTGCTTCAATGGTCGTTAACGGGCCCTCAAAAAAAGAGTCGATAAGTCGGCTAAGCGTCTCCTAATCCCCGTCCGCTGGCGAATCAGAGTAACGAATTTGACTGTCACGCCGCTTAACGGCAGGCGATCTCGAGGAGGGGATGAAAACGACGGCAGGATCTTCACGGGAAGTCGAAGCCTCCCGATGGACTAGGAGTCTAAGTCGCGACCATTCCCGATGAGTGTTGACCCGAAACCTCGTTTTGACGGCGGCACGACCAATGGGCCGAGGTCGGAAGTGCCTGCCTCGCGACGTCAGGTTATGAGAATGATGCGTATCGGTCAGGAAGATATGAAATTGGCCCGTACGATATCGCACAGAGCGAAGGCGACTGTCCATCATCAAGAAAGAACAGTCGCCAGTTCGAAAGCGTACGGGGGTAATGAATTCCGTACTCGTCTTTAGAGCGATCCCACAGATGTGGAGGTGAACGAGCTACTCCTAAGAAGCTTAAACCTCCACCTGGGGGAGGTAGCGCTTAAGCGACAGACGCAACTGCAAGAGACCGTGTGGAGGAGAGTGGTGGAGGTTACTGCTACTGCCCTACAAAAAACAGAAGTAACCTCCACTCGAAGTGCCCGACGTGCGGCGGCGTGGCGGGCACAATGAATATATGCTTACGCCCTGAAGAGTAGCGCAATCGTTATCAAGATAGGTCGCTGGGGTGGGGGTGTGGAAAACTGAAACGGCAGCGATCCGTCCACTCGATAGCCTCGGATCGCTGCCTTTCCTCGTGCCAAATCAGGCAGGCCACATAACTCCAACACGGCTGGAACAACAATAGCCAAGAGTAGCAAAAGGCGGTCTGCGACCAAGCACCCCAATGCAACTGCAAAGCTAAAATCTCGCTGTCGTGTGCTGGATGACTTGAGATCGGTAAACGATTCCGGTCCGGCTGCAGGCTGCAGCAACGGCGGGCCTCGACACCGCTCAGCCTTTTACGCATCAGAAACGTCTCCGATACTCGACGCCGGCCCTGCATGCCTCTAATACCGGGGCGAGGCGAGATGTGGATGATGGCAGCTTTCGTAGAAGGCGCGTATCTCGACCAGCATGTGCTTCGGCATGGCGACGAAAACTGCCAACCATTGCAGCGTCCCTGGCTGACGTTGGCGATCGATGTCGCCAGCCCCATGGTGGCCGGCTTTAACCTGAGCCTTGACGCCCGTCGTCGACTTCCGTGGCTTTGGCAATGCGACACATAGTTTGCTGAAGGCCTCGTGGCTCGCTGAGCGAAACGTGGTCGGCGATTGGCCGTCCATGGTTTGCGCGCCGCCATTCATCTCGTCAATGCTCGGGAGTTTCGGGGAAAAGCGCTGGCGTGGGTCTCGCGATTTCCGACGCTTTTGTGCAAAAGAAATGCGTGAGAAGAAGTTCAATTGCAAGCGTGGTTTATGGCCTTAGTGCTGCCTCCCCAAGCTCGAAATGCAAATACGAATAAGTATCGGGGCTATTGGCTGCGTGAAACTCGCTCTGATGGCCATCTTCGGCGGAAGTGTGAAAATAGGGAGCTCGGATGAGGGGAGGGGCTAAGAAGCGCTTTCGGAGCAAAAATATTCCCGACAGACTTAATAGTATTTCTTCGCCTCCGAGAGAGGTGAGGCGGGGGTGCATTTGCCGGCAAGCCGGTCGATATATTCGTCGGATCTTCCCTTCATTGCGCTAGGTGCCTTTTAGCGGGGGAGGGTGGTCGAAACCAGAACGTTTTCTTACCGATATACGCCGGTTGCTTTCGCGATCACGGATGATGTACACGAATCCGGCAAAGTCGCCGATAACGGCCACGGTCAACGGCTCACCGCGAAAGGTCCTTGGAATACGCTTGTCCTCTGAAACGCATATTTATCGGCTCGTACTAGTCCCTGAGCGTGTGTGTACGCTAATGTACGTTCGGGGGATATTCACTGTATAACCTGCGCATGTTCTGCGTTTTCGTAAGATTTTGGACTATCGCGATCCGATAACTTAGTCGTGATACTTGGCGCGACACTCGATTCTCTGGTGGAACATCTGGTTAATATTTCCGTTAACTAAAGTATGTTTGGAGGAGAAACAATGTCGTCCCACATTGACACAGCAAGCATCGATCAAAAGGCGCTGAAAGAGGTCATCAAAGTTGCTGATTTCGTGAACCGATATCGGCTGACTAGCGATGAGCAACTTAGGCTGACCGAACTCTTTGGCACGTTCGCGACCAAGCAGGAGCTACTGATGAATGCTCGTCGTGGTCCAGTGTGTCGTTACTGAACAAGGTGATATCTAGCGGCTTCATCATCACCTTCAATTTGCGAGGACCGCGAAAACCAGCAAGCCACAAATTGACAACATCGCGTGCCAGTTCGTCCAAGTGCGGATCAGGCGCGACAATGCCGCGATCCAAACGAATGTCTTAGAGCACGGCTTTGAGTGTTGTGAGATCGGCTGGGTCCAGCGCTTCGAATGACGTGAAATACATGCTTTGCCCCAATTCCTCCATAGCGTAACAAAGACAGAGGGGGAGCGAAAAGATGCGAGAAGTTGCAATAGCTTATATGCGATCGACTTTATCCAAGTTGACTCGGTCGCGTATTGAGAACAAAACAGGAACATAATCCTATTGTGGAGGCCGTTATGTCCGCTGTTCAACGCATCGAAAAAGTCGATATCGATAAGGCGCTAAAGGTTTTGGACGCGTTCGGTGGAAACGCGCTGGCGGCTCTTCGGTCAGTCATCGCCGACGCGGAATTCCTATACGACCAGCTTGAAACAGCCAGCTTTTACCTTAGCGGCGGGATCGCGCGTGGCTGGAAGCCGTCGTTCGAGCGTGATGGTTGATGCAATCGATCGACGCCCTGTTGGAGCAGTTGCGGGTGCTCGACACGCCGATCAGCAGGTTCGACATTGGCATGCCACTGCTCGGGGCAGGGCACAGCCAAGACCAAATCTTGAATGCGTTGTTCTACCTCGAAGCCAAAAAGCAGATCGAATTACCGCCGGGAAATCGGCTCAGGCTATTTAGTTGTTAGTCACTCATATTTCTTGACAAGGCGCAATCTGCGCCCAAATATTCAGCATCTGCCTAAAATTAAGAGCAAAGCGGCAGGTCAAGGAGTGTGTCATGGCGATCGATATTTTTGCGAGCGCACCATTTCGTGCGCCTGTACTTGTGCGTATTGGACACGGGTCATCCGAAGCGGTTGAGAGTGCATCCGATGCTATTCATTACCTTCAGCATAGGTGGCCTCATGAACGTGGCGATCACTATCGCCGCGCGGTGAAGGTCTGCAAAGAAGCGGCGCAAGGGTCCGTGCCAACCGAAGTCGCGAGAGAAGCATTCATCTCAGCTGCGATAGAGGCGTATGTGCTCGCATAGTTTCGGGGGAGTGCTCTCTGCCGCGCGGATTTGAGAGAGGTGCGCGGCAGAGAGACACCGAGCAGTCATTGGGTAGAATGACCGTCTCTAAGGCGAACTGAGATTTTCATTCAGAGTTCCGAGCGCCAAGCTGAATACTTGGCTGATACCCCTGTCGCCGATGTAGAGGTCAGCGACAGGGAGCACCACAGCCCAACCACGGCAATGGAGCGGGCTATCTCAAAAAGGTAAACCCCTGTCGGAGGGGGACAACGACAGGGGCTTATGGGGTTATCGGAAGGTTGCAATCAAATCCGATGCGGACATAACAGCACGTGCTTGATTTAGTTCCGCTTGCTCCCGCCATAAAGGCTCTTCTTCGTGATACCGGCTGCCGTCAGCCGGTATTTCGAGACGGCAGAGAATTCGCCATCCGCTTCGACCAGGCCTTCGTTCTTCGCTTGGATCGCAGTCTTCAAACCGACGCCATCAGGCAAGTTTTTGAACGCGCGTGGTCCGAGAGACATGATGAGGATGCGTAATCGACTGTATGCCATGCTAAATCGCTATGTCTTTTGTGTTCCGATTACCGCAACCCCCACCGGGTTTAGCCGGTGAGGGGAGCAGTACAGAGGACAGCCGACGTCCATGCGAAAGGCGTCAGCTGTTTTGAGGAACCACGACTTTTTGCGATTTGTTCCGGGAAAAATTGACAAAAAGAAAATTCCGCTACGGTTACGGGTCAGAAGAGCGCTACGGGGTATAGTTTGAGCGCTCGGCGAGGGGAAACCAAAGCGATAGCCGAAGAACGAAGCTTTCGTTGATCGGGTCCCAATCTTCCGGTTTATCGTCAGCTTTCTCCACAAATGTCGTCGGCGACATGGGCAATCAGCTCTTGGCGGGATACAAAATTACGCTGGCACTACGATGAAAATGACGATCATTGTCACTGCTCTTGCCGCGCCAGCATTGCTGCTCTGACTTCCGAAGATTGCGAACCACCATTTGGGTCCTTGGTTTCCCTGAGCCAGTGTTCCTCCTATCAAGTCAGGCCATAGACGACAAAGCCGATGAACAGGGCCGCAACGAAGATGGCACCTGCTGCAATTAGTCCGACACTTCCACCACCAAACTTCGGTTTTCCGGGCCGCCGTGACGCTTCGACCCTGTTACGTAGAAATTTCTTATCGTCCAAAGGACCCTCCTGATGCTTCGCTATTTGGTTGTCGCTTGGCGTGTCGCGCAATGACGGCCTTCCTCACGCTCTTGCGTTGGAGTTTTGTCCACGTCGACAAACTCGCGGTACCGGCTGGCACCTGCGGCTCCGCCTGCCTCGTTGCCCGCGCCCTGCCGATCGATACCTCGCGCCTCAAATTCAGTCCGAGAGCTTGTCTGTGCACTTGGATTTGGGCGGGATAGGTCCTTTTCTGACATCAATGTTCTCCTTTGCGATGCGAAACGAACAAAGGTCGGGTTGGATAGTTCCCCTCAGCAGCTTGAACTCGGCGGGTTGGCTAAGAGCCGCCGTTTTGCCCCGTCGCGCTGAGAGCATTCCTACATCTGCGCAGCTTAGAAGCTTAGGGAACTGGAAAGAGGAACGGCGGTTTCCTTGTAACCCGCTCGGCAGATGATAACCGTACCCCCTGGACAGGATTGAAGATGGACGAAGAACAAAATTCTATCGCGACAACTCTTGGCGTGGCTGCCGACTTCGATGCAGCGCAGGAGGTGTCTAGGCGCATAGGCTTCCTGAGCGGCTGTCTGCGCAATACATCCGGCCGAACTTTCGTTTTAGGCATAAGCGGCGGTGTCGATTCTCTTGTTGCAGGTCTGCTTGCCCAAGCCGCATCGAAAGGACTTCGCGATGACGGCTACCAGGCACGGTTCATAGCGGTCCGCTTACCGTACGGAGTTCAAGCCGACGAGGCGGACGCCCAAAGATCTCTGGCCTTAATCAAACCGGATCGTGTCGTCACCATTGATATCAAGCCAGCTGCTGACGCGATGCTTTCCGCGGTCGATGGCGAGGATCTTTTTGGTGCCGATCGAAAGGACTTCCATTTCGGGAACATCAAAGCCCGTCAACGCATGATTGCACAATATGCTTTGGCAGGTGCAACGGGGGGATTGGTGATCGGGACCGATCAAGCGGCCGAAGCGCTGATGGGATTTTTTACTAAATTCGGGGATGGTGCAGCTGACGTCCTGCCGCTCGCAGGTCTCACCAAACGGCGGGTGAGGGCTATCGCAGAACATATGGGCGCCCCACGGGAACTGGTGTTCAAGGTGCCAACCGCGGATCTCGAATCTGATAAGCCACTTCGTCCAGATGAAGAGGTTTACGGCGTCACTTACGACGAGATCGACGATCTCCTTGAAGGAAGGCCAGTTGGAGAGCACGCGCGCCAGGTGATCTTGAGAACCTATTATGCCAGCGCGCACAAACGCTCCCTTCCAGTCGCGCCAAACAGGTAATCTTACAAAATCGGGTGCTGATACCGTGGGGCTAGGATTTTTTGCGCCAATTCGGGAGCGTTAGGGTCGCGATGGAACTAGCGACGGTCTCCTCGGTTCGTGCCGAGGGAGGTGAGCCATGGACGATAGTAACTGGATCCACCTGTGCATCGACATGCAAAGGATGTTCGCTGAAGAGACACCGTGGCACGTGCCGTGGATGCGTAATGTCTCGCCGCAAGTGCTGGAGGTGGCCCAGCGAAATCCGCACCGGACGATCTTTACGCGTTTTGTCTCGCCGAGGCGCGCCGAGGACATGCCCGGAACTTGGCGACACTATTACGAGAAATGGGATTCTATGACTCTCGAGGTTCTCGGACCGGCAATGGTCGATCTTGTTCCTGCGCTGAAGGCCTTGGTTCCGCCGGCGAGAATCTTCGACAAGATGACCTATTCTCCCTGGACAACAGGAGAGCTTCATCGGGTACTGGCGGGGGAGGGGTGTAGCACGCTCGCGATCTCAGGCGGTGAGACGGACGTGTGTGTTTTGGCGGCTGCCATCGGCGCGATAGACCTTGGCTACCAGGTTATTCTGCTCAAAGATGCGGTCTGCAGTGGGGCTGATGAGACGCATGATGCCTCACTCGAATTGTTGGGTGACCGGTTTTCAGTGCAACTGGAAATCTTGTCTACGGAGGAGTTTCTCGGTCGGGTGCCATCACGGGCATGACACTATGGGCAGGGCTCTCGCGACCGGCGGGTGGGAGTACTGGAACGCCGCATTTGACGGACCTCGCCTAGCGGCAGCGCATTGAGGCAAGTGTATCCTAGAACTGTGTGTTAGCCCCCTCTGATTAGCAACGGGGGCCATTTACGAATGTCGTTTAAGCAGGCCAATCATGACAATCATAGCGACCGCTGCATGGGCTATTTCCCAACCCGCGGCTAACCGATTTAGCGAGCAGGGTAGCAGCCTGACGCGATATGCGTCCGTATTCAATGGGGTGGAGATCAATTCGACTTTTCACCGCCGGCATCGACCATCGACGTTCGCGCGCTGGGCTGACTCCGTGCCAGACAGCTTTCGGTTTTCAGTCAAACTACCGAAGGAGATTACCCATGTTCGAGCAATGCGCGAGATCGCGGAGCCTTTTGAAGGGTTTCTCCAGGACATCGTATCTCTCGGAGAAAAACGCGGGCCTTTGCTTTGCCAGTTGCCACCGTCACTCGCGTTCAATGCAGAGCATATTGAGACCGCCTTCAAGGCTATGCGGTCTGCGGACACAGGACAGATCGTCATCGAGGTCAGGCACAAAAGCTGGAAGTCGGACGAAGCTGCGTATCTCTTGAGAGCCTACAGAATCGACCCAGTCTTAGCCGATCCGTCCGTGGTGTGGACACTAGAAGATTTTGCCGTACCTCCACGCTATGTGCGCCTTCATGGAAGGCCTAAAATCTACTACTCGAGCTACACGAGCGACGAATTGCGGGCATTTTCGGAGCTTCTTACACCTGGGGCGTGGTGTGTCTTCGACAACACCGCCTCCGGAGCAGCAGGAGAAAATGCTTTAGAGATGCTCGACTTACATCAAGCGCCGGGGCGTTTGCCTCATGAGGCCATCAGTAAAGCCGAGCTAATCCCATCGACAAAGCACCGGTACGCGGTAATCCGGCTTGCATTACTTGGCTACAAATTCGTTATCGCTGCATTGAGTACGGTACGATTGGCGGCGTCATATGCCAGCGCCGATCAACTGAAGGACGGCGGGCACCGCATTACCTACAATCAACGTCATGACATGCGGCGATGCGGTGGAACAATACACGCGCAACGCGTGTTCGACCTCCAAACAAGTGGAGGATCTGTTGTGTCAAATTCTGGACGAGGTCGTAAACAAGACCGCGCACGAGTTGCCGATAGCCAGAATCATGAGGTTCGATATGAGGCTCACCAAGAAGGCGTCTCCAAGGACTTAGTGAAAGACACTATCAAAGAGATCGGGAACAGCCGCGAGAAGCGAGAACGAACTCGATCGAATGATTTGAGCGGAGAAATCTGATGGATGCCTATTCGACCGATTTCATTTCACTAGCGTCAAGCCGCATGGTCCGCCAGGCGGTACGGCAGCAGCCCGCCTACCGGCCACCTCGAAACGAAGGGATGTTTTCCCAACTTCTTGATCGCCTTTTTCAGGCGGAACACGATGAGGCCCGAAAGAAAACGCGCTCGTACCGTCCCAGTCTGCACGACGAGTAGAGCCCAGAGGTCTGGACAAAGAAGCACGTCGCTTAACTTTGAGAGGAAGGTCCTATGCGCGATGAAAACACCGCAGTCTCTGCCCACAATCAAGGGACGAGCACTACCGAAAATCGTTTCGGCTCGTCCGTGGAAAGCCAGGCTCAAGTAGAAGATGCGGCCACCGTCGCCACCGGCACTGATGCCGGTGAAATGCTCACCGTCTATCGACTTGAAGCAATCGCGGCTCCTGACGATTTTCGTTGGGACAATGCCCCATCCCACGGGACCGTTGTCGTCGCAGCCCGGACAGCCGGTGACGCGCGGATCGTCGCAGCGGGAGCTGAGCTGGACTTTCAGGAAATCGACGCTCTCCCTGCCGAAGATGTCTCGACCCGACACGCGAGCGCATTCAGAGACGAGAAGCTCTACACGGTGATCGAGATTGAACATGGTCGATCGGATCTCAAGCGAGGAGTACTTGATGGTGACATTTCAGTAGATACAATAAAACCTACCCAAGTTTAGGCTCGTGCGCGACAGCTCTTACGGACTAGGGTTGCGCATTGACCCAGCGGCGGACCCATCGCCGATCGTGGATCGCGGTCATAGTGGGTGTGTCATCCGGGGCAGGTGCTGGCCCAACCATTCTTGCAGCGAATGTCGACTCCAAATCTCCCGCACAAGCTGGGTCAATAGATACGGTCTGTCTGCATCGATAGAATGCATGAGCATCATTGCGCGAAGAAGGCCGTCGCGAAAGGGATCGGCCCTTTGCGGGCTATTTGAAATCGGCGGAAGACCGTGGGCGTTCGCGTCAAAACGCACCAAAGCCTCCAGCAAAATCAGTGGCGACGGCTGTCGAAATGCTTCCGAGCTTCGGCGGCTGCCGCCTCAAAAGCTGCGCGCGCTTCCTCGACCGTTCTGTGACCTGCCAGCGCACCCCGGCAAGCGCTACGTGCCTTCACGAAGTGAAGATCTTGCCGCGTGGGCCAGTTCTCGCTTAGGTGAGCCAGGGCTTCGAATGGCCCACTGATTTGATAAGATCCGTTTCCCGCGGTGGGAAGTTCGACTGGTTCGTCCCAGCGTGAATTTGGCCCTGACATTGATTTTACTCCCTGTAAATCTGCGGCCCACTAACGGTCACAAAGCGCGTAAGTTCCCAGGGTCAGTTTCAGCATGGGAGTTGGTCCGCGAGCGCACGGAAGGTGTCGCTCGGCTGCTTGTGCCTCGCTTCTGAAAAGCTTGGGGTGTCTGTCAAACGGCCCCTGAATTATAGCAGGCGTGCGGCACGCCCACTACGCCGCGTCGCGCTATTGTAATAGCTCGACGCCTGCTGCACCGATCGATGCCGCGACTGTTCCATCGCTTCTGGAAGGGGTATGCCACGGCTCACGGCTTCAGTCAGATATCCCGATCGCAATCCGCGCGCCGAAAATTCACAGCTGTCCAAACCCGCCAGCGCCGCCCGCTGCTTGACGATATCGTTGACCGATTTCGGATCGAGCATCCGCTTCGACACATTCCCCCAGCGATCCACCTTCCGGAACACTGAACCCGTCTCGATCCCGTCATTTGTCATCCATTCATTCAGCGCTTCAACGGGTCGACCGGTCAGATAAACAACCTCATCATGATCGGTGCCCGAGGTTTTTGTGCGCCCAAGATGGATGGCGAGAGAGGTGAGGGGAGGGCCGACCTCGACGGCAATCGGCGTCTCGACCGTCAGCTGTTCGCGGCGCAGGCCGGCAATCTCACCGCGCCGTCGGCCACCAGAGGCAAAAGCGACCATCAGGATCGCCCGGTCGCGCAGATCACGCAGACTGTCGCTCGCACAGGCCGCCAGCATCTTGGCCAGCACGTCGCCTTTTACCGCCTTGGCGCTCTTGCGTTTGCGGGTCGCGGCGTCGCGCGCACCGCTAACCGAATTGCAGACCTGAGGCAGGAGAGCTGAAGGCACCAGAAAGCCCGCGCCATTTGCTCAGGGTCGACCAGGAGGCCAGCCTTCTGCGGACCGTGTCGGGCGCATGCGGGCCGGTGACCTTCAGAAAACCCTGGCCCCGGAGATTTATCTCTACAGCTGCCGGCATGCCGTGATCTGGCTCTGTTTCCCGCTTGACCGGATCCCACAGATGATGCGCAACAAATTTGAGCAGCAATGCCTCGGGTGCCGGCCATGACAGGGATCTTCCGGTGGCCGCCAGAGACCATGCCTGCAGATAAGCAAGATCGGAGGTGAGGGCGCGCAAAGTGTTTTCGGCCATACCTTCGTTGACTAGGTGACGAAGCGTGTCGACGTCCTGATCGGTCAACAGCTCGGCGAGTTCGTCACGCCGTTCCAGCGGCAGGACGGCGGCGATCGTGTCGAGTTCGTGGGCGCGGCGATCCACGACATCGCCGGCTGGTCGATCAGTCGACATTGGCGAATGGCCCGAGGACCGGTACGCCTTCCTTGCGCGCGGCCGCGGCCAGTTTCCTGTCGAGCGTGGCCAATGGAGCTGTGCGATTGAGAGCAAGTGCCAAATAGGCCGCGTCATAGGCGCTCAGACCATGATTGGCAGACAGCAACAACACATAACTATCGCCGCCAATGCCCGCATCGTCGAGCGGAAGCCGGCGCACGCGCTCCATGTTGACCAGTGCGCCGCCGGCGGAGATGCGACCGCGGCGTTCGGACATCGACAGAATGTTGCGGATCTCGAAAAAGAAGAGCGTGGGCACAGGGCAGGGGGCGTCGATGGTGGCGATCACAGCCTCGGCCGCATCGGAAAAGTCTTCCGGCAACAGCCAAGCCGCCGCCATCGAGGCGTCCATGACAAAAGGCATCAGCGGCGACCTTCATCGCGCCAGGAGAGGATCTCGTCATGCGTGGAAGGCGATGCCTTATGGCGGGCGGCCCGGACTTCGGCGAACAGCAACTGCAAGTCGTTCTCCTTGCGCATGCGGGTGACGTGGGCGATTGGATCATTGCCACGAGCAATAACAAAATCTTCGCCGGCCTCGACGCGGGCAAGCAGGTCAGAAAGATGGGTTTTCGCTTCGGAAATCTTGACGGTGGTCGTCATCGGCGCGACCTCAATGTTGGCTTAGAGCACAAAATAGGCGCCTTTCCGAGGCTGGTCAAGTGGTTGGTCTGATGACTTCCGATAACGAGCTGTGAGGGAACTCTATCTAGCTTAGTTTGCACCACTGACTTTATCAAATGTGCTTTTGAGCGCTCTCCCCCGTGCGGAACGAGGCGCTTCAGCTCAGACGAAGTTGATATTCGGCTTGCCAGGCACTACAACGCGTCTCCAAGCGCTCGTTTCAATCGATGCATCTCAACCGGCTTGTCACAGATTGGAATTTTGCTGAACTTCGAAGGGATCGTCGAGGCCTCGTATCCCGTTGCGAACACAAATGGCACGTTGCGTGCAGCCAAAGCCTCGGCGAGCGGGAAGACATTGTCGCCGCCAAGGTTGACATCGAGAATGGCGCTATCGATCTGCGCATCGCTTTCGAGTAACTCAAATGCAGTCTCAAGGCGACCGGCCGGCCCTACGACCACCGCGCCCTCCTGCTCAAGTTCATTTCGCAGTTGGTCGGCAAGCATGTACTCGTCTTCGACGACGAGTATACGACGTCCAGCAATTCTATGCTCAGGCATGTTCCGTCTCCTTCCCTGTTGTCGAAACCGGGATCGAGATCGTGCAGTGCACGCCGTCCGCTTCGAAGCTGTATGACGTCTTTGCGCCAAGCTGATAGGGCAAGGCTTTTTCGATCAGTTCACGACCGTGACCGGTCCCCCGCGCCGGAGCATCCGAGGGCGGCATGACCAGGCCGGTCTCACGCCAGTCGATGTGCAGCCACGGCTTCGCTGAGGGTGCCGCTTGCTCGAATGTCCATCGAACCTGTAACCGGCCGTTTGGTTGCACGAGCGCGCCATATTTCGATGCGTTTGTCGCCAATTCGTGGATCGCGAGTGCCAGTGTCTGAACAGTTGAAGACCGCAAGCGGACGCCTGCAGGGCCTTCAGTCGTCACCCGCTCGGATCCTGCTCCGATAGCCGTGAGCTCTGTGCCTATCAACTCATCAAACGTCACTCGATCATGCTCATCAAGCCGCGATAGAAGACCCTGCACTCTCGCAAGGGCCGCCAGCCGGTCTCCCGCATCGTCTGCCCCGGCTGCGGCCGACGACCGGTCTGTCGTTCGAACGCCGGATTCGTTTCGACGTAGCGGAAATCTACGGCCTGTCCGGAGGCGTTGTAGATCATCTCGAAGATCGCGAAGCCCTCGTCGATCGCCTCGAACAGCGTGCGGTAGCGTTCCTCGCTCTCGCGCAGTGCGTCCTCGGCACGGGCGCGTTCTACAGCAGACCTTGCGCTCTCTGCGACATCTTCCACAATGCCCACTTTGGTCTCGGTCCAGTCACGCGCCCCTTGAGCGTTCACGCCGACAACGGCGACCAAGGTCTATTTTCCGATCGACTGTGTGGGATCGCTGATCGTCGTCGGTCGGGAGGGAAGCCGGGTAGAGACGGGTCTAGTCGGGCGCGAGGGAATGACAGGTGCGGCCCTTGTCGAGGGTGACGCGTATACCCCTTACGAACTGATCACGCAGGTTGAAGGAGACGCTCTGGTCATGATGGCCTCCGATTTCGTTGCTTTTGCGCTTGCAACTCCGGAACTTCGCATTTTTGCACGTCGCTTCTTGCGGTCGCTTGGAGTCCAGGTGAGCTATACAGCGCTCGCCAATGCCAAGTTCGAGATCAGACAGCGGTTGGCGCGATGGCTTGTCATGGTGCATGACCGAGTTCCCGGCCGGTCCTTTCAACTCACACACGACTATCTGGCGATCATGCTCGGTGTCCGCCGTTCGTCGGTCACCGACGCCCTTCACCTGCTGGAAGGCGAAACACTGATCCGCTCGACCAGAATGAGCATTGAGATACGAGACCGCCAGGGTTTGATCACTGTGGCTGGGGAAGCCTATGGAGCGCCCGAGGTTGAATACGAGCGCCTCATGGCTTTGCCTCTCGCCACTGGGTCGCCAGCCTTTCCGAGCGTGCGTATTGCTGCAGCCAATTAGGCGAACAGTGAAAATTGTTCAGCTCTGCGATAACCATCGGGCTATCTGTGCAACAGGGAAACTGGCGTAGGATCCGTGGCGTGTCTGGATTCGTCATCAGAGTAGCCGCGCCGCCCGGCCGCTCCTCCTTGTAGCACTGTTGTAATAGCTTGAGGCCTGTTGAACCGACCGGTGCCTTGACTGCTCCATGGCCTCGGGGAGTGGAATGCCCCGATTGGCGGCCTCCGTCAGGTACCCGGACCGCAATCCGTGCGCCGAAAACTCCCCCGGCTCCAGCCCGGCCAGCGCCGCCCGTTGCTTTACGATATCGCTCACCGATTTCGGATCGAGCACCCGCTTCGAGACGTTCCCCCAACGATCGACTTTCCGGAAGACGGACCCCGTCTCGATCCCGGCTGCCGTCATCCAGGCACTCAACGCATCAACCGGTCGACCGGTGAGATAAACAACCTCATCGTGATCGGCGCCCGAGGTTTTGGTGCGCCCAAGATGGATGGCAAGAGAGGGGAGGGGAGGGGCGCCTTCGACGGCGAGCGGCGGTTCGACCGTCAGCTGCTCGCAGCGCAGGCCGGCAATCTCGCTGCGCCGCCGGCCGCCGGAGGCAAACGCCACCATCAGGATCGCCCGGTCGCGCAGATCGCGCAGACTGCCACTCGCGCAGGTGGCCAGCATTTTGGCCAGCACATCGCCTGTGACCGCCTTGGCGCTCTTCCTTTTACGCGGCCGCGGCGTGGCTCGGACGGCGAGCCGCACCGCAGATTTGAGGGCAGGGGAGGCGAAGGCGCCGGTCAATCCTCGCCATTTCGTCAAGGTCGACCAGGTGGCCAAGCGTCGGCGCACCGTGTCGGGTGCATGCGGGCCAACCACCTTCAGAAAACCCTGGCCGCGGAGGTTTACTTCTATTTCTGCCGGCATCCCATGGTCCGGATCGATTTCCCGTTTGGCTGGATCCCACAGATGATGCGCAACAAATTTCAACAGCAGCGCCTCAGGCGCCGGCCACGGCAGCGACTTTTTCGTGGCCGCCAGGGACCAGGCCTGCAGATACGCCAGATCGGAGGTGAGGGCGCGCAAAGTATTCTCGCCCATGCCCTCGTTGACCAGATGGCGCAGGGTTTCGACATCCTGATCGGTCAAGAGCTCGGCAAGTTCGTCACGCCGCTCCATCGGCAGTACGGCGGCAATCGTGTCGAGTTCTTCGGCGCGGGCCTCGACCCCGGTCAGCTTTTTACGCATCAAAATCGTCTCCGATAAACTCGACGCCGGCGCTGCATGCCTCCAATACCGCGGCAAGATTTGAACGATGGCAGCTTTCGTAGAAGGCGCGCATCTCGTCCGGCATGTGCTTCGGCATGGCGACCAGGTCCTGTAGCTGAAAATCGCTTCTGCCGGCTAAAACCGAGGCATCGACGCCAATATCGGAAAGGCCGGCAACGCGGTCACGTAACCTGGAAAAATAGCGCAGGTTGGCATCGACAACGGCGGGATCGGCGCTCTGACCATGGGCAAGCACGACATGGTCGGCCTGCAGGCCATGGATCCTCATCAGTGACGCACAAAGAGCGCGCAGGTCGGCAGGATTGCTGCTCCAGACTTCGGGAATGGGAAATTCAACCGCATCGACCGCCAGGCAGGTGCGGACTTGCGGGATCCAGACGGCGACATGGTCAGGTGTGTGTCCGGGGGTATGGATAAGTTTTAGGGTGAGGTCGCCGCCATGGATCGTCATGGTTTCTCCGCCAAAGGTCAAGGTCGGGCCGAAAATCTCGACGTCCCGAAACCGTTGCTCCTGCCTTTTCTCGTCCAGGATCTGCAAGGCGGCGGGCTGACGGAGTCGCTCCAGCGCTGCGTCGTGCGCGACGATCGGTATGCGGCGATCAAGCGCAGCGTTGCCCCAGAAATGATCCCAGTCCATATGTGAGTTGATCACCAGCAAAGGCCGGTCTGCTGCCATATGCCCGGCGAGACGATCGAGCGCCTGACGGCATAGGGCGGGCGTCGCGAGTGTGTCGAGCAAAACATTGCACCGCTCGGTGCGGATGAAGACGGCATCGACCTCGTCAGCGGCTCTCAGGATGACGATGCGCGCGTCAAGGCCGGGATAGGTCGCGAGGTTAACGGTAGGATCCATTTTGCGTTTTCCGAAGCCAGATCGAGCGGTTTACGACGGCGCTGGGACCGTCTCTTGGGCCGACTTTCCATGATTTGCGACTCGAAATCAATCACTTCCGATAAGCATTACTTATCGATAGTTAGAATGCCAACCGGCAACCGTACCATGTGAGGAACCCGAATTTGCTGATGGCGTTCCTTTAAGACTTCGCTTACTATAAAATCAATGGCTTACGATTTCGACAGTTTGGCAATTTCGAGTCTTCTGGAACCGGCGTTCCGCGCCGGTGTCGCGCTGACGCGTCTCGACGAACGCATCGCCCGCTCACCGGCCGGCGCCGGCTTCCTCGAACGGCAAAATTTCACCGACGCCTGCGCTTCGCTGTGGATCGACGGTGAACTTGTCCATCTTGAAGACCTCGTCCTGCACGACGCCACGCGTGACATCCGCACCCCGACCCACGAGCTGACCATCGCCCGCGATGTTTTACGAACCCGCCGGCGGATTTCGGGGCAGCCGCCGGACTGGGCTTTGTCCGCGGAGGGTATCCGCGCTTTGCGACAGACGTCGGACATCACGTCGGTGGGTGCCGAGGCCGCGGAGCCAACCGGCGCCATACGGCCCGCGGTCACAGTCGATGCGGAAGGGGAGGGGGAGGATGTCGATGACGTCGACGATCTCCCCGGCGTCGACCTCGCGGCCATCGATGCGACGCTGGCTCGATCGTCGGCCGCGATCGAGGACGCAACACGTCCCGGTCGCGCCGGCGGCCGTGCGACGACCAGCCGTTCCGAAAAAGATCCGATGATTTACGATCTCGACTGGGACGAGGATGCGCGCCTCGACGAATGGCGCGACGTGCTGCGGCAGGCAGAAAACCTGCCGGCGGTCCTGCAGGCCATTGTTGCCCTCGATGCCTGGAACGAGCTGTCCGTGCTCCAGCACGCGCCCTGGCTCGGTCGGCTGTTTGCCGCCTCCATTCTACGCCAGTCAGGCATCACCACCGGCGCCCATTTGGCCGCCATCAATCTCGGCCTGAAAACCATTCCCGTCGATCGGCGCCGGCACCGCGACCGGGAAACCCGGCTGCTGGCCATCGCCCGCGGACTTTTGGCGGCCGCCGAGATCGGCATGAAAGAGCATGACCGGCTGGCGCTGGCGAGAACGATGATGGACCGAAAACTGGACGGCCGGCGGGCGTCGTCAAAGCTGCCGGAGCTGGTCGAGCTCGTGATGGCGAAGCCGCTGGTGTCGGCGAAAATGGTGGCGAAGACGCTTGACGTGTCGCCGCAGGCGGCGCGGCGGATTGTTTTGGAACTGGGCCTCAGGGAGATGACGGGCAGGGGGAGGTTTCGGGCGTGGGGTGTCCTTTGAAGGGAGCATACTCATCGCGCGCTAATTCGTATGGTTGCGCATGGCCTGCTAATCGTGCTGCAGGACAAGCGCCAAGATGAAGCTATCTCCCAGTAGCCCTCGGCTTTTTGAGCAGGTATTGCCGCAAGGTCCGATAGCTCAGTGAACAGCGCGCTATTGTGAAGCGCGCCGGGCTTTCGCTGGAGTGATCGATTGCCTGGTCATATCTCTGGGGAAATCAACAATCAGCAAGCCGACCTTAATGGCCAAAGAGATTAATTACTTTCGGATTCGGCGCCTCTGGCTCAGGAAGTTTGAGGCCCGAGACGTTACAGAACATTTCTGCCTCCAATCCCGCCTCCGCGGCAAGACGCCGAACGGAACCTGGAAATGCTTTTTCGAGAGCGGCCATTGCAGATTGGAGAAGCTCCGGCTCTTCTGCGGCAATCTCGTCGTCGTGGCGTTCCATCTTCTTTTGTCCTGTTTTGCTAAGATGGATGTAGCCGGTACGATACTGGTCCGCAGATATGATTCCCAGATCGTAAGCCCGTCGGATTATTGCAGCTGCAGAAACCTTCCAACGAAGCTTCATGTCATAAATTGCTTGCCAATTTAGAAGCCGTCCCCTTGGGAACTCGTGAATGAAAGAAGATCGGGGAAGGAGGAATGCACTCGCGAACCGGTTGGCTTGGCTTTCTGTCGCTTTGTCTCCGGTCTCAATCCCTCGGTGCATAATCAAATGGCCGCATTCATGAGCGAGATCGAACCTAAGGCGAACCGCAGCAGGCTTGGCTTCGCTTCTGATGATCATAGGTCGAGGACGATCGATCGACAGCGCATCGACGCGCTCCGATACCCCGCTGAAGAAACTCACGACGGCACCTGCGTTTTCGACAACACGCATCATGCTTGAAACCGGCCCAGACCCGAGTCTCCAGACGCGGCGTGCCTCCTCGGCCGCCCCCTCGATCTCCGCTGAATTGGTGACATGAATATCAGGGAATGACACCCTTGGAAGTTCGAGCTCACGGTCGAGTCCGTCGATGAACCTGTCGAGCAGCGTTCCACGCGCGAGGACCTGGCTGACCACAGACATAGGCGTCGTTCTTTGTTTACGAAAGTGGCACTGCTCCGGACGCACACCACCCTTGGTCGTCATCGCAAAAAAACGCGGCGTGACGCCAACAGCTGCGGCCAGCGCGGCGATCATCTGTTCGGTCGGTAGCTTTGTGCCTTGCTCTAGCTGATTGAGATACTGTCGTGTCGCACTTATTCGATCACCCAACTCGTCAAGGGTGAGTCCTTGTGCAACACGCGCGAGCCGCAATCGTTCGCCGTCAAAGGTCTCTTGTTCAGGCATGATTCAGCTCTCGGATAAAAGCAGTGCCTCAAGCATCATCGCTCTCGTCCTTAACGACTCGATCAGACCGCAATCCGACAGGCGGTGCCTCAAGTTCAACGCTCTCGGAAGCTTCGCGACCAACCGCACCGGTGAACCCAATGGTGTTGTCGAACGGCACGCTCCAATTGAGGACAGCTGTTTCACCGTGCAGACCGACAAAATTGACAGCGATGACGGTACCTTCGACATCTGTTTCGATCGCGAAGCGATAGGCAAGATCGTGCCCTTCATCGCGATCCGGGAAAAGTAAACCCAGTTGCTGAAGCTCACCGTAACTCTGCCGCAAGGTGCGGCCGGTAGGCTCCTCCGGCAGACCCTTGTAGATGCGCACCGGAACTTCACCGATTTTGAAGATGAGCTGCAGGCTGCGATCAATTGCCGTTAGCCAAGGGCTCTCGGAGCCGTCGATCGCTCTCAAAATGCGGGCGCGGCTGAATTGAAAAGCACGACATCCGTGTGTCCAACCGTTGTCACCCGCTTCCTCGTCGTACCTTTCAAGTGCGGCGTGGCGACCATCGACGATCATTGCCGCAACTGCACAAAGCCGGTCCTCGGTAAGGTCTGGATGATAATCCCACGGATAAATCTTTGCCACTGAAAGCTCCACTCTTGATCGCTAGCCATAATGGGCTTTTTTGAGATTCTGTCAACCAGTGTTTATTTTGTAAACCGGCAGCCAATTCTTCATCTCACTTGTGGCAGTGCAATGGGACGTGGATCGGCGATGACATTAATCAATCGCTGAGATTGGAGGGCGCTTGTATGACAAAAAAAGATCGCTTCTGATCAGCAACCAAGGCCGCTGGTAAATTCCCAATGTCAGGCAATTGCAGACTTCACTGCAGAATTTACATGTAACTGGGATAAGAAGGCGGCGCTTATTCTGCGAGAAATCCGTTCGACTCAAGCAGGACGCGGAGAAAATTAGGGGTCGGCTCAAATACCTGACGGGACACCAGCGCGCCGTCAGGATGCGGCGCTACGTGGTTTGCGCTTTCGACGTCGTAATAATTCAGTGCGACCTCTGATGGCCAAGTGAAAGTCGGATCGAAGGGAATTTCGGCGTATGGGTTAAAATAGACCTGAAGTCCGTCCAGGTGTGTCTCACGATGTAGAGACGAATGTTGGATGTGCATATCCGCGCCGCTGATCTGGCTGCCATTTTCCCAACGAAGTGTGGTCAGGAAGTCGCAAGGACCGAGCTGAAGCCGACGCGTTCCGAGCTGCCACTGCTTGGAGCCGGCCTCGATCTTGTCCTTCTCGATCACCCTATATCGGGTGGAACGCACCAGCCTTTCAATGCCGCTCTCCACGACGGCCTTCCCGAAAGTACCCACGGTGGAAAAGAACACAGCGCTGATCTCTTTGTAGGAGTCGTTTGTGAAAATACCCATCTCTACCGGCGAGCCCGATGGCGTCAGGAGAGATCCTATCCTTTCTTGTTTCCCACGATCAGGACCGGTCAGCACGGGTGGCGCAATCCCAAATAGGACCATGTTGATAAGCTCGTTGTTTTGGAAGAGCGACATGTTGCTATCGAATGGCGCGATCGCGATGATAAACGGCCTGCCACGCACGTGGCTCAGGGATGAATAGGGATGCTTTTTGCCGTTCGCGCCGCGATAGAGGTTCAGTTTATCTCTTATTTTTGCAATGAGCTTCAGGGCGCCGCGGGTCTTGAACTCGTGCTCAGTAAAGGTTTTCTGTTGCAAGGCGGTCGGAGGTTGGTCGGAGATGACCGCCTCGACGTTGAATTCGTAGTTTCCTGGTCCACGAACCACGAAGTCCGGCGAGGATTTGGAGTAGTCGACGCTGCACCCCAAATCAACCATGGCTCTGTTGAGGTACAGCTCCCACATTGAGGAATTGAAGGTGGATTGAAGTTCCTTGATGAACTTTTGGCTTTCGCCCTTTCGGTCCAGCAAGCCGGTTGCCCAGCTTTGGATAACGGGTAAGACCTTTGCATAGGTCGGATCTGAGCAGATGAGCCGAAAGTGATCGTGGAGTTTTGCCTCTGGGAGACGAGGCTCAAATAAGTCCAACATGCGGTTCCCGTTTTAGAGCTCAATCGTCCCGGCGGCAGAGGATCGTGCCGCCTGGCGACGCCGAAATATTTGTTAGTATTCTTCGTCTAAGCGGTTCAACCGGGCATACCGCTGGAATTGACTTGATATTATCCGCAATCCCTACAGCCTAAGGAAATCCTCTTCTATTTGATTCGGTATCCCGGATGGTAGTGCAGCCAAGAGTTCGGCGTCTGACAGTCTCAAATTTCCGTGGCCTCGCCCATACGGAGTGGTGGCCGGCTGAGGGTATGAACATCATCATTGGCGGCGGCGACTCGGGGAAGTCTACGCTTCTTCATGCTCTATCGCTCTTGTTCAGTCCAACCAACGCCGTCCAACTCCTGGAGACCGACTACTACAATCGGCTACTGGAGCCCGGCTTTACGATCGAAGCAACGATTTCACTCCCTGAAGATATTGGCCTGGCAAACTTCCAACAGGCTTTGTGGCCATGGGAATGGGATGGCGAGAAAGCGGTGCTACCAGACAACGAGCGGGAAGGGGCGCTGCGAGATCCAGTCTATATTTTCCAACTGGTTGGCACCTCCGATCTGGACCTCGTCTGGCAGATTATCCAGCCGAACTTGGAACCAGTGAGCCTTTCGACTGGACTGCGACGAAGGGTCGGCATCGTGCGTTTGGCCAACGACGATCGAAACGATCGCGACTTGCGTCTGGTATCGGGGTCGGCGCTCGATCGGTTACTATCGAAGGGAAACCTCAAATCTCGAATTAGCAAGGAAGTGTCAGCGGCTGACTTATCCAACGCAATGACAGAGGATGAGCAACGGTCGCTTGAGACGCTCGACAAGTCGATGGCGGCCGCGGGTCTTCCGAGTGGCCTTGATATCGGCCTGACGAGTAGTCAGGGCCTCTCGATCGGAGCACTTGTCGGGTTGCTCGCGGAAAAGACTGGTACGCTGCTTCCGGTGACAAGCTGGGGCGCGGGGACACGCCGAATGGCTGCACTCGAAATTGCCAGAGCGACGGAAGCATCGACTCGATTAACGGTGATCGACGAGATCGAGCGCGGACTAGAGCCGTACCGCTTGCGTCAGCTCCTAGAGACGCTTTCGGTGGACGAACAACAGTGTTTCGTGACCACGCACAGCCCTGTCGTCTTGGCCGCCGCAAAGAAGGCTGCGCTTTGGTACATCGATGGCAGCGGCCGGGTTGGGCGCCTCCCTCAGGATAAGATCGCCCGCCAGCAGTCGCGCGATCCGGAGACATTTCTCTCAAGAGTTCCGATCATTGCTGAGGGGATTACGGAGGTCGGCTTCCTGCGGGTCCTGCTCAAGCTCGTCTTCGACGGCAAGGATATGGTTCACGGCATAAGAGTGGTGGACGGGGGCGGCAACGAGGCCATGCTTGGCGTGCTTGAGGCACTTAAAGATGCGGGCATCAGTGTTGGGGGCTTCTGCGACGATGAAGCCAAATTTCCGGGCCGTTGGGCCAAGCTTAAGGCTGCCGCGGGTCCGAAGCTTTTTCAGTGGCAAAATGGCTGCCTTGAGGAAAACATCATTGCGCACGTTCCCAATTTATCTCTGTTTTCGCTTGCGTACGACAACGATGGTGTGAGCGGAGATCGGCTTCGGACGCTGGCTGATCGTCTTGCTATTCAGGATAAAAGCGAGAGCGCGATACTCAGCGCATGTGGGTCTTATGACAGTCTGCGGAAATTGATCGTTCAGGCTGCAACCGGTGACAGGAGCGGAGCGCCCAGCGAGCCGATTGGTAAAGAATGGTCGAAACATAGTCAGAAGTGGTTCAAGACGCTGCCTGGTGGCGCGGAGCTGTGCGAGAAAATGATCGACTTAGGGCTGTGGCATCTCGTTGAGCCATCCCTGTTGCCGTTCCTTAATGCAATCCGGGCCGAAGTTGGTGAGGTCGCCCTGCATCCTGGAGAGCTGACACTGTGACGGACCAAGACGTCGCATTTCTTCTCCGCAGTGATGTTGCCTTAGCAACGATCGAGGCACCGGCCGGCTGCGGGAAGACCTTTCAGGGCGCCAATTACGCGCTCGACGCTGCCTCTTCGCTTGCGGTCGGTCGCGTGCTGATCCTTACCCACACCCATGCTGCTCGATCAGTGTTCGCAAACAGAACCCGCAAGCTGCTCGACCGAGTTGAAATCCGAACCCTCGACAGCTTTCTCACTGAAATCGCTTCGATGTATCACCGAACCCTCGATCTTCCGTTAGATGTAGGGTCCTGGGCCCGCGAGAATTCGGCGTATGATGTTGTCGCTGCCAAGTGCAGACAACTTCTCGAGTGCTCGGGAAATGTCGCACGTGCCGCGGCTCTCAGGTATCCGATAATTATTTGTGACGAACATCAAGATGCCAGCGCTGATCAGCACGCAGCGGTCATGGCAATCCACCGAGCTGGCTCTCGCGTCCGATTGCTCGGGGACCCGATGCAGATCATTTACGGCGGCGCGGGCACTACTTCAGCGGCAATAAAGCGTTGGGAAACACTCAAAAACGAAGGGGGGTGGGCGCATTTGGCCAATCCCCATCGTTGGCGTTCGGGCTCGATCGAGCTCGGGGAATGGGTGCTTGCAGCGCGAGAGGCACTTGCCTCCGGCAAGACGATAAACCTCGCCGGAATGCTACCAGCTGGCCTTACAGTGCTGCATGCGGCAAATTCTGCGCCGGTCGCCCACAAGGCCATTACCATGACTGCTGACGATCGTCGCGAATTGTCAGAGATTACTCGGAAAACTTCGCAGCTATTCGTACTCACCGTCGGGAATGACCGTGTCAATCATTTGAACGCGTTTTTCAATCGTTCAGTTCGGATTTGGGAAGGGCACGGACGTGAGGCACTTTCCTCGCTGGTCAAGTCAATCGAAGATAACCCGCGCTCGGCATCCGGGATTGTCGAAGCGCTGCTGACGTTTGTCGAAGAAACATGCACCGGGTTCTCCGCATCACTTCATGGCCGGCGGCTGCGGCAAGAGGTACAAGATGGGTGCCGCAAACCGGCGAGAGGAATGCCCGCCCACCTGCAGGCGATTGGCCGCGTTATCTTGGATGAGCCAGACCATCGCGGAATCAGTCGTGGCCTTAGCCTTCTACGAACTCACATCACATCGAAGACGCCAGGTTTCGCCAAAGCCACCATCGATCTGAAAAGCGAGTTCCAGGACGCCGTCAAGCTGGGGGGGTACCCTTCCGCCACCGAAGGACTTATCGAAATTACGAGGCGGAGAACGTTTTCCCATCCCCAACCTCCAGCGAAGTGCATCAGTACCGTCCACAAAGCAAAAGGGCTTGAGTGCGACAACGCACTGGTCATGATGTGTGACAAGCAATCGTTTGCAGACACCGAGTACAAGCGGCGGCTGCTGTATGTCAGTTTGAGCAGGGCGATGAAAAATTTGACGCTGGTGATTTGCCGTGACAAGCCGAGTCCGCTTTTCACTCTTTAGACCCACCGGCGTCGCCCGCTCCGTTTCAAAGCCCGTCTTTCCTCTTCCCGGCGCCGGTCCTGAGAGCGACCACTGTCGGGCCGGATGGCGTAGTCGAGATCCTCCAAGCACGGTTTGGACATGTTGAAGGTCACATTCAGCGAGTGGTAGCCAAGTTCGTCATAGTGCGATTTTGTTAGGAAACCTGCATGGATCGCAGCCGCAATGAGGACGCCATTGGGAACGTAGTGTGGGCCAAGCAGCTCCCCCTCAGGATATGTGCATTCGAAATTTTCGGCGATATGCTTTACCCAATAGCTGCCCGTACCTTCTCTGACGGTCTTTGTACGGACCACCTTCGCAAGTAAAGCAAGTGAGGCCAGGAATGGTCGCGTCGCATCCCTGCTCAGAAGTTCAGACCGATCTTGCAGAAAGCGGGAATACCGCTCCTCAGAGCTTTCCCATTTCCCGTCCTGCTTTCGCTGCGACCGGCCGTAGCCAATTCCCCAGACGCTTAGATGTTCGTTGGCCGACACCACGTTCGCGATCGCGACTTTGGCAACCGCTTGGTAAAAAACGCTGGCTTTGACCGCAAAACCGCGGCTTTCAAGGTAGTCGCGAAAGGCCGCTCCATTTGCGGTGATCGGAAAAGAGTTCCGTTTCGCGGCTTCTCGTGCAGAAGCATAACTCTCGAAGCCCAAGCCCCTGCCGAGGGCTTCGCAGCGATGTGACGACTTTACGTCGGGTAGCAAAATCAAAAGTTCGCCTTTTATGGCAGTGAGGTTCGCGGTGTTCGCAAGGATAGTAAGGTTAAACATAGGCATCTCCAGCTTGTGGCATGCCGTTCGCCGATTACGCAGCACACCGCTGTTGGATGCAGTGGCAATTCGAAGAATTTGAACCGTGGCGTTTGACTCGGCGACAAGTCATGGGTGCCTGACCTCAATATGAACCTGCACTGAGTCGGGCGGTCAAGCAAGAGCTTCGTATGAACAGTCAACGCTACTCGGCGACGCTGGCAGTTTGCCGCTTAATCTCAGCTTATCGGAGAAGAAGCGGAACCAGGCCGGGCAAGGGACGATGCTGGCGCCGAAAGATATCTATAAAATCGTAGGCCTCGGCGGTTCTGGGAACTAGCCAGTATAGCAACAGGAGATCGTCCTGCCCGCCTTGCTCGAACGCGGCTTGGGAGCAAGAGCGCAGATTGTTTTCGAATTGCTCTGACGATGTCGGCGCGCCGACTGCGATGGCAATAGTATGTAGCTTCTTGCTGGCTCCGAATGTCACACCCGTCTGAAAAAACAGATCGGGCCGACGGGATACTTCCCGCTGGCCCCGTCTCACGAGTCTCTCTACCTTTTGCTGGCCGGCTACGTCGATATTTAGCAGACGGTCACCGAAATGGATCCAGCCGTCCGGCCGCTTTTCCTCCAAGTAGGTCAGTAGTTTCGTCCAGAATGTCGTGGTTGGCGCCGCCTGCGAAAAGAGCCTCAGCTGCCGTTCTTCATCTCGGACGTATGTCAGGCTCATCGAAAGTCCATACCAACCTTGATCCGCGCCGTCGTATTCGATTTCCCCCAGGTTGAAGCGATTTTTCAGGTAGAGCGCCAGCAGGTCTAACTCGTCAGCCGTATAGGTCGCATTTCGCTCAAGCTCCACCCGACGGCGAAGGTAGTGGCATCGATCTATCTCTCTCGGCACCAAGTCAAAGACTGTTTCCAAATCAAAGACAGACAGCGTTGGCGCAATGTCTGAGGCCTCTGGCACGAGGCCGGCTGCTTTCAACTGCGGCCAATGTGAGGACAGCGGACCAATCACATCGTGAACGATATTGAAGCGATGAACATTGAGGACATCATTGGGCGCAATGAAAAATTGCCCTTGCCGGCTTTCGAACGACAACACTCCTTTCGCGCCGATAATGCGCTGCTTCAATCGCAGGGACTGCTCCGAGGCCGAGACGACGAGGTCGTCCAGTGCCTCTTTCAGGCTTCTGATCGCTCCCCGACGGGCAGCTCCGCTTATTTTAGCGGACTTCGCTTCGAAGATTAGAACAGTCTTGTCAATGAACGCCACGAGGTCGGATTCCCACGTGGTCTTCCCACCATCCTCAGACCACTTTACCTGTTCCCGGACATCGGCGTGAGGTAGGCCTTTACGCACCACGGAGCTCAACCGGTTCTCCAACCAGTCTGCTCTAGCTTTTTCTGCGGCCTTCTTGAGTTTAGGGACTTTCGCGCAGAGCCCCTCGACAATCTCCGCGAGATGAACGCCAAGGATCTGTGGTCCCGCGCAGAAGACAGACGTGTGGTCGACGCGAATGAGGGGTCGTAACTGGACAGGATTGTCGAGATGCAGATGGTCGAGATCGGCCTGCATGACTGCGCCGAAGTCGAGCGTCAGCAAATTCAAGACCGATCGCATCGCTTCTGTTTGCTCACCGGGCAGGCCAGTCATGAGTTCCGCTGTCGACAACGTGAACAGGCTGACGAGACGCTGTTCATTGATGTTCCATAAAAACGCTTCTAGCTGCTTCCGATCGTGCCGGTACTTGGCCGCGCGAGCTGTGATGTCTGCCTGGGTGCGAGGCTCAAGATCCTGAATGAAGGCCTCGAGCATGGCACTTCCGGATTTTTTAGTCATCCAGGTGCGCATGTTCTCCAAATGCACCTCGAGCCGTTTCTGGCAAATGTCGGCGACGGCCGATAGAGCGGCGACAACTGCCGTCGCGTCACATCCATAATGATGACGGAAAGACGAATTTACTGACGAGGCAAGGTCGCTCGCGTATTCGCGAGTCTGAAAGCCCTGTCGAGCGCCTCTGACAGCGAGCTTCCACCGTTGTATAAGGTTCAGCATTTCTTGCTGCCGGTTTACGGCTCGATCGGCTGTGACTTTGCTTTTTGCTTGCTCTTGATAGGCTTGGGCATTCTCGCCGATTAGGTCGATGATGCGCTGCGTAACGCCCGGGTAATCGACACTTGGATCACCAGCCGCTCTCGCACGCGAGAGAGCTAGCGCTTGAATTAATTCAAGATGAAAGAGTTCCAAACCAAGCTTGCGGGAGTGTTTCTTCTCACTGAAGGTTGACATGATTACCGAAAAGCCGGCACGGGCCAGGATTTCCAGGCCGTCGACGGATGTGCTCTCTGCAACAAGTGATGCGAGCGTTCTCTGAAAGCGCTCCCCTGCGGCCCTGCCTGCGGCATGCGCTTCTGCTACCTCCTCAGGGGTCAACGGGCGTGTGCTCACCTTCTCTCCCTCTCTCCTTTTGATGACGGAGGAAATCAGCGCCAAGCGCGTCCACTGAACACAGTGGGAAGCGCCAATTTCGCCCTTTGATTTTCGTTTGAAAGGGTCTCGTCATACAGCTGCGACCCATCACCGAAGCCACCCGCCAGCCAGGCATTGTCGATAATAGGTCGTAGGCCACTGATCGTGATCGCTGAAATAGAAGGAAGGGTGATGGTACCGAGATTGAGAAAGGGAACGCGTAGGGGTCTGCTCGCCTTATCGCGCCACATTAGCCGTACGTCATTCATTCCCTCCAATGAGGCATGAATCAAAAGCGGGCTGTCGCCCCCGATAGAAAGGGCAATGGCACCCATCCTCTCCGCCATCTCAATGATTCGCGCCTCAAGGGTGTCGAGCTCAACAAGTATGTCCTTGTCATCGTCTATTCTGGCACCGATCATTGTGGCACCATCAATAGCGCCGTTCCGCAGAACCCGCATGTACCAACGCGATTCCGGATTAGGCCTATTCAACGCGACCCGTGGCGGGTCATAGTTTGCCCACTCCCTTATATTCACATCTGAATCGCTGTCTCGATAGCCTGCCGGCAGAAACATTGTCCGTGCGGCATTGACCCTGGCAGGGACAACGGCGGTTTCATCTGCGGCCGAGGCAGTGACCAATTGCATGGTAACCTTGGGACCGGGGACGACAGTCGGAATCTCAGCCCGACCGTTCATGTGCATGACATCAGTCAGAAGATTACGCGCTGAGGCGACCAGATGCTCAGGAGGCTTCTCGCCGGCGCGGCGCTGAAGGACATGTTCTGCCATGACCCTGAGTCTGGGGACGAGCTTCTCAGCGAAAGCTGTACGAGTTCGCCGACGCAAATCGTCGCTCGCAGCATCATCCAAAGAATAGCCTGTCGGGTGCCGCAAATGGGCAAGATCGAATGGAAGGTCTTTTGGGGATCCAAACGCCGTGTTCATGACCGAGAGGATTTGACCGTCAGTGAGGACACCTCGCGCATATCCGAATTCGATCATCACATTTGGATTGGGAACCTGCTTGCCGTTCTGCGTTGTTGCTACGAAAGTGACATCTCCGACGAAGATCTCGCAATCTCTTATCTTGCCAAGGATTGTTTCGCTTACCGGCGGTGTACCGGGAACATCGGCGGTGTCGGAGTCGAGGTGGACCTCGATCCCATGGTCTTCCGAAAGCATTTTGATCGCGGCTTCGAGTGCCAGCCGGATAAAAGTGCCACAGACCTTCCGCTCGCGGTCGCTTTGCCAAGAGTAAAAGAGATGGATAGGGCGCATAGATCAACTCTACCACTGGTTTTGCCGCACTTTGCGGAGCCAAAGCGTCGATCCCCAGAATTCATTTCAATCGTCATTGGCTACTTCTCGATTTCACTAACGTAACCGATGTTGCGCCCCCACGTTGCCCGTTGTCGTATGATCTGTGATCGACATTCCATGGATGAGCGAGAAGGAGTTTCTCCATGGAGTCTACGTTGGAGGTTCTCAAGACGGGGCGTAGCCGACGTGAGGTGCACCGCCAATGGCCCAACGAGATCAAGGCGCGGATCGTTTCCGAGAGCTTGCGCCCAGGCGCGACGGTAAATGAAGTCGCAGGGCGCTACGGGCTGAAGGCCAACCACCTGTCATCGTGGCGCACGCTGGCGCGGCAGGGGAAGTTGGTATTGCCAGAGCCGGAAGACGCGGTCGAGTTTGCGGCCATGGTTGTCGAGCTGCAGCCGCCTGAGCCGCCAGCGGTGAAGGCAATCACACGTGCAGAGATTGTTGTCGGTTCAGTTACGATCCGCCTAGAGGAAGGTGTGTCCGCGTCTCGGATCGCTGCCATCGCCCGCGCCCTGGCGGCGGGGACATGATCTTTCCGTCGAACCGCGTCCGGATCATGGTCGCGACCAAACCCGTGGACTTTCGCAAGGGTCATGACGGATTGGCGTCCTTGGTGAAGAACGAGTTGCACAAGGACCCGTTCACCGGAACTGTCTTCGTCTTCCGGTCGCGTAAGGCAGACCGGTTGAAGCTGATCTACTGGGATGGCTCTGGGATCGTCATGGCCTACAAAAGGCTGGAGGAGCACACGTTCACGTGGCCTAGCATCAAGGATGGATTGATGACGCTCACCCACGCCCAGTTCGAGGCGCTGTTTGCGGGGCTTGATTGGCGGCGGGTTCATGCCGTCCAGACGAGAACTCCAGAGGCCATCGAATAGCTGCGGCGCGATGACTCAGGATGGCGGATTCCAAGGGTAAATCGGCTCGGGATTTGGTAACTTCCGGCCATGCTTGATGCCGCCGACCTTCCCGATGATGTTGCCGCTTTAAAGGCGATGCTGATCGCGGCGCAGGCACGCGAGGCGACCAAGGATATCGCGATAGCCAGCAAGGACGAACATATCGCTCGCAAGGATGAGCGGATCGAACGGCTTGAGAAGCTGGTCGCAGCATTCAAGCAGGCAGCCTTCGGACGAAAATCCGAGAAGACCGATCCTGACCAATTTGACCTGGCGCTGGAAGACCTGGAGACGGCTATGGCCGTGATCCATGCCGAGGATGAGGCGGACGCTCCTGCAGGAAACAGGATTGCCAAGCCACGCGCGACCAATCGCGGCTCCCTTCCAAAGCATCTTCCCCGTGTGGAGGAGGTGATCGAGCCGGAAAGCCTGATCTGCGCCTGCGGTGGTTGCCTGCACTGCATTGGCGAGGATGTTACCGAGCGGCTGGACGTGATCCCGGCCCAGTTCCGTGTGATCGTCACCCGCCGACCCAAGTATGCCTGCCGTGCCTGCACCGACGGTGTCGTCCAAGCCCCAGCTCCGGCACGGCTTATCCATGCTGGGCTGCCGACGGAAGCCACCGTCGCCTATGTGCTGGTCTCCAAATATGCCGATCACCTTCCGCTCTATCGGCAGGCCCAGATCATAAGCCGCCAAGGCATCGATCTCGACCGCTCCACGCTTGCCGACTGGGTCGGCCGGGCAGCCTATGAGCTGCGTCCCGTCTTCGATGCGTTGATCGGCGACCTGAAGCGATCAAGCAAGCTGTTCATGGACGAGACCCGCGGACATTCGGCTTGCCTATTGCTGGGCACACGCCCGTCGCAAGCTGGTGGAGATCACCCGCAACAGCTCAGCGCCGATTGCCGAGGACGGCGTCAAGCGGATTGGGGAACTGTATCGGATCGAGGCCGAACTGCGCGGTCTTGATCCGGAAGCTCGCCTTGCTGGACGGCAGGAGCGGTCAGCGCCACTGGTCGCCGATATGCAGACTTGGCTCGCCCATCACCTTGTCCGTGTCGCAACAAAGTCCCCGCTCGGCGAGGCTTTGGCCTACATCGCCAAATACTGGGATGGCCTGAAGCTTTTTCTGATCGATGGGCGCATCGAGATCGACAACAACAGTGTCGAGCGGACCATCCGGCCGATAGCCCTCAATCGCAAGAATGCGCTCTTTGCCGGGCACGACACTGGTGCTGAGAACTGGGCAACAATCGCCTCGCTTGTCGAAACGTGCAAACTCAATACCGTCGATCCGCAGGCGTATCTGACCGCCACACTCACCGCCATCGTCAATGGCCACAAGCAGAGCCGAATTGATGAGTTGCTGCCTTGGAATTATTCAGCCACGGTGTGATCCGCTAAGCGGAAGTGCCTTCCCAAGGCGATACAGCAAAAAAACCGAATTCAATTGGCAAGCGGCTGGGGATCAAAGAATGCGTCCGGAATTGACATTCCTCCTTCTGATGATGTCGATGACGACAGTCATGGCACAGCAGGAGCTTGTTCCGCCCGAAAGGCAAGACGAGTATACTCAGGTAACATCAGACCTGTTTCTCGCGAACGCTTGTGCCAAACGTCTAGGTTGGAAAGATATCTATACCAACGCCACCAACGTCTTCGTGACCTTCGCGAAACAGAACAACTTTCCAGACGCCGAAAATCTTGCACGAACGACGGCCACTGAGATCGCCGAAAAAGTAGATGGCAGTCAGCAGGATGTATCTGACGCGAGCTGCGCTGCCCTGTCGGAAAGGGTTAAGGTGACCGCCACCAGGTAGCGGCGACCCGTAGACCAAGAAGCTGTGGTCTCCAAACATCGCTTACTCACTAACTGCCTCACGGATTGCATCAACGAAGTCAGAGAGCGTCGAACCGGTCTTTTCCCTGGGTGCGCTCGTCAGCCAATCACGAAGAGCCGGCGTGAGTTCGAACTGTATCCACATCCCAGACCTGCCGCGGTTGCATGAATTGCGACGATCGGTTTCTTGGAGCATTGGATTTCGGTGAACGTCGATAACGAAACCTCCACGTTTAAAAGTTTTCGCCAGTTTATCGGTAAGGACACGGTGTTTCCCGCCGAGATAGATAACCTCGTCGCTCCCCTGACAGCCACGCATGGCGATCGCCACGTCGCTCCCGCCAACAAGCGAAAGCCCTGAAGGCTCGTCGAAGTTGGTAGAGGTAATGTGGAGGTCGCTGTTTCCAGCCGATTTTCTCCCTTCAAACAGATCGAGGCTAAAGAGCTCGCCGGCCACGGCTCTGGCGAGTTCGGATGTCCCAGGTTCGATTTTTCGCCGTGTGGAGCGACAACGCATATAGACGAATGCTGGTCCACCGCGACGATGCTGAAAGCGTTCGGCTCCTCCGAAGATGCTAATTCTTTGAAGCTCTTATAACGATCCATAGCCTTCTCCCATGGCGGCATTTCGTCCCCGCAGATGCTTCGTCTGCTTCGCTGTCGCCGTATCAGTAGACCCGGCTCTCAATCAAAGCCCGAGGATACCGAGCCGAGGAAAGGCTTGGCTAAAGAATTGCCCTAGCAGCACTCGCGTTTGGGTAAGTGCCTACGCGATAAGCGCTAGACGATTACGTGGGAGGCATTTCGCGTGGTCGGCTGCATCTCATATGTGACGCAAGATTCAAACCCTACGACCATTCCACCAACCTGAACTGACGCCTGCATTCATTTGCGAAGCTGCGATCAATCTGGGCTGCGAAGGAGATGAGACCGAGCAGGTGCTGGCGTAGACCTTCGATAGACGAGAAACCCCGGTTGCTTGCGTGCGCTTTCGGTCCAATGTTTTTGTGCAGGAGAAAATGAAGGTGCATTCGCATCTTCGCTCGAAAGTCGCGAGTCAACCGTGGTTTGGCTCCATCCACCAACAGTCCCAAGACCACTTTGCGCGCTCCCGGTGGCACTATTAATGTTTTGCTGGTGTTCGGCGTGAGGCCGTGCTCTCCTAGAGCTGAATAGGCTTCCCCGATAAACTGTATTGATCGTTCGCGCCCAAATGACTTGTCAGAAGTAGAAAAGATCAGATCGTCCGCATAACGGGTATAGCGCAAGCCAACCTTATCCGCGATTGCCTGAAGCTTTTCGTCAAGACCTTGGACCGCAAGGTTTGCAAGCATTGGGCTTGTGGGCGCGCCTTGGGGGAGCGTGCCCATTACCGCGCTGTAGTAGGCGGCTACGCTTTCCGAGCCCCTCATTTTTGTTCGCCTTTTTCGAGGCGCAGGTGCACCACTTTCTCGAAGATTGTCACGTAAGCGCGTGCATATCCGGGCTAATTCGAGCGCTGTAAGCGGCTGGTAACCTCTTCCGAGGAAGACCCGATAGACGTCAATCTCGGTTATTGATTCGAAGAAATCGCGCACGTCAATCTTGATCAACCATTGTGCCCGCCGGTGCTGATTGGCTGCTTTGAACAGTCGGCTTCCTGGCACGTATGCAACGCTTGCCGGGTGGCAAGGCGCTCGCTCGAGTATCTCAGATAGAATCCAGCGCTGTAAGCCCATAAGCTGCGGTTCGGGGACCGCTATAAAACGAAACCTTGGTGGTTGTCCGGGAACGGGTCGCTTTCGGATTGTAAACTGTCTGTAGGGATCATCTCCGTCGCGAGCGACAAGGCTGCGGAGGTACTTCACATTAAGGCCAGTTAGATGACCTAAATGACCCAAGGTGAGAATTGGTGGGCCTGGCGAACGAACACCAAGTGTGTGTTCGGCGACCGCAACAGCATTTTCCAAAATCTCGGCTTCTATACCTGCTAACTCGCCGGCCCTTACAAAGCGTTGAGAGTTCCACGCCATCTACTTTGACCCCTTTAGGGTGTCTTTGATCGAGACGTAAGCGAGACTTGCGCTGCGCCGGCCTTGGACGTACGTTTCGATCAAGGATATCATCAAGCGGGAGCTTGATCGCGAACACGTCGTAATCGACGGCCCAGGGCTGTAAGGCCCGTCGGTGCCGATCCTCACGAATCGACAGCCACTAGACATCGCGAGGAACCCTCAACGATTTCGGAAAGTAGTACTCATTTCTGGATTTTGGAAGAGGTTTCGAAGAGCTTGATTTTGCTAAGCGGTCCAATACCATGCGCCCTCGTTCCGTAAATTGATTGTTCTTGTCAATCCACTTCAGCTCCTGCAGTTTGGAAAGCGCCCTCTCAACTTCAAATAGATCAAGACCAAGCCTTCCCGATACCGCCTCGGAAAGCTTCGAACCTCTGCGTAAGGCAGCGAGAACTATTGTTTCGATCGTGATCGGTTGAACCGGCCCGCTGGCTGGCGGAAGACCGATAGCGATTCCCAACCGGGCTCTCTCAGCTTCAGGCCCCGTAGCTGATGAAAATGGAGAGCCGACTCCAGTCGTTACCCTGGAGGGGAATAGCGGTTCTTTTCCATTGAATTTCTTCCAAAGGATTGCAGGCGCATTGTTAGGCATTGAGTGTGCGAACCCGATAAGCGCTCCTATCTTGCCGTAACCAAGTGCTTCGCTCGCAAATCGCTTTGGCGTGTTTCTGATGCAGAACGTTTCGATTTCATCGGCCTTCGCCGGCGGGAGAACTGAGCGGATAGTCGGGCAAACGAGGGAGACATGGACGTTCGGTTGACATGGATGGCTTCTCACGCGTTCGATCCCCTTCTCAGTTCCCGAGTAGGCGACAACGTCGAAGGACAAGCCCGCGCGTGCTCGGCGCGACCACCAGCTTCGAATGGTTTTGACGCGCCAAGCCGCATTTAGAAAGGTAATTATCCTGTCACCTGATCCTATGAAGTCCGTAACAAGGACGAAACGTCTAACTTTCCGTTCCCGCATAATCTGTGCCCCTGGGCTTAAGACCACGTCACGACTATGCAGCTTTTGGAACTGGGTAAGGATATTGGCGAGGATGCCTTCACTCCCGACTTGCTCTCCCACATGACGTTGGCGCGGTACCAGCGGTGGGCCAACATTGTCCTCGGCGCGCAGGGTCTTCCCGATCTTTGTTTCCTTGAAAAGCCGGTGCGGTTTTCCCTTCCGTTTGGCACGCTCAGTTTCGTTGAACAGCGCGAGCGGTACGCCCCCCTCACCAATTTGCTTTTCCAGGAGGCCAGTCACTACGTCCCTAAACTCGTCAGCGGAAACGAGCTTCAGAAGGGAAAGCAGCAATCTAGCATTTGCTCGTTCTCGATCGTCAAACCGTCCGAGCCAAGCAGCAACGCGATCGTTGTCCAAGAAGTTTTGTGACACTGCGTCTCCGTTAAGTAGTCGTTTGGTCGTCAAAACCGTAGCGGAGCTTCACGACTAACCGCAAGGAATGCGTCCCCGGGGTGTGGGTGATCGAGCGATCGAAATAGAGAGCCGCCAAACTTCCCAAAGAATCAATTGCAATTATATTGCGAACCAAACTGCCGCGCTACAAGTCTAAGGAGATGAAAGAGCACGGCTATCTTTGTGAATTGTATTGGATTGCATAGCAAAAGTGCTTCCTGCTTCAAAAGATTGATCTACGTTAGGCTCTGAAGCCGATCGACGCGGCTGCACTGAAGCGTAAACGAAGTTAGGGCGCGCCGCCGACCGACAATCTAACCTTGAAAGACTCTATTTGATGTCGTTGAGATGCGAATCTGGACGACGTTCGAGCAATTTTCCAGAAATGCAAAACAAACGAGGGGGTTAGTCGAACTTCGGGGGTGGTTTTAGGTTCGATTCCCATCAAGGCGAGGAGATATATAAGGGAGGATCGCGGTAACAGCCGCTGATCTATCCGATCATTTCCACAGGCGCGCCTTCTTCTGCCAGCCTCTTCACGAGCAGCCGGATCGCGTTTCGCTCCGGCCGGGTAAGTGAAGTCATGCCCCGGTGAAGTTTTTCAAGCGCGCTGCTTGACTTCGGCGATAAGAGACCACGGCGATCTGCTGTCCGCCGGACAAGATCTGCCTTGCTGACCAACGATAGCAAGAAGATATCCAGGTCGATCTCTGAATCGAGTCGAGCTGTCGAACGGGCGCTTTTTTCCTCCGACTTGCTATCGTCCGGGTTTATCGTCAGGTGATCAGGGACCTCCGGCAAGTCAAAACTTCGCTTTGAGATTTGCTCCCAGCAAGCCTGTGTTTTACAGTATTCTCCAACGTTCATCAGATTCTCGGGCGTTTCGCGGATAGCTCGTGCAATCTGTTGAGCGAGAATCTCGATGATTTTTTGGAGCTCTGACGGCACATCCTGAAGTTTCCAGATTTGGTTGAAGTCGAGGCCGGTCTTTCCATCGGCGATGATGTGGTTGGTAAGCCAAGCGAGAGTGTAAGTGACCGTCTGCGATTTATAAGCCCGATCGCTGGCATACCAATCCGATCTTGCAACCATTTTGTCTGTCCAGTTGAACAGCAAGGCCATTGAGCAGGCGTTTCGATACCAGTTCTCGTTTAGGCTGGACTGGCTTGTCTTCCATTGCTTGGAGGTCTGGTCGGCGAAGTACATGAAGCATTTCTGAGCATGCTTCGAGACGATGTCCGGACGGCAATCAAAAGTTACGACGTATTTTGCGAGATCGGTCTTTTCGATGACTTTCTCTTTAGGAAACTCAAGCTGGTACTTCCGTTTTTCGCTCTGGCTCTTATACGCCATTCCGTCCCTGTACTGGCCACGTGCCCGTTCATAGAACCATTTCGTTCCGGAAAGAGCGCCGGCTTGCGGCGGTGCGGCGATACGACGTGAAAACCGCTCCATCTGGAGATGGAAAGGGTGACTGGAGAAGAAGTCAGCTTCAGAAATCCGATTCTGCGTATTTGCGAAACGTGAAATTTTCGGGACAATTTGCTCGATAGCAGTTTCCGGAACAACCGAGAGCTTAAGCGGGACATGCACCCGCTCAAGCGGGCTGCCGGAAACGTCTTTCGCGTAAAGTATCGACGCGGTTGTCTGACCACCATTGACTATCTGCAGGTTACTGATAGCTGCTATCGCAGGCTGCCCGTCTTCCAGCTTTACCAGTCGGACTGCAGATGCCGTTGCGGTGAGGCCGTTATTAAATGCGAAAAACATCTGGGGTGAGTCCTTGATAGTAGTAAGGATGCCCCTGTTTACCTTCGTCTTGGCCTGAAGATATGTGCGAACGTTCTGTTCGAGAAGACGCGCACCATAAAGCCCATATATCCCAGCCAGCACATTTCCGGGAACCGCAAGCAAATACGATTCATGTTCTTCCGAGCTTGATGAAGCTCTCAGACAGGGGATCGGCCCTCCGGCAATTGTGGCAACATCGATCTCGATGGCTACTGGCGTCGAGCTGGCGCCTTGGATTTCGGTGTATCGGGCGAGATCGATTACGCTAAATACTACAGGGATACCCGCAGCTTCCTCAGCAAGCTGAGGCGCTCGTCGGGCGACCAGCCGCGCATTGGAAAAAAGAACAATCCGAAGCCTTTTGATAGAGGCACGATTACTAAAAATCGGATAGGCAACGGTGAAGGCTGAGCTGCTGTCCTCAAGAGCATTAACAAACTCGGAGCGCAGTGAATTCTCGAAAAAATTTATAACCCGTCGTATCGACGTATCGATTTGCGCTGCGTTTAAAGTCTCGAGTTCGGTACCATTGCGGAAATCGCAGACTGCCAAATAGAGAATGCCGCGATCCTGGTCGAACGCATATCCATCCACACGGTAGGGCTTTGATCCGCCGTCGCGATGGCAGTGCGTATGTTCAAGATCAATGGCGTCGCCGCTATCTGAAGCGGCTTCTGCGTAAAGCTGAAAAAAGGCTTCCTGCTGAAAAACACCACCTGCTTCGGCTTCGAGCATGACGTCGTCGCGGAGTTCATCAAGGGCTGTCTGAAGCTCGCTCACGCCGCAGTCTCCGATATCGTCTCTTCGAGGTTTACACGATACTGTTCGCAGTCTGCGACACGGATGCTGTATGTCACCAACTCTACGCCAGCTCGCAGGTCATTGCGCTCAATACGGGGAAAATCTCCAATGACTGCGTAAAGCGATCTGTCGACCAAGATCCAAGCTTCCTCGTCGTATTCATCTTTCCATTCGTAGCGAGCGTTCAACAACGCGATTTCGAAGAGGTCGACCGTCGAATGCCCATAATCGGTCGCGAGATTGCGGATGTCACCCGCTAGTCTATTCAACGTGTCGCTCGCAGAATCGGTCGTCGGTAGCGGCGCAATACCCTGATTGCAGATGAAAATTCGCCCCTGAACCGGATCGAGCTGGTCCTCTGACGAGATACGAATGCGCCGATCCGCTGTGACGATTTGAGTTTTCACCTCGAAAATTGTCCCGCCGACTGTAAAGTCCTGTTCGTGACCTTCATGCCCTATCCAGCATCGCAGCGCTGACAGGATGCCAAAGCGGGGGACGAGAACATCACGCAGAAACAGGAGCTCCCCGACCAGACCAATGATCTCAGTGCGCGCAAGGAGCCGTTCGCGTCTTTGCCGCAACATGTCTTGCCAACGACGTAGCTCGTCAAGCACAACGATCATCCCGCGGTCGGACGGAAGCGGGCTAAGATTATCGGTAGCGAGCATAAGGCCCATACACATGAGCCGAAAATTGCGAAAATCCGCTGGGTCGCCAAGGGTAATGGAAAGCCGAAAGCGATCGTTCGCGATTGGCTCGAACGTGCAATCGATCCCGGTGAGCTTCGGAACCGACTTCTTGAGTTCGGGCGTGCACAGCGCATCAATCTGGAAGACGTACTTGGACCGAAAATTCTTTCCGATCTTGAAATCAAGTGGATGTCTGGCGTCAGCGAGACGCACATTACATGCGCCAGGCTCACTTGCAGGTACGATCTGGTCCCATTCATCCAGCATCCTGGTCTCCGTTTATCAGCTCTTCGTCATCATCAGTTTCGGTGAGCATCTCCAGCTGCTGCCTGTACACAGCGTTGACCTGGTAAATCCGTGCTTTGGATGGCTTTCCGGTTTCCGGCATGCAGAATGAGAGTGTGACAACCGGATTCGTTATTTTTAGAACGTCGTCCGACGGAGATTCTGAATCGTTTTTAAGGCTGGCGTTGAAAACGTGGATAAGCATGAGAGGTCGTTCGCGCACGCTGCATGCAGCGCGTTCCCGGCGATAAACCTCATTTGCAATGGCTTCGTCTGCTCTATCCTTCTGGTCTTTGCTAAGATCGATCCATGCATCCTCGGGATCAGCCACTCGACTACGGCTGCCATAAACGCGGTAGACGCCGTTTTGCACCGTCCCCTGATCGCGATTTCTTCTGCCGATTTTTAGTCCAGCAAAGGTATCATCCGAATTGGTTTTCCGGTTTGGAATGGCGACGTCCCAATGAGAGAGTTCGTCGCCTGATCGGTCAAGAATGTAGTCCTGAAACAACGAATGATCGGAAATCGGCGCAAGGTCCGTATGATCGCCGAACCGGAAGGATCGTAATAGTGCTTCGATGTGGGTGGCATCGACCTCCTTCCAGAGAGCATAGCCCGCCTTTTCTTCAGTTGGGGGTCCGACAGTATCCAGAAATAACTCAACGGCCGCGCTGTTCGCGACGGCTGTGTCCGCATCGTTCAAGAGAGCATGCCCTTCAACGTGCCGTGCAGAATAGTCTTGCGCGATCGTGAGCTCCTGAGCCGTACGCATCTTGTTTGCCGCTGTGACTCTAAGCGCGAGCTGGCTTTGCCTGACTTTCAGGCCAAAGTCAGCAGGGGTCCTTTTGCTATCCATCATTCGCTTGACTTCGCCGCGCAACTCCTCAGTTGCTTCGTCAACGTAGACGTAGTGATCCAGCGAGATCTTTGGCAGGTAAAGCCGACAAATATCTTCATAGCCGGGCCTGTAACCAAACCATCGAGCCATCTGCATCAGCGTATCACTGGCTGCGGTATTGCGAAGAAGGTAGGAAACCGTCAGACCTTCCAGTGTCAGGCCGCGGGAGAGAGCAAGGCCGCCGATCGCGATCACGTGAAGGCCATGCTCACGGTTCCGCGAGTAGTCCAGCTGACCGCCACGCATGTTCACCGTCCTAACCTCGATGCTCTGAACTCCTTCGTTCAGGGCCCCAACAAGCTCGGACCAAGGAGCTGTCTGGCCGGCAAACTCCGTTTGATAACTTGCCTCGAGATCATTCATCACCGGGTCATCGATTTCAGTTGGCGGCAGCGCGGCATGAACGGAAATGGCGTCCTTGAGTTCGCTCACATACTCATAAACCAGGCCAAGAACCTTATCCTGGATTGCATTGAAACGGCTGACATTGATCATCATCGAGCAATGCGCTTGGCCTTTACCCTGCAAGACGCGTGATGCGCGCGAGATGCAGAAAATCCGGATGGAATGCCGAAGGCTTTCTGGTAGAGCGACAACGGCGTCACCGCTCTTATGATTAAGTGGCAGCAGCGTTTTATAATCGTCGATGACCCTGACCATTCCTTGGCGCAGATTGCCGCCTGGCCGGAATACTCGATGGGATCCAACGTAGTTGCTGGGAGGATCCAGAGCCTTAATAAAATTGGCCGGAAACAGGTCGTGATTTTCCATCACTTCCGTAGTTTCGGGATCGATGAAGATGTTTGCGAAAGGTGTTGCGGTGTATCCGACATAGACCGAGCGAGGGAAGCGGTGAAGTATTCCGCGGATTACTCCATTGATCGCTGTTGTCCGGTTTGGTTCCTTGGCTGTATTGATCGATGCGTTGTCAGCCTCGTCATCAATCAGGAGCAGCGGCAGGTCGTATCCTCCGGTTTCGCTTTGCTTTTCGATCCACTTCTCAAGCCGTTCGAGCACCGACTTGTTCTTCTTTGTTACAAAGATCATCGGTTCCTGGTGACCGGTGAGCCCGAAGTAAATTCCATCGTGCCCTGATGAAAAATCAGCTTCGCGGCTCGTGCCGTATGAGGGGATACGGCGGCTTGTGGCGTAGTTCTGAATCGGAAGGGATTGCTGGGCTGCTGCAGCGAAGGCTGATATGCGCCCTATGAATGTCTCGTCAATGCGCTCTTGTGTCTGCGTACGAAGCGAATTGGTTATTCCCGCCAGAAGGATGATCACCCGGTAACCGGCATCAGCTGCCTTGCAAATCAACGCGGAGTAGTTTGTCGTTTTACCTGACTGGACGTTACCCATAACCATTCCGCGCACTGCACCAACCTGCGGAACTTTCGGGTCTCCGCAGAGGTCCAGCACTTGGTCAGTATCGGTGTCAAGCGTAGCAATTACGGTTGAGGGAAGGGAGCCGGTCTCGAGATAGAACTTGCGTAGTCTGTTCCAGTAATAAAAATCAAGGTCCGGCTTCTTCGCCGCCAGCCATGGACGATGGCTCTTGCTTATAACTGCGCCGCTTCGCTGGGTTACGGTAAAGCTGGCTTCGAGCTCACGAATTATGAAAATGATGCCGCTCTCATCCAGATGGACAAATGGCCCACTTCGTACGAGCGCCGTGATTGCGCCCTCTGGCACACCCTCGTTCCGTGCAAGGGCATCGGCGAAAGTTGCGCCCACCTGCATACGGAAATAAGCGATTTCGCCTTCAAGCATCCTGCCACCAGCCCTTCGATTTCAAATGTTCCTTGACCACAAGCCCGTGGCTTGCCCAAGGCTCCGTCGTTTTAAGAAGCGTCGTCAATGTCGCCAGCTTTCCATCTGCCCGATGCAGAAGGCTCGGCAACACCGCGTCCAGTCGTTCGACGAAAGCCGCGCGATCGATAGCGCCTTGATTAATCACAGCCCCTTTCGCATGGACGTCATCTCCGATGCTGAGCACCGGAAAGCTTTCCTCGATGATGCCGATAGCGGCTCCAACGGCGGACGCCAGTTGTTCATCCTTGGCTTCCAAGAGGTCGGCGAGGAGAGGGTGTTCTCGATTGATGTAATAACGGATTTCACCATTTCGCACATACTTCGACCAGACTGGGGTGGTTCCTGAACCCGGGCGGATCCGCGCGCCCCGCGACTGAAAAACCTTTCCAGATTTCCCGCGAAGACCATCAACGATGTCCTTGAGCCTTGCGCGCAGCCCTGACGGCAGTTGTGCGTCCGCCTTGTCAAGCGTGATCTTCCAGACCTCATCAAGCGAATTAGGAATATTTACTGCAATACGGACAAGCTGCGACAGCTCACCATGACGCACCAGCCTGAACCATGTCCCGTGCATAATGAGGCGGTGCTGACGGTAAATGTAGAAGCCCTGGTTTCGAACGAAGCCTTCTTCGCCACCCAATCTTTCGTGATCGGCAGACGTCAGCTTCGAGTAGTGGGGCAGCACAAATGCCTGGACGTCGATAGGGTAACCCCGAAGCTGAAGGACCTCGCGCGGAAGTGATTGCGTTGCTTCATGATTGCGCAGAAACGGATCAGCGGCCTTGAGGTTGTCGCCGTTAAAGCATATCGAGAGTTTCCGGATACCTTCCTCACCCGTCAGGTAGCGATGGAACGTCATCGCAAGCTGGCTCTTGGCGTGTGCCACCATGTCATTGAAGCCTCGGCCTTCTATAGCACCGTCTTCGGAAAGGCGGTCGCACCGGGTCCAGATAATCTCTGTTCCGCTCTCGAGTTTCAGCCGTGGATTCATCACCGCTTTAATTTCATCCGGCTCAAGGACACCCATCTTCCAGTCTGCGAGATCATCCAGATCCCAGACAGCACCCGTGTGGATCTCGCCGTTATGAGAGACGACGGTAAGTCGACGGCACTGTGAGAGTGAAGCCGACTTCATTCCCCAGCCGAAACGGCCAAGATCATCTGGTGCTCGCTCGGTTGTCGGGTTCGTACTTGCAGGTCGCATCGCTTGATGAAGTTCCGCTGCTGACATCCCGTGCCCGTTGTCCAGAATACGGACCTCGGCCTCGCCATGACGCCGCACACAGAGGATATCGATATGGGTGGATCGGGCCTTTATGGAGTTGTCCAGCAGATCAGCGATCGCACTGGAAAGGTCATAGTTTCCGAAGCTTCTGGCCGAGCTCATCAACGCGGAGGCATCAGGAGGATTATGAGTGAACTGCATTCGTACTTCCTGACACGGCTGTGTTGGCCGACTTCTCATCACGAGACAACGTTATTGCTATCAACTCACCAGTCCCGTCCGGCTGCAACTCGGCAAGACTTTACAAATGGCAACAAAACACTTGTCTCGTTGTCCTCTGCGGAAGCTAGATAGCCCTAAAGAAATTAAAAAATCGACATCTTGCTATCGATAGTTGTGGTCTGTCATCGATGGAGGAGGGGCTAAATTCTTAGCCTGGAATGTCAGTCACCTGTGAGGCGCCAACGAGCGAAGAAATAAAAATTGTATTACGCAACTCGGCGCTGAGAACATTAGCGGAACATGCCTTGCCCTCTGGGTGATATTTTGCCATTTTGTCAAAAAATGACCCAGTGAATGGCAGGTGATTCGTGCAAGAGACGCAGCAGGACAACAACGGTTTCAACCATCTTTGCCAGCGGGCGGGGTTGACCCCTGGCGAGGCTGCTTCGGTTCTGTCCGTCTCTGATCGTACGATCGCTCGTTATATGAGCGGTGACGGTCGTCCAACCGATCTCGCAATGAGGGTCCTCAGGGAGCTTGCTGATCAGAAGTGCGCCGGAAACGGTCCGATCTCGTTTCGCTTCATTGATCTGTTTGCGGGAATTGGTGGATTGCGCATCGGCTTCCAAGGTATCGGTGGACATTGCGTATTCACATCGGAATGGGATCAGAATGCCCAGAAGACGTATGGTGTAAACTTCCGAGACAATCATGAGTTGGCAGGAGACGTTCGGGAATACTCCGAAAACCCGGGTCTCATTCCTGAACACGATATCCTGCTCGCGGGCTTCCCGTGTCAGCCATTTTCGATTGCTGGTGTGTCGAAGAAGAACGCACTTGGTCGCCCGCACGGTTTCCTTTGCGATACGCAAGGAACGCTCTTCTTCGACACAGCACAGATTATCGCACACCATCGACCTGCGGCTTTCGTGCTTGAAAACGTGAAGAACCTCGAAAGTCACGATAAAGGGCGAACCTTTGCGACGATCATGAACGTGCTGACAAACGAGCTTGGTTATCATGTGCAAACACGGGTGATCAGCTCTGAGCACTGGGTACCGCAACGGCGCGAGCGCATCTTTATAGTTGGTTTTCGCGAGCCAACCGAATTTGACCTGAAGTCACTGATGCTCCCGGACAACGGGCCAAAGCTTGGCAGTATTCTTGACCCGCACGAAGAGGTCGATCCTAAATACACGCTGACGCCTCGCCTCTGGGAATACCTGCAGGCCTATAAGGAAAAGCACACGTCGAAGGGAAACGGCTTCGGATACAGTCTGTTTGGCCCGGACGATGTTACGCGAACGCTGTCGGCACGCTACTACAAGGACGGCTCCGAAATTCTCGTGGCACAGCCAGGGAAACGACCTCGCAGGCTGACACCACAGGAATGCGCCCGGCTCATGGGTTTCGACCGGGGTGATCGCCGTTGGAAAATACCGGTGTCAGATATGCAGGCATATCGACAGTTCGGTAATGCTGTTGTCGTGCCGGTCGTCGAGTTTCTCGCCGACGCGATGAAACCCTTTATTGAATCTGCGCTTCTACGTGGAGCCAGCCGCTCAATGGCTGCACCCATTATCGTCAGTCGCCCCGATCGTGAACCTGCGAGTGCTCATGGCTGACATTGTCACGGCTGAAGTTCGCAGCCGGATGATGTCGGGGATTCGTGGGACCAACACCAAGCCGGAACTTATGCTGCGCAAAGGCCTCCATGCCTTAGGGTTTCGCTTCCGTCTGCATGATCGCTCGCTCCCCGGAAAGCCGGATATTGTCCTTCCGCGCTACAAGGCGGTCATATTTGCACATGGCTGCTTCTGGCATGGCCACGATTGCCACCTGTTCAAATTGCCCTCAACCCGCCCGGAGTTCTGGCAGGCGAAAATTGCGCGAAATCGGGCCGTCGATGAGCGGACTGATGCAGCTTTGACGGAGGCCGGTTGGCGCCAGGCGATCGTATGGGAGTGTGCTCTGAAAGGCAAAACCCGACTGCCTTTCGAGGACGTCATTCAGTCGTGTGCCGAGTGGCTGAGATCAGACCGGCCGCGACTGGAAATAAGGGGAGAGTAGAATGCGCCGCGGGCTTTTGTCAGATCTCTTTACTGGAGTCGTCGCCAAGCGTCTGACGCTGGTTGAAACCATCACGCAGAAATCCAATCAGCATGAGTTTCAAGGCACCAAACCGCTTCGCCGGCTTCTGGGTGACGATGATCGCCGAGGGATCGCAACGCGTTTCATCTGGATCTCCGGCGAGCAGGAGGCCCTGGCGGAAGACGGCTTCATGAGTTGGTCTAACGTGCGCAAGGGAAAGCCGCGCGCCCCGGAGTATCACCTCTACTATTCGTCCAACGCCGTCACCGAGCTTATGCAGCCTGGCGACATGCTGTTTCTGGCCTTGCAGCAAGATGGCTCGATCCTAGTTGTTGTAACGCCCTCTGCTACGATCCAGAACCAGCTTCTGTGGTTGTTTGCGCTGGAGGAGCAGCCGGAATTCGCCTTCACATTCCAGGAGATCGATGGCGCACATAACGCCGAACTCGATTTTGCAGCGCGCTATATTCTTGATGAGCTGGGTATCGAGCCGGAGGAGCCTGAAGCTGATCGGCTTGATAGCCTGATCGAGCGGTTTGGTCTCGACTTCCCGAAAACACGCGTGTTTTCTGAGCTCGCTCGGACATCAATGCCGGAGGTTTCTGCAGCCGACGATCCAGACCTTGCGCTGATCTCATGGATGGATCGAGAGGAGCAGCTTTTCAAACGGCTGGAGCGACGTATCGTTGCCGCACGCATTGGCAGCGGTTTTGGTGCCGCCGACGATGCTGACGTTGAAGGATTTCTGGCATTTTCGTTGAGCGTGCAGAACCGACGAAAGGCGCGGGCGGGGCAGGCTCTCGAAAATCATCTTGAGGCAGTTTTTGCCGCCCAGCAGATTCGATACGTTCGGGGCGCGGAGACAGAGAACCGGAACAAGCCCGATTTTCTGTTCCCGGGGCAGAATGAGTATCGTGATCCGCTGTATCCGGAAGCAAGGCTGACGATGCTCGGTGCGAAGTCGACGCTTAAAGATCGCTGGCGCCAGGTTCTGTCGGAGGCTCTCCGCATCCCGGAAAAGCATCTTCTTACCCTCGAGCCCGGGATATCAGAAAACCAGACTGACGAGATGCAGGCCAAGAAGCTGCAGCTCGTCGTGCCGAAGCGGTTGCACAATACCTACCGGCTGACACAGCAGTCGTGGCTGATGGATGTTGCCGACTTTATCTCTGTGGTGCGATCTCGTCAGGAGACCTGATCCACCCGCTTGGAAGTCAGCAAGTGCGTGCGGTCGCACACTCACACAGCCCGGCATACGGAACGTGCCATGCGGGGTCAGTCGGTCCCGCTTCTCTTGCGACCGCTATGCTGAAGTTCCTGCGGCTGACCTGTTCCGCATGGCCCGTGTCGAGAACTCCCGAAATCCCGCTTGCCGCGGCGCCATACTGATTTCTCCGGTATTCTTCATTATTCATCTGAGCGACCGGCCGCAGGCGGTCGAGGAAATTCGCCATATTTCGATTGGTACCTGTCGCCGGGTGCGCGCCAGTTTTTGAGGAACTGCAGAGGATCTATGCTACCCATCATTCGGCGAGCAAGTTTGACCCGCTCTTCCAGAAATTGTCGCTGCTCTTCAGCCGCCTCCACCAATCGATCCTCGACATGATTGAAAAACCGTTCAACGAGCATTGCCTTGCCCCAGCTCTCGATGATTTCCGCGAGTTGCTGCTGGCTCTCCTTGAACGCCTGGGCAATCTTGCGTTCGTCTTCGCGCCGCTCGTAACGTTCCCACTCCTCCTCCCGCTCTTTTTTTCGCTTCGCCTCGGCTTCTTCCTCAGCTTTCATTAGCACTCGCAGTTTGTCGCTGGATGCACGTAAGGTCTCGGCAATTTGCGGAATAACGCCGATCAGCGGTTCTGATTCAGTATCCTGCCAACTCAGAGTCCAGTCGACGCCTCTCTTTGGAGAGTAGGCCACTATGCGGAAGCGCCCGGAGGGCATGTCCTGTTCGGTTGTCCATGAGTGGGTCAGTTGCCAGGCTTTCATCGACCGGACGAGCTTGCTGTCTTCCCGATAGTATTCGCCGTTCAGGTATCGCATCGTCACCCGTTCGGTCATTTCGGTGACAGCGAGGCCAATCGGGACGGTGTCGATGTAGACAATCGTCGGCCGGTCAGGTCCCCAGATGCTACCTGAATGGTAACGGCCGTATTTGCGGTCCTTGCGCTCGATCTCCTGCTCCTTGATATGAATGCGGTGGTGGTCTTCTCCAGCTGGTGCGATATGCACACGATAGCCGACGCGGTCGAGTGCGACGTAAAGGTGATTTGCGATCGATAGCGCGCGAGAAAGCGATCCTTCCGATGAAATTACGTCGGGCAGAATTCGCTTGTAGGGGCGGAGAAATTCGCCATCTTTTGCTGTGCGCGATTTCCTCAGATGCTCTTCTGCACCAACAAGCAAGGGGTGATGTTCAAGGCGGCGGGTCTTTGCAACGGGCTTTGCCTTCAGGCGTTTATCCGTCTCCGTTGCAGACGCCTTCTTTTCCCGGGGTTTCGGCGTGACCGGAGTAATTTCGATGATCGCATCGATACCGTCGGGCAGGGCGGGCAACTCGGCAGCAATTCCGAGTGATTTACGTGTCCAGTATCCCGATCCCGGGTAGGGTATCTCATGCTGCCTGCAAATCGCGGCCAAAGCTGTTCCCGTCAGGCCGAACTCCGGAGCAAGCCGGCTCAATGGTGCTTCACACACCCGGTTGTAAAGCTCGCTGCGTGTCAACTGCATAGGCATGCTCCTGTTTCGCTAAGGCCGAATATCGCATCCGGTTAACAGAACGACGAAATATAAAGCGGGTGCATGCAAAGCGGCATCCTTGTTGGACACGGCGGGATCCGCGTCTCGGTTGGGGCTCTTTCCTGATCGTTTTGTGGAGTAAGCATGCGTCGGACGGTAAGATGCCCGGACTACTCGGCCCTGCCGCAGCCTGCAGTTTCGATGTTCAGGGGCCGGGAGACTGGTAACAGCCCCGCGAATGTTCTGACCTCAGCTAAGGAGACGAATTGCCATCTCCGACAGCGCGTTCCAAGGTAAAACTTATGGTCTCGCTTATCTTGCCGAGGGTTCCATCTTTGCGGAAGCGCCTGCCAGAAACCACGAACGTGACGTTTTTTTCAGTAGAGTAGAGTGAAATTGACTCTGCTGAAATACGCGCGAGCGTTCCGTTCTGCTGTGCCGCAACGATGTCGCCAGGCCGGACGCCAAGAACGGCTTGCGCCAGCCGTGATCGCTCGGCCTCGATTTGTTGTTCCCAGCGCTCCAGATCAGTTTCAATATGGGCAAATGCTTCGCGGGCGGCCTGAAACGGGCGTTCGGGTCCAAACCAGATCCGGTCAGCCATGGCCAAGGTCTCGTTTGGAACCGACCTGTCCAGGGCGTAGGCTGCGTTGGTGATCATTTCGAAGATCCGCTCGGCCTCATCGAGGGCCTGCAAACGCGCCAGATAGGGTTTGACTTTCGCTTCGGAAATACCCGGCGGCAGCACCTTATCCCCTTCTTCGTCCAGAAAGTCGATCGGCATCACGTCACGCAATTTGATCTTGCTTGTCGAGTGTCGTTCCGGCGGGTTGTCCTCACGCCACGATCGCCGATACCATTCTATCCAGGCAGTATCTGACGAAATGCACAGGTAGCTATTCAGAATGAAATCTGATTCCGGCTGATAGAGATGGGTGCTTGACCATGCATGGTCTGCGGCCGACAGCGGTTGGACCACGTGGCTAAGATTTTGATCCCGTGCGATCCGCGAAAGCGTTGCCATTCTGGCCTGAAGTTCTGCCGTCCACCTGACGAATACAATCGGACCTGCAGCCGAGAACGAATGACGTTTGCTTTCTGTCTCGAAAGCCAGCAGTTGCGGACGGGCAAGTGGCATCAGTCGCTCGACGAGTTTTCCGATGCTTGCCCTTACCGACGTCCCCCATTTTACGTCAACCCGACCGCTCTCTGCCCATTTCTGTGCCTGCCCCTGGATCAAAAGCAGCACTTGGGCGGCGATATCCTGATCGAGGCTCGAGATATGTTTCAGGCGGGAGGTATCGACCTGATGTTCGATGCCACGTTTGCGAAGTTCCTCGAGTGCCTCATTCAGGAATTTAGATTGAAGTTCAGTGAAATGTCCCACGGTGCGGGCTTGCAATGCGCTTTTCCGTTTCGCTTCCAGCTCTTCTCGAAATGCTTTCAAAGCCGGGCGTCGCGGCGTCTGGCCGGCTTCCACACGCGCCCAATATCCCCGCGGAGGCTTTGGAACCTGCAATTTCTCGCAAAGCTTTCCGACTGCGACGTCGGATATGCCAAGCTCGCTGGCGATCTCGCTGGTCGGGCGCTCCCATACCAGTGCGAAGAGCTCTTCTCTCGACAGGTCGCGCATCGCCATCCGAGGTCCTCCAGGCAACTATCAGGCTGCCGCGTTCGCCTTGCCGCAGATGGCAGCACACCGTTCAAGCAACTCGTCGAACGTCTCGGCGTCATCAAGAAGGAGACCGTCGCCAACCATCCTGGAGTAGTCTTCCTCGAGGGCTGCCCGACCCTCGCTGACCGGCGTCAATACGAGATTGCCGGTCACGGCCGCCTCGTAGTCAATTGGCGATCGATCAGCGGCTTTCTCGGCGAAGAACATCGACTTGTGCTTTGCAACGGCATTTGCCAGCCCCCGGTCGGAAATCGCGCTGTCCGCCAGGCCGATGTCGTCAAGCCGCACAATGTCATGCCAGTGGCGCGAAAAGCGATCACCTCGAAGCCGCTCCTGCAGACAGAAGACGTGGATCGCAGTTGCCTTCTCCCAGAACGTCCGCTCGGCGTGCATTACCCTCGGGTTGGCCGTCGGAAAGTCGACTCCATCGACGAAACCGGCTGCATCACATGCGATGTCTCGAAAGCTGGCCGGCTCGCCCGTCGCCCGGGCTCCAAACTCCAGCATGACGCTGGGCGCGACATAGCCAGATCCTGAACCGACCGCCTGGTAGTCGATGTAGAGCCTGTCGACCTCGATACGGATCTCCGCGGAGAGGGACTGCTTCTGGAGCTCACCGGCTATGACAGGCGCAACCGTATCAGCTACCCATATCGGTAGTCGCCGGCGCACTTCGCTCGACCAGCGCTTCTCTTCGCTTCGGGTTTTCGGGAGGGCTTCTTCGTTGTCCCCGACAAGATCGGGGGCAAGCGCACGGATGTCGTATGTGAGGTCGACGTCTTCGGAGAAACGTCGGATGGCGCTGTAGGCCTTGGAAAGCGAAGTCCCGCCCTTGAAGACCAGGCTGTCGCCGAGCGCTGTGGCGTAGAGTGTTCCAAGCGCCCAGACGACCCAGATGTCCTTTTCGAGCAAGTGGACCGGACGCTTCGATTGATCTGACGCAATGGCGAGAACCTCTCGCTTATCCTCGACCGAGAGCTGCAGGAATTGATCAGCCATACGCTGCCTTACCGACGCTTCGTGCGAGCCAGGTCGGAAACTGCGATGCTGCAGCGACAAGCTCGTTGAACGCCTCGGGGGGCAGTTTCCGCCTGATGTTCAAAAGGGCCTCTTCCGCTCGCTCCGGCCCCAGCCAGGCAAGCGCGCGTACAGCGACGCCGGCTGGCCGGCCGGCGAGGGACAACTGCCAGCGAGGGACATGCTTGAGCTCGACCTTCTGGCTTCCGACATTCATTGTCCGGCTGCGCCCGGAGGTCAGGTAGATTGAGCGAACCGGAACCTGCGGCGTGAGGCCAAGGGCATTGGCGGCCGCCGCTCCATTCGAAACGATGATTTCGCCACGTTGATGTGCGACTGCCTCGACCGCTTGCTCGACAGTCGGCGGTCTGGTCCCGAACCGGCTTTTTATGGCCTTCATGTAGACCCCACGCCCGGCCCTGATCAGTTCTCCACGTTCGTTCAGGCGCGATAAAGCCTGATCCACGGCAGCCCGGTTTCCGAGATGCAGCAGGCTTTTTGCGGAAAGGGCCGTGCCCTCCGGCAATTGCTCGGCATAGCTGAGAATTTGAGAAGTCAGTCGTTGCATCGGCGTTTCTCCTGTCAGAAATATATGTAAGTTTCTGACACTCTGCAAGCGGCCCTGACGATGCATTTGGCCAGGGAGTAATCATGGCGATATGCCAAACGTCCAGTAGTCCTGTTTCATCGTGGTCGATGTGTGGATCTCAGCCAGTGTCTGGCAGAGCTCGCCGACCTTCAATGACGGGCTGCCGAAGGGGCGACACGGTATCCTCTGTTTCGCTTTTGTCGGAGAACATTGAGGAAGGCCGCAACTGCATCTCGCTCGCTGGCAAAATGCTGGACCTTCATCTGACCGTGCACTCCGATCCTGCCCCAACGGCGCGTCAGGCAGATCTCGCCGAACAGATTAGGCTCGATCGCCATCGCATAGAAACGAGCCATGTTGCGGGCTTCGTCTGTACGTTCGACATATAGCTGGTAGGGTTGGATGAGCATGGCAGCATACTCGTCCGCCCGCCGGATTTCGTCCAACGAGAGATATGAATCGATTTCGTCTGACCGATTCATTTGCGTGAAGTTCCGTTGAAGGCAATGGGTGGTCCGCCTGCAGCATGCAGCTATATTCACCGACGCGAACGAAGCCTGTAGGTCTCCGCTCATTCGGGGTCACCATCTTCCCGCAGCGGTTAAAAGGTCGGCCTCTTCCGCTCCGGTATCTTGGTAGGAGCGCACGCCGCTGTAGCCAATTTATTCGGTCTGCCGGGCTATCTGTTCTCGTCTCGCAGCGGGCTTCCAGGAAATTGCATCGCCTCGATGAGAACCGCATGCGCCTCTTTGATTAAAATGAGATCACGATCCCATTGACCTTCCGGGCCACCCGTAAATTTCTCTCCGTGGATGTAGCTGTTACGAACCCGGCATATGCCGTTGATGATGACTTGCGCAACGTTGATCAGTGGATCGGGCTGTTCTGGCGACCAGGACATGTTCACTAAAAGCCGACGTGGCGGGTTTCCGATGAGTGTTGTGGCAATCTCCTTACCGATGACGTGGTCGAAGAACGGTTTTCCGAGGGATTGGGCGAACAGATCCCAGTCCGCTTCGGCAGCTTCGCGATTCTTCCGCAAGAAACCGGATCGTTTCAGGGCATATTCAGTGGCGCGAAAGTCGCGGACGAATTCTTCGGCAGCTGTGTAGGGGTTGCTCATGGCGCTCGCTTGCAATGATAGCAGCTCCGGGACTGCGCTATAAAAGTTTACAGATTTTGGGATTGCGTCAATCGAGCGAAAAGCGAAAATCGCGGTTGCAACGTAGACTTTCGCGAGGAGAAGAGGTGCGGTCCAGGATACTTGCTTTCGAGATGCTGCACCTGGTGCCGTCGTACGATCGCGAGCAGCGAGAAGACGCAGCTGTGCTGGACGAAGGTGAATGGCTGGATCTACCAATAGAAGCGCCAACGATTGGCCCTGTCCGCGACCATGCGACCCGTCTTGTCAATGAACTCGAGCGAGCTCTGCAGGAAGAGAACTGGCGACCGGACGGGAAGTTCGACTCAACCCAATTTGCAGGATCCTGGACACTTGGTTGGGTGGAGCAGCGTGCTCCGGCGCGCAAGATTCATCGTGGGTATCTCCAACCTGTTCGGAATTTTCCCATCATCGAGCGGGTCCCCAAACTTGTCCTGGCCTTTCTCACGAAAATTCCCGGATGGAACGATTACGTGAAGCGAGAAAATCATCCCGGCGTCGGTTGGCATTATCATTACCTGCTCGATCCCAGGACACGCTCAGATGCGCTTCTGGCTTGGGACACCAGATGGCAACGGCCTTCAGGATCTCCCGCTGCGTTGCATCCGTTATTCGGCGAGAAGCATGGGGAAGGAAAAGCAGATGCACACGCGAAGCCTTGGCTCTGGGGAGACAAGAAAAAGAAGTCGATGTACGAAGTATGTGTCCGAGATTTGCTCAAATGGAAGAGCGATGAATTTCGATGCGCATCCGCTCATGCCGATCCAGTCTGGCCAACGACAGGCAGCGTAACGCCAATGCCCTCGATCACAGCAGGCTCCGGTCCTTCTTCGGGAAAGAAAAGGAAACGATCGTGATTTGCGTATCATGGTCTTCATACTAACACGACCGCGTAATAGATCGTCCGCGGTTTTCGGGGCGCTCTGATTGGTCCTCTCCCGCCAGGGTGTGTTGGCGATGGAACCGGTTCTCTCCGACACAGGCCTTCATATCCTCGCGGCGGAACCAGACGGCGCGCCCGCATCGAAGCGGTGCATTACCTGAGGTGAAGACGATCTGCTCGTCGGCGCGCATGCGTAGAACCTCATGCGGAAGGATCAATGGCCGGCGGCTGAGCTGCTTCGATCGCGATCGTGACGATCCCTTCATTCCGGACGAGCGATTGGTCTGGTCGACCTCGACCGTGGTGTCGCCACAGCGCTTGGAGATATAGTCGGCGGTATCAGGATCGTTGATCGCCGAGAACGAAATCCAGGATGCGGATTCGAACCATTTGCTCGTCGCATCACGCCCGCCATAAGCCTCGCGCATCTGGCCGAGCGACTGAAAGATCATCGTCAGCGTGATGCCGTATTTGCGGCCTGCGTCTCGGGCGGTTTCGAGGATGCGCAGGTAGCCGAGACGTGCCACCTCGTCGAGGAGGAAGAGGGTGCGATCCTTCACGTTGCCGTTGCGGTTATAGATCGCGTTCAGCAGCGAACCGATCACCACACGCGCCAGTCCTGGATGGGCTTCCAACACCTTGAGATCGAGCGCGATGAAGATGTCGGTCCCACCGGCGGCAAGATCATCGGTGGAAAAGCTGTCGCCGGAGACGAGACCGGCATAGTTGGGGTAGGAGAGCCAATGAGTTTCCTTCACCGCATTGGCATAGACACCGGAAAACGTCTCCGGCGTCATGTTGACGAAAACGGCGACGTTTTCCTTCACGAAGTCGGAGTCCGACTGTTCATAAATCTTCGTCAAACGCGCCCGAAGCTGTGGCTCGGGCTCGGAGAGATTGGCGCGGACCCGGCGCAAGGTCTGATCCTTCTCCTCCGTGTGTCCTGACAGGCAAACGTCGGCGATCAACGCCGTCAGAAGCTGCATGGCGGAAGCCCGAAAGAAGTCGTCACGAGCCGAGGCTGTGCGGGCATTATCGGTCATAATCCACGTGGCGACGGCAACAATATCCTCTTCCTTGGTATTGCCGTGACGGCCGATCCAGTCGAGCGCATTGGGGCCAGAACAAGAGCAGTCCGAAATCGTACGCTAAGGGCGAACGAAATAAGAACTTATGCGACCCGCCGTAGCCCGGGGGGAAGGCGGAGCGATCGAAATCCGTTGGGCATCTGATGCTCGGCATCCCACGTGTAAATGCCAGTAAGATTAATGTGCTCCCAACTAAGCGGCGAGATGTGCTTCGACAGAGTATCAGGAATATCTCGACCCTCTCGCTTTAGCTGTGCGATCGCACGGTCGAGATAGACAGTATTCCAATGGACGATCGCACTGACAACGAGGTTGAGACCGGACGCGCGGAACGCCTGGCTCTCGAACGACCGATCGCGGATTTCGCCCCGCTCATGGAAGAACACTGCACGTTTCAGCTTATGGGCGGCTTCGCCCTTGTTGAGACCGGCTTGGCATCTCCGCCGCAGTGCCGGACTTGAGTACCATTCGATCATGAAGAGCGACCTTTCGATACGGCCGAGTTCGCGAAGCGCCCTTGCGAGATGGCTTTGCTTCGTAGACGCGGACAGTTTCTTGAGGATCGTAGATGTTACCACGGACCGCGTCGTGATAGACGCCGCGAGATGGAGCAGGTCGTCCCAATGATCGAGGATCAGATTGGCGTTGATCGGGGCCCCGATGTGGTTCGACAGAGCCGGATATGCACCACTCCTCTCGAACGTGTGGAATTTCCGGTCTTTGAGATTGCGCAGTCGCGGTGAGAAACGCTTTCCGATTAAGGCGAATAGCCCAAAGATATGATCACTGGCTCCGCCTGTGTCGGTAAAGTGTCATGGATGTCGAGGATCGTGTCCTGATCAAAGAGCCCATCGAGCACATAGGCCGCCTCGCTCTCGGTCGGACTGATGGGCAAAATGCTGAAGTAGCCGTATTGATCTGATAGATGGCTGTAGAATTTCGATCCGGGCTCGCTGCCGTAGTGCAAGTTGATTTCGCCGCGCTTTGCAGCTCGGTCGCTCGCCCGGAAGAATTGGCCATCGGAAGATGACGTTGTGCCATTCCCCCAAAGGCGGGAATACGGATGCTGGGTGTGGGCATCGGTGATGCACGCTTGTGCCGCGCGGTAGGTCTCCGATCGAGCATGGAATGTACGCATCCACCCAATCTGGTGAGCGCTGATCCCTTTGGACGCGCCTGCCATCCGCTTCGGGCCGAGATTTGTCGCATCGGCCAGTACACCAGCGAGCATGGCAGAAACAGTTTTTGGGACGTCGCCGGTGCGAACATGCGTGAAGTGATCCGCAAAGCCGGTCCATTCATGCACTTCCCTTAAGAGGTCAGGAACCTCGACCAATGGATACATATCGCTGATCTTAGCGTTCAATTCCTCGGCTGCCGCCGGGACGTCGCCGACGGTTGGTGTGACGATCAACGTTCCAGCCTCAAGACGAACTCCTTCGAGACTTCCGGATCGTGCTCTGTACGCCAGGCGGTGCAGGTTGAACTCAAGCATCTGACGCGCTTCGGCGAGCCACTGCGCGCCGTCGCTCTGGACCCCCAAACCGAGACGATCCTCTTCCTTCATCGTGACGAATGTCGACCGCGGCATCAGATGTTCGTCAGTCGGCCGGAAAGATCGGCTACCATCGACCCAAATTTCGGCAGATCTAAGCCGGTCTCGCAAAACGGCGAGCGTGGCAACCTCGTACAGACGACGATTGGGTTTTCCCTGATCGAAGATGAGGCGCTGATCAGTTTGGCAGAGGTGGGTGAGTGGTACGCGATCCGGGAGTGTTCGCCGTTTCTCGGCATAAAGCCGTTTCAGCAGCGCAATTGCCGCTAGAAGCGGATCGTGGCGACGCGCTGAGCGGAACGTGAAGGCTAGGAGGAACGCGCCGGCATATTTGTGGACGGTCGCATATTGCTCAGATGCGACGATCAACGACGGCGCCTCGTTGTCGTCGACCATCGTTTCGAGCTCAGGCTTCATCCGAAGCAGTCGGTCCCAGCCGACTTTTTGGTCGAGAACATCGAATGCGTTCCGACCATAGTCATTGGCGGACTGCAGGGCGGTGATCGTATCTAGAAACATGCGCAGCGCTTTGGCAGTATTCGCTCTGCAGTCCATTTGCCGCTGCTTCTTTCGATTGTTGGCTTGCGAGAACAGCTTGCCCATCAGCTTGATGAACATCGTCACCGCATCATCCGTGAGCTTCTGACAAAGCTTGATGACTTGAGCCACTATCAGAGCGTAGCGACGGCTGGCGTTGAAGTTGCTGGCAAGCCAGGCCGGCGTTGCGTTGCCCTCCCGGATCATCTGCTCCCACCGTCCGGATGATACCCGCACCTGCAGTTCCGGACGGATCTCCAGCTGCCGCAGAAAAGCTATTCGCTCGGTCAACCCGACGAGGTTCGACACAGCCGGCGCTTCTGGCGCCGAACGCAGCCAATGAAAGCGCGTCTGGCCGATCGACGGGTCAACCTCTAACAGCCTATCCAATGATTGAAGCCTATCGAGTGGTATGTCTTCAATCAGAGTTCTTTCTGCCCAGCGCCGGGCTATGGCACGGCCAGCAAGGCCGATGCGTTCGATCGTGTCGATCGCCGGAAGAAGAACTCCGCGTTCGCGAAACGCTGCGATAGCAGAGCTAGCTATCGCAGCACCGTCATCGGACATGGTTGCCGCTTGAATTGACGCCATTAACGCGGCGCGGCGATCTTGCAGCGTCGCGCTCCGCGTATCCAGATAGACCATTAGGCGCGCCATATGGTCCCGACGGGTTTCTTCACGACGTGCATAGAGAGAAAACTCGTCTGGAGCGGCGCCGATCTGATCCGCAACATATTTCAGCATGGCACGAGGCGGAGTTTCTTCTGCTCCGAGCACTCGACCCGGGTATCGCATCAGACATAGCTGGACGGCAAAGCCGAGCCTATTGTGATTGCGTCTCCGCAGTTCGATCTCCAGGCGATCCGCTAACGACAACGAATAGTGGCGTATTAAGCTGTCCTCGTCGACTGGGACGTCGACAAGCTTCCGGCGATCTTGATCTTTGAGAAGCTTGCGCTTTGCCATCGCCCGACTCCATTAACGACCAACCTGCGTGAAGCGTTGCCGAGTCGGACCGGGCAGAGAAATCAAAACTGGCGCATGTCGGCGGCAATCCACAGAGATCGGATGTTGCACATCCGATCTATCGTATTGTTCCCATTTCGTTCGGCCTTAGCGTACGATTCCGGACTGCTCTTGTTCTGACCCCATGCCGGCGGGCAGCAGTCCCGCGTGCTTGACAAGGACGGCAACGTCCTGATGGACAATCCTGATGACGGCACTGGCGGCCGGCCCGAAGTTCAGCGCGGCGAGCTGCGGCGGATCATGCTGGAATCGCTTCCGCCCGGCGCCGTGCGCTGGGGACACAAGCTGAGGAACGCTGAACCTCTTGGTATGGGGAGGCACCTGTTGTCCTTTGATAACGGCTCGACTGCCACGGTGGACCTGCTGGTCGGCGCCGATGGCGCCTGGTCGAAAGTGCGGGCCCTCGTTTCTAAAGCCAAGCCCGCCTACTCAGGGACGACATTCCTGGAAACGTGGCTCCACGACGCCGATAGCCGCCACCCCGCAACTGCCGCCGCCGTCGGAGGCGGCTCGATGTTTGCTCTGGCGCCGGGGAAAGGCATCATGGCGCACAGGGAGCCAGACGCTGTGCTCCACACCTATGTGGCACTGAACCGGTCGAAGGACTGGATCGATGCCATCTCCTCTGACGGTGACACCACCAAGGAAACGATCGCGGCAGAATTTAAAGGGTGGGCGCCCGAACTCACCGCCCTGATCACCGAAAGCGAAACGCACCCTGTTGCGCGCATCCTCCACACTCTGCCGCAGGATCACCGATGGGAACGGGTTCCCGGCGTCACCTTGCTCGGTGACGCCGCGCATCTCATGATCCCCTCCGGCGAAGGCGCCAATCTAGCGATGTTCGATGGTGCCGAGCTCGGCAAAAGTATTGCAGCGAGCCCTGGCGATATCGAGGCAGCACTTTCGCGATACGAACAGCAACTGTTCCCACGCAGTCATTCGGCTGCGATAGAAGCCGCCGACCTGGTGCAGATGATGTTTTGCGAGGGTGCTCCCTCCAGCCTCGTCGAGGCATTTGCTCAAGATCACCTTGGCAAGCCAAATCCTTCCACCCGTCATGACTAGAAACGTCCTTGATAAAAAATCAGGCGGGGCGGCCATGCCGGGACTTGCCGTTGCTGTTAGCTCAATCAAGTGCGTAGTGGCCTTTGGTAACCGAGGAAGCGGATAAGCTTCTTCCTTCCATGTTGCTTTACAGAGGATATGGTTATGGGACCCGAACTTGATTTTGCACCGCTGTACCGCTCGAGCATCGGCTTTGACCGTGTGTTCAACCTGTTGAACAACACGCAGCGCATGAATGCCATCGATACTTGGCCCGCCTACGACATCGTCAAGACCGGTGAAGACGACTATCGCATCAAAGTGGCTTTGGCCGGCTTCGGTGAGGGCGATCTGGACATTACCCAGGAGCGCAAAGTCCTGGTGATAAAAGGCGGCAAAGCTGAAGAGATACAGGGCGAGTATCTCCACCGCGGCATTGCCGGTCGTTCGTTCGAGCGGAAGTTCGAACTTGCCGATCATGTCAGGGTAGAGGGTGCTGATCTCAGGCACGGCCTGCTGACGATCGCCCTGAAACGCGAAGTGCCGGAAGCGATGAAGCCCCGTAAGATCGAGATCGGCGCTGCATCGACTAACGAATCGCTTCGGTTCGGAACCGACCGTCAGGTTGCCTGAGCGAGAACTCGGCGGTCGGCGAGGGCGTTATTCAATACGCCGCAGATCATGATCGGGTGACTTTTGACCAAGAAGTTTCGTATCACAAATAGCTCGGCCGGCCTCACGAGGCCGGCTTCTCCCTTTCATACAGAGCAAAGAAGGAGGTTCCAATGTTACTCGCTCTGTTCGATAAACCGCTCTACACGCAGCGCCGATATTTCGCAGGAAATCACCGGTCCGGATGACGTGTTCGATTTCCTTGACGAGTGGCCGCAGGAGAAACGCAATCTCGCTTATGAGACGCTCGTCAGATATTGTCGCGAGGCGGCAAACGGCCACTGGCCCATCAATGCGGTCCGCGAGAACTTTCGCGTGTTCCTGAAGCAGAATGGCAAACTTGCCGAGCTTGAAGATGTGCCACCGCATCTCCAGCGTGACACCGGCGCCGAGATCGGCGGGATGTAAGTTAACCGGTTTGGTTCACTGGTGCCGGAACTGAAACCGGCACCATCATTATTATCTCTTAAAACTTCTACCGCGGCTTCGATCCGCTCTCCCAGCGTTCCAATGTGGCTGAATCAGCGTTAGGTTTTCGGCAGGGTTCGAGCCGAAACCGGTTGCAGGCGGAGCAGAACAGCAAGGATTGCGCCTACCAGAGCCGCCAAGCCCGCTGCCGCAATCGCGTAACGAATGCCTTGCGTCATCGCCTCTGCTTCCATCGTGTCCGAAGGAACAACGAGAGACGAGACTCCGATTAGCAACGCCAAGCCTACCGCTCCGCCAATCTGGAAGGTTGTCGACGCCATCGCGGAGGCAACGCCTTGCTCCTCATCAACGATATCGGACCCAACCGCTGTCCAGATCGGTCCCCATGCGATCCCCTGTCCGAGGCTGCCGACGAGCAACCCTGCGATGAGATCGACATAGCCGGCGCCAGGAACAAGCCATGTCGCCATCAGGCCCGTCCCCGCCGCGCCGGTGACGAACCCCACAATGATCGTCCGCTTCACGCCGAGCCTGTTTGTCATGCGCGTGCCGATCTGAGTTCCGGCCGCTTGCACGATGCACGGCAATAGAAACGCGAGCCCTGTCTGCATAGGGGAATAGCCGAACACATCCTGGAAGAGGATCGTCTCGAAATACGGCAGCGCGAAGAAGGTACCCATGTAGAGTGCCGTTAGCGCCATGCCAACACAAAGGTTGCGACTTCTCAGGAAGCGCAACGGCATCAGCGGGTCACGAACGCGCGCCTCGATGCCTACGAAGGCAAAGAGTGTGAGCACTGCCAGGAGTGCCAGAGCAGCTGTCGATGACGTGGCCCAACCGGCCTGGCCGCCATGGACGATCGTGTATACCAGCAGCGTCGAACCTACCGTAACGGTCAGAGCACCTGGCAGATCGAAACTGCGCTTGGCATGCGCCCGTTGGTCCACCGGTATAGCGGATAGGGCTGCACCAGCCGTCAAAAGACAAAGGGGAACATTCACGAGGAAAACCGATGGCCAGCCGAACAAACTTACGAGCACGCCTCCGACCAGCGAACCAAGTGTCAGACCGCACGAACCGAACAATGCCCATATTCCTAATGCGCGTACGCGCGCCGGCCCCTGTGCAAACAGCACGTTGATCAGTGCTACGGTCGATGGGAACAGCAGCGCCGCTCCAAGTCCCTGTACGGCCCGCGCCAAGACAATCAACGCTGGTGACGTTGCGAGCCCGCCGAGTAATGAGGCGGCCGCAAAGAGGACGAGCGCGGCGATGAACACGCGCCTGCGTCCAAGAAGATCGGAAGCTCTTCCGCCCAGGAGCAGGCAACCTCCGAACACGATTGTATACCCATGCATGACCCATTGGAGGTCGTTTTTTGAGAAGCCCAGGTCAGTTCCGATCTGGGGCAGCGCGACGTAAACGATTGTGAAGTCAATCGCCATGATCAGGTGGGCAAAGGCTATGAGGAAAAGGCCAAAGCTCCGACCGCCGAGTGAGAGACGATCATCAGCCACGGTTCGCCCCCGCAGATCTGAGACCACCGTTGGCAAAATCGAGTATGGACCGCACAATCTCGTCTGGTCGTTCCATTGTTGCAAGATGCCCGGTTTCGATCTCAAGATAGTGCGCCTGTGGGATCATATCCGTGATGCCCCGAGCATGGGCGGGCGGGACCATTTGATCGTGCGTGCAACCGATAACGAGGGCAGGTTTCGTGATGCGACGCGCCTGATCGCGTACGTCCAGCGACAGATTGAGCTCTATCTGTCGCGCCATGCCCTCCCAGTTGTTTTTCGCGACAATCTCCTCAATGATCTGAAGCGTTGTGTCAGGGGCCATTCTGGATAGGAAGTCGGGACTAAAGCCGGAAAGCAAGAGCAAGCGCGCCATCGCTCGACGATCCGTCCGGATTAAATCCCGCCACAGCTCCATCTGAAGCTCGAACCGGGGATCTGGACTGCCTGCAAACCCTGCGATCAGGGTTACAGAGCGCACAAGATGCGGATATTCAGCTGTCACGTGGATTGCGACCGCCGCTCCCAGCGAAAAGCCCACGAGGTCAAAGGGTGTGGCACCCACCTTCTCTGCAGCCGCGACCGCTTGGGCCGCCAGCAACGCGATGGTGAGCGGACGGCCATCATCGACGGTTTCGCCCGATCCCGAATAGTCCGGACGAATGACCGTGTGGGTCTCGGCCAGACCATCGACCAGCGTGCTCCAGTTGCTTTCAGAACTACCGCCAGTTCCGTGCACCAACATCATTCCTGGTCCACTCCCGTCGACCCTATACGCTACTTTCGACTGTTCAACTTCAACAAAGTACATTGATTGCTCCTGTGCCCGCGGCGTCTGCATGGCGCGGACCAGCGACCGCCGAATTCGAGGAACGGCAGCGCTCGTAACTGAGGGTTGGAATCCAGTCTTCGCCATAGTATCTTAAACGAAGGGTGACTACGCTTATATACGTAGGCTCCCTACGTTTAGCAAGGGGCATTGACGAACATGCAGCAGAAGCCGGACTCCCACTCGACGCGCCGTCCACGGGCTGACGGAGAACGCAACCGCTTACGCCTTGTCGAAGCCGCAAAAGCTGCCTTTGCGCAACGCGGCGCGGCGGCCAGTCTGGAGGGAATTGCCAGTGAGGCGAATGTCAGCATCGCGTCCCTTTACCGCCACTTTCCAACCCGCGATGCGCTGATCGAAGCGGTGTATCGCCAGGAAACTGATACGCTCATCGACGCGGCAGCAAAGCTAATAGTTGAGAAAGAGCCCAGGACGGCGCTGCGTGATTGGTTGCTCTTGTTCGTCGAATTTCTCGATGCCAAGCATGGCATGGCAGAGGCTCTCAACACTCTGATCGGCGGGCCAAATGCGCTCTACAGCGGGACACCCGGCCGGCTTTCCTCGCCCATCACGATGTTAGTTGGGCGCGCGTTTCCGCGAGGCGGCGAGCGGATCGATGTGGAGCCGATAGACCTGCTGCGTGCCATATCCGGCGTAGCAAACCATACCGCGAACACGCAGTGGAAGCAGTCCGCGATCCGGATGGTAGATCTGCTGTTAAAGGGGCTGGAAGAGAAAGAAAATCGGTAGGGATGCCCGGAAGTTCCGCACCGCTGCGCAGATGTATGATCAAGAAGAGGGGGCCGCTGGGATCTCACCTGCGATAAACAGGTCACATCAAGCGGAATGGCAGCTCTCAAATCAAAAAAAGCCGCCATGACCTTCTTAGCTTGTAGCAAATTTTCAAGCTCAGCTCAGCACACGGTGGATCGCTGACAAAAACGCGTGGCGATACTGTCCAGCAAGCGTGCCGGGGAACATCTCAAATCCATGGATCCCGCCTGGATAGATATGCGCTTCAATGGAAACGCCCGCTCGAGAAACGCCCTGGACAAAGGCAATGTTCTCCTCGAAGAACAGGTCGAGTGACCCCACCGCCAGGAACGTCTGAGGTAAGCCGGAAAAATCGCTTGCCTGTGCCGGCGAAAAATATCCAAGCTGCTCAGAAGAAATGTCCTGCCCGCCCCGCATCGCTTGCCAAGCGAACCGGTTCGATTCGACGGTCCAACCGAATTCGCCAGTAGTCGGATTTTTGACCGGTTCCCTCGGTGTTGCGGTTCTGGCATCCAGCATTGGATAGAGCAGAAACTGCGCTTTGAGCGCGGGGCCACCGCGGTCGCGCGCGAGGAGGGCGGTAGCTGCCGCCAGTCCGCCGCCTGCGCTTTGTCCATAAATCACGATGCGGTCACGGTCGATCCCGAGATCATCGGCATTGGCATCAACCCAGTTCAAGGCGGCGTAGCAATCCTCGACTGGTCCTGGGAAGGACGTCTCGGGCGCCAGCCGATACTGGACAGCAATGACCACTGCGCCGGTCATCTCGGCTAGTTCCGCGTTGGCGACAGCCATCATGTCGGGCTTGCCCGCGATGAAGCCGCCACCATGCAAATAGAAAATAGCGGGGCTAGCGCCGTCGGCGCTCTTCGGGCGGTGGAGGAGCACACGTACGTCGGGGCTGCCTGCAACGCCACTACTAGCAAAATGCTCTTCGAATTTAATCTGATTTGGCGATGGATAGAGCGATAGGACTGTCTCGCGAAAAGCAGGGAGTGTCTCGATGGTAGGAGATAGCGGGGGGAAGGACGCCGCGATCTCGCGGACGTCCGGATCAACCAGGTGCAAGGTTTTCATATCAGTCGAGCTCCTCTGGCGTGAAATCCGCTGCAATGGAGATCTGCTTTTGGGCATCAAGCTCGGTGAGCCGCTCTACGAGGGCAGATCTCACCCCTTCGAAGGCATCGGCACCCAAAACGAGACGTTTTGGCAATGGCTGATCCTGGTCGGCTAGTCTCATCATTGCATCGGCCATGCGAACCGGGTCGCCTTTGATCACCCAAGCGCCGCTGTCGATATACTCCGCAGTGAGGTGGGCAGGGGTGCCGTCATAGGCTTTGAGGTAATCGGTGCGGACGACCGAGTTGACGAAATTTGTCCGCGCCGGACCGGGCTCAATCAGGCTTAACTCGATTCCAAATGCGGCCATTTCTTTGCCGACGGCCTCAACGAAGCCTTCGATGCCCCATTTTGTCGCGTGGTAAAGACTGAATCCAGGGTAGGCGATCTGACCGCCCTCGCTTGAGACCTGCAAAATACGTCCAGACTTCTGCTTGCGCAGGTGTGGGAGGCAAGCCTGGATCAGAGCGATGGATGCAACCAGGTTGGTGTCGATGATGTTCCGGACCTGCATATCGGTCGCTTCTTCGGCTGCGCCCAGCAAACCGTAGCCGGCGTTGCTGACGACAACATCGATGCGACCGAATTGTTGAAATGCCGCGTCGACAGTCGCTCGTACACTGGCAATATTGGTGAGGTCCAACTCAAGCGGCAGCAACTTACCGCTATATCCTTCTTCAAGCGCTGCGAGCTTGGTAATGTCGCGGCTCGTCGCGGCCACTCTGTCACCGCGCTTTAGCGCTTTCTCCATAATCAACCGACCAAAGCCCGAGGAGCTCCCAGTAATAAGCCAAGTGCTTGCCATTTAATCGCCTTTCATTCGTTTCCAGATCATGTAGCCCGAGCCGATCTGTTGTATAACCGCTCGTAATTGGCATGCGTTAATGCTAGATCTGCAACAATGGAACGACCCTCACTTAATGACCTGTCAGCGTTCATGGTAATCGCCGAGCGGCGCAGCTTTCGCAAAGCCGCCGACGACATGGGAATGTCTGCATCGACGCTCAGTCGGGCGATCAGGGACTTGGAGGAGCGGCTTGGCGTGCGCCTGCTGAACCGCACGACACGGAGTGTCTCGTTGACCGAAGCAGGTGCAGAGCTTTTCCAGAAGCTTAGGTCCGCCCTGACCTCGCTTGACGAGGCATTGGAAAGCGTTTCTCGCTTTCGCGCAGCCCCAAGCGGCACGGTGCGGATTAACGCATCGCGCGCAGTCGCGAAGGTTCTGGTGGAGAAGGTCCTGCCGGTGATGGCAGAAGCGTATCCCGAAGTGACCGTCGACATCGTGGCCGAGGGACGACTTGTCGACATTGTGCTGGAGGGATTTGATGCCGGCATCAGGTTGATCGACACTGTCCCGCAGGACATGATCGGTGTTACCCTTGACGTGCCGGTACGCTTCGTCTGCGTTGCTTCGGTCGACTATCTGGGGAAAATGGGCGACCCGAAAACACCAGAAGATCTCTCGCGTCATCGCTGTATCCGCCATCGTATGCCCGGAGGGAAAATCTACCGCTGGGAGTTTGAGCGGGCAGGTCAGGCCTTCGAGATTGACCCACCGGGCACGCTCATTTTGGATGAGCAAATGCTCATGGTTGAGGCGGCGTCCAAAGGGCTCGGGATCGCCTACGTTTCCAGCATCGATGCGCAAGTCCACATAGAGAGTGGCGTACTCCGGGAAGTGCTTTCCGGTTGGACTGGTACGAGTGAGAAACTTATCATTTATTATCCTGGCCACCGCCGTGTTCCACCGGCGCTGCGCGCATTTCTCGACTGCGTGAAAGCAGTCAAAAGAGTCGGCAACGCCGTTCCGAATAGTGACCTCATACTACGGTAGCGTAAGGTCTTTTTTTGGCGTGAAGTTATTGTAGAGGCTTCCTATTCCGGCGTCTAACCCGCGCGGCTCGCATCCCATTAATCTCGCATGTCAGAGAATACACCAATCCAGTAACGTTTGCGAAGCTCATGGGGATTCCACTCGGCTGATTTCTGCGCACGGAACCGGTGATCCTAAAGCCAGCACTCCATGATTGTTCATTAAGCCGGTCACATCATCATGTTGATGAGGTACCCAAAGGCGATGATGGTCCACATGTTCATCGAGATCGGCGGCCCGTTGGCTGCCGGTCTCGTTGTTGTATTGTCTTGCGGCGATCGGTAATTGCCGCAAGCGTCGGCAAACTAAAATGGTGTGACGACCCGCCGTAGCTGTGGAAAGGCCTCAACTCCTATTTGCCGATATAGGCGGCTAGTTCGTCAGGGGTTCCATTTGGAAACGCTTCCTTCAAGAACTCCAGGAAGGCCGACACTCGAGCGCTGAGCAGCCGGCGTGTTGGGTAGAGCGCCCAGAGCGCCACATCAGATTGCTCGATATCTCCCCAATGCACCAGCGTGCCGTCGGCCAGATCGTGGCTGACCAGTGAGATCGGCAAGCGTGCAACTCCGACGCCTGTTCTTACCGCGTCACGCACCATGATCATCGAGGAGAGGGCGAGGATCGGCTCGACGACGATCGTCGCCGGACCGGCTGGTGTGGTGAGCTTCCAGGTCTGCCCATTACCAGCGCCGCGCACGACGCCAGGTACGGGCGTTGCTCCGTCAGGCCGGCTAAGCCCGGCGCTCGCTACGACGACAAGACGGTCGCGCAGGAATATCCTGCCGACAAGGGTCTCGTCGGGCTCCGGATTGACCCGGATGACCAGATCGTAGCCTTCCTCGATCATGTCGACAGGCCTGTCTTCCGTGGTGATTTCTAGCCGTACATCCGGATATCTCAACGCAAATCCAGCAGCTATCTTTCCCATGGCGGTCTGCGACAGCAGGAGGGGCGCGCTGATCCGCAACCGACCGCGTGGCTTTTCTGCGCCGGATGCGAGGCTTGCGGCGGCCTCGTCGATCTCCGTCAGCAGGACGATCGTGCGCTCGTGAAGGGCTCGCCCTTCCTCGGTGAGTTTCAGATTGCGCGCACCACGCTCGAACAGCCTGATCTCGAGAGCGGCCTCCAGTTCGATGACGCGCCGAGATAAGGTCGCTTTTGGTCGCCCGGTGGCACGAGCGGCTTTGCCGAACCCGCCATGGCGGGCAACGAGATTGAAATCGGCGAGTGCGACCAAGTCCATAGGTGTTCCATCGTTGAGACGGTCTGTCCAGATTATCCGTCTATTGGGCCACCAATGAACCGATCATATTCGGGGTGTCAAGCAAACGCATCGGCAAACACCGCCGACCTTACCAGGAGATACCCCAATGACCATTCTCGTTACCGGCGCCACTGGCAATATCGGCGCACAGGTCGTCCAGCACCTCGTCGAGCGCGGCGCCGATGTTCGTGCCCTCGTTCGCGATCCCGCGAAGGCCGGCTTCCCGGCCGGCGTCGATGTCGTCAAGGGCGACTTCCTCGATGTCGACTCGCTGCGTACCGCCTTTGACGGCGTATCGACCCTCTTCCTGCTGAACGCCGTCGTGTCTGACGAGTTCACCCAGGCCCTGATCGCCCTTAACGTTGCCCGCGCTGCTGGCATCGAACGGATCGTGTATCTCTCGGTCATCCATCCTGATGTCTACGTAAATGTTCCCCACTTCGCCGGCAAGTTCGGCGTCGAGCGGATGATCGAACAGATGGGGATGCACGCTACCATCCTGCGCCCGGCCTACTTCATCCAGAACGATCTGATGATCAAGGATGCCATCACGGGCTACGGCGTCTACCCGATGCCGGTCGGCGACAAGGGCCTCGCCATGATCGACGTGCGCGACATCGCTGAGATCGCCGCCCTCGAACTGCTGCGTCGCGAACAGTCGGCAACGCCGCTTCCCCTCGACCGCATCAACCTGGTGGGCCCCAACACTTTGACGGGCGCCGATATCGCCGCCATCTGGTCGGAGGCCCTTGCTCGTCCGATCCACTATGCCGGTGGCGATACCTCGGCCTTCGAGCAGAACCTGAGGCAGTTCATGCCGCCGTGGATGGCCTATGACATGCGCATGATGGGCGAGCGTTTCCTGACGGACGGCATGCTGCCGGAAGGTGGCGACGTCGAGCGACTGACGACCCTGCTCGGCCGCCCGCCTCGCTCCTACCGCAACTTCGTCTTGGAAGCCGCTGCCTCGGCGTAAGGCGAGGCAGTCCCACAAATCCCGAAAAGGGCCAGAACCATGATCTACTCGACCGCAACAGTGCCGGTTAATCCGGAAGGCGAAACCAAACTTACCCGCGAACAGGTCTGGAAGGGCCTGGAGCTCAAGGCGCGCGATGCACGCTTGTTCCTCCCGCCCGGCCTGTGCACCCGCTGCGATGTCGTGGAGGAAAGCGCGACCCACTTCGTTCGCGAAGCCACCATCGCCGGCTCCGACCTTCGCGAGATCATCACGCTCGAAGCCCGCAGCAAGGTCACCTTCTTCCAGGCAACCGGTCCTCGCGAAGGCGCCATCGTCAACGAACTGTTTGAAGATGAAGCCGGCGAACTGCACCTGAAATTCTACTGCTACATCGGTCTGCGCGGCAAGGCGCCGAATGGCCCCGAAGAGCAGGTGGAGCAGGCACAGTTCGACAGTGACAAAGGCTACAAGGCTGCCTTGCTCTCCACCCTGAAACGTACCCGCGAGCTGCTGGCCGAGGGCCGGCTCTGATCAACAACATCAACGAACCCGACAGGGCGGCCGTATAAGCGCCCTGTCCCTGAAGAGGACAAAGCCATGACCACCTCCATCACTGCAACACATCTCGCTGCCGCACCGAAGATCCTGATCCTCGGCGCTACCGGGCCGACTGGGCGCCATATCGTCAACCAGGCTATTGCCCGCGGCTATGATGTCACCGTTCTGGTGCGCTCACCGGAAAAGGCGGCCGATCTCAAGGGCGCAAAGCTTGTCGTCGGGGATGCGCGCGATGAAAAAGCGCTGCGCCAGGCTCTCAAGGGCCGCGACGCAGTGATCAGTGCACTCGGAACGCCAGCAAGTCCGTTCCGTGAAGTTACTCTTCTCTCCACCGCAACACGCTCCCTTGTTGCCGCGATGAAAGCGGAAAACGTGTCGCGCCTGATTGCCATCACCGGGATCGGCGCTGGCGATAGCCTCGGACATGGCGGCTTTACGTTCGAAAAACTGATCTATCCGCTGCTCCTGCGCAAGGTTTATGCCGACAAGAACCGGCAGGAAGCCATCGTCAGGGACAGCGGCCTCAATTGGACGATCGTCCGGCCCTCGGTCCTCAACTACAAGCCCGGGCGTGACACGATCCGCGTGCTGACTGATCTCTCCCAATTCCATGGTGGCACGATATCGCGGCAGGACGTTGCGAAATTTGTGCTGGATGAGGTGAGCAGCGATACTTGGCAACGCCAGTCGCCGTTGATTTCTTGGTGATCTGTTGTGGTAAACGCGCGTTGACCTCATCCATAACAGGCGGGCCAGCGGTCCTGATCTCTTCAAGACCATGAGCATTTCCTTTTCAATCTGGGAACTCAGGATGCCATCCACCCGCCGTCGACGAATAGATTGTGGCCGGTGATATAGGTCGCCTCGTCACTCGCTAGGAAAAGGGCAGCATTGGCTACGTCGTCCGGAGTACCCAAGCGTGGCCAAGGCGTCCGGGCATTGGAATAATCCATCCATTTCGGCTCGACCGCCCGGCCGCCCTTACCCGTCAATATCTTGCCGGGGGCGACGGCATTCGAGACGATGAGGTCTTTCGCATAGTCGGCAGCTATCTGCCTTGTCATATAAGCGACGCCAGCCTTGCTGACTCCATAGGCGAAATCTTCCGGTGCGCTAATATGGCCATGCTGCGAAGAGATATGAACCAGGCGCCCACGAGCCTCGCCGACGACGTCCTGTTTCAGCATCTGCCGGACAGCGGCGCGAGCGCAGAGATAGGCGCCCTTCAAGCTGACATCCATCACCCGATCCCAATCGGCTTCCTCTGTTTCCACAAGTGGCTTGCCGGCGCGCAGCACAGCATTGTTGACGAGGATGTCCAGTCGGCCGAAGCGAGATACGGTCTCCTCCACCATGGCGTCCACGTCACTTGCAATGGAGACGTCCGTCCTGACGAAGACAGCTTTTCCGCCTTCTTCCGACACTATGTCGCTGACAGGCCGGCCACCTTCAATGGCATCCGTCGTTATGTCCGCAACGATGACAGCGGCACCGTGGTTTGCAAACTTGCGGGTGATGGCGCGGCCGATGCCTGAAGAGCCGCCAGTGACAATGGCCACCCGGCCGGCAAGGCGTTGTGTCATGGAATTATCTCCGAAGCGTTGAAGGTGGGACTGAAGCGGTCGAGCCAATGCAGCAATTCGCATGCCGCCTGATCGAGAGAGGTTCGGCGGTGAGCCGAAACCTGATCGATCTGTTGGTTATCGAGGGCAGGGCGGTCGTTAGGATAAACGTATTTGACCGTGGGGGCTGCGGTATCGATGCTGAAGCGGAAATTATCGATCTGCTGGCCGAGCGCCTCACACCAGTCGATCAACGTCGTTATATCGCCACCGCCAAGATTGAAGAGTTGGGGTGCTATCGTTTTAGCAAGAAGCACATCGGCGATCCGCTTCGCAGCATCGCGTGAGTAAAGCCAATCGGCGGGGACAGCGCGTGGCAGCAAGCAACGTTCTCCTGCACGCGCCTGCATGGCTATCTGATGATGTGGGCTTAGCAGGCCTCTCGCATCCGTTGCGTGCTCCCAGGGCCGAAAACCGGGCCTAGTCGGATGATGCGCAGATCAAGCCCATTCAGATACGCAAGCCTGCGCATCGCGCCTCCGGCGGCATGTTTGGAGATGCCATAAAGGGTTTCCGGTTGCGGTACGCTTCTGGCTTCGCAGAACCGGCCATCGACAGTCGGCGCAGCAGAACCATAAGCGGAAATCGAAGAGAGATAGACGATCCGCTCCGCTCCGATCTTGGCTGCCGCGCTCATCAGCCGGCAAGACCCGGCGATATTCACGTCGATGACCGTATCCGCGTCGTCGCGCTCCCGGTCCAGGTCGGGCGTTATCGCCGCCGCATGAACGATGTGGGTGACGGCGTGTTCATGCAGGACTTGCGCGATGCTCTGACTGTCGCGGATGTCGAAATAAACGAAAGTCACCCGCCCGGCCCAATCGGCATCGGGAAAAGGCGGAGATGCACGATCGGCACCGATGACGCTGATGTTTCGCGACACCAGTTCCTCGCAGATGGCAGAGGCGACGAAGCCACAGGCTCCAGCGACAAAAACCACAGGGGATGGCGGTCGATCCTTCGTCATGCATGCCCCGCAAAATGGCTGCGAAGTGCTTCGGTGATCTCTGATGCCGCCGCAGATGCATCTTCACCTGCGCTTCGCGATGCGGCGGCGGTTCTTGCGGCGAGTTCCGCTGCCTGCCTGCGGCGTTGATCGCAGGTCCCGCGCCGGTAGCGGTCGACACCATTGACCATGGTCATCAGCACGTCCGAGCCAAGCCCTCGGGCCATGGCTGTGTCCAGCAGATCGGCATCGTCATCCAGATAGGCGCCGCGCAGTCGGGAGAGGTCCAGGGCCATGAGATCCGCTTTCATACCGGCAGCCAGCCGGCCGGTATCCGCGACGAACATGGCGCGGGCGCCCGCATCGGTTCCCATCAGCAATGTGAAGGCTGCATCGAATTTGTGGGGCGTCGCTTTACCGCGCGCCAGCAGGCTGCCCAGCCGTAATTCTGAAAGATAATCCTCGTTGTCCTGAATTGAGCAATTATCGGTGCCGAGCGCGACGTCAATTCCTGCGGCCTTCCAGCGGGCGATGTTGGGAGGGCCGTTGCCAAGCCGCATGTTGGAGCCGGGATTGCTGACGATGACAAGACCCATCCGGACCGCGTCGGCAATGTCGTTTTCGGTCGCCTGAGCGAAATGGGCAGCGCTTGCGCGAGTTTCGAATACGCCAAGCGATTGAAGGCGGTTGAGCACGCCTTCCGGATAGAGGGTTTTCACGCACGCCGCCTGGGCCGGCGATTCCAGCAGGTGGAAGTGTAAACCGAGACCACGACGTGCCGCATCTTCGGCCATTGCTCGCCATGCCGTATCGCTGACCCATTGAGGACCGGCAGGGCCATAGGCCAGCGTGATTGTCGGATGACCGGCAAACTCCTCGCAAAGCCGCGCCATCAGCCTAAAGGTCTCGTCCAGCGGCAGCCAGGCCGGACGTGCTGACTGCAGCAGTGCTTGCGCATCCAGCGAAAGGCCGGATCTGAAGACGTTCTCGTCAGCAGGCGGATAGACGAGGCCGCCGCGATCGGCATAACCGACGCAAACGGTCGCGCGCAGTCCGGTTTCGACATAGGCGCGGATCGATGCGCGCAGTTCGGCTTCGTAATCACCGGAGGCATAACTGTAATTGGCGTGCAATGTCGCGGTAACGCCGTTTGCCAGCATCTCCTCGGCGGCGAGCCGGGTTAACGCGTATGCATCCGGCGCACCGCGACCACGTCTGCGTGCGATCCATGGCTCAAGTTGATCGTCGGGATAGCCAAGCTGGATCTGGCTGAGACCTCGTCCGTGCTGGTGGGCGTTGACGAAACCCGGCATGATGATCGCATCAGGAAATTGCTCTCGCTCTGCCGAAGTGTGGCGGGCGGCAAGATCCGTGACCAATCCGATGTCTACGATCCGGTCGCCCTCGATCGCGACCGCGCCTTTTTCTATAATGGTGATGCCAACCAGAGGGTCTGCTCCGGCGGCAACGAAATCTGCCTCAAGCAAGCGCATGTTCAAAACAACTGGCGCGGCAGCCAGAGCGCCATGTCCGGCCAAGCGATCAGAAGACCAGTAAAAGCAAGCATGAGGAGAACGAAAGGCGTTGCACCACGGATGACGTCAACGATCGAGCCTTGGCCGCGCACGCCCTGCACCACGTAAAGGTTCATGCCGATCGGCGGAGTTATCAGACCGATCTCCATCATCAGCACCAGGAAAATGCCGAACCAGACCGGATCGATGCCGAGGTGTAGGATGAGCGGAAAGACGACCGGCAGCGTCGCAATCATCATCGAAAGCGTTTCCATGAAACAACCGAGGATGAGATAAAAGACGATCAGCAGCAGGATGATTTCGATTGGGCCCGCACCGAACTGTGAGACAAATGCAGTCAGCGCCTGCGGCACGCCCAGTACGCCGATCACGAAATTGAGGAACTGTGCACCAACCATGATGAGCAGGATCATGGCGGAGATGCGCACGGTTGAGATCATCGCTTCGTGCATCAATGTCATGGTGAAACGTCGTTTGGCGATAGCGACGACGATAGAGCAGACGACACCTATTGCGGCCGATTCGGTCGGCGTAGCCCATCCGGCATAGATCGAACCCATCACAACGACAAAGATGACGAAGGGCGGGAACATGTCTAGAAGGCTTGCGATCTTTTCCGCAAAGGGTCGATCAGGAAGCGTCGGGCCGGCAAGATCCGGCTTGAAAACGCAGATCGTAGCGATCAGCATCATGAAGCAGGCCGTGAGAAGCAGACCCGGTACGATGCCTGCGGCAAACAGCTGGCCGATCGAAGTGTTCGTCATCGACCCGTAGATAATCATGTTGATCGACGGCGGTATGAGGATGCCGAGTGTGGCGCCGGCCGCGATCGAGCCGGTCGTCAGCCGATCGTCATACTTCCGTTCCTTGAGGATCGGGAGTGCAACAGTGCCAATGGTTGCGGCGGTCGCAACCGAAGAACCCGAAACGGCTGCGAAGACGGCGCTTGCGCCGATATTCGAATGCAGAAGTCCGCCTGGCAGCTTGCGCATCCAGTCAGACAGGCAGCGATAGAGGCCGTCCGCGACACCCGATCGCACGAGAATTTCGCCAAGGAAGACGAAGAGAGGGATGGCGGTCAGAATGAAATCGTTCTGGCCGCTCCACATCTGATTACCGAACCCGAGCAGGGTCGGCCAGCCGAGAAAGGCCCAAGCGCCGACAAAGGCGGTGAGGAAAAGCGCGACTGCCACCGGTAAGCCGATCAGCATCAACCCGAGCATGACGAGAAAGCCTATCGAGGCTCCAAAAATACCGATCATCAGCGGAAAGCCTCCGAATTATTGCCAATCTCAACGCGTTCCTCTTCGATAATCTCATCAAGCGTCTTGATGCCGTAGAAACGGTTGAGCTGGCGGCGGTTCTTCACCGCCAGCAGCGTGGCATGCAGGGCAATCAGCGTTGCGGTAATACCGAAGGCCACGAGACCAGCGACCCAGGCCAGTTGCGGCATCCAGAGCGGTGTCATCAGCGGCGTGCCCGAGAGCGAACCGAATTCGAGGCTTTCCGACAGTGCAGCCCAACTGCGCCAGGCGATGAATGCAGCCATCAGTGCGACACACCAGCACGATATCAGGTTCAGGATAACTTGGGGGCCGGTGCCGACGCGCTCCACAATGATCTCAACACGGGTGTGGGCCCGTTCCATAAGCGCATAGGAAAAGCCGAAGGCCGCAAGTATCGCCAGCACATAGCCGCCATATTCGTCCGAACCTTGCAGCGAAAAATTGAAGGCGGAGCGCATCACCACCTCGGCTGTAATCAGAAGTGTCAGGCCAAGCAGCATGTAGCCGGCGATCAGTGCCATCAGACGTGCGATAGGCAGAAGCGACCGCGTCAGCGGGTTGTCGTTGGTGATCATGTCAAGCGATCCGTGGTGAATGGCCGGAATGAGGAGAAGGGCTGTCCAGGTGAACAGCCCTTCGCGCATCGGGTTACTTGATCGTCAGGCCGGCGGCTGCGCCAGCCGTCTTGTTCCAGGTTTCCGAGCAAGCCGCATCGATCTTGTTGCAGGTTTCCTTCCAGATCGGCAGTACGGTCTTTTCCGCCACGTCCTTGATTTTCTGACGATCGCTGTCGCTGATTGAAACCAGCTTCATGCTGAATTTTTTATGGTTGGCGCAGCTTGCTTCGCCTGTATTGCATGCGACGGCATCATCGTTGGCGGTGGTTGCGAGGTCCCACAGCTTGTCTTCCAGCGCCTTGAACTGAGTCATGAGGGCGGTCTGTTGCTCTGCTGACAGCTTTTTCCATGTGTCGAGATTCATGAAGTGGCCCTGTACCGAACCCGAAACGGAAAGGGGTAGCAGATAGGACGTTACTTCCGGCCAATTGCCTGTATTGCCTGAAGTTGGCGAGGTCACACCGCAGGAGGCGACGCCGCGCTGGAGGGCTGGATAAACTTCCGAGAACTGCAGCGTAACCGGTGTCGCACCAAAGCTTTCGAGCATGGCAGACATCGATGGCGTGAAGGATCGGACCTTCAGACCCTTCAGGTCAGCAAGTTCCTTGATCTCCTGGTTGCAGTAGAAAACCTGAGGCCCGAAGGGCCACAGGGTCAAAACCTTGGCATTGAACTTCTGTTGCAAGCGCTGGTCAAAGGCGTCGCGATAGGCATCGACGACCTTACGGAGAGCCGGCATGTCGGTGGCAACGCCGATAAGGTCAACACCCTCGAAGAACGGATCGTCGCGGGAAGCCATACCGATTTGTACCGACATCACGTCGAAGGAGCCGCCTCGCAGCATGCGCAGAGCATCAGGCGCCTTCACTCCGACGACATCCATCGGATTGTAATTGACCGTAAGATCGACACCGGAGGCTGCGGGCAAGCCCTCGAAGAAGGAGCGCTCGATATCAACCTGTTTGTTGTTTTGGGAGAAATTGCCGGCCACTCGCATCGGCGTCTGAGCTGTCGCAGTCGTGACAGAAGCAATCAGGCTGGCCGCCAGTGATGAAGCTAGAAGTATATCGCGCATCGAGAACCCCTTTTTTGAATTCATTTATGGCGCGAGTGTTGCAGATAAAAAATGTGTAGCCAACTGCAAATCGGATTTGAATGTAGAAAAAATAGACTAAGAAATGAAGTGTCTAAATATTCGGCATTGAAGTTGGAATATTATGCAAAAAGCCCAAAAATTGCGGGTTTTATGGGCATTGATGTGTATGGTTTTTGACTTGCGTTTGAAGATTAAATTCGGCGATAAAAGGAAGATGCTTGTCGCTCGACCTGTACTTGGTTTGATGAGAGTGCGAGGTTCAGGCGCACACAACGAATGTGGGAATAGTGAGATTTTGAATGCAAAATAGTGGTAGTGATTTTCAGCGAACGATTATCGCGATGCTGACTCCCTCATCGAATACGGTCGTCGAGCCCTTCACATGTGCGCTAGCGCAGCCGCTGTTTCCGCAGGTAAGTGTGCATTTCGGCCGTTTCCGCGTTGTACGCATTGCGCTGGACAGCAATTCCAACCAGCAATTCAAGCTTGATCCCATCTATCAGGCGGCCGAACTTTTAATGGACGCCAATCCGGATGTGATTGCCTGGAACGGTACGTCGGCAAGTTGGCTCGGCTTCGACACGGACGCGAAACTCTGCGCTACCTTGCGCGAGCGTTTCAACCTCAAGGCTACGAGTGCGATCCTCAGCCTCAATCGGCTGATCGATAAGCTGGGCGTGAAGCGGCTTGGACTTGTAAGTCCCTATACTGATGACGTGCAGCAGAGGATCATAGACAATTATCGCGAGATCGGCGTCGAAACCGTGGCCGAAAGCCATTCGGGCCTTTCGGAAAACTTCGCCTTCGCACAGGTCACCGAGGAGCAAATCGCCGAAATGTGCCGGGATGTCGCAAAGTCAAAACCAGATGCAATCGTGATCCTTTGCACCAATATGCGCGGCCCGATGATCGCGGCAGAACTTGAGCAGGAACTCGGTATTCCGGTACTCGACTCGGTGGCCTTCACCCTTTGGGGGTGCCTTGAAGAAACGGGTGTGCCGATGACGGCGCTTTCCAAATTCGGCAGGATGTTTACGGTCTGATGCGGCTTCATGCTCCGCAATAGTTTGCGAAATACCGGAAACCATCAATGAATGCAGACAAACAAACCGCTCCGCTCCAACGCGACGAGACGCTGGATAATGCCACGTCTGGCGGCCCATCAACGTTGCACGACAATTTGCTGACGGGGCTGCGGGCCATGTTCATGGCGAGTGAGTTGCCGGATGGATCTCGTATACCAGAGGCAGAATTATGCCAGCGTTTCGGCGTCTCACGCACACCTCTCCGCGAAGCGCTGAAGGTGATGGCTGCAGAGGGATTTGTCATACTGCGACCCAATCGAGGTGCGATTGTAGCGCCGATCGACCCGCAAGAGGTCGGGCCGCTCTTTGAGTTCAAGGGGGCATTGGAGCGGCTGATCGGGCTGACGGCGGCCGAGCGTGCAACAGACGAGGAGATCGTAGCGCTGGAAGCCATTCATCTTCAGCTCAATGAAGCACTCAGCGCCGGTAGGCACGACGAGTACACGCATCTGAACTACAAATTCCACCGCGGCCTCGCCCAGGCCACTCGCAATCCTTTGCTGATCCAGAATTATGAAACAGTCCAGCAGAAGATTTGGCGCTACCGCTTTCTGGTCAACGAACACGACACAAGACTGCAGCAATCCTTCGCCGAACATGAGCGCATTTTGACTGCACTCAAGGCGCGCACACCCCTAGATCTCGCCGAGAGGCTGGAATCGCACAGCCGTCTGACCGGCCAGGCAATGCTTGCCGTCGTAGCAAACCGGAAACTCGAAACGGCATCAGCGACCGCGAAAAAACGCCGCACTGGCACAAGGCGATCCCCCAATCCCATCGAAACGGAGCAAGCCTGATCATGTACGACACCATCATCAAGGGAGGCCGTGTCGCCACGGCATCAGATGTCTTTACTTGTGACATTGCTATCCGCGATGGGAAGATCGCCGCCCTTGGCACAGATCTTGGAGAGGCCCGAGATGTGATCGATGCTGGCGGTCGGTGGGTCCTTCCCGGCGGCATAGACAGCCACGTTCATATCTCCCAGCCTTCCGGCGAAGCCATCGTCATGGCCGATGATTTCGAGAGTGCGACGCGTTCTGCCGCAATGGGCGGCAACACCACAATCCTGCCGTTTTGCCTGCAGGAAAGCGGACAGTCTCTACGCGCGGCGATCGAAGCTTACCATGCCAAGGCTGAAGGACAGTGCTATACCGACGTGTCCTTCCATTTGATCATTTCAGATCCGACTCCTCAGGTTCTCGGTCAGGAACTACCGGCACTGGTACGCGACGGCTATTCATCCTTCAAAATCTTCATGACCTATGACGGTCTCGCGCTCGGCGACCTCGATATCCTGCGGGTCATGGCGGTTGCCAAAGATACCCGTGCCTTGGTGATGGTCCATGCAGAAAATTATGACATCATCCGCTATCTGACGGAACAATTCGAGACCGAAGGCAAGACGGCGCCGAGATATCACGCCTCATCGCGTCCGAAGATTGCTGAGAGGGAAGCGACCTATCGGGCCATCTCGCTCGCCGAACTGTCGGATGTTCCGCTGATGGTCGTGCATGTTTCCAACCGCGAGACGATGGAGGAAATCCGGCGTGCTCGACAGCGCGGACTGCGAATCTACGGTGAGACCTGCCCGCAATATCTGGTACTGACCGAAAACGATCTCGACGGCCTCAACATGGAGGGCGCGAAATATGTCTGTTCGCCACCGCCGCGCGATGTCGACAGTCAGGAGGCGTGTTGGGAAGGGCTGCAGCAGGATGTGTTTTCGGTATTTTCATCCGACCATTGCCCTTTTCGTTATGATGATCCGCAGGGCAAACTCACGCCAAAGGGGCGAACCAGCTTCCGCTGGGTCCCGAACGGCATTCCGGGCGTAGGTGCACGATTGCCGATCCTCTTTTCGGAAGGCGTCATGAAGGGGCGTATCGACATCAACAAATTCGTGGCTGTTACCTCAACCAACCATGCCAAGGCCTATGGCCTCTATCCGCGTAAGGGCACGATAGCCGTCGGAGCCGACGCCGATATCGCGATCTGGGATCCGGAGATCAGACAGGTGCTCACTCATTCGATGCTGGACGACGGTTCTGATTACACGCCTTACGAAGGTCTCGAAATAACCGGCTGGCCAATAATGACCATGGTGCGTGGCACGGTCGTCGTCCGCGACGGAGAACTCTCGGTTGATAAGGGCGTAGGCACCTATCTGCCTCGCGAGATTAGCAGCTACGCCTGACGTCAAACCGAGGTGCCCGCTCATTGCAGGCCACTCGTTTTAACTGGCTGAGCCGATGGGTCCAGGCAATCGCATACCATGCTATTATAAACCGGCCGGGCGAAAGCTGTCCGGCATTGATCGGAAATTACAACCTTCCACCGTAATTTTTTATCTTAATGTCGAAGGTTCTGGGCCATCAAATGCGCACAGAAGAGTGTCCTAGCTGATGTTAACGTTCGGTCTTGGTTCCAGCTGGTTTTGGTGCGGTAAGCCCCCCAATTCAGACTGAGAAATCACTTGTCGACCGGACCGGGGGAAGAAGTGAAGCTAGATAGTTGAACAGGCATCGCATCAAAATAGCCAATGATGCGATGCCCTGTTGACACTTAGCGTCCCGATGCCTGGGCTGCATACATGTAGCTGTCGTAGCTATATTCAGCTACGCGGAACCACTCGAAGCTTTCGTCGCGGAATTTCTTCCAGCCAGGATAGATTTTTGCCCAGGTCGGATGCTTCTGGCTGTATTCAGCATAAAGTTCGAACGATGCTTTGTAGGCCGCGTCCATTACGTCGCGGGGAAGCGGGCGTAACTGCACACCCTTGGAAACGAGCGAGCGGATGGCGCTGGTGTTCTTCACGTCATAAAGCGCCTGCATGTTGATGTTTGCCGCCTTGCAGGCAATATCGAGTGCAGCTTTGTACGTGTCCGGCAGACCAGCATATTGAGCCTGATTGATGAAGAAGTGAATAGTTAGTCCGCCTTCCCAATAAGCCGGATAGTAGTAGTTCTTGGCAATCTGATAGAAGCCGAGCCGTTCGTCGTCGTAAGGGCCGATCCACTCGGCCGCATCAATCGTACCGCGCTCCAGGGCGGGATAGATATCGCCGCCCGGAAGCTGCTGTGGAACCACGCCGAGCCGCGACATCACCTGGCCTGCCACGCCTGCGATACGCATCTTGACGCCCTGGAGGTCGGCGGCGCTCTTAATTTCCTTGCGGAACCAGCCGCCCATTTGTGCGCCGGTTGCTCCACCGGGGATGCCCACGACGCCGTAATTCGACAAAAACTCGTTATAGGCTTCGTTACCGCCGCCATGATAGAGCCAGGCATTCTGCTGACGACCGTTTAGGCCGAACGGGATGGTAGAGCCGATTGCGAATGTCGGATCCTTGCCTGTGAAATAATAGCCGCAGGTGTGGGCTATCTCTACGGTGTTTTCCTTCACAGCGTCGATTGCCTGGGCGCCGGGGACGATTTCGCCGGCCTGGAATACCTGAATCTGGAATTTACCTTCGGTGATCTTGGACAGGGCGTCGGCCATGACGACTGCGCCGCCATAGATCGTGTCCAGATTGTTCGGGAAGCCCGACGTTAGTCGCCAGCGAATGGACGGTAGTGTCTGCGCAACCGCCGGGGCCGCGAGCGATGCGCCGGCGGCGGTGGCAACTCCGGCAACCGCTCCTTTTGTCATGAAGCCGCGACGGCTTACATCCTTTTTCATTTCAATCCTCCTCAATTGATGTGTCAGGAACCGGCGCAGGTGCGCCGGTATTTGGGTTAAGGCTTGGTTCCTTCCGAGGTCGACGGCGACCCGAAACTGGGTGTCGGGGATCCAAAGCTAGGCGCTGCCGGCTCACTCTGTGCGGGTGCCTGTGCCGGTACGCCGAAGCTTGGCGGTGGCGAACCAAAGCTCGGTGTCGTGCCGTCATTTGGGGCGCCGAAAGGAGCCGATGGAGTGCCAAAAGGATTGGCGCCATCCACCCCAGGCATCGGTACGTTGATTTGGATCGAGTTCGGATCGACTGCAGCCGCCGTGCCTTTGTAATGGGTCACCAAGCCCGGAAAGATGATGACGATCGCCACCATGGCAAGTTGGATGAACAGGAAGGGAAGCGCGCCCATGTAGATCTGGCCCGAAGTGACAGGCTGGATCGTTGCACCTGTTATCCTGTCTTTGTAGGCCCGGGTCGGCGCGACGGAACGCAGATAGAAAAGCGAGAATCCGAAAGGCGGATGCATGAACGAAGTTTGCATGTTGATCGCCAGCATCACGCCGAACCAGATCAGGTCTATGCCGAGGCTGTCCGCCACAGGCGCCAGAAGCGGTACGATGATGAAGGCCAGCTCGAAATAGTCGAGAAAGAAAGCCAGAAAGAAGACGAGCAGGTTGGCAACGATCAGGAAGCCGACTTCGCCGCCCGGAACCGATGTCATCAGATGCTCGACCCATATATGGCCGTTGACACCATAGAAGGTGAGCGAAAAGACGCGTGCACCGAGCAGGATGAAAATGACGAAGGACGATAGCTTGACGGTGGCATAGAGCGCCGACTTGGTAATCTCAAGATTGAGACGGCGGTTCATGGCCGCAAGAGCGAGAGCGCCGACCGCGCCCATGGCACCGCCCTCGGTCGGGGTGGCAAGGCCGATGAAGATCGTACCGAGAACCAGGAAGATCAGCACGAGAGGAGGGACGAGCGAGGTGATTACCTTGCGAACGAGTTTCCAGCCACGCAGCGAACGCGCCTCGGGCGGTAATGCCGGGACGGTTTTCGGATAAAGGAAGGACATCACGATGATGTAGGCGGCATAAGCTGCGACCAGGAGAAGGCCCGGAACGAGGGCGCCCTTGTACATGTCACCGACAGAGCGACCGAGCTGGTCGGCAAGAATGATCAGAACGAGGCTTGGCGGAATGATTTGGGCCAAAGTGCCGGATGCGGCGATCGTGCCGGCGGCAACCCGACGATCATAACCGTAGCGGAGCATGATTGGCAGGGAAATCAAGCCCATGGAAATGACGGAGGCTGCAACCACGCCCGTTGTTGCGGCAAGGATTGCGCCAACGAAGATGACCGCAAAGGCAAGGCCACCACGGACCGGACCGAACAATTGGCCGATCGTATCGAGCAGTTCTTCAGCCATCCCGCTTCGTTCGAGGATCAAGCCCATGAAGGTAAAGAAGGGAATTGCCAGAAGCGTTTCGTTCGACATCTGACCGAAGATGCGATCCGGGATCGCACCAAAGAGGTTTACCGGCAGAAGCCCCATTTCGATACCGACAAAGCCGAAAACGAAGCCGACGAAAGCCAACGCAAAGGCGACCGGATAGCCGAGAAGAAGAATGACGATGAGCGAGCCGAACATGATCGGCGCGAGATTTTCCGCAAAGAATGCAAACATGGAGGCCGTCCGTCCTAGAGTGTCTGTGCTTCGGCATCAGCCATTGCGATTGCGTCAGGGAGATCGCCACGCAAAATCGCGATGCGCTTGATCAACTCTGAAACGCCCTGAAGCGCGAGCAACCCAAATCCCAGGGGGATCATCGCCCAGACAGGCCAGAGAATTAGACCGCCGGTATTATTCGAAATCTCGCCACTGATGAACTTTGACGTGAAGCGTGGCCAGGAGAGATAGATCGTGATGAGACAGAACGGGAAGAGAAAAAACAGCGTGCCAAGGATCTCGACCCAGAGCTGCTTCTTGCGTGAAAGGCGGCCATAAACGAGGTCGACCTTGACATGTTCGTTATTGAGCAAGGTGTAGCCCGCTGCCACCAGAAAAGCAGCGGAGAACAGATACCACTGCGCCTCAAGCCAGGCGTTTGAGCTTAAATTGAAGAGTTTGCGTGTGACGGCATTGATCGCGCTGATGAAGATCGCGAGCAGGATCAGCCATGATACGGCTTTGCCAATGAATGTATTTGCCGCGTCGATGACACGCGACAGCGCAAGTAGGCCTGACATGATATTCCTCCCAAACCCCGTCATGAACAGGGCCGGAATATTTCTAAGTGCGGCATTTTTGCAGAACAATAGGAGGAGGCTTAAGAAAAGAAAGTAACTACCCACTAGTGGGTAAGTTTCACACGCTTTCCTTCAAGGATATTCCACTCTCCATGACATAGCGGGTAAGACCGGCGGTGGTCGCAATGCCCAGCTTCCTTTTGATATTCTTGCGATGCGTTTCGACCGTCGCTGGTGAGATAGCAAGAATTTCCGCAATGTCGCGATTGCTCTTCCCCGCAGCAAGTTCAGCCAGGATATTGCGTTCGCGCGGAGTGAGGCTGTCGCTCGAGGTCGGCAGCTTGGCAGCCATGAGTACTTCGGACACGCCTGAGGAAAAGTAACTGCCACCAGCGGCGACCCGCTCGATAGCCAGGACGATTTCCTCGGTAGGCACGTCCTTCAAGATGTAGCCAGCGGCGCCGCGCATCACGGATGCCGAGATGTATTCGCGATTATCGTGCATGGACAACATCAGGATCTGCGTATCGGGGATTTGCCCCTTGAACAGCGCGATCGCCTCAATGCCGGTCATCTGCGGCATATTGATATCCATAAGAACAACATGTGGTCGGCTGCGTCGCGCCTCCTCGACGCCGGCCGTTGGATTGACGGCAGTTCCGACAACGACGATATGTGCATAGGTTTCGAGCAAAGCCTTCAACCCGTCGAGCACCAGAGGATGATTGTCAACCAGCAACACCTTGATCTTGTCGGGCATCACGCAGCCCTCCGGGCAACACGAGTTGCAGTGTTAGCCGAGAGCGGCAGCATGGCCGTCAGCGTTGTGCCGTTATCCGACGATCTGATTATAAGAACACCGCCAAAGTGGGCTATACGTTCCTGCATGTTCCTCAGTCCCAGGCCGCCGGTAGCCTTCGGGCCTTGCGCAAACTGAGTCCCGTCAAAGCCGCGGCCGTCGTCGGTGAAAGTCATCCGCATTCGTCCGCGTTCTGTCCAGAGCCTGATGTTGACACAGCTCGCACCCGCATGGCGTTCAACATTTGTCAGAGCTTCCTGAGTGATCCGATAGATCGCGGTGCTGGCTTCAGGTTTCAAAATATCTGACGTTCCTGCTTCAACGACAACATGAATTCCTGTTCTTTCGGAAAAATTTTCTGCAAGCGATTTAAGCGCTGGCGCTAATCCGAGGTCATCGAGCAGGCGAGGTCTAAGCTCATGGGAAAGTCGCCGGACTTCCTTGATTGCCGCGTTGAGTGCACTTGCACCTGTCTTTATCGCGGCGGCGGCATCGTCCATGTGACTTTCAACCTTTCGGCTTGCAAGATCGATTGAATATCTCACTCCGATCAGGCTCTGAGAAATCCCATCGTGCAACTCACGCGCCAGCCGGGCCCGTTCTTCCTCCTGTGTGTCGATCACGCGTTGAGTGAGAGCGGCAAGCTTGCGGTCGGCGAGGCGCCGCTCATGCAGGGTAATCAGGATGCAGGTAGCAAATACGACCAGGACAGCCGGCACGGCGATCGAAGCCACGGTCGTAAAGGTCCAGCGGATGTTCTTCCTCACATCGGCATTCGCCGCGGCCGTCTGGGCAAAAACATCGTCGAGATAGACGCCGGTTCCGATCATCCATCGCCATTTGTCCAGGCCCGCCGCAAACGAAAGTTTATCCGCCATCTCTCCGGAAGATGGTTTCTCCCATTTGTACTGATGCAGTCCGCCACCTTCCTTTGCCTTGGCTATCAAATTCGCAATCACCTTGTCTCCATCCGGGTCGACAAGGTTGAACCAGTTCCGGCCGGGTCGAAACGTTTGCCGGGGATGGACGATGTTGTTTCCGTCATAATCATAGACAAAGAAATACCCATCGTTTCCATAGTCGAGCGACGTCAGGATCGAACGCACTTTCTCTTTGGCTTGTTCGTCATCCGGGCTTGCACGTTGATAGACATCTTCGATCGCCGACAAGGCGAGATTTGTCAGGTTAAGGAGTTCCGTCTCCTTGGCTTTCAACATGTTTCGCTCGAACGTATCAATGCTGCTCTGAGCGAGTGTGGTCGACTGCCAGGTTATAAAAGCCGTTATCGCAAGGATTGCGAGAATAAGCGGCACGATAGCGAGCGCGATGATCTGATAGCGGAGCTGCACGCCAACCTCCTCCAAAGCCAGCTAAATAATGCCGAGTGTCTTATCACACCTTCGTAGCCATCAGCTAATGGTCGAAAAAACTCTTACTCCAAAGGGTGGTGAATAATTTCTGAAGTGCTCGGAGCATGAAGGGCTTTAATTGGCCGATGATGGCGAAGATCTAGGGGTCTTCAGGAGAGCCACGTTTGGGCGTCTTCACCGTATCAGTCGTCGTTGAGCAGGCAGCGTCCCCGCAAGTCGCTCCTCGGCCGCCGAAGCCTGCGGCCGAAGATCCTGTCTTTGTGCTATACTCCGGAAAAGGCCTCCGCCGTCACGTGCGAAAGAAGACAAGCGTCACCAGAATGAAAACAGGCACGAGAATGCCGATCGACCAGGCCATGTAACCAAAGAAGCTCGGCATTTTTACGCCAGCACTCTCGGCAATCGCCTTGACCATGAAGTTTGGCGCGTTGCCGATATAGCTGTTTGCACCCATGAACACAGCACCGCAGGAAATGGCGACCAGTGTTCTGGCAAGCGGTCCCATCAGTTCCACCGGATCGCCGCCCGCCAGATTGAAATAGACGAGATAGGTCGGCGCATTGTCGAGGAAGGACGACAGAATACCGGTCATCCAGAAATACATGGCGTTGATCGGCGCGCCATCGGGCGCTGTTACCAGCGCCACCAGCGGTGCAAACGCACCGTCCTCGGCTGCCTTCAACATGGCGATGACTGGAATGATGGTGATAAAGATCGCGGCGAAAAGCTTGCCCACCTCCAGCATGGGGCCCCATTCAAACCCGTTCTCCTTGCGAAGGCCGACCGGCGTCAAAATGAGCGAGGCGACCGCGGCTGCAATCAGGATTAAATCGCGGAAGATATTCTGCAATTCCCAATGCAGGCCGAAGACAGGAACGGAGATTTCGGGTTTCCATGAGCCGGACATCAAAACCGCGGCGATAACGACCACCAACAATGCGAAATTGATCTTGCCGGAAACGCCCATCCGAGGAGTATCCGGCGTAGGATCCGAAACACCACGAAAATCCGTCTCACCCTTGTAGAGATAGCGGTCTAGTAGCCAGAAAACGACCAGCAGGATCAGTACCGAAAAGCCCATTTCCGGTAGCATGTGGACACTCGTCCAGAAGAAGTCCACTCCGCGCAGGTAGCCGAGAAACAGCGGTGGATCCCCGAGCGGTGTCAGTGAGCCTCCGATATTCGAAACGAGGAAGATGAAGAACACGATGACATGAATATTGTGCCGTCGTCCGTCATTGGCACGAAGCAACGGGCGGATCAACACCATGGAAGCGCCCGTCGTTCCGATCATCGAGGCAAGCAGCGTTCCCATGGCGAGCAATATCGTATTGAGACGCGGCGAGCCATGCAGATTGCCAGTGACGAGAATGCCCCCGGCTACAGTGAACAGCGACGTCAACAATATCACGAACGGTACAAAATCAAGGAGGATCGCGTGCGTCATCTCCGAGGCGACGATGGAGAAGGCATGGGTGGCTGCGAATGGAACGAGAAACGTCAGAGCCCAGAATGCTGCGATCTTTCCGAAATGGTGATGCCAGAAATGCGGCGTCAACAGCGGCATCAAAGCAATGGACAAAAGCATTCCAACAAATGGGACAGCCCAGACCAACCCCAGCGAACTGCCGTCCATGCTCATATCCCCATCAGCGGAGAGCGCTGGTGATGACAAAACCAGCGAGGCAAAAATCGCGATCATGAAAGATGGCATCCGGCGTAAGCGAACGACAAAAACGTCCGATGACCATCTTAAACACCCCAGGTTCATCAAAAGACTTGTTATCAAACAACTTTCACCTGAAAAATACACAAATTCCTCCGTCTGTTTGACCCTGAGTATAGGACAAACAAAATGCTGCCCCTATCACGGCCAGGCATTTGATCACGCCCATTGCTGAGCAGAGAAAGTGCTTGCCGTACGCCCGTTAGATGACCGGACGCCGGCTTGCAGGCGTTTTGCTCGAATCACTGAAGTCTCTCTGTATTGTTAATACGGAAGGTACCCTGGGCATTGGAACAGGCGAGCCACCACTTCCAAAATTCGTCACTCGCCTATTATGCACGCGGGGCTTCTACCACCCCACGGCATGAATTGTCTTTGCCGACTATCGGATCAAACCTGCGGCCTGAGGCAGCAGCAGAGACAGTGCTGGGATGAAGGTGACCACGAGAAGCATCGCAATCAGGATTAGGAAATACATCAGCAGCGGCTTGAAGACGTCTTCGATCTTGAGCTTGGCTATTCGGCAACCAACGAACAGAATTGGCCCGACAGGCGGCGTGATCGTGCCGATCGAGAGGTTGAAGACCATGATGACGCCGAAATGCACGGGATCAAAACCAAGCGACATCGCGATAGGCAGGAAGATTGGCGCGAAGATCAGGATCGCTGGCGTCGGGTCCATGACGCAACCCAGCAGCAGCATGATGACGTTCATCATGATCATGATCAGGATTGGATTGTCGGTGAAGCCCAGAAGGGAGGACGCGATGATGTTGGGGATCTTAGCATAGGCCATGATCCAGCCCATCACCGCGGAAATGCCGATCATGAAGATGATCATGCCGGTGGTCTTGGCGGTGTCGAGCAGGAAGCTCGGGATCATCTGTACTGTGATCGTGCGATAGGCGAAGGAGAGAACCAGAACGTAGACGACTGCAATACAGCTCGCTTCGGTCGGTGTGAAAATGCCGGAGATGATGCCGCCAACGATCAAGACGATTAGGAAGAGCGCCGGCAGTGCGTCGATGGTAACGCTCAAATTCTCCTGGAATTTAGCGAAGCCCTGCGCCTTGTAGCCCGCACGCACCGCGTAAATCATCGCCGGAATGATACAGGCGAGCCCCCACAAGATGCCGGGGACATAACCGGCGAGGAACAAAGCTGCGACCGAAGTGCCGCCGCTTGCCAGCGAGTAGATGATGAAGGTGTTGCTTGGTGGGATCAGCATGCCCGAGGGGGCGGATGCGATATTGGCTGCAGCCGCTGCGGCCGGATCATAGCCATCATCCTTCTGCTGCGGGCCGATTGCGCCACCGATGGCTGCTGCGGCAGCCACGCCGGAGCCGCTGATCGAACCGAACAGCATGTTGGCAACGATGTTCGTCTGCATCAGCGCGCCGGGAATGAAGCCGATCAGGGCTTTGGCGAAATCGATCAGTCGTCTCGCTATGCCGCCGTTGGTCATGATGATGCCGGCGAGCACGAAGAAGGGAATAGCCAGCAGCGAGAAGCTGTTGACGCCGCTGAAGATGCGCTGCGCTGCGGTGATCGCCATCCGGTCGAAGGTAAAGACTGTGCTCATGGCAAGCACGGAGCCGATGCCCATGCTGATGCTGATCGGCACGCCGATGGCAAGAAGGATCGGAATGCTGATCAGCATGATCAGCCCGATGTCTGCTGCGTTCGCCATGGATTAACCTTCCTGCTGCGGGCGTTCGCCCAACTTGACGGCAGCGAAGCGCTTGACGTCGACGATGATGTTGTAAATGCAATAGAAACTGGAAAACAAACCACAGATCGGCAATGCCATGTAAATCTGTCCGGTGGTCAGGAAAGGCATGGCGGCATTGGTCTGGCGCATGGTGCGACCAACCGCCTCCCAGCCGCCGAGAACGAGAATGGCGACACAGAAGATCAGGATCAGAATGCTACTGAGGATCTGGAGCGAAATGTTCCAGCGTGCAGGCAGCGCATCGCTGAGGATGCCAATATTCATGTGACCTTTTTCGCCGAACAACAGCGCTGCTGCGAACAATGTCAGCCAGACGAACAAAATCTTGGCGAGTTCTTCCGATTGCGCTCCGGGGCTGTTGAAGAGGTAGCGGGCGACCACCTGCCAGGTCACGATGACCGTGAGGAGTCCGCATAGAAGTATGCAGCAGGAGGCAAGGATCTGATCGACCCTGCGCTTGATGGTTTCCATTGGTTTTATCCCTGTCCCGGGAACGGCGAATGGCCCGGGGTTGCCAGTGTTCGCGTGGCGAAGAGAAGCTTACGATCTCCCGGGTCGCCGCGTTGCTTTCGGCGACCCGGGCAATTCGAAAGATCAGCGCAGTGCCTCGATCTTCTGGTAGATCGTCCTGGTGACGTCGTTGGTCAGCTTGCTGTCGATAAGCGGCTTGACCGAAGCGCGAAAGGCTTCCATGTCGACATCGTCGCTGAACTTGGCGCCGGCCTTTTCAGCATCGGCACGAGCTTTTCTTGCTTCTTCCGCGAAAGCATCGAACTCGTAGTCGAAGGCCTTGGCCAGTTCTTCATTCACGATCGTCTTGATGTTCTCCGGCAGGTCATTGTAGAGGTCTACGTTCATGACCAGATAATCCGGGATCATGAGGTGGCGCGTGTTGGAGAAATGTGGTGCCACTTCGGCATGCTTTAGAGACGAAAAGACGATCTCGTTATTTTCGCCGCCATTGAGAACGCCGGTCTGGATGGCCGTGTAGACCTCACCCTGACCCATTGCGATACCGACGCCGCCCATGTGCTTCATCATCTGGACATTGGTGTCCGACTGCATGACGCGAATCTTCTGCCCCGCGAGATCAGCAGGGGTCTTAACGAAGCGGTCCTTGAGGTAAACCGAACGCGCACCTGCAGTGAAGGAACCGAGAACGATGACGCTCTGGTCGGTAACTGACTTATAGAGGTCGCCGACGATATCGGGATTGTTGAGGACCTTCTTCTGGTCTTCGATGCTGTTGAAGAGATAAGGCAGGTTAAACACCGAGAAATCGGAATTCCAGCTTTCCAGCAGGCTGGCAGCTGCGACCGACATGGCGATCGTGCCTGTCTGGGTCATCTCGACGGTTTCTTTCTGCGCACCAAGAAGCTCGTTCGGGAAGACTTCTGCCGTGTATTCGCCGTTGGTGCGCTCCTTGAGCCCCTCGGCAAACATCTGCAACGCCTTGAACTGGGGATGCGTCTCGGTCTGGTTGAAGGCGATTTCAAAGTTCACCGAAGCGGCCGAAGCGGCGCTGAAACCGGCTGGAATGATGGCGGAAAGAGCAACGGCCCCTGCAATCATTGAAATATAAGATGTGTATTTCATTTAATCCTCCGCTTAATGCAGTCGTTTGAAAGACGCGTAGCCGGCGCCTGGGGCGGGCATACGCTAGTTCAAGCGCCTTCTTGGCCCTTGATTTGCACGTGCCTCATATGAGGATCACGATTGATTTCGCTGAATGGGGTGTCTCCAGATTCTGTAAGTCGTGCAACCTGCGCACGTGACCTTTTGGTCCATCGAAAATGTGCATCCTGAGGGTTCCCGGAAAAATAGTCCGGGTTGATATTTTGAATTTCGGCGAGACTTTCTCCGAGCCAATCGAGATGATTGCCCATTACGGTCGCTGCGGCTTCTTGATCCCGGGCATCGATGGCCGCCACCAGCTCGATATGCTCGGCCAGCGCCCGCTCCATTCGGTGCGCCTGCGGCAGCGTGAGCCGCCGGAACCGGTCGAGTTGAACCTTGATCTCTTCGACAAAACGCCAGATGCCGGGATAGCCTGCTGCTGCCATGATCGCATGGTGCAGAGCCTCGTCTTCTTCATGAAAGCGGTTGATGTCGTCAGATCTTATGGCTTCGGTTTGGCGTTCGACAATGGCGTGCATTGTGAGGATGTCGCTTTTGACGGAAGACTCCGCCGCCATGCGCACAGTCATCTGTTCGATGGCTTTCCTCGCGAGGATCGCTTCGGGAAGCTCGTCTACTAGGATCCGCGAAACGATGGTTCCAGACTTGGCGACGATATCGACCAGTCCCTCTTCGGACAAGCGCAAAAGCGCCTCGCGGACCGGCGTGCGGCTGACGCCGAATGCCTGAGCGATATCCTTCTCATGGACAGTCTCGCCTGGTCGCCGGTTCATTGAGATGATGTCGTTGCGCAAACGAGCATGGATGAGCTGGGAGGCATTCATCGGATGGCCGGTGCCAGCGGCCTGACCAGCTCTCTTTGGATTTGCAGACGACCCCCCCGGCATTCCCATTCGCCCCCACGAATTCAGGCGCGTCTCTGCGTGCCCGATGCTAAAATCCTCACCCTTGTATATCTTGCATATCAGATAAGATCCATTGAGGTAGATCAAACTTGCAAGAGAGTAATATGCAGCGAGTCGTCACAAAATCGTGATCCACGACAGATCACTGAGGCAGCATTGGTCCGCGGATTAAACCCTATCCGTTTAAAGTACAAAAGATGGCCGCTGGTTGTGCCAGATATCAGGACACCTTCAGCGGAGGCGACTTCATTGTCGGCTCTGACGGATTCCCAATTGCTAGCTCATCTTCCGAGCAACGGGCGGTCTCGTTAGAAAGTCATACAGGCCGGGATCCGGCGTCGAAGCGTGGGAATTCGGCTCATGTAAAAGGTCTAGGCTTCAGAAGGCTAAAGAATTAGAGCACCCAGCTGGGAAACCGCAATTAACTCGTTTCAGGAGCCGGCCGCGCCTGGTGCGGCGGTGGCCGTTATGCTCAGGGAGCTTATCACGCATAAAGTGGTGAGGATCATGAAGAGTAGATTTCTACACGACTTTAATGAGTTATGTTTCCGATTAAGAAGTTAAGGTCTGATTTCTTTTCGAGTGCTTAAGAGATGCGCTCAGTCGCGACTATAGATCAGGCTTACCCGTCGATTTCCTAGCTTGGACAGTGGTGCGATAGCTTGCGGCCAGATCATTAAATCGTTCTCCCTGAACAGAGATATGATTTCTCATAAGATGGCTGATTGCCGCCTCGTCTCCTTTGACAAGGGCCGCAAAGATCTCCTGGTGCTCCCTAAGGGATTCACGCATTCGTCCCCGGACCAAAAGTTGCAGTCTGCGAAAGGGCGCGAGCCTGACGTGAAGACGGTCCGCTTCTCCTGCGAGAAAGCGATTCCCAGAGGCTTCGTAAATTCCATTGTGGAAAGCATGGTTCGCTCGATAGTACTCCTCCGGGTCATTTATCTCGAAGGCTCTTTCGCAAGCATGCAGTGCAGTCTCGATTTCTACTTGCTGGGTTGCCGACATTCTGCGCGCCGCGTAACGGCCACACAGCGCCTCAATCTCTGCCATGACGTCGAACATCTCGATCATGTCTCCTAACGTAGGGAACTTCACGAAGGCGCCGCGGCGCGGTCGAATTTCCAAAAGCCCCGACGCCGCAAGCGACTGAAATGCTTCTCTGAGTGGCGTCCTAGATACCCCTAGTCGCTCCGCAAGGCTGGTCTCATCCAATCTAGCGCCGTCCTGAAAATCACCTTGGACGATCATTTTCTCGAGAGTTTTCCTCACCCGGTCGGTCGATTTATCTGCGTCCATAGGCGTGCCCTGCATTTCGAAAATTAGAAATTGCATACAAGAATATTGACTTGCCATGCAAAAGACAATTAGTCTTTGACCATCCGCAAATTGATGTCTTTGGGAGGAGGCTAGATATGCGCAAAGTTGAAATCTTGGCACTTGCTGCTGTTGCTCTTGGGTGCTCTGCGGTAGTCGCGACAGCACATGCCACCGAGCTGCGATTATCCCACCAATTTGCGCCAGGAGATGTGCGCCATAAGGTTGCTCAAATGGTTGCCGACGAGGTCGCGGCGGCAAATGTCGACCTGACCATCAAAATATTTCCGTCAAGTTCCCTGTTTAAGGCGACCGAACAATATCTGCCCCTCAGCCGTGGGCAACTCGACATGACGGTGTTTCCGCTATCTTACGCGGGAGGACAACGACCAGAGTATAATCTGACATTGATGCCGGGACTGATCAAAAGTCACGATCACGCCGCTCGCATGAACACATCTCCATTTATGGCGGAAATCGAAAAGGTCATGAACGAAGATGACGTGATGACGTTGGTTCATGGCTATCTAGCGGGTGGGTTCGCTACGAACGGCAAGTGCATTCGAAAACCTGAAGATGTGAAGGGGTTGACTGTCCGTGCCGCGGGGAAGGGGTTTGAAGAGATGCTTCAGGCCGCTGGTGCGTCGATCTCCTCAATGCCATCAACCGAAACCTACAATGCGATGCAACAGAACGTGTTGCAAGCTCTTAACACATCATCGTCTTCCTTTGTTTCTTTCCGGCTGCAAGAGCTTGCCAAATGTTATACCCCAGCTGGCAATGTCGCTTTGTGGTTCATGTATCAGCCGCTGATCATGAACAAGACGACGTTCGAGAATCTGACGCCGGAGCAGCAGAATGCTCTTCGCGAGGCCTCGAAGAAAGCGGAGGCATTCTATCTGGATGGGGCGAAGAAGGACGACGTGGAATCGGAAAAGGTCTTCCGTGCCGCCGGCGTTGAAATTGCCGAGATGACAGAAGAGGATTTTGCGGCATGGAAGTCGCTTGCTGAGACATCCTCGTATGAGAATTTCATTAAGCAAGTTCCGGAGGGAAGAAAGCTCCTAGATATGGCGCTTTCGGTTCAATAGTCTCCGCAACAGCGGCAGATCTTCGGTCCCTGACATTACGCTCAAGATTCGCCACGCCTGCAGAAGTCATCTTCCTCTGCTTCTCGCGGACCCATGACCTGAAGGATCATAAATGTCCCAGACAGTCGCCCCTTCATCTGCCGAGGCACCCGGCAGAATGTTCGTTCGCACCGTTCACGCAATCTCGGAAGTTTGCGGCTGGGCAGCTGCGGCCATGACCGTCATCGCCCTGTTTATCACATGTCACATGATCTTCGTACGGTCGGTTCTTGGCCAGTCCACCATCTGGCAGACCGAGGCCGTCATCATCATCGTGATTGGGGCTACCGCGATTGGATTGCCCTACGTGCAAAAAATGCGAGGCCATGTGAATGTCGATCTCGTGCCTCTCATGCTTCCGCCTCTCGGGCGGCGTATCCTCGCCTACAGCGTCCTCGCAGTGACCATGGCGATCATCGCGCTCGTGACCTGGTACTCTTGGGAGATCTGGCATCAGGCCTGGCTGCGAAACTGGAAATCTTCGACTGTTTGGGCACCACCACTGTGGATCGCCTATCTCGCACTGCCGATCGGCTTTGGCCTTTTACTACTTCAGCTGATGGCGGATTTTGTCTCCCTTGTAACGGGTGCCGACGCGCCGTTCGGCGTGATGGAGACGTAAATGGATCCTCTGGTAATCGGTCTTCTTGTGGCGGTCACGACGATTGGCGTACTGTTTTCCGGAATTTCGGTCGGCGTTGGGCTGCTCGTCGTTTCCGCAGGCTTCCTGTTCATCTTCGACGGGTCGCGTTCCCTCGAAATGCTTCCCGAGATATTCTACGCTGATCTCAACAGTTTCACGATCCTTTCCATACCTATGTTCATCATAATGGGTGCCGCTGTCGCATCCACTCGGGCAGGAGCAGATCTTTTTGAAGCCATGGAACGCTGGCTAACCAGGGTTCCGGGTGGCCTTGTCGTTTCAAACCTTGGCGCCTGCGCGCTTTTTGCAGCCCTTTCGGGCTCTAGTCCGGCAACCTGCGCAGCTATCGGAAAGATGGGCATCCCTGAGATGCAAAAGCGCGGCTATCCGGATACGGTTGCAGCCGGATCGATCGCTGCAGGAGGCACGCTTGGCATTCTCATCCCGCCCTCGGTAACTATGATCGTTTACGGCATCGCAACCGAGACTTCCATCGGGCGGCTGTTCCTTGCAGGTGTCGTGCCAGGCATCCTGCTAACACTGTTGTTCATCGGCTGGTCGATCTTTGCGACCTGGCGGTCCGGTAACGCTGCAGTTCTTTCGCCACGTCACTACAGTCTCCGCGAGAAGCTGGAAATACTGCCGAGGGTCTTGCCGTTTCTCGTCGTCATCGCAGGTGTGCTATACTCCATGTACGGTGGCATCGCGACGACGTCGGAAACCGCTGCAGTCGGTGCCGTCCTCTGCCTCGTCATGGCGATGGCTATCTATCGGCTCTGGCACCCGAAGGCGATATGGCGGGTGCTGCGCGATAGCACCCGGGAAAGCGTGATGATCCTGTTCATCATGGCCGCAGCCGGTGTCTTCGCCTATATGATGTCTTCACTATTTATCACCCAGTCGGTTGCCCAGTGGATTGCTGAACTGGAGGTAAACCGATGGGTTTTGATGGCGTTGATCAATCTGCTGCTTCTGGTTGCGGGTTTCTTTCTACCGCCTGTTGCCGTCATCCTGATGACTGCCCCCATCTTGATGCCGATCCTTACAGCCGCCCAGTTCGACCCCTATTGGTTCGCGGTTATCCTTACGATTAACATGGAAATCGGCCTTATCACTCCGCCGGTCGGGCTCAATCTGTTTGTCATCAACTCCATTGCGCCGAATATATCACTGAAAACCGTGCTGATCGGATCGGCACCGTTCGTTGGCTGCATGATCGCTGCGATCATAATTCTTTGTCTCGTACCGAGCCTTGCGACATGGCTGCCGGACCTCGTTATGGGACCGATTTAGGAGGAAAAGATGGGCCGTATAGCATTTTTCTCCGACCTCATGAGTACGCTCTTCGAGCGGCGACCCTCGGGCGCTAAGGTGCCTAGCCGAATTGCCGTGGCAGATTTGTGCGAGTCGCTTCTGTCATCCAAAGGTGAGGTTTCTGGGACCAGGATCGCACAGGATATACTGGCCCATTACAAAGCGATGGACCCTGCCGAGCGGCAAGAGTTCTTTCAGGGTTTGGCGACAGCGCTGGATATCGATCCCGACATGGTCATAAATACTGCCGAGTCTTATCGCACCGAGCCGACCGCCCTCACACTGGCCGCCCTTTTCAGGCAGGCGGAGCCACGAAGGCAGGAGCTTTTCCGTCGCCTCAACCATTCGCCCGGCGGGACGGCCGAACTTGTCCGCATGCGGCTGGATCTCCTCAAGATCCTGCCCGAGGCACCTGAACTGGAGGTTATCGACGTCGACTTCCAGCACCTTTTCGCAAGCTGGTTCAACCGCGGCTTTCTCGTGCTGAGACCGATCGACTGGCGAACGCCGGCCAATATCCTGGAGAAGATCATCCAGTACGAGGCTGTACATGCCATAAACGACTGGCAGGACCTGCAGCGCAGGCTGCTACCTGCTGACCGACGTTGCTTCGCGTTCTTCCATCCTGCAATGCCCGAGGAACCGCTCATCTTTGTCGAGGTCGCCCTATGCGAGGGCGTGCCGGGTTCAGTGCAGGATCTGCTTGCCGAGGACCGCATCCCGGTCACCGAGACGGAGTTTGACACCGCGGTTTTTTATTCCATCTCGAACTGCCAGGAGGGTCTTCGTGGCGTTTCCTTCGGCAATTCGCTAATCAAGCAGGTCGTGGAAGAGCTGAGACGCGACATTCCGAGTATCTCACGTTTCGTGACGCTATCGCCGGTTCCCGGCCTTGGACGCTGGCTCAGGGAAGTGGCCGCCGGAAACGCTGTTGCCGAAGAGGTGGTCAAGGCCACCGACGTTGGCGCAGTGGAAAAGCTGGGCCTTGCTCTGCGCGGATTGGCGGCGGAGTTCCTGTTGACGGTCAAGCGCAGCGATGACCTGCCCGCCGACCCGGTCGCGCGGTTCCATCTCGGAAACGGTGCGTTGCTGCATGACATCCACGTTCTGGCAGACACATCGGCCAAAGGCTTCCAGCAATCCTCCACCGTCATGGTCAACTATCTGTATGATCCCGAGCTCGTGGAGCAGAATCACGAAAACTTCATAAACAATCGAAATATCGCCGCTTCCAAGCAGGTACTGGCTCTGCTTTCGAGCGAGAGAACTACAGGACGCAAATCATGAGCAATCCCCTCTACGATACACTTGTCGCTCCGCTTGCAGCACGTCAGACCACCTTCCTGATAAAGGAGGATGGCGAGGAGATCACCGGCACAGGCTTTCATGCCATGGTGATAGAATATGCCGCAGCGATGTCTTCTCTGGGATTAAAACCAGGAGATCGGATGGCTGTGCAGGTAGAGAAATCGCCATCCGGTTTGGCGCTTTACTGTGCAGCCCTTGCCGCTGGTGTCGTCTTCCTGCCGCTGAACATTGCCTATACCGCTGACGAAGTCGATTACTTCGTGGGAGATTCACAGGCTGCATTGCTGGTCGGCAATTCGGACCGATCGGAAGGTCTCAACCAGGTCGCTGCCCGACACGGCAGTCGCTTCGAAAGCATGGATGCGTCGGGCAACGGCACCTTGACTGACGCGGCCCGCTCATTCGATACGTTTGCACCGGTCGACCGCAACGCGTCCGATCTCGCAGCCATTCTCTACACTTCGGGAACCACGGGGCGCTCTAAGGGCGCTATGCTGACCCAAGATAATCTTCTTTCAAACGCCGATGTCCTCATGGAGAGCTGGCGTTTCACAAAGGACGACGTGCTGCTGCACGCATTGCCGATCTTCCATACCCATGGTCTGTTCGTCGCCACGAACACAATGCTTCTGGCAGGAGGGCAGATGATTTTCCTGCCGAGTTTCAAGAGCGACCAAGTGATTAAATGGCTGCCGAGAGCGACAGCCATGATGGGAGTACCGACTTTCTACACTCGTCTCCTGGATGACCCTCTGCTGACGCAGGAGCTTGTGTCCCACATGCGACTGTTCATATCCGGGTCCGCCCCCTTGCTTGCGGAAACGCATCTCGCTTTCGAACAACGAACCGGTCACCGTATCCTCGAACGTTACGGCATGACGGAAACTAACATGAACACCTCCAATCCCTATGACGGCGAGAGAAGGGCGGGAACGGTTGGCTTTCCGCTCCCAGGTATCGATCTCAGAATAACAGACCCCGCATCCGGCGAAGAGGTACCTGTTGGCGAACCGGGAATGATCGAAGTGCGCGGCCCGAACGTCTTCAAGGGCTATTGGCAAATGCCCGACAAAACCAAGGAAGAACTGCGCAGTAATGGCTTCTTCATCACCGGCGACATCGGGGTCGTCGACCCCGATGGTTACGTAAGCATCGTCGGGCGACAGAAAGACCTGATCATAACCGGTGGCTACAATGTCTACCCGAAGGAAATCGAACTGCTGCTGGACGAGCAGCCGGGCGTGCTGGAAAGCGCCGTAATCGGCGTGCCTCATCCCGATTTCGGCGAGGCGGTCGTCGCGGTTCTGGTGCCTCGTCCAGGCGAGGATATCGCCGTATCGTCACTGGAAAAGGCGATCGGCCAGAGCCTCGCGCGGTTCAAGCAACCGAAGCATATCGCCGTGCACAAAGAATTGCCGCGCAACACGATGGGTAAGGTGCAGAAGAACCTTCTGCGGAAGGATTTCGCCAATCTCTTCAGCCCGACTAGTCCCTCATAAATCCGAAACCTTCCGGTTTCGATCGTTCATTGTGAACTTGAAGGACAAGAGATGCGCACCAGAAAAATCGTGATCATCGAGAGCACTGGCGGCCCGGACGTGCTCAAGGTCGTTTCCGAAGACCTGCCTGCACCCGCTCCAGGCGAAGTCATGCTTCGGCAGACGGCGATCGGCTTCAATTTCATCGACATCTATCAACGCGGTGGCGCTTATAACCTGCCGCTCCCCAGCGGTCTTGGCTTCGAGGCAGCCGGTGTGGTGGAGGCCGTAGGAGACGGTGTGACTGATTTCATGGTAGGCGATCGCGTTGCCTACATGAATACAAGCCCGGGAGCTTACGCAAGCCTGCGGAACGTGCCTGCCGAAAAGCTGGTGCGGCTTCCCGACGGCGTTTCCGACGAGGTGGCCGCCTCTCTTTTTTTCAAGGGGATGACAGCGCAATATCTGCTGCACAAGACCCATAAGGTTGCGTCCGGTGAGCTTCTCTTGGTTCACTCGGCGGCAGGCGGTGTCGGCCAGATCTTAACCCGCTGGGCGACGGCACTCGGCGCGCGCGTCTTTGGAACGACCGGATCACCGCACAAGCGGCGAGCGGCGATGGAGGCTGGCTGCCAGGCGGTCGTCGACCTCAACGATGAAGAATGGCCTTCGGCGTTTCTTGCCGCGACAGGCGGCGAGAAGGCGCGCGTGATCTATGATGCGGTCGGCAAGGATACCCTAGTCAAATCTCTCGACTGCGCGGCCAAATTCGGTCTTGTTGTCAGCTATGGCGGCGCGTCAGGCAAGGCGCCGGCGATCGAGCCGGAGTTGTTGAACAGGAAGGGATGTCTCTACCTGACGAGACCCTCCGTCTTTCCCCACAACAGTGAAACCGCCACGTTTCGCGAAAATGCGGGAGTTCTTTTCGACGCAATTGAGCGTGGCTACGTCAAGGTGGACATAAGCCAGCGCTTCGACCTCGACGATATTGTCGAAGCTCATCGGGCGGCAGAAGCTAGGCAAAATGCCGGTGCAATCCTCATCACACCATAACAAGAGTATTCAAAGTCGGCATGACGAAAATGAAGCCTTTCAAAGATGGTTGACTTCGTTTGACTTGGTTGTCGGCTCGATACGTCAGGGAAGCAATCGCGCCGGTCAAACGGCCGACACATGTCAGTCATGGTTGGATCGCTCCTCGGCCGGGCCCTCGATTCGAGAGAGGTTTAGCGCGGTCGCAATCAGCCCGAGATGGCTGAACGCCTGCGGGAAATTGCCGAGCATGCGCCCCGCAATCGGATCATATTCCTCCGATAGCAGCCCGACGTCGTTGCAGAGTTGGCTTAGCCTTGTAAAAAGCTGCTTTGCATGCGCATCGCGACCCAAAAGAATGAGGGCGTCGCAGAGCCAGAAGCTGCATATGAGAAACACGCCTTCGCCAGATGGCAAGCCGTCGTCAGTGACCTCGGTTTCGTAGCGTAAGAGCAGTCCGTTGCGCATCAGGCGGGCCTCGATCGCTTCGACGGTCGAAACCACTCGGGCATCATCAGGCGGCAGGAAGCCGACAAGTGGAATTTGCAGAAGGCTGGCATCGAGAGTCTTTGAGCCATAGCTCTGCACGAAGCTTCCGAGCTCTTCGTCGTAGGCATTTTTGCAAACATCGGCATGGATTTCGTCAGCGATCAATCGCCAGCGTATGGCGGAAGAAGCGTCTCCAGTCTCGTCAGCCAGCATTGCCGTTCGGTCGAATGCCACCCAGGCCATCACCTTGGAATGGGTAAAATGATCACGCCCACCACGCACTTCCCAGATACCCTCGTCTGGTTCGCGCCAGGCCTTCTCCAGATACGGCAAGAGAACCTTTGCTAACGATTTCGTTCGTGGATGCGGGGGCAGGCCGTGCTTCCGCGCCTGCGTTAGTGCATCGGCGACTTCTCCATAGACGTCCAGCTGAAACTGGTCAGCAGCAGCGTTTCCGATGCGCACGGGCAGCGATCCTTCATAGCCTGAGAGCCAGTCCAGTTCGAATTCCGGGAGAGAGCGTTCACCTGCGACGCCATACATGATCTGCATTTGTTCAGGAGTGCCGGCAATCGCGCGCATGAGCCATTCCCGCCATTCGGCCGCCTCCTCGATGTAGCCAAGGCTCATGAATGCCATCAACGTCATGGTGGCATCACGCAGCCAGCAGTAGCGATAATCCCAATTGCGTGGCCCGCCAATCTTTTCCGGCAGAGAGGTGGTTATTGCCGCAACGATGCCGCCCGTTGGCATATAGGTCATGGCTTTCAGCGTGATAAGCGACCGCTTTACAAACTCGTTGTAGCCGTTGACCGGCGGGCAGCGCCCCACGAACTCCTGCCAGAAAAAGATCGTTTGCTGCAGCGCAGCCTCTGGCTCCTGTGCGACGGGAACGGGTAGATGAGACGGGCTATGGGTCAGTGTGAAGGCAATGCGTTCGCCTTCGGAAACGACAATTTTTGCCTTGCTGTGGAGATCAGCGCCCGTCAGATCTACCGGGCTCTCCAACGTTAGCCGATGAGGGCCGGCAACCGCTGTCAGCTTGCCGGTTCCGTCTTGGCTCACCCACGGCACACTTCGCCCATAGTCAAACCTGATTACAAGATCGATTTCAAATTCCACATGACCTCTGCGCCCTTCGATGATTCTGACGATGTTGCTGGATCCATCCCGAGGGGGCATGAAATCGATAATCGCTGCTTCACCCGAGTCGACAGAGAAATCGGTTTCAAGCACCAACGTATCTTCAATATACGCCCGCTCCACTTTCCGCACGACTTCGGTCGGTGCAATTGACCAGCGACCGTTTTCTTCTGTTCCTAGAAGTGCTGCGAAGCATGCGGGCGCATCAAATCGCGGGAGGCATAGCCAGTCGATAGATCCCATTTTGGATACCAGAGCCGCCGTCTCACAGTCTCCGATCATTGCATAGTCTTCAATACGAGCAGCCAATAAAACACCTTTCGCCGTGCGTCAGAGCGTGTTGCCGAGGGTTTCCCTACAGAAGCAGAAACCTTGGCTACCCCATTTAATGCGGAGGTTCCCTCCTTCAACCTGTTGACTGTCAAGGTATGGTTTAGCACGAAGCCAAGGATTTCAGCTTGATATTACGGCGAAGATCGTTCGTTTTCGGACAATTGCTTCGGGTACAAAGTACTTTCAGCCTTAACCCGGGGTGTTAAATTCGGCCGCGTCGTCGCAAATCCTGCGCAATTTGCCTTTCTCGATGAGACCGGTCCATGCCGCCCCAAATGCGCGACTGTCGACGCCGAATGCCTCCGCCAACACCGCAACCTGATCTCGGAAAATCACGCCGCGCTTGTGCGACACCGCATCAAGAACGCGTCGTTCATCATCAGTGAAATCCAAATCAGTCTCCTCCAAAGCTGGCCGTTGTTACCTCGAAACCAGCGGTTGAATGCAAAGCCGCAGGCAGGAGGTTACAACCCGATAGCGACATAAACGGGTGCTCTGGTCAACCACTTGTGACTGTCGGCAATTTGACTAACCATCTGGAATTGCATCATGGCGTGATATAAATTATTGAGGAGGAACTGGAGATGAGTGAACGGAAAAGCTGGAGCGAGTTTCGGTCGTCAAAAGCTCAATGGTTCTGGTCAGTGATTGGTGCATCAGCACTGACGATGTTGGTCGGTTTCACATGGGGTGGATGGACGACCGCCAACAGCGCACGTGTTGCGCAAGCCTTGGCTGTCAGAGACGCACGTGCTGAACTGGCCGGTGAGATCTGTGTTCACAACTTCATCAACGCAGATGGCGCAAAGGCAAATCTCGCTGGGCTGCGGGACCAATCATCATGGGCTCGCGAGGACTTCATAGAGGCGGGAGGCTGGGCCACAATTGCGGGCGATGAAGCCTCGGTGGTCAACGCCGCTGACGTTTGCGCTGAGCGCTCATGAAGCTTGAAAGCCTCCCGAGCACACAGGCCGATGACGTGACCGAAAGTTGAGGGGTGGGACAGTGCGCATGACGCACAGTTGACGTCTGCCGTCAGAAATGATTTCGGACGGGCCGACAGCATCGAATGATCGAATGCCAAAAAAATCGGCGCGCGAAAAAACGAGGCCGCAGCCTCGACACAAGCTGAGGGACCTAATGCTTAAACTTGCCGCAGTGGCAATTGCCCTTGTCACCGCATTTTTTCTGCTATTGTTCGGAGTTGTTGCCTGGATAGCAACAGGTTGGACACCGATCCTCCTCCTCTCTTTGGTACCGTGGGCAATTCTGCTCTTCGTGGCGACTTCATTGTATCGAAGAGCTGCACTAACCTTGGCGCCTTAGCGTGGTAAAATAAGCCGATGAGGTAATGCACCCACTCCTGCATGAGGTGCAAACGTATAACCATTCTGCCGTGACAGCCTTTCGGCCTATCGGCAGTTTCGCCATCGACGCCATGGTGGCGCATATGCTGGTCAACTGGGCGATGGAGATCTCCGATTCGCTATCGGTCGCACCGCTTCAATATGTGCTTCTGCTTTGGGCGGTGCTGTTCGGCTCGATGTTCTTCGGCGATGTGCCGCGGTTGACCAAGCTCATCGTCGCCTCAGGCCTATTCATCTTCATCCGCGAACAGATGCTAAAAAAGCGGGATAGCGTGCTTCCGGCGGTGCCGGAATAAACAAAAAAAGAAGCCCGCACCGGCGGGGTGCGGGCTTCACTCACGACAGTTGATCCGGGGAGTGTATCCGGATCAGTTGCCGCGGATTGTCTTCAGCTCTGCGAGAATGCCGTCAACCACGTCGGCACCGATCTGGGCCTTGTGCTTTTCATAAACGACCATGGATTTCTCGCGGATGCGGGTCTGTTCTTCCGGCGAAAGCTGGTTCACTTCGAGACCTGCTTCCTTGATCTTTTCCAGCGACTTCTTATTGAGGTCGGCAATGACCTGGCGCTCGACATCACGGCCAACTACCGCACATTCGCGCAGGGCCGTCTGTTCTTCCGGATCATAGGTGTTGAAGATCGCCTTGGAGAAGAGGAAGAGGAACGGCGTGTAGGCGTGGTTGGTCTCGGTGATGTATTTCTGCACTTCGAAGAACTTCGACGTGTCGATCGTCACATAGGGGTTTTCCTGTGCGTCGATCGCCTTGGTTTCCAGCGCCGAATAGACTTCACCGAAGGCCATCGGAGTGGCATTGGCGCCGAGGTTCTGGAACGTGTCGAGGAAGATGTTGTTCTGCATGACGCGGACCTTGAGGCCCGAGAAATCTTCCCACTTGGTTACAGGATGCTGCGAATTGGACAGGTTGCGGAAGCCGTTTTCCCAATAGGCGAGATTGACGAGGCCAGCAGCGTCGAGTTTCTCGTTCATCGAGTCGCCGAACTTGCCATCAAGAACCTTGTAGGCTTCCGCGGGGCTTGCGAACAGGAAGGGCAGGTCGAACACGCCGAGCGCCGGAATGATGCCGACGAGCGGCGAGGACGAGGTGACGACGGCTTCCTGGACGCCGGAACGCAGCGCCTGGGTCGCCTGAAGGTCGCCGCCGAGCGCGCCGCCCCAGAAGGCGGTCAGCTTCAGCTTGCCGCCTGACTTCTCGTCAAGGCATTCCTGCATGGCCTTGATGCCGTTGCCGACCGGATGATCGGCATTGATGCCGTTCGATACGCGGATATTGCGGCTGCTGAACTCTGCGAAGGCCGGAGCCGAGCCCGAGACGGCAATCGCCAATGCGGTTGTTGCGAAAAGTAGTTTCTTCATGTTGGTCCTCCCAGTTGGACGTTAAATTGAATGAGCTGATGGTCGCCCGGTCAACGCAACCATTGCGCCGGAACGGTCACGATTTCGGGAAACGCGACGAGCAAGAGCAGCAGTATTGTTTGAGCCAGCAGGAACGGCATGACGCCACCTGTGACCTTGCCGAGCGGGATCCTCCCGACCCCGCTGACAACGTTGAGCACGACGCCGACCGGCGGCGTGATGAGGCCGATGCAGTTGTTCATGATGAACATTACACCGAAATAGACCGGATCAATGCCCGCCTGCTTGATGATCGGCATCAGAACGGGGGTCAGGATGAGGATGGTCGGCGTCAGGTCGAGTGCCGTGCCGACGACAAGCACGAGGATCATGATGGCGAGCATCAGGAGCTTCGGACGATCGATAAGAGGTTCGATGTAGCCGGTGATTTCCGCCGGTATGTTGGCCGCCGTGATCAGCCATGCCGATACGAGTGCAGCGCAGACCAGGAACATGATGACGGAGGTGGTCTTGGCTGCCCGCAGGAAGACAAGCGCCAGATCGGCCGGTTTCAGCTCACGATAGATGAACATGCCGACGAAAAGCGCGTAGACTGCGGCAACGACCGCGGCTTCCGTCGGTGTCACGACACCGGCCTTGATGCCGCCGAGGATGATGACCGGCATGCCGAGTGCCCAAAGTGCACGGCCGGTGGCACTTAGACGTTCCTTGCCGGATGCCTTCGGCAGGGGCTGGATATTGTCCTTGCGGACGACGAAGAGCCAGGTGCCGATCAGGGAAACACCCATCAGCAGGCCGGGCACGATGCCGGCCATGAAGAGCTGGGTGATCGAGACGTTGGCGGCGACGCCGAAGACGATGAAGGCCATGGAAGGCGGGATGACCGGGGCGATAATGCCGCCGGCGGCAATCAGGCCGCCCGAACGCGGGATGTTGTAGCCAGCCTTGGCCATCATAGGGATCAGGATCGCGGCCAGAGCCGCCGTGTCGGCCGCTGCCGAACCGGAGATCGATGCCATGATGACGGCGGCGACGATCGCCACGATGCCGAGGCCACCACGGATATGGCCGACCAGCGCGATGGCGAAATCGATGATGCGCTTCGACAGGCCGCCGGAATTCATCAGCTCGCCGGCGAGAATAAAGAAGGGAATGGCGAGCAGGGTGAAGGTGTCAGCACCGGCGATCATGTTCTGGGCGATGATCTGCGAATTGAACATGCCCATGTACCACATGAGGATGACACCGCAGAACATCAGCGAGAAGGCAACCGGCACACCGATCGCCATGGCTCCGAGCAGGGAGCCGACAAAGACGAAAAGGGTCATTTCAGGTACGCTCCGCCATCTGCTCGATCGTCATGTTTTCACCGGCAAAGGCCGAAATTTCCTCTTCGGTAACGCGGCCGGTCATGAGACGGATGATCCGTTCCAGCGCGATCAGCACGCAGCCTGCGCCCGTGAAGAAGCCTATGCCATAGACCCAGGCCATCGATATGCCTGTGACGGGAGCCACCATGCTGGAATTGATCGGCAGCTGAACCCAGGTGCCCCAGAAAAAGATGGCGGAACACAGGATGATCGTCAGGTTCGACAAAATCATACAGATGATGCGGCCTTTGCGGCCGAAGAGCGCCACCAGTGTTTCGACTCCGAGATGGCCGTGTTCGCGAAACGCGACGACGGCGCCGATGAAGGTCAGCCAGACGAAGAAGTAGCGCGACATTTCGTCGGAGACATTGAGGCCCGAATTGAAGCCGTAACGCAGCACGACATTGCCGAACACCATCAGGGCCATGCCTGCCAGAAGCAGGATGAGCAGGATCTCAAGGAACTTGTAGAATAGGTCGATAATCTTTTGCATTTGCTCCTCCCTGATGCTCCTACAAAAGACCGCGCTGCGCGAGGTTTTTCATCAGTGCCATGATCCCGAATGTCCATTCCGGGCAGGTGTCGCTGTGCTCCACCTTGTTGACCAGCCGCCCGAGCTTCGGGCTTGATATTTCGACGATGTCGCCGATCTCGTGGGTGAAACCCAGACCCTTGCCGCGCCGGTCCTTGACCGGGGCGAACATGGTGCCGAGGAAAAACAGCGCGCCATCCGGATATTGATGATTGCGGTTCAGAAGCTGCGAAGCGAGGTTTTCCGGCGAACGGCTGATCGCCTTCATCGGACTGACGCCGGTCATCTCGAAACCGTCCTCGCCCTTCACGGACAGGCTGATTTCGGCGGCCTTGACGTCGTCTATGGTGAATTTGCCGTCGAACAGGCGGATGAAGGGACCGATCGAGCAGGAGGCGTTATTGTCCTTCGCCTTGCTCAGAAGCAGCGCCGAACGGCCTTCGAAATCGCGCAGGTTGACGTCGTTGCCGAGTGTCGCGCCGATGATCTCACCCTTGGAGGTGATGGCGAGCACGACTTCTGGCTCCGGGTTGTTCCAATCGGACTTCGGGTGAATACCGACGACCGAGCCACAGCCGACCGACGACATGGGCTGGGCCTTGGTGAAGATTTCCGCGTCCGGGCCGATGCCGACTTCCAGATATTGCGACCAGAGGCCCATATCCTGCAGCAGTTTCTTGACTTCGGCGGCCTTTTCGGAGCCGGCAACGAGGCCCTTGAGATTGTCACCGAGAACCGGGGCCAGACGACCGCGGATTTCCTGCGCGCTCTGGGCATCGCCCTTGGCCTGTTCCTCGATCACCCGCTCCAGCATGCTGTCGGCGAAGGTGACGCCGGCTGCCTTGATCGCCTGAAGGTCGGCGGGTGCAAGAAGCTGACCTGCCTTGCCGCTCAGGAAATCGTCGAGGCTGCCGAGATCGGTAAAGGATGAGGTGGTAGACAGTTTTCCGACGAGACCGTCAATCTCCAGCAGCGCGGACAGGGTCGGCGCCAGAGACGAAAGATCGAGAAGATGTCCATTCGAGAAAAGCACCGGGCAGGGGCCGGCGGCCGCGTTCGACCATACACGTCCGACCAGAAGCGCGCTCGACGCATCCACCGGCAAGACGATATCCGACGACAGGGCATGCAGATATGCCAAGAAAATCCTCCTATGCTCCGAGGAGGGCCTCCACCCTCCATGTCGGATGTCCGACAATCTGAATAGTTCTAGTATGGCTTTTATCAAGTGTCCAGTACAGTGCCAAACTACTAAACATGCATGTCAACGACTTCTATACCGAGCCGCTTTGCGGCACCGGTCAGATGCCGGGCCATTGCCTCTCTCGCCGCGGGGGCATCACGCGCCGCGATAGCGTCTCGGACGTTGACGTGCTCAGCAATTGTTACAGCAACAATATCTTCTAGAACGGCCACGGAACGCGCTGTCCGGATAGTCGAATGCGTTTGCTCAGCTATCGCACCGATGAATTGTTGAAAATAGGCGTTGTGAGTAGCATCCGCGACTGCTCGGTGGAAAGCCAGATCCGCGACTACCCCGCCTTCGGTCCACTTTTCCGCTCCGGACATCTGCGTGAGTGAAGCGTTTATAGCATCAAGCTCCTGCTTTGTATGGAGCGATGCAGCCATGGCAGCAGCGCTGGTTTCCAGCACAAAACGCATCTGAAACAAATCTTGAAACGAGCTTTGATCCCGAAAGGGATGACTGTCGATTCGTATGGTATGACGTCTTTCTAGGTTTGTCGCGAAAGCGCCCACGCCCTGCCGTGTCTCGACGAGGCCTTCATTACGCAACTGTGCGATCGCTTCTCGTATAACTGAGCGGCTTACGCCGAAACTATTCGCAAGGACATGTTCGGTCGGGATCTTCTCCCCCGGTAAAATTCGCCCTTCAGTAATTTCACGACCGATATCAGCAGCGATCTTTGTAGGCAGCTGGCGCGTTCGTTGAATTTCTCCGAAACCACTCATGAGGACTGCGCCCGCATGGCGCGGTGTGTCACCTTGGTTGAATTTTTCGCATTCGTTTTAATTGACACCTCGATTACCCATCCTCCTCATGAGCTCCAACCGACAAACGACTAGAGCATCGTCGGTCGTGGAACAACTCTTTCAACGGTTATGATCAACGATCGTCACTACGATCGTTGCAGATATCTTGAGCGTTTCGTTCGTGAAAGGCAGTGGATGAAGGATGGGTCGCACAAAATAAGGAGGCACAGAAGACTTGTGTGGTGCGCCTTTACCCGCGGCCATGACATCGTTAGCCGCGTGGGCGGCGACGAGTTTCTGATTATCGTGTCGGGCGATCGAAAATCCGCAGAGGCCGTTTGCGGAACGTGTGGGCCCTGCATTCCGGCTTGACGTTTCCATCAGCTTTTCTGTGAGTAGAGGCGCGCGGGCAGAGATGGGTGGAGGCTTGGAAGGGGGGGACTGTCGCCGATCAAGCGCTTGTGACCGGCGTCCCGCGGTAACCATTCGCACGCAATCAATTTTGAAGTAATGTCACGCCATGATATAAATACTAGCTTTCGCGGTGCGCCGTGATGCTTGAGGGATCTGGGGGCAATTGTTGTGACTGATATCGCGGAAATTGCGAAGCTTTCGTTGCTGCTGGAAACATGGCTCCAAAAGCGCGGATTGATGAACAAGTCCGGCAGTCTTGCCGAGAAATTACCACCTGACATCCTCGACAAAATTGACGGCCTGATCGACAACGCCACGGAACTCGAAGGATTGCTTCGCATCGGCTACGCGGTCAGGCAAGGAGAGACGCTGGCGCCTCCAGTGGCAAGTGCAGCGCGCCTCATGATCCAGGAAGTCTGTGAGGCCGTTTTCGACCATGACGAGTTGCAAGCCGTTCGACTGACCCACTGAAAGGAACCAGATGAACGTTCGTGTGGGAATTTGCCCGGCGATCAAAACCTATGCGGTCGTTGCAGCCTGCGGCTTGGCGTCGCTTGGACCTCCAGCGGCCTCAGCCCCGCGGTGCGGCGACATCGTGCGAGCTTTCCTGATGAGCGTGCCGGCAGAACTCCTATCCGTCAAGGCCAAACGAGACGGGTGTCTGGTGACCTACCTTATGCACAGTGAAGGCAAACGACCTGTGCGGGTAACCCGCGAGCTGCGGTCCGATGAGGTTGGTCTCGTCCAAGCGGAGAGGAAATCAAGCTCTGCACAAATGGCTGACGAGACAAAGGTGCCGTGAGTATAGATCAGCTTGCGCGAGACTCCACCCTCACTCAGGCCTCATAATTGCAACTACTTCGAACCAAAGAGCCAAAGGCGCTATTCTACGGGTGTATCATATCCGGTCCAAATTGCGACCACATTCGCTGATGGTATTTTCGAACTGTCTTTCTCGTCGGACGAAGCCGACGCAACGGGACTATGATGGACACTTAGCACCGTCAGATAATGAGTGGACCCGTCGTGCAGAGCGGCAATGCGATCACCGGGCGAAGGGCTGGAAACGAAGGTAAATTTTCCCCAATTCTGGCTGGAGGCATCGATTGATGCTTTCTGCACAAGAAGATTCAAGGTAATCACCATTCCCTCCTAAATCGTTGCCCTCGAATGTTTTCTGCTAGCTTGAACGATCTACGTTCCGCTGTCATCGGAAAAGTCAATTAAGCATATGGAGGAGAGCACGCCATCATTCTCCTTGGATTGATACTCGGATGCGGTTACTTGACCACATCTTAGCCGGATCGGACGGAAAAACGAATGAGAGTTGTAATCTGTGGGGCCGGACAGGTCGGAACGACGATCGCCCGCCATCTCGCGTCTGAAGGGCTGAACGTTACAGTTATCGATTCCGATCCGGAGCAGGTCCGCCGGGTCGATGAGAGCCACGATGTTCGCGGTGTGCTCGGACATGCGTCCCATCCTGAAACTTTGCGAAAGGCAGGGGTGCAGGATGTCGATATATTTATCGCGGTCACCCGATCGGATGAGGTCAATATGGTGGCTTGCCAGGTTGCCTATTCCCTGTTCGGTGCCAGGCGAAGAATAGCGCGGCTGCGCCATAGTGGATATCTCGCGCAGGATAAATCGGGTCTCTATGCCGCGGAGCACCTGCCAATCGACGTTATCATCTCACCGGAAATAGAAATCGCTCAAGGAATATCTCGCCGGCTCGCCACACCAGGCGCGTTCGACATGGTGCCGCTGGCGGACAACCGTGTGGAATTGTTGGGCATACGAGTAGAAGATCTTCGGGCTCCCGTCGTGAAAGAACGTATCGCCGAGCTGAGGGGTAACGAGCAGCTTAGCGGGATGACAGTGTTGGCGATCGTCCGAAAAGGCCGTTGCTTCATCCCTGATCCTCAGGACCGAATAGCGGTCGGCGATGATGTGTATGTCCTGGCAAAGAAGGGGCAGGTAAGCGAAGTCATGACGGCGTTCGGGCATCGTGAGCGCGTTGGAAGAAAGCTCATCGTCGTCGGAGCCGGCAATGTTGGTCTCAATCTTGTGAAAACCCTTCGGCACCGCGCGCCACTCATCGATATCAAGCTCATCGAGCAGGACAAGGAGCGTGCTGAGAGTGCCGCCGCCAAACTGGGAAGTTCCGTCATAGTTCTTCGGGGGGACGCGCTTGAACGCAACGTGATGGACGAAGCGCAGGCGTCGCTGACGGAAACGATAGTGGCCGTCACGAACGATGACGAAACAAACATTTTTGCGTCGGTGCTCGCCAAACAGGCTGGCTGCAAGCGCACGATAACGTTGGTGAACAAGCGATCCTACGAGACCGTGATCCCGGTCCTTGGCCTGAACTCAGTTGTCAGTCCGAGCGCGGTGACGATTTCGACAGTATTGCAACACGTCCGCCACACGTCCATCAATGCCCTTTACACCATCCGTGAAGATTTCGGGGAAGTTATCGAAGCGCGCATTCTCGCTGATTCTCGGCTGCTTCGCCGGCCACTGGACCAACTTGGTCTACCGGTCGGAATGAAGATCGGCGCAGTGATCCGAGAAGGCGAGGCGATATTTCCAAAACATGACTTTCTCCTCCAACCAGATGACATCGTTATCGCGTTGGTAGCGTATAGTTCTTTGAAACTTGCTGAAGCTTTGCTTGGCAGCGGCCGAAGCCATGGTTGGTAATCATGGTCGCTAACAGAACCGTCTTCCCCGTTACCGTTTCTACGATCAAGGGCCGGCCCTTGGCCTACTTCACTGGCCTGGTGCTTCTGGCAACTGCTGCAATGATGGTATTTCCAGCGATTGCCGATCTCTATTATGGCAGCAACGATTGGAGAGCATTCGCGTTTGCGGGAGGACTGACAACCGTCCCGGGGGCTCTGCTTGCGTACTTTAACAAGGGAGCACTCAAAACAGGCCTCTCTCTGCGGCAAGCCTTTTTGTTGACGCCGGTGAGCTGGATGGCGGTCTCCATGTTCAGCGCAATTCCGTTTTATCTGTCTGACCATGCTATCATCGGCGGCAATGTCGCCAGTGCTGTGTTTGAAGCAGTCTCGGGTATCACAACGACCGGCGCTACGGTCATGTCTGGCCTTGATGAGGCCGCACCGGGAATATTGCTTTGGCGCGCCATTTTACAATGGATGGGGGGGATCGGCATCATTGGTACGGCGATCGCCATCCTTCCCGCGCTTGGTATTGGCGGGATGCAGCTTTTTCGCACAGAGTCCTCGGATCGATCAGACAAGGCAATGCCCCGCGTTCGCCAGATCGCCAAAGTGCTGATTCAGTCGTATCTGGCGCTGACTCTTCTTGCCGTTATCGTTTACTGGGCTGCCGGCATGCGTTTGTTCGACGCGGTAGCGCACGCCATGACATCAATTGCGACTGGCGGATATTCGACATCGGACGCATCTTTCGGCCGATGGGAGAATAATGGCATTCAGTGGTTCGCAGCTCTCTTCATGCTTGCCGGGACACTCCCTTTCGTCTTATACGTTCGTTTCATAGCTGGGGACCGGCTCGCGTTTTGGGATAGGCAAGTGAGGACTTTGGCTGCGTTCCTGGCAGCGACGATCGTTCTGCTTGGTAGCTGGCTCTACATATCCGGAACCTACGCATTTGAAGCAGCCTTCCGCCACGCGGCATTCAATGTCATTTCGGTGGTTACAACGACCGGCTACGCTTCCGCCGACTACACGCTCTGGGGCAATGCAGTCGTCGGTGTATTTTTCGGACTCACGTTCGTCGGCGGTTGCACAGGCTCGACCTCTGGCGGCATCAAAATCTTCCGTTTCGAGGTGCTGGCCATCATGCTGAAGGCGCATTTCATGCGTCTTCTGTACCCGCACGGTGTGTTTCCGCGTTACTATGGTGAGAGAAAGCTTGACGACGATGTGGTTGCATCCGTCGTTGCCTTTTTCGTCGTGTTCTTTCTTGCCTATGCGGCTCTCACCATAAGCTTGATGGCATTCGACTTGGATTTCCTAACCAGTGCCAGTGGGGCAGCGTCTGCCATTTCCAACGTCGGCCCCGGGCTCGGCGACATCATCGGACCAGCCGGAACTTTTGCTTCGCTCCCGGATGGGGCAAAATGGCTGCTTTCAATCGGGATGATGCTGGGCCGGCTAGAGCTGTTCACGGTTTTGGTGCTCTTCATACCAAGGTTCTGGAAAGGCTGAGACGGTTTGCTAACAGAAGGTCGCACAAAATCGTAGGAGCCACCCCTGAGTAGGCAAGGGTGGAGTTTCCTCATCTCACGCAGCCCTTTGTTGAGACGAGCCCGTGCGTCTACCAAAAACGGCGAGGCACATAGCTCCAAGCGTGCCAGCGACGACAGAGCCTAACAGGATGCCGATCTTCACATGGTCCTGGACCGTCGGGTCGTTAAAGGCTAACAGGCCGATGAACAGCGACATCGTAAAGCCGATACCGCAAAGAAGAGCCACACCAGCCATTTGACCCCAGCTTGCATGAGCTGGCAAGTCCGCGACATCGAGCTTCACGAGAACGAACACGGTCCCAAGCACGCCAACGAGTTTTCCCAGAAGCAGGCCCGCTGCGACACCCATGGTCAAGGGTTCGGCGAAGATCCCAGTCGATATGCCAGCGAGCGACACACCGGCGTTGGCGAAGCCGAATATGGGCACGACAAGGAATGCCACCGGCTTGTGCAATGCGTGCTCCAGCTTGTGCAAGGGCGATTCATGGTGTGCCGCCTCCGGCGTGCCAGGTGTGAGCTTCAGCGGGATGGTCAGGGCCAGCATAACGCCAGCCAAAGTCGCGTGGACTCCTGATGCGAAGACAAGCACCCACAACAGAGCGCCGAGAACGAGGTATGGCCAAAGCGCAACCACCTTCATCCGGTTAAAAAGAAAAAGGTTGGCGAGCACCAGAAATGCTCCGCCTAGTGCGAGGAGGTTTAGGTCCGACGTGTAGAAAATAGCGATGACGATGACCGCACCGAGGTCATCGATAATGGCCAACGCTGCGAGAAAAATTTTCAGCGACGCCGGCACACGTGAACCGAACAAGGACAGCACGCCTAGAGCGAATGCGATATCGGTCGCCGTTGGTATCGCCCATCCTCTCAAAGCGGAAGAATTGTCCCAATTGAGCCAGACATAGAAGAGTGCGGGGAAGGCCATACCGCCTGCTGCTGCAGCACCGGGCAGTATGCGGCGGCTCCAGGTCGATAGCTGGCCGTCAAGCATTTCCCGCTTAATCTCCAGACCAACGAGCAAAAAGAACGCAGCCATGAGCGCATCGTTGATCCAGTGCTGAACGCTAAGCGGGCCAAGGTAGAGGTGAAGAAGCCCGAAATACCCTTCCGCGATCGGCGAATTGGCGGTGATGATAGCAAGCAAGGCAACTACCATTAGAACGATGCCGCCCGAGGCACCGTTATTCAGAAAGTGTCGAAGGGTAGATTGAATGCGGCCCGGTACGATTGTCGAAGACATGGGTTCACGCTCCCTGGTTGGAAGATTGATCGAAGTCTCCGTCGATTTCGGGGGAACCCGCAGCGCACGCAGCACACGCCATAGAATGCAATATGGCATTTCTCCTCAAATTTCCACTATGCTATCGTCCATTTACGTTCTAGCAGACCAAAAGCGCCGCCTGAAACAGTCGTCTGCCGTGCTGCAACTAGGACCGCAACGGCGGGGCGGAAGTCTAGGCTTGACTGACTTTTTCCAATTACGCGGGGCGCGCAAGCAATATCGGCGCTCAGAGCATAGGGGTGCCGGGGACTTTTGTTCGCCGCAAGCCGTTCTACCGTCTTTTCACTCTGTGGTGCGAAGCGATTAACTGTCACGTCACCGCGGTTACTGACTGTGATCGTGCTTTTGTGATGGTCCGAGGGTTGACGAAAGCGACGTGGGCGCCATGCTTTCGCCTAAATTACAAATCCCGAAAGGATATCATGCCCTTCCGACGTATTGTCGCCAGCTTGTTGTTACTGTTGGCTATTCTCTTAGTTCCAGCGCCTTCATATGCGCAGGCGCCATCTTTGCCAACACCGCAGCCGACCAGTAGCGTCGACGATTTGATCCGGATTCTTGAGAATGAAGATGCCCGAAATGACCTTCTCACGAGACTAAAAAATGAAGCGGCAGCACAGCAGGTTCAGGAGCCGGTAGAAGAGCATCCCACCATCGCCCGTCAGATCGCTGAACAAACAAGAGCTGCGGCAGAACAGATTGTCGCCGGTGGAGAAGCGGTCTGGAGCGGCGTCGCGGCGCTGGCTGTCATCTTCACTGGCACGAGCACGGTCGACTATGGTGCGATCCAGACTCTGGTCCTCAATGTGATCCTCGTTGGCGCCGGCCTTTTTGCTTCGTTCTTCGTGTTGCGGATGTTGGCTCACCTTCTTCAACGGGACCTGGATCGCCGGGCAGTCGGCCGCCATTGGTCGATCCGGGCGATCTTTACTGTGATTGCCACAGTTGCGGATATCGTGACCGTCGCTTTGGCCTGGGGTGCCGGTTACGTGATTGCGCTGCAGGTCGTCGGTGGCGCCACTGGCCGCATGGATATCAACCAGACCCTCCTTCTCAATGCTTTTCTGATGGTAGAGATGCTGAAGGTTGCAATGCGCCTCGCGCTGCAGCCACGCTTTCCGGCGTTTCGATTTGTGCCCGTTTCCGATACTATGGCGGCCTACTGGTATTTTTGGGCAGCGCGTGCCGTCTCGCTTGTCGGGTACACCTTCATGTTTGTCGCGCCCATCCTTGCGTCGAATGTATCCGAAGCAGCAGCCCAGGCGGTTCGTGTTCTGGTGATGCTCACCGCACTGGTCATTGCTATCATCGTCATCCTGCAGAACCGCGATCGTGTGCGACAGGCCCTGTCGTCTCGCGCAGCCGGCGGCCGGACAGACTTTATCGGCCGCACTGGAGCGTTTCTCGCCGGCATCTGGCATCTTTTGGCTATTGCCTATCTGATCGCGATCTTCGTCGTCTGGCTTGTCAATCCAACAGCCGCTCTCCCCTTCATGATGGCCGCCACGATCAAGTCGATCGTCGCCGTCGTCGTTGGCGGTTTGGTCATTGCCTTTATCGGTCGCTTTGCCAATGCAGGCCTCAGGTTGCCTGAGGATGTTCGCGCCCGCCTGCCTGCCTTGGAGGGAAGGCTACAGGCCTTCGTTCCGCGTGTGATGCAGATCATCAGGATAGTGGTGACGATCGGAGTCGTCGTCGCCATTGCCCAGTCATGGGGCCTGGTCGACTTTCTCGGATGGCTGTCTTCTGAAGCTGGTCAACGGATCAGCGGTTCGGCCTTTGCCGCACTGGTTATCCTTATGATCGGCTTCGTCGCCTATCTGGCTATGTCCTCCTGGGTCGAATACCGGCTTAATCCGGAGTTCGGCACCATTCCGACGAGCCGCGAGAAGACGCTGCTGTCTCTCTTCCGAAACGCCTTCACCATCGCCCTAATTGTCTTGGTGTCGATGCTGGCGTTAGCCCAGATCGGTGTCAACATTGCTCCACTTCTCGCGGGCGCTGGTGTGCTGGGTCTCGCGATCGGCTTTGGCGCCCAGAAACTGGTCCAGGACATTATCACCGGCGTCTTCATCCAGCTCGAGAATGTGATGAACGAGGGCGATGTCGTCAGCCTCGGCAGCGTCAGCGGCGTCGTGGAAAAGCTGACGATCCGCTCAGTCTCGATCCGCTCGCTGGATGGAACGCTGCACCTCATTCCGTTCTCCTCCGTCGATACCGTCTCCAACATGGTCAAGGGTTTTGGCTACCATGTTGCCGAGATCGGCGTTGCCTATCGAGAAAACATCGACGAGGTAAAGGAGGCGATGCAGGAAGCCTTCGATCTCCTGATGCAGACCGAGTGGAGCGAAAAAATCATCGACAAGCTCGACATGCAAGGCATCACCGCCTTCGGCGATAGCGCCATCACCGTACGCGCCCGCATCAAGACGATCGCCGGCGGGCACTGGGGGACCGGCCGCGCCTATAACGAGTTCATCAAGCAGGTCTTCGATCGCCGTGGTATCGAAATCCCGTTCCCGCACGTCACCCTCTATATGGGCGAGGACAAGGCCGGTAAGGCGCCACCGCTGCGGCTGGAGGGCGGAACGCAGCCAAAGCAATCACCGGAAAGCGATGTGAAGCCGATCCTGCAGCCTTAATCCGCGATGCGCCAGGCCGAGCATATGCTGCCGGTTAGGCGCTTCGACATGAGATGGAATTTGCATGAGAGAGTCCTAATTCTCATGCCAGTCCAAGTGAATGACCGGTTGCTCTAGTATTTTCGGGAGCGCCGTATCAAGCGAAGAAAGCCAGTTCTCGCCTATGAAAAGCTTCATCATTAATCCACCGGTCTTCTACGGTTCCATCATTGTCATTGGCCTGTTCCTTGGAGTCGGCGTGCTTGTCCCCGGCCAGGCCGGGGCGCTGTTCGGGGCGATCCAGACCTCTATCCTCGGCGCCTTCGGTTGGTTCTACCTGCTGTCGGTCGGCATTTTTCTGCTGGCGGTGCTGGTGCTCTGCTTCGGGCGTTTTGGACAGTTGAAGCTCGGCCCGGACGATTCTGTCCCGGATTTCCGTTTCGTCTCATGGATTGCAATGCTGTTTGCAGCCGGCATGGGTATCGGGTTGATGTTTTACGCCGTCGGCGAGCCAATGACACACTTTATGGCGCCACCGACCGCCGAACCGCGCTCGATCGAGGCGATGCGCGAGTCGATGACCGTTACGTTCTTTCATTGGGGTATTCACGCCTGGGCGATCTATGCCGTGGTTGGCCTGTCGCTGGCCTACTTTGGCTACCGCTATAACCTGCCGCTGACCATCCGTTCAGGTCTGTACCCGCTGCTGAAAAGCCGCATCGATGGCCCGATTGGACACGCCGTCGATATTTTTGCCGTTGTCGGCACGATGTTCGGTATTGCCACCTCTCTTGGCGTCGGCGTGTCGCAGATCAATGCTGGCCTAAACCACCTGCTTGGTATTCCGATCGGTATTGAAGTCCAGCTTCCCCTGATTGCGGTTGTCACCGCAATGGCCACGGTCTCAGTTGTTACCGGCCTTGACAAAGGCGTGCGTATCTTGTCCGAGACAAACCTTGTCGTTGCCATCCTGCTAATGTTGTTCGTCCTCGTCGTCGGGCCGACCAGCCAATTGTTCCGCGATTTTGTTCAGAACCTCGGTCTCTATTTTGACACGCTGGTGCTGAGAACCTTCAATATCTACGCCTATCAGCCAACGCCCTGGATCGACAGCTGGACACTTTTCTATTGGGCATGGTGGATATCCTGGTCGCCCTTCGTCGGCATGTTCATTGCTCGCATTTCCCGCGGCCGGACTGTTCGCGAGTTTGTCATGGCTGTGCTTTTCATCCCCGCAGGTTTTACCTTTTTCTGGATGACGGTCTTCGGCAATACGGCGATGTTCATCGATACTGGTGTGGCCGCGGGTGCCCTAGGCACGGCGATTGCCGATGACGTTTCGGTGGGCCTGTTTCGTTTCTTCGAATACCTGCCGCTCTCGGGACTGACGTCGACACTTGCTGTCCTTCTTGTTTCGATCTTCTTCATCACCTCGGCAGATTCCGGTGCGCTGGTTGTCGATTCCATCGCGGCTGGCGGCGAAACGCAGACAACGACCGGCCAGCGTGTGTTCTGGTGTGCGATGGAAGGTGTGGTCGCCGGTTGCCTGCTGCTGGCGGGTGGCCTTACAGCCCTACAGTCGGCGACGGTCGCGAGTGCCCTGCCATTCACCATCGTCATGCTGGCGTTGGTCTTGTCGCTCTACCTCGGCATGCGGGAAGATCTGGCGCAACGAGATGCACATCATGGACAAAACCCGCTTCCGGCCGCCCAGCCTGCGTCGGGACAAACGTGGCAGCGCCGTTTGGCGCTCATGCTGACGGCTGCGACAGAGAAGGATGTTCGACGCTTCATTGATACACAGGTCCGACCGGCCCTTGATCAGGTCGCTGCCGAGCTTACTTCCCGTGGCAGGCATACCGAAGTGGTCGAGGAAGAGGGTGATAGCGCCATTGCTCTTCGCTCACCTGCAGACGGAGTGCGCGACTTCCTCTATGGGGTGAGCCTCGTTGGTCACAGGGTTGCCAGCTTCACGCCCGTTCGAGCGGGCTCTGCAGAATTTCGATATGAAGCACGTACGTATTTTTCGAGCGGAAACCGCGGCTATGACGTGATGGGCATGTCACGGGATCAGTTGATCAGCGATGTGCTTGTCCAGTTCGAACGATATCTGCATCTCGTCCATTCGCCCGAGTTCCAGCTCGTTCACACCGCGCCGGAACATCAATCCGGCGTTTAGATTGACGCGAACGCAGGGGCGGCACAAACTTGCCGCTCACCATCGGTTTCCTTCCGTTGCAAGGCTTGAAGGAACGGTGGCATCCCTGCGCCGTTCCTTTTTCTGTGAAAGGAGTGCAAAAAATGCAGAGCGAGAGAGACACAGATTACACAGCGAAAGCGCTAGCAGATCATTACGGGATCGACATCGCAGAGGCGACCCGATTGATTACGCGGTTCGGATGCAATCGAAAGGAAATCGACTTGTTGCTGGGGGCCCGTGATCGGTCGGTTCAGCCAAACGCGGATGATGACGTAGCGATGCCGCTTATGAACAGCGCATAGATAAGCGTGGTGGGTTCAAGGATGAAGTGCGACTTGCGAATGATACCAATGGGTTGTCACTCGCAAGGAAGATGCAATAAAACGCACCTACTCCCACATCGACATGGATGAACGGCGTAAGATCGCCCGCTGGCGCATGGCGGGCCTGACTGTTGGTATCATCGCCGAGAAGCTTGGGCGCCATCGCTCGACTATTTTCCGAGAAATTCGGCGCAATATGTTCATCGACGAAGTCATCCCGGATCTCAACGGCTACTACTGCGTAACGGCCCATGACATGGCTTCGCGCGTTCGTCAGTCGGTGATCGATCGGATCAAGCACGGCTGGTCGCCGCAGCAGATCGCCGGCCGAATGCGTTTGGAGCGGCATCCGATCTCGGTCAGCCACGAAACGATCTACAAGTTCGCGTATTCACCCGATGGCCAAGCGATCAAGCTATGGCGACATCTGCCGGAACATCGTGCCAGACGTCGATCTCGGCATGCCCGACGCAAGCACGGCCAGAGGTTTAGCCCGGAGCTCAACATTTTGCGCCGCGGATATCGTGGCCGATAGGAAGCAGGTCGGGCATTGGGAATGCGATCTGATCCAGTTTCGGAAGAAATTCGGAAAAGCGAACGTGACATCGCTGGTCGAACGGGTCAGCCGCTTCGCAATCTTCCTGCGCAACAACGATCGGCAGTCCCGGCCGGTGATGAATGGCCTTGTGCAGGCGCTACAAGCCCTGCCCCATCTCGCCCGCCGTTCGATCACCTTCGATCGAGGCACGGAGTTCACCGAATGGCCTTATCTGCAGGCAAGCATCGGCACCCAGACCTGGTTCTGTGACCCCCAGTCCCCGTGGCAAAAAGGAACCGTCGAAAACACCAACGGCCGCGTGCGGAAATGGCTTTCGCGAGAAGTCGATCCCTTATCCATCACAGATGCTGATCTCATCGAAATCTGTAACCGGCTGAACGCAACGCCGCGCAAATGCCTTGGCTACCGAACGCCAGCAGAGGTCTTTCGAAAGAAACTGCTCGCCCAGATGCGACATGCCGGATAGCTTGATCATGCCCGCAAGTCGCGCTTCAGCATGAACTCACACGTCTGGAACTCGGATATGTCCGGACACGTTCCATATCATTGGACAGGGGTGATATGGATACAACCCGATGAGATGGATATGCCCAATCCCATTCTGTTCGGAGTCATCGCCTTTGTCTGCAATTTCATGCCGTATCTTGGCCCTTCACCAGCCTTATGGCAGCGTCCGCCGTGGCACTCATTTCTTTCGATGGTGTCGGCTTCGCAACCGCTGTAGCTGCGGCTTATCTCGTGATCATGACTTTCGAAGGCCATATTGCCACGCCGTACTTCATCGGTCGGCGATTGCGGCTCAACACAGTTGTTGTCCTGATCGCTGTCTCGTTCTGGGCATGGCTGTGGTCGATCAACGGAATGCTGTTGGCTGTTCCCCTTCTCGTAACCTTGAACGTTTTCTGTACTCATATTCCCGGCCTGCAACGGCTTGGTAATTTCTTGTCCGCCAGGGATGAGGAAGCGGGCAACTGATATAACGGGCCAAGGCAATGTCACACGCCTTTCCTTCGCCGTTTGGGTTACGGAGAAACAAAGGATCCAACCGAATGGAGGAGGGCCAAACGCGGCGGCGATAGCGTTCCACTAATTGGCCGTGCATGTAATCATGAGCCTTCGTGAGATCACGCCATGGGATGTGGTCGAACACGAGGTAATCATGTGCGCGCATGTCGTGTCAGCCGCGCATGTCACTGGTCTTCCCATATCGGATGGAGCGCTCGCGGCCTTGTGATCCCATAAGGTGGATTTATATCATGCCATGATGTAATCGACTGGCCGCATCTTCTCCCGACGCGAGATTCCTATTGGAGACCCGATGAAAAAAAGCATGACTTCGCTGGTAATTGGCCTGCTTTCTGTCCTTGGCTCGACACATGCGCAAGCACAGAACCACTCGACCCCGCGCCTCATCAAGTCCTTTGGCGCATGGGGTGTCTATTCCTACACATCGAATGGCAAGACCAGTTGCTATACGTTAAGCATTCCGGACCGGTCGCGGCCCGCAAACGTCGATCACGGTAAAAACTACTTTCTCATCTCCTCTTATCCCGCGAAGAAAGGGCTCTATCCGGAGGCGGTTATGGGGTATGTCGTTAAGCAGTCGGAGCCGATGAGCGTGTCGCTAGATGGCAATACCTTTGCCATGATTGCGAAGGAAAATACGGGCTGGGTGCAGAAGGTAACGGATGAGCCAGCAGTCGTCGCTGCAATGAAAGCAGGTCACGACATGACTGTCCGGGCGATGTCGCAGCGTGGCACAATGACCAACTACCATTACTCACTCACTGGTGTAACAGCCGCACTTGCGTCTGTGGAAAAATGCCGTCGCTAGCATGTAAGTGATTTCCGGAGCTGCCCTACTTTCTGGCAGCCTGTGAATATAACCAATAGTTCGTGTAGGGACCAATAACATAAAATCCCCGCAACGATCCGACGGCCGGTCGGGACTGATTGTTGAAAGTCGATGACCGCGTTAGTGTCAGTGCCGTCGCGCACTGATCTTTTGTGTGCCAACATCTGTCACGCTCACCGTCTCTGCTCCGGCTTGATAACAAGCGTGCGACCGACAGGTGGGGCTGGCTCAACGATCTCCTGATCACCGACCTCGGGCGGGTGGATCACGCTATTACATCTGGCGAGAACCTCGCTTTTGGTCTCCGCCTTGTCACCCTTCTTGTAGGCAAGCTGCTGCTCTTCGCAAGCCTGAGTGGTTGATTGATCTTGGGCCACGGCAATGTTTAGCCCCAGGGCAAGCGAGGCACCGAGAAAGACGGTCGATCGCGTGAATGGGTTGGAAATAGGCGACATGTTTTCCTCCAATACCCCTCCGCGCCATGGCGCGAAGGGGCGAGCGACATTAAGCGGTTACTTTTTCGGCGCAGCTTCCACGCCTTCGAACGCTGGTGCGTCTTCAAGCTGCTGGCGCGTGACATTGAGGACAATGCGCTCTGGCAAGCCGTCCTCGCCGATCTTGATGTCGTCAGCGCTTGCCGTCTCCTCAGCGGCTGGCGTCTGGGCTGGCGGAACGGTCGTGCCAGCGGGAGCCGGCGTTGTTGCGGCCGGGTCGTTTGTCGTGTTGCCAGCGGCCGTAGACGCCGTGGTTTCAGAAGAGACGCTTGCGCTCGCCGCATCCGCCTGCTGCTGGTCAGCGCCTGGGCCGAGCTCGAGTGCGCTCATGTCGACTGCCACATTTTTCTCGCCGATCCCCAGAAAACCACCGACGCCGATGATCACGGCATTGATGCTGCCATCTTGGCTGACGAGGACGTCGTTGATCTCGCCAATACTCTCGTTCTCCGCTCCGTAAACGGCCTTGCCTTCGAGGTCGGTCACACGCCATGCGCCCATTTCCGGCACGGTAATAAATGGCCCTGCTGTTTCGGCGCTCTGGTCACTCGCCATGTCCATCGGCGTCTGATCGGAAATGCCGCCAGTTGCTTTGTTCTGGCTGGTCGCAGCAGGCGCCTCGGTGGCAGGAGCGGGCGTCGTCGCGCTCGCCTGAGCGAGGGCCGCGGCTGGAATGGCTGCGGAAAGGATGAGGGCGGAAAGCGTAAGCTTTTTCATATGGATGCCTCCAAGCGTTCGTTGGTTACATAGGGCAACAGCGCTGAAGCGGCATCGTTCCATGATTCCCGGCACAACTCATTGTGACCGAATTGTGTTCGAGATCGATGGCGCCTCGATAGTGAAATGTATCATGTCGTGATATTAATGCGCGATTGGGAGGAGGCTTGAATGATCGGTTTCTCGACAAGCTCGACGCGGCTGACCACAGCCGTGAAAATGACCGCCAGGGCGCTGGATGATGCCTATGGATGGCTCGTTCTTTGGGTGCCACTTGTGCCTGTCATCATGATCGGCGGCGCAGTTGTCGTTGCAGGGTTCGATGCCACGTCCAGTTCATTCGGCCTACGCTTTCTGGCCGGGCTGGTGGTCACCTGGAACTGCATGGCCGTCACATTCGGTGGCTTCTTCAGCACTCTCTTCTTCGCCGGCCTGACATGGAAGTTATCGAGCACAATCACCAAGGCTTCTGAGCAATCCTTCGACATCGGAGCTCTGTTCTGGGTGACTGGACTGGTTTTGACACCGTTATGGGCAGTTCCCTTCGCGTTGACCGTTAATCAGGTGGCTGTATTCATCCGGAATATGTGACAGGTAGATGAGAAGCTGCTACTTCGCGGCTAGGCGAGTTCGCGAAGGTCACCGAGCTTCCCGAGTGACTCCACCAAAAGTGCCTGGTTTTCCAGGAGACCTTTCAAGTGAATTCGTGCCAAGTCCTGCAGCAGGCGGCGGCCATCCGGCGTCAGCTCGATAAGGATGCTGCGCTTATCGGTTTGCGATGGCTTGCGTTCGACAAGGCCGGCGGCGGCGAGACGGTCGACCAGTTGGACCGCCCCGTGGGCGCGCATCAGCATCTGTTCCGAAAGCTCGCGCATTCTGATCTGCCCACCGGGCGCTGTCCTGATGACCAGCATTGCCTGGTATTGCTGTGAGGTGACGTCGGCCTGTGCGAGTGCTGCTCCGCTAAGGGACAAGAACCTGCGCATCGCAAGACGAAATCCGGCAAGTCCGTCGTAAAGGGCTGACGGCAGATCTCTTTCCTCGATCAACTCTTCTGCCACCGCCATCAAAAAACCTTTCAATATGTCATGTCGTGATGTATTACTCGCCAGTCCGCTTTGGGAGGACTGCTCGCGTGCGCGGCGAACGAGCTGGACATAAGCCACAAGGCTGATCCTCGCTGCTACGCGCACGAACTATAGCTTTTATTTTGGCGATAAAAAGAAGGGACAGATTCGCCGGGATGAGAGAGCGTATACCATCTAAATACGAAGACGCCGTCCTTCGAGCGGCACAGGCAGGTGTGTCGGTCGATGAAATGGCCGGATGGCTTGGACTGTCTGTCGCGGAGTTCTCGCGATACACCGGACTTGGAATTATCAAGATCAGAGTGGCTGAAGCGACAGGCGACTACGGCGTCTCGGAGATCGTCGTCCAGCTTGGCAATAAAGTGCTGATTGCGGTTTGTCCGCCCGATCCTGCACCGGTCGAATACGAGATCCGATTTTTGCGAGGCAAGCGTTCGTCCGAACGAGTGACAGGCCATTGAACGGGGGGTGCTCTCGGATACGACGTTCACAACGGGTTCGGATTGTTTTGTTTCCGTCGTCATCTATCTCCCATGAAAAGGAGATAGATATATGAGCTCGAAACTGATTTGGCAGATCTCGCTGCTTGCCCGCCAGATCTGGTTCCGGGCCACTCTGTTTTGCATCGCCGCGATCGCAACCGCCCTGATGGCAATCCTGATCTCTCCCTACCTTCCGGCGAACCTCTCCACCCGGATTGGAGCAGATTCGGTTGATCGCATCCTCGGAATCATCGCGTCCAGCATGTTGACCGTCACGACCTTTTCGCTGAGCACCATGGTCTCTGCCTTCTCGGCAGCAACCAGCAATGTGACCCCGAGGGCTACACGCCTCGTCATGGAAGACAGTACAACGCAGAATGTTTTGGCGACCTTCGTCGGCTCGTTTCTGTTCAGCTTGGTCGGTATCATCGCGCTGACTACGGGCGCCTATGGCGAGCAAGGCAGGGTCGTGCTGTTTATCGTGACGATCGGCGTTGTCGCTCTGATCGTCATCACCTTGCTACGCTGGATCGACCATCTGTCTCGGCTCGGCCGTGTAACAGAGACAACAAGACGCGTTGAACAGGCAACGATTGACGCAATCGAGAAATGGCAAGCAACGCCAAATCTGGGAGGCAAAGCGTTACCGAACAATACCGCACCGGCAAAGGACAGTGCGAAACTGGTCCAGAGTGACAAGGTCGGATATGTCCAGCATGTCGATAGCGGTGCCTTGGCAGCGATAGCTAACGACATCGCCATGGACATCTTCATCTCTGCCATAGCGGGAACAATTGTGGGACCGGGTTCCACAATTGCGTGGACGTCCAAGGTCATCGATGACGAGGTTCGCGCAAAAATCCTCGGATGTTTCGCGATCGACGATACGAGATCCTTCGACCAAGATCCTCGCTTCGGCGCTTCCGTTCTGAGCGAAATCGCATCGCGCGCGCTTTCGCCTGCCGTCAACGATCCCGGGACCGCGATTGATGTCCTGTCCCGAACCTTCCGTATTCTTGTCGCGTGGCGAGACGCGGTCGCTCGGCAAGATGGTAGGGTTCTTTATCCTGCCCTCCATGTTGCAAGCATCGACGTTTCGGACCTTTTCGACGACCTCTATACGCCGGTTGCGCGAGATGGCGCAGGCATCGTTGAGGTGGGGCTTCGCCTGCAGAAGACGCTAGCTCTTGCTGCAGATCTCGGTCTTGAATATCGACGAAACGCCAAACGGCACTCTCAGGAGGCGCTCGATCGAGCAGATAAGGCATTGCACATTGATGTCGACCGCAAACGGCTGAAAGACGCGTCTGTTTCTGCTAAATTGGCATTTAACATGCCTAGCAAGTCCGTTCGAATGGAATCCTTCTCCGACGGTGAGCGATCACAATGACTTGGACGCCGCTTTGGTGGCTGGCAACGGTCCAGATATCATCACGAGCGGTAAGCAAGTGCAAGCCGCCGTTCATAACCTACCCAACGTGATTTTCGATTCCTACCGACATCGGCAGGTGCCATGATATTTTCTGAGCAAGTCGCTGACGGGTACTACCAGTCGACACCCGTCAGCATTCATCAACTGATAAGATAGCCGCCGTCGACCGCCATAATGGTGCCAGTAACAAAAGATGCAGCGGGACTACACAGGAAGGCGACGGCGCCAGCAATGTCCTCCGGCCTGCCCCAGCGCGAGAGGGGCGTGCGATCCAGTATAGGCTTCGCGCGGCCGGGATCGTCCTGCAAGGCCTTGGTCAGGGGCGTAGCGATCCAGCCGGGTGCGACTGCGTTGACCCGGATACCCTCCTGGGCATAGGCGATGGCAAGCGATTTTGTCAGCTGCGCCACGCCGCCCTTGCTCGCGCTGTAGGCAGGTACCAGGCCGCCGCCAAAGAAAGACAGCATCGACGCCGTATTGACGATGCAGCCGCCGGTTTCCGCCAGTTTTGCCCGCGCTGCGCTGGAGACCCGCATCGTGCCCGTCAGGTTAATCGCAAGCACCTTTTCGAAGACGTCGAGTTGATGTTCTTCGACGCGGCGGATGACCCCTGCGCAATTGACCACGATGTCCAGACGGTCAAGGCCGGATATCAGTGAGGAGACGGCGTTATCGTCGCAGACATCGAGTTCATGCGCCTTCAGCTTCAGCCCGGGGGGAGCTATGAACGCATCCGCACCAAGCCCTGCGGCAATGACGTTTGCGCCAAGTTCGGCCAGATGCGTCGCGATTGCGGCGCCGATCCCGGTCGTGGCGCCGGTGACCAAGGCCGTCTTGCCGGAAAACAGATCCGATTGGAATGTCATGTCAGAAATCTCGTGTGAAGAAAGTATCGTTGTTGAAATCGCACCGCCGGCCAGATGACGAGGTCTTCCTGCCCTGCGGCGCGTAGTGATCAGCGGATGAACTGGTCTACGTAATCGGCGCCGAGGCCGATCTTTTCATAATGGGCGCGGCACATGTCGATCTTGGTGAAGACGTCCTCATAGCCGTTGTTGTTGCCCCAGGGATCGACGTAATACATGCAGCCGTTCACCTGGAAGTAGGTGATCATCTCCTCCACGCCCTCATCGACGACGAGCGTGTGGGTCTCACCGGGCGGTTCGAATGCATAGGAACCCTCGGTCGCGACCCAGTCGTGCTCGAGGTAGCGCCAGCTGCCCTTCAGCACGAAGGCATGGACCGGGCCCGGATGACGGTGGCGGCTCAGCACACCGGACTTGCGAACCTTCAGGAGGTTCATCCAGTAGCCTGCGGAGCGGTTCAGACATAGTGGCCGGAACCAGACGTTTTCCGATTGCGGAACCCAAACCCGGTCATCGGTCGGAATGGCGTGCGGCACGACGAGATCGGGAAGAATGCCTTCCGGCTGCGGCTTCTGATAGGGCATGCGCCGAATCCGCTCGGCTTCAATTTGCTCTGGCGACAGGTTGTCCATGGTCTCCTCCTTGTTTCGAAAGACCTTGCCGCATTGACTGGACGAAGGCCTTCACGTGATCGTTATGGACTTGATAAGATTGGGGAAAACATGGACGTGAGATCTCCCCATCCCGGGCTTTTCCTCATCGGAATGGCAAAGCGTAGCACATTGAAACTTGACAATCATCAGATGAATGTAAAAAATCATCTCATAAATGGGAGGTAAGATCTGATGTCTGGAGCCGCGCGGACACGTCGCTCGGATAATGTGCTCGATCGACTGGGGGCCGATATCGCCGCCGGCCGGTTCGAGGCCGGCCAGACGATTCCGATCGAAAGCGAGCTGATGGTGCTCTACGGCGTCGGACGCTCATCCGTGCGCGAAGCAATTTCCACGCTTGCCGGTCTCGGTATGGTCACGACGGCGCCGCGCCGAGGCACCACGGTGACCGACAGGAGCGAGTGGAACACGCTGAGCCGCGACGTTCTGCGCTGGCTGATGGACAGCAAGGTAATGACTCCCGGCATCCTGGAGGCCATCGATGAGGCACGCCGTGTTTTCGAGCCCGCCTCGGCCGGCCTGGTGGCGCGCCGCGCAACGCGGCTGCAGGTTATCAACATCGAGACCGCCTATGCTAAGATGGAGGACGCGGCGCTGCGCGGGGATGCCGAAGCAGCCGTACTTGCCGATCGCGAATTCCATCTCGCCATACTGAAGGCGACCGGCAACCCCATCCTGCAGGCTTTCGACAGCGCCATCGACAGCATTCTGGGCCTGCTGTTTGGCTTCACCGCCAACCATATGGAAAATTTTCGCGCCAATCTCGGCAATCACCTCGCAGTGCTCGAGGCGATCCGCAGCCATGACGCGGCAGCCGCCGAAAAGGCGATGCTCGATACCATCCAGTTCACGACCGAGAAGATGAAGGTTGCGAAACTGATCGAATAGACGAAGGGCATAGAGGAGGAGAAACCAGTGCCAGTATTGAAATGTCTTATGATGACCACCGCCGTTCTAGGAATTTCGGCAGGGGCGGCTTTTGCCGAATATCCGGAAAAGGCGATCACGCTGATCGTTCCCTGGGCTGCCGGCGGCGGCACTGATGCAGTTGCGCGCATGCTTGCCGGTGGCCTGAAAGAGGAACTCGGCGTTTCGGTGAATGTAGTCAACAAGCCGGGCGGCGGCTCCGTCATCGGCCATTCGGAAATGCTGTCGACAAAGCCCGACGGCTATACGCTCGGTTTCGCAACGGCAGAACTTTCGACGTTCTACTGGGTAGGGCAGAGCGAGTACAAGGCAACCGACTTCAACCCGATCGCGCTCGTCAACTTTGATTCCGGTGCATTCCACGTCTCGACGTCGGGGGAGTGGAAGGACATCAAGGCTGCACTTGAGGATATCAAATCCAAGCCGAAGGGCACCTTCACGGTCACCGGCACGGCGACAGGCGCAGCTTACCATCTCGCTTTCGCAGGCTTCCTCAAGGCGAACGGCGTCGATCCCCTGGCCGTCACCCTCGTACCGTCCCAGGGTGCGGCCCCCGGCTTTCAGGAACTGGCAGCCGGTGGCGCAAGCGTCGTGCTTTCCTCTCTGCCCGAAGGCATGTCAATGATGCAGGCCGGCAAGACCAAGCCGCTCGCCGTTTTTGCCGACAAGCGCATTTCGGCCTTCCCGGACGTCCCAACCGCCGAGGAAGCGACCGGCGTCGCCTTCACAGGCGGCACCTGGCGCGGCGTCGTCGGTCCGCAGAACCTGCCTGACGACGTGAAGAAGAAGCTCTCGGATGCGGTCGTCAAAGTGGCCAATTCCGAAGAATTCACCAAGTTCATGAACGACAAGGGCTTCGGCATGCGCGTACTGGATTCCGAGGGCTTTGGCGGCTTCCTTAGCGAGCAGTATACCCAGGTCGGCACGATCATGAACGACTTGGGCATCGCCCAGCGCAAGGAGTAGCATCATGCGCCTGCCAGACTTCTGGACTGGCCTGGCATTTGCGATCCTCGGTATCGGCATCGCATACTTGGCCCAAGGATTTCATGTCCCGGCAGGCGCAGCATCTCCAAGACTTCTTCCGACGATCATCGGAAGCGTGATGGCCGTCCTTGGCGGCCTGATCGCGCTGCGCGGCTGGCGCAGCGCAGGGGATGTTGCACTGCCCGAATGGATCTCTTCACCACGTCAGATCGCCCTGATCACCTTCATTCCTGTGGCGATCGTCGCCTACGGGCTGCTGGCACCAATGGTAGGTTCCATTGCCATGGCCATCGTCATCGTGACGGCTCATTGCCTTATCCACGGCGTACGACCGCTGACCGCGGTAATTGTCGGCGTGGTCGCCGGCATCGTCGTGTCGGTACTGTTCACCCAATTGCTTGGAATACCGCTCCCTGAAGGCGTTGTGGAGGGAATGATCAGATGACCGCTTTTCTTGATGGGCTAAGCCTCGTCATGTCAGCCGACGTACTGGTGACGATGGTCGTTTCCGCCATGTTCGGCCTCTTCGTCGGCATGATCCCCGGCCTCAGCGCCACTATGGCCGTGGCGCTGCTCGTGCCGGTGGCCTTCACGCTGTCGCCGGTGGCCGCACTTGCGACGATTATCACCTGTTCCGGCATGGCGATGTTTGCCGGCGATATTCCGGCCGCGTTCCTGCGAATACCTGGAACACCAGCTTCTGCCGCCTATACTTCAGATATGAACGACCTGGTGAAATCCGGCCGCCTTGGAGATGCGCTTGGCCTGTCCGTCATCTCGTCGGCCATCGGCGGGATCATGGGCACGATCGTCCTCATGTTCGGCGCACCTTTCCTCGCCGATTTCGCGATGAATTTTTCCAGCTACGAATATTTCTGGCTGGCGCTGCTTGGCCTTTCATGCGCCACCCTGGTCGCCGGCGAAGACGCCCTAAAGGGCTGGGTCGCCCTGATGCTCGGGCTTTTCCTGTCGGTCGTCGGCCTCGATTTCGTCACCGGCATCCAGCGTTACACGTTCGGAGTCATGAACCTGCAAGGCGGGATCGGATTCATCTCCGTCATGATCGGTGCCTTCGCGCTGGCCGAGATTTTCAGGAAGGCCGCGAGCTTCAACAACGAAAAGCTTGAGGCCAAGATCAAAATCACAGGACGGGCCTACCCAAGCGCCGCCACGCTTTGGCGAGAGCGAAAGCATATTGGCCGCGGCGGCGTCATCGGCACGCTGGTCGGCGCACTGCCGGGCGCGGGAGCAGACATCGCGGCATGGGTCACCTACGCGATCTCCAAGCGTTTCGCACGCGAGCCAAAGCTGTTCAGTAAGGGGTCGACCGAAGGTGTCGCGGGGGCTGCGTCGGCCAACAATGCGGCGCTTTCCGGCTCCTATGTGCCGACGTTGGTCTTCGGCATTCCGGGGGATTCCATCACTGCGATCGTCGTCGGCGTCCTCATCCTGAAGGGGATCCAACCGGGGCCGCTTGTGTTCGTCAACTCGGCGGACATGGTCAATGCCATCTATATCATCTTCCTGCTCGCCAACATCATCCTGATCCCACTCGGCATCGCGTCCATCTATCTCGGCCGCTTCGTCATTTCGGTCAGGGATGCCATCCTCTACCCACTCATCCTGCTGCTGTGCATCTACGGCGCATATGCCGTCAGCAACAACATCTTCGAGCTCTGGGTAGTGCTAGCCATCGGCATTCTGGTGTGGATCATGCAGGAAAACGACTATCCTGCAGCGCCGTTGATCCTTGGCCTCGTCCTCGGGCAGGTGGTCGAACAGAACTTCATGTCCTCGATCATCAAGGCGAACGGCAATTATATCAACTTCTTCAATCGCCCGATATCCGGGACACTTGGCGTGGTGACCCTGATCGCCTGGACCTATCCGCTGATCGCCGCCTTCATGAAATGGCGCTCACCACCTGCGGATAAGGATGTCGAGGCGTCATCGAGGCCGAACTGAGACCTTCCCCTGCAATTGGCGTGCCCGGCTTAGGGCATGCCGCCCATCGCAGCGTCGCGCCACGCCAGCTGTCCGCCCAGTGCTGGATAGCCCCATTCAACAAAATCAGCGGACAAGGTTAATGAAAGCAGTCGTCTATAGCGGTGCAGGCCAACTCGTCGTCCAGGAACTCGCCCAACCCCAGGGGGAAGGCACGCTCGTGGAGATAGAAGCCTGCGGCATATGCGGCACCGATCTGACGATCTTTGCTGGAAAGCATCCCCGCTCGAAGGCGCCACTGGTCATCGGACACGAATTCGTCGGCCGCATAGTCGAGCCCGCACCGGGCAGCGACCTTGCCGCGGGCACACGCGTTGCGTGCTTTCCTCTTTATTCCTGCGGCCATTGCGAGGCCTGCACCTCCGGCCTCGAACATGTCTGCGAAACGCTCCGCCTCGTCGGTATCGACGGCCCAGGCGGCATGGTTGAAGCGGTCAGGCTAGCACCCGACCTGCTCTACCCTGTTCCGGACGACCTTCCCGCAATAGTCGCGGCCCAGGCCGAACCTGTTGCGGTCTGCGTCCACGCGGCCAATATCGGCAGCATCAAGGGAGGTGAGGCTGTTGCCATCATCGGCGCCGGGCCGATCGGCATTACGCTTGCCATTCTCCTGCGCCATCGCGGTGTTGCGCAGATCGTTATAACGGACACGAACCAGGACCGGCTCTCAGCCGCCCGCGACCTCGGGTTCCTGACTGTGGCAGCTGGCGAGACCATTACCGATGCACTCGAAGCGAGATCCGGTTTCGACGTCGTCTTCGAATGTGCCGGCGTCGGTGCTGCGGTCAACTCTGCGGTGGCAAGTGCCAGAGTGGGAGGCAGGATCGTCATCGTCTCGATCCACAAGGCCCCCCAACCGGTCGATCTTCAGGCGCTTTCGTTTCGGGAGCTACGGGTCCTAGGCACTCGGGTTTACACTCGCTTTGAGTTTCTTGAAGCAATTGCGCTACTTCCCGCGATGGCGAATGACCTGAGTAAGATCGTTTCCTCAGTTGTTCCATTTGAAGGCGCTCAGCAAGCGTTCGAGAAACTGGCCAACGGCGCACCCGACTTGAAAATAATCGTAGATATTGAAGGTGCTTGAAGTGGGCGGTGAACCGCCCTCGACAAATCACTCCGAACAGCCCAGAGACATTCCCTGACGCTCGACCTTAATGTTTCCTATCCACACTAGTATTACTATCAATCACTTAAGGTTTTGAGGCTTCATGGACAAGAGCGGGTCGGAGGTTTATGTCTCATCAAGGTGAAGGCCTTCAACTAACCGGATCGCTGCATGAAATCGCAATCCTTGTCGACCGGCGACTGACGCTAAGTCGACTTCACGGGAAGTCCGTCACTGGCTGCTAAGTCAAGATTTTGGGTGATATAGATAGCACTAATTTACGGCTCGGACCGATAGTGGTCCGGGTTGCGTGATATGGTATGCACATTGCCGTAGTAGGTAGGATGCGTCGACGGTTCAGACATGTGCTTCAGCGAAAGCAAATTCGCCGTCGTCGACCTCACGGTAGAAAGTCGCGACGAGGACGAACATATAAAGCGCACCTACAAGAATAAGAACGATCCATCCGGCAACCGGTCCGAGAGCAGCATTTGTCACGACGTCAGCCCAGCGGCTTACAACTTCCGCGCCAGTATCATTCGGCAGCAGTTTCGGTGAGGAAATCTTGAGCCCCCAGGCAAGGAGCAAGATAAGGTACATCCAGCCGTAGTTGCGGCTTATGCGTCGGAAGACGGCTTCCCGATAGCTGATGAAAAACACCGGTTTTCGGAGGCTCTGAGCTATCGCCGCGGCCCAGTCCGGGTTCAGTTCGGCCTGCGGGCTCATGACTTGCGCAAAGTAGTAGCGCTCGAGCTGACGAACTCGACTGCGGTAGACGTCAAAAAAACGATATCGCCGCGCTTCGATCAGAAGCAGAAGGGAAACCAGCAGCATTGCAAACAGAATGACACTATGATGCGAGGTCGGGGTCGATAGCGAGACGGAAAGCAATGCGGCGACAACCGTGATAGCCCAATTGGTAGTACGATCAATACGGTCGCGCCAGCTCGCCATGCGCCCCATTTCGCCGCGATAGTAGTGGATCACCGCATTGACTTTTTCCGACGAAGTCGCGGGAATTGGTGGACCCGACGGCACCTTCTCTTCCTCGTTCACACCCGAAGGCAAGCCAATCAGAGTTTCCATGATCCTTCTTTTCCCATTTTCGCCGGCGATCGCTCTAACTATGATCGATTGTGAGTTTGCAAGGTAAGACCCGAGTATACCACCAGCTTCTGGCGCACGAAGCCGTCACTCCCGATGATCTCAACCGAAATACCCTGTCACGCGAAGGGTGGTTGCGCACGTCAAAAATATCAGCTCATGGCGGCAAAGCCATGCCTTGCTTGGCGGCACTCGTTTCAGGCTCGAAGATGAGCCTCCACTGCAGCGGATAAAAACGCTTCTCTCGCAAATTCCGAAGAAACAATCCTCGAGCGGCGTTTCGCTCGCTACCAATATTTTTTGCCTCGTCGAGAAAATCTGCATTGTGTCGTGCAAGCTGGAGAGCGAGAGATTTCGAGTAGTCGGTAGTCAAGCGAATCGGCGATAGTCGCCATATCGTTTCCTCTATTCAGCGACGCTGGATGGTCAACACTGGTTTGCGTGCCGCCAGCCATCTCCGTAGTCATAGTGGTAGCTGAACACTGCGCCTTCCTCGAAATCAAGCAGCCGAACCTCGCTCTTTCAAAGACCTTGGGATCCTCCTCAGTCGCGTCTTCGGTTAGGATCTCGACGTCGCCATAGCGCGGGCCGCCGACGCGGTGAATTGATATGAGGGTAGCTCCACCGAATCGCTTGACTACATCGCGTTGAACAGCCTCAACCATGGACTGAGCGTCTCCCAGGCGGCTGCTGGTGGGGACTTCAACCAGGGGAACGTCGAAAGCTCATTCCCCTAGATATGAGCTGCCGCAGAGACGACGTCGCCCATCCTGCTAGCTAAATGCGCCCGCGCCCTGTTCACGCGACTTTTGACTGTCCCGACCTTACAGCCGCATCGGGTTGCCGCCTCTTCATAGCTGGAGCCCTCCAGCAATATCATTTGCGCGGCGTTGCGGTAACTGTTGGGCAAAGTACTGAAGGCTATCTCGAACTCGCGACCGCGCATTACCCACTCCTGCGACGCCGGCTGCGACGGTGCCATGGCCGTCAGATTATCAAGGCCTAACACCGTCCGCTTGGCCACCACGTATCGGGTTGCGAAGGTGTTGCGCATGATCGTAAACAGCCATGATTTCAGCCGGGTCCCCTCCTGAAATTTGTCGAGATTGCCAAGCGCTTTTACGACCGTGTCTTGAACGAGATCTTCGACATCGCCTTCCTGTTTGCAAAAATGGCGAGCGAAATTTCTAAGAGCAGGAAGCAGTTCTATTACCGCCGACTGAATACGGACAGTCTTCGCATACGTCATGGCTCGATCTCCGCGGGTTGAACGGTGATCAATCCGCGGTTGCGGTCATGGTTCCTCTACCGCGCCGTTCGGTACGCTACCGGACACACCGCTCAGGTACGGTATCGATATGTCCGATCAACCCACGCCAGACACGATAGCTCGGCTCATGCCAAGGACCCCTGCGTATTTAGTCGTGGCGGCCAGGGAGACCGAAACAACTCAGATGAATTCTATCGTTCACGATTATGTCGCCGCGACGCTGAATGTCCGGCGCGCCACTAGAAAGTCGGCTCTGTGCAAGCTCGAACGGGAGCATATGACCAAATCAGTCAGAGTGACTCATTCTTTTATCGACCGTGGCAGCCCCCGTTCCTTCGCCGGTACCAGTACGGGTCGCCTGAACGACGGCTTCTGACACTTCTTTGAGACGCCGGTAAAAATTTCACAAGCGCTGGCGTCGCTGCCCACTACGACTCCAGGCACTCACGCACTATGTCGTGGAACCGTACCTCTGCCAGCTTAGAGCCGTTAAGGTTCGCAACCTCAATTGACCACGGCTCCACCTTACTGCCTGCGCGAATACGGTCGCTGACTATAGCCCGGACGTCTTTCCTAGCCTCAGCGATGGCTGCAACAAGATTGACGCATTCCGATCCATCCGGATCTTTAACCAGACCGCCTGTATGCCGAATGTGAAAATAAAAAGTCGCCATTATGCTCTTACCTTACAGACAAGCAAAAGTTTCAGTGCGTCAGCGTACAGAGCGCCGGAATGGAAATCGACCGTCATTAAAGATGGTGGGTTTATGGAGACCGCCGATGTCGTTCGATCGGTCTTTGCTGAAAAACGAGAATATGCGAAAGGTCGCTGAACCAGGCATACGGGCGACCATTCCCGTGCAAAGCGTTTGACGTTTGACCATAACCGTTTCGCCGGCGATCATCAGCAGAATAACATGACAGTGTGGCAAGTGAGGCTTCGGAGTGGACAGGAATTCGGATGTGCCCTCCGGAGATGACTCATCCTCAAGAACGAAAGTTTTTGCCGTTATTGGTCCCCAGCAACTTCAAGGAATATATCCTTGGATCGAGGGCGCGTCGCAATAGCAAGCTGAACCGGTGCGTGCTATCGGTCTTCCGAATATGGGGGATGCAAGATGAGACTGAAGCTCGTGGCCGTGGCGATCGCTGCACTTGCTCCGGTCGTCGCTATGCTCGGGTATAACGAGATCGCGACACGCGTTCAGCGCAGCCATGAAGTTCGAGCACAAGCCGCCCAAGCAGCTCGTCAGGCTTCTTCTGAGGTCGAGCGTATTGTTGAAGGCCTTCGATCTCTCCTTATCGCCGTGACATCGATCCCGTCTGTGCGCCATCTCGATGCAGTCGCCTGCGACGACGCTCTCGCTTCCCTATCCGCAAAGGTCTCAAACATCGGTGCGATCTTCGTTGTTCGTGCTGACGGAAGTCCTGTCTGCGGCAGCGTGCCTATTCCGGCAGACGCGTCCTTTGCGGACCGTGACTACGTTCGCAAAGCTCTCGCTGACAAACAATTCTCAGCAGGGCACTACAGAAGGAGCAGGGTGTCTGACAGTGCCGTCATTCCGTTCGCGATGCCTGTAATCGATGGTGTTGATGTCACAGCAATCGTGGTCAGCGGGATTCGGGCGGACTGGCTACAAGCCAGAATCGCCGAACGTGGAGTGCCGCGAGGCAACGCTGTGACCATCGCCGATGCAGCAGGGATGATCGTGGCACGCGTGCCTTATCCTGAGAAATTTGTCGGAACTGTTATTCCCGACGAGTTCCAGCCGCTCATCCACGCTAATCAACCTGGGACGATCGAGGTTACCAGCCAAGACGGTACCGAGCGCGTCCTTGGGTATCGCCCCATCACACCACCTTCCAGTCCCCTCTATGTCAGCGCAGGTTTCTCGAAAGATGAAGCCTTTTCGCCCATCGATCGCGCGACCCTGATCAACCTGCTTGGGATCGTCGCTGGAGGCTTAGTTTCGATGGTGCTAGCGGTGTTTATCGGTCATCGATTTATCCTTGTGCCGATCACCGAGATCGCGGTTGTAATGACGCGGTGGAAAGCTGGAAGTGTCGATGCTCGAACAGGAATGAGACCGACGGACGAGCTGCACGCCGTTGGCGCAGCACTAGATGACCTCTTGGACGAGCTGGACCGTCGGCGTGTGCTGAACGAAAAGACGGAGGAAGAGCGGACACTCCTTGTCCGAGAGCTGGCCCATCGGGTTAAGAACGGCTTCGCTTTGGTACAGGCGATCGCGCGTCAGACCTTCGCTCGCGCCGACCCGGACCGATATGGTTCCTTTTCCGAACGGCTGACGGCACTGGCGAGCACCTATGATCTCATTCTGTCGAAAGAGGGCTCGGCATCGCATATTCGTCAAGTTATAGAAGCCGCCCTTCTCGCTCATTCTTCAGACCAGGACCGAGTTTCGATTTCTGGGCCGAACCTTATGCTGTCCCCTGACTTGGCGCTCCCCTTGTCGCTCATTCTTCACGAGCTGGCGACCAACGCAACGAAGTACGGGAGCCTGAGCGTCGACACAGGAAAGGTGGATATCAGGTGGAGTGAAAAGGATGGCCGGATCGATCTCACATGGCAGGAAATTGGAGGCCCTGCCGTGGTTAAACCCACTCGAAAAGGTTTCGGAAGTATACTGATAGAAAGAGCATTTCCCAGCGGAGCAAAAGCCGAGACGGCCTCTGATTTTCGAGCAGGCGGTCTACGTTTCGAGCTCAGTTTTCAGGTGGCGGAACAAGAAGTCGACCTCGGCGTTACTAACGGTCGATGTGACGAGGGTGGGAATGCGTAAATCAGTATTGATCGTTGAAGATGAACCGCTTTTGCGGCTTCTCGCGATGGATCTCGTCGAGGAAGCCGGTTTCATCGCTGTCGAGGCATCAAATGCTGATGAGGCCATAGCCATTCTTGAAACAAACACAGACATCCGAATCCTCCTCACGGACATTGATATGCCTGGCAGCATGGATGGATTGAAACTTGCCGCGGCGGTACGAGACCGTTGGCCGCCCATCGAAATAATCGTGGTGTCCGGTATGAATAACCCGCAAGCGCATGAGCTTCCAGCGCGTGGAGTGTTCTTTGCAAAGCCATACGATGTTCAACGACTGACCCAGCAGTTGCGCTTTATGGCTCCTTGAACAACCCTGTCCGGCTCCTGCGAGGCGTTGGATCGGGAACGTCGCGGTCCACGCTATCGTCATTTCACTGCGATCGGAGCCTCGACATATCGGTATAGCCGCCTGGAAAGCGCAAAAAAAGAGGCCGTTGAGACGTTGGATCTGTCCGCATCCTTTCCAAATTGCGGCGCTGGAACGCAAGGTCGGCCAGCTCACAATGGAGCTGGACCTGGTAAAAAAAACTCCGCGTCAGCCGATCGTCGGGGACAACGGGAACTCCTTGATCATCACCGGCCCCTGGCCTGTTCTATCAGGAGGGGTGCAAGATGATCGATCTCCGGAGAAGCAGCTATTACAATCAATCAACTGCGAGAGCGCTGAACCTTGGGGATACGGAGCTCGTGGTAATCATCGATGATCCCAGCCGCTTCGCCGTTATGACCTAAGAAGCGGAAGGGGGAGGCATCGGATGCTAAGGGCATTAATTGCTCGATCTCGGGATTGAGGATCGTCAGATAAGGCGAGGAAGGTCCGAGACAAGGCATGCGGTGTCGTTAAACATTCACATCCATCTGCGAACTCCTAATTCACACGTTCAGTCCGGATCGCTCTGTTCAACGCAAAGGCCAGAGTTTCATACGCGACGGGCTTGCGCACAACTGGGACATGGGCCAAGCCGTCTGGAATGCTGACGCTGTCGCGGTATCCAGTGGCGAAGACATAAGGGACCGCCAGCTCCTCCAACCTGATGGCGACTTCTTCAGATGTCGCGTGGCCGAGGTTTAGATCGAGGACCGCGCAATCGGGCCTGTGCTTGTCGATAGAGCCCAGAGCGGTCGGGACGGTCGGCGCGATCCAAACGGTGGACGCTCCCATCTCGCGCAGGAGTTCCTCGGTATCCATCGCGATTAACGATTGATCTTCAACTAAGAGGACGTTCAGTTCATTGATAGGCTGCTGTGGTACAGCGGCTTTGATGTTGAAGTCTTCCGAGCGGGCCGCGACTTCCCTCAAATGCGCCTTCGGCAGCACAATCCTCGCTTTGAGGCCTTCTTTTGCGAAATCGAGATCCACCGTTCCCTCGAGGTCGTGCGATATCGTCTTCTCGATCAGCTTGGATCCGAAGCCACGGCGCGTCGGCGGGACGACTTCGGGGCCTCCGCTCTCGATCCAGTGCAGCTCGCAGTCCCCGCTGTCGGCAAGCTTCCAGGAGATCTTCAGGCTGCCCGATGGCACCGATAGGCCTCCGTATTTAGCCGCGTTCGTCATCATCTCGTGAAGGAGCAGGGCGAACACCCCGAACGCACGTTCAGTCAGCCCGAGAGGTTCGCCTTCAATTCTGATGCGGTCGGGCATCTGGGCAAACCGATGCATGCCCGCTTCGGCTTCGACGAGATCGTGCAATTCGCCGCCGCCAGTGCCGGAAAACGACTGGTCGTGGGCGAATGAGAGCGCGCGGAGGCGGCCTTCGAACGACTTGGCGTAGTCTTCCACCGAGGCGGCATTGGCCCCCGTCTGAGTGGCAATGGATTTTACGAGTGCCAGGATGTTTTTGACCCGATGGTTGAGCTCAGAATTCAGCAGGACCCTCTGGCTCTCTGTCTTTATACGCTGCTCTTCCGTCGCGTCGTTATGCGATAGCATCACATCACGGACATAGCTGCGGATGGAATCCGCGATGACAATGTCGGCGCTCGTCCAGGGCAGAGATTTATGGCGCACGTCTTCACGCCAGGTGTCGAAGCTGCCGCGCGGGCTGAGCCTGCGTTCGTTCTCGTTGAGGACTTCGTGTTTGCGGGGTTCGCCTGCCCATTCGATCTGGTGGGCCTCCTCGCTGCGGAACATCACCAGGTAGTCGGGCGACGACACGGAGATCGGGATTGCCATCAGGCCCGCGACCCGCGTGCCATATCGCTCGCCGAACTCGTTCCTCATCGACGGCGTGTCCCAGATGTTGCGCCCGGCGTTCTCAGAAACCAGTGCCATCAGATCGGCAACGTCGTCATCCGGGGGCGTAACGCCATATGCTGACCATTGCCCGCGTGACCACAGGCCTGCGCCGTCGCTGTCGACTAGGGACGAGAACTCACCGAGTTTCTCCCGCAGCGTGATTTCCACGGGAACGTGCGGATTGACGTCTTCGATGATGGCATCGAGCCGCCCGCGCGTAGCAGCCGCGGCAGCTTTCTGCGTCCGGTGCTCGATCGTACCGACATGGAGGGAAAAATACTGGGCGAACAGTTCCGTCGCGACCCTAAGCGGGATTGACAGGTTTTTGGGTGTGTTGTGATGACAGGCGATCAGACCCCAAAGCTCGCCATCGACGACGATGGAAATCGACATGGATGCGGCGACACCCATGTTGCGAAGATATTCGCAATGGATCGGCGACACGCTCCGCAGATGCGAAAACGACAAATCGACTTCCCTCTCACCGTCCTTGATGCCCGGGACTAGCGGGACGGGAACGAAAGATGCGTCGCCGATGACGCGGACCCAGTTCTCTACGTAGAGTTTCCTTGCCTGCACCGGAATGTCGGAGACCGGGAAGTGCTGCCCGAGGAAGCTGCCGAGAGACGGGTCCTTCGCTTCCGCGACGACCCGCCCGGCTCCGTTATGGAGGAAACGGTAGACCATAACGCGATCGTAACCGAGCATGGCGCGGACGAGGCGGGCTACGGCTTTGAACAACGGATTGAACTGGGAGTAGCTATCGACACGTCTCACGAGCGACTGCGTCAGGTGGAGCGCGACTTCAGTATCCTCGACCGACGCGGGCGGCTCGAACTCGAGGAAGGTGCGTTCTGCATAGCGGTGAACGGTGATATCAGCGAGCTTGTCGCTTTCGCCGACCTTGGCCTTGAGGATGACTCCAGCAGTATGCCCGGACCCAGCTCTGGCAATGGCGTTACCGATATCGTGCGCGACCGTGTTGCCGACGACGTCGGATAGTTCCGCTCCAAGGTAGTCCCTGTTCGTCTCGCCGAGAAACTGCGAGATATTTTCCGAGACAAACGAGACGAGGCCATTGTCCGATAGAACTATCATGGCTCCATGAGGCTGTATGCTGCCCGGAATATGGATCGGCTCGCGATCACAGTTTGTAAGATCAACTTTCGACCTGTCGTATACCAACGTCCGCTTCCCGCTTTCATCCCGAGGATCGGCCATTGGCCGGATTTTTCCTTACCGGAGCACCATGCTAGTTAGGCGAGGTCGACAGACATCTAGTTCAGTCGCGCCCTGTCGCCAGACTTTCCGCAAAACAGTGGGTCTCGGTCGCGCCGTTGGCAGTGCTCCAGCCGACGAACATCACGCTCGTCGGCTGCCGACGAATATGGTCGTATGGGCGGCGTAAAGCAGTTAGAGGCATATCGTCGGAAGGAGACGCGGGCAAGAGATTAAAATACCATCAGCATTGGTATTTTTATACCACTTAGTCAGATTTTCCGCGGTTACGGTCTCCGTTGCCAATTCCTCGTTCTCTGGCCCAGAGGATTGCCGCCCCACGACGGTTCACACCAATTTTACGGTAGAGGGAGGAGACATGGTTTCGCACCGTGTTGCTCGAAAGTCCCAGATGCTTGCTCATCTGCTGGTCGTTCATCCCCTGACAGATGAGGGTCAGGATGTCCTGCTCGCGTTCCGTGAGGTCCGCGACGCGAACGTCGGCTAGGGGAGGGGAGAGGCTGGATTTCTGCCGCAAGGCGGCGAGCTTTTCCACGATCCCGCGGCTGAACCAGGACGTGTCGGCCATGACGGACTCAATAGCCGACATGAGTTCGTCCTCAGATCGTTTCCGGTCAGTAATGTCCTGGATTACCATCATCACGCATGGGATGTCATCGATCGTGATTTCTTCGGAAGACAGAAGACAATCCGTCAGCGCTCCATCGCGTGCTTTTAGGCGGAAGTCGATGTTTCGTAGCCTACCATCCTTGAGCATGGCGGTTTCCACGGCTCTTTGAACATCCTTGTCGAGCCACATGTCGAGGTCTGCCTGGCTTTTGCCCATTACCAGTTCTTCCGGTGACCGCACGAGTTTCAGGAAAGCTGCATTGGCCTCCATCACTTCGAAGTTGTCTGTCCTGACGATCACGGTCGGGACAGGGGAAAGACCGAAGGCCGCCGAAAAACGCTCCTCGCTCTGCTTCAGCACCTGCTGCGCTTTCTTCAGCGGTTCGACATCTGCGAACGTGAACAACATGCATGGCTCGCCCCCAACGTCGATCGGTTCGCCTGCGACGATGACGGGCTTCGCCCCGCGGTCCGGAAGTGGGACGATTGCTTCCATCTGCGGGATGGTGCGGCCTTCTTTCAACTTCGCCAGCGCTAGCTCTCGGCGCTCGGCGAAGGCCAGCACGTCGATCTCATACGTCGACTTTCCAACCAGATCACTCCGGCTGTATCCGGTCATTTCAAGGAAGCCAGGATTGACACGCACGTAGCGAAGGTCTGAGAGTCTACAGATAACCGCGGGGGCGGGGTTGGCGTTGAACGCAGCCTCGAAACGGTCCTCGGCTTCATAGCGCCGAGTTTCGTCCTGAATGATCCATGCGACATATGCGGGCTCGTCGCGTTCGGACACCATGAAGCAACGCGCATCATGCATCCAGCTTCGATCTTCGTCGTTGGTCGGCCGCACTTCCATGGTTACGTCGGAAGCCGTTCCAGTGGCGATCACGCGATCGACCGGATGGTCTCCATCACCGACTTTGTGGTTGTTTCGGTATTTCAGCTCGAACCGTGCGCGGTAGTCGGCAAGCGTTTCCCCGAGTAGCTTACAGTCGTCGAGACCGTGCATGGCCAGCGCGGCGTCGTTCGCCCAGAGGAACTTTCGATTCAGGTCTAGGAGGATCACGCCTTCCTTGAGCCCGGCGACGAGCTGATGCACCTGCATGCGATCTTGGTTGCTTTCCAATGCGAAACTCCTGCCACGCACGGCAAGTACCGCTTTCATCGCAATGCGCAAGGCCGTTACACAAGAATTGAGGGATTTGGGGGCGCGGAGATCAGTGACAAGCTCATTCGCTTGCGCAGCCATTGCTTTGCAACGGTCAGATTGGAAAAGCACCGATGCTAAGTTCTTTCGAATTTCCTGATATTCTGCGGCTCAACAATTTTGGCCTTGCTGCTACCAAACAAAGCGCATCCGCCTTTCAATGCGGGTCCTCAGTTCGTACGCCATCAAGAGCTTAAAAGCGCTTAAAATTTAAAGTTACTGCGGTTGTAGCGGTGCGAAAATCCCATTTTCGAAGGCGGCGAAGGTGGTGGCCCGATCACCTTGACCCTCGATCATTCCACGATCAAATCCGGCGAAGTCACTTTCATGGTCCATAACGATGCCGTGACCGAAAACCATGAGATGCTTCTCGTGAAGCTGAAATCTGCCGAACAATCTGTCCCAGTCATTGCTGCAAAACATCGGATTGACGAGAAACAGCTGAAGAGCCTGGGTGAAGTGTCTGACCTGAAACCCGGGAAAGATGGGCAACTTACGGCAACGCTCGATCCTGGCGCTTATCTGCTCCTTTGTAACATCAAGGGCCATTACGAGGCCGGCATGCATGCGAAGCTGACCGTGACCAAATAATCGTAACTGAGAAGAAATGAGGAAGGCCTATGGCATAGTCGGCAATCTCTCATCCCGCATCTTTTTCCGTCAGCCAGCGTGGTCTGCACTGGTTGACCGTGGTTTTCGTTTTCTTCAACCTTCTGTTGCCCGATGGCATGAACGATTGGCACAGGGCGGTAAGACGAACCGGAACGGCGACCCTGGAGCAGATCGGCGCCGCTAACATTCATGCCTATATGGGCTTCGCAATCCTCATCGCGGTGATCGCTCGTCTCGCCCTGCGGTCTCTGCATGGCGTGCCGGATCCGTCTGAGGAAGAGCCGGCCGTGTTCAGGGTGATCGCGAAGGCGGCTCACGTCGCCCTCTATGGGCTTTTGATTGCAATGCCGCTGAGTGGGATCGCCGCTTATTTTTCGGAGTAAGCGTTGCAGGCGATCTTCACGCGGACATTCTCAAAGTGCTCCTCTGGTTATTGATTGCCGCTCATGTAGGAGGCGCGCTGGCTCATCAGTTTTACTGGAAAACGAACGCGCTCCGACGGATGACGCTAGGATGATATGATCAATCGTAAACGTGGCAGTCCGTCGTGTGGTGCCAGCACCGGCGATGTGCGAGAAAACAAGCAGGGTGCAGTGCGCGCTGGAATTTGTCCAGCGCGCACCATTCATTCAAGAGACATGTCCTTAAAACTCTTCCCAGTTATCCGCAGCTGGTGCCGCAGCCGCGTTGCCGCGGCTTCCGAAGGTCTGGGCGAGCTTGCCGACCATACCGCGGGCAGGGGAGGCGACGGGGGCGGAGCTACGCGATGCGGTCTTAACCGGTCCGGCCATTGCCGATACGGTCTGGCGCAGCGCCGAGCTCTGCTGCGAGAAGCTTGCGGCTCCACTCTGAGCCTGTTGGAACTGGCCGAGCTGGAACTGCGAGACGAGTTCGCGCAACCGGCCGGCTTCGGTGGCAAGCGTGGCGCCGGCTGCATTAGCTTCTTCAACCATGGCCGCGTTCTGCTGCGTCACCTGGTCCATCTGGTTGACGGCCGTGTTGACTTCCGCAAGGCCGACCGACTGTTCGCGCGAAGAGGTGGCGATCGAATCCATGTGCTGGTTGATGGTGACGATGTAGTTTTCGATCGTCTTCAGCGCCGTGCCGGTCTCGCTGACCAGCTTGACGCCGGTTTCGACCTCGACCGAGGACTTGCCGATCAGGTCCTTGATCTCCTTGGCAGCCTGGGCGGAACGCTGGGCCAGTTCGCGGACTTCCTGGGCAACGACGGCAAAGCCCTTGCCGGCTTCACCCGCACGTGCGGCTTCGACGCCGGCGTTGAGTGCCAGAAGGTTGGTCTGGAAAGCGATATCGTCGATCACGCCGATGATATTGCCGATCTGGCCGGACGATTCCTCGATACGGCCCATTGCGTCGACGGCATTGGCAACCACCGCACCCGAATGGCGGGCGCTTTCATTTGCCTGGATGGCAACGGTGCGGGCTTCTTCCGCGCGCTTGGAGGAATTCGACACGTTTGCGGTGATCTGGTCGAGGGCGGCGGCGGTCTCTTCCAGCGAAGCGGCCTGCTGTTCGGTGCGCTTGGAAAGATCGTCGGCGCTCTGGCTGACTTCGCGCGAACCGGAATCGATCGAGCTTGTTGCCTGGGCAACCGAGCCGAGCGTGCCGCGCAACTGGCTGACCGTCGCGTTGAAGTCGGCGCGCAGGCCTTCGAATTCCTGGGCGAAGGCCTGGTTAAGCTGGAATGTCAGGTCGCCCGCGGAAAGATGCTTGAGGCCGGTGGCAAGCCCGTTCGTCGCCGCAGCCATCGCTTCGGCACGGATGCGGGCGTCTTCGGCATTGCGCTGGCGCTGTTCTTCGGTGAGGCTGCGCTGCGCCTCCGCCTCGCGTTCCAGTGCCTGGGTCTTCAGCGCGTTGTCCTTGAACACCTGCACCGCGCTTGCCATGGAGCCGATTTCATCCGGGCGATTTTCACCCTGAACATCAACGGTAAGATCACCGGAAGCAAGGCGACCCATTGTGCCTGTCAAGCGACCAATCGCATTGCCGAGCGACTTCGCAAACGTGAAAAAGAACGTTAACGCGATGAGTGATGTCAAAAAGGTCACGCCGACCATCGTCCAAAGCTCGGACTTTGCCTTTGCGACGATCTCGGAAGCATCGGTCCCGATTTCGAAAACACCTATTCTGTCACCGGAAAACGAGGTGAACGACACCGCTTTAATCAGCATATTGCGGCCGTCGAGCTCGACTTCCTGGAAAATTGGCTGTCCGCCGAACGCTTCCTGGATCCTATCCATCGGAAGAAGCGTCGAACCATTTTCGGTGGATGACTGATTTACCAGCTTGCCATCCGATATGACGTTTACTGTTATCTCTGCACCGAGCCTCTGCGCAATCGGCGCGAAATAGGCATTGGAAAGTTCCGTGCCGACATCCACAACGCCGACAACCTTGCCGTTTTCGAAGACCGGTGCCACAGCATAGATGCCTATACCGGTACGCCCTGGTTCGACGCCCGCTGCGACTTTTCCGGTTGCAATAGCGGAGGCGACTGTCTTGCGGCGGGAGAGGTAATTGTCGCCAAACTTTTCAGCTGCGTGGGCGCGGGCGATGACATTTCCTTGCGCATCCGCAACAGTGATATTTTGCAATCCACCTAACTGTGCGACATCTTTGATGTTGGTTGAAAATTTGTCGAGCAGCTTCTGGCGATCGTTCGATCTAATGTAACCGGCAATCTCCGGCTCGCCCGCAAATCCGAGCGCAAGGGCAGACGCAGATCGCTGAATTGCCGCCATATCGGTCTGGATCACATTGAGATCGCTCGCCGCTTTACTCTCAAGCACCTCGGCATTCGTGGCGTTTTGACGATGCCAGGCCAATCCGCCGATCGCGGCGCTGGCGAACAAGACCGCGGCAAAGCCGTAGCCTGTAATCTTGATCCACAATGGTTTTCTGGCGATCTGAGCAGTCATTTTGGGGTCCCCTCCGCAGTGTGCGATTCACGTGCGGCGACCATCTTTCAAAAGCATCAATTTTTCCTAAAAATCGCGCCAATAACCCCTATAATTGTAGGGTTTTCCTTTTAAACGATTGTGAGAGCGAGCCGCGGATACACTGCGCACGGGCTATTATGGCTATTAACTATTTGCATGCGAAATGGTCGGCCAATAGGCTCTTTGAAGAGTGCAAGGCATCGGACTGCAATTTTCGCGATCGTTGGTTTGCGAGCCGATAAACGTGGATATCAAACCGAGCCGGATCCCCTATGTCACGAGGGCGATGAACCACTAAAAGCTGGCGATTCGATCGACAACTATTTTTGATACTTTTTTCGGATTGGTGAGGCTAAGTGCCTGCCATTTTTGTGGTTTCTCAACGAAAGCACGCAGAAATCAGATGGTCGTCGATCCCGATCCCATCAATAGCTTAATACTGAAACCCCGGAATGCGGTTTGAATGCGAGCTCGCGACGGCTTGCCGAGCCTTTCGAATGCGGGAACCAACTCTCACATAAGCCGTTATTGCCGCAACCGCTCTGTCGTCCCCTCTCAGACCGGTTTCCTAAAACCCGCTGCGGTACCAACCTTCGCAGCGGGTTTTCTTTATCGAAGCAAGAACGATCGGACAGCGCTGAGGTTTGGCTGGTGCCGATCCCGTTGCCCGATGGAAAGGCTTGTGATGGTGCTCTCCGGTTCTTCTCTCGGACCCGCCAGAGGGCATTGCAGGTCAAGAGAAAAGATGAACTTTCCCCAGCGTCCTGACTGCAAGAGACCTTATGCCAGGCACCAGGCGCCCGAAGCCAAACAGCCACCCAAGCCGTTCACAAAGTACCGTGGACTTACAGGCCTCACTCTGTTGCCGCCCAACAACTCGATCTGCTTCATCGATTGAAGGTAAAACGGCCAGTTCAGTTCGGTCTTGATCTTTTGAACGGCAGACATGAGACTTCACTTTGAAAGGGATTTGATTCCTAACAGCCATTCCGCGTCTTCATTCTGCGATTCAGTCATCCAACTTCTCAACTATCCTATGCTGCAACTATCGCGACAAACAGTGCCCGGTAAGATGCTCGCTCAATCGGGGCAACAAATGTTCATGAATTCCTAGTAGGCGCTTGAGCCAGACGACCTGACGATGTTGAGAGATGTACTCGTCGATGTCATGGCGGATCGCCAAATCGATGAACACCATCCGGAGGTTGCTGCGATTGGACAGGCGTTGATTGATCTCTGGCTTTCCGGCTTCCGGTCAGCGGACGAGCTTAAGGCGATGCTCAAGCCCCTTGATTACCACTTGGTTCAATGACGTATCCGAGACCTGAGACGCGCGTTCATCAGTAGCTCTTGCTTCGTTGCAAACGTGCCGAAGAGCTTGGTGAGCCGTAACTGTTCGTCGCTAGTCAGCTTGTATTGAAGCGCGAAGTCGATGATCGTCATCACCCTTTGCGCGCCTTCGATCTTCAAACCTGCTTTATCAATATGCTTTGACACTAATCCTACTCCGCGTTTGCATCAGCTAACGCGTAGGCAGGGTCTCCGTTTCTGTACGGTTTCGTACCGTGACGCTTAGGACGCGAGCACGTAGGTTCGATCGCAGCTGAGATGAAAGACTCTCGTGCAACCTCTGCAGGGATCATCCCGCTTGCTGCGCTTTTGCAATCCATAAGTGCTCGCTCGTAGTGTCTTCCACGGTCATGGGGCCACCGGTTCTGCAAATAGTGCATTGCATCAGATGCGCTTTCGACGGGCTCAGATGAACCGTGACCAATGCGCACGAGTACAGGCGCGCGCCACGGAGCGCTCGCGAGAATATCGATAGCCATAAACTTCTCCCAATACTGCCGTTTTGCTCTTAATTTTAGGCAGATGCCGAATATTTGGGCGAGAATGGCGCATTGTCAAATCACCACACCAATGGCGCGGGTTTCTGTACGGAATCGTACAGTCCATCAATAATGCTTTCACGACACGAAGCCTATCCAGCCGAACTGGATAGATTGGAGGGAAATTCGACAATTGCACGTATTTTACGGCCTTCGGAGCGCTGGAGTAAAGCGATCCAGACACTCTGCGATCAGTCGAGGATGCGAGATGCACAATCATGCCGTGAGGCAAAAAAGTAAGAAGATGCTGATATCCTAAAACAAAATATAAGGGGTATCAGATGCGTGTGTCAGTCCATTTTGCGAACTTATTGCTTTTTCTTGTGTTTACCGGACAGGTGATGGCCGAGGACAAGGTTCTGAGGATCGGAACCGAGGGAGCATACCCGCCATTCAACTTCGTGGACGACAAGGGGCAGCTCTCCGGCTTCGATGTCGACATAGCCAAAGCTCTTTGCTCCGAGATGGAGGTTCAGTGTGAATTCGTCGCTGTGCCTTGGGTGGAGATCATCGATGATCTTGAAGCCGGCAAGTTCGACCTCATGGTCGCAAGCATGGCCTATACCGAGGAGCGCGCAAAACGCATTGCCTTCTCTGACCCGTACTACCGCTCACATGCCGTGTTCGTCGGCGATGCCAAGAAGTATCATGACATTTCCCCTGAAGCACTGATGGGAGCCCGCATCGCAGCTGGCGAGGGCACGATGCATGCGGACTATCTGCGAAAAGTCTACGCCGCAAAGAATACGGTCCTGATCACCAAGGATCAGCCGGAAGCACAGGCGGCGCTCAAGGACGGCAAGGTAGACCTGATCCTTGCCGACGCGATCGACCTCATGAGCTTCCTCGATGCCAGCGACGATGCTCGTTTCGATTTCGTTGGTGACCCGGTGACCAATGATCTTCTCCAGAGTACATCGCATATCACTGCCCGAAAGAGCGATCCCGCCTTGCTCGAAGACGTCAACGCAGCGCTGAAGCGTATCCGGCTCAGCGGTGTTTACGATAGGGTGAATGACAAATATTTCCCCTTCAGCATTTTCTGACACGCGTGATCAGCATGCCTGTTAAAAAAGGACTATCACTTCGCGCTACAGGCCGGTTTGCGCTGGCCCTTGTGGGATTATATGCCGTCCTCGCTTCCATTTACTCCGTCCAGTTTCTGAACCGGGTCGAAACGGGTGCGGGTCTGGCAAGAGAGCAGCAGATCCCGCTCATCCTGTCGCAGAACAGAAATGCCTTGAAGGTGGAGCGGGCCGCATCACTCATTCGTTCCGTCTACCTGGCGCATGACCGGCGGGTAGAGCGGCAGGTGCAACTCCAGCTCCAAACCCTGACCCAGAGTTTTACGCTGGATGACAATCAGGCGCTGACCGACGGTGGAAGACAGATCGCTGCATCCGTTAAACAGATCACGGTTCAGCGGGAAATCGCTCGTGAACTACGGGCGGGGACCTCCGCACAGGATCAGGATCACGCAGTTGGGCTAGCCGATGCGGCTGCGACGGAGGCGTATCAGCAAGCGATCCAAACAACGGAGATACTGAGTGACAACCTTTCGCGGGACGCGGTACAGCTTGCAGATGGGCTGGCTTCGACAATCGGGCAGGCGGCGCGTGACGTCCGCTTTGGCTGGCTCTTCATCCTGACGCTGCCGGCGGTTTTCCTGCTTCTTGTCTTTTGGGTCGTCAGCCGGCACATCCTGCGGCCGATTACTGCTGCAATCTCCAATCTCAACGGTCTCGGGCAGAAAACGCGTCGGCCTCTTTTCGCGGAGCTGCAGACCGTTGCAGATGCTGTCGAGGCATACGGCGCCTTATCTCTCGATCTCAAACGGACAAACGAGATGCTTCTTGTGCTCTCAGATCATGATGGTCTGACGGGGATGCTGAACCGACGGGCATTCGAGCAAAAGTTGGAGAAAGCCTTCCGGCACGCTCAGGAGACAAGCGCCGACTTGAACGTGTTCATGATCGATCTCGATCACTTCAAATCCATCAACGACACTTACGGGCATGAGGCAGGCGATGCATGCCTTCGGAACGTCTCGGAAGTGCTGAAGATAGTAGCTTTACGTCACGGGCCGGTCGTGGGCCGCTATGGTGGTGAGGAATTCTGCGCTTATCTCGAAGCTGATAGCGGTGACGTTGAACGCATTGGCGCCGAGCTGAGGGAGTTCATCGAGGCATTATCCATTGAGGTCGGTGACGGAGAGAAGATCGTGGTGACAGCGAGTATCGGAATCTCGTCGATGCACGGTCGAAAAACGGTCCGGCTGGCAGATCTCGTCGGCGAGGCCGACAAGGCGCTCTATCGAGCGAAACATGCCGGTAGAAACGTCGTGGTCCGCTTCCGCGATGACAACGATATTGTGGATCAATCAAGTCGCGGTTGAGGATGGCAACGGAGAAGGGACACTGGCCTTCAATGGCAAATCCACTGCTCGGCAATCCGGCCGCGGCGCGCGTTGCTCAGGTGCGCGGCGACGTCTCATTTCTTAAGCGACCATTTCATGCGATGACCTCTGTAAGTGTGGTAGACACGGCGCAACGAACCGCCGTCGACAGTGCGAGGTGCTCGCGCGTATCGCCGTGCTGCGCGAAAACGAGCTGAGCCTGAGAACGACTTTGATTGCTGATCGCAGGGCACCTCCGAACCTGGGCTATCTCGACGGCAGCGCAACTCGTTCGTTGAGGTAGAACTGCCACATGCACCTTTCTTCGCCCTGGATCTTAGATGGCTTTGCGAGCCTGAACGGATCGCTGGCGATGCTGTCGATGCAGCTACAGCTACCGCGAGACTGCTGATGCCGGCTGAGCAACTCGCACGCAGTCTTAGGGAAAATCAGAACTCGGTTGATATTCCTCGCCACGAGCGGTTACAAGGTCTTCGTCGGGAATGGACACAGTTCGCGGCAAAGCAGGAAGCCGGTTCTTGGACTTGGAGGTCTTGGACCGGCTTCTTTCGTCTTGATCAGTCCGGACCAATCGTATATTTCGCGCGACCGCGATAGGGACATCGCTAAGGTGAGGGCGGTCCGAGCTAAAACGAGGCGGATCGTCCTCACGCTTCATGGGAGTGGCGAGGACCATCCGGAAAAGGCTTAACTGCTACTGTAGCCCGCTTCCATCTTCTCAATCAAATAAGATCCTTGCGGCGTGATGTAAAAGAACGTCGCGGGCTTCCTCAACGTTATTTTTTGAAAGAGACCGATAGGCTGGCGAGTACTGTCTACAGCATCCTTAGCCACTAGAGACGATATCGCCTCGGTCACTGCGTCCTCGTCGACTAACGATCCGGCGATCAATTCATTCCAGGAAAGTGGCGCGCAACGAAACCTCTCGCCGTGATGGATAACTGTAACGCGTCGGTCTGTGTGACCTTTAGACAGTAGTGCCAATAGGCGCAATTCCACGTCGGACAGGATATTGAACGGCACCTTTAGCTCTGCCATTGTATCTATCGAAACCGATTAGTCATTCGTGGTTTTCGCTTGCCGGTGTTTTCCTCGTCGCAGATGCATCTCGTACTCAACTATCCTGTTTTCGACAACCTCGATCCACATGATCTTGTTGCCCAGTAGGATCTCGCACTTGGTTCTTTCGCGTGCGTCAGCGAGCCGGGCAAAACCCGATGTCTTAATGATGCCGAGACCGAGGTAGCGAAGGAACTCCTCCTTTGTCAGGCTAAACTGCTGATAGATGTGTTGAACCTGAGGCTCATTTTGAGCGAATGCACAAAAGGCTTCGAGAGCCCCATTCCGATTGAACCTGAACATTTGCCACCAACGAGAATCTAATCCAACGCAACGTGATGTCGCCGTCCTGCGTAGGCGCGATCGGACAATCGAGTGAACTAGCAAACGCTAAACAGGGCTCGCCGAATGGACATCGTGACGCGATATATTAACGGGCAGATATTCGAGGTACCCCAAAATGCAACAGGCTCCGATAGCCTGTCGATTTCAGAGGAAACTGTTACGTTTGTGATACACTTGGATAGGCCGACGTGGCTGGCAGGGAGCATCGCTGCCGGAAGAGCCTTTGAACGTTCGGCATAGCGGTGCGTGGAGATTACCCTTTGCCTTTTGGTTTGAAGTTCACAAGGAGAGTTTTCAACTCAACCTCCCGTACGCGACGCGCGGCCTCGTCTAGGGAGACCCATGCGATCCGACGTTGCCCGCTTTCTTTGAAATCTTCTGTGATGTCCTGAACCTCAATCTGAAACACCTCGACGACGCAAGGAGCGACATCACCGTTTTCCAGCCACTTCAGGTATGTGTATCGTCCGACCGGCTTTTTCCTTGCAACGCCCCGCACTCCTGCCTCTTCCCATGCCTCGATCTCGGCAGCTTCGTGAGGTTTCTTCTTTTTCATCGGCCATCCCTTTGGGATGACCCAACGTCCAGTGCCTCGAGAAGTGATCAGCAGCACGTCCACACTTGCGTCTCCGGGGTGGCGCCGGAAGCATAAGGCTGCGTATTGACTGCGGAACTTGCCTGAGCCGAAAGCCTCGGGCATTGCAGCAAGTTGCCGCAGGAGCGGTTGCGCTCCGGCTTTCATATTCCTCTTCTGGATTCGGTTCGCTTTCATCAGCACTTATTCGCCGATTTGCTAAGATGCGACAATCGAAACGTCAGCATCGCCGACGACGAGGACCGATGTTGCACAGACCAGCGCTCCACCAGATTGGCGGTATACGTGAATATGCGAACTCAAAATTGCCTTTCACCGACAGGCATCTCTTCCTTGAAAGTCGGTCCAGTGGTCCCATATTGCGCTCGCAACTGATACGAAGAATGACATGCGCAATTTTCTTGAAACCAAATTTGGACCGGCAGAACTCAATATCCTCCATACCGCGTTGGAAGAATGGTGCGAGATGAATCACATTTCACGACTCGACCCTGATCGGGAGATCGCTGCTGCAGTGTTGATCACGTTGTTTCGGGAAGGCCACTCGTCCGTCGCAGATTTGCTTTGCGCCGCGGAGCGGCACAAGGGCCTCAAAGACCTCTCGCATAGCCCGAAGATGGCCGAACATTCCGTGTTCGACGAGCAGCCGCTGAGCTTTGAAGCTTGCTCAAGATGAATGGTGAGCGGCATTGGAGGGCCCAACAGTGAAAAAATTCTCTTTTCCCTTTTTCCGCCTCGTTTCAGAAACGCGATTGGGATTAGATCTCGCTATCTGATTCACGAGTTCCGCCCTTTGCGCATCATATTCCTACTCCTTGTTACCATCTCGGCGCTTTCCTCCTGCGCCCGTCCGGGACCTGAAACCCTGAAGGTTGTCGCTCCTGTAAATCGGGCGACGCGTGTTGCAATCCTCGTCGCGACTGACCGCGTTCCAGACGGTGACAAGAGCGGGGCATTCACTGCGGGGCGAGGTGATCGACTGCGGTACTCCGAAGTGACCGTCTCCATTCCGCCTACACAACAGCTATCGAAGATTGAATGGCCCGTCTCTAAGCCCGATCCTCATACATCATTCGCGGTTATCGGCAGACGTGAACTGACATCTGATGAATTCGCGACGCTTGCACGCGGGGCGTCCACGTCGTCCGCCTACGGCCGAGCCGGTATCTTTGTACATGGCTACAATTACAGCCATCAGGAAGCGCTGTTCCGGCTGGCGCAGATGGCGGCAGATTCGAAGGTCAAGGAAATGGCCATTCTTTTCGATTGGCCCTCGCAGGCAGAGGTAACGGGATATGTGGCTGACAAGGATTCGGCCGCTTTCGCAAGGGACGACTTTGCGCAGGTCCTGTCAGATCTTTCGGCCGCCGGCGTGCGTCCCACGGTTTTGGCGCACAGCATGGGTGCGTGGCTGGCGGTTGAGTCGATCCGGCAATTGTCGCTGATGGGGAAGAAGAAGGTTGTTCGCTCGATCGATCAGCTCGTACTTGCAGCACCTGACATCGACATCGACCTACTACGCAAGCAGTTGTCGGCCACTGACAGGCTTACTAAGCCGATCGTCATACTGGCGTCGAAGGACGACATTGCACTGGCACTCTCCAAACGGCTCGCAGGATCCGCCGCGACAGCGGGCTCGCTGGATATCGATGATCCAAGGACGCAAGAACTCGCCATAGCGGAAAATCTAGATATCGTCGACATATCAAAGATCCCCTCGCTGAACGGCACCAACCATGATCGGTTTGCATCACTGGCAGCTGTCTATCCGCAGTTAAGACAAGGATTCTCAAATCCTGTAGCAGGAATCGGTGCGGTCGTACTGAATGGAGTGGGCGGCGCGATCTCGGCGCCGTTCAGGCTAGGGGGTGCGATCCTTGCGCAATGACGTATCCTTTGCGGATTCGATCAATGGTATTCACGTTTACACCGACGGTTCATTCGACCCTCTATCCGGTCGGGGAGGCTGGGCTTTTGTGGTCATGGAGAATGGCGCGGAAGTTCACGATGAACACGGTCGCCAAACCGGGACAGGCAACAACGCGTTCGAGGTGCTTGCGATGGTCAAGGCCCTCGCATGGATCGATTCTACTGCGGCAGCCAGAGACGTTGTGCTGTGGACAGACTCTTTTCATGTCATGGATGGTTGCCATCGTTGGCGAAAGATTTGGCGCACGAACGGTTGGAAGCGAATAAATGCCAACGTTCATGCCCGCCGCAGACGCATTCCGGACGCCGATCTTTGGCGGCAACTCGATGCGTTGCTCGAGCGCAATTCGAATGTCCACCTCAAATGGTGCAAGGGACATGCTGCCACTCCCGGCAATGTGAGAGCCGACATTCTGGCGCGGGCCGTTCTGTAGAAACCCGTGGGCTGGTTTCCAGCGGGCCCCTAAGTGTACGACTCCAGCTGACGCAGCAGGAGAATTACGGGTCGGCGGTTCATATCGGCTCAAGACCTAAAGTCGGGACGAAGACCTCGGAAAGCATCTCGATAGGCTCAGTTCTGCGGACGCCAAAAAACATCCTAAATTTATACCGGTTGCAGGCAGACCATACCATTAGACGGCGACCTGAGAGGAAACGCCGGAGGCCAACCGCCGTTGCCGGTCGGCAATCTCCTTCGCCTTCGCGATCTCGGCGTTACTGGGATACTGCTCCACCGCGTCATTGATCACCGTCAAGCATAGATCGTGGCCTGCTCGATCCCCCTCGCCAGCGATCCTGCAATAAGCCAAGGCACCAATCGCCGCCCGCTGCGATTGAGCCTCTTCGATCATGTATCCAGCCTTGCGGTTGGCGTGATATATCGTTGAAGCTGCATATCCCACCCAGCCGCGAATGCCCGCGTGATCCGGGAAAACTTCGCTCAAGGCGGCGATCCTTTCGCATAGATCACCTGCACGAGACAAGCTTTCCGCATTAGCCGAATGCTCGATCGCGTTGCAATAGACCATGGCCACCTGAAGTGCTATAGCATCGTCGCCTGGGAACTCCGCGCGCATGGCATCCATTCGGTGAAGGACATTCTTCACGTGGATCCAGTCCTCTGCCTTGCTTGCAAAATGCGTGAAGTTCACAGCAGCTTTCGCGTGACAAAGTGCGATCTCTTGGTCCGCATGGAATGATGTCCTTAGTTGTTCGATTACCTTGAATAGCCGGTCAATTTGGAGCCAATCGCGATTTTGGCCGCAATGATAAAGAGTATTGACCGCGGCCTTGGCCTCCTGAACCGCTATGTCTCGGTCTCTGGGAAAAGCGCTTCGTAACACCACAATGCGTTTCAACATCGATTCCACATCTATCCAACTCTCTTTGGCGCCGGCGTGATCGACAGCATTTGCAGCTGCGCGAGCTTCTCGCACGGCGATGTTGCTGTCGTCAGGAAATGTGCGGCGCAACGCGTCCATACGATCGAACATGTCACGCTCGCGGGAAATTTCACCAGCTCTGCCTGCTTCGTTGGCGCAATTGAAGGCCGCAACGGCGGCCCGCAAAGCAATTTGTCGGTCGTGCTGAAATTTTGCTTGGAGCCCATCAAGCCGCTTCAACATTGCGTCGACGCGCTCCCAGTTGCGCACGCTTCCGGCATTACAAGCGATATTACTGGTGGCCACGGCATCACGATATGCAAGCTTGACGTCTTCTGAGTACAGTTCGCGATACGAGTCCAGAAGCAACATCAGGGTGTCGATTTCCTCGTCGTCTTCGCTGCGGGTGTGACTAAATGTGAAGTTCGCCGTAAGCGCAGCAAACGCCGTAGCTGCTTCAGCCGTCATTTCTGGGGACGGAATATGAATTTGAAGCTGTCGGCTACGGTCTGGAAAATCTTTCAGGCATTTCAGGCAAAAATTAGCGAAGTTGTCACCGCCGGAACGGAAGGCGGCATCTATCATTTTTTGCTTTATTCCCAGAAGATGAAGAGCCGAGATGCGACTAAGTGCGAAATACTCGCCAAGCAAGTCAGGTTCCAGCGGGGACACTCGATGGAGAGGATCATCTGATCCCATGGCTTGCAGAAGTTCTATGTCTATGTCTTGAGGTAAAATTTCGCCACACAACGGCTTGAGATCAGGGAGATTGAGTGCGGCTCTACTAAGTCCGATCGACATGGTAGCTAACGCCAGGAGGTTTTCGTGCTTTTCGAGCACCGCCGACCCAGCGCTATCGACGGGGCGCCAGCGCGTGTCGCGGTCACGTTTAACAAGGCTTTCGAATATGCCATTCCGATCGAGACTGCTGGCGGCAGCGACTGGATCTTCGCCAGAGGTCGCAGCAGACACCATAACCTGTGCAACAGCCGCAGCAAAAAGTGCTCGCGGTTTCGGCGCTTCTTGACCATGAGTTACACCGCGCGGATCGATCGCTGATGCGGCCAGGAAGAGCGTGTCGTCATCAGGTGGTTCGATTGAAGCAACGGTGAACCGTTCTTTCATGATATCGATTAGCGCGTCGCGCGAGAGGTGCTTCAGCGCCACGGGTGATGGCTTGAACATATGATCGCGAACCGCCTGGCTTTCCGAATTCTCCGGCAGCATTTGGCGATGCCACTCCCCAGTCGCGTCCCTCTCCAGCATGAGAACGCGTACGGGAAGGTCAAAGGTTCGCCAGTCGCGGTTGAGGCTGGACAGAAATGCTCCGACGAGCTCGGGCTTCTGTGCTGGATAATCTATGACGAATAGGGTAGGTCGGCGCGGTCGCCAATCGAATTGACCATCTACCATCACCTTTAGTTCGCGTAGCGAGAGCTTTCCGGCATGCCAAGGGCCGTCCGAAAGCTTCTTGCAGAATTCTAGCGCGAGCCGGCTTTTTCCCTCACCTCCGGGACCAGTAATAAACATCCAGCGGAAACGATTGATGTGTGGCTCAGGATAGATAGCCTCAAGGAAACTTGAGAGAATTTCGAGCTCTGCGTCTCGACCGTGAAAGCCATATAGTCCACTATTGTACCGAAGCTGTTCGGAGGCCGACAGTCTTTTTGAGTTACATTCCCAATTGCCCTCCATACCTGCAACAAGAAGATCAGGCTTGGTCATATCGCGAAGAAGGTTTTCAAGCTTGTCCATGATTTCGTCGGCAAGGCCAGCGACGGTTTCATCAAGATCCTCAAGTTTTCCGCGATTATGCAGTGCGATAACGGCGTCCAAATCGGCCTTGGCGTAAGACCGCGCAGTTTCGCTATCGACCTCGTCGAGTTCCGCTAGCAGCAGTTCCTTCAGTTCGCTCTTTTCTTTAGCACGAAGCTGCGCCGCGGCAAGCTTTTCGAGCACGGAGACTAGAAGCGGATAATCCTCGACGAGACTGAGCAAAGTTGTTTTGATCTTATCGGATGCGTATTTCTGACCCGCCGCGACGGCCAGCTTCATGCCGTAGAGAAGAACGTGCGCGCTCCACCCGGGCAGGCCGGCATCGTTGCGAAGCGCGTGCAGCACTGCAGCTTTGATGTCGCTATTTTCGAGAAGGCTGACTAGCCCTTTCTCAAGAACTTGCGACACAATCTCGTTGGGGTCGCTTCCGCCCGTTCCACTATTGCCGCCCTTCCCATCGCCATCGCCCGCCATTTTAGCCCCCGCCATCATGTCGTCACATCGGGATGATGCCGGGGGAAAAAAGTGTTTGCAAGATGTCCAGCGGGAGTAACGGTTCGCCGTCGCACGGACGGGAGGCTGGACGCATATGCTACTTTGTCTGCTCGTCGTCGGTCCGACTCCTTTACAAGAGCGGAGACGAGGACGCCTGGCTTAGATTCAACATCGTCTAGGCACCAGCGAAGAGCGTCTCATTCGGTTTTACGAAGCTTCCCATCGAGAGAGCTACGATTATCCCGCCGTCATCGTCGGAGTACAGCCTCGCGCTGCTTGAGAGCGTTCGGCTGATGTTGCGGCAGGTCATGGAAATCTGACAGGCGATCCTTAGCGGTCGATTTTTTCCAATCTCGGCCCCGGAAATGCATCACCGTTTCTTCAGGTGCGCAAGATTTTCGTCAATGGATCGAACGGCTGATCGCGCATCCGACAAACAAGCCCTATCTCCTGAACCTGCGCGGACGGGTGGCAGAGGGCGACCCGCAAGCAGACCGGAGGACCGTTGCCGCTCAGCACGAGGCTTGCCCTCAATGGCGCGGGCTATATGATCTTGAATATTGCCGTTTGCCCGATTTGGCTGCACTCTTGCGCTCAATGTCTCTGAGGGGGGATTTATGGAGTTCAGAAGTTTTTTGCCTGCACTGGCGACAGTTTTCTTATGTTCCTGCACAACCGCAGATTTGGTCCCAAGTACGAGTGACCGCCCAGTCCCCCTCGACGCGATCCTGAACCAAATGAAATGCGAGATGGCTCTCGCCTTCACGCAGGTCGATCCCAAAAAGCTTGATCTGACCGGCTGGTACATTGACGGTAAGCTTACCGCCAAGATCATAACTTCAAGCGATTCATCCGCAGGCGTAAACACGCCTGAACTTGTTCCGCTGGGATCAGGGGTGAGCGCCGGATTCAAGATGGGTGGCGGAGTGATTGTATCGCGAACGTTGAATCAAGTCAGCGACTTCATTGTTTCTCCGTACGCTCACAATACCGATATCTGCAACGCACCCCGTGCAGCTGGCGTGCGAAACGTAAACGGATTGGGCATTTATGCGTGGCTCCACAACCTGACCTGGACGGCGTCCGGAGATCCAAAAATCGCTTTGTCGAATTTGGGTTATACACTCGATTTTGGCGTCAAGCGGACGGGGAATGCCGGCCTAGACGTTGCTGTCATTGGAATCAAAGCTTCGGCATCCACCAATGTTTCGCGTGACGATACAAACCAGCTGGTGCTTAACTTCTCACCGGGAGAGGCCTCGGTCAAAGGTGCGAAGGAACAGCTGCGGAGAAATCCGAGCCCCAACAAGTTCGATGTACGCGGCGCTGTATTCACGCCCTTCAACCTGAAAGTTCCGGGGGTCGGGGCTATACTGAACGATGACACCTTGCTGGAACTCCAGCAAAAGAGAGTATTGAAAGAGTCTGATTGAGACGAGACTCTGGCATAACGCGCGCGTTCACTCGCCTTGATGGAAATGGCAAGGATTCACGCGGCAACGCATCGACCCACATTCACGGCTTAAATCGACTTGGGCTCGCAGTAACGCACGCGAATCCTCCGGCAACTTGAGTTAACAGCCCGTGGTCTCCCTCGCCCCAATAGGAGACAATGAAGGTAAGCGCGATCTTCCATGTACATTGAACCGCAGGGCCGCCGCCGATTCTGCATTCTCGCGGCTGACGCTTGTGAATGTGATCGACGACAGCTGGGTCATAACGAGAACCTGCGCAATCTCGCGGATGATGTTTGGCCAGAAGAACTGTTCGCCGCCGAAGTCAGCTGTCAGTCTGGTCCGCGATCTGGCTGCCATGCGTTCGTTGCAACCATCGCCCTTTGATGCCTGCGACCAAGCTAATGCCCCTGTGAGACCCCAGTCGCTCGTTCGCTGCAAGACCAACGACTATTCCGTGCCGGTAGCCTTCGGTCATCAGGACGTCTGAGCCGGAAACTCCATTCTTCCAGAGCCTCAAAGGTCTCAAATCATTCGATGACGGACAGCTGGGCCTTACAGCGGCCAAGACGCTCCACTTAAAATAAGTGATATTCTTGGCCTGCTGCCCAAATCAACGCGACAAAGATAAATAGAATAAAAAGGGGAATAATCCGTTTTGACAGATACGCAATGTCGGACGCGCTAAAATCCGACACCTGGGTTTTTGTGCCAAAAAATGGATGCGCCACATAAAAGATTATGAAAATAATCATGAGCATTACAAAAAAAAGGCTGTTTCCCACCATCGGCCCTTACCTCAGTTGTAAAATTTGCTACCATTCCGAGTGTTAGCCTAATTTGGAAGTCTCACGCTATAGCTGCATAATTATTTAGTTCACGGAGCTGCAATGGACAATCCTCCCATCGGATCAGGTTATTACTTCCAGTTTTTTACTTTTGGCGTGTCTGCTGGCGTAGGAACAGATGGAAAGCCAGCTGCTTCCGTATACACTCAAGTGGGAGCCGGTGTCGGGGCGGCAGGCGGATGGTCATATGGCGGTTCTGGAGCCGCACCTTATGCGGCCGTGGGAGCGGCAACTATTTCGGGGGCTCCTGGCCTTGCCGCCTCTATCTTATACGACTTTCCTAGCGGGCACACCTATTTCAGCTTTGGAGGAGGAATAGGTGATTTCTTTGAAGGTGGTGGATACTGGGAATTTCCTGACTGGCCGTCCTTCAAGGATTGGTTCGAGGACAATTTTCCAGATGCACCTAGCCTTCCAGGCGGTCCTCCTTCTGGTGGAGATGGTTCACCTGGAACCGGCTTCGCTATTCCATTGCCTCCAGATGGTTTGCCAGATTCTCCTCCGTTGCCTAGAGACCCTGTGATCTTTGATCTTACAGGTGCCGGCATACAGCTCACAGAGGTTGCGCAGTCCGGCGCATTCTTTGACTTTGGAGGAGATGGATTCGCTGAGCGGACAGGTTGGATCGGACCACATCAAGGTATTTTGGTCACTGATCCCGGTGAGGGGCCGATAACCACACAATTTATCGTAGGTGCAAGCGAGGGAAATGGTTTCGAAGCACTGGGAACTTATGACTCGAATGGTGATGGATTTATTAGTGCTGCCGACGATGACTTTGGCGACTTTCGCCTGTGGATTGATACTGATGGCGACGGAGTTTTGGATGCTGGAGAGCTTCACTCTCTAAGCGATTTGGGCGTAACCAAGATCAGTCTGAATGCGACCTCATCGGGAACGGTGAAGGCTGGCAATGCGGTCATTGCAACATCGACGTTCACAATGATCGATCCGATCTCGGGTGTTGAAGTGGAGAGAGAAACCGCCCAGGTTAATTTTTCCACCGATGTTCAGATCACGCGCCCTGAACTCCCCGACGGCTTCACATATGAGGGGATATCCATTGCTCTGCCGCAGCTCGCCGGCTACGGATACTTGTACGATTTCAGAGTGGCCACCTCGCTGAATACCGATTTGGCTTTGGCGGCCAAGGCGCTGGTGTTAGACAGCGCTACACTCAGCGGCGCGGATTTCCGTGTAGCGTTCGAAGAGTTGGTGCAGCAGTGGGCAGGCGTGGGCGAAGTGGCGGAAGGAAGTGCCGGTTCTTCGATCGATGCGCGTCATTTGGCAACTGTTTATAAATACTACGGTGTCGATCCCGCCGGGAATACGGCCTATCCCGCTGCTCCTGGTGGAACGCTCGCTGCTCAGTACGAAGCCATCTACCAAGATATAATATCAGCTCTTCAAACCCGCTTTGTGTCGCAAGTTCCCGCTGCGCTTTGGGCATTGGGTGAAGAATTGGAGGATATAAACTCTAATCCGTATCTTCCCTTTGTGCTTCTTCAATATAGCGCCGCAGACGATCGGTTCCACGAAGACTTTCCTGGACTGGTCTATGCTTTAAACAGCCATGCGCCAGACGATGCTGTTGCCGCCCCCGGATACTGGGAAAAGATCACGCCACTGCTCCAAGGCCTAGCGGTCGACTTATACGGAGCGGATACCGCAAATTTCGCTGGTAACTTCGCCTTGTTGGCGAACCAGAGTGGCTATCCTGTCGAGGTGATTTCTCAGGTCGTCTCGGATGTGCTGCCTGGGATGGACATAACTTATACAAGCCCCGGCCTCGGACTTGTTGGAAATAATGCTGAGAACCTTCTTATTGGTTCTTCAGGCGATGATCCTTTCATAAACGGCGGAGGCGGCGGCGATATTATAATAGGTGGCCGCGGCGAAGACATCCTCGATGGCAACGGAGGCAACGATACCTACGTTTATGCCCGAGGCGACGGCAACGACACGATTACCGAAGATGCCGATAACGGCACCGCTGATACCCTGAGCTTTACCGATATCAACCCAGATGATGTGACGCTGTTGCGCAACGGCCGGGATGTGACCATCGTTGTCGCCGAGAGCGCACCGGGAGCCGGTGACGGTGGTTCGGTTCTGATCAAGAACACGCTCGACGACTACTGGGGCCGGGGTGTCGATCGGGTCACCTTTGCCGATGGTACGGTCTGGACCATCGCACAGATCAGGACGATGGTGATCGATCAGGCTGGCACGGCCGGCAACGACACGATCACCGGCAGCAACGTTGCGGATGTCCTGATCGGCCGCGGTGGCGATGACGCCTTGAACGGGGGAGGCAACAACGACACCTACGTTTATGCCCGTGGGGATGGCAACGACACGATCACCGAAGATGCCGATAACGGCACCGCTGATACCCTGAGCTTTACCGATATCAACCCAGATGATGTGACGCTGGTGCGCAACGGCCGGGATGTGACCATCGTTGTCGCCGAGAGCGCACCGGGAGCCGGTGACGGTGGTTCGGTTCTGATCAAGAACACGCTCGACGACTACTGGGATCGGGGTGTCGATCGGGTCACCTTTGCCGATGGTACGGTCTGGACCATCGCCCAGATCAGAACGATGGTGATCAATCAGGCTGGCACGTCCGGCAACGATACGATCACCGGCACCAACGTTGCGGATATCCTGATCGGTCGCGGTGGGGACGACACGTTGAACGGGGGAGGCAACAACGACACCTACGTTTATGCCCGTGGGGATGGCAACGACACGATCACCGAAGATGCCGATAACGGCACCGCCGATACCCTGAGCTTCACCGACATTGACCCAAGCGACGTTACTCTCGTCCGAAACGGGCGGGATGTGACCATCGTTATCGCCGAGAGCGCACCGGGAGCCGGTGACGGTGGTTCGGTCCTGATCAAGAACACGCTCGACGACTACTGGGGTCGGGGTGTCGATCGGGTCACCTTTGCCGATGGTACGGTCTGGACCATCGCCCAGATCAGAACGATGGTGATCAATCAGGCTGGCACGTCCGGCAACGATACGATCACCGGCACCAACGTTGCGGATATCCTGATCGGTCGCGGTGGGGACGACACGTTGAACGGGGGAGGCAACAACGACACCTACGTTTATGCCCCTGGGGATGGCAACGACACGATCACCGAAGATGCCGATAACGGCACCGCCGATACCCTGAGCTTCACCGACGTCTACCCAAATGATGTGACGCTGACGCGCAACGGTAACGATCTTAAGATCATCATCGCCGAGAGCGGACCCGGAGCAGGCGACGGAGGCTCGGTGCTGTTGAAGAGCACGCTGGACGACTACTGGGGCCGCGGTGTCGACAGGATCACCTTCGCTGATGGGACGATATGGACTCGAGCGACGTATCTGAACCTTGTTATTGACCAGTCCGGAACCAGCGGAAACGACGTCATCGCAGGAACGAACCGGGATGATATTCTCGCCGGGCGTGGTGGCAACGACACGTTGAACGGGGGAGGCAACAACGACACCTACGTTTATGCCCGAGGCGACGGCAACGACACGATTACCGAAGATGCCGATAACGGCACCGCTGATACCCTGAGCTTTATCGATATCAACCCAGATGATGTGACGCTGGTGCGCAACGGCCGGGATGTGACCATCGTTGTCGCCGAGAGCGCACCGGGAGCCGATGACGGTGGTTCGGTTCTGATCAAGAACACGCTCGACGACTACTGGGGTCGGGGTATCGATCGGGTCACCTTTGCCGATGGTACGGTCTGGACCATCGCACAGATCAGGACGATGGTGATCGATCAGGCTGGCACGGCCGGCAACGACACGATCACCGGCAGCAACGTTGCGGATGTCCTGATCGGCCGCGGTGGCGATGACGCCTTGAACGGGGGAGGCAACAACGACACCTACGTTTATGCCCGTGGGGATGGCAACGACACGATCACCGAAGATGCCGATAACGGCACCGCTGATACCCTGAGCTTTACCGATATCAACCCAGATGATGTGACGCTGGTGCGCAACGGCCGGGATGTGACCATCGTTGTCGCCGAGAGCGCACCGGGAGCCGGTGACGGTGGTTCGGTTCTGATCAAGAACACGCTCGACGACTACTGGGATCGGGGTGTCGATCGGGTCACCTTTGCCGATGGTACGGTCTGGACCATCGCCCAGATCAGAACGATGGTGATCAATCAGGCTGGCACGTCCGGCAACGATACGATCACCGGCACCAACGTTGCGGATATCCTGATCGGTCGCGGTGGGGACGACACGTTGAACGGGGGAGGCAACAACGACACCTACGTTTATGCCCGTGGGGATGGCAACGACACGATCACCGAAGATGCCGATAACGGCACCGCCGATACCCTGAGCTTCACCGACATTGACCCAAGCGACGTTACTCTCGTCCGAAACGGGCGGGATGTGACCATCGTTATCGCCGAGAGCGCACCGGGAGCCGGTGACGGTGGTTCGGTCCTGATCAAGAACACGCTCGACGACTACTGGGGTCGGGGTGTCGATCGGGTCACCTTTGCCGATGGTACGGTCTGGACCATCGCCCAGATCAGAACGATGGTGATCAATCAGGCTGGCACGTCCGGCAACGATACGATCACCGGCACCAACGTTGCGGAT